>Ga0207695_10000404_pt1 | contig 96120 bp, 70 predicted proteins | sample KBSC54metaG_FD_184354 | JGI IMG/M metagenome (GOLD analysis project Ga0207695, IMG submission 184354) | Corn rhizosphere microbial communities from Kellogg Biological Station, Michigan, USA - KBS C5-4 metaG (SPAdes) (version 2) | ecosystem: Host-associated > Plants > Roots > Rhizosphere > Soil... | reverse complement strand
CTAGCCATCCGTGGCCTCCTGTTGGTTGGTAGCTTCAGCAACCACCATTCTGACAGGGGGCCACATCTTGCGCAAATGTAGTAAATGTAGTTGCGGCGCGGACTTGCGGCTTATCTTTATGCCATTAGACTCCGTCCCCGCTGCTGAAGTCGGGATCGCGCATCATGATGTGTTGGCCGTCCAACAGTAGCCTGGGGTAATCTTCAAAAAGGCCGCCGGCGGTCTTTCGGGTCAACTCAAATTTATAAACCACGGTTCCGCTGGCGATATCGACCACCAGTCGGCCAAATAATAACCACGCCTTTTGATCCGGAAACCACTGAAGGGGGGTATCAAACAATGGCGACCGCCGGCTGGATTCACCAAATTCCAGCGGCAACGTGATCGCCTTGCTGAAAATCAATTTCCCGTTGCTTAAATCCCACACGAGCATGCGGGGCTGCACTCGGTGAGAGGCATCCGCCGACAGCGAATTGGAGACGTAAAATGCCAAACGTGTTCCATCGGGAGAGAATGCGACGCCATGCGCAGGTCCGGAGAATCTCGCATCCGGGATGGCCAGTCGCGCGGCGACCTTTCCGGAGTTGAGGTCGATCAGGTACATGTCACGCGATAAGAACACCGCGAGAAAACGATTGCCCGGGCTGATGGACCATGCATCATGTACATCGGGAGTGCCATGCGCCTCTTCCACCGTCACGTGCTGAAGGAGTTGACCGGTCTTCACATCCCATAGATCAAATTGGGGCCGGCCGAGCACCTGCGTCAGAAGGCGCCCGGGACCGGCAAAGCCCATGGGGATTTCATCGGGCAAGGTATGCACGGGCGCGTGGGTTTTGGTTGACGAGACGACGACGTGGATCTCGCCGTTCTGGGCGCCCTTGCCACGTTGTGCGATAAACTCGCCATCTTCGCTAAGTATTGGCACCCCATTGTGCAGCATATCGTCAAGGAACCCGGTTTCTGTGCCGGCCTGAAAATCGAAGACATCAAACCGCATATGAGCTTCCCTGCCCGAGATCGTATTCTCCACGACAAAAAAGCTGCTGGGCCGTTGCGGGCAAAAAAGATTCGAAGAGTGAATGATGCGCACCTTTCGCTGCGGATCGACTTTCCAATTCCACGGCCTGGGCGGCGGATCAACCGCTGATTGCCACTCGGCGGCAGGAGAGGTGGTCGGCTCATTTTTGCGTGGCAGCGTCGCCTTCACCTTCGGGACCATTTCCTCCGGACCTCCCGAGCGTGTGACGGTTGACACAATGGTTTCGAGAGCGGAAACGTCGCCCTGGCTTCGCATCCTCGTGCCGAAAAAGACGATGAATTTGTCCCCATCAAATGCCGCGAAAATGATTTCCCGCCGGTCTTCAACGGAGATGATCATTTTCAGCCCGTTAACTCCTGCATGGCGTATCGTCTTGTTCGGTCCCACAATCAGTCGGTCTCTTTTGCCGCGGAGTTCTGCGATGGAGGATCCGATGGCGGGCTCTTCATCGTCGAATTCATGTCGTTTTCTCATTTCGAAGCGAAGCTGTCCCGATGGACCGCTGAGCAGCCAGACATCCGATGCGGCTTTGCGGGTTGTCCAATCCGGTGGCAGGCGCAGCCGATAGGCGCCAAGCGGTTGAGGGTCTCCCATCTTTGCCAGCATGGTTGCGTCCACTTGCAATCCATCCGGGCTTTCAGCACGAACGGTCGCACCAAAGGACACCGCAAAGATGACGGTCAAAATGAGGCGGAAGGGCATCGCAATAATTTAATCTCGGTCCAGTAAGCGACAAGGCATTGAAACGCGTCCCACCATCAGTTGGAGTCGGTTTGGAAGAAAGAGTACGCGCGTGAAGGCAGATGTTGTCAGCTTCGGCCGGTGTTGACACAAGAGTAATGATGAAAAAGACTTACATCGATTGATCGTCAAAAATCCAACAGATGCGACGCTGCGAACGGCGTCTGATTGATCGCGGTCGACGTTTCCATTACGACAGCGCTTTTTAACGAAAGAGCGCCGAAAGGCAATGCGTTGGTCGGGTCGCAGATCGCGCGAATCATCAGGACGGCTTGGCGCATGTAGAATAAGAACGTGGGCAAATTAGGTTTTATTGGATAAGGAGCCCCATGGTTTGGCGGAGAAATCGCCGCGCGCGCAGCAAAATGAATCGATTCGTCGGTCAGCGTCAGGTCCGCGAGCCCGTCGAGCAGCTCGAGGTCAGGCGTCTGATGGCGATTACCACTTCCATTTCTTTTGCGGCTCCGGTCACGACGGGGCTCGTTACGTCGTCGCTGCCGATCACCAATATCCAGGTCGGCGATGTCAACAACGATAACATCGCCGACGTTCTAGCTCTGAACGAAAACACGACCCTTCAGACTTTCCTGGGCACGAAAACCGGCGCGCTCACCATCAGCAATATCAACACCACCGGTGGCCAAGCCTTTGCGCTGGATGATTTCAATAATGACAACAATCTCGATCTTGCCACGGCCAATGGGATCTTGCTCGGTAACGGCACCGGGACGTTTACCGCCGTGAAGACGTCCACCGGCACGCCCGCATTTGTGCTGCCAACTGGAACAGTTCAGCTTTACATCGGTGACCTGAACGGTGACGGCAAGGAAGATCTGGTCGCGGCCAGCTATGCGCTGGCCACGGCGCAAGGGCAATCGCCGTCCATGAGTCTCACGACGTTCCTAGGGAAGGGCGACGGCACTTTCTCCGCGGGCGTGACCACTTTTGTCGGATCATCGGCATCGCTTTTATCAAACCAGGTGACCGCGGCGCTGGCCGATTTTAATGTCGACGGCGTCCTCGATGTTGTGACGCCTTTTGGCGTGATGCTCGGGAATAAAGACGGAAGCTTTGGGAAGCCGATTCCGCTGCCGCTTGGCACGAATGGGCAACCCTTGGCCCAGAACTCATCGATTCTTACGACGGGCGATTTTGACGGGGATGGTCTACCTGATATTGCGATCGTTCCGCAGGGCCAGAATACCGGCACAACCAGCGGAACCACGCCGGCTCAGGTGCAAATTCTCTTCAGTGATGGCAATGGGAGATTTACGCCAGGGCAACTTATTTCCTTGGGCACCAATGCAACGGTGAGTTCGCTGGATGCGGTTGATTTGAACGGCGACAAAGTCCTGGATCTGTTGGTGGGAACTTATTCAACGGGACTTGCGCCGACTTTGAGCGCGCTGCCGGGCAATTTCGATGGCTCCTTTTCGCCTCCGGTCAGCGTGAAGCTCAACGGCGCTCCGCTGCAGATCACCACCGGTGATTTCAACGGTGACGGCAAGCAGGATGTCGTACTTTTGGAAGCCGCGGCCAATGTCGTGCCTTCCACAACGACAGTCTTTGGCACCAATGCACAGGTCCTGCTGAATACGTCGAAGGGGCCGCAGTCACCGACGGTCACGCTGCAGGTTCCACGTTCAGCGCAAGCCGGCGCGCCGACGGCGCTCACGGCTGTTCTGACCCCTCCGGCGGGTGGCCCGGCGCCGACGGGCAACGTCACGTTTTATGATGGAACCACCGCCCTCGGCGTTGCGCAGGTCGCAAATAACAAAGCGATTCTGACAACCTCCAGCCTCGTACCGGGTCAGCAATCGCTGACGGCTGTCTATGGGGGCGACGGCAATTACACTTTCAGCACTTCAGCCGCCGTCAGCATCAATCTGCTGATCACGAATGCGAAGACGCCGCTGTTGGTTGCCAGTATTGGCACAGTGAATTTCCCGTCACAATTCCTTCCGCGCGATAAGGGAACGGCCGACGTGACCATCACCAATGGCGGCGGAGCGGTCGCGCGCGGCGTGGTTGCCGTCAACCTCTATTTGGCGCATGGAAACACTGTTGATTCAACCGCAGTGCTATTGCGGTCGGCGCGTCGGTCGGTGGTCATCGGAAGCGCGCAGAGTTTGACCCTCGCACCCGCATTTGCCGTGGGGACCATGCCTGGGGGACCATACAATCTGATCGTGGAACTGGTGCCGGTTTCGAAATTCACCGCCGATCAGGTTCCCACCACGCCGGTTGTCGGATCGGCACAATTGCTGGCCCAAACGAACGTCTTTGGAACTGTCGGCACTCACCCCAACATCCGCTTCACCGCAATCGATGCTGCGGGCGACAAAGCGACCTTGTGGATCACCGGCCCTGGAACCGGAAATGTCTCGACGCGCGGCGGGGCGATTGATGTCCAAGTGACCGGAACCACTTCGGCCAGCGTGTTGCACATCGTAACCAGCGGAACTTCCGCCTTTACATTCGGAACTGTGCACGTCACAGGCGCGCTGGCACAACTCAATGGTTCGCAAGCTTCCGTGACTGGTACATTCACGATTGATCGATCGGTTTCACAGTTCAATCTGCATGATGCAGGAACGAGCAACTCCAGTGGAAACGGCGGGGGCGTCACGCCGTTGGCGATTGTTCGAAATGCGGTGACGCCACCGACTCAGGTTGGGGCGTCAATCTCGATTGGCGGCGGCGCGATTACGTCATTTTCTTTTGGAACGATGGAAAATGTCACGCTCAAGACTGCCGCGCCGATCGGCAAGCTCACCGCCACCACCTGGGGCGGCGGCCAGATCTCATCGCCGTGGATCAATAATCTCTTTGTGAACTCGATGAGCGGCGACGTTTTCGTTCACAATGGCGGGGAAATTGTAAACGCGAAACTTGGCTCAATTTCCGGCGGTACCTGGGTCATTGCCGGGGGAATCAAGACATTTGCAGCGCGCGGCAATGTCGATAGCGCGACGGTGTTTGCCGGAGTCGATGCAGGTGCGGATAATACACTTGGAACGGCAGATGACGCGTACGGCACCGCGTCCATCGATTCAATCCTCATTGGTGGAAGCGATCTTTCCAGCACGTTTATTGCCGGCGCTAAGCCGGTGACAGGCAATGATTTGTCCAGCTTCACGCTGCAGCCCGGCAGCCGGATCGGGCCAATCGTCGTACGCGGCGTCGTCAGCAGCGACAGCCGATTTATCGCACCTTCATTGCCAGCGCTGGCAACCATTCAAAATGCGAGGGTGACGACTGCGACCGATCCGCGATTCAGCGAGACGGGAGGTTAGAACCGCGGGACGAACATTCGGCCCAATTCATTTTCATCGCGTATTGAGGAAAACGCGGCCCACGATGGCCGATCGATTGACGGTAAATGGCGCACGGCCATTGCGCGTCACGACCAGGTTCCCTTGTCTATCCTGAGATTGCACGATCGCCAGCTCGGCAATGCCCGGCTGTTCCGCGGGATGGAAGGCAATGATGTCGCCGGCCGAAAAATTAGATGCGAGCTTATAAACAAGGCATCGGCTGCCAGTCGGCAGAATCGGCGCGACCCCGCTGCCCGCGACCAGAAATGCCTCGGCGAGCGTCGATCGCACGCCCAGCAGAATGAGCACGCAAACGCCGATGCCGATCAGCGTTCGCTTGGCGCGTCGCTTGATGAAAGTGCGAACGCGCCCCTTCGATATACGAATCGATTGTCCCAATTCTTTTGCATCGCCGAACTCATTTGCGCACATGGCAAGTGCCTCCTTAAATTCCAGTTGGTTTGCGCCCGCTTCGTCGAGCATCTCGTGCAGATGTTCCGACAATTCCGCCCGCACGCGCGCCGCGTCGGAGCGGGACAAGGCCGCGTGAGCCATGACCTCATCGAGATAGGCGTCGATCGCCTGCTGCATTTCAGGCTCCAAGTACCAGTCGCATGCCGTGGGCGATGTCGCGCCACGTCATCAGGCCCGCTTCGAGTTCCGCGCGACCAGCCGGCGTCACCTGGTAATATCGCCTTTTTCGACCAGAACCCGGCGCTTCCTCCTCGCGCGCTACGCGGATGAGCCGTTTGGATTCCAGCGAATAAAGCAGGGGATAAAGCGTCCCCTGTCCGAGCGCAAAAATGCCCTGACTTCGCTTGGCCAAAGCCTGCGACAGCTCGTAGCCGTACATTGGCTCTTCTGAAAGAAGTTGAAGCACAAGCGTCCGCGCGCAGCCTTTCAAGAACTGCGTGCGGCCATCTGTTGCACCCTCGCGATCTATGCGACCCATACTATGTAAAGCATAGTATCGGCGCAGCGGAGTGTCAAACTGAAATGCGGCTAAAACCCCGCCTCGGCGATTTGGACGGCTTTCAGCATCGCTTTGGCTTTGCTCATGGTTTCTTCGTACTCGCTGGAAGGGACCGAGTCGGCAACGACGCCCGCGCCGGCTTGCACGTCGAAGGCGCCTTGCCGCCAGACGATGGTGCGAAGGGCGATGCAGGTGTCCATGTTGCCGGCAAAATCGACATAACCGACGGCTCCGCCGTAGGGGCCGCGTTTGGTCGGCTCGAGTTCGTCGATGATCTGCATGGCACGAATCTTGGGTGCGCCACTGACGGTGCCGACGGGCAGCGAAACGCGAAGCGCATCGAATGCCGTCATATCTTCTGCCAGGGTTCCGGTGACATTCGTCGTGATGTGCATCACGTGGCTGTAGCGCTCGACGACCATCACATCATCAACGTGTACGCTTCCCACGCGCGACACGCGCCCGACGTCATTGCGATGCAGATCGACCAGCATGATGTGCTCGGCCCGCTCCTTCGGATCGGCCAGCAATTCAGCTTCAAGCAGCCGATCTTCCTCCGGTGTCGCGCCGCGTTTGCGCGTGCCGGCAAGTGGCCGGCTCGTCACCTTTCCATCCGCCACCCGGCAGAGAATCTCCGGGCTGGAGCCAATCAGCGTGCACTTGGGACTTTTCAGATAAAACATGAACGGCGAAGGATTGATGATGCGAAGGGCCCGGTAAACATCGAAAGGATCGGCGCTGCTGGCGACGCGCAATCGCTGGCTCGGGACGAACTGAAAGATGTCGCCGGCCTTGATGTATTCCTGTCCCTTTCTGACCGCCTGTTCAAAAGCCTCTTTCGTAAAATTGCTTTGGAATGAATCTTTTGAGGGTGAAGAAGGATCGATCTCGCCCAGCGAAAGCATCGGCGGCTGCTGAAGACGGGTGACAATGTCGTCAATCCGCCGGCAGGCATCGCGATAGGCCTCTTCCGGGGATGCATGATTGGTCAGATCGGCGTTGGCGACGACCTTGATGGTCTTATCGACATGATCGAAGATCACCAGCTCGCCATACAGACCAAACAATAAATCCGGCAGTCGGCGGTCGTCCTTCGGCGGGACCGGGAGCTTCTGTCCTTCGTAATAACGAATCGTGTCGTAACCTGCGTATCCGACCAGACCGCCGGTGAAGGCCGGCAGATGCCGATCGTTGAAAAATCGGCGGGGCGGAAGCAGTTTTTGAAGGTCTGCTAACGGATCGGTGGTTTTGAATTGCCTCGGCCCGTTGATTCCGCGCAAACCTCCGATTGCGGAAATGCTGGCATTTCCTTCAGTTACTTCGTAGACGAGTGAAGGGCCGGTGGCGATGAAGCTATAGCGCCCGATCTTTTCGCCGCCGACGACGCTCTCCAGAAGAAACGCATGCGGATCGCGCCCCAGCACCTGGAATGCGCTGACAGGCGTGAGCCGATCGCCCAGCAATTGCCGATAGACCGGCACGATGTCCGCGCCGCGCGCTGATTCGCAAAACCCATTTAAATCCGGGAAATACCGCCGCATAGATGCGAATTGTAGGGGCGAGCAGCATAAATCCAAAACCGCCGAGTGCTCATTCGATCGGTTTTGTGAATCCGCCTCGCACAAAGAATCCGCTGGCCGTCGGCGAGTCATCAAGCGACATGATTTGAAATTTCAAATTTCAAATTTGAGATCTGAGATCAGGAAATTCCACACTTGTTCGATCAATTTGCCCCTTCTTCCTTCACGAAAATCCAACCAAACCCGTCCGATAACGCAAAAAATGTCGGAAAAACCAGCATTCGTTTGTTTCATCATCGCTGGTGCGGGTAAAATACGGCCCGCACGCGACGCGGAAAATTGGGCTCTGCAGGAACAGCAATTTTCGGCGCAGGCGCGCTTGAGGCTGGCAGAGTAAAGTTTGCCAACAATGACGAAAACAGTGCGAAGTGCCGATTAGAGGTCTTGCGTTTTGGGAATGGGTCCAGCTTCGCAGTGATTCAAGCCTTGGCTCAAAAGTTCCGATGTGCAAGGACTGCCGTCGGCGGCGGTCTAAGAAAAAGTGAGCGGTCACTAGTAGAAAACTTGTTTTTCGTCAATTGCATTGCACGATATATCCAAGGACCGCCAACCGGAAATCTGCCACTGTGAAATACCGCTTCATGGGATTGATGCGATCGACCGGCAAGCCTGTCGAAGGGCACGTCGAGGCTGACTCCGAAGAGTGGGCATTCCACGCCCTTGCCAATAACGGAATCATTACCGAATCGCTGCGCCCCGAAGCGCGCGGCGGCGGGGTTGCAACTCGAGCAGAGACCGCTCTTCGTGCGGAATCGCGCGCCGTCAATCCGCTTCTGCCGCCAATCGCTCCGGCGCCAATGGCTCTCACGCCCTTAGCACCCGTAGCGCCGGTCCCGCAGCCCAAGCCCGCAGCGCCGGCAGGAACCTTCCAGCTTCCTTCGTCACCGAACAGCGGCTCGCAAACCTTCACTCAGCCGGCCGGTGTTCCTGCAGCGCCAGTACCGGCCAACGGTGCCGCGCCCGGCCAGGTCCGCACTCAATTTGACAACGCCCTTGAAGGCGCGCTCGACGGGGCCAGTTCGCAAATTGATTTCGACGCCCTGACCGAACGCTATCGCGGCAAAAAGGTCTGGGTCATCGATCGCGATAAAATTCGCCGCAACGTCGCCCGCGTTGTGGATCAGGCCCTTTCCCAGAGCATGGGCAAGGACGAAAACAGCACTGCGACCCGCGAGCGCGTGGCCGACGCGATCAACGAACTGTTCAAAGACACGCGCAATCTCACCAGTCAGCATACCGCCACCAACGCTTCGCTGGACAAGCAGATTGGTCGCCTGGCCGGCGTTATCAAGCAGTTCGAGAGCGCGCTGACGATGATGCAGTCGGCGATCCGCAACATTGGCAGTGGCGGAGGCGGAGGTTATGCACCGCGCCGTGGGCGTGGGCAGCCCGCTCCAGGCGGAAACGAGCAGAACGCCGTCCTGCTGGAAATCTTCAAGACAAACCTCGATCTGCTACGCGGAATGGAAGAAGAAATGCGCGCCGAGAGCGATGCTTCGCTGGACGCGGTCATTGCCGATACCGGTGAGCCGACCGGTGAAGCCGGCGAATCGGGTGGCGCGGCGCCGGAAGCCGCTGAAGTGGGCGCTCAAGCAGGTCCCGCACCTGAGGGTGCGGCGGATTCTTCGGAGACCACGGAAGGGTAAGACAAACCCGTTCTCATGGCCCGCGTGCGTCAGGGCGGCGTGCGCCGGCGGTTGCTGTCCAAGCCCAATGCTTCGTTTTTGGCAAAGTTCCAATCGCGAGGCATATTTGAAGTCATCGCAGAATATCGCGAACGATAGAAATTCAAGGCCAAACCGGGCGAGGCGCCAAGCCTCCCCACACCGCCACGGAGCACCCGTGAGCAAAGGAGACGCTTCGATGCTCGATCACAACACCACCGGTAGTGCGCGTCCGCACACGCCAGGCAAGCCCATTCTCAGCAGCAGCGATCAGGATTTGGGCGCAACGCAAAATGCATTGCTGCTCGGTATCGACCTGGGCACCAGCCGCAGCTCGGTCGTTGCCTACAACGGCACGCGAAAGACGGTGGAATCCTACGTCGGCTATCCCAAGGACCCGGTCAGCCGAAAGCTGCTCAAAGCCGACATCATCTACGGCAAGGCCGCTCTCGATAACCGCCTGGCCCTCGATCTGTATCGCCCGCTGGAAAAGGGCGTCATCAAGGGTTCGGAAGACACGAACAACGACCCCGAGCGCAAGGACAAGAATCTCCAGGCCGCCAAGGCGTTGCTCCGCCACCTGGTCGATATCTCCAGCCCCGGCCGAGACGATCTCATTTACGGTGTGGTCGGTGTTCCTTCCCGCGCGACCCAGAAGAACAAGCAGGCGATTCTTGAAATCGCCCGCGAAGTGCTCGACAGCGTCATGATCGTTTCTGAGCCGTTCACGGTTGCCTACGGCATGGAAAAAATGGCCGATATTCTCGTGATCGACATCGGTGCCGGTACGACCGACTTGTGCCGAATGCACGGCACCGTGCCCGGCGACGAAGACGAAGTCAGCTACACCATCGCCGGTGACGCGATCGACCAGAAGCTTTATGAGCTGATCATGCAGAAGTTCCCGCGTGCTCAGATCACCGTGAACATGTGCAAGTCGATCAAGGAACAGTACGGCTTCGTGTCCGACACCAAGGATCGCGTGATCGTCACCTTCCCCGAAGACGGCAAGCCCAGCCAGCACGATGTTACCGAAGAAGTGAAGAAGGCGTGCGAAATTCTCGTCGCCCCGTGCGTGGAAGGCATCCAGAAGCTGGTCAGCACCTTCAACCCCGAATTCCAGGATCGTCTGCGAAACAACATCCTGCTTTCCGGTGGCGGCGGCCTGATGGAAGGGCTCAATGCCCGCATCGAGGAAGCCATGAAGGAATACGGCGGCGCGAAGGTCACCGTCGTCGATGAGCCGCTCTATGCCGGTGCCAACGGCGCGCTGCAACTGGCCATCGATATGCCTTCGGAATACTGGCAGCAATTGAAGTAATCACGATTTCAATTTCCCGTCCCTCCTAGGCCGGGAATGTAACGAATCGCGGAGGAGCCCTCCGGTGTAAAAACCGGAGGGTTTTTCTATTGATGCTTCCGTCCGAACATGAGACTTCCAGCAGCGCTTGCAGCAGCGACAGTAGTGCCCCTATAGTCTTGCTCGGACAGCTTCATGAGCAGTTACAATCTCACGCATCTCAAGCAATTGGAAGCCGAGAGCATCCACATCATCCGCGAAGTGGCCGCGGAGTTTGGAAACCCGGTGATGCTCTATTCCATCGGCAAGGATTCATCAGTCATGGTGCGCCTGGCGCAAAAGGCGTTTCACCCGGGCCGGCTTCCGTTCCCGCTGCTGCATGTAGATACGACCTGGAAATTCCGGGACATGATCAAGTTTCGCGATGATTTCTGCCGGGAAAACAAGCTGGATCTGATCGTGCACACAAATTGGGATGCCGCGAAGGAAGGAATCAATCCTTTCGATCACGGATCGAACAAGTACACCGGCATCATGAAGACGCAGGCGCTCAAAGACGCGCTGAACAAGCATGGATTCGACGCGGCTTTCGGTGGCGCGCGGCGCGACGAGGAAAAGAGCCGGGCCAAGGAGCGCGTTTATTCTTTCCGCGATCGCTTCCATCAATGGGACCCCAAGAATCAGCGTCCCGAGCTGTGGAATCTTTACAATGGCAAGGTCAACAAGGGCGAATCGATCCGCGTCTTTCCCCTGTCCAACTGGACGGAGCTGGATGTCTGGCAATACATCCATCTGGAGAAGATCCCCATCGTGCCGCTCTATTTTGCTGCGCCGCGGCCGGTCGTGGTGCGAGATGGATCGCTGATCATGGTGGATGACGAGCGTATGCGACTGGAGAAAGGCGAGAAGCCGCAGACCAAGGTGATTCGCTTTCGCACGCTCGGCTGCTATCCGCTGACCGGCGCGATCGAAAGCAACGCGACGACTCTGCCGCAGATCATCGAGGAAATGTTGCTGGCGACCAATTCCGAGCGGCAGGGGCGCGTGATCGACCACGACGAGACCGGCTCCATGGAACAGAAGAAACGCGAAGGATATTTCTAAATTTGCCCCGCATGGTGCATCAATCGAGTAAAGCGACCGCAGGCCAATGACCCAGGCAACATTCATCGAAGACATTCACGCCTACCTCGACCGCCACCAGCGAAAAGAGCTTCTGCGCTTCCTGACCTGCGGCAGCGTGGACGACGGCAAATCTACGCTCATTGGCCGGCTGCTTCACGACACGAAGATGATCTACGAAGATCAGCTTGCGGCGGTGAAACGCGACTCAGCCAAAGTGGGCACAACCGGTGGTGAAATCGATCTGGCCCTCCTGACCGACGGGCTGAAGGCCGAGCGCGAGCAGGGCATCACCATCGATGTTGCCTATCGCTATTTCTCGACCGATAAGCGCAAATTCATCATCGCGGATACGCCCGGTCACGAACAGTACACGCGTAACATGGCTACGGGAGCAAGCACCTGCCAGCTTGCGATTATCCTGATCGATGCCCGACATGGTGTGGTCACGCAGACACGCCGGCACAGCTTCATCGTCTCGCTGCTGGGCATCAAGCATGTCATCGTGGCCATCAACAAGATGGACCTCGTTGGCTATTCGCAGGAAGCCTTCGAGCGTATTAAGCAGGATTACACGGGGTTCGTCGCGAAGCTCGACATACCGGATGTGCAGTTCATCCCGATCTCGGCGCTGAAGGGCGACAACGTCGTCGAGAAAAGCGCGGCGATGTCCTGGTATCAGGGGCCGCCGCTGCTGAATCATCTGGAAACGGTCCACATCGCCTCAGATCGCAACCTGGCTGACCTTCGCTTTCCCGTGCAGTACGTGATTCGGCCGAATCTCGATTTCCGTGGATTTGCCGGGACGATTGCCTCAGGGATCGTGCGAAAGGGCGATGAGATCCTGGCACTGCCTTCGGGCAAGAAAAGTACGGTGAAAACGATCTCGACTTATGAGGGAGAGCTCGATGAAGCCTTCTCCCCGATGGCGGTGACGCTCACGCTGGAAGACGAAATCGACGTAAGTCGCGGCGACATGCTGGTTCATCCGGCCAACGCGCCTCAGGTGGCCCACCAGGTCGAGGCGATGGTCGTCTGGATGAATGAGAAGCCATTTTCTCCAGGCAAAAGCTATTGGATTAAGCAGACGACCCGACTCGTCTCCGGTGAGATTGCCGAGGTGCGCTATGGCGTCGATGTCAACACGCTCGAGAAGCGTCCGATTACGCAGCTCGCGCTCAACGAAGTGGGCCACGTGCTGTTGAGCCTCAATCAACCCATTGCGTTCGATCCCTACAAGGCCAATCCTGCGACCGGCGCATTCATCATCATCGATCGACTGAGTAACAACACGGTTGGCGCTGGAATGATCCTCGAGCAGCAGGATCGAAGGCCGGCAGGCGATCACTGGGCTCAGGCGCCTGTCGCTAATCGACTCAATGCTTCAGAAACGCAAATCAACTCATCGCAGCGCGAAGCGCGATTCGGGCATAAGCCCTTCACGCTTCTGCTCACTGGACTCACCGGCTCGGGCAAAGCGGATCTGGCTTTTGCGCTGGAGCGCCGGCTCTTCGATGCGGGACATGCGGTGACCGTGCTATATGGCCAAAACATGCGGCAGGGACTCTGCCGGGATCTTGGATTCACGGCCGACGACCGATCTGAAAATCTTCGGCGCAGCGCCGAGGTGGCGAAGATCATCAATGACGCCGGCATGATCTGCATCGCTGCGTTTGTCGCGCCACACGATTCTGTTCGTCAGCGCGTGCGACAAACGATTGGGGCCGACCGGTTCGTCGAAGTCTTCCTCAATGCGCCGCTGGAGTATTGCAAACAGCGCGATGTCACCGGAGCCTACGCGCTGGCCGAAGCGGGTAAGCTTTCCAGCTTCCCCGGCGTCAGCGCGACCTTTGAGCCTCCCCCTGATCCTGATCTGGAACTAGCGACGGACCAGATTCCTCTGGACCAGCAGGTCGAAGCCACACTGTCACTTCTGAAGCGGCGCGGGCTCGTTCCATAATGCTCTGCCGCACCGGCGCATGGATTGCGATTCATCCAAAAACGCATTTTGCGCACCTTATTTTGCCTAGAAAATAGGCAATTGGTTCTTTATCGAAAAACTTCGCCTTGAATCTGCGCGCCGTTCCGCTTGGCTGAGGGATGAGAAGGCTTGCTGGGGAGTAAGGGATTTGATGGTGGCGGGTTGCTCTTACAAGGTATTGCCGCCGCTGCGGTTAGGTGACAATTGTTCGGCTCAGTCAGGTAAAGTTGTTATTGGTCCTTATGCGCTGTAACATAAGGGACTTTCCATCGAAATTGGGTTTCGGGTTTTCTTAATGAGTAAGCAGATGACTGGTCTACCTCCTGCCCAGGGTTTGTACGATCCGCGCAATGAACACGACGCATGCGGCGTCGGGTTTGTGTGCCACATTAAAGGACAGGCGTCGCACGAAATCGTCTCCAACGCGCTGCTCATGTTGGAGCACATGAATCATCGCGGCGCATGCGGATGCGAAGAAGACAGTGGCGACGGAGCCGGCATTCTGGTCCGAATCCCTGATGCCTTTCTGCGAGCGAAGTGTCGCGATCTGGGCATCACGCTCCCACCGTCGGGCAACTACGCGGCCGGGATGATCTTCCTGAGTCAGGATGCCGCCGCCCGGCGCAAGTGCGAGCAGGTCTTTGAGCGCACGGTTCGGCAGTACGGGATGGAAGTGCTCGGCTGGCGCGATGTGCCGGTCGATAACAAGCACGTTGGCCCCACGCCGCGCAAATCAGAACCCAAGATCCGCCAGATTTTCATCGGGATGGGCTCGACGTTTTACAACCGCACCGAATTTGAGCGCCGCCTTTATATCGTCCGGCAGCGCGCCGAAAACGTCATTGAATTTGAATCGCCGGAGATTTCCGCCGCCGCCCGCGAGGATTTTTACATCTGCTCCCTGTCGGCCAATCGAATGGTCTACAAGGGGATGCTGACGGCGACGCAGCTTCGTCAGTATTATCTCGATCTTCAGGAGCCGGCTTTCACCAGCGCACTGGCGATGGTGCATAGCCGATTTTCAACCAACACGTTCCCGTCCTGGCGATTGGCCCATCCGTTCCGCTGCCTCGCTCATAATGGCGAGATCAATACCCTCCGCGGCAACCGCAATTGGATGCGCTCGCGCTATGGCTCACTGCGATCCGACATCTTCGGCGATGAGCTCAACAAGCTCTATCCGGTCCTGACCGAGAGTGGCTCTGACTCGGCCACGCTCGACAACGCGATGGAATTCATGCATGCCGCCGGGCGATCGCTTCCGCACACAGTGCTGATGCTGATCCCCGAAGCCTGGCAAAAGCATGAGCTGATGGACCCGGATCTGAAGGCGTTTTATGAATACCACGCCTGCCTGATGGAGCCGTGGGATGGCCCGGCTTCCATCGCCTTCACTAATGGCGACGTGATTGGTGCGGTGCTCGATCGCAATGGCCTGCGTCCCAGCCGGTATTACGTCACCAAGGATGATCTGGTCATCATGGCCAGCGAAGTAGGTGTGTTGCCGGTTGCGCCGGAGCGCGTCGTTCAGAAATGGCGGCTGCAGCCCGGCAAGATCTTCTTCGTAGATATGAAGCAGGGTCGCATCGTCGATGACCGCGAAATCAAGGCGGAGCTGGTCGATAAGCGCCCGTGGCGGCGATGGCTGGAAGAGAATCTCATCAGCCTCGATGACCTGCCAACGCCGACGACCGTTCATCAGCCCGATCATGAGACGCTGCTGGTTCGCCAGCATGCGTTTGGCTACACGAACGAAGACATCAAGATCGTCCTGAGCCCGATGGCTATCAACGGCGTCGAAGGGCTTGGTTCGATGGGCGCTGATACGCCGATTGCCTGCCTGAGCGATAAGCCGCAACTGCTTTACAACTATTTCCGCCAGCTCTTTGCGCAGGTGACCAATCCGCCCCTCGATGCCAACTTTGAAGAGCTGGTGACGTCGCTGATCACGTATCTTGGGCGCGAAGGCAACCTGCTGGATGAGTCGCCGCGGGCGGCACATCTGGTCAAGCTTCGCCAGCCGATCCTGAGCAATACCGATCTGGCCAAGCTTCGCGAGGTTCGCGCGGGTGAGCTGCGCTCGACGACGCTGCCCATGCTTTTCCGCGTCGCGGATGGTGAAGCCGGCCTGGAAAAGGCGCTGGATGAACTTTGCAACGCGGCTGCCGATGCGGTGCGCGAAGGCGCTTCGATTCTGATTCTGTCCGACCGAGGCGTCGGGCCTGATTTGGCTCCGATCCCCAGCCTTCTTGCGACGGCTGCCGTCCATCATCACCTGATTCGCGAAGGTACACGCACGCAGTGTGGTCTGGTGGTCGAAACCGGCGAAGCCCGCGAGGCTCACCATTTCTGCCTGCTGATCGGCTACGGCGCTGGCGCGATCAACCCCTATGTCGCGTTCGAAACGCTGGCCGACATGCAGATATCAGGGATGCTGCCCAAGGATCTGTCATTCGATCAGGCCAAGAAGAATTACATCAAGGCAGCAAACAAAGCGATTATTAAAGTTGCATCGAAGATGGGCATCTCCACGGTGCAGAGCTACCGGGGGGCGCAGATTTTCGAAGCGATTGGCCTCAGCAAGACGCTGGTAGAAAAATACTTCACGGGAACCTCTTCCCGGCTCAATGGAATCGGCGTCGATGTCGTCGCCCGCGAAAGCTTGCTGCGTCATCGTCACGGCTTCCCGCCCGTGAAGGTCAACGGCGAAGTCCTCGAGAACGGCGGTTTCTATCAGTGGCGTCGCGATGGCGAATACCACATGTGGAACCCCGATACCGTCGCCAAGCTGCAGCAGGCGGTGCGCATCACGGGGCTGCCGACCTTCCGCGAATACAGCAAGCTGGTGGATGATGAATCCCGCCATCGGTGCAACATCCGCGGGCTGTTGAATTTCAAAAAGTCATCTAATCCCATCCCGCTCGATCTCGTCGAGCCGGCTAGCGAGATCGTCAAGCGCTTCGTGACCGGCGCAATGAGCTTTGGCTCGATCAGCAAGGAAGCTCACGAGAATCTCGCGATCGCGATGAACCGCATCGGCGGCAAGAGCAACACCGGTGAAGGTGGCGAAGATCCCAACCGCTTCAATCGCGACGAGAACGGCGACTTGCGCCGAAGTGCGATTAAACAGGTGGCGTCAGCGCGTTTCGGTGTCACCGTCGAATATCTCGTCAACTCCGACGAGCTTCAGATCAAGATGGCCCAAGGCGCCAAGCCCGGCGAAGGCGGGCAGCTTCCCGGCCACAAAGTGGATGAATACATCGGCAAGGTGCGCCACTCGACGCCGGGCGTCGGACTGATTTCACCGCCGCCGCATCATGATATTTATTCCATCGAAGACCTGGCGCAGCTCATCCACGATCTCAAGAACGTCAATCCCACCGCGCGCATCAGCGTGAAGCTGGTCAGCGAAGTAGGCGTCGGCACCGTCGCCGCGGGCGTCGCCAAGGCCAAGGCCGATCACATTCTGATTTCAGGTGACGGCGGTGGAACTGGCGCGAGCCCGCTGACCAGCATCAAATATGCGGGCCTGCCGTGGGAACTGGGTGTGGCTGAGACGCAGCAGACGCTGGTCATGAACGACCTGCGCGGCCGAATCATTCTTCAATGCGACGGCCAGTTGAAGACCGGTCGCGACGTGGTGATCGCAGCTCTGCTGGGTGCGGAAGAATTCGGCTTCTCCACCGCGCCTTTGATCGCCTCCGGCTGCATCATGATGCGTGTCTGCCATCTCAATACCTGTCCGGTCGGCATTGCCACGCAGGATCCGGAGCTTCGCCGAAAGTTCGCGGGCAAGCCGGAGCACGTGATCAACTTCATGTTCTTCGTGGCTGAAGAAGTTCGCCTGCTGATGGCCGAACTGGGCTTCCGTCGCGTTGAAGAAATGGTCGGCCGATCCGATCTGCTTGAGTTCCAGGATCTTTCAGATCATTGGAAGGCCAAGCACCTGGACCTTTCGCCGATTCTTTATCAACCCGCGGCGGCCAAGGGCGTCGCGATCCGCAACGTGCAGAAACAGGATCATGGCTTGGCTGAATCGTTGGATAATCGCAAGCTGATCCCGTTGGCTGCGCCAGCGATCGCAAAGGGCGAGAAGGTCCAGGCCGAGCTGGAGATCAAGAATACCAATCGCACCGCCGGTGCGACCCTCTCAGGCGAGATTGCCAAGAAGTACGGACAGAAAGGCCTGCCCGATGACACGATCACGCTGAAGTTCACCGGCTCCGCTGGTCAAAGCTTCGGCGCCTTCCTAGCGCATGGCGTCACCATGCTTCTCGAAGGCGACGCCAACGACTATGTCGGCAAGGGGCTTTCAGGTGGTCGCATCGCAGTTTATCCGCCGCGAAATGCCACCTTCAAAGCCGAGCAAAATATCATCGCGGGCAACGTCATCGGATATGGCGCGATCGAAGGCGAGCTGTACATCCGCGGCGTCGTCGGAGAACGCTTCTGCGTACGAAATTCCGGCGCTAAGGCGGTCGTCGAAGGCTGCGGTGACCACGGCTGCGAATACATGACCGGTGGCCGAGTCGTCGTGATCGGTCGAACGGGCCGCAACTTCGCCGCTGGCATGAGCGGCGGCATCGCATACGTCTATGATGATCTTGGGCAATTGCCCCAGCTCGTGAACCATGATCTGGTTTCGCTGGAGCCGGTGGATCAGCCTCAGGATATTCAGACGCTGCGATATCTCCTGGAGAATCACACGAAATTCACCGGCAGCCCCGTCGCCCGGCAGATTCTCGATCACTGGGATGATGAGCTTCGCCGGTTTGTCCGCGTGATGCCTAATGATTATCGCCGTGTGCTCGAGCATCAGGCTGAAATCGAGGCCCGCGCCGCTGCGCTTTCCAAGCGGCAGGGGGCAGCGGTGTAAGTCCTTTGATTCCGGGGCGAAATTGTGATGGCTAAAGCGCGCGGGAGCGGGAACCTCGGCGTAGAATTTACGGCAGAAGTGTATAAGGCGGCATCGGTTGAACGCGCCGGATCGCTTCGAAAGCTGTATGACGGGCGCCAATATGTATTGGCAATGTATGTTGCCGGAGTGGCAGTCGAGGCGATGTTTAGAGCGTACCGCTGCAAGGTGAATCAGGAATTCAGCTCCCGGCATGATTTGTATGCTTTAGCTACTGAAGCCAGATTCGCCAGTCACGTGCCGGAGTTGTATTCGGCTAGTTATGCGGCGGATTTAGGAATCGTAGCCGCGACTTGGTCTAACTCGCACCGATACAGGTCAGAGGCTGCGTTACGACGGTTTATCAAGCGTGGAAAACTCGACCGCGGCATCAAAGGTGATGCATTGAAAGAGAACGCGCGAAGAACCGTGAATGCGGCACTGGGATTGGTATCGTTAGGAGCACGTATATGGCACAATTGATCGATAAACTGCAAACCGTATTGGGTGCTGACTTTCCCGGCGCATCGGCCGAACTCGAAATCGTTCCGCCCGCAAAGAAGATCGGCGGCTTTCTTATCTGGGCCGGATTTGAAGGCATAGAGCAGATTGATCGGCAGCGCCAACTTGCGCGAGTCCTGCGAAAACGTCTCTCTTCGGAGGACGCATTGCGTGTGACAACTATCCTCACTTTGACGCCAGCCGAATCTGCGGTCATGAAGGAATCCGCTTCCGCCGAATAAGTTTTGGCTTTTCATTACTCAACTTAAATCGTACCAGAACTAATCTTCTTGAAGTTCTAAATCATAACCATGGGTAAGCCAACCGGTTTTAAAGAGACTCACCGCGAACTGCCGTCCCGGCGGCCGGTGGAACTGCGCGTCCTGGACTGGGACGAGATCTACCTGGAATTTCCCGAAGACAAGCTGCGGGCGCAGGGCGCGCGCTGCATGGACTGCGGCATTCCCTTCTGCCACAACGGCTGTCCGCTGGGGAACATCATCCCCGAGTGGAATGACCTGGTTTACAAGAATCGCTGGCACGATGCGCTGGAGATGCTCTTCAAGACCAACAACTTCCCGGAGTTCACAGGCCGCGTTTGCCCGGCTCCATGCGAAGAAGCTTGCGTTCTAAACATCAATGAGAAGCCGGTCACGATCAAGCTGATTGAGCAGAACATCATCGATCACGCCTTTGCCCATGGCTGGATCAAACCCAGCCCGCCTGAAAAACGCACCGGAAAGAAAGTAGCCATCATCGGCTCCGGACCCGCGGGTCTCGCCTGCGCGGCGCAGCTGAACAAGGCCGGCCACTGGGTCACCGTTTTCGAGCGTGCCGATCGCATCGGTGGGCTGCTGATGTACGGCATCCCCAATTTCAAGCTCGATAAGAAAGTGGTCGATCGGCGGATCAAGTTGATGGAGGCCGAGGGAATCAAGTTCCAGGCCAACGCCAACGTCGGCTTCAACGTGAAAGTCGAAGACCTTCGCCGCGATTTTGACGCCATAGTCCTGTGCGGCGGCGCGACGCAGCCGCGCGATCTGAATGTGCCGGGCCGGGAGCTGAGCGGGATCTATCCCGCCATGACCTACCTCACCCAGCAGAACAAGCGGAATCTCGGAGATGGCGTCGAAAGCGAACAAATCATCGACGCTCGCGATAAGCACGTAATCATCCTCGGCGGCGGCGACACCGGCGCCGATTGCCTGGGCACGGCCGTCCGGCAGGGGTGTAAGAGCGTCAAGCAGTTTGAATTGCTTCCGCGTCCCCCTGAATCGCGCACCAATGAAATGCCCTGGCCCTATTGGCCCATGATTTTCCGCACCAGTTCCGCCCACGAAGAAGCGAATGCGCTCGCCGGTTCGGAAATCCGCGACTTTGCGATCAACACCAAATCCTTCAGCGGCGCTGATGGTGCGGTGAACAAGCTTCACGCAGTCCGCCTCGAATGGGGCAAGGGCGCTGACGGCCGATATCAGATGAAGGAAGTCGCCGGCAGCGAATTCACGCTGGATTGCGATCTGTGCCTGCTGGCGATGGGCTTCGTTCATCCCGAGCATGCCGGCCCGATCGACCAACTCGGGCTCAAGAAAGATGCCCGCGGCAATGTCGTGGTCGATCAGAAATACATGACCAGCCTCGATGGCGTCTTTGCCGCCGGCGACATGCGCCGCGGCCAGAGCCTGATTGTCTGGGCCATCAGCGAGGGGCGCTGCGCTGCAAATGGTGTCGATCAATATCTGATGGGCTATTCGGAATTGCCATATTTGAAGCTGTTCTAAGAAGCATGGCGGCGGCCATTAATCCGTTCGGATAAACCTCATTTGCTCCCGAGCCGCTCGCGATTGATTTGCCCATCGGGCATAGCTACACCTTGAAACTATGTCCCGAAAGTATGTGTACGCCTGCATCGCGATCCTGACCCTGACCGCCGTCTACGTCTGCGCGACCGGGCTGCCGCTGATCTGGGACGGGGCCTTTCAGCTTTCGGTGACGCTGATTCGCGAGCGGCCATTCGTTTATCTGACCCGTTTCCACACGTTGATTCTCTGGTGGCCGGTGATTTGGGCGAGCCGATTCACCAGTAACCCGTGGATCCTTCAGTCGATCTATGGCTTTCCATTTATCATCGCGCCGGCGCTGAGTGTCCTGGTGTCGTGGTGGATCGTCCGCCGCCGTGCGCCCTGGCTGATCATCTGGGTGATCTTCGGCGTCGCCGCCGGCACGCTGTGCGGCCAAGTCTTCATCATCAATGACAGCATCTGGCAGCAGACGCTTTTCTGGCCGCTGTTTCTTTGTGTCTTCGTCCCGCTCACCCGGCCGCAGATTGTCGTGCTGGGGATCCTGGCGATCTTTCAGTTCGTTCATCAAATTGGCGTGCCGCTGCTGTTTGGCGCAGCACTGGCGGGTGTCATCGTTTCGATCGTTGACATTCCCAATCGGAAAATGCTTCTGCGCCGCGCCGCGGTGATGGCCACGCTCTTTGTCTGGGCCGTGGCCAAGATCTATGTCACGAACCACATTTCCTGGCTGGAAGACACCTATGCCGAGCAAGAGTTCGGCTGGAGCCTGGCGGTGCAGCGCTTCCAGATGGGTGTCGAAGGTTGGCCCCTCGCCGGGCTGACCTGGATCTGGTTTGCGGCGCTATTCGCATTGATTCAACCCTATCTGAAGAATCGATCACTGCGAGCTTTTTTGGGTTGGGCCGCTTGCGGCTTCGCGCTCCTTACCGGCGCGATGTGGGTCCACTGGGCCTCCGACGGACACCTCTGGTACAAAGCCCTGGATTACCGCCGATGGATTCTGCCCCTTTCTTTCCCATTTTTCACATTCGCAATAGTTGAAGCCTGCGTGCGCGCGAGAAAGGTCCAAACAGCAGTCGCAAATGAAACCACCACCTATGGCCCGGCCCGCGGCCGATTGTCCTTCATCCTCGCCTGCATCTTTGCCGCGGTGCTGGCGACTCAAGGTACCGTCTGGGCGCGCATGTTCCACCGTCTGGTCGTGCAAGTGAATTCCTCGCCCGCGCCGGCGGTCGCGCTCGAGTCATTCGAATGGGTTCGCGATACTCCGCTCGACCATTGGGGCACGTGTGATGCGGTGACGCTTCTTGAAGGCAAAACGCCGCATAAGCTGCTGGTCATGCAGAAGGGTCTGCCGCGACTGCGCGCCAATCCACCGGTTGTACCGAATCAGGGCTGGTTCTGGCGGCCGCACCTTCATCCGCCGCCACCGGGCCCGGGTGGATGGTTTGATTTTGCGCCGATCCTCAAGGAAATTGCGAAGCAACCGCCGACAACGAGGCCGGCGGCACCTGTGAATCGCAACGCTTCAACTCATTTGCCTTGAGGCAAGGAAATCATGTCCGCTCCCGCGGCGAGTCTCGCTGTGCCAGAAATATCCGATCGATCAGCTTCAGATCGCGCCCGCTTGCTGGCCATTGCGATCTTCGCCGTCCTCTCCTGCTATTGCGCCTTCACCTCGCAGGGCTTTGTGGCAGCCGACGCGTGCATGCATTACCTCTACGCGCGATTCGCGATTCACGAGCCGGCCTATCTGGTTGATGTCTGGGGAAGGCCGCTGGTCACGGCGCTTTATGCGCTGCCAGCCGCCTGGGGCGGAAGACCCGCGGTGCGATGCGTCTCCCTGGCCATCGCCATCCTCTGCGCTGACGTCGCATACCAAATCGCTCGTGGGCAGAAGCTCCGTTGGCCGGTGCTTGCGCTTCTTTTCACGCTCGGCCAGCCTTTGTTATTCGTGTATTCGTTTGGCGAAATGACTGAGCTGCCGTTTGCGCTCCTGGTTGGCTTCGCATTTCTCGCTTATCAGCGCAAAAGATTCTGGCTCATGGCCTGCCTGGTCGCGCTATCGCCCCTGGCACGACCGGAAGGATTCGGTTTTCTCCTGCTGGCTGCCCTCGCACTGCTGTATCAACGAAGATCGCAATGGATATTGGTTCTTCCGATCCCGCTCATCGCCTGGAACTTTGCTGGTTGGATCGTGACCAACCATCAAGGCCGTTGGTATCGCTGGCTGATTGATGCCTGGCCTTATGCTTCGCTGAGCCTGTATGGGCATGGAAATGTGCTGAGCTTCGTCGCGCAGCTTCCGGTCATCGTCTCGCCACTGGTGCTGCCGGCGACATTGCTGGGAATCGGTCGAGCATTCGCACGTCATCACGTTGAAACGGAAGATGACGCCCATCTCGCGCATTGTCGGAACTGGATTGCGTTGCTCCCGCTACTGGTGCTTGCCGCCCATTCATTGCTGTACTGGACCGGCCGGCTCGCGAGCTTCGGCGAGATTCGCTATCTGCTGGTCGCTGCCCCGCTCTGGGGCGTTCTGTCGGCACAAGGCTGGGAATGGATTTTTACGCGTTTCCAGTGGCGCCATCCCCTTGCCTGGGCTGCTGCCGCGATCCTCGCGCCGATTGCCGTCAACTTTTATCATCCGATCGTTCCAATTGGATTATCAGAGGACTGGAAGAAAGCCCAGACCCTGGCAACTTGGTATGCGAATCTGCAAATTCAGCGTCGCCACCCGGTCCTGATGGCGGCTCATCCGGGTCTGTTTTATTTCCTGGACATCAGCCCGCGCGACTCGAACCACACGCGCTTCTGGAAGCCCGATGAAGTTGCCGCCCGAAAACCGAATACAATTCTAGTTTGGGATCCCATCTATGGCGACCAGAATGCGAGCGCATCAGCCGCCATCACGCTCGATTCGATTCGACGCGCGGGTTGGCGGGAAATCCGGCGGATCAATGCCTCGCCCGATGAGTTGGTCGGCCGACCCGATCTGGCGAAGCTTCCGCCTGACGATGCACGTCGCGCCTGGCATGTATTTTCCAGCGACCCTCCACCGGCGAGAAGACGTGGGCGAAGGACGCCGCGTTAGGGCCGGTCATCTCAATTCGTCCTGGGCACGAGGTCGGCTAGCATTTCAGCATTTCCCTGCCCGCCAAGGATTGGGCTTTCAACGAGATGCATGATTTCCAACCCACACGCATCAATGTCCATCCGAACCTGCTCGATCACCGCATCCATTTGCTCGGCAGGTAAGACGCCTTTTCGAAGTAATTTCGCATCGGCCTCATAGTGCGGCTTAATCAGCGTAATGATCCGCCCATTCGATTCGATAAGTTTCTTTGCCGCCGGCAGAATGTGCTTCTGTTTCGTCCAGGCTACGTCGATTGTTACGAGCTTCACCTTTTCCGGAAGCGTCACATGCATCGCATTGGTCCGCTCCATCACAGCGACGCGCGGATCCTTTCGCAGCTTCCAGTCCAGAACGCCATACCCTTTTTCCACCGCGTAAACCTTTGCCGCGCCGCGCTGGAGCAGACAATCGACAAACCCGCCGGCATTCGAGCCTAAATCGGCGCAGACCCAGTTCGAAACCTTCACGCCGAAAGATTTCAGCGCATGGTCGAGCTTTTGGCCGGAGCGTGAAACAAATTCTTGCATCGCGCCTGATCGTATCACACGAAAGCCCACTGGAAACTTTCGCCTTGTTGCGCCTACCCTCGATGAACAAGAAGGAGACTCCATGCAGATGCGCCAGCTCGGGCAGTCGGATGTAAAAGTGTCGCCGGTCATCTTCGGTGCCTGGGCGATCGGCGGCTGGATGTGGGGCGGCAGCGAAGAGAAAGAATCGATTGCAGCCATCCGCGCCAGCGTTGAAGCGGGGGCCAACACGATCGACACCGCCGCCGTTTATGGCATGGGCTACAGCGAAGAGCTGGTGGGGCGGGCCATCAAAGGCATTCGCGACAAAGTCATCATCGCCACCAAGTGCGGCATGCGCTGGGACACAGCCGAAGGAACCGATCCCTGGCAGCAGAAGGACAACCAGGGGCGCGACATCACGATTCGCAAGAATTCCGGCCGGGAAAGCATCATTCACGAATGTGAACTGAGCCTGAAACGCCTGGGCGTCGAAACGATCGACCTGTATCAGATTCATTGGCCCGATACTTCGACGCCGGTTGAGGAGTCGATGAAGGCGATGACCCAACTCAAGGAGCAGGGCAAAATTCGTGCGATCGGCGTGAGCAACTATGACGCGAAATGGCTCGCCGACGCGATGAAAGTTGCCCCACTGGCCAGTGACCAGCCGCCTTACAGTTTGATTCAGCGCAAAATCGAAAAGGAAGTCCTTCCATTCTGTCGGCAGCACAACATCGGAGTCATCGTCTATTCCCCGCTCGAGCGCGGGCTGCTGGCGGGCGCAGTCAGTCCCGATAGAAAATTCCCGCCGGGCGATCATCGTGCGGGCCACAAGTATTTCACGGTCGAAAATCGTAAGCGCGTCCTCACAGCCCTGGAGAAGATCAAGCCGATCGCCCAACGCCACGGTGCAAGCCTCGCGCAGCTTGCGATTAATTGGACGGTTCACGAGCCGGGCATCACGGCCGCACTCGTCGGCGCGCGAAACGCCGAGCAGGCGACGCATAATGCCCAGGCGATGCAATTCAAATTGACCGATGAGGAGCGCGCCCAGATCCGCGCGGCATTCGATGAGCCTTCGCGCGTCATGAATGCTTAGAGGCTAGATACATTTCAGCTTGAAAAGCCGCTTGGCATTCTCATAGAGAATCTTCCGCTCAATCGTTCTGCTGTTGGACAATTCACGAATCGCGCGGATCGTCAGCCAACCCTGGCACACCGGGCCGTGGCCCACCCTGTCGTTGCAATCGCTGCCATACATGACCTTGTCCTGGTGGCGATCCAGAAATTCGCGGGCATGCTTGTGATCCCGCGTCAGGGCATTCAACCCGGATCCCGCAGAAATGTCGGCGAACATATTGGGGTAATCACTCAGCAGCCGATCGGTCAAACCCCCGGGCGTGACGCCACCTTTGGGGTAGAGGTCGAGCGTGTTCTTGTATCCCTTGTCGATGTAGCCCCAGAAAGTCTGCGCATGGCCGATGAAATTGACGGTGGGGAACTTCTCCAGCGTCTTGTGAAAATCGAGGATATTCAGGTTGTAGGTGTTCTGCTGAAAGTGCATCAGCACAGGCACATTGAATTGCCTGGCCACCTCGGCAACGCCATCGATGTAGGGCGAATCGCAATCGACATGGAATTTCTGCTCCCCGATGCCGACGGCGCCTTGCTTGAGCTGCGCCGCAATGGTCTTCGCTGCTTCGGGGAGATCCGGCACTTCATTGGCATAAAAGCCATAAGCATCCGGATGAGCCCTGGCAATGGCGATGCAGGTATCGAACCCGCCGCAACTGGCCTGCAGACCATTCGCTTTGCCATTGAGCGTTGAAGGGCGAATGACCGGCGTTCCCGCGGGCAGCAGAAGTGTGTAGCTTACGCCCATCGCCTTCTGATGGCGGAGCAATTGCTCGTCGCTCCGCCCGCTGTAGTTCGTATGCTGGTGGATGTCGATGATGGGTTCATCGGGCCGGGTTGCCGGCTCTGGCGCACCCAGCAGCGGTGAAGCAGCCAGAAGGGCAGCGGCGCCGAGCATCTGACGGCGTGTCGGTCGGTATTTAAATTCCATGGTTCACCATTCGATAGGTTAAGACGCTGGATTATCCGGCGACAGTTTTCATAATTCCAATTGAAGTATGGTAAGCCAAGTTTAGCCGCGACGCGAAGCGGAGCACTTTCCGGAGCGCTGAGCGAAAGCGCTCCGCTTCGCGTCGCGGCTAACCGAGTCATACGAGCGCGTTGTACGAAGGACAATGTGACTGCTCTTTACATGATCACCAACTCCTGAGACCGATTCCATGACGATTTCATCAATTACAACTGGAATAGCTGCTCTTGCAATCGCTACGACTTTTCTGATGAATCGCGCGACCTTCGCCGCCGGTCCCGATGGTGGCCCTCCCGGACCCAAAATCTCCAACACCGCCTTACCGCGCGTAGCGCCCACGCCCGCCGACGAGGCTGTCCACAATTTCGCGGTTCATCCGGGACTTCACGTTGAACTCGTGGCTTCCGAGCCATTGATTCAAAGCCCCGTGGCGATGTGCTTCGACGAAGACGCCAATCTCTACGTCGTCGAGATGATCGGCTACCCCGATCGGCAGGAATCGAAACTTGGCCAGGTCGTCAAGCTCCAATCGACGCATCACGACGGCCATTACGACAAATCCACCGTCTTTGCCGATCACCTGCCCTGGCCGACGGGCGTCTTCTGCTACGACGGCGGTATCTTCGTCACCGCCACGCCCGAAATCATCTATCTCAAAGACACTAAAGGCACCGGCGTTGCCGACCAGCGCAACGTCGTCTTCACCGGTTTCGGCTCGACCACCAACCCGCTCAACGTGCAGGGCCTCGTCAACAACCTGGTCTGGGGGCTCGATGATCGCATTCACGGCGCGACCTCTTTCAACGGCGGAATCGTCACCCGGCCCGGCAGCAATGAGCCTGGCATCAACCTCCGCTCCCGCGATTTTTCCTTCGATCCGCGCCAGCTTGATCTTCGGCCCGAGGATGGTGGGGGGCAGAATGGCCTGAGCTTCGATGCCTTTGGTCGCAAATATATCTGCATGAATTCCAAGGCCGTAGAGACGTTTCTCTACGATTCGCGCTACGGCAAGCGCAACCCGCTGTACGCCATGCCAGCGTCGCTCGAGGATGTCGTCTCCACCGGCATGGATATCTACCGCATCAGCCCCGAAGAGGCCTGGCGAGTCCTCCGCACGCAATGGCGGAAGGCCGGTGAGGTGACCGGGCCGGTTGAAGGCGGCGGGCGCGCGTCCGGCTATTTCACGGGCGTTTCTGGAATCACAATTTATACGGGTAATGCGCTGCCGGCCGAGTTCCAGGGCAATGCCTTTATCGGTGAAGTGGCAAACAATGTGGTTCATCGTGAAGTGATCGAGCCGGCCGGCGTGTCAGTCGTCGCTCACCGCCCAGCGGACGAAGCCAAGGATGAATTTCTCGCATCCAAAGACATCTGGTTTCGGCCAGTACAACTGGCCAACGGACCGGATGGCGCGCTTTACGTGATCGACATGTATCGCGAGGTGATCGAGCATCCGTGGTCGCTTCCTGAATCGATCAAGGGGCATCTCGATTTGCACAGCGGAGCCGGCCGCGGGCGAATTTGGCGGATTGTGCCGGATGGATTCAAAGCGCCGCCGATGCTGGAGCTTTCCCATGCATCTTCGCCCGACTTGGTCGCGCTGCTCGATGACGCGAATGGCTGGCAGCGACAGACTGCCGCGCGATTGCTCTACCAACGCAAGGATCCCGCTTCGGTCGAACCCTTAGGGAAATTGCTGATAAGCGGACATCTGGCCGCGGGGCGACTCGCGGCGCTCTATGCCTTGGCGGGACAGAACGCGCTGAAGAGCGATGATCTGCTCAAGGCCCTGTCCGATGCGGACGACAACGTGCGCGAAAAGGCGGTGCTGTTGTGCGAACCCATGCTTCGCCAGCCTGAATGCCCGCCCGCGATCTGGAGCAAGCTGCAAAAGATGGCCTCGGATCCCGCGATTACCGTTCGATATCAACTCGCTTTCACGCTCGGCGAATCGAAGTTGCCCGAAAAAGTGGACGCGCTCACTGAGATCGCCAAGCACGACATTGCCGACTCGGGCGTCCGTGCCGCGATCCTCAGCTCTCTGGCCGGCAATGAATCGCTGATGTTCGCCAAGCTCGCGGAGATTCCCGAAATCAAAAGCAACATTGCCGGGCAGGAATTTCTTGCTGATCTGGCCCGGCTCGTGGCCCTTGGCCATAAGCCCGAAGAAATCGAGCAGGTCACGCGCGTAATCAAATCGCAAACGTCGCGCGGCAATCTTCAGTCGGCCTTCGCTCTGGCTGATGCTCTGGAAAATGGCGTGCAAAGCGTGCCTGCCGCCGATCGCCCCAAGCTGGACTTTGCACAGCTCATGGAACGGGCGCGATCTATGGCAAACAGCGACACCAGCGATCCCTCAACTCGCATCCAGGCCATCCGCCTGCTCGCTCACGACTCTGATCCAACCACATTCGATTCACTCATCAATCTGATCAAGCCCAGCGAATCGCAGGAAATTCAACTGGCTGCGGTTTCCAGTCTCGATCGCCTTGGCCGCACTGAGATCGCCCCGAAGTTGCTCGATCGCTGGCACACCTTGTCTCCACGCCTGCGAAGCGACGTGCTCTCGGTGCTCCTTAAGCGGCCCGATCGCGCCAGAGCCCTTCTCGAAGCAATTCAGAAAGGAACGTTGCAGGCCAACGATCTTTCGACATCTCAGTCGGCTTTCCTCCGCCGCCATCGTGATGCAAGCGTCCGTGCTCTTGCGGGCAAGGTCCTCGTCCCCAGCAGCAGGCTGCGCGAAGAAGTGGTGCAGGCTTATATGCCGGCGCTGCAGCTTAAGGGCGACGCGAATAAGGGTCGGCTCATTTATGAGCAGCGGTGCATTTCGTGTCATCGCCTGGGCGGCGAAGGTTCCGCCGTCGGCCCCGATCTGCTGACGGTGCGAAATGCCGGGAAGGAAAAAACGCTGATCAACATTCTCGACCCGAGCCGGGAAGTCGCGCCGAATTTTGTCGCGTACCAGGTCGAAACCCGCTCGGGCGAATCCCTCGTTGGCATCCTCGCCAGCGAAACCGCCACCAGCGTTACCATCCGCCAGGCTTTCGGCAAAGATACGACCGTTCTTCGCACCGACGTTCGTCGGCTTGAAAGCCAGAAGATGTCGCTCATGCCCGAAGGGCTCGAGCAGGGGCTTTCAGCTCAGGATTTTGCCAATCTTCTGGAATTCATCATGACCGCACCGACCCAGCGTCCGTCGGCGGCGGCCCCTTGAGGATGACCTGTTCGACTGCTAATATTCCCGGCCCTGATTCGGGCGTGTACCGAAGTGGACAAACGGGTCAGACTGTAAATCTGATGGCTCTGCCTTCGAAGGTTCGAATCCTTCCGCGCCCACTAAACTCAAACCCCGCATAGTGCGGGGTTTTTGCTTTTTATTTGCCTTACGTCACGTTCTGAAACGAAGACTTTTTTCGTTTCAGAGTGGGCAAGCTCGAAAAAGGCGCTCGCGCCTCTTAATGGGAGTCAATGCTCGCCGCGCAGGCTCGTCGCAAATATTCCTCGAACGCCCACTCGCCACTGGAGCCGGTCTGGCGGGTAATCACTAAATCCAGGCTGGGAACGAAAGCGATGTACTGCCCGCCGGAACCGGGCTTGGCACGAGCGTCGGAGGGAATGCCGGCGCCGCTGCGGCCGCCTTCACCGGTGAGCAGGGAGGGGCGCTCCCAGCCGAGCACGAAATTCTGGGGGTTGAATTTCCAGCGCAATTCCGGCGTCTTGACGTTATGCGACGAGCCGCCGGTTTGCTCGACGAACCATTTAGGAATGACCTGCTTGTCGTTCCACTGGCCCTCGCGAAGCATGCAATAGCAGATGCGCGCCAGGTCGCGAGCGGGCATGCCCAAACCATGCGAAGGGTGCCGGCCGTATTTGGGCAATCCGTCATAATACTGAAACCACCAATGCTCGATGCCCAGCGGCTTGAAGAGCGCCTCGATCGCAAATTGATCGTACGGCTTCCCCGTGACGGCTTCGCAGACCAGGGAGGCATGATCGAATGCGATCGTCGAATAGCCGCAGGCGGTGCCGGGATCAAAGGCAAGCCTGGCAGTACGGGCATCACCGCTGTGGCCAAGGATGTAATCCCATGTGCCATCGTTGGGCGCGCCGGTGGCTTCGGGGCAGATGCCGGATGTGTGGTTGAGCAACTGGCGGACGGTAATCTTCGCCTTACGCGGGTCGCTTAATGGCTGCGCCCATGGAATGAAGTCAAAGGCGGGGTCGTCGAAGCTCATCTTCCGCGGCGTAAGCCCTCGCTGGCTCTGATCTGAAGCGATCGCCAGAACAGTGGCGCAGACGGCCTTGGAGCATGAGGCGATGCGGCGCGAATCGGTCTTGGCGCTGTTCCCGCGTTCCACTTCCAGGCAGATGTAGCCATGACGAATGACCACGGCGGCGAAATTCCGCTTGTCGCTGGCCAGAAGCCACTGTTTCAACTCCTCCAATTTCGCCGGGTCCATGCCGCCCAGCGCCCGAATATCCTCTGGCTTGTCGAGCTTTCGCCAGCCGCCCTGTGATTCGGGGGGCGGGAAATAATCGCCGATCGCCGCGTGCGCCTCAGGCTTCTTCCCGTTGCTGACCGTCGTCAACGACTTAAGCTTCGCGTAAAAGATCGGATCGTCCGCCGGGCCATTGAAGGCAAAGGGATAATGCTGGTTCAGCTTTTCCAGCATCAATCCATACGAGACGCCATGAGCCACGCATGCCTCCGCCGCGCTGGCGGCATCGACGCCCGATTTATCATCCTCGTTGCAGACAATCGGCTTTCCGAATTTCTTCAGGGCTGTCAGGCGCGCGGGAATTTGGGACACCGGAGTGCTGTTGAAATGCACCAGCACAAAATCGCTCGCCTCGGCCACCGCATCGTCCGACTTTCCATCGCCCACGCCGCTTGCGCCGATCAGAAGCTGCGGCCAGGTCTGCCGGGCCAGGCGAATCAGCCCCGCCATCCCTTCCGGCGAGCGAATAACCGGATGCACAAATCCTTTAATCGGGTATTCATTGGCCACCTCGAGCAGCACGTTTTTCGCGCCCGAGGCGCGCAGCCAATTGACGACGTTGACCAATCCCCTCCGCACCGCCGCTTCATCCGCCAGCACCTTCGATTGCCGCTGGTAATAGCAGCCCAGGATCACGACGATTCCCCGCCGATCACAGGCGTCGATGATTCGCCGCACCCGGCGCATATATTCATCGCGCAACGCGCCGTTCGGCTCAAAAGCCGAGTTCAGCGCCCCTTCATATCCGGGCATGCCGCCCTGAAGACAGATCGTGAACGCGCGCACGCCTTGCCCGGCATAGTCTGGAATGCGGGCGATGAAGCGGTTGGTGTTGGCATCAGGATCAAACTCCGGATGCACTCGCCGGTCCTCGAACGCCGCGTTGACCATGCGCGCGTTCATCAGCAGCCCCTCGGCCCTTGTGCCCAGATAGGTCACCGCGCCGTCGATCTGCCACTTCGTATCCGCGATTGAAACGACGGTCGGCCCAGCCGCCAGCGCGATCGCTGAATTGCACAGAAGAGCGAGAATCGCGATGAGCCGGGGAGGGGACATGCCGTCCTCATTCTCTTACCTGCCGCAATGCGGTCAAGGACGGACTCTTGGCTCATCACAGAAAAGGGAAAGGAGAAAAGAACAGCTTGACGGCGCAGGCCTTAATTACAGCATCAACTGAAACTGCGCCCTCACCACCACTTCTCCATGATTGGCATTGGCCAGCACGTCATTCCCCAGATCGGTGGTCGGCGTGCCGTTGGGTAAATAAGACACATCGCAGGTGATCTTGGCGGCCTGGCCGTGCAGATAGCAGTTGGCGCCGATCGTGAACTCATTAACGGAAGTGTTTTCGGCGTTTTTGAATTCTTTGCCGTCGAAATGGACATAGTCGTACCGGGCGAAGCCTTCCCAATGGCGGTTGAAAAGGTAGCTTGCTTGCACCCGAACGCTCGGATCGTACGTGTCGCCGCCGGTGCCGGCTTTATTGCCCGCCGTGTAGCGCCCCAGGTATGACGCGTAGAGTCCCAGCGGGCCGGGGTTGTATTGGACATCCACAACATGTCGAACGGCATCGGTGTGGCCGGCTTCGGTCCAGTCGGCGCCGGCTCCAATGACCAGCACGTCGCCGCTATTGCCCCAGGATGTGAAATGTTCGTAATCCTTCCATTTCCCAAAGAGCTTGTATTCTCCGCGCGCCGCCAGCCCGAAGTTGGCAGCATTCGTGGGGAATTGCTGAAACGTCGAGTTGTTGGCGTTGAAGCCGCTGGTGAACGCGGCCTCGCCCCGCACAGCGCCACCATCGTCGTAGCGAAGATCGACACCCTTGCTGAAGGCTTCGCCGCCGGCCAGCGTGTCATCAACGAACGTGCGATCGTTTGCCAATTGAAGTGCATCGCTAATCAACTGCTCGTGGTCGAGCGGGTCTTTGAATTGCCCGCCTCCGATCACCCAGGGCGTGTCGTGAAATCGATACTGCACCCAGGCCATCAGCAGCGAAAGGTTGCCTGATGTGAGCTCGCTGGATTGCCAGAAAATCCGGTAGGTGAGGTCGGGTGTAAAAGCGTTTCCGTCGATGCCGAATTGCAGTCGGCGGATTTCAAAGCCGCTTTGCGTATCGCTGCCGCCGTCCGGCCTGGCCTCCTGTCGAATCGACGTGGCATAGCGCGCCTGAAAGAGTACAAAAGGGCTGAGCAGGAATTTCCCATCGTCGCTGCGAATGAAAAACCCGCGATTCTCGTTCCACCCGGCCGACATTCCGCTGAAGTCCACCAATCGGCTCTGCCGATCGGCATCCCGCAACACCGCCTGCGCCGCCGACGGCTCGCTCTGAGCATCCGGCGCTGACGCCTGAGTCGCTTCCCGCTGCTTTGCCTGCCGAAGCGACTGCACTTCCGCACGAAGTTCCCTCACCTGCGCCTGGAGCTCCTTGAGATCCGCCTTTTCCCCCGGCTCCGCCCGGCAAACGCCTGCAAACATTGCTGAAGCGATTACTCCCGACGCCCAAATGCGAAGACGCCGCGCCCGCTGATTCTGACCTGTCAGATGCGCTCCTTGGTAAAGCCGAGATATGCGTTATATACATTACTACATAACGGCGTCGCAAGAGGCGCGCACTTTTGGTCGGCCAAGCCTTATCGCTGAGCCGCTATGAGGAGATCATTATTTTCCAAACGTCTGGTCATCGATACGGGGTGGGTGGGCCCGGTGCCGGTGAAGCTTTGATTGCGCGGCAGTCAGAAGCTTTGCCACCTCGATCAAAACCGATTCGCAAATGCCGCCGACGCCAAGACAGCGCTCGCAGGCCAGAAGCGCGTTGCTGATGTGGGCATGTAACTGATCTATGTCGTCCATCTTTTCGGATACTTACGAGAAATTGCTGGATCGGTTCTGCATTTTCCCAGATGAAACATGGAAGTAGACGGGCGTGAAAAGGGGATGTCAGGGCACCAGCGTGGTCATTGGGAACGCCAGCTTCATTGGTAAACCATCACGGGAAAGTTCGACCACAAAGTCGCCGCCGTTGTGGGCGAACAGCCCGTCGCGCGCGGGGCGTCCGTCGATTTTGAGCAGCAGATCGCCGGCACGGAGGCCCGCGCGATCGGCGCCGCTGTCCGGCAGCACGTTCAGCACCCTCATCGGCGCGCCGCGCAGGTCGCAGTCGAACCCGGATACGTAAACAGGCCCGGAACGAATGGGGTCGGCGTTCGCGCGGTCGAGCCGCACGCGCATGTTGCGTAGGTCGAGGGTCAACGTGAAGTTTGCAATACCAGCCGCGGCCAGAATGTCTGCACCGAGCCCCGTATTCGTGCCGGCGATCGGTTCGGTGAAGCGGTAGCGGCCTACCTTGACATCACCCCCAAGGCGCCCAATTTTCTCGGCGATCGCACCGCTCGCAGCATTCGTTGCAATCGTTGGTTTGGGGGCGGACGCCCACGTGACTTGGGCGGCGTGAGCCGCAGTTAGCTCCAAGATACCGCCAACGCCCCAGCCAGTATCCAGGTTCAACCAGGTTTCGCGGCCGTTGATCGTGACTGGCAAGGTAAGGCGGTTGCGGTCGTCGAATCGCAACGGAAGCACCGTTTTACCATCCGGCGGCGGCAGGGCACCGCGACCGATGATGATGACACGATTGCTGTAATCAATCGTCAGCAGCACATCCCTCCAGAGTGGATACCCCAGCAGCGCATCGACGCCGGCAAAGAGCTGTGGCGAGGTAATCGCGTCGAAGTCTTCGAAGGTCGCGCCACCGAGTTGCAAACGTGTAACCAGCGCGATCGGGACGCCATGAGCCGTCCCAGTCGCGTCGGTTGCCGAGATGTCGGAGGGGCGAGTCGTGAGGTGGCCTGCGGTCGCGAGCGATGATGTCATGATCACCGAATCGGCCCCTGTGTCGATGATCATCCGCTGCCGCGAACCGTCAGCCGAATCGAAAGTCACAACCGGCATGCAGGTAATCAAGTCGATCGGGAGCCGAACGGGCTCCGGCCCGAGCTTGACCTGTCGAGGGGTCCATACAAATTCTTGCGGCTCGCGCGTAAACGGAGCGGCAGGCGCCGTTGTGGAACCTGAAGGCGCGGCGGCTGATCTCGTGCTAGCTGCTCGTTCGCGAGTTGCGGCCGAATGCGCACCGCGATCGCAGCCTGCCGTCACTAGAGGGACAGACGCGAATGCAATCCCCAAACATACCTGGCAAATCGATGCGAATCGTGACATGGCTAGGCACAGGATACCAGCGGATCACGGCCGAACGTAGTCGTCGGTCAAGACCTCTGAGGATTCCGATCGTTTGGCGAATGGCGGGCGCGGGGATCGGTTTGCCTTGCTGTCAGAGGCAGCGGTGCTGAGATTCATATCAATTTCGCAGTGGTATTCCTGACGCCTTTAGTGCAAACGATTTCCGATTTCTGCCGCATTTTCTCGCTTATACGGTTACCTCTTCGCGTTGCGCGATCCGCTGCGCATTGGCGGACTTGGGCACTCGCGTCGCAAGCCAGCAGGGGACGGCGATCGCGGCGCCGATGAGAGGGCCAGCCACATACACCCAAAGCGAAACGACATGCCCCGATACAACCGCCGGCGCGATCGAGCGGGCCGGGTTCATCGATGCGCCACTGATCGGCCCGGCAAACATCGCCTCCAGCCCGACGGTTCCGCCGATGATGGGGATGTTAATAGCCATCGCCACGGCTTTCGTGACGGTTCATGCCTCAACCCTGCACGTTCTCCGCAACTGCGTGATCTTCCTCGTCATCACCAGCATCGTGCTTCGCATCGCGCTGAGAAAGGTGGCTACTACCCCGTCACCGCCTCGGCATGGAGAAAAAGAACAAAAAAGCTGACCGCCGAACTCCGAAGCGCGGCCCCATTTCGGATTCCGAAATTAAAGAATCAGCTTTTCGGCCGATCACCGACAAGCTATTTTTTGCGCGGACGTAACTGTTTATTACCGTAGTGCGTAATGCTCGCTGTAGCCGCGGCTTTTATAGGGCGCCTCGATCGCAAGACAGCTGCTGAAGCGATACGAGGTTGTGAAATGATTGACTCCCGATTATTTCCCAAAGCCGCGCGTCGAGGAGTTTTGATATGCGATCCTTCGTGACGATGGTTTGTCTGCTGGTTGGCCTACCTGTCGTCGCTCCACAAAACGCGTTATTGGCGGGCCGGGGCGATGAAGTGAAAGGGAGTGATGGCCCCGCGCCCGCGAATCCGGCTTTGCATGATGAGTTGCTCAAGATGGGGACTGCAGATCAGGAGTACCGGGCGATCCTGCAGAACCAATTCATTAAATCGCCGCCGAAACCCGGCACCCCGCCCTCACAGGAAATGCTCGATCTCGTTCGCAAACAGCAGCAGGCGGATGCGGCAAACATCAAACGCCTGGAAGAGATCATCCGTCAACACGGCTGGCCCGGAAAAAGCCTGGTCGGAGAAGACGCCAGCACTTCGGCGTTTCTGATCATCCAGCACGCCGAGCTGAAGGTTCAGCAAAAGTATCTGCCGATGCTCAAGAGGGCCGCGAGCAAGGACGAGGCGAAGCCGGATGAAGTGGCGATGCTGGAGGATCGAGTCCTGATGCGAGAGGGCAAGAAGCAGCTGTATGGGACTCAGCTTCATGCGGGGCCGGAGACGAACGGTAAACTCGTCCTTTATCCCATCGAAGATGAGCCGAACGTGGATAAGCGGCGGGCAAGCGTCGGCTTGGGACCGATCGCCGAGTATGTGAAGCAATTCAATGTGGTTTACCACTCGCCCGGCGCCACGACAGTCCCTGCACAAACCAGGCCCGCCACTCAGCCCAATCACCGCTGACGAGGAGCACGTTCTCTTGGGCCTCCCCCGGCTCTCACAAAAGTGCAGGCAACTGAAGCGGCGCGGCACGCCTTTTGGTCAAGCGGAAGAAGGGTATTGCTTGCGAATTTCACTCAGCTTTGAACTAAAGGTTCCTGACGCCTTGAGTTCAAACAATTTTGAGTCTGCCGCATTTTCTCGCTTATACGGTTACCTCTTCGCGTTGCGCGATCTGCTGCGCATCGGCGGACTTGGGCACTCGCGTTGCGAGCCAGCAGGGGACGGCGATCGCTGCGCCGATGAGGGGGCCGGCCACGTAGACCCAAAGCGAAATGAGATGACCCGATACGATCGCCGGCGCGATCGAGCGCGCCGGGTTCATCGATGCGCCACTAATCGGCCCGGCGAACATCGCCTCCAAGCCCACCGTTCCGCCGATGGCGATGCCGGCCATCAGGCCTTGCTCTTTGGATCCGGTCGCGACGCAGAGAATCACGATCATCAGCAGAGCCGACAGGATGATCTCGAGGACGAAGGACTGAAGCTCCGAGCCGGCGGGCAGCGTCGCTCCGAGATATGCGATGTTGCCAAAGAGGAATCGGAGAATGACGCTCGCAACCAATGCGCCGACGAGCTGGCTTGCGATGTATGGCACGACCCACCGCCCGGGAAACCGCCGGGCCAGAAAAAATCCCGTGGTCACCGCGGGATTGAGATGTGCGCCGGATGATTCGCCGAAGGCGTAGATCATCGCCATCACGACAAGCCCAAACGTGATGGCGATGCCGGGAGAGCTCACCGCGCCGTTCGACACTTTGTTGATGACCACGGCGCCGGTGCCCGCGAAGACCAGGGCAAAGGTTCCGATGGCTTCCGCGATGTACTTTCTCATTGCCATTTTAAAATGTGTTGTTTCTCATCCGACGTGCGTCATTCGCCTATGCGAATGCATTTGCGCAAAAAATTTTCAGTCGCAGCATTTGGAGCTGTCACAGCAGGCCTTGCGAAGCGCTTTCATATCCCTGGCAAGCTCCGGCACATCTGCCGTGAAACAGCATTCGAGGCACTCCAGTAGCTTGCGATGGAAATCGTTCCTCGCATCCGCGAGTTTGTAATACATCCAAAGCCCCTCCTTGCGCGCGGTCACCAGCCGGGCTTTGCGGAGATAGGCCAAATGCCTCGAAACCGTCGGCTGCGGCGAGCCGATCACCCGCACCAGATCGCACACGCACAACTCACCGGGCCGCAGAAGATTGAGAATGCGCAGCCGCGTCCGATCCGAAAAGGCTCGAAACATTCGATCGACTGAAATTGCAGGAGGAGCTTTAACCATATTCGCCTAAGCGAATATAGATTGACGATCTGGCAGAATCAAGGCCGCCGCTGAAGCGCAGGGGCGCCATCCATAGACGATCAGGGCCGAATATAGTCCTCGGGTGCGAGCTTTGCCGATTTGGACAGCTTTGCGCCATCATTGCGGCTGACTGATTTACTTGCATTTCAGCGGCGGCAACGGTCAGATTCAGTTCCATCTCGCAGCGGTCCGATTCCCTTTCGCGCCGTTGCCCATCCTGTGGCTGCGACCTTCACGGCACGCTTGAGCGCTGCCCGGCAGGCGGACGCCGGCCATATTAACGGAGGGAGCGTGACTCGCCATCGGACCAGTTTTTGCCTCATGTGCGTTCAAGCCACTTTCTTCGCCTGCTTCATGATTGGGATCGCGGCCGCGTTCAGGATCAACTATTGGCTATACCTGGTCCTGACGTATGGCTGGGCGAAGAATTAGAACGCCTGTCGGCTTCCCGTTGCGTGCGCGCCAATGTTCGCACCGCGCTTGGGGAAATTAATTTACATCGGCGGGCGCGGCTCAGGTCGAAATTTTTGCTCCACACTCCGGGCATACGCCGCTGGTGTTGCCGGTAAGGTTGTAGCCGCAAGGTATACAGAAACCGGCGCCTGGTCTGCGGCGCGAACGAATAAATCGCATGGAGGCCGTCACCGGCAAGACTGCGAGAAACGCGGCAACTGCCCAACAGGGCGCAGAGCCACCCCAGCCGCGCGAACGCGGAAGTATGAAGTATGAAAAGCCGTAGCGACCGACCGACCTCGCGAATGACTGCCACTTCACTTGCGCAGCCGGCACTCGACTGTGCTGGAACTGGCCATGGGACATGAAAGAGCTTCGGCTACCGCGGCGGGCACCTATTCCTGAAAGCCTGGCAAACCCAAAAATGAGCTGGCCATTGTAACTGCTCAAGGATATTGAATACCCCGAATCAAACGTGCCCCATCGGCTGTAGGCCAAATGATCGACGGTTCTGTAGCTCCGTAGCCAAAGCGGTCCCAGCGCCACGACCAAAACCAGCGAGAGCGACCCCAGGATGTTGAACAGGAGTCGGCGAAACCTGCTTTTCATTTTTGGCAATCGGGAGCTCATCGTTTATCGCCGATTACGTCTTATCTGTGTTCGATTTGAAGACGGATTTTACCACCAGCGCAAGAAAAAGCCCGGCTTTTGGCGGGGCCTGTTCGCTTCCGCCGGTGTTTGCCTGTTCCTTCTTCGGGTAGCATCACACGTCATGCGCAGACCTACCCGAACACGTCGGTTGTCAATTGTCGCTATCGTATCACTGGTCGTGTTTGTGGGTTTGGCTGGCGCTGGCGTTAGAAGTTACACCACTTGGGATGAGTGGCAATTCAATATCCATCACTCGGTCGGCATCTATCACGGCTATTTTTATTACTGGAATACTCACCTCACTCTGCCGCCCGGAATAACGCCGAAATGGACTTCGGGTCATTCATCGGGCGGTCAAACGACCGCCGAGCCGCTTCCGTACAAATCGTTTTTGGGATTCTTTTATGACCGCGAAGGGGGTCTCGACCGCTACCCCGCTTACCCCGATGATTATCAGAGCAGCATCTATATCCCGCTTTGGTTCCCGCTTCTCTTGCTTCTCATCCTCCCGGTGCGCTGGCTCATCGCCCGCCGAGCAAACGCGCCAGCCTCCCCGGTGATCACCGATGCGAAGCGAGCGTAAGAACGAGGGTGCTGTTCTCGCCCGCAGCAAGACGGAAGTAGCCGCCAAGAATCAAGCGCTAGATGGTCATCGTCCGACGGTAAACACCGGGCCGGGTCGGGAAAGTTGCGTCCAGCAAGTGACGTTGGGGCAATGTCAGATTCTAAAGCGACGAACGAACCCTGCGCCGCCGAACGAGGAGTGCAGCGCTGCATAATGCCACAACTGAAACGGACCCGGGTTCGGGAGCGGCAACCAAATCGACCGACGCAATTGACATCGTATCTTGACTATAGCCGTCTCCCGGTACGATCGCGATATTTACCGGTCGAACTATCGTCCGCGTTGCTGTCTCAATCAGTGTGTTGTCCAGATAAAGTGACAAGCTACTGCCGCTGGCCACAAAAGTAAGGTTGTCGTACTGCCCTGGCGTGTACACCGGAGAATTAACGAAGAGGGCATTGGTTACGTCGCTCCCGAAAATTCCGTACTGGTCGATATAACCCTCATTGCCAATGTAGAGTTGAAAAAAAGTGGACGAGAAATGGATGCGCGGGCGCGGGAAGGATGCCCCGGTGTCCACCGCGACTTTCTCAGTGATCGAGAATGCAAACGCGTACCCGTCCTCCGTTGGATTGTACTTCAGCCACGAGTTGCCATTGCCCGGCGTGTTGTTAGAAAGAATTCTGCCGTTCACCGACCAGGTCATGTTTCCGACTTCCGTAAAACCGGCCAAGTCTGTCTTGTCGAAGATATATGCCGCAGACGATTGCGCGGCCGCGATAGCGAGAATAAAGACGATGAGCGCAGACTGTGTCAATGATTTCATAGAACCTCTCCCGTGAAAACTGGTGAGTGACCCCCAATTGCGATTCGACCCAACACACTACGTTAACAAGAATCAGAAAATCTTCAACGCATACGCGGTCGTTTGAATCCAACAGTGGGGGCCATCTACCGCTCAGACGTATCTCGGCCGCGGCATACCCCGATCTCCGATCCGCGTGCGGAGAACTAAATGAATGTCTTTCCGTCCTGTGACGTTCAGGGCGACGTTAATGACGCGCTTCGTTAAGCTGAAAATAGGATGCGGAACTCGATATTTCCTCAATTAGCTTGGAGCTACGGGCCGGATATTGAGAGGTGGACTCACATCACGATCTTGCGGGCAAGGATTCCCGAAGGTTGGGCAGATGTGTTGAGTATCATCGCAAAGATCGGGTGGCGGAGTTTCGTCTCATCATTGATTACGAAGCATTTAAAGTAGCTCCCGCAGCCAGACAAACACGGATGTTGGTGGAGTCGATATTGCGTTCTACGGAGCTTTTTTCCACATTGAAAGTGAAGCAGTTTGCCGTGGACCGCTTTCGGCGTGATCTAATCGAGGCAGCGGTCGCTGGCGGATTGATCCCGCGTGATTTTCCTTCAACAGCCCGTTCATCGATTTAGGAAATGCATTCGGAACCTTTGCCGAGAAAGCGGCGTCGCAAAAAATGCGGGCTCCTCGGGCGTGATGACTACTAAAGTTCCTGACGCACTTAGTTGGCCTTAATCTTCCGTTGTGCAGTGTTTCTGGACGGGAATTTCTATCCCCAGCTTTTCGGCTAGGTTCGCAATGCGATTTTCAATCGAGCCGTACATCTCTCTTGATTTCCATTTCACGCGCTCGCTTGGCGTCAGTTTTGGCAATCTCATTACCGTGCCATCGCTTTTCAAAACAACGAGCGGGGAATGGCCGGTTACGAGGTACCGAATATCGCCAGCGAGATATCGACGATCATTCCAAGGCAGAATCCACGCAAAAGACGTCTCAATGATTCTGTTTTCGTCCACTGCGGCGAACGGCATATGTGGTGCGGCGGAGCGCTCTTTCCTGAACCACTCTATCGCCAGGTAAAGGGCGGTTTGCCGACTGATCATGAGCATCCCTTTCTAATCAGGGGTGATGATAATCGAATTCAAACCTCATTCGGCTAAAGGTTCCGGAGACGCTCAGGACAGCTTTAGTTGGCCCTGCTCACCAGATTACGGCCCCTCGCCTCTTTCGCGAACTGTTACAGACTCCACTAGATCATCATTATCAAGTTGAACTGTTACTGTTAGGTACTTATCGATCATCGTGAAAATGCAGTGATCAGTAGCGCGGCTTCCGTAGATGATGTGAAATCGGGGGTCAGTGAGTGACGAGCCGTGTTCGCGTTCAAGTTGAGCCTGCCTTGGGGTTAACCGACCATCGACAACCTCGAATCCTCGTGATTTGAGAACGGCAATTGCTTTGTCAGCCGAATCGCCTTTATGAATTACGCTCATCCACTGCTGGCCTTGTGACACGCTCGGCCCGCTGCCTATGCCACAGCAGCCTTGCAGCGAAATGGCGACGAAAAAACCAAGTGAGAAAAATGATCTGAAGCGTTTCATGCCACCACCCTTGCGAAAGGTTTTTGATCGCCCGAATTCCATCGCTCGATGTGACTTATTTGAGCGGCGGTAGCTGACGCGAATTATGTTCTCTTCGAGCATTGACGTCGCGAACGCAAGACAACAGATATTCGGCGACGAACACAATTGCCCCGATAATTATAAAACCCGCGCCCCACATGCGAACATCAATATCCCCCGCGCAAGCCATAACCGCGCCCGCCAGAATCACAATCGCAATCGCGATGATCCGGCCCGGCGCTTCGGATTTAATTCCCTTGCCGTCATTCTCGCTCATTTGTTCTTCCCCTTGCGTAGCTTCCCGTTTTGATTTCCTCTTCGTCGGCCTTGCTGATCTTCAGCAGGCCCGCTGGCGCCTGATCCGATTTCAAAGGATGCAGGCACATATTATTCTACACGCAAAACTCCCTTGAGCGGTCAGGCATGAAGAATCGGCTCTATCTTTTGTTCTGCGTCCTCTTTTTAATTCTTTCTTTAACAGGGCTCTTCATTAACATCAGCCTCGCGTCGCAGAGCAATCGGATATTGCGCCGATCAACCGATCCTAGCATCATTAAGTTCGTTAAAAATATCCGTCACACCGCGGTGCGTGGAGTCATTCAGGATGGTGTTTTCGCGGTTATTCTTGGAGCGGGTGCCTTATTCTTTTGGCGAAAACTGCGGCAGAGCGATCGGCAGCAGCACGGCGAATGCCCGGTGTGTGGTTATGATCTTCGCGCAACTCCGGATCGTTGTCCTGAATGCGGAACCGCCGCCAAAAATCCTGGAAATTCAAACTGACCCAGTACCAGAAATCTGGATCCCGGCGGGGAAAGTTTCGACACGTTTGTCGAAGCGATAGGAAAACCTTCTCGGGCATAACGAATATTGATCTTTTAGACGGCTCGGTCGCGAACTGCACATGAAACGAATCTTCTGAAAATCTCAATCGTTTTTTGGTCCGTGCTGCTGCTTTGGATGCTCGCGGCTTTGGCTTTTGGTGATTGGACCGTTCGCTCGAGCTTTGGCAGCCATTACCGGCGCGTCCATTTCGAATCGCCAGGAAGAGATCTTTACTGCGAATATATTTCCGAGCCTTCGGGGCTGCTCCAGCCCATCTGGGGCTCGATCTACGCCTCGCCGCAAGGGATCATGCACGATACGGCCCCGCGAAATATTAAAGAACGTCATTTCTTAGATAACTGGTATGTCTATGCCTCGTTCCCGGACTCCTTCGCGCTAAAACATCATTACAAACAGGTGCCCCATTACACGGTGTTCTACGTGACCATTCCGTACTGGGAGATTTCAGCATTCATTGCGATGTTGCTGGCCTGGTCGGTGATCAGCCTGCGGCGTGCCCGAGGATACCCAGTTGGACGATGCCAATCCTGCGGCTATGACCTGCGCGGCACGCCGGAGCGATGCCCTGAATGTGGAAGCTCTTCGGCGGGGCGCGCGTGACACAGCAAATTTGCAGGAACAAAGAAGCGCGAAATGGTCGGTCGGCGTAAGTGGATGGTCGGCGGGGGGTTAGTTGCCAAATAAAGTAAAATCACTTGACAAACGAGCGGGGCGCGCATGGCCCACCTAGCAATGAATTGACATTTATATAGCTGCTTGCCCGGCCATGGTTTATCGCAAAAGACAGGGTGCTTTTCAGGGTCAAAAACGGTCAATGCGCGCCCCGTTTTGTCTCATTTTGTTCCATGTACGGGGACGTACTATCGCATCCGCTTGAGGATGCGGGACTTGCGATGAGGGCCCAATTGGGGCGCGGCGGGACACTTGGCGCGCCGCGCGCCCCGCTCCTATTAGCCGCCCGGTTCATCGGGCGCTTTCTACCGTTCGCGGCGTCGCAGGAGCGACGCCCTCCAGAATGCGGTGGTTCATGTCATGCAACATCGGCAAATGCCAAAAATGTTGCATTTTGTTGCAAGGCGTTGCATCGACTCAACGCCGATGCGGTCGGGTCAGATCTCCAGCATCAGGCGGGCGGGATCTTCGAGGTATTCTTTGATGCGCACGAGGAAGCTGACCGAGTCGCGGCCGTCGATGAGGCGGTGGTCGTAGCTGAGGGCGACGTACATCATCGGGCGGATTTCGATTTTGTCGCCGATGGCCATGGGGCGCTTCTGGATGGCGTGCATGCCGAGGATGGCGCTTTGCGGCGGAAGCAGGATGGGCGTGGAGAGAAGCGATCCATAGACTCCGCCGTTGGTGATGGTGAAGGTGCCGCCGCTGAGTTCCTGGATGCCGAGCTTTCCTTCGCGGCTGGAATTGGCCAGTCGCTTGATTTCCGATTCGATCTTGGCAAACGACATGTGCTCGACATTGCGAAGCACGGGAACGGTCAGCCCGCGCTCGGTGCTGACGGCGACGCCGAGGTTCACGTAGTTGTGATAGAGGATTTCTTCGCCTTCAATGAAGGCGTTGACCTGCGGAAATTCGCGGAGGGCCAGAACGGTTGCGCGGGCGAAGAAGCTCATGAAGCCCAGGCCCACGCCGTAGGATTTCTCGAATTTTTCCTTGTATTTCCCGCGGATTTCGGAGATGGCCGACAGGTCCACTTCGTTGAACGTGGTCAGAATCGCGGCGGTCTGCTGCGCCTGAACGAGCGTCGAGGCGATGCGACGCCGGATCTTGCTCATCGGGACGCGGGCGACGCCGTCGGCATTAAAGTTAAGTGGAGCCTGTCCGGTCGGCTTGCTGAAATCGGGGCCGGGCGGGCGCGTGGCGGGGGCTTCGGTTCGAGCTTGAATGGGCGGAGCAGGAGGCGCGGAGGCAGGAGCGCTGCCATTGCCATTACCTTCGGCGCTGCGCTCTTCGAGATAGCGCTGCACGTCTTCCTTGAGAAGCCGACCACCTGGGCCGGTCGCGGGAATCGAGCGGGGATTGACGCCGCTCTCCACGACCATTTTCCGCACGGCAGGGCTGAGATCATCGCTCTCGGCCGGCGCAGCTTTAGGTTGCGACGGGGCGGGTTGCGCTGACGGAGCGGTTTGATTTTGCGCGGGTTTGGCTGCGAGTGCGGCGCTCGTCGCGGGCGCTGACTTGCCCGTCGGCGCGGGGGCCGATTCATCGATCTGGCCGATGACCTGGCCGACTTTGATCACGTCGCCGGGCTTGTTTTTCGTATGCAGAACGCCGCTGGCGGGGGCGGGAAGATCGACATTTGCCTTGTCGGTTTCCAGTTCCGCGACGGCTTCATCGCGGCGAACGTAATCGCCTTCCTTCTTGGCCCAGCGCAGAAGCGTGACCTGAGTGACCGATTCGCCGCCCGACGGAATGATGAGATCAGCCATGATGAAGAACTCTAAATAAACCTTGCAGCGCCTGATTAGCCGCCCGGCTTGTCGGGCGCTTCCGGGTGCTCGACGCGCACCGCAAGCGGTAGCGGCTAAACGAAGCGGAACGACGCGTTTCTCGAAGCTAAACGAATCGGATCAAATCGCTTCTTATTGCCCAACAATCAACTTAATCCGAAACCGGCCGCGGGCTGGCGGCAGTTGCGGGCTGCGCTTCGGCGGCGACCGTGGCCGCCGGAGACGCGGCGGAAATCTCGAGCGCCTGGCCGATCATTTCCTCTTCCTCTTCCTCGTGCAACTTGTGCAGGCCCGTTGCCGGGCTCGCACTTTCGTCGCGACCATAGTAGGTGAGGACCGCCGTCTCGGGTAGCAACTCGCGCAGCCGATCGGACATATAGCTCCACGGCCCGCGATTGCGCGGCTCTTCCTGAACCCAGCCGATTTCCTGCGCCTTGCGATAGCGCGCGAGGATGGCCTGAATTTCTTTCTTGGGGAACGGATAAAGCTGCTCGACGCGAACAATCGCCGTACCCTTGATCGACTTGGCTTCGCGTGCCTTGTTGAGCGCGTAGAACACTTTTCCGGAAACAAAAAGCACTCGCCGAACCGAATCGCGCTCGGGGGCCGTCGGATCATCCAGGACACACTGGAAGGTGTTGTCGGAAAATTCCTCTATGCGCGAGAAGGATGGCTCAAAGCGCAGAAGGCTCTTGGGCATCATCAAAATCAGCGGCTTGCGGAAGTCGCGACGGATCTGCCGGCGCAGAAGATGGAAATACTGCCCCGGCGTCGAGGGCACGCAGACCTGCATGTTCTGCTCGGCACACAGCGCGAGGAACCGGCTCAAATAGCCATAGGAATGCTCGGCACCTTGCCCTTCGTAACCATGCGGCAGAAGCATGACCAGACCATTCATCAGCCGCCATTTGCTTTCGGCGGCGGCGATGTATTGATCGATAATCGATTGCGCGCCGTTGACGAAATCGCCGAATTGCGCTTCCCAGATCACGAGGTTGCGTGGATCGGCAGAGCTGAATCCGTATTCAAAACCGAGCACCGCCAGCTCCGACAGCATCGTGTTCAGAATCGCGATCTGCGGCTGATCTTTCTTCAAATGTGCCAGCGGCACATACTGCTTGCCATCCTGGAAATCATTGAGGACCGCGTGCCGATGGCTGAAGGTGCCGCGCTGAACATCCTGGCCGGTAAAGCGGATCGGCGTGCCTTCCAGCAACAGAGTGCCCAAGGCGAGCATTTCGCCGCAGCCCCAGTCGATCCCGCGACCGGTTTTCACCGCTTCGGCGCGCTTCGCATAAAGCGCCTTGAGCTTCGGATGAGGCGTGAAATTGGGGGGAAACTTGTTGACCGATTCGGCAATCTGATTGAGTGTCGCCCGGGGGATCGCGGTCTTGGTTTGCCAGTCGGTAGGGGCGTGAAGGAAATCCTTCCAGAGCGGATTGACCACGGCAGTCCGCGGCCGAGGCCGAACTTCGTCTGCCGACGCGAAGGCCTGGTCGAGGCGCTCGCGGGCACATTGGCGCATCTCTTCGAGCTGCTCCTCGGTGACGATGCCGCGCTCGATCAGGCGCTGGCTGTAGAGAGTACGCGTGGTCGGATGCTTCGCGATCTGCTGATACATCAGTGGCTGCGTGAAGGCCGGCTCATCCTGCTCATTATGACCATGCCGACGATAACACCACAGGTCGACCAGCACGTCGCTCTTGAACTGCTCGCGGAAGGCTACGGCCATTCGCGTGGCATGAACGCATGCTTCAGGATCGTCGCCGTTCACGTGGAAGATCGGCGCCTGAATCATCTTGGCCACGTCGGTTGGGTAGGGGGTGAAGCGGCCCTGCTCGGGCGGCGTAGTGAAGCCGATCTGATTGTTGATGATCAGATGAACCGTTCCGCCGGTGCGCCAGCCGCGCAGTTCGGAAAGATTCAACGTTTCAAAGACGATGCCCTGGCCGGTGAAGGCGGCATCGCCGTGAATCAGGACCGGGACGATCCGGTTCTGCTCTTTATCATTCCGGTAATTTTGCTTGGCGCGGACGATGCCTTCGACGACCGGATTCACCAGCTCGAGATGGCTCGGATTTGGGCTCAGGCTGATGTGGACGCTGCGGTTTTGCTTTGTCGGGCGATCGTTGGCGTAGCCAAGGTGATATTTAACATCGCCATCACCTTCATCCTTCAGATTCGTTTCTTTGAACTCACCGAAGATCACTTCATAAGGCTTGTTGAGCACATGAGCGAGCACGTTTAAGCGGCCGCGATGCGCCATGCCCATGCAGACTTCCTCGATGCCCATTGCCGCGCCGTCATCGATGAGCGAGTTCAGCAGCGGGATAACGGTCTCTCCGCCTTCCAGTGAGAAGGTCTTCTTGCCTTGGAATCGGCTGGCCAAAAATCGCTCGAATTCCTCGGCCGCGACAAGCTGATACAAAATTGCCCGCGATTCCTCGGGTGAAAACGCGGGCTTGTTCAGGATCGGCTCCATTTGACGCGCAAGCCATTCGCGTTGCGCTTTGTCGGCGATGTTCATGTACTCAACGCCGATGGTGCCGCAGTAACAGGCTCGAAGCTTCGCGATCAGATCGCGAAGCGTGCCATCCGTCTCTCCATAGAAATCGGCCTTGCCGACTTCCATGTCCAAGTCGGCATCCGACATCCCGAAGCGCGACAGTTCGAGTAGCGGATGGCTGGGTCGATCATGTCCAAGCGGATCGAGAGAGGCGACGAAGTGTCCGAGTTCTCGATAGCTGTGAATGAGATTCTGGACGCCGATCGTCAGCGGGGGGGCTGACTCCCGGGGAGCAGTGCGGCCGCCGGCATCATCGAAGCCGGCAAAGTAGGCCTGCCAGGAGGCATCCAAAGACCGCGGGTCGCGTTGATATTGATCGTAAAGTCGATCGAGATAGTCCGCATTCGCCCGATTCAGCAGATCGCCACGCATTGAGCTATCACTCCGTTTGCCAGCGGCGGGTTATGTCCTTGCAGTGCATCCCCGAAAGGCTGGCTGGGGATTTCGTCGCCTGATTGTACGCCAACTTTATGAGCAAGTGTTACGATTGCCAACCCACATCCGGCCTCATTTGCGCCCAGCTTGCCAAACCATTTGCGGTGGTGCTGAGTCATTTGGACCACATTCAGTTGGTGTGGCGGCACTGACAACCACTAGTCCACTGGGCGACCGTTTGGCCGGTTAGCCTCTACGCCCAGCTCTAGTTCCCGGTCGCAGAGGCAAGATTTCAAGAAAAATCCATATTTTTCTATGCACCTCATTGCGCACCTGGAATTTCGCTAAATAGATAATCGGCGCGAATCTATGGCTCATCTTCAATGGATAACGCAACTTGGAACACGGCCACTTGGTTACAGGACGGGCCCGCCCATGGGCTTGGATGGTATCGGCGTTGCATGGGCACCATTTTGACGGAAAGGACCCGGAATCATCAGTTTCTTAAGATTGTAAAGGAGTTGGGATGCAGTCCAACACAAGTAGCCGTGGATTTGCCTCAATGAACCCGGAGAAGCAGCGTGAAATCGCGCGAAAGGGCGGGAGGGCCGCCCATGAAAAGGGGACGGCGCACGAGTTCACCGCCGACGAAGCCCGCGCGGCCGGCCGCAAAGGCGGCGAGCGCGTCAGTGCCAATCGCGAGCATATGTCGCGCATTGGACGCCTCGGCGGCAAGAGTTCCGCCACGCGGCGCTCGGTCGAACGAAAGGTTTCGCCAGACCGTTCTTCGGCCTCGTCTGAGCAGCCGCCTGCAATGGAAGCTGCGACTGCCGGCGGCGGTGACGAAGGCGAGTCCATGGGCGAGCAATAGTTTTTGATCGCCGCAAAAATAAAAAAGAAACTGCGGAAGCTCGCTACAGCCAGCTTCCGCAGTTTTGTTTCTGCACTCGCAGCTAGTTCTTGATGAACCGAGGGCCCGTCCTCGATCACTCGCCTATCGGTAATTTCGCCGGAGGGCCCGGGCGCGGTAAGCAAGTCGTGCCAAGCCCAATCCGAGCAAGCCGACCATACCGGCCGACCATGCGCTGGGCGTCGGGATCGCCAGAGGCCGTGCCTGCAGCGAGTCTGAATCCTCATCGGCCGGAGCCGGCTTGGCCGTGCGAAGATTGGCCGACCCGGCCGATTCCTCGGTCGAACCAGTATCCCATTTCGCAATCCATGGCTTTGCGGGTGAATCGGCAGCCGAATTGGCCGCGCCAGTTGCGCCAGGGCTTACACTCTCAAGCTCATCGCTCTGGTGATTAAGCGATACCGGATCTGCACCAAGATCAAACCTGGGCAAATCGGCCGGCACGCTCTGAACGATGGTGGCCTTCTGGCCATCCTCCTGGACAAAGTGGGCGTACGCCACGCCAGCATAGGACCGGCTGCCGCCGGCAAAAATGACCCCTAAAACAGCCAACGCTCCAACGGAACAACTCAACTTAAAACCCATAACTCCCTGTCGCTTGATCAGAACTGAGATTGACGCGAGCCTGATACTCATTACAGCCTCCATGGACACCCGAACACCTTTAGATGCCCTCGTGCTCCGCCAACGGCCACCGCTCTATCTCCGGCGGCCCACCGAGTTCACCAATCGCAGCCCACTACTTTAGGCCGCCCGTCGGCTCATTCGGCACCCAACTCAGCCGCACATGGTAACCGAACTTGCCACGCCGACAACTCAAAAATTTTTCTTTAACAAAATAAATCTTGCACATGCCGCACCGACAGAATCGGCTTTATGTCGCTTCCTGCGACAGCTTGCTGCCCAACTCCATTTTTAACGCTGGCCGCACGCACATCTCGCCTCGTGTGGCCTAAAAGTCCTATAATCATACATTTACGGAAATGACTTCCGATCGTCGCTCCGAGAAACTCGATGCTCGCGACGGTCGGTTAACTCATGAGTGACAGCAATAGCAATTGCTGTGCCCGGGTGGGAATCAGGCATCAGGAAAAGCGACCGGCAGATCCGTGGTGCTTCACGATTTCTGGCCATTTCCGATTCTGTTGAACTTCAACCCCCGTGATGTAGTATTACCGCCTATCGCCTCGGACATGAGGGCGAAGCTTGGGGAAAGCTTGAGATTGTAAAGATGGGTAGGCAGCAATGGCCTCTGAGCCGGTGTCTATCTCGGGAAACTCGATTTAGAACTTGGTCTGATGGATCCGAGCGATTCAGCGGTCGAAAGGCCGTTAATTGGCTTGCCGTTCCAAGGCGACTTTCCTATGCCCGGAGAGCTGCTGATCGAATCTGAATTTGGCGCGCGATCCTTTCACCTGCGCTTGGACGGGGTCTGGCATATATTGCAAACCAAGTTTCGCGCAGAAAAGGCGCTGAGCGTCGAATTATCGGCCTTGGGCCTTGATAACGTGCTGCCGGTGACTTGCCAGGAGCGCTATTTTGGTCGTCGTCGGGCAGTGGTTGAAGTGCCGATATTTCCGGGCCTCGTGTTTCTGCGCGGAAGCGATTCGGATTTGGAACTGGCCTGTCAAACCATGCGGGTCCTTCAGACGATAAAGGTGGCAGACCAGGAAAGTTTGAACTGGACTTTGGAAAACCTTGAGATCCTGTCCGAGCGATCGGCCAATATAAATGCCTGCGGGCCATTGAATTTTGGTCGTCGAGCAGAGGTCAGAAGTGGCCCGCTCCGCGGTGTGCAGGGGCTTGTGGGCGCTGATGGCGATCAGCTCGTGTTCCAAGTTGACGGTTCATTGACTGCCGCCGGCGTCAAATTGGGCGATGAGTCGTTGCGATTCGTCGTCTAAGAGGTGAAGGTATTTTTTGTCAAATATCTGCTGCGCTAATTTCAGCGCGCAGCCGACGGGGGCGAAGCCTCGCCCTGAAGCAGTTCCGCCCTTCGCCCGCGTCCAAAGAATAAGGTTCGAGAACAAATGACACTTGCGGTTATCAGTGATCAGCCACACGTGAAGATCCGCCCGCCCAAAGGATGGGCTGCGCTGTCGCTTTCCGATCTGTGGACCTACCGCGACCTCCTTCTGACGCTGGCCGAGCGCGACGTCAAGGTGCGCTATAAGCAGACGGCTCTGGGCGTCATTTGGGTTGTGCTTCAGCCGTTGCTCGGCGCCGCCATCTTTACTTTCGTCTTTGGTCGCGTCGCCCGCATGTCCAGTGACGGCGTGCCCTATCTGATCTTTTCATTCGCCGGGCTGCTTGCCTGGAACGTCTTCAACAGCACGCTGACCCGGGCCAGCGCATCGGTCGTAGAGAACTCGCGGATGGTCTCGAAGATCTATTTCCCGCGACTGATCCTGCCGCTCTCAACGATCGGGTCGGTGTTGATCGACTTTGCCGTGTCGGCCTGTGTGATGGTGCTGCTAATGGTCGTTTACCATGTGCACCCCGGCTGGCCACTGCTGTTGATGCCGATCTTTTTGGCTCTACTTTTTATGGCCGCGACCGGCGTGGGGCTGTATACATCAGCCCTGATGGTGAGCTACCGCGACCTGCAGTACGCGCTTCCGCCTTTCTTACAGTTTCTGCTATATGCCAGCCCGGTTGCTTATGCCGCCTCGTCGGTGCCTGCTTCGCTGCGGTCGATTTACTACCTCAATCCGCTTGCCGCATTACTTGAAGGCTTCCGCTGGTCCATTCTGGGGACCGGACATCCTCAGCCTGCTGCTCTCGCCTATTCGATCGTGGTGGTGCTTGCGATGTTTGTGATCGGCCTGGTTTCCTTCAAGCGCATGGAACGGAGGTTTGCTGATGTCATCTAATGATGTCGCAATTTCCGTCCGCGACTTATCCAAGAGCTACACGATCGTGCACGGCCAGCAGCGCCGTCCGACCTTCCGCGATCTGGTGATGGACCGTCTTCGTAATCCATTCAAGCGCGACCAGAAGGAAACTTTTTGGGCGCTGAAAGATGTTTCATTTGACATCAAGAAGGGTGACGCGGTTGGGATCATCGGCCGAAATGGCGCCGGCAAGAGCACGCTGCTGAAGATCCTGAGTCGCATCACCGAGCCCACCACCGGCGAAATCGATTTGTATGGCCGCATCGGCAGTCTCCTCGAAGTCGGAACCGGCTTCCACCCCGAGCTGACCGGCCGCGAGAACATCTTCCTCAACGGCGCGATTCTTGGCATGAGCCGGGCAGAAATTCGTCGGCAGTTCGATGCGATCGTTGATTTTGCGGAAGTCGAAAAATTCCTTGACACGCCGGTCAAGCGCTACAGCAGCGGCATGTACGTTCGCCTTGCATTTGCCGTCGCGGCGCACCTGAGTTCCGAGATTCTGATCGTCGATGAAGTTCTCGCTGTAGGGGATGCGGAGTTCCAAAAGAAGTGCCTGGGCAAAATGCAGTCGGTCGCGACGCAGGAAGGGCGGACTGTGCTCTTCGTGAGCCATCAGATGGCTGCGGTTGAAAGGCTTTGCAACCTTTCGATTCTCTTGAGAGAAGGCAAGGTCGCCGATTTTGGTCCCACTGCAAAGGTTATTCCCTCTTACATGAGCGATGCCTCGTCTTCTTCAGACGGCCATTTCAGCCTGATGTCACATCCGGCCCGCCCGAAGCGATTTACAGTTCCGGTGGTGCAGCGGCTGATCGTCTCCGACGGCACGGGCCAAAGACCGACGACAATCATGCGTTCGACCGGCGGACTTTCGGTGGACGTGTTTGTTGTCCCGAACCGGCGGATCGCAGAACCCATTGTCGCCATTGCCATCGAAGACAGCTTCGGGCGCCGGCTTGGAACCGTCGCATCAAATTTTCAACGCGAGCGGCCAGCCGCCGCAATCTTGCCTTTCACGGCTCGTTGCGAAATTCCAAGGCTCAACCTTGCTCCCGGCCGGTATCTTTTGAGCGTGAGCGTCAGCGATCGGTACGAAGGCTTGATGGATTCAATCGACGGAGCCGCCTGGATTGATGTGGAGTGGGACAATGCCTATCCAAGCGGCGAGCAGTATACGCCAGTTTACGGTCCGATCATTCTTGAGGGCAGCTGGCAGTTGAATGTTGATTCCGTGGAGACTGAAGTTTCCGCGGCAGCCGGCTGATCCATCTCGGTTGCGTCGGGCGAATTTGCTCCCAACGCTTATCACGATAGACCACAAAATGATTCAGGAATCCGATCAACTATCGAACGCAACTGACGCACCGCCCGCACCGCTGGATTACACCGGCGAGCGAATGGTTCCAGATGCGCCGAAGCAGGACCTGGAAACCTTCTGGGAGCACATTTACCGATACAATTTCGCATCTCGCTTTGCCTCCGGACGTAACGTGCTGGACATCGCGTGCGGTGAAGGATACGGCACGGCCACGCTAAAAGCGGCGGGAGCTAAATCGGTCATCGGCGTCGATATTTCGCCTGAAGCTGTCGAACACGCCAAAAAGAAATACGGCTTGGATATGCGGGTGGGCAGCGCAGAGGAAATACCTCTGGCGAATGACTCGATTGATCTCCTGGTGTCATTCGAAACAATCGAGCACGTACCCCATCCGGAACGAATGCTTGATGAGTGTCGCCGGGTCTGCTCACCAGGCGGTACGGTGATCATCTCGACGCCAAATACGGAAGTCTACGGCGATACGGATAATCCCTTTCACTGCTCTGAACTTACAATCAACGACTTCCTCAAGCTGATCGAGGCACGGTTCAAGGACATTCGTCTATATACCCAGCGCCCGACCTTTGCCCCCTGGTGGAATCCTCGCGTGATCGCTGCCAGAGACTCTCTCTGGAGGAGAATTCGCGGCACCGGCCGGGGCTTTGAATGGATCCGCCGTCTTCTGATTCCAGGTTTGTTCCCGCGGCAAAAACCGGACCCGATTCAGGCAGCATTAAATCCACCCAAAGGATTCGATGTGGCCAACCCCTTTATCATTCAACCTGCTTCGCTGCCGGCGGTTGACAAGCCCACTTATGCCCTTGTGGTAGCAACTGCATAATTGAGCTGCGCAAAAGACGGCAATTCAAGTTGATCTCAATGCCGCTGATCAGTGTCATTATCCCCACCTACAAGCATCGCGACTTTGTGCTCGCCTCGCTGGAGTCTGTGTTCGCGCAGACGTTCACGGATTATGAAGTCATTGTCGTCAATGATGGCTCTCCCGACGATACCGGTGAGCTTCTCGAGCCGTTAGCCGCGAGCGGAAAGATTCGCTACATCGAGCAAGCGAATCAGGGCCAAGCCGCCGCAAGAAATCGAGGATTGGCCGAGGCCAAAGGTAAGTTTATTGCGTTTCTGGATGACGATGACCTGTGGCCAAAAGATAAATTATCCTGGCAGCTTGAACAGTTGATGAAAGATCCCGGGGTCGGCGTGGTCGCGGGAATAGCTGAAGTTATTGACGAGTCGGAAAAGCCTTTGGGAATGAGCCAGCAGCGGTTTGGAAATCTTCAACTGGCTGAGCTGTTTCGCGGGAACCCGATATTGTCGCCCGGTCAGGCACTGATCCGAGCAGATTTGCTTCGAGAAATTGGCGGAATGAACAATCGCATCTGGGGCTGCGATGACTGGGACCTCTGGTTCAGGGCATCTGCCAAGGCGAAGCTCGTTATCTGCGATCGCGTCGGTTTGCGCTATAGGCTCCATGCAGGAAACGCCGGCAACAACGCTGCCCGGATGCTTCAGAATTCTATTGTGGTTGTCGAAACCCATTTGCAGCACCTAACGACGCGCGACCGCCGTCGATGCCGGCGCGTCGGATGGAATATCATAGCCGGCAATTTTGGTCGTCCACTGGTTAAGGTTTTTAAGCAAAGAATGCTCAGCGGCGACGGCGCAGGGGCGTTTGCGGTGCTCCGCGAGCTTAGCGTCTTCGTACGCCCGGCCCTCCGGGATCCACGGATCCTGGCAGGTTTCGGCATTGAGCTCGCCCCACGTCGCGCCAGGGAAATGTTCACTCGGCTGTTCCGAACCACCGGCGAAGCAAGAAGCCAGGTAGCCGGCTGGGTGCCGTCGCGCGTTCCGCCAAACACCGTGTCATGACGTCGCCTACCCGTACCCTATTTGTTTCTCATGCCGCCGACGGCGGAGGTGCGCAGCGGTGCCTTTTGCTCTTACTGGAATCGCTGGATCGTAAGCGGTTTTCACCGATCGTCGTCATGCCAGGCCCCGGCAAGTTTGCCGAGAAGGTGCGAAAGCTCGGCATCCCGGTATTTTTTAGCGAGATGCGCTGGTGGGTTGCCATCCGGCCTCACCTGGTGAAGAAACAGGAGCTCCATTTTTGCGCTGGTCTTCAAAGTCGCGTCGATGCCCTGGTTGAACTGATCGAACGCGAGCGGATTGATGTCGTTTTTACCAACACGGGCGTGGTGATCGAAGGCGCGCTGGCGGCGGCCATCAGTGGAAAGCCGCACATCTGGCATCTGCTGGAAGTGATGTCGGCCGATCCGGATTTGGCGCCAATCGTTTCAGTTCCGGCATTCTATCAGTTGGTTGGATCGCTTTCGCAGGGGATCGCGGCGGTTTCTCAGATTGTGGCCGACGATGTGTTGAAACATTGTCCGCAGGCGCCGGTGAAGATCATCCATACGGGGATGCCGGAAGATTCCGGCGGAGCAGCGCGGAACAAAAAGGAATTGTTCGGAATTGCCGAGGACGCGCCGTTGATTTCATTCCTCGGGCTTTTGTCGGCCCGAAAAGGAATTCTCCACCTGGTCGATGCGATGCCATCGGTGATCGCGCGCGTCCCGGCGGCCCAACTCGTCATTGCCGGCGGGGAGGGCGGTGTTTTGAGCCAGGTTCGAAACAGAATCAAAAGCCTAAATCTGACCCAGCACGTGCACTTGCTTGGCCTGCGCAGCGACGCCGCCGACATCATCGCATCCAGCGACGTGATTGCGGTCCCTTCGCTTTGCGATCCACTGCCACTGGTCGTTTTAGAAGCGATGGGCGCAGGGAAGCCGGTGGTGGGAACGCAAAGCGGTGGATGCCAGGACATGATTCTCGACGGCCAAACTGGTTTTGTCGTCCCTCCCGGCGATTCTGCGGCCATGGCCGACAAGCTCGCTTTCTTGCTGATGAATCCGCAAACTAGCTTGACTTTCGGATTGGCGGGGAGAGTGCGACTGCTGGAGAACTTCCAGCCAGCCCAAAACGCCGAGAAATTTCAGGATTTGATTGAAGGCGCTGTTCAGGAAAGGATGGCGTCTTCCCTTCGAAGCGATGCTGCTGAGGCAATGCTGGGTTTCAAAGAACGTTTTGCGGCGGTAAGCCCGCCGAGGCTGCTCGCCCACCGAATCGAATCAAAGATCCGTTTGCTTTATCGGGCGATGCGCTACGGCGCAGGCAGAATTTCGCGGAAACCACGAATTGATCTTGTTCCACCGTTTGCGTGGCCATTTTGGACTTGAGGCACGTCATTACCGCTGACCAGGCGTTTCAAATTCCAACGCTGAAAAGCATGCCGCATTTCCTTAGTAGAATTTTGCTTGGAATTTTAACGGCTTCGTTAGGGGCTGACTGGCTACCGCTGTCCCATAAAGCGTGCTTGCCCAGTAACGTTACGCTGGCCGATCGCTCGTCCGACAACCGAGCTGCGGTGGTTAAAATGCAGCGGTTGGGTTCGCCGGTGCCGTCCTTGCGGCCTCACAATCTACCGGAAGGCCCGACATTTGCTGAATTGCCCATCCTGCTGGAGGCGGGAGAAAGCGATATCAGCAGTATGAGTACGCGACTGCAACACGCCGTTATTCCAGTTATCGAAACGCTTGAAGGCCGCCTTTTATTATCGGGCTCGGTGCAGGGCACGACGCTCGTGGTTGATGGAAATGCGACCGCGTCCAATAAAATCAACGTTTCCTACGTTCGCAAGACGCATTCTATCCGCATCGTCGAAAATCGCGTCCGCCAGGATTTTGCGATCGCCGGATTGACAGCTCTGCAGATCACCGGTGGATCGAGCAAAGACATCATTGTCGTTGGAGCCGGCGTCACACTGCCTACGACGATCAACGGCATGGGCGGTAATGACCAGATCACCGGCGGTGCCGAAAACGATACGATCATCACCGGCCAGGGAAGCTCGACCGTTCATCCCGGCCTCGGGCACAACAGTATCGACCTGACGCTCGGATCGAATCGCGCGGTCCTGACACGCAAGGCGGTCGATACGATCATCGCGACGAAGCAGGACAAAGTTTTCGGCGCAACGACCAGCACAGTGATTTCCGCTCCAAGCGCGCCCTCGGGCGCGCCAACGAGCCCTCCCGCGCCGCCCGCGCCTCCGCTTCCGCCGCCGCCGCCCGTGCCCACTCAAACTGATGTGCCTGTACAAATTACACCCGGCTCCGGCTATAGCGGCCCGGCTCCGCAGCCGGCTGCGATCGGCAGTGGATACGGATCGGATGCGAACGCCATTGCGCAATGGGATGTGATTCCTTATCAGACATTCTCAGGCACCTTCAACGTTGGCGTTGTTGCGTTTGATATCAATGCGATTGACCACGTTGAATTCAGCGTGAATGGCGGCGCTGTCGGCAATGCGACGAAGATGATTCTGGATCCACAGACCAATGTTGTGGAATATACCGCGCAGCTCAACGCCGCTAATTTCACCGAGGGACAGACCGCCGAAGTGCGCGCGGTCGCTTATCCGACAGTGGGCGTTCCTCGAGTTCTGCCGTCATTGTTCCTGTATGCCGATCCCAACAACACGCCATCGCCTACAATTTATGCCAGCCAAACCGGCTCCAACACCGGCGATGGGTCGGCAACGAATCCATATGGTGCTAACTTGGATTTCGCCTTGGATTCGGTAGCCGATGGCGGGGCGATCGTGATTACGCAGCCGGGAACTTACACCATCAACGATGGAACCGGTCGTTTAGATCGCGCCAATACGCGGTGGATCACCGTCGAGGCGGGCCCCGGCCTGACCAATCGTGATATCACCATTATTTCCCCAACGGACGCGAACGTTGTCACCCGCATCGGGCTGATCCATTGGATCAATGTAGGGTTCGATTTCAGCCAAATCAGCCAGTACGCTCCCGACCCAGGCCAAAGCGTCTGGTTTGACGGATGTTACTGGACCGCTAACGGTTGGCAGAATACCGATCGCCCCGGTCCGATCGCGACCTGGAGCGGGTCTTTCGCACCAGATCACTCGTACGCGACCAACTGCTATGCGTACAACGACGTGTATGGAATCACCGTCAGCGACATCTGCCGTAATTGCACCGCCGACACGATCAGTGGATTGCCGTTCGGCGGATCATACCTTCTCGTGAATTGCGCCGTCAGCAACTTTAACAGCAACTGGGAATCTGTGCCCGGCGCGACACTCGATAATCTCTACCACAGGGATGTATTCCACGTGTGGGACGCATCGACAGGCCATATTGTGTACGGCCTGACGGCTAAACTGAACGTTGATGCGCAAATCATCAATATCCAATCTCAATTTGGCCCGCAGGGCGCAGCGGGCGTCGCGCAGGATTACGCCTTTGTAAATATTGACGCCGAGCCCCAGCCCGTTGCTAGTGGCGCGGAGCCCAATGCCGGCGGTCCGCAGTTTTCCCAGTTAGAGGGCAACGAAACCAACATTCTTTTCCAGAACGTGTACATGCCGACTCAGGCTTGGGTGATGGACTCAACGGTATACGGCAACGGCAATGATTTTGTCCCTCACGATATGATGTTTAAGGGCGACGGTTTGCATTTTGCAAACTACTATGGATATATCTTGAATCCCCAGAACATTATGAATGGAGTGACGTTTGAAGACTGCTACTCTGCGAGCACGGGCACTTGGGCTCCATCGGGTCTAACCGCGTCAATTAATTCTGGGCAGGCTGACTTAAGCTGGACTGCGGGGCCTGGTACTGCTCAGGATGACCGAACCGATCTATATATTGTGCGCCGGAGCGACGACGGAGGTCTCACGTGGAATGACATCACCCAGGCGTTCGCGCCGACAACCTATGTCGACTCGAACCTGCAACCTGGCACGCATCTATACGTGATCAAGTCGCTGAACAATTACACCGGCGCCGTTTACTACTCAAACGTTGTCTCTGTCACTGTGCCATGAGTGAAGCCCTGAAAACAGAAAATCAAACGGGATCTGTAACTCGCCCTCTCCATCGGATTCGCGCAATGATCTGGCGGGTTTGGAGAGGCGCGAACAAAGCCATTCTCCACAAGGCGCTGCCCTTGTTAGCTAAGCCGAACGCGGGCGCTCTTCGCCTGGAGCGAATCGGTAGCGACTATGGTGGCTGGACTATCCCAGCAGATCTGATCCACCCAGACTGGATTTGCTATTGCATCGGCGTAGGAATCGACGCGTCGTTTGATTTTGGTCTGGTGAAGCGCTTTGGCTGTTCGGTCTTTTCCATGGATCCGACTCCTAAAGCAGTCCAGTACATGGCTAAGGAGAACTACGACCGCTCAAAGCTGACGTTTCTTCCAATAGGCATTTGGACGAGCGACACCCAATTACGGTTTTACGAGCCAGCCAACCCGCTTCACGCATCAAATTTGTCCACGTTTGATTTGCATGGCACTGGGCGGTTTGTGACTGCCGAATGCAAGAGCCTGCCCAGTATCATGAATCAGCTCGGCCATACGAGCATCCAGTTGATGAAACTGGATGTAGAGGGTGCGTGGCGGGATGTGGTAGACAAAATGATTGCCGATCGTTTAGTGCCGCCGGTATTCTGCGTTGAGATGGACTCCCCGGTATCATTGAAGAGTGCCTTAAACACGATTGGGAAGCTGAAAAAGATCGGCATGCAACTGGTTCATGTCGAAAAAGATAATTACCTCTTTGTCGCTACGTCATTAATGCAGGCGAAGAGCAGCTTAAAATCTGAAACTGCCGAACCGGTTACTTCGCAAGTCTGATGGCATCCCTATCTACTTGCTTCATCTCGCGCGTTTTCTTCAATTGATCTACTCACTAAGACACTGATCGAATGGACACCCCTTCCTGGTTTGATCCGTATGCTGCCGGAGACACGCTGCACCCGGTTGCCCTCGCAATGATCATAGTGCTGGGTACGGCGATGCTCCTCTTGCCACGGCGGCACGCTTTATTGCCCATGGTGATCATGGCGTGCTTTATTTCCCAGGCGCAACGGGTTGTCATCCTGGGAGCTAATTTCAACTTGATCCGCGTGATGGTGCTCTTTGGGTGGGCTCGAATTATCAGCAGAGGGGAGTATTCACCGTTTAAATGGCTGACACTTGATAAACTCGTCATGAGCTGGGCGGTAGTTCGCACGATTATCTTTACGATCCAGCGGGGGGAATTTGGAGCATTTGTCTTTCAGCTTGGCCAGTCCTTTGACTCTATCGGAATGTACTTCATGTTCCGGTGTCTTTTGAGGAGCTGGGACGATTGGTATAACCTGGTCCGAAGCTTTATCGCAGTCAGCATCCCGGTCGCCGCGTGCTTTTTTGTCGAATGGCAGACGCGACATAATCTATTTTCATTCCTCGGTGGCGTGCCCCTCATAACGGAGGTTCGAGAAGGAAGGCTTCGATGTCAGGGCGCCTTCCCCCATCCGATCGTGGCAGGATGCTTCTGGGCCGTGATGCTTCCATTTGTCATCGCTCTTTGGTGGCGAAAGGATCAAACATCAAAGGCCTGGTGTTTAGTCGGTTGTTTCACGTTTTGCGCCATAATCGCATCAGCTGGATCGAGCACTCCGCTGGGTGGAGTATTGGAAGGCGTCTTCGGGATGTCGCTGTTTTTTCTCCGACGCCGCATGCGGACGGTCAGGTGGAGTCTGCTGGCGATTCTTCTATTGCTGCACATCGTTATGAAGGGGCCGGTGTGGAGCCTGCTCGGTCATATCGATTTGGCTGGAGGATCGACAGGTGCTTATCGCGCAGTATTGATTGACCTGGCCATTCATAACTTCGACACATGGTGGTTGATTGGGACGAAGTCCATTAGCTCCTGGAATCCGTGGTTCTTCGACGTTACAGACCAATACATCATGGAGGCCATTACGGGCGGGATTTGGACGCTTACGCTGTTCGTGGCGATGATTTCATTCGCATTTCGAGACACAGGGTCAGTCATTCATGCAACTGAAAATGATCGAGCGAAGCAAATCGCTGCGTGGTCCATCGGGGTGGGGCTGTTCGTTCACGTAATGACATTCTTCGGTGTCTTCTATTTCGGCCAAATCTATATGGTGTGGTACCTGCAGCTGGCAACAATAGGCAGTCTTGCCGCGTTGGTCAGCGAGTCAAGGAGGCCACTAGTATCACGGGTTGGGCAGGCGAACTCCGCTATGCCTGTCCGAAATGCCAAGCCATCTGGTATGCGTTTTCGTTCCCGTCGCCCGGCTTAATTTCTTCAGCTGATGAGTACTCCTGGAATCGTCTTGATTAAAGGCGCTGCGGGCCTGGGAAACCGGATGCTGGCGGTATTGAGCGGAGCCGCGTACGCGCAGGTCACCGGGCGCCTGCCCGCCGTTGACTGGCGGGACGGTCTTTTTGCTCCGGAGAATTCAAATGCGTTTGACCTGCTTTTCAAAAGCAATGGGAATGTGCAGGCAGACTCAATCTCTGACAATGATTCAGTGAGTCCATCGATTTGGCGGGGAAAAGTTTCTTTAAGTGCCAACTCCCTGGTTCACTCGCTTTGGCCGCATCTTCTGGGGGAATATTCCACGGCCAAGATGACATCAATCGATATCTCGCGGCTGGATTATCCGGAAAAGGTTTTGGTTTTCTGGTGCTGGGACGATCAGATCAGGCTGATGCGCAAGCATTTCAGAGGACTGTTTCGCCCGCTGCGACGAAAGAGCACGTTCGAAATTCAGCGTGAATTGGCCCGGCAATACCTCATCCCCCGGCCAGAGCTGCGGCAGCAGATCGATGCGTTTAAGGCTGAGCATTGGTCGCAGGATGTGATCGGGGTTCATATCCGATACACCGATCTGAAGGTGCCGCTCCAGCGATTTTACGGAGCCGTCGATCGGCTGGTATCGCTCGACTCGAGCCGAAAGATCTTTTTGGCCACTGATAATGAGACCGTGCAGGAGGAGTTCCGTAAGCGCTACGCCAACTTGATTGTCCGGCCCAAACATTTTCGGGGCGACGGGAAGCCGTTGCATTTGAACCCGAATGAGGGTGACGTCACGGAGCGGGCGCGCGAAGCGCTGATTGAGCTTTATTTATTGTCGGAGTGTCATCACCTGGTTTGTGCGCGCTGGTCAACCTTTTCTTACATGGCTCAGGTGCTATCCAATCTGCCGCGCGAACGGATCATCGACTTCGATCGTTTTAACCCGCTGTTTCATGGAAAAAAATGGGCTCAGCGCCACAACATCGCTGTGCCCGCGATCGCGCGCGTGGCACGACGCCTTTACAGACGTGCCACGCCGAGCAATTAGATTTCATCGCGATTGAGCTGCATCGCTGGCAGGAAGCCACATGGATTTGTCGATTATCATCGTGTCATTCAACACGCGCGACATAACCATGGCGTGTATCCGCTCGGTCTTGGCTGAAACTTCTTCCGGCAATTACGAGCTCATCGTGGTAGACAACAACAGTTCCGACGGCTCGGCCGAGGCCATCGCGCGGGAGTTTCCGCAAGTCACTCTTTTGCAGCCGGGCAAGAATCTTGGTTTTGCCGGCGCCAACAATCTCGCGTGCGAGCAGGCCAAAGGTGAATACCTGCTGCTGCTGAATCCGGACACAGTTGTGTTGGATCATGCCATCGACAAGCTTCTGGCCTTTGCGAAAGCGCACGGCGAGGCGGATATCTTTGGCGGCCGCACATACTTCGGCGACAAAAGCCTCAATCCTGCCTCATGCTGGCGAAGGCCGTCGCTCTGGAGTGTGTTCTGCATCGTCGGCGGTTTGACTGCCATGTTTCCCCGATCGCGGCTGTTCAATCGGGAAGCGTATGGCGGATGGAACAGGGATTCAGTTCGCGAAGTAGACATTGTCAGCGGCTGCTTCCTGATGTTGCGCAGGGCGCTTTGGACCGAGCTTCAGGGGTTTGATCCGGCCTTTTTCATGTATGGAGAAGAAGCCGATTTGTGCTGGCGCGCGCTGAAGAGGGGCAAGCGATGCCTGATCAACCCCGAAGCACAGATCATCCATTATGGCGGAGCTTCCGAGAAAGTGCGGGCCGACAAGATGGTCCGCCTCTTTTCGGCCAAGGCGATGTTATTCAAGCGGCATTGGAAGATGCTGCGGGCTCGGCTGGGCATTCTGGGGCTGGATCTTTGGGCGGCATCCAGAGTGGCGGCGTTCGCAATGATCAGTCGAATTCGGGCGGGTCGCCGGGAGTCGTTTCAAACCTGGTTGAATATCTGGCAGCGTAGGAAAGAATGGCATGTTGACTTCTGACTTGAGTATTCCCCAATCCATTCCCGCGGCACAAACTGCCGACGCGGTGATCTGCTTTGCCGGCGTCGATTGGTGGTATCACAACCGCGGCCACAGCGAATGCCAGATCATGCGCAGGCTGGCCAAGCGCGTCCCCGTCGTCTGGGTCAACAGCATCGGCATGCGCTTTCCCACGAAGGGAAAGACCGAACTTCCCTGGCGGCGATACCTGAGAAAGGCCAAGAGCACGCTGAAAGGTCTGCGGCGCGATGAATCGGGAATGTGGGTGTTCAGCCCGCTTTTTATTCCAGTTTACCGGCCATCCGTTTTGAAATTGAACGGCCTTCTGCTGGCAACGCAATTGAAAGCAATCTCAGCAGCCCTGGGCATTAAAAGCCCGTCTGCATTCGTCACGATTCCGACTGCGGTTGGCGCGGCCGAACGAATCGCCAAAGGCCGGCTGGTGTTCAATCGTAGCGATGAATTCTCAACATTCAGAGAGGCAGATTCAAGCCTGATCTATCCTCTCGAACGCAGACTGCTCGGAAGGGCCGACACGGTCATTTACGTCAATCGCGGCCTGCTGGAGCGCGAGCAGTCGCACGTTCGCGACGCGCGATATCTTGGCCATGGAGTGGACTGGAGCCACTTCGCGGTTGATAGAGAAAACACAGTCGTTCCCGATGCGATTAAGTCGCTGCCAAAGCCCATTGTCGGATTCTACGGAGCCTTGGACGACTACACGGTCGACCTTGAACTGATGATCAAAATAGCTCGGCACATCAAGCAGGGAACCCTGCTGGTCATCGGTCCCAAGGCCATGGATATCTCGCGACTTGAGGCAGAGCCGAACGTCCGATACCTCGGACCGATCCCATATGCCGATTTGCCGAAATACGCCGCACATTTTGATGTGGCTTTGATGCCGTGGCTCCAAAACGAATGGATCGCCGCGTGCAATCCGATCAAGTTGAAGGAATATCTGGCGATGGGTTTCCCGGTTGTGACGACGAAGTTTGCGGAGTTGAAGCCATACGAGCACCTGGTCTATCCCGCAGCAACCCATGAGCAGTTTCTTGCGGGAGTGGACAGCGCTTTAGCCGAAAACGATCCGGCGCTTCGCGAGCAGCGCCGTCAATCGGTGCGAACCGACAGTTGGGATGCAGCAGCCGACCGCGTAGCTGAAATGCTCAATCTCCCGCCAAGGCGGGGAGGTGACACATGTGCGGAATAGCAGGTTACGTCGATTTTTCGGCAGGTCGCCCGCTTGAAGCGATTCTGCGGGCGATGACCGTTGCCTTAAGTCGGCGCGGACCCGATGGAAGCGGCATTCTGGTTGAAGGTCCATGCGGCCTGGCCCACACCCGCTTGAGCATCATTGACGTGGCTGGAAGCCCCCAGCCAATGAAGGTGAGCCGGAGTAACATCAGCCTGGTTTACAACGGAGAGCTCTATAACTATCGCGAACTTCGCGACGAACTGCGTGCGGAAGGGGTCGCCTTCGACACCGCCGGCGACACCGAAGTGATTCTTCGCTGGGTCGAACATCGCTGGAGCGACGCGCTTGCGAAATTCGACGGCATGTTCGGCTTTGCGGCCTGGGACATGCGAAGAAAATCGATGTTGCTTGCGCGCGACCCAATGGGCGTCAAGCCGCTGTTTTACGCGACCCCCGCGCCAGGAGTCCTCGTATTCGGCAGCGAGATCAAGGCATTGCTCGAGCATCCGCTGATTTCCCGCGACATGGACTTTGATGCGATGCGTCAATCGCTGAGGTTCAGGGCGGTTTATGGGAATCGCACTCTATATAAAGAAGTCCATCAACTTGACCCCGGCTGCTTTCTGGAGTTTGACCGCTCCGGACTGCGCGTCGGCCGATATTTTGATCTCGTAGAAAAAGCCCAGGCGTCGAAGGAGTTGAGAAACGGGAAATCGCCTCAAGAGCTGACAGATGAAGGTTGGGAACTGTTTCAGCGCGCGGTCAAGAAAAGGCTCGTGGCCGACGTTCCGGTTGGCGCGTTTCTTTCGGGCGGCCTGGACAGCAGCCTGGTTACAGCCGTCATGCGGAAATTGCGCGCCCCCGATGAAGAGGTCTGCACATTCTCAGTCGGTTTCGAGGATGATGCAAACAGCGAATTGCCATATGCGAAGCAAGTTGCCGATTCGCTAAATACCACGCATCGTGAGGTGCGCGTCAATGCCAATGAGTATTTAACGCGGATGGCCGAGCTGACCGCCTGTCGCGATGCTCCGCTCAGTGAGCCAGCGGATGTGGCGATGGCCGCGTTGAGCGGAGCTGCGCGAGAGACGGTCAAGGTCGTTCTCTCCGGCGAGGGCGCGGATGAAGTGTTTGCCGGCTATCCAAAGTACAGCATGGCGAATACTTCCTGGGGCGTTCGAAAGGCGGTGCAACTGCTTGGCGCCGAACGCACCTCAAAGTTGGCCGGGGTTATGGGCAAGGACAAGCGCCGAGCGCTCGTGGCAGCGCGAGCTTTGGTCTGTTCGAGTGAGCTGGATCGTGCGATTCAATGGTTCAGTTATCTCGACCGCGTGGACCTTGAATCGCTTCTGCCCGGGTTGGAGTGGTCCGATGATAACTGGGCACGGACCAGCGAGAATCAAAGCCGTCTCTTTAGTCGCCTGGGAGATTTGACCAAGCTCGGTCGAATGCAGGCGATCGACTGCTTGAGTTGGTTGCCCGGAAACCTGCTGGAACGTGCGGACCGCATGACCATGGCTGAAGGGCTTGAGGCTCGGGTTCCGTTTTTGGATAAGGCGCTGGTGCCTTTTGGCCTGGCTTTGCCAGACAACCTGAAAAACCGTGGCGGGACCTTGAAATGGATGGTGCGAAGGTGGGCGGCGAACCACTTGCCACCAGAGATCCTGGCTCGGCGCAAATGGGGTTTTCGCGTGCCGCTTGCCGAATGGTTTCGAGGAAAGCTGAAGGGGCTCGTCACCGATTACTTATTGAATCCGCAAGGGCTGGCCGGCACTTATGGCGATCTAAATCGCGTCAGAACCATGATCGAAGGACACTTGTCGGGAGAAAGTGACGCGAATTTGGCCATTTGGACGCTGCTGGGTGCCGAGGTCTGGTTCCAAGATGTTTTCCAAAGCGTGCCGGCCTCCAGCAGGTCCGCGGTAGCCTAATAACCAGTCTATCCAACTCGGATTTTTGAATTCCCCTCTTAGCCCCCGATGTTAAGAGGGGTAATTTATGCGCTTAACCGGGTGACTTGGGCCACGCTTTTTTTAGAAAACAGTTTTTATCGCGGGCCGTAGAGTGGTATATATGTAGACTCTGGTTGTCTGGCATCGCTGGGGCGATGGCAGGTTTTGGACTCGGGGATTTTAGGTTATTGGCCTTTGGCAGAGGGCTCTGAGCAGGTTCGGGGTCAGTTGTAATTTATTTGCGGTTGCTGCGTTCTTTGGGCGTTGGGAGAGATTATGGGGATCATTTCGGGCACTGGGCCTGAGTCTTCTATCAGAAATTCCCGCGGGCGAATGCTCGATGGCGAAGGCGCCGGCGCGCGAAAGCGTGTGCTGGCGATTGCGTCGGGTGGCGGCCATTGGGTTCAATTGCTGCGGCTGGCCGCGGCATTTGATGGATGTGATGTAGCCTATGTTACGGTCAACGAAGGATATCGAGAGCAAGTTCGAGGATCGCGGTTTTACGCCGTAAATGACGCGACGCGATGGAATCGATTTGGCCTCGTGCTCCTGGCGATTCGCCTGGCTTTCATCGTCCTGCTGCGTGAGCGGCCGGACGTGATCATTTCTACCGGAGCGGCGCCGGGATACTTTGGCCTGCTTATTGGGCGATGGATTGGGTGCAGAACGGTTTGGGTGGACAGCATTGCTAATGCTGAAAAGCTTTCGCTTTCCGGGGAGAAAATTGGGCGTTTTGCGGATCTATGGCTGACCCAGTGGCCTCACTTGGCTAAGCCAAAAGGTCCGTTGTATGCGGGAGCCGTTTTATGATTTTCGCAACGGTCGGTACTCAGGTTCCATTCGACCGGATGATTCGCGCAGTCGATGCGTGGGCGGTGAAGTGCGGCCGAGATGACATTTTCGCTCAGGTCGGACCGTCGACATACAAGCCAGCCCGGTTGCGATTTGTCGAGTTTATGGAGCCTTCTGAGTTTCGTAACAGGGTTGAGCAGGCGCGCGTCGTGGTGGCTCATGCGGGTATGGGCTCGATTATCACAGCGTTGGAATTAGGCAAGCCGATTCTGGTGATGCCACGTCGGGCTGATTTACACGAGCACCGCAACGATCATCAATTGGCCACCGCGAAACATTTTCTGGCCCAAGGTCGGATTTCAGTGGCCTTCGACGAGAATGAGATGATCCAGAAGCTCGATCAGCTCGATCGGATTTCGACCGCTGACCGGGTTTCGTCTCAGGCCTCTCCACAATTGATTGCGGCGCTCCGCAATTTCATTGACCACGGTGCGCTGCCGGGCGAGCCACAAGCAACGCTATCGGACCGGTTGAAACCCAAGCCGTTCTCGATGCCCCATGTTGCGGCACAGGCCCTGACTTCTATCGGTTGAGAGAAGATCCGATTTATCGGAGCAGGAACGGTTACGAATTGATTTAGCATGTTGGATTTGCCGAACCAATGGAAGGTTCAGCAGTATAAAAGGCTCTGCTATCAGAACTTTGGGATGTTTGAAGTTTGAATTGCAATAATGCAGTCAAACTTGGGGGTTGGCGTTATTTGGGCGGGATCGTTGGCGTGACATGGCAACCGTTCGTTCGGGATTTGGAATTGCGCCTTGCTCCGATGTGGAAGCCAAGGCGCGCACGCACCGCTTTCCGCGGGCACTGATCCTATTGAGCGGTGCGGTTCGCCCGACGCCTTTCCTGTTATCGATTGAGCGATCGGTGCTGGATCTCCCGATCGAATCGGGCCTTTCACTTCTGAGCGATTGGCAACGACAGGCAAGCGAGGCGGCGGTCGCCTGCGGGCAGCCCCGCATGGAAATTCGCGTTGTACTCGATGATGCGGCCCTGGCTCCTCAAAGCGCTGCGCCAACGGGTGATGGCGTTTTTGTTGAACGCGATCCCACCGAACTTCGGGGAACTGGTGGTATCGTTCGCGACTTGGCCCAACGCTTCGAGCCAGATGATTATTTGTTGATCGTCGGCGGGCCGCAGTTGTTGGCGCGCAGCCTCACGAAGATCGTCGCAGAACTGGCCGAGTGCGAGGGCGATATCGCCGTTGCCGCACATGAAGATGGGCTGCCATGCAGCTTGATGCTTGTCCGCTGCGGTGCTGTGCTCGACCTGCCGGAAGTGGGCTTTGTTGATATGAAGGAACAGGGGCTTCCGATCATCGCCAGAAAGCATCGAGTGTTGGTTCGATCCTATGCCCAGCGCATCGCGTTGCCATTGATGAACGAAGCTAACTACATCGCGGCGCTTCGGTGGCATCACTCTCAGCAAACAGGCGAGTTCTCCGCCGGGGCATTTGATGAAGAGTGGGACCGACGGTTTACGATCGTTGAACCGGGGGCAACGGTGCATCCGGGTGCCTTGATCCACGACTCGGTCGTTCTCTCCTCGGCAATCATTGGGCGGAATGCGACCATCGTTCGATCGGTGGTTTGCGCAAATTCGATCATCCGAAAAGAGGCAGTCATTACTGATGCTCTGATTGGCTCTGCTCGGCGGGGAGGCGCAGGCTTATGAATCGGCCTCCCAAACTTCTTGCGGCCATGACGCCCGCGCGTTGGCTGGCGCTTTTGTCATTGCTGACTCTCAGCATCGTCGTCACCCTCGATGCCTGGCGCGACATTTTTCATATCGCGATGCGCGACGAAGAATCGAGTCAGGTCTTTCTTGTTCCGCTTGTGGCGGCATGGCTCGTCTGGGTTCGCAGGCGCCGCGTTGCTCACGCCCATTTGCACGGCACATGGGCCGGTTGCCTGATCATTCTCGCCGGCGCGATCCTTTACTGCATCGGCGACCTTTATTTGATTCAATCGTTCTGGCACGGCGGGGCAGTGATCATCCTGATCGGGTGCGTCATCACCATTATGGGAAGGGATCTGCTGAGGCAGTTTCTGCCCGCGATTATTGCCATACTCTTCGTCGTGCCGGTCCCCGGGCGCGTCCGCCAGCGGATCGCGATTCCGATGGAAACGACGACTGCCGCGGTTACTCAGCACGTTTATGAAACGCTTGGGCTCTCCATCGAACGGTCGGGCAATACCCTGAGCCTCAATGGTCATGAAGTTGACATTGTGGAGGCTTGCAACGGATTGCGGATGGTCGTCGCATTGACATTGGTCTCGTATGCATTCGCCTGGGGCACGCCCTTGCGGTGGTACGTCCGCCTGATTGTGCTGGCGTTAAGCCCCATTTCAGCAATCCTCTGCAATGTGGTTCGCCTTGTGCCAACCGTTTATCTGTACGGATATCACCCCGGCGAATTCGCGGGCCGCTTCCACGATCTAAGCGGCTGGGTCATGTTGTTTGTTTCCTTCTTTATGCTGATGGGTGTGATTCGCCTGCTTCGGTGGGCACTTGTTCCGGTTAACCATTACGTGCTGGCTTACGACTGAACTCCAGAATGCGGCGACGCCTTCAAAAATCATCGTCCATTGCCACGATCGCACTAAGCTGCGCGCTCCTGTTTTGCCTTGCGGCATACCGCGTGAGATTTCAGGTCCCGCCACAGTCGGCCGACGCGTACCAAAGTCGCGTTCGAGAAGCTGCTGCGCAAATGCCCACGGAGATCGGATCCTGGATTGGGCGAGACATACCTGTGACGCAGGGAGCCGTAGCGCTGCTTCATCCTAACGCCATCATATCCAGGCAATATACGGATCTTCTTTCAGGAAGAAGCGTAAGTTTTCTTCTCGTCCAATGCAGTGATGCCAGAGACATTCTGGGTCACTATCCGCCCATCTGTTATGTGATGCACGGCTGGACAGGCCTGAGCGCGCAAAAGCAGGAATGGGATATTCCAACCATGCGTATTTCCGGGATGGAATATGAGTATTCGAAGATGGGTGAAGAACAATCCAGCCATATCAGCGTCTGCGATTTCATGCTGCTGCCCGACGGCAAGACTTGCGGCGACATGGACACTGTCGATAGCGCAGCAAAGAGCTATCGCACGCGCTACTTTGGAGCAGCACAAGTTCAGCTCGAGTGTGACGTGAGCATCCCGGCATCAGAGCGGGATGAGATTTTCAAAATGGTATTACAGGCGGCCAAGCCGATTCTAAAAAGTATCGGGACCGGGGTTTCATCATGAGTAATGAGATGCAGCTTGTCCAAGCAAATAGGTTTCAGCCGGAAGGCGAGCTGATGGAATTCAGCGAGACTCCGCAAGCCGCAGCGCCTGCGCCCAATCCGCTGCTCCTGGTTCATTCATTGCTGCGCGGTCGCTACCATTGGGCTATCCTGCTCGGGCTCATTTTAGCCGGCGTTGGTATTTTCCTGGGCTACAAGCTGCCGCCTGTGAAATATCGCAGCAGCGGCCTCATTCGGGTCCTGCCCAACAAGCAGAAGATTCTTTACACGAACGAAGAGAACACGGTCATGCCGATGTTCGATGCGTTTGTCGAGTCCCAGGTTTCTCTGATCAACAGCCCCCGCGTTCTCGATTACGCCATGCAGAATCCGGAATGGCAGGCGCTGGGCCGGGGACTTTCGCCAAAAGTTGTAGGTCAGTTCCGCGATGCAGTTGAAGTAGAGCATCCCCGCGGCAGCGAAGTCATCATCATTTCATTTTCAGATGCGGATCCGAATGTTGCAACGGTAGGTGTCCGTGCAATCACCCAGGCATATAAGGACTTATACGGCGAAAATGACGCCGACAATCCAGCGCATATTCTTCAGGTCCTTGAGGATCGTCGAGCAACGCTGACAAGCGAACTGGCGAGCTGGAAAAAGCAGATTCTTGAGGTCGCCAACGAGTTTGGAACCACGGATATCGACTCCTATTTCAGCATCAAGCTTCAGGAAGTGAACAATATTGAAACCGAGCTTCAGCAGGCGCAACTCTTCTTGGCCTCTGTAGACGCTCCAGTGGCCGCACCGAAGAATGCGCCCGCTACTCAACCTGTTAAAAAGCGTGCTATTACCGCAGAAGGTCTCGCGACGATTGACCCGCAGGTTCAGCAATTGATGCAGGAGCGATTAAGCCAGCAGTCGGCTCTTACGAAAATGGAATCCCGGCTTGGCGCAAAGAACCCCGAGGTGAAATCGAGCCGTGATTACATTGTCTGGCTGACAAAACAGATCAATGATCGCGTGGAAGCATTTAACGCCGCCCAAAGCGCCACCGCAAATGCTTTGCCGCCTTCGTCACTTGTGCCGTCGCCAAATGGCGGTGGAGAATTAAATCGAAATGTCGATCTCGTACAGCGTAAAGCTGCGAATCTTCAGACGATGTTGACTACGGCTCGCGCCCAATTGATGGATGTCGGTCATAAGAACTTGCAGCTTCAAAGCCTCAAGGCCTCGGAGGAGGCTTGCAAGCAGCGGCTCGATGAAACGACCGCCCGAATTGAACATCTCAACGTCGAGTCCAATGCGGGCGGCCGAATGATTGTCATCAGCAATGGTGATCGACCGCTCGAACCGTACAAGGATAAGCGCGTGGCGTCTGCAGCCGGCGGCGGTGCTGGAGGAATGGGTCTTGGTATCGCTTTGATCGCGCTGATTGGGCTGATTAATCGTCGTTTCCGCAGCCTTGCCGATGCGCAGATGATGACCAATCCGGGTATTCCACTTCTGGGCGTGTTGCCCGATCTTCCTTCGCAGATCGAAAATCCCGAAGAAGCAGCGGCGGCTGCCCATTGCTTGCATCATATTCGTACGGCATTGCAAATCCGTCGCGATTCGCATGACGAACGCGTCTATGCAATTACGAGCCCCGCGGCTGGCGCTGGCAAGACCAGTACGACACTCGCGTTGGGTCTTTCCTTTGCCGCGGCGCGTTGCAAGACGCTGATTTTGGATTGCGATATCGTCGGCGGTGGTCTTACGGCCCGCATCAAAAAGACCTGCCATCGCAAGATCGGACAGATTCTTATGCGCGAAGGCTTGCTCACTGAAGAGCAGTTGGCCAAGGCGCTTCCTATCGCACTCAAATACCACAAACGGCTCGGCGAAGTGCTGGTCAAGCTCGGCTGGCTCACCACCGCGGATATCGACCATGCACTGAGCGTGCAGAGTCAGTCACAGCTTGGCTTGTTGGACGTGCTTAATGGCGAACCTCTGGCGGAATGCACAATCGGCACGGGCATCCCAGGATTATTCGTGCTGCCGCTGGGCGGCGCGACCTCATCGCACGTGGGCCAACTATCGCCATATGCCATGCGTGCCATCGTAGACGTAGCCAGGCAGGAGTACGACGCGGTTCTCATTGACACGGGGCCAGTCCTGGGGAGTCTCGAAGCTTCCATTGTTGCGGCGGAAGCCGACAAGGTGTTGCTGGTCCTCTCGCGGGGCGAGCCTCAGGCCCTGGCTCAGAAATCCATAACAAAACTGCGATCAATCGGAGCACATATCGCTGGTGTGGTATTCAACCGCGCAACGATCGAAGATGTCGAAGTATCGGGGTATAGTTCCGCTCGCACCAATTCTGTCGGTTCGGCCCGTCGCACAACGTCTGTCAGAACAATGACAATGGAAGATGGCGTTACCGTAGGTCCGATCGGGACGGCGGTTGCCTCCTCGACGGCGGCGCATGGGCATGTTGAGGGACGGTCATGATTGGCATCGCCGCACCCATTAAGCCGGCTCGCCCGACCTTATGGGGGCTGACGCCCGCTCAGTTGCATGACCACTACTGGGCTGCAAAGGGCGTGCACGTCGTGCGCCAAGGCCAAATTGAGGAAGTCGAGCCCGATGCGGAACAGTACCTTCTGATGGATTCCCGCACGCTGGCCATGTTTCGCCTGCGCAGCCTTGTGGATCTTTTAAGCTGGGTGCGGCCTGACGTCCTTTATGTCCGCCTCAGCAACCACCATCAGAGTTCATATCGAGAAGCGGTCGTCGCCGACGGGGCGAATCAGTTCGTCCGGTTTCAGCGCATTTACAACACATTTGATTCCCGGTGCGCTCGTCTGGTTCTTACCCGCAGTCATGAGCTGGCAAAGAAGTGGCGAGCGGCCTCAAATATCCGCGAGGCGTGGAACGAGATTCGCCACGCCGGCAGGTATGGTACCCGCGAAGTCGCATCTGTCCGCGGCAGGGCGTATGACGACACCGATGATGAGTCGGTGGCAGTTTTCGTTCGTGACTTGATCCAAACCTGGGAGCGACCCGAGGCTACCATTTCAGGGATTCATCGGCCGCGGGGGAATGCCTGGACCCATGATGATGCCCAGGTCGATCACGATGTTCGGTTCATTGGCAGCGTTTGGGTGGGAGCGGGCCGGAAGCTCAGCGGCGAGAAAAGCGTAGTCGGGCCATCGGTGTTGTGGGATGACCCCGCGTCGCGACCAGCTCCGCGTCGTGTTGCTTGGGATGAAATAGAGCCCATTAAGCCACCGGAAATCCGACCGGTACGGCTGCGGAGATCTTCATCTTTTTATAATTTGACCAAGCGAGCCTTTGATATTTGCTTTGCAAGCATTGTTCTTCTGCTGACCGGCCCCCTTTATCCTCTGATCATGCTCGCGATCTGGCTCGAAGATGGGCGACCATTTTTCTTTTCACATTCGCGCGAGACGTTCGGGGGTAAGGAATTCGGATGCATCAAGTTTCGCTCGATGCGCAAAGATGCAGACGTAATCAAGCAGCAGCTTCGTTTGCAGAATCAAGCCGATGGGCCTCAATTCTTCATTGATCACGACCCACGCATTACGCGTGTCGGACGACTTCTGCGAAAGCTGAATCTGGATGAACTCCCTCAGTTCGTAAACGTCTTACTTGGCCAGATGTCTGTGGTCGGGCCTCGGCCAAGTCCGCGGAAGGAAAACCAATTCTGCCCACCATGGCGCGAAGCGCGCTTGAGTGTGAGACCTGGAATTACGGGCCTCTGGCAGGTGATGCGAACGCGCCAAGCTGGTCTGGATTTCCAGGAATGGATCCGGTTTGACATCCAATATGTTGAAAACGTGAGCTGGCGACTCGATCTGTTGATTATCTGGAAAACTTTTGCCGTTCTGATTCGTGGGGTAACTCAACGATGAGTGTTAAAGATAAGAGTCGCCAGCGTCTCGCGATTGTGCTTGTTTCCGTGGCAGGCGTAATTGGCCTCGCGGGGAGCGCCTATTTTGTTCAACAGCATCGGGTTGAAAGGCGCGGACAGAAAGCTCGCATTGCCGGAGAGCAGGCGCTAAAAGAGGGGCGTTACTTTGATGCTTTACAGGGCATTGGCATCTACCTCCAGCATCACGGCAGCGATGCGCAGGCGCTCTACGAATATGGTCAAGCGTGCGAGCATGTCGAGGAACCAAACGGCAAGAACCTGGTTCAAGCGACAAGCTTCTACAACCATGCTCTGAGTATTAAGCCAGACTTTGATGATGCCCGTCACGCATTGTTGAAGCTATATTTGAAGCTGCAGTTTAACACTGAAACGATCAACACGGCCGACGCGATCTTGCGCAAAAGCCCTGAGAATGTCGACGCACTGGGTGCAAAAGCAATCGCGCTGTATCACACGCGGAAGTTTAAGGAAAGCCTGAGCATAGCTCAGGTTCACGATAAGCTTGCACCGACCGATTTCGAGATTCAGGATCTTACTTTGGATCTTCTGAGTCGTGAGGGAAAAACACCTCAGCAATTAGTTGAATATACCGACTCATTGCGCAAGGCACAGCACGACGATCCGCGCACTATGCTGCTGGAGGCCATTGCATACCGTGGAGCAGGCGATAACAAGTCGGCGCTGGACTGGCTGCATAAGGCGGCAGCTGCGCCCTTCATCGATGCCACCTTTACTCAGGCGATTATTGGTCAGCTCGACAGATTCGGACTCTTCGCTGAATCATTGCCGCTACTGAAAAAAGTTGCGGATTCCACGTCCGATCCGATCCTGGTCGAGGCCTACGTTTGGCGCCTCTGGCAGGAAGGGCAGACGCAGGCCGTTGTTGACCGCCTTGCATCGCTCGATCCGTCAAAGACTTCGTCAACGTCCGATTTACTTGGATTGCGCGCGCTTGCATTGCTGTCTCTGGGGCGCCACTCCGAAGCAGATCCGATTATTCATGCTCTTAGTGAGCGCCACGGCGATGGGGCCGCGCTGGCATGGTCGTCAGTGCTTCCGAAAGTCTACGCAACTGGCGATAAAAATGACGCCCAGATCATTTCCGCTTGTCGTACTGCATTGAGGGTTGCACCGACCAACGCCTATATCCACATGGCGCTCGCGGAGGCTTCTGCGCGCGTCGGCGAATACGAGAGTGCGGCGGAGCAGTTTCGAGCTGCATCGCAACTCGCCCCGGCATGGAACCTACCACTGCTGCGCGCTTCGCAAATGCTGACGAAGATCGGCCGCATCGATCAAGCGGTTACCGATGCCAGGGCCGGTCTCGCTCGGGCACCCAACGAAGTCGAGGCGATGGTGACCCTTGCACTGGCCGCCGATCCGGTTGTGCAATCGCCTCAAGGCACGAGTGCTCGCGATTTGTTGAAGTTGGTCAATCAAATTCAGGACCGTGTTCCTTTTGAAAACCGGACGCTGCCGATTCAGGTTCGCCTGATGGTAATGACGGGCGATAAAGATGCGGCGATCGCGCGGGTCAAAGCGGCATTGGCTGCACAGCCTCTTCCCACTGAAGAGACCCTTCTCGATCTGGCGTCTGTGAGTCTGAGGGCCAGTCTCGCAATGAGTGAGACGATTTTTGACGCCTCTCGCAAGGCATATGGGCAGACTCCCGATTTGTCCCTCGCCGAAGCAATTGCGCAGTTCAATACCGGCGACGCAAAACGGGGTTTGGCGACGCTGAATGCGGCCCGCTCAAAGCCCACTGTCGGGGATTCAGTTCAGTGGCGATTGGTTTGGGCTCGATATCTGGACCTGATCTCGGATCCCGGCGCCAAAGCGGAATGGGAGTCGCTTGGAAACGACCAGCCGGGCAATACGCGAGTGCAATGGATGGTTCTTAGCGCACGCGCTGTGCAAATGGACCACAAGTTCATTGGGCAGACCCTCGATCGTCTTCGCGCTGCTGTTGGCGACGAAGGGCTGACGATTAAACTTGCCCGCGCGCAATGGCTGCTTCAGGCTGACGCGGGGCAGAAAGAGACGCTGGAAGCTTCTGTGCTGCTCAATGAAGTCACCAGGACGGCGCCGGACCTCGTCGCTCCGCATCTGCTCCTGGCGACATGTCTTGAACGAGTCGGAAATATCAGCGGTGCGATGGACCAACTGACGACGGCATTGGACCTTCGACCAAATTCGATTGCCATTACGATTGAACTGGCCCGGCTCCTGGAGTCTCAAGGCAACTTTGACCAGGCCAAGACACGTCTCAGCCGCGTCGTTCAGAACAACCTGATGACGCCGGTTGAACGTCAACAGGTGGCGGCGCTTTTGACCCAGGCGGGGGATGTCAGCCAGGGACTCGCGGTACTTTCCGCGGGTAATAGCTCAAACGTACAAGCGACTCTGCTTCAGGCCCATCTTCTGCATCTTGCAAATCAGGATGAAAAGGCAGAAGCAACATACAAGAAGCTTCTGGAAACCCCGGATGCCGCTGTTATCGATTCGGCAATCGATTTCTATCTATCGCTGGACAAGAAGACCGAAGCGCAAAAAGTGTTGGATACGCTCGATCAGGTAAAAGCGCCGGCCGACGTGAAAGAGCTGGTGCGTGCCGGATATTATCGTCGACTCAATTCAGTCCAATCGGCGATCGAGCATTATCAAGCGGCTGCGAAGATCAATCCTTCCAGTGAGAATTCGTGGAGGCAGTTGATCGTTTATTGCCTGGAGACAGGCAAGGTCGATCTTGCGCTGGATTCAGCGCGCGCTGCCGCCCAGGCGATTCCGTCCTCGCAGCCATTTCATGTTGTGACGGCCAATACGTCATTGGTGAAAAGTACATTCGATGAATTGGCAGTTCGTCCAATTGACGTTGCTTTAGTGGCGCCCAACTCAGTCGATGATCTACCCGACACGGTCGAGGCGCTCCAGATCATTGCCTCGGCAAAACAGAATGCGGCGCCAAAAGAGCAGCTTCTTGCGAAGCTTCGCGCAATTGCCGATCGTCGACCAAAATTGTTATCACTGCAGAATTACCTGACCCAGGCTTATGTCGTGCAGGGCAGGCTGGACGATGCCGTGGCTGTCGCCCGGCGCACAATGCAGGCCTTTCCGACAGAAGTGCAGCCGGTTCGATTGGCAGCCGAAGCGCTCGCGAAAGCGGGTCGATGGACGGAAGCTGCGAACATCGCGCAGACATGGAAACAGCGATCACCACAGGAAGCCACAGCGGCCGACGCGCTCGATGCCCGCAGTAATTTGGCTTTAAACCAGCCACGGCGCGCAATCGAAATTCTCAAGCCATATATTCCTGCAGCGCAGGCGTCTCCTGACTCAAATGTGAGCCTGGATGTGCTGGGGAATTATACCCAAGCCCAGATTGCCGTCGGCCAGATGCAGCAGGCCGAAGCGACTCTGGAACCCACACTGGCCAAGTCCCCGAAGTGTCGCGAAGCGTGGATGGCTTTGGCGTCGCAGACGATCACCGATCCCAATACCAGCGCAACCTGGCTAGAACATGTCGAGCCTCTGATTGACAAGAATTCGTTTGCTGAAACCCTCGATCTGGCGCGTGCCTGGATTGCGCTGGCGGGAAAGCAACCGCAGTATTCTCAGCGCGCCAATGAAGTCTTAGCCAAGGCGGCAGCGTTCTCCTCGTCCGCGACCCAATCGCAGGCGCCTTTGGTCCTGCTGCTGGCCATGTTTCAAGAGCAGCGCGGGGATGTGGTTCAGGCTGAAGAGAATTATCGCAAGTCGCTTTCGCTTGATCCGAGGCAAGCCGTCGCTATGAACAATCTGGCGATGATTATTCTGCGGCGTAATGGAGATCTTCACGAGGCAACGCAATTGGCAATTGGTGCTGTCAAGGAACGGCCGGACGTCCCCGCTTTTTACGATACGCTTGCGACGATTCAGGCATCGAGCAAGGATTATCCCAAAGCGATCAGCAGTATGAACAGCGCGCTATCGCTTCAGCCCGATAATATCATGTATCAGGTCAATCTTGCCTCGATTCTGGCTACCAGCGGTCAATCGGCCAAGGCGAAGCTGATGCTGAACAAGATTGATTCGAGCACGATTTCGTCCACGTCGATCCCGCCCGAAACGCGCGAAAAGCTGACGGAATTACGCCGAACGCTTGCAGGCAAGGCCTGAAAAAGGGGAAAATCGCGGAAGATGCCGATTCGATCTGTTCCCAAATCCTGGGAGGGGGCCAATGCGCCAAGACTGATTTTCGATGATCGGCCCGATTCACCTGTTGTCCTTTCGCGACCAATCACATTCATCGGTCAACGGCGCGACGCGCACGTGCGGTTACCTGTCGGCGGCGTCAGTTCCCTTCACGCCATCATCGCAATCGATTCATCTGGGGCGTGGATTTATGATCTGGCCAGCCGCACTGGAACAAGTCTCAATGATCAAAAGGTGAGTGAAGCGCGCCTGAAGTCGGAAGATACTTTGAAGATCGGGGCGGCGACTTTTCACTTTGTAGATTCACGGTCAGGACTCACCGACGAATCGTCTCTAGTTCCATATTCAATCGAATTAAGCGACGGCACAAGCCTGACTGCCTCGGGCCGCTTTTTTTCGATCGGCCGTCGTCCTGGATCCAACTGGCGTCTGGAATCCCCTGATGTCTCGCTTACCCATTCGATGATCTGCCAATTGGATGGAAGGTTATTCCTTCGCGATGCAGGCTCGCGCAGTGGTACACATCTCAATGGCCTTCGAGTCTCTCTTGTGCAAATACTTCCCGGCGATCTATTTGCCATCGGAGAAGTAAAATTCCGGGTCAAATGGAATCAGCAGAAACAATCCGAAAAATCCGAAGCACACCCTATTCACGAGAGTGCGTCGGCATTGCCTGAAACAGGATCGTCCCAGATTGACGATCTATCGCCTGAGTTGCTCGACAGCCTTTTTGGAGACGAACAGGCTTCGGACTCAGAAATTGCCACAAATCAAGGATTAACTGACACGGACTCAGTTGACTGGGGTTTCCTTAAGTCGGCCATGCCGACCATCGCCACGACCGACCAGCCGCCCGAAAATCCAAAATCGGATTCATGATAGGTCTTTCCAGCCGGAATATCGCCTACGATATAACGGCATCGACATGACGTTCAAACGCACACTCGAGCAAAATACTGCGCTTTCGCGGAAATAATTCTTGCAACCGGCCTCTTCCAACGCTACATTCCCGGCAAGTATTGCGCGGTCGTATCATTTGGTTGCGAGTCGTTAGGGTGAGCTCGCAATTTCGTTGTATGGGGATAACGGCTGCGGAATAGGGGATTGATCGATTCGGGGCCTTTGTTGTCTATAAGTGAATATTGCGTTTGTCACGAGAGATGTGGCATGCGCGAAGCCGCCGGAGTTGTTGCTCGGAATCCGTCTGCGGCCACTGCAGGCTCCTTATGGGCCTCGAATCTGCGCTTGGGATAGAGGAAGGACGAACTATGCTCGGGAAGAAAGTCGTCTTTGGAGTCGCTGCATTGTTGCTTGGCTCCTCGGTCGGGTTGGCTGCTAATGTGATCGATTATGGGGGCGGGTTGACCGGCAACGCGCCGGCCGCCAGCAGTAGTGTGACGTTGAATTGGGACACCTCCACATTCAATGTCACCGACAAAAGCACCAACACCATCATTTCCAGCAGTGCCACGGCCAAATACAGCCCCTACACGGTCACGATTAATTTTGGCACTCAATCGGGCAACACGCTCAATGTGTCCAGCGCGACCATCAACCTGGTGGAAAAGAATCTCGCTGGTACCACAACGCTCGCTTCATACAGTGGAAGCTATCTCAGTGGTGGGTTCAACACGAGCACTGACACATTCGACCTGAAATTTACGAACGGTGGAGATTGGTCCGGGCGCTATACGCCGTTTATGGGCCAGGCTTCCTATAACGCGGACTTGGTTGTTGCACCTGTGCCTTCGGCACTCTATGGCGCCGGGGCGCTGGTTGCGGGGCTGTTGGCGTTTCGATCTGTGCGTCGTCGCTCGCTGGTCTAACCACCAGCGCACGGGGATTAGAGGGCTTTCGGGGTTGGGGAACCAGTTATGGCGGCAGACGGTCGTTTGCCGTTGCGGGGTTTCCCTTCCATTCTTTGAACGACGTGGCGTCAGGGTATGGGTGCGCCTACTCATCAAGGCGCGGGGATAGCATGAACATGTTGAAATCCAATCGCGGCAGTACTGTCCGGAGATCCAATCGAGGGGCGATCGCGGCCAGGAAAGCTATTCGTGGCCCGATGTTCGAGCAGTTGGAAACAAGGACGCTCATGAGCCTCCTTGGGATCAATCTCGGCAACGCGCTGCCGGACATCGCCTCACAAAATCCTGGAACCATCCAGTACACGACCGGTACGCCCAACGGCAGCTTTGCCGTGACCACTACTGATATCACCCTGTTCCAGGCGATTTCACCCGGTGGCGTGCCAACCCTTGCTGTTGACCCAATTACCCCGGACACTGGCGGAAGCGCACAGTCCATCGTGTCGATCCTGGTGAATTCCAGCCCGCTGCCACCGTCGGGTTCGGGCGGATCTGCAACAAGCGTTCCAGGCGACGACCTGTCTGTTTCGGGAATGGTCACCGTCAAGAATCCCGACGGTAGCACCGGCGCCACCTATGACGGTGTGCTGTTGACTGGCGAAGTCGAGCAGTTCGGATTTGAATTTGATCCAGCGCAACCCGATGGCAGCTCGGCCCAGGGCGTCTTTGACTTCCGCTTCCAGGTAACCGGCGGATTGCTCGCCAGCTATTTTGCCGGTCAAGACATTGGCATGGTAGTAAGCAGCGTTGGGCCAGACACGGGTCCTGTCCCACCAACCGATTTTTCACAGAGTTTCACGTACACCGAACCGAAGTGCAATATCGGTCCCATTCCAAAGCTGCCTTCGATCGTTACCAACGCTATCGAAACGAATGGCACGGCTGTTGGAACTGCAACGATCAGCGATAGCGCTACCTTGAGCGGCGGCAATAACCCCGGCGGGACCATCAGCTTTTCGCTGACCCAGCCGGATGGAACGACCATTTCTGAGGGCAGTGTCCCCGTTTCCGGTGATGGCACTTACTTGTCGCCTGTCGTGCTGACGACGCAAGCCGGAGCCTATACCTGGCACGCCACCTACAGCGGCGACGGCTCCAATCCTTCCGCGGTGGACAATGGCGCCAATGAGACCGTGCGGACCGTAAAGGCTTCCCCGTCGATCTCTACCAAGGCGTCCGAGAACGGCAACGTTGTCAGCGCGGCGCAGCTCAGTGATTCAGTAACGGTGATAGGCGGTTACAACCCAACGGGCACCGTCACGTTTACGCTGACAAAGCCTGATGGCACCACAGTGCCGGCGGGAAGTGTGACGATTGCCGGCGATGGAACGTACACCGTTTCACCATCAGTTTTGGCCACGCAGGTCGGCACCTACACCTGGCACGCCACGTATGCGGGTGATTCGCTGAATAATGGCGCGGTCGATCAGGGTGGGGCAGCCGAGCAATTGATCGTTGTCGCGCCACCAGGCGGTACGATTTCCGGCACCAAGTACAACGACCTGACGGGTAACGGATTCAGCGCCGATGACACGCCGCTGGGCGGCATTACGATCAATCTCTATCAGGGGACGTCCGCAAGTGGAGCGCTTCTCCGAACGACCGTCACTGCTGGAAACGGAACCTACAGCTTCACGAATCTCCCCAATGGCACCTACTTCGTTCAGGAAAGCGTGCCGGCCAATTCGGTCGAAACCGGCGGGCTGCTGGGTTATGTCGTGACGGTGTCAGCAGGCACTAATTCCACCGGGAATAACTTCGATGACTTCCAGAAAGAATGTGACCTGACGAAATTCTCCTGCATCTATTATGTCATCAACGGATGCAAGACGGTAACGGGGCTTGGCGGTAACGTGCAGCCGGGTGATGAGGTGACCGCGTATTTCACGGTTGCCGCTCACTATAGCGATCAAGTGACGCTCGTCAGCTATATCGCCCCCGACGGTTACTTCAACGCAAACGATGCGAGCCAGCAGGTCATTTACGATCAGAAGACCCTGAGCTTCTCCACCGGCACCTGCGCGCAGACCTTCTGTCTGGGGCCTGTGCAAATCCCTCTTTGCAATTACCAGATCGATTTTGTCTGCGGACCCGCAATTAACACGCTCGGGCCGGCGGGCAGCAATATCTTTTATCATCAGGAAGGCCGGTTCTTTGATTCCTCCAACGGCGGCAGCCAGCAATGCCCAACGACCGGCTCTGATATTTCCGGCATTGTCTATTGCGACGCCAATCTCGATAAGACGCTTGATTGCTGCGAGGATCTGATCTATGGCGCCACCGTTTCTCTCGAAACGACGGGCGGTAAAGTGCTGCAGACAACGACAACCGGCAGCAATGGATCTTACGCGTTTGAGAATCTTGCCCCCGGCACATATCTCGTGGTTGTAACGCCGCCGAGCGGTGATACCGCCGAGACAAGCAATACGATCACCGTCGTGCTTCCCAATAAGCTGGATCCGCAACTCAATCCGATGGGCAACTCCGCGGATCTGAACTTTGCTGAGCTCTGCCACTGCAGTGCCATCCAGGGCTCATGCTGGGATGACACTAACAATGACGGGAAAATCGATTACAACGAGTGCGGCGTAATTTGTGTGACGATCAACCTGTCCGGCATCGATTGCCTGGGCAATAAGGTTTCGCTCTCCTGCAAGACCGACAACGACGGCGACTATTGCTTCAGCGGCCTCTTGCCAGGCTGCTATACCATCTGTGAAGGTCAGCCGGGCGGGTTTACGCAGGGATACAATTCCTGCGGAACGGTGAATGGTTCCACTTGTGGCACCAAGTCCGGAACAGATACCTTCTGCAACGTTCAGATCTCCAACTGCGGCGATGCAGGCATCGGCTATAACTTTGGCGAGCATTGCACGACCAATGATTGTAAGGGCGCATGTGCTTCAACTTCCTTCTGGAAAAACAGCAATGGCCAGGCGCTGCTCTGCAAGTTGAATGGAAGTTCCAATTCCTACGCGCTTGGCAAGTGGTTGGCCAACACCTTCCCCGATATGTATTCGCATGTCCTGGTCAACGGCACATACGTCAACTTTGCGAATTTGACCAATGCCCAGATCGCCTGGTTCTTCGTTAACTGCGACTACAATGTTTACTCCGCCAAGCTGAATACGCAGGTGCTGGCTGCTGCCTTTAACTGCTATGCGACGAGCACGAACCTTTGCGGCGGCACCTACGCCTCTGCTTACGGATTCACGACCTCCGCGTATGGCTCTGGTTATGACCTGATCAACGTTGGTTCGAACGGAGCTGCATTTGGAGTGGCCAATTATTCCAACATCTCGATTCTCCAGGCCCTGAATGCGGCCGATGCCGATGCAGTGAACGGTAACCTCTATGCTACTTCTGAGGTGATCAACGGCGTGTATTACAGCTCGACGACGCTTCAGAATATGGCTTTGACTGTCTTCACCAACATCAATAACACCGGCGGGATTATCTGATGCCTGAAGATCACCGCGATTGAGGAATCGCCATCGACGGCACAAAAGAGTGGCGGCTTCGCGTCCCTGACGCGGAGCCGCTTTTCTTTTGCAGGTCAATTTACGGAACGTGTCGCGCCGTCTTAACCGAGGCGCGATGCAAGATCTGATACGGACGGAGACCCGGCCGAGCGGATGATCACTTCCATCAGGTCTTCGCTCTTGCCGCGATGTTCGAGCGTGACTGGGGCGGCGAGCAGCTTGTTGGCCAGTTCCTGCAACTGGGGCTTGATCTGTGCGAATACTTCCGGCGTGTTGGGGGCAAGCAGCCGATCGTGAATGCGGAAAAGAATCTCATCGGTCCGAAACTTCAGCCGGCCCGCGAAGGCAGGATCATTTTCAAGCAATGCGCAGGCGCCCAGAGTGGCGCGGAATGCAGTGCGGAGGCGCTGGTCAAAGGTATGTGCATCAGCAAATGGCTGGCGGCGGAAGTAGTGCAAACCAGGTCGGCCGCCTTCCTGGTCGATCGAGAAGATCGCTTCATGGCTGACCAGAACCGTTCCCGGGCCCTGCGGTACATGGGCATAATCCGCTACGTCAATCAGCAGATGGTTGGGAATCAGATGCTGCTGAATCCAGTGGTGAAACACCGGAACAAATTCCTTCGGTTGCGGAGCCGAAGCGGATTGCGTAAAGAACTTGATGGCGAACTTATGAGATTCCATGGAAGCGAAGTATATCCCGACTTAAGACAGCTCATAAGTTGAGCCGTTGATTTCTGCATTCTGTTCAAAAATCAGTTGTTTCCAAGCAGATTCAGCGACTGCTGATATTTCGCATGGGCTTTGTGGGCCGCATCGATGAAGAGATTTGCCTCTTCGACGATCTTGTGCACCGTGTCCTTGGTGTACCGCGCATCGGGCCCTTCAGCGTGGCGGTTCAGCAGATAATTGGCGAACTGGCCGGCATGATAGGGATCCCAGAACAGCTTTGTATCCACGAGCCGGGTTTTGAATTCGCGGACAACAGAATCCGCATCAGTCGGCGCATCCTGCCATTGAAGCTGCACGAGTGTCTTGGCGGCCGTCAGCATGGTTTTGTATGCCATTTCCTCGGCTTCATGAAGCTTACCGTCATCCAATAGCAACTGCGCTTCAAACGCCTCGCTGTCGGCGGCGGTGAAACCAAAGTCGACCAGCGATATCACCTCGCCGGCGCATTCGCCGACTCCCATGTCGCCGATGGTGAATTCTCGAGGATCGCCCCAATCGGTGTAAAATGATGCATCAGCCGAGTGGGGCGGCACCTTCGCCAGATCATCGATTAGCGTCTTGAGCGATTTCTTGCCCAGCCGCGTGCAGAAATTCTGGAAGGATTCCTCTGTCTGCCGCTCAGCAACATATTTCTCGGTCAGACGATTCACGACGGTGGGGATTGCTTTCGACGGAATCGAACCGATCGCCAGTCCATAGGAGCCGGCGTTGTCGTGCCACTTGCCGCCGATCATGACCTGGAAGTGGGGCACCTGGTAGTTACCGATATTTCGGCTGTTCCCGTAGAAGCCGATGTCGGACACGTGATGCTGTCCGCAGGAGTTGAAGCAGCCGCTGATCTTGATGTGCAGCTTGCGAACTTCTTCCGACAGCTCATTTTCTTTCGCCAGGAATCGGCTCCGCAACTCGCCAGCCAATCCGCGCGATGACGCGATTCCCAATTTGCATGTATCGGTGCCGGGGCAGGAAACGACATCCACAATCGTGCCGGCTCCAGGCTGCGCAAGATTGATCTTTTTCAGCTCCGCATAGAGTGCGGGAACCTGTTCCTCTTTCACCCACCGCAAAACGATGTTCTGCTCGACGGTCGTGCGGGCATGATCGGAGGCGAATTTATGCGTCAAATCCGCCAGCTTCCGCATTTGATCGGCGGTTAAATCGCCCAGAGGCAGCGTGACCGTGACCGTCGCGAAGCCGGCCTGTCGCTGGCGATAAACGTTTGTCTGGGCCCACTTGTCGTAGCCCTCGGGCTTATTTGGGAGCCCAATCGAAACGATCTGTTCGCGCGGCTTTTCCTCATATCGCGGAATCTCATCGAAGAACTTCCGCCAGGACGGATCCTCCGGCATCTTCTGCCATTCTTCGACAACGACGCGTTTGAATTCTTCAATGCCCAGCTTCTGAACGACGAATTTGAGCCGCGCCTTCTGGCGATTTTTCTTCTCGCCAAGCTTTGCGAAGACTCGCCCGATCGCGCGCGAAAGGGGAAGCAGATCCTCTTCCGCAACGAAATCGAACATCAGCTTTGCCTGATGAGGCACCGCTCCGAGGCCGCCGCCGACGTAGATTTCAAACCCGCGTTTTTCCTTGCCGTCGATCGTGCGCTTGACCGCAATTCCGCCCAGATCATGCAGCGAAACCAGACCACACGCTTCATGTTTGCAACCGGAGAACGCGATTTTGAATTTCCGGCCAAAATCCTGCGTATCCGGGTGACCCAGAAGATAAAAAGCCGTCGCCTTCGCGTAAGGTGTCACGTCAAAAGTTTCAGTGTTGCAGACGCCAGCGATCGGGCAGGCGGTGACATTGCGAACTGAATTTCCGCAGGCCTCGCGGGTGGTAATCCCCACTGCCGCCAGGCGACGGAAAATCGAAGGCGTGTCTTCAATGTGGATGTAGTGAAGCTGAATATCCTGCCGGGTGGTCACATGGCAGATGTTGTCCGAGTATTCCTCCGCCAAGTCCGCCAGCACCCGCATCTGCGTGGGGGTGAATCCGCCAAAGGGAATTTTGATGCGCTGCATGCCCGGCGCATCCCACATCGTGTCGGGCCCCTTGGTCAAAGGCTGATAGGGGAGCTTCTGCGAGGCGACGCCATCGTGGCGTTGACCGTTGTCGTAACGCTGGCCGTAGGTTCCGCGGCGCAGGCGGGTTTCGGCAAAGACGCGCTCTTCAATCTTTCCATTCTTGCGAAGCGCGATCTGGGCTTCGAAGCTGTCGATTTCCCTCGCCCAATCGTCGCGAATGACCCCTTGGAGTTTGTCTTTCCACGTTACAGCCATTGCCAAACGCTCCCAAAAGCTAAATGCCCGGCCAATGAAGACCGCGATTCTATAATAATCTCTATCGGAAATCTAGGAAATTGTTGGCGCAGAACCAGATAGGAATGTAAATTCAGGAATTATAGTGTTTTGCGCCCGGCCCTATTCCCCATCATCATCTTCTTCTTCGACCCGAGCGGCGACTTTTGTCCGGCGCGGTGGCCGGCGCTTGTTGCCGTGGGCCCGTTGAATCGCTCGCCAGAACTCAAGTTCGTTGAGTTGCAGTCCTGCAAGCTTATTGAACTCGCCCCGCGCCGTATTGATCTCATCACTGTAGGGAAGGATCTTGCCGCCCACCAGATGTCGAGACAGCACCGCCTTGATCTGCTTAAGCTGATCGTCGCTCACCGCCACCTCGGCAGGCGTTTCGCTGGAGGCGTTGCTGCTGCTGCGCACGTATTTCAGTAGCGCGCCAAACACCTGTTCGTGGTCGGCATTCTTAAATGTTCGATCCTGGAAGCCTTGGACCAGTTGATCGAATTTCTCAGTGTAGGGAAGCTCGTCGCGAGCCGTGCCAAGGCCGTCGTAGAGTTCCTGAAGGTGTTCTTGATCAATGGCGTTAAGTTTCATCGCGGGCTTCATGCCGAAGGCTCCTCGTTTGAATCGGACACCTATGATTGTAGAGGCTGTCACCGCGCTGCGCCAATCACCCAATCGCGGAATCTCAAAACCGACCAACCGTCAAGCTGAGTGCGCCACTTGACGAAGGCCTTCAAAAAGGGCAATGCCGACCGCGGTAGAAAGGTTCAGGCATCGCTCGCCTTCAATCTGGGGAATGCATACCAATTCATTTAAATGGGCTTCGCGTATCCCGTCGCTTAAGCCGTGCGTTTCGCTGCCGAATATCAGCCAGTCATCGGTGGAGAAGCTGGTCTGCCAGAGGCTTCGCGTAGCCTTCGACGAGAAAAACCATTTTCTCGAATTGCCCGCCGTCGCGAAGAACGCATCGACGTCATCGTGCACCGTCAGATTCAGCCGCGGCCAGTAGTCCATCGCGCTACGCTTCAGATTTTTATCGCTCAGCACAAATCCCAATGGTCGCACCAGGTGCAGCGCGGCACCAGTAGCCACGCATAATCGCGCGATGTTCCCTGTGTTGGGCGCAATCTGCGGATGGATCAGAACAATCTTGAGCTGGTGAGGTGCGAGCGCTACCGACATCACGATTGCTTCAAAAGAGAGGCGTATTTCCAATCATCGGCTGGCGTAAAGCGACTCGGATCGATCGGAGCACCGACGCCAAATGCCTTGTCCACGACACTTCCAATTCGCATCGTTCCGTCTTCGATCCGCGCGGTGACGGTGCCATGCGAGTCGCGCCAGTAGAGGTCAGGATGAGCGGCAAGGGCCGCATCCGCCAAATCGCGCGGGAACATCGATAGGCCGCGGAAATAGTGGTGCCCATTGCGCTCGGCATGATTGATGCCGAGACTCGCCAGCACCGACAAATCCTGCATCAGCGCCACCGGGCCAATGTTGGTCAGGTCTTCGGCGCTTTGAACATATGATCGCGATGGATCGATTCGTCGACGATGTGCCAGCAAACAACCGTTGGCGATGCCTTTGATCACGCCCTTGCAATTCTTATGGCTCGAACCGGCGTAGCCCATTTCAATCGCCTGCTTCACTGTGGTCGTCGTCCCATCCGATTCATCAATGATGATTGGCGGACGATCCTTCCAGTTGGCAAACGCCTCAGCCACGTGCTGATTTAATGCAACGTCCCGGTGCAACGGCTGCTCGACAAATATCAAATGACTCAGAAAATCCCGCAGCTTGGGCGACTGAGTCAATCCCGCCCAGAATTCGCGGAAAGGCTCAACCGCTTTGAAATTCTCGTTGCCATCAAGGGTGAATGCATAAGGCCCGCGACATAACCGGCCCAGCACATCGGCACATTCCGCCACGCGCTCCTGATCGCGGGCGACGTCGCCCCAGAGCTTTATTTTGAAATACGAAAGCCCGTAGTGAGCAACGCAGGCTTCCAGAGATTGCGGCAGGCCATCGTCCACCCGATCCGCGGCTGCAATTTGCTGATCTGTGAGCGGATCGGTGAGACCCACCGTATGGCGGACAATGATCTGTCGCTCAGGCTCGCGAGGAAGCAGATCGCGCGGCTCAGCACCGGAGAGCTCGGCATGAATCCTTCCGAGCCGAATTCCCAACTGATTTTCTCGAATGGCAGTTGAAAAGGTGATGCCGCGCTGTTTGCAAAAGGCATCGATGATCGCCCGCTCAACCAGACTTGGACCGAAAGCCGCCAGCAGCGGCGGATCGCCCCAGCCACCGGTCCAGGCGCTGTGCGCTGTATACAAATGTTCCCAAAGATCGAAAACGCTCTCGCGCGACCCTGCCGACTGCGCGATCTGGCAGGCCATCTTAATGATCTCGAGCATTCGCACGATGTCCTGCTCGAACGTGGTCGCCGGATTTTTGGTCAGCCATTTATTGGGCAAGAAGTCTGCTGCTAATCCGTGCTGCACTTTCCCGTCAATCTGCACATTTGCCCGCACAAACAAATGCGGCAACTCCGTCAGCGTGACGATGCCAAATCGAAATGGAATCCGCAGCCGGGTATTGACGATGTGCAAATCGGTGGAAAGAACTTTGATGGCCATTGGATTACTTCGTTTCAGTTGCCTTTGATTCAATGCGCATCGGGAAGCAGGGGACCAGCGAGTGGCTTGAGGAAAAACAGCCGGCCGGGCCGGGTCGGCATCCAGCTCGATGGAATCCACGGATCAGGCCCATATTGCAGCGTCACGCAAAGGCTCATGCCTTGCCACATCGCGCCACGGTCGGGATAGGCGCCGTCCGCGCCGCCAATGCAGTAATCGCTGGATAGAAACAGCCCCGGCCCAATGGTGTTGGCAAAGCAGGGGATTAGCGTGAATCGGCTGTTGAAACTGTGTAGCGCGTTCTGCTCAATGGTGAGCGGATGCAACGCGACGCCCAGGCGATGGGTCTGACGCTTCCATTGGGCTAGCGAATACTCCGCCGCAAGCTGTGGCTCCCAAAACGCGATATGACAGGCCCGGCCGATGCCGTACACGGTCACCAACTTCGCACCGCGATTTCTGAGCGCATTAATCTTTTCCGGATAAGTCGGAAGGTTCTTTCGCGTCGCGAAGTTTCGCTGGCCAGCGGGCACCGTTCGTTTCCCAAGCGGGCCAAACAGCGCTTCATTCATCGCATGCTCAAAACCGCCGGGCTGGTTGCCGGGCATGGTATTGCCGCTCGCATCTGACCACTCATCCATATTGAATGTGTGGACGTGATTGCAGCTCCCTTTGCCCCTGCTGATTCGCTCCACGACCGTCTTGTACATCCCCATCGGACCGACCGGCAGGATCAATGCCAGCTCATGCCCGTTGCGTCGCGCTGATTCAATCTGATCGGCAATCGCGTTGCCCATCGCCACGTCCATTTCGGCAACATCTTTCACCGCCACCGGCTTGAATTCGCGATGCCAATGCCGCGCAGGTTTCAAGAGCTTACTCGGCCCCATCGCGCAGCAGCGATCGATGCGGCGCAGATCCCAGCCGGCCGGATAGAACCGCTCAATCAGCGATCCTTTGAGCGTGTTCAGCATCGTCAGCGATTTGGCCATAATGCCCTTGCCTGCTAATGCGTATGCGGAACGGTGTGACGCGAAACCACCGTCCATTGCTCCCGCGGCGCATTAGAGCCGGAGGCAAAATAGATGTAGTAATCGGTCTCCCCGCGGCTATAGACCCACACTTCAAAGGGCGTGTTGGGCGGAAGAATCTGCACCAGATCCGCCGCGCCGGGCGGCTCCTTGCGCAACGGTTCGACATGGCCCGTTCGCTTCCCATCTGGCGCGCCCATTTGGGCCCGCACCTGGTCCTTGGTGGATCCCGTCGAAACATCGCCAAACGATCTGGCGAAAGCCGGGTTGGCGCCACCACCGCCGCCGCCACTTGAACAGCCGGCGATGAGTCCAACGAGGGCGAGCAATGTCACATGCAATACATGGTTCCCAATTCTCATCTGTCGCTCCTTCCGATTTGCAGGATATTTATTGTTTAAGAGGAAACAGCTTCGCCAGCAGATCTTCCCTGGGATAGGCGTGGCCACGATGCTGCACGAACGCCTCGGCAGCGGCAACGCCATTCTGGCTGCCGCGCATGGCGCTGTGGCGGCGCATTGATTCCACATATTCATCCATCCCATGATGCGCCCGAAGCCATTCGCGCTGGCTCGCATGACAGGCGAGCATCGCCGTCTTTTTCTCCATTTGTTTTGAGATATCAACGACGGTTGTCGGCACAATCGCATTTCCCAGCGGATCGATTCCTTCAGGCGGATCGCAGTAGTAAAGCCAGGGAACGCCTGAATCTGGTTTCAAAGGATGAGCCGAAACATTGGGCGCGCCGTAAACAAAACTTGCCGCCCGGGCCAGCAGCGAGACCATCTCATGGTCCATCATGTAATCTTTGGATGCGTGCGTGAAGACCAGCGATGGAGCCACTCGCCGAAACAGATCAACCGCCTTCTGAATGGTCGGCTTATCGTAAACCACCATCGCATCCGGCTCATCGAGACAGTGATACTCGGCATCGATCAGTTTGGCTGCCGACTTGGCTTCGCCGGTTCGGATCGCGCTGATTTGCCAGCGGTCATGGACCGTCGTTCCGCAATCGCCTGGTGTTGCAGTTGCGATATGGATTTGCCAGCCGAGTTCGCGCAGGCGGATCAGCGTGCCAGCGCAGACAAATTCCGCATCATCAGGATGGGCAAAGAATGCCAGAGCGGTCTGCTGCATCTCCCGCATCTTGCCTCATCGTGGCCCGCGCGGCAATCAGAAGATCAGCTTTTGCGCAGCAGTTTGGGATGCCCGTTGATCTTGCCGTCCTCGTCCCAGGTGAGGTTTTCAAGATGCTGCTGGATATCGACCGCGCTGTGAAAGCGATCGAGGATCAATGAATCCTTCAAGCCGCGGATGATCTCCTTCACGACCCTCGGTTGAGAGGCGTAATGTTCGCGCCCCCCAACCAGCGTGTGGAAGACTTGGATCAGGTTGAGCACATCCTTTTGAATTTTGCCGCGCGTCGGTCGTCCCAGATCAAAAAAGTCCAGCAGCTTCACTTCGAAGCTGATGCCTTGACGACGAATCATGATGTTATCGTCGTGGATGTCGCCATGATATTCCCCGCGCTGATGAATGGGGGCGATTCCTTTGGCCAGAAGATGAAGCACATGCAACGCCTCGAACGTGCTGAGGCGATGGCCCGGCTGGCGATGAAGAAACTCGCTGAGCTTCTCCCCCTCAACCAGCTCGCTGATCACCACCATCACGCGTTTGCGTTTGAAATAGGCGACCTCCTGATGGTGATATTGCATCAGGATCGGGCAGTGGCGGAGGGCGTCGAGCTTGCGGGCGTAGACGATGGCCGCCTTGCCCATCGGATCGCGGTGGGGGTAGTAAAACTTGGCCGCCCGACGGATCCCCGTGTTCCGCTCAACAATCGCGTAAACCTCGCCCTCATAACCACTTCCGAGTAGGCCTTCGATCTGATATTTGCCGGCGACGCTCCGCCCCGGTTCGAGGTCAAATCGACTGACTTTGATGGGGCGGTACATGGTAGTTGAATCATTCGCCGCCGACCGGGTTGCGTCAATTTGAGATTCCAGAGTCAACCGCACAATTCGCTGTCGAGCGAACTGAACTTCACAAGGCACGTTAGCAGCGCCGGTTCTTTGGCTTATTCCGGATGAGAGGGGTTGCCATCCGACTACCGGCGCAGCGCGTTATCGGACCTGAACCGCATTATTCAAATCTTAGATGTCTGAATTTTGCTGGACCAAAGGCGACCGAATATCCGCGTTGCGTCCGATAACCTGGGCAGCTTGATGCGCTGTAGGTTGAATGTCGAAAATGCGAGCACTGCTCGCCTATACTTTTGATAGTTCACGTGCCGCAAATAGAGATGGAGGCGAGGGGAATGCCGAGGTCGGCGGCGCTGTTCGTGTGGAGAGCTCCATGCTGGTGCTGGCCAGGCAACGCGACGAAACCATTATGATCGGTGACCAGATCGAGGTCACCGTTGTTGACATTCGCGGCGACAAAGTTCGTTTGGGAATCAATGCCCCCAAGGACATCGCCGTCCACCGCAAAGAAGTCTACGACGCCATCCGGCGTGAAAATCAGCTCGCGGCGCAGATGCGCCCTGAGGACCTGACCGGCCAATTCTCGCGCCCGCCGAGCGTCATGAAGCTGCACAAGCCGGAGCTATCCAACGCCGAGATTTCGCTTCACCAGCCCTTCCTCGATGCTGCGATTGAAGAGGCGAACGCCGGACTGGCCGAAGGCGGCCTGCCAATCGGATCGGTGCTGGTGCGGCACGGCAACATCATTGGCCGCGGCCACAACCGCCGCGTTCAGCGCAATGATCCGATGGCCCATGCCGAGATCGATTGCCTGACCAACGCCGGCCGGCAGCAGACCTATGCCGACACGGTCCTGTACTCGACGCTGATGCCCTGTTTCCTCTGCAGCGGCGCCGTCGTGCAGTTCGGCATCCCAAAAGTCGTCGTCGGCGAAAGCATCAACTTCGCCGGCGCTCCCGATTTCCTGCGATCGAAAAAGGTCCAGATCCTCGACCTGAATGATCCCACCTGTATTCGCATCATGGGCGACTTCATCAAAGCCCATCCCCAGCTCTGGCACGAAGATATTGGGAAGTAGCAAAGCGCACGTGTCCCACTTCCGCCCTCGCAGACGGGTGAATTTGCACCTGATCCGCCGTCCTGTTGCCGCGGAAAGTGCCGTTGCGGACAATTGCACCCTGCACGCTCGGGACAGCGGAGCTCAAATCATGAAACGCACATTTAAAGTCGTATTCTTGCTGGCGGTTCTTCTCATAAGTACATCGGTCCGCGCCGATGTTGGCGTCTTCACGGGAACCGGGCAAGACCTTCGACAGATTTCGACGGAGTCGATCCAGTTGGTCTCGATCCACGTCACCATGGTGTTGGGCCGGGGGCCGTTCCTTTTTGACGGTACGGTGCCCGGGATGGATCAGGTGCAATATGACTGCCGGTTCGAGCTGCGCAATCTCACCGACAAGGCATGCGACGTCCAAGTGGGTTTTCCCATCGACTCCCAATTTGCGAGACTTCCCCACGCGCCCAAGGACCCCAAGCGAGACTGGGTTGGTCAGTTCAGCTTCAACGCGCGGGACAAAGACAATACATATCACGTCCGATTTCAGTCGCATGAGCCCCAAAAGGATGACAAGTATTCGGCACTGTTCGTCTGGAAAATGAGCTTCGGTGCAAAAGAAGCGCGAACACTGACCGTTCAATACCGGATTCCCTTATCGATGACACTCGCGGCGACGAGCAAACAGGGGATTGGCGTCGTGCAAGAGGGCACGGACAAACATCCATGGATCGAGCTTCTGGGCACCAGTATGTTGGAAGTCGCCGGATACACCACCGAGACTGGATCGAGCTGGTCGGGGAATGTTGAAACCGCCACGTTCACCGCGATCACCAAACCTTTCGAGCAATACCTGGATTACCGCGGACTGTTGGAAACCAAGGTCGCCGACCTTCCGGCAGACGCCCGAAAGACCATGGTGAACTCATTTCCTGTAAGCCGCGTCTGGTCATACCGTGATGTTCAGCCGGCGGGATGGCACGCCGTGAATGAGGGCATCGAATGGGAATACAAAAACTACAAGCCGAAGGACCCGATCACCATTCGCTATTTTCTGATGCAGTTTCCCCGCGTGGAAAGCGAAGTCGATCCCTGGGTGGATGCGATCATCCGGACTATCCCCGACCAAGACCGCCAGCCCGCCGAGTTGGCGATCGCTCGGCAAATCCTGCTGGCCACCTACGGCCAGAAACCCAGCGACGACGTTGCCCGGGCATTTGCCGAAAACCAGATCTGGTACTCCCCTCGCGCCGACTTCGCGTTGTCGAAGCTGACCGAAGAACAGAAAGCCGTGCTCAAAGCGTTGGATCGACGATGCGATACGACCGGCAAGGCAAAATGAATATCAGTCGATCGCCGGCATGCTGCGGGGGTTGAAGTCCGGAGAACGGGGTCGGGTACGGGTCGGCTACCGAAAAGTCGTTTTGTCCGAGGCGTAAGAGGATTGAATTAAACGCGACGCAAGCGTTTCGTCACGTTATTTATTCCGCAATGCTTGGAAGCAATAAAGGAGCCGCGCACGAAGTAAGCGGATTCGCGGCGGGTCGTCGCGCCATCAATCCGCTTACTTCTATGAAGCCGGGCTTGTCAAGCGGTGATGGCTTTAGACTTCTATCCGGGTTTTCTCGGCTTGGCTCCAGATGGAGCATCGAGTGCCGAGATCCCATTCAACCAGGCAAACGCATTG
>Ga0207695_10000403_pt1 | contig 96385 bp, 94 predicted proteins | sample KBSC54metaG_FD_184354 | JGI IMG/M metagenome (GOLD analysis project Ga0207695, IMG submission 184354) | Corn rhizosphere microbial communities from Kellogg Biological Station, Michigan, USA - KBS C5-4 metaG (SPAdes) (version 2) | ecosystem: Host-associated > Plants > Roots > Rhizosphere > Soil... | reverse complement strand
CCCTAACCTCCAGCTAAGGTCCCCAAGTCATGGCTAAGTGGGAAAGGATGTGAGGATCCCAAAACAACCAGGATGTTGGCTTAGAAGCAGCCATCATTTAAAGAAAGCGTAACAGCTCACTGGTCTAGTCAAGGGTCTTTGCGCCGAAAATGTAACGGGGCTGAAGCCATGCACCGAAGCTGAGGATGTGCAGCAATGCACGTGGTAGCGGAGCGTTCCGTAAGCCAGTGAAGGGGTACCTGTGAGGGGCCCTGGAGGTATCGGAAGTGCGAATGTTGACATGAGTAACGATAAAGAGGGTGAGAGACCCTCTCGCCGAAAGACCAAGGGTTCCTGCTTAAAGTTAATCTGAGCAGGGTTAGCCGGCCCCTAAGACGAGGCGGACACGCGTAGTCGATGGGAACCACGTTAATATTCGTGGGCCTGGTGGTAGTGACGGATTGCTTAACTTGTTCACACTTATTGGATTGTGTGGGCGGGGACGCGGTTCCAGGAAATAGCTCCACCGTATAGACCGTACCCGAAACCGACACAGGTGGTCAGGTAGAGTATACCAAGGCGCTTGAGAGAACTATGTTGAAGGAACTCGGCAAATTGCACGCGTAACTTCGGAAGAAGCGTGACCCTTATATACGCAAGTATGTGAGGGTGGCACAGACCAGGGGGTAGCGACTGTTTACCAAAAACACAGGGCTCTGCGAAGTCGCAAGACGACGTATAGGGTCTGACGCCTGCCCGGTGCTGGAAGGTTAAGAGGAGGGGTGCAAGCTCTGAATCGAAGCCCCAGTAAACGGCGGCCGTAACTATAACGGTCCTAAGGTAGCGAAATTCCTTGTCGGGTAAGTTCCGACCTGCACGAATGGCGTAACGACTTCCCCGCTGTCTCCAACATAGACTCAGTGAAATTGAATTCCCCGTGAAGATGCGGGGTTCCTGCGGTCAGACGGAAAGACCCCGTGCACCTTTACTATAGCTTTACACTGGCATTCGTGTCGGCATGTGTAGGATAGGTGGTAGGCTTTGAAGCAGGGACGCCAGTTCTTGTGGAGCCATCCTTGAAATACCACCCTTATCGTCATGGATGTCTAACCGCGGTCCGTTATCCGGATCCGGGACAGTGTATGGTGGGTAGTTTGACTGGGGCGGTCGCCTCCGAAAGAGTAACGGAGGCGCGCGATGGTGGGCTCAGACCGGTCGGAAATCGGTCGTCGAGTGCAATGGCATAAGCCCGCCTGACTGCGAGACTGACAAGTCGAGCAGAGACGAAAGTCGGTCATAGTGATCCGGTGGTCCCGCGTGGAAGGGCCATCGCTCAACGGATAAAAGGTACGCCGGGGATAACAGGCTGATGACCCCCAAGAGTCCATATCGACGGGGTTGTTTGGCACCTCGATGTCGGCTCATCGCATCCTGGGGCTGGAGCAGGTCCCAAGGGTTTGGCTGTTCGCCAATTAAAGCGGTACGTGAGCTGGGTTCAGAACGTCGTGAGACAGTTCGGTCCCTATCTGCCGTGGGTGTAGGAATATTGACAGGATCTGTCCCTAGTACGAGAGGACCGGGATGGACATATCTCTGGTGGACCTGTTGTCCTGCCAAGGGCATAGCAGGGTAGCTACATATGGAATGGATAACCGCTGAAGGCATCTAAGCGGGAAACCAACCTGAAAACGAGTGTTCCCTATCAGAGCCGTGGAAGACTACCACGTTGATAGGCCGGGTGTGGAAGTGCGGCAACGCATGAAGCTTACCGGTACTAATAGCTCGATTGGCTTGATTGTTCTCATTGCCAGTGCTCATCACAGGCTGAATGCAACGCATTCATGCCTATACGCCGAACGCGCAAGCGTTCGTCCGCGTAGAGCAAACCAAAGACGTGTTCATAAAGACAAATGAAGTCTCAGACTTCGCCAGCTTCTCATAGGGCATAAACCGCTCAAGCGGTTTAGCCCAAAGTTGCGCTTTGCCGACCTGGTGGTTATGGCGGGGTGGCCGCACCCGTTCCCTTTCCGAACACGGCCGTGAAACGCCCCTGCGCCCATGGTACTTCGTCTTAAGACGCGGGAGAGTAGGTCGCTGCCAGGTCTGCCAAGCGCAACTCAGGCTAAATCGCATCGCGGTTTATGCCTCAATAATCTTCTCATCACACACGCGGTAAACTCGGAAGAGTTTATCGCTCAGCGGCTCCAGCCGTGCTACAATGGGCCGCACAAAGCGGCCTTTGCCGCTTCTGAAAGCAAGCAATTATCCCCTTGCGCACCTGAAATAAGGGCCAAGGGAAACAAGCGACAAATCGATCAGCGATTTGCGCTGGACGCGATAAGCCGCTCAAGCGGCTTACGCTGGTAATACGGGACAAACCCTCCGGGTTTGCTCGGGCGCGATAAGCCGCTCAAGCGGTTTACGCTGGACGCGATAAGCCGAAAAGCGGCTTACGCTGGACGCGATAAGCCGAAAAGCGGCTTACGCTGGTAACGCGGGGTGGAGCAGCCCGGTAGCTCGTCAGGCTCATAACCTGAAGGCCGCAGGTTCAAATCCTGCCCCCGCAACCAAATCACCCAAATGCATATACTTCAAAACCGTTTCGGCGTTCAGGGACTTGCCGGAGCGCGCACCCAGCCGGGCGGCCACCTCAAGCAGCGCCCTACCTCCGCCTTCCTCATGGGCCACGGCGTCCTCAATAGCTGACATGCCATAGCTCGCAACCGGAGCAGCCTGAAGAATGAGCCGCGCTCAAGCAAAGAGCCAGCAGACAATCAACTCAAACCTTCCTAGCAATAATCGGCGATAAGCTTGAACCCAAAACCAGTTCAACCGTAAACCAATTAATTGACAGATATGAGCGTCACAAGAGCGCGGCGCGGCGCAGAAGGTGCGTAAAGACCTCGGCCAGTTCCTTGTCCATAAACGGCTTCTTCAGAACCGGCCGGTCGCGATAACCATCCCGAATGTCGTCACTGCTGTAGCCGGTTGAGAAGGCGAACGGCACACCATGCGTAGCGAGCGCATCGGCTACGAGGTAAGTCATTTCGCCGTTCAAGTTCATATCCAGCATGGCGACATCGAAATTTTGAGATTCGATCAGGGCGATGGCCTGATTGACCGTGGCGGCGCTGGTCACGGCCGCACATCCCAGGTCTGCCAGCATGTCTTCGATCATGATGAGGATCAGCATTTCATCCTCGACAACGAGCACGCGACGACCGGAAAGCAATTTATCCATCACGAGCACCGTTCGACGCAGGAAAGTTGATCGTGCAGACGATGCCCTCACTCCGGTAGTCGAGATCAACCGTGCCCTCCAGTTCATGAGCCAGGCCGCGCTCGATCACGCGCGAGCCGAACCCTTTCCGTGATGGGTATGTCACCGACGGCCCATCCTTCTCCTGCCAGCGTAAATGAAGCCAGTCGCCTTCCGGCGACGGCTCAATCGTCCACGAGATCAGTACCGATCCGGTCTTGTTGGAAAACGCGCCGTATTTCACGGCATTGGTTGCGAGCTCGTGGAACGCGATACCGAGCGCAAGGGTTACCTTCGGTGAGACGCGGATATTCCGGCCCGTGATGACAAAGTGCTCTGAGCGCCCGTTTCCAATCCCAAACGGCTCCAGAGCCGCGTTGACCAGATCGAGCAGCCCCGCACCCTCCCAACTTTCCCGGGTCAATAGGTCATGAGACCGCGACAGTGCAAAGAGCCGTGGCTCGATGGAATCCCGGATTACATTGACGTCGGACGCATTCCTCAGGGCTTGCCAGACAATCGACTGTACTGTCGCCAGCGTATTTTTGACACGATGGTTCAATTCGTCGATGAGCATGCGAGACTGGGCCTGTTCCCGCTTATGATCGGTAAGGTCGACAAAAGAGGCGAAGTGCTGCACGATAACGCCGCTTTCGTCTCGAACCGGGCTGATAAGGACCGCCGACCAAAACACGCTGCCATCCTTGCGACGATAGGAAATTTCCGAACCGCCGGTCGTGCCCGCGAATGCGGCGTCGATGCGCGCGAGCGAATCGGGATCCGTGCCGCGCGCCATTAGAAAGTTGAAGCTCTGTCCGAGTACCTCTTCCCGAGTATAGCCGGTCAAGTCGAGAAAGGCGTTGTTGGCGAAAATGATGGGATTGTCGGATTCTTTCGCATCCGTAAAAACCATCGCCATTCGTGTCGTTTCAGCGGCGACGACGAAAGGACCGAGCTCTCTCCGGAAGTCGTCGACCTCGGCTTCGGCGATTTTCTGACCATCAGATTTGGCGATTATATCTGGCATCTACCGGCCTCATCCCGTGGTTTGGCGGGCCGCGGCCAGTCGATATTATTGTATACTCTGGGAAGCTTCGCGACCAGCGAACATTTATCCGCGCCGCAAGGGCTTCCTTAGTACCAACGACCCCGGCCGAACCAGCCGCCGCCGCCGATCAGCAGAACGACAATAACGATGATGAGAAGTGTGGTGGTATCCATGTAAGTCTCCTGGGGAGCGCCCGATCATCTCCATCGCGCTTGACTGCACGGTGCGTTGTTCGTGATGGCACTCCAACTAAATTTAACGTTCAGAACCGAATTTGGTTCAATTCGAGGGCATATTTGTTGATATATCGGCGAAATCGGCCGGTCAGGTTCCGCCGCGATCGGTGATATTGCGGCAACACATGTCCGCCGATATGCCATAAAGTCGTGCGAAGCCAAAAATGGCGATGTTCGAAACTTGAGCCACTTTGCGAGCACCTATCGTCCCGGCGGCTTGTCGCTGCATCTGACTTTTTGAGCGTCCAGTTGTCCGTGTTCAAACGACTTGGCAGCGCGGCTGCCTTCGGGATAGGGGTTGCCTTCTGCCGGGTTCTTCTGTTTGCCGGCTTTTGAGCCACGCCCATAGGCGCTGGTATCGCGTTTGTCAGCTTGCTTCGCATCCGTTGCGCTCAACAGCGGCGATTCATCATGCTTTGCCATGGGGCTATCCTTCTCTATTGCGGATGGGCCTTCTCTATTGCTGAGCAGGCGCCGTCGCAGGCGGCATTGAGGCTGCCGATGGCTGTATCGTGGTCCTCTGGGCAGCCGGAATTCTAGATTCCTTCGCGCTCGTGTAGGGCGAGTTTGCATAAGGCCAAAAGTTCCACGCCAGCGCTGCGACAGCAACAACCGCCAATATAGCGATCGGCGGCCCCCAAGAAGAGCGGCGCGCATATGGCGTGGTTCTGAGATCTAGATTTGGTTTATTAGAATTAGTGTTCATGTAAATTTCCTCCATACAGGAAAACTCTTTGCTGGAGCAAAGGTTCCGGTCGCAGAAATATTGGAGAATACTTATGGAGGGCTGGCGGAGATCCCAAATTTCCACCCTCCATACCTGGCCATAGGGCGGGCGAAAGACGGAAGACCTCAGATTTGAGGCCGAACGTCTTGACTGTGCGAAGTGTGTCCAATGGTCGGAATCGGAGTGGGACGGCTCATCGCGGCGGATGATCGTCTGCGGCGCGAGGCTTCGATGATCGCGCGTCTGTCGATCTTGATGGTGATATTTTCCTTGCCACCTCTGTGCTCGATCGCATTCTGGACGATATTGACGATGACGCGCTGTGGCCGCCGGCATCACCCTAGATGGCCAGACGGTCGACACCTGTCTCAGCGACAATTCGTATCCCTGCGTACTGGCGAGAGGCGTCGTGTCGGCGGCGACGATCCGGCAGAATTCCACCAGATCGACGCACGAGACATTCCTGCCGATGACATCCAGACGCCGCAGGTCGAGCAACTGTTCGGCAAGCGTGGCAATATGCGCCGCATCGGAGAGAAGCCGGCTGCGGATTCGGCCTTGCGGTATCGTCTCGACGCGCGCCTGCGGGATGGCCGCGAAATCATTCGCAGCGGCGACCGGTGGCGCGGTCGAAGAGGTGCAGCGCGTTGGCGTCGAAACCGAGCTTCAGCGTCTGCCCTGCGGCAATCGCAGTGCGCGGGGGCAGGCAGGCCATGAGCCGCTGCGAACCGGCTTGCGCGGTCACGATCAGTTCGGGACCCGTCAGCTCCGCGACTTCGCAAATGGCCTCCAGCTTGCCCTGCTCGTCCATACGCATCGTTTCCGGCCGTATGCCGACGACCAGTTCCTGTCCCTGTTTGACCCCGTCCTTCGTCGCAGGCATGGGCAGCGTGATCGAGGTGCCGTCGATGCGCAGGGAACCAGCCTCGGCGGTCGCGTTCAGCAGGTTCATCGGCGGCGCGCCGACGAAGGTCGCGACATAGAGCGTTGCCGGGTGATTGTAGATCTCGTCCGGCGTGCCGAGCTGCTCGATCCGACCATCCCGCATCACGGCGATGCGGGTTGCAAGCGTCATGGCCTCGATCTGGTCGTGGGTCACGTAGACGATAGTGGTCTTCAGTATCTGGTGAAGACGCTTCAGCTCGGTGCGCATCTCCATGCGCAGCTTGGCGTCGAGGTTCGACAGCGGCTCGTCGAACAGGAAGACCTCCGGCTTGCGCACCAGCGCCCGGCCGATCGCCACCCGCTGGCGCTGGCCGCCGGAAAGCTGGCTCGGCTTGCGCTCGAGCAGCGGTTCGATCTGCAGCAGCTTCGCCGCCTCGCGTACCGCCTTGTCGCGTTCGGCCGCCGGCACCTTGCGCATCTCCAGGCCGAAGCCGATGTTGCGATGGACCGAGAGGTTCGGATAGAGCGCATAGGACTGAAACACCATGGCGATGTCGCGATCCTTCGGATGCACCCCGAGCACCGAACGGTTGCCGATGCGGATATCGCCGCTGGTTGCTTCCGCCAGCCCGGCGATGATGTTGAGCAGCGTGGACTTGCCGCAGCCGGACGAGCCGAGCAGCACCAGGAACTCGCCGCTTTCAAGCGAGATGTCGATGCCTTTCAGCGTCTCGACATCGCCATAGCTCTTGCGGATGTTCTGGATTTCAAGCGCGCTCATCGAACGGCCTCCTCGGATGCTTTGGCCGGGCCGTAGCTGCGCGGCAGAGTGGAAATGGCACGGGAAGCGACCGCAGTCCCGGCCGAAATGCAGGCTGCAAGCGGCTCGCCTCGGGCAAGGGCGGCCAGGAAACCCGCGTTGAAGACATCGCCGGCACCGATCGTATCGACGACGGTGACACGCGGCGCGGCGACCGAAACCAAGCTGCCATCGGCCCCGATGGCAATGGCGCCCTCGGGCCCGCGCTTGACAACGACGATGGCTCCATCAGGCATGTGCGAACGAAGCGCACTCGCGGCCTGAACCGGATCGTCCACGCCGGCAAGCGTCGTCGTTTCGACTTCGTTCATCAGCGCGACGCCGCAACGGGAGAGCCAATGCCGCGTCGAATTGCAATTCTTCTCGGTCCAGCCGTCAAGCGGCCAGCCCGTGTCGAGCGCAACCGTGATCCGGTGTTTATCCGCCCAGTCGAACAGCGCTTCGTAGTCGCGTGTCAGGTCGTCGGTGAGGAAGGCGCCACACAGCAGCGCATAGCCGCCGGAAAGTTTCGTCCCGTCGAGCACGGCATGCACGTCGGCCAATGTGAGCCGTGGCAGGTGGCCGCGTGTCGTGAAAAAAGTGCGCTCACCGTCCGGATGGGTGATACCCACGGATAGAGTCGTGCCTTCGGGACGCACCGGCCACTTGCTGCTGCGGGTGCCGAATGCTTCATTGAGCCAGCGTCCAAACTGGTCGCTGCCGACATTGGCAGCGATCTCGTAATCGATGCCGAGGCCCTCCCAGGCGAGTGCGGTATTGCCCGCCTGCCCGCCGACGCGCAGCTCGTCATGGTCGACGATGATCTCCGTGCCGGCCTTGGGCCAAGGCTCGGCCGGCCCGAGGATCAGGTCGATGTTGACGTTGCCGATGACTGCTAGTGGCTTCATTCATTCGCTCCGGGTGATCTTGGTGGAGCGCAGCGGCGCGCCGGCATTCTCGACCCGGGCATCGGCAAACGCGATCATCAGCGCCTGCGCCACAGGCAGCATCTGGAAGATGGCGGCAAGGCCGCTTTCCGGCTTGAAACGGAGCGTGATGCAACCGGGGACCGGTTCTTCCTGCGAACCGTCGAAGATGATCACAGGCGCCCCCGTCTCGACGGCGGAAACAGCCATGGCCGTCACCAGGCCGGCGGTCGCGTCGTTGCCACGGAAAAGCACGACGCCGATCGATGGGCCGAGCATTTCCATCGGCCCATGCCGCAACTGGCCGCCCTCGAGCGAAAAGCAGGGGCGGCGCGACAGCTCGGTGAGGCCAAGTGCAAGCGCCTCGGCAACGCCCTGCAGGCGGCGGCCTGAGGTAACGATGGTGGCGACATCGGCAAGGGCAGCAAGCGCCGGCGAGATATCGAGCGTCTGCGGTGCCTGTAGTACCGCCAGTGCGCTCGCGGGATCCTGCCCAAGCGCGGTGAAGATCGCCAGATGCAGCGCGAAGGTCACGGTGAGGCTGCGCGTTGCCGCAAAGGCAAGCTCGGTGCCGCCGGCGCCCACCAGCGAGGGAGCGGTCCTCGCGAGGAAGGAGCTGCCCTCCAGCGTCAGGCCGAATGTGTCGGCATTGCCGCCCGTCTCGTCGAACCAGCGCAGCACTTCGGCGCTTTCGCCGGACTGCGACGTCACGAAGATCGTCCGGTCCTCGAGCGACAGCGGCTGGCCGAGCTGTTCGGAGAGCGGTAGCGCGATCGCATCGATGCCGGCAGCACGGTAGAGCGTCTCGACGGCGCGGTTGACGGCGTGGGAGCCGCCCATGCCAAGCAGCAGCAGCTTGCCGGTGCGCTTCAGCGAGGCTGCCGCCTTGGCAGCCATCTCGGCAGCGGCCTCGAAGGAGGCAATCGCATCGGCATGTTGGCGGGCCATTTCGCGATCGATCGCGGCAAGCCCGGCGGGGCGTGTTTTCTCTGTGGTCATGTTCATCCCTTGACGCCGCCGCTGGTCAGCCCGGAGATCAGGGCACGTTGCATGACAAGACCGATCAGCACCGGTGGCAGGGCGGCCAGCACGCCGGCAGTCGCGATCAGTCCGTAATCCGAGACACGGCCGCCGGCCAGATCGGCGATGGCGACGGTGAGGGTCTTTGCGCGCTGGTCGGAGGTGAAGAGCAGCGCATAGAAGAATTCATCCCAGGCAAGCAGGAAGGCGAAGAGCGCCGAGGTCGCCATCACAGGCATGGCAAGCGGCAGCGTGATGATCTTCAGCGTCTGGAACAGACCGGCGCCATCGATCATCGCGGCGGCCTCGATCTCCTTCGGAATGGAATCGAAGCCGGATTTCATCAGCCAGGTCGTAAAAGGCGCGAGGATCGTCAGGTAGACAAGTGCCAGACCGAAGACGTTGTTGAGCAGGCCGAGATAGGCAAGACTCATATAGAGCGGCACGGCAAGTGCGACGGGCGGCAGCATGTAGGTGGCGATGACCATCGAGAGCGACCATCCCACGGACGGCGTGCGCGACACGGCCCAGCCAGCTGGGATCGCCAGCGCGATCGCTGCGATCGTCGCCATGCCGGCAACCTCGATGCTGTTGCGCAGCGACGAGGTAAAGGCGGCTCCCTCGCTGTTTTCCAGCGTCGAAAGCAGCACCCAGTAGCGCGAGAAGTCAGCCGTCTGCGGCCACCAGCGCAAGGGCTTGGCGGCAAGATCGGCAGCCGGCGAAATGCTCATGATGAAGAGCCAGGCAATCGGCGCCAGGATGACGACGGCGAGCAGGATGGCGCAGACATAAATGAAGCAGGTGAAGAGCGGGCTCTTGCGTTCCATCAGGTCGCACTCCCCGCGGTTTTGCGGACAAGGGCGGCATAGGCCGCGGCAAGCACCGTCACCAGCAGCGTGACGATGAGGGCAAGCGATGCGCCCGACCCCGCCCGCTGGAAGGAGAAGGCTTCCTGATAGACGAGGATCGATAGCGTACGCGTGCTGTTTGCCGGGCCGCCGCGTGTCATCACCCAGATGATATCGAAGACCTTGAAAGCCTCGATGGTGCGCAGCACCAGCGCCACCATCAATGGCCCGACAAGATAGGGAAGGATGACGAAGCGGAAGCGCTTGAAGGGGCCGGCGCCGTCGACCAGCGAGGCGGCGGTGATATCGCGCGGCACGGCCTGCAGGGCGGCAAGCGCGATGAGCGCCACCAGTGGAAAGTTCTTCCAGCAATCGGCGACGATCAGCGCCGTCAGCGCCGTGCCCGGTTCGCCGAGCCAGGAGCGGTAGGCGTCGATCAGGCCAAGCTGGGTAAGGGCTGCGTTCAGCGCGCCATATTCCGGATTGTAGATCAGCCGCCACAGCGTGGCGTTGACGACGGTCGGCAGTGCCCAGGGCAGGATCATCAGCGCGCGCAGCACGCCTCGGCCCTTGAATTCCTGGTTCAGGAGCAGCGCGGCAAGCACGCCGAGCACCATTTCGGCGGCAACGGATACGATCGCGAACCAGGCCGTGGTGATCAAGGTGCGCTGGAAATTGGAGTTCGCCAGCATCTTCGCATAATTGTCGATGCCGACGAAATTGCCGCCGGTGCCGACAAGCTTTGCATCCGTGAAAGAAAGGCCGACGGTATCGACGAGCGGCCAGCCGATGACGGCGACCATCACCACCAGCAGCGGCAACATCAAAAACCAGGCGCGAGTTGTCATTGAGGTGCCGGACATGACGGGCCCCTTCTTTCATTCTTCATGGAGGATCGAGAGGCGGGCGGCGATAGGCGCCGCCCGGTAAGACTATCAGAGACCGCTGTTCTGGGCAGCAGACTTCAGCGCATCTTCCGGCGAAGACTGGCCGAGCAGCGATTCCTGGATCGCCTGCTGCAGTGCTGTCGACAGTTCCTGATACTTCGGTGTCGTCGGACGCGGATACATGGCCGCAAGCCCGACCTTTGCGGCGGCGATCAGGTCTTCCTGGCCCTTGGTGACAGCCGGATCGCTATAGGACGATGCCCAGATCGGCAGGCTGAGCTTGGCATACTGGTTCTGCGTTGCCTGCGAGGTCATGAAGGTGATGAACTTCCAGGCTTCGTCCGGATGCTTGCTGGCGGTGGTGATGCCGAGGCCCATGGAGCCGTTGACCGCCGAAGCCTCGCTCTTGCCGGCGACGCCCGGTGCCGGCACGACGCCGACCTTGCCAGCAACCTTGCTGTCTTTCGGATCGTTCGCCATGTTGTACATGTAAGTCCAGTTCAGTGCGAAGGCTGCGTCGCCATTTTCGAAGACCTTGCGCACGTCCTCTTCGAGGAATTCCTTGGAATTCGGATTGGTGAGGCCGGATTTGTAGCTGGATACCATGTATTTCAGGGCATCGAGGCCGCCGCCGTTCTGGAAGTCCGGCTTGCCGTCCTTGAGGAAGTCGCCTTTATAGGCGCTGACAAGCGTGGTGTAGTCGCAGATCGCGGCTTCGGCCTGCGACCAGCTCCAGGCGATTGGCGTGGCCAGAAGGCCCTTGTCCTTGATGATCTTGGCCTGTTCGGTCAGCTCGTCCCAGGTCTTCGGTGGCGTCTTAATGCCGGCCTTTTCCAGGATTTCCTTGTTGTAGAACAAGTACTTGGTGTCAAGAATCCAGGGCATGCCGTAATATTTGCTGTCGTATTGGACTGTGGTCCATGCGCCCGGCAGCACGCCCTTCTTCGTATCGTCAGGGATACGCGAGGAAACATCGACCAGAACCTTGTTGGTCGCGTATTCGGCGGGCCAGATGACGTCGAACAGCACGACGTCGTAGCCGCCGCCCGAGCCTTGCGCCAGCACGGTCTTGTCATGCAGGCCCTCATAAGGGACGAATTCGAGATTGACCTTGATGTCCGGATTGGCCTTGGTGAAGGCGTCCGTCATGGCGCGCACATCGGCTTCGCTATAGGCGGCCTGCGCCATAAAGAGGGCGTTCAGGGTCGTTTCGGCAAAGGCGTGCGACGCGAAGGATACGCCGATCAGCGCTGCGCCGAGCAGTGTCTTGTTCAATGATTTCAACATTCCAGCCTCCAGTTTTTTTTGACAGTCACGCGATTTTCCAACGGCGGCTGAAATGTCGCCGTCAGGTGTCGAACGGGCAGCCGACCAGGCTGCCGAACCTCGATCGGAGCGTCTTCGGAGCCTTGAGGCTCCCCTGCGTTCCCTCATGAAACTCTGTGGTTTCTTTTAAGTCAATTGTCTTGACTTATTTGTTCTTCAATATTCTATTGGTGTCAAGAGGCAAATGCACATGAACGATGTTCGCCCGATCAGGGCCACGAGCGGAACGAACCACGAAGGCACCAGTGCCCATAACCGGCGGGTGATCATCGACGCCTTGCGGCTCAATGGTGCCCTCTCCCGCGCCGATCTCGCGCGCGCCACCCGCCTGACGAAACAGACGGTCTCCAACATCATGGAGGAGCTGGAAATCGACGGGTTGGTGATCTCAAGGGAAACGGTGCGCCGCGGCAGGGGGCAACCCTCGACGCCCTATGGGCTCGTGCCGGAAGGCGCCTTTGCAATCGGCCTGCAGATCGATCGTCACATCACCCGCGCCATCGCTGTCGATCTGGTCGGCAATGTGCTGATCGGCAAGGAGGCGAACCTGCCGGTCGGCGGACCGGCCACGGGCACCCCCGTGGTGCTGCAGCTCGTGCAGGAGGTTCGCACCGAGCTCAAGCTGCGTGCCGCACAGGCGGAAAAGCGCCTCGTCGGGCTCGGCGTCGCGATGCCGGGTCCGTTCGGCATCGAACAGGACGGTGACGACAATCCCTGGATGATGGGCGCCTGGCAGCGCTTTCCGCTATTGGAAACGCTTTCCGCCGGCACCGGCCTCAACGTCACCCTGCAGAACGACGCCGCCGCCTGCGCGACCGCCGAGCGCATGGTCGGCGCTGCGCATGGGCTCGATCATGCCGTTTGCCTCTATGTCGGCTACGGTATCGGAGCCGGCCTGATCCTCGGTGGCGATCTTTATAGCGGCGCCCATGGCAATGCCGGCGAAATCGGCATGGCGCTGCTCACGGCCGGCGGCAGGCTGACCCAGCTTGAACACCGCGCATCGCTGGCCTCGCTCTACGAGCATCTGGGCGTCGATCCGATGGCGCCGGACATCTATTCGCTGATCGACAGGCGCGCTGCCGCCGATGATCCGGAGATTCTCGCCTGGATCGAAAAGGCGGCGATCGACCTGCGCTGGAGCGTGCATCTCATCGAGACTATCTTTGATCCGCAGACCGTGATTCTGTGCGGAGGCGCGCCTGCAGCCCTTGCGACGCGGCTGATCGACGCCATGCAGCCGCTGTTGCCCTCCAATGCCGATCGCGCCGACCGGCTGTTGCCGCGCCTGCAGCTCGGCATGACCGACCCCTGGGCCGTGGCGCGCGGCGCGGCCGCCGAGCCGATCGGCCATGCCTTCGATCCGCGCTTCTCGGCGATCCTGAAATCCTGAAGTTTAGAGCGATTGCAGGAAAAGTGTGCAGCGGCTTTCCGTCCGCAACCGCGCAAAAACAAAGACATAGAGCAGTCAAGCGGTTTCGTGAAACCGTTGACTGCTCTATGTGTGGCGCGGGCTCGCGCCGAGGCGCGCAAGCACTTTGTTCGGAATGCCATAGCGCTGGATGACGTCGCGGCTGTTGCGCAGGCCGCAGATCTCGCGATGAATGAACATGGCCCAAACGGCTTGCGCAGCAGCATCGACCAGCCGCTCGTGTTCGACGCCATCCTTGCCCTTGGCCTCGCCCTCCTGCAGCGCGGCGAGTGCTGCCTCCACCTTCATGCCATGGCGGCCGAGCGAGCTGGCGCGCTCCGACATCATCTCATATTCGAGAATCCCGAGGCCGGTCTCGTTCATATTGGATGGATTGAAATTGCGCGGCGGGCGAACCGTCATCTCTGACTCCGCATGCAGGTGACCAATCTTGCCTCGGTTTTACACAATTTCGATCCAATTTCCAAACCGCGACGTCGGTATTTCGATCGAAGGCGTGGAATGCGGAAGTATTGGATTTCGGCCCGCGAAGACGTTTTTCGGGTGGCTGGAACCTTATATTTTGGGTCTCATGTCATGACGACAAGGAGATCGACTGCCGCCTTGCGGCACGATTCGAAGGAAGGATATCGGCATGACCACATCCACGCGAAATGCCGGCAAGCATTATGTCTACAGGATCATGGCTTCGCCCGTCGGCGCGCTGAAGCTTGTTGCCAGCGATGACGGGCTTGCGGCCATTCTATGGGATAATGACCGGCCCAATCGCGTGCAGCTGCCGATCGTCGCCAAGGACGACAGCCATCCCGTCTTGCTGGAGGCCGAGCGACAACTCCGCGAGTATTTCGCCGGCGAACGGCAGGCTTTCGATCTCCCGCTCGATTTTTCGGGAACCGAGTTTCAGCGGAAGGTATGGCGGGCGCTGCTGGCCATTCCCTTCGGCGAGACGCGCACCTATACCCAGATTGCTGCCGAGATCGGGGCGCTGAAAGCGATCCGTGCAGTTGGTGCCGCCAATGGCCGCAACCCGATCTCGATCATCGCGCCATGCCATCGGGTTATCGGATCGGCGGGTGAGCTCAGAGGATTTGCCGGCGGCCTCGAGCGCAAGGCTTATCTGCTGCGGCTGGAGGGTGCCGGGACGAAGCCTTCGATTTCGCCGCCTGACCATTTGGCGATCATCGTCGGCATAAGATGCAAAGAGCCTGTCTGGTTTCGCCAGGGCGATTGCATATGGGAAGAGATCGTTGCCGCGTAACCCCTTTTCCCCAAAGGGAGAGGTGCCGACAGGCGGATGAGGGGATGTCAGGAGCAAGAGTACTGATGGGGTACGGCGATTAGCCCCCTCATCCGACCCTTCGGGCCAGGGATCGCGTCACTGGCATGCTTCATATGCAACAGTCCATCCGCGGAGCCGGATGGGCTGTTTTCATTTTGCGCAATCGCACTCAACTGCCGGCCGTGATGTCACGAACCGGCCGTGTCGTTTCAGCCTTCAAGCCACTTCACCTGTTCCGGCGTCAGCTTGATGTCGAGCGCCGAGAGACTGTCTTCCAGCTCGGCGATCGTGCGCGGGCCGATCAGCGGGATGACCGGGAACGGCTGGGCAATGACATAGGCAAGCGCGATATGGATCGGGTTGCGGCCGAGCTTCTGCGCCAGTTCGATCGCCCTGTCGCGGCGGCCGAAGTTGCGGTCGGAATACCAGACGCGCACCAGTTCCTCATCGTTCCGTTTGTCGCGGCCGGCGCGGTCGGTGAAGAAGCCGCGGCCCTGGCTCGACCAGGCGAAGTTCGGGATCTGCTTGGCGTTCAGCCAAGCCTTCCATTCGTCGTCTGAGGCAGCGACGCATCCGGCCCAGATCGGGTCGAGCATTTCGGCCAGCGAGAAGTTGTTGGAAAGCGCCGCAGGTGCGGTCTTGCCGTTCTTCTCGGCATAGGCGATCGCCTCGTCGAAGCGGGCGCGCGTCCAGTTCGAACCGCCGAAAATGCCGCGAATGCGGCCGGCTTTGGCCTCGGCATCCATGGCATCGACGAACTCGCCGACCGGGACCGCCGTGTTGTCGCGATGCATGAAGTAGATGTCGACATAGTCGGTCTTCAGGCGGTTGAGCGACTGGTCGAGTTGCTTGGAGATCATATCCGGGTAGCAAAGTGGTGAATGGGCGCCCTTGCCGATCAGCACGATCTCCTCGCGCGGCACCTTCCGGCTGGTGTGCCAATCGCCGAAGATGCTCTCCGTCTTGCCGCCGCCATAGACATAGGCGGTGTCGAAGGCGTTGCCGCCGGCTTCGTAGAAGGCGTCGAGCGTCAGCGAGGCGGCCGCGAAATTCGGGAAGAATTCGAAGCCGAGCATGACGGTCGATGCCGGCTTAGTAATGCCGGGGATGTCGCGCTTCGGGATGCTGTTGCCCTTGGTAACGGCAGCACCGGCGATGTTCTTCGTCCTATGCGTTGCCTTCTCGACTTCGTATTCGAGGCCGATGGAGGCGCGCCACTGATCGAGAACTCGGAGGTTGCCGATCGAATCCGCCCAGCCGATGCCGGGATAGGCGAATTCCTTGCTGCCTGCACGGATGGCATCGCCTGCAGCATCGACCTCGAAGGAATAGAGCCAGCGATCTTCCTTGACTTCGATGGTCTGGGTCTCGCCGCCCTTGATCAGGTGGATCTTGCCGACGCCGCCCTTGTGGCCGGAGGCGAACCAGAAGTCCGCGACTTCGATGCGTCCTTCGGAGCCGATGATCCGCAGCGTGTTGTCTTGATTCGCCATGATCGAGCAGGAGACTTCGGCAATAATGCTGTTTGGGAACTTCAGCACGGCCGACGCCCATTCGTCGACGCCCGTCTGGCCGAGATGGGCAACGCCCGAGACCTTGTCGGGATCGAGAAACGGCTTGCCATCGGCGGCACCGGCAATCAGACGCGCCATCGACACGGGGTAGCCGCCGACATCGAGGATGCCGCCGCCGGCCGTTTCATTGGCAAACAGCCGATGTTCCGGCTTGACGGTGCCCATGTTGAAGCCGAAGGACGAGCGGATGATGCGCAGCTCGCCGATCGCGCCGCTTTTCACCAGTTCGATCAGTTTCGCCGTCTGCGGATGGACGCGGTACATGAAAGCTTCGCCGGCGAAGACCCCGGCCTTCTTGGCTTCGTAATAGATTGCGTCTGCATCATAGGCCGAAAGCGCGATCGGCTTTTCGACAAGCACATGCTTGCCGGCGCGGATCGCCTTGATCGCCCATTCGGCATGGCCGGTGTGCGGCGTGGCGATATAGACGGCGTCGATGTCCTTGTCGGCAAGCAGCGCCTCGTATCCGCTAACGATGCGGGCGCCGGGGAAATTGTCGCCGAGACCCGGCTTGTCCGGGTTGCGGCTGGCGATGGCCACCAGCTTGCCGCTGCGGGAATGGGCGATGCCGTCGGCAAAAGTCTGGGCGATCCTGCCGGGGCCGATAATGCCCCAGCGGATTGGTGTATCTGTACTCATGGAACGATCCTTTCCTAAATCTGCATGCTGTCTTGGGAGAAAAGACAGCGCCTACCGCAATCGGTTTCCGGCACCGTCGAAGAGGAATGTCTTGGCCGCGGAAAGCGCGACGGTAAGCGTGTCCCGGTTGCCGGTGTTGCGGGACTCTTCGCGTTCGATGACGATCTGCTCGCCGCCGGCGATGTTGGCGTAGATGTAGCTGGTGTTGCCGAGATGCTCGGCGACGTCGACGTCGACGGTCAGATCCGCATCGCCTCGCCCGGCGTCGAGGAAGTGCTCGGGGCGAACGCCCAGCGTCACATGCTCGCCGATTTCGACGCCCGCTGCCGTGATCGGCAGCGACAGGCGGACATTGCGCTGGTCGCGAAGGGCCACCCCGACGCGGCCAGGCTGATTGTCGACGACCTCGGCGCGCAGGAAATTCATCTTCGGCGAGCCGACGAATCCGGCGACGAACTGGTTGGCCGGATCGTCATAGAGGTCGAGCGGTGCTCCCACCTGTTCGATGTTGCCGCTGCGCAGCACGACGATCTTGTCGGCAAGGGTCATCGCCTCCGTCTGATCATGCGTCACATAGATCATCGTCGTGCCGAGCTTCTTGTGAAGGCGGGAGATTTCGACGCGCATCTGCACGCGCAGCTCGGCATCGAGGTTGGAGAGCGGTTCGTCGAACAGGAAAATCTGCGGTTCGCGCACGATGGCGCGGCCGATGGCGACGCGCTGGCGCTGGCCGCCGGAGAGCTGCTTCGGCCGGCGCTGCATCAGCTCGGTGATCTGCAGGATCTCGGAGGCCTGCTTGACGCGGCGGTCGGTATCCGCCTTCGGATTGCCGTTCATGCGCAGGCCGAAATTCAGGTTCTGCTCCACCGTCAGATGCGGGTAGAGGGCATAGGACTGGAAGACCATGGCGATGCCGCGATCGGCCGGCTCCATGTCGTTGACGACGCGGCCGCCGATCTTGAGCTCGCCGCCGGAAATATCCTCCAGCCCGGCGATCATGCGCAGCAGTGTGGATTTGCCGCATCCCGAAGGGCCGACGAAAACGACGAATTCGCCGTCCTTCACCTCGAGATTGGCGCCGTGAATGATTTCCAGTGAACCGTAGCGTTTGACGATGTTGTTAAGGGATAGTTCAGCCATACGGGTCTCCCGGAATTATTTGATTGCGCCGGCGGCGATGCCGGCGATGAAGTGGCGCTGCAGGAGAACGAAGATGACGAGGATCGGCGCCGTCAGCATCACCGCGCCGGCCATGATGCCGCCCCAGGATACTCTGGTGAGGCCGATGAGCGTCCCGAGCGCCACGGGCGCGGTCATCATTCCAGGCCGGGAATTGATGAGCAGCGGCCAGAGGTAGTTGTTCCAGGAGGCCAGGAACAGGATAATGGCGAGCGCCGCCATCGTCGGTCTTGCGAGTGGCAGGGCGATGCGCAGAAAGATCTGCCATTCCTTGACACCCTCAACCCTGGCCGCATCAAACAGCTCGCCGGGCATCATCGAGAAGGCCTGGCGCATGAACAGCACGCCGAGCGAATTGAAGAGTGGCGGCACGATCAGCGCGACCCAAGAATTGGCCAGCCCGAAATCGCGCGCCACCATGATGAACTGTGGGATGACGACGACGGAGTAGGGAAGGGTGATCGTGCCGAGGATGATGCCGATGACGCCCGGACGGCCGGCGAACTGGTAGCGCGCCAGAGCCCATCCCGCCATCGAGGTCAGCATGACCGACAGGACCGTATAGACGATGGCAACGACGATGGAGATCGTCATAGCGCCGATGAAGTTGGTGTCGGCCTGGAGGTTGCGGACGTTGTCCATGAAACCTGTCGACGGTGTCAGGATGATACCGGGGCTGAAAATGCCGTAATCGGGCATGGTCGAGAAGACGAACATCATCCAGAGCGGAAACAGCCAGATGATGGCGAGCGGCGCCAGCAGGCCGTGCAAGGCGAGCGAGCGGATCAGAGTGGATTTGGACTTCGATTTCATTTAGCTTCGCGCCCCACCCAGAGATTGAGAAGAGAGATGACCACGGCGAGCGCCGCCATCGTGTAGGCAATCGCCGAGGCATAGCCGAAGTTGGTCGACTGGAAGGCCTGGCGATATAGCAACAGGCCGAGCGTCTCCGTCCCACCGCCGGGGCCACCCCTGTTGGTGATCAGATATGGTTCGGTGAAGAGCTGCATGGTGCCGATGACGGACAGGACCACGCAGAAGAGAATGATCGGTTTCAAGAGCGGCAGGGTGATGTGGATGAACTGCTGGAAGCGGCTGACACGGTCGAGCGTTGCAGCTTCATAGACATCCTCGGGGATCGATTGCAGCCCAGACAGGATGATAATGGCGTTGTATCCGGCCCAGCGCCAGGTGACGGCGATGATGATGAGGACCATGGCGGCGTGGGAGTCTGCAAACCACGACACCGGCGAAATGCCGACACCGCCGAGCAGCTTGTTGATGATGCCGAAATCGACGTTGAACATTAAGCGGAAGACGGCTGCATAGGCGACCTCGCCGACCACGACGGGTGCGAAGAAAGCGAAGCGGAAAATGCCGCGCGCCTTGAGCAGTGGTGAATTCAACAGCACCGCCATGACAGTGGCGAGCGTGATCATGACGGGTACCTGGACGATCAGGATGATAAGCGTGTTTTGAAGTGCGTTGTAGAAGGCCGGGTCGCCGAATAGTCGCCCCCAATTGAGCGGCAGGTTGAAAGTCCAAGGATTGACGCGGGTATTCTGGAACGAAATCAGGAACGAATCGATGATCGGCCACACCCAGAAGGCCGTAAACACCAGAAGATAGGGCGCAAGAAACGCATAGGCGCTCCGGTTCTGCAGCCGCATGAAAGCCTCCTCCTTTATGCGCAGTGAAATGATCCGTGACGACACATCCCCGCCGCCTCCAGGGCGGCGGGGATGCCGGGCGCGGCTTGGGATGCGCGCCCGGCTATGTCACTCATTTCGCGAGCGGCAGACCCGTCGCCGAGGCGATCTGCTGGGCCGCGTCGTCGAGCGCCGCCTTGCCGTTCGGATAGCCGCCGGCAAGGTACTTCGTCTGGACGGCCTTTATGATTTCGTCGGCGTCGCTGAAATACTGGGTGCCGGGATTCGGGCGGATCTTCGGCAGGGTGGCGAGGATATCGGTCCAGACCTTTTGCCCACCCCAATAGGGCTGCGGCTGGTTGACGAAGGGATCCTGAACCGCCGTCAGCAACGACGGCACGAGCCCGAAGGACTTCAGCATCGTGACCTGGCCCTCATTGGTGCCAAGCGTGTAGCTCAGATATTTCCAGGCGGCTTCCTTGTTCTTCGAGCTGTTGGCAATCGCCAGCGAAGAACCGCCGAGGTTGGCCGCATGCGGGCCGTCGGCCGTCATGCTCGGCATCGGATAGACGCCCCATTTGCCGGCGAGATCTGGCGACGTGGAGCGGATGGTGCCTTCGTACCAGCCGCCATAGAGCTGCGATGCCACCTTGCCGGCAGTGTTCGACTGGATTTTCTCGTTCCAGTTTGCAGCGCTCAGCAGGCCCGCGTCCTTGATTTCCTTCACCTTGTCCAGCGCCTTGACGCAGGCGGGCTGGTTGACGGTGATGCTCTGGCTGTCATCCGAGAAGTAGCCGCAGCCCTGTTCATTGGCGAGCATGCGGAACCATTCGGTGTCGCCGTTGAGATCGGCCTGCGCCATGATCACGCCCGGGTTTGCGGCAGAGATCTTTTTGCCGGCAGCGATGAAATCGTCCCAGGTCTTGATCGTTGCCGGATCGACGCCGGCCTTTTCGTAGAGATCGCGGCGATAGAACATGGTGACCGGGCCGGAATCCCATGGCATCGCATAGGCCGCATCGCCGACTTCGAGTTCGGCGCGCTTGAAATCCGGGAACTGCTTCTTGAGGTCGTCATTATAGCCGAGCTTCGTCAGGTCGGTCAGGCAGTCGGGGAAGCGGTTCCAGAAAATGGAAGCTTTGTGGTTTTCGATCGACATGACGTCGGGCAGGCCGTCGCCGCCGGCGGCGCAAGCGGCCAGCATCTTGTCGAAGACCTGTGGGTTGCCGATGTCCTGCACATCGACCTTGATATCCGGATATTTCTTATTGAAGCCTTCGATCGTGGATTTCAGCGCCGACGCGGCGATGTTCCAGCTCCAGACCGTAATGGTGGTTTGTTCCGCAAAGGCAGAACCGGAAGCGAGCAAGGTGGCAAGCACCGCCGCTCCAGCAAGTTTTAAACGCATTGAAAATCCTCCCTTTTCAATTGCTGTCCGCAAGCGAACGCGCTTAAACTAGCTCCCGGTACGCTTCTGTCTCCTAAAAAGGGAACATGGACTTGGCGAAAAGTAAGGTGGGCGATCGAGCGGTCTATCAGCCGGGCGCGAGCAGTGTCGAAGGGCTGCCAACGATCCTGCAGATGTTTTATTCCCATCCGCTGCCGATGGCGAAGCCGCATTGGCACGCGCAGGTGGAAGTGAACTACATCGTGCGCGGTACCGTACATTACCATATAGGCGATCATGAGCTTCATCTGAAGGCCGGCGAGATCTGCCTCTTCTGGGGCGGTCAGCCGCATCAGCTGGATGAACTGTCCGACGATGCGATCTATGCGGGCGCGCATCTGCCGCTCGTGCATTTTTTCCGCATGCGGCTGCCGCTCGATATTTCCAGCCGGCTGATCCGCGGGCAGACGCTGATAAGCTCGGCAACCGATGCCGCCGATGACGAGAATTTCGCCAGATGGCACCGTTACGCCATGTCCGGCGATCGGACGAAGGCCGAACACGCCGTCGCCGAACTTCTCTTGCGTCTGGAGAGGATCGCCTTCGAGCCCTACCGCATGGTACCGGAGAAGCAGGAAAACCTGACGAACGAGCAGGTCCATCCGCAATCCTCGCGCAGCCTGGCGAGAATGTGCGATTTCATCGCCGCCAATTTCCTGCATGACATCGATACGGTCGATATTGCCAAGGCGGCGGATTTGCATCCGAAATATGCGATGAATCTCTTCAAGAAATCCACCGGCATGACCCTCGGTAAATATGTGAACCTGCTGCGTCTTTCTCGTGCCCAGGCGATGCTGATGCGCGACGGCGCCAATGTCCTGCAGGTTGCTATGGACAGCGGCTTCGGCTCGATAAGCGCCTTCAACAAATCCTTCCGCCACATTGCCGGCATGACGCCTTCCGATTTCCGCCGAGACATGCGCGTCCTCTCCGCGATGAATGTCGAAGCCATCAAGCCTTCGATGCGGCGGCCGGCCCCGCAATTCCATCGCTAGCGCCTCTTGCGATCGCGGGCGGTCTTGCGCATTGCTTGTGACCGGTTGAGGGAGGGAGAATCCCATGCGGCAGTTTTCTGCTTGTATCGAGTGGTTGTTCGCGCGCGAAGATGATGTCTTCGCCGACCGTATCCGGCTGGCGCATCGGGCCGGGCTGGATGCGGTCGAGTTCTGGCGCTGGACCAACAAGGATCTGGATGCGATCGCCGCCGCGGTCGCCGAGACCGGCATTGCGGTGTCCGGCCTGGTGGCCGAGCCGATGATCGCGCTGACGAATCCGGCAAACAAAGAGACGTGGCTTCAAGGCCTGCGGGAATCCGTCGTCGTGGCGCGACGTCTCGGCGCGCCGGTTCTCATTGCCCAGGCCGGCGACGATCTTCCCGAGTTTTCGCGCGCCGAGCAGCGGGCAGCCCTTGTGGCGGCCGTGAGTGCTGGCGCGGATATCCTTAAGGGTTCAGGCGTTCGGCTTGGTCTTGAGCCGCTCAACACGAAAATCGACCATCTCGGTTACTACCTGTCGTCGACTGCGGAAGGCCTCGACATCGTCGATGAGGTCGGCCGCGCCGAAATCGGCATCGTCTACGATCTCTATCATTCGGCCGTGATGGATGAGAAGACGGAGCATGTCGTCGGTGATCGCGTCGACCGGATCGTGCATGTCCATGTCGCAGATTATCCGGGCCGCAGCGATCCTGGCACGGGCCACATCGATCTGGTTGACCGGTTGGACTGGCTGTTTACACATGGTTATGGCGGCAGGGTGGGCCTGGAATACCGGCCGAAAACGAGCGACGCCGAGGCCGTTCGCGCTGTGGTGAAGTCGATCGGCGGCTAGGGCAATCCCAGGAAAAGTGAGCAGCGGCTTTCCGTCCGAAATTGCTTGAAAACAAACGGTCTAGACCGGCTCCAGCATGCCGAAGACCGCGACCAACCCGATGACAACAATGCCGATAACGATTTCGGCGATACTTCCAAGGCGAAGCGCCTGCAAGGCGCGGCTTGGGTTGCGGCCGATCCATGGCACGAAGACATAGCGATTGATGATCGCCAGCAGCGTCATGCCCGCGACCAGCGCGATCTTGATGGCAAGCAGCCTTTGATAGGGCGAGGACCAGTCGGTCGGCAGGCGTTTCAGGACCATCATGGTATTGATGACGCCGGAGAGGATGACGAGCGCCACCGCCCAGTGTCCCGCATGCGAGAAGCGGCGCAGCGCCAGTTGCGCGTCCGCCCTGCATTCCGGACGGCTCAGAAGCCGGAGAATGGAGATCAGCGGCAAGAGCGCGCCCAGCCAGCCGCCGCCGGTCAGGACATGGAGGATGTCGTTGGCGCGGTGCGCATAGCGCAGCCAGCCTTCAAGCATCGATGCATGTCCGGTCAAGGCAAGCGCGGCAAGGCCGAGGCCCGACCCCAGCGCGACCCCACGGCGGCGCCAGCCCTCGGGCGACAGGAAGACCAAAAGCAGAATGGTCGCCGCAAGCACCTGCGCCTGCCACGCTCGGCCAACCGTGGTATCGAACAGGACGTCATGGACCGTGCCGGCATCGAGTGCGTCGCTCCAGCCGTTGCCGATGGCGGCGGTCGCAGCGGGCAGCCAAAGCAGCGCCGTCAGGGCCGCGATCGCCGCAAGGAGGACGAAAGGGATCGCAAGGATGCGCCAGACCCGATCGGCGAGCGCCTTCGGCACCAGAAGAGACAGATAAACACAGGCACCCCACAGCAGCATCAGCGATGCGTCGTGAAAAAAGCGGCAGAGTTCGAGCGCTGTCGTCGGATTCATCAGGGCTTCACGGTAAAGTTACAGGCACTATTGATGATAGGCCTTCGGTCGGGGCTGGCTTCGTTTTTCGTTATTGTATGGCAAACGCGCAGCTATCGTGCCAACAAAGCAGGGACGCCGGGCTCGCCACGCTCCAGCGAGCAAATAGTCTCCCGTTGAGTTGTCAAGCGCGATAGGATTCCGGATACGCCCTGTCAACTTTCTCCATGCATAAAGGCGGCATTCGGGACGCTTTGCCGCAAGGCAGGCTGGTGTCGACGGCAAATGCCGGTCGAAACATCCGGCGAGAGCGCTGATTCCTGCTTTTCGGCAAAGAATCGTCGCTTTTGAGTCCTTTCTGCAAAGGTTGTTAAGGCGTTCCGGGGTGTACGCTCGAAAGGGAGTTTCATGTCGGCAGCTAGGACACGTGAAAAAATGGCTCATGGCTTCGGCCGTCACCGGCATCGCGAGCGGCTCGAGAATCTCGACATGCCCACCTACGTCATCGGCGACGTACATGGCCGGTACGATCTCTTGAGCTTGCTGGAGCGCAAGATCGTCGCTGATGCCGCCGGGCTGCCAGGGCGCAAGCTCATCATCATGCTGGGGGACTATATCGATCGCGGCCCGGCCTCGGCGCAGGTCGTCGGCCGGCTCATGGCGCCGCCGCCGAATGGCTTCGACCGCATCTGCCTGACGGGCAACCATGAAATGGAAATGCTCGCCTATATCGATGGCGAGATATCGCTGGATGATTGGGTGGCGCTCGGTGGTGCCGCCACTCTCAACTCCTACGGGGTGGATATCCCGACATTGCGGGAGCAATATCCGAGCCAGAAAAAACTCGACACATTCATCCGAACCTGGCTTCCCGACGATCACATCAATTTCCTGCGCCGGTTGCCGATCCTGCTGGATACGCCGCAGGCTTTGTTCGTCCATGCCGGTATCGATCCGGACCGGCCGATTTCCGATCAGCAGGAGGCTGACCTCGTGTTCATCCGTTCGCGTTTTTACGACAGTGCGCAGCCGCTGCCGAAGCTGATCGTGCACGGTCATACGCCGGTCAAACGGGCCGAAGCCCGCGGGCTCCGGCTCAATCTCGACACCGGCGCTTTTCACACCGGGCGGTTGACGGCGGCCCGGCTATGGCAGGGCCGCATCCACATTACCTCCACTTGATTTGCCGGCTTACAGATTGCCGATGCAGAGGTACTTCATTTCGAGATAGTCGTCTGCGCCGTGGCGCGAGCCTTCGCGGCCGAGGCCGGATTGCTTGATGCCGCCGAAAGGCGCCGTCTCTGAAGACATCAGGCCGGTGTTGATGCCGACCATGCCGTATTCCAGCGCCTCGGCAACCCGCCAGACCTTCTTCAGATCGCCGGCGAAGAAATAGGCGGCAAGGCCGAATTCCGTGTCGTTTGCCTGCGCGATCACGTCCTCGACCGTCTCGAACCGGAAGAGCGGCGCGACAGGGCCGAATGTCTCCTCGCGGGCGACCTTCATCGTCCGGTCGATGCCGGTCAGAATGGTCGGGGCGAAGAAGGTGCCGGCCCCTTCGATGCGCTTGCCGCCGAGGAGGACCCGTGCGCCCTTCGATACGGCGTCCTGAACATGGTCTTCGGCCTTGGCGACGCCCTGTTCGTCGATCAGCGGCCCGATGGTCACGCCCGGCTTGAAGCCGTCTCCGACCGAAAGCTCTGACACCTTGGCGGCGAGCTTGGCCGCGAAGGCATCATAGACGCTGGATTGCACATAGATCCGGTTGGCGCAGACGCAGGTCTGGCCGGCATTGCGGTACTTCGAAGCCAGCGCCCCTTCGATGGCGGCGTCGAGATCGGCATCGTCGAAGACGATGAACGGCGCGTTGCCGCCGAGCTCGAGGCTGACCTTCTTGATCTGGTCTGAGCACTGGCGCATCAGGATGCGGCCGACCTCTGTTGAGCCGGTGAAGCTGATCTTGCGCACCTTGGCATTGCCGCAGAGCTCACGGCCGATCGCCGGCCCATCGATGCCGACGATGATGTTGAGAACGCCGGCCGGAATACCAGCCTCTTCGGCAAGCACGGCAAGCGCAATCGCCGTCAGCGGCGTCTGTTCGGCAGGCTTGGAGACAACCGTGCAGCCGACTGCAAGCGCCGGCGCAATCTTGCGGGCGATCATCGCCGCCGGAAAATTCCAGGGCGTAATCGTGCCGACGACTCCCACCGGCTGCTTGATGACGACCATGCGCTTGTCATTGGACGGCGCGGGTATGGTTTCGCCGTAGATGCGCTTGGCCTCTTCCGCATACCATTCGACATAGGACGCGGCGTAGAGGATTTCACCCTTTGCCTCCGGCAGCGGCTTGCCCATCTCGACCGTCAGGATCGCCGCCAGTTCATCGGCATTGGCGATCATCAGATCGAACCACCTGCGCAGGAGGACGGCGCGTTCCTTGGCAGGGCGGGCAGCCCAGGCGACTTGGGCGATGTAGGCAGCGTCGATCGCCGCCGTCGTCTCGGCGGCACCCATGTCGGGGAGCGTCGCGAGCACTTCGCCGGTGGCGGGATTGATGACATCGAAGGTCTTGGTCGCGCCGCCTGCCGTCCAGACGCCGTTGATATAGCCGGTGTCGCGCAGGAGCCGCGAGGAGAAGGGGACATGCTTGGTCATTGCGGTCGTAAACGACATGATATGCACTCCGACAGGTTTTCGCCCGGCAGGCCGCGCGGGCGGATCATAGAGAAAACGCGGAAGGGCGGCGGTTAGCGCGCGGCACTCGCCTCGATCATGGAGGCTTCGAGAATGTCGAGCGCCTCGCTGAACACGCCGTCCTGGATGGTGATCGGCGACAGGAAGCGGATGACATTGCCGTAGACGCCGCAGGTCAGCAGGATCAGGCCCTTGTCGAGAGCGATCAGCCGCACCTTGTTGGCGAAGTCGGCGCTGGGCAGCTTCGTTGTGACATCGTTGAATTCCACGGCATTCATGAAGCCGGGGCCGCGAATGTCGACGATCTCGGGCACCTTGTCGCGCAGCGATTCCAGCCGCTGCTTCAGCCGCGAGCCGAGCTGGTTGGCGCGATTGCAAAGATCCTCGTCGGCGATGACGTCGAGCACGGCATGGGCAGCGGCGATACCAAGCGGATTGCCGCCATAGGTGCCGCCAAGGCCGCCTGGTTCCGGTGCATCCATCACTTCGGCGCGGCCGGTGACGGCGGCGAGCGGGAAGCCGCCGGCAAGGCTCTTTGCCATGGTGACGAGATCGGCGGCGACCTCATGATGATCCATCGCGAACATCTTGCCGGTGCGCGCAAAGCCGGTCTGTACCTCGTCGGCGATCAGGAGAATGCCGTGCTGGTCGCAAATTTCGCGCAGCGCCTTCATGAAGGCTGGCGGCGCCGGATAGAAGCCGCCTTCGCCCTGCACCGGCTCGAGGATGATGGCGGCTACGCGCCGCGGATCGACATCGGCCGCAAACAGCTTCTTCAGCGTCGCCAGCGATTGTTCGACACTGACGCCGTGCAGCGGCACAGGGAAGGGCGCATGGAAGACATCGCCCGGCATCGGGCCGAAGCCGATCTTGTAGGGCGCGACCTTGCCGGTCAGCGCCATGCCCATGAAGGTGCGGCCGTGGAAGCCGCCGCCAAAGGCGATGATGGCGGAGCGGCCAGTGGCGGCGCGGGCGATCTTCACGGCGTTTTCGACGGCTTCGGCGCCTGTCGTCACGAAGATCGTCTTCCTGGCGAAATCACCGGGAACGATCGCATTCAACCGTTCGGCCAGATGCACATAGCTTTCATAGGGCACGACCTGGTGGCAGGTGTGGGTGAAGCGGTCGAGCTGTTCCTTGACGGCGGCGATCACGCGGGGATGGCGATGGCCGGTATTCACCACGGCAATGCCGGAAGCGAAATCGATATAGCGATGTCCCTCCTTGTCCCAGATCTCGGAATTTTCGGCTCGGTCGGCATAGATTTGCGTCATCATGCCGACGCCGCGGGAAATGGCGGCATTCTTCCGTTCGGTCAGGGTCATCGCTGTGGCTCCAAGGAAGACGGTTTCAAATTAGCTTGCAGAACTTCTGCAAGTTCTTTAGAAAATTCCTACATTTTTCCTGCAAGATTTCAAGTGGGATTTTGTGCGGATGACAAGAATGCGCGAAGGTTCACGTAAGCGCTTCTTCCATGCTAAGCAGATCAAAAGACTAGAGATCAGGGATGATTGGCAAATGAGCAGTATCGAGCCCGAGCGCTCCCCCGTGCGCTACAAGGTGGCGGAAGCGGCGCGTCTCGCGGGCGTGTCGGCTTCCACCCTGCGGCTATGGGAAAGCCAGGGCCTGGTCGTACCCTTTCGCTCGGTGACCGGGCACCGTCAGTACAGCGCCGAGGATGTGGCGCGGCTGAAGCGCATTTCCTGGTTCCGTGCCGAGCGCGGCCTCAACCCGGCGGCTATCCGCGAGGCGCTGGAAAACGAGGATGCTTCGGGACCTGCTGCCGACAATGGCGAACAGATGGCGCCTTCCGGCATCGGCCGCAAGCTGCGGGCGCTGCGCCATACGGCCGGCAGGACGCTGGAGCAGGTCGCCGCCGACATGGGAATAACGTCGTCGACGCTGTCGACGCTGGAGCGGACCTCGCAAGGCGTCAGCTTCAAGACCCTTCATGATCTCGCGGATTACTACGGCACGACGGTCTCGCGCCTGTCGGGCGAAGAACGCGAGGATGTTCCGGCCCTGATCAGGGCGGGCGAGTGGCGCACCTGGCCGGCGACGACGCCCGGCGTCACCGTCCAGCTTCTGGCCGAAGGAAAGACGATGATGGATTGCCATCGCTTCGTGCTGTCGCCGGGCGCGGCCAGCGAAGGCGCCTATCGTCACGAGGGGGAGGAATTCATTCACGTCCTGGCCGGGCGTCTGGAACTGGTGCTCGACAGCGATCAGTTCTTCGATCTTCTGCCTGGCGATTCGCTTTACTTCGAGAGCCGCCGCTATCACTCCTGGCACAACCGCCATGATGGTGAGACCATATTGCTCTGGGTCAACACGCCGCCGACATTTTGAGCGGCGAGCGGTATCGTCATCCCCCTGTCTGTTCTATAGAACGGACGAAAAGCGAATTCAGAAGATAAAGCCGGGAGAATCTCATGGCTGCCACCATCCGTTATCACGAAGGTGATATTTCCGCTGACGATGCCGCCCGCTACACCGGCGCCATTGCCGTCGATACGGAGACCCTCGGCCTCATTCCGCGCCGCGACCGGCTTTGCGTCGTGCAGCTTTCGCCGGGCGATGGCACGGCCGATGTCATCCGCATCGCCGCCGGCCAGAAGCAGGCCCCCAATCTCGTCGCCATGCTTGCCGATCCCGCCCGCCAGAAGATCTTTCACTATGGCCGCTTCGATATCGCCGTGTTGTTCCACACCTTCGGCGTCACCACCACGCCGGTGTTCTGCACCAAGATCGCCTCGCGCCTCTGCCGCACCTATACCGACCGTCATGGCCTGAAGGACAATCTCAAGGAAATGCTCGAGGTCGATATTTCCAAGGCGCAGCAATCGTCCGACTGGGCTGCCGAAAGACTGTCGCCGGCGCAGCTCGAATATGCCGCCTCCGACGTGCTTTATCTCCACGCGCTGCGCGCCAAGCTGACGGAACGCCTGCTGCGCGACGGCCGCATGGACTATGCGGACAACTGCTTTGCCTTCCTTCCCACGCGCGCCAAGCTCGATCTCCTCGGCTGGGAAGAGGCGGATATTTTTGCGCATAGCTGATAGCTTTGCCTGAAGAGCGAAACTCTCAATGAAAGCCGGTGCTGCGAAAGTGGCACCGGCTTTTCTCTTTAGTGATCTGTTAAGGAACTGACTGCTATCATGTCGGTTGATTTGCTGCGTTCGACGGCGTTTTCCCGTTTCGCCCCCCGGTTACCTGGCGTTCGAACATCGACCGGCCGCATGAGCGGACCCTGATTGACCCTGCCCCCCGCTTCCATCGTCGCCTTGCCAGACAAAGGAGCATGTCATGTTGCTTCCCGTTGGTGCCGTGTCCGCCGTGGCTGCGCCTATTGAAAAGCCCGTCGTTGTGACGGCGGAGACCGCTGGCCTCCAGACAGCGGCAACACCGCTGGCCGTTCTATCGAGCGCGATCAATGCCAACGTCGAGGGCAAGCTGAACATGCTGCTGGTGGCGGCACGCGAGCGGATGTTCGACAGCCTGCTCTCCGCCATCGACGCTGCCGGCGCGGCGCTGAACGTTTCACGTGAACCGGGCGAGAGTGATGCCGCCTTCGCGCAGCGCATCGCCGCCACGATCCGCAGCCTGCCGCCGCAACAGCTCGCTGAAGCACAGCAGCGGCTGAACGCGCAGATAAGCACGCCGATCCCGTTGCTTCTGCTGGCCAAAGCGTTGGAGAACCCAGAAAGCCCGCAAGCGCTACAACTGGCTCTCAGCCTCGAGCCTGCGCCTTCCGCAGAACCCGACGCCGCGTTGAAGGCGGTCGTCAATTCCTACGGCCAGAATGCCGGAGAGCCGGAAAGCGTGGTAACGCAGACGCCGACGCCGGCCCTGACGCAGAAAGCAGCCGATATGGCAGCCCAGGCAGCATTGTTGACGGGCCCCGTGAAAGAAGCGGGGCCTTCTACGGCGCTGCCTGCGGCGGCTCAGCCTGTCGCACAGCCGGCCCAAGCGCTCCAAGAGGCACCGTCGCCGAGTGCTTCGACTTCGCCCGTCCCCGCTGCCGCCGTTCAAGCGGCTCCGGCGCAAGCGATCGCACAAAGCGGATCGGCTCCGGCTCCGCAAGTAGCACCTGGCGCCAACATCGACGCCAATGCGACCTTGTTGTCTTCGCAACTTGCGTCCCTTGTCGATGATCTGACTGCGGGGCCATTGCTGGCGGCGATCGCTGCCGAGACCAAGCTGCCGACTGAAGTCGAGTTGATCAGATCGCCGCTTACGCCGCCGCCGGTGCCGCGCGACATCCAGCAGATCCAGGCCGATATCAAGCAAGGGCTGCAGGTTGTCATCAACCCGCCTGTGGCGGCAGCCAGTTCGGCCCTTCTGCAGATCATCAGCAATCCGGCGGCCTCGGTCGAACAGATCATAGCGCAGGCGCTGACCGCCAATGGGGCAAGGCAAATGTCGCCCCAGCCACAGCCGGCCGTCGATGAAAGTGGCAGAAGCCGCCTTGTTGCGGCGGGCTTTACGCCGACAGCGCTGGCAGCTGAACCGGAGGCGTCTGTTTCCGTTGCGTCACTTGCCGGAAAGCCGCAGCCTCAGACATCAGCTGGAGCGGCAACGGCAATGTTAGATACGCCAGAGCAGATGGGAGTACTTGCCCCGATACCGCTGGGGGTTCCCTTCGTCGTTGCGAATTATCTGCCGGCGGCCACCCCCACCAAGGACGCCGAATCGAAACCGGTCGATCGCGTGGATCCTGTCGAAGACGAGGAAGACGAGGAAGGCGAAGAGGCCAGCGACGGCGATAAGGAGCAGCACGAGACCGAAGACGATTCACAGGCTCCGGAATCATCGCCGCAGGCGGCTGAGGAGACCTCCGGCGATACGGAAGCGCAGCTCGTCTCTTCTCAGGATGCGGTTGTCGCGCCGGACCTGCCTGCCTTGCCGCAGCCCGCGCCGGCCGATCGCCCGCAGGATCATGCCTTCGATTTCTACCGCCGCATGGTGGAGTGGGAATAATCGGGAAGAGCGCATAGTACAGTCAAAGAAAAACCCGCCGGATCGCTCCGGCGGGTTTTTGTTTCGATAAGGCTTCAGCCGAAGATTATTCGGCGTTGCGGTTCTTCAGAGCCGCACCCAGGATGTCGCCGAGCGAAGCGCCCGAGTCGGACGAACCGAACTGAGCAACGGCTTCCTTCTCTTCCGCGATTTCCAGAGCTTTGATGGACAGCATGATCTTGCGGTCCTTCTTGGAGAAGTTGGTGACGCGGGCGTCGACAATCTGACCAACCGAGAAACGCTCCGGACGCTGTTCGTCGCGGTCACGCGACAGATCGGCGCGGCGGATGAACGAGGTGATGTCTTCGTGGCTGACGAGCTTCACTTCGATACCGCCGTCGTTGACTGCGATGACTTCGCAGGAAACGACTGCATTCTTGCGCAGGTCGCCGGAAGCTGCTGCTTCGCCGACTGCATCCTTGCCGAGCTGCTTGATGCCGAGCGAGATGCGTTCCTTGTCGACATCGACGTCGAGAACGACGGCCTTGACGACATCACCCTTGTTGAACTCCTCAATGACCTGTTCGCCCGGACGGTTCCAGTCGAGGTCGGAGAGGTGCACCATGCCGTCCACATCGCCGTCGAGGCCGATGAACAGGCCGAATTCGGTCTTGTTCTTGACTTCGCCTTCGACTTCGGTGCCGGCCGGATGGTTGCGGGCGAATGCAGCCCACGGATTTTCGAGCGTCTGCTTCAGGCCAAGCGAGATACGGCGCTTGGTCGGATCGACTTCGAGAACGACCACTTCGACTTCCTGGCTCGTGGACAGGATCTTGCCGGGGTGAACGTTCTTCTTGGTCCAGGACATTTCCGAGATGTGGATCAGGCCTTCGATGCCCGGCTCCAGCTCGACGAACGCACCGTAGTCGGTGATATTCGTGACGGTACCGGAAATCTTCTTGCCTTCCGGATACTTGGCCTGGATGCCATCCCACGGATCGCTCTCGAGCTGCTTCATGCCGAGCGAGATACGGTGGGTTTCCTGGTTGATGCGGATGATCTGTACCTTGACCTGCTGGCCGATGGACAGGATTTCCGACGGATGGTTCACACGGCGCCAAGCCATGTCGGTGACGTGCAGCAGGCCGTCGATGCCGCCGAGGTCAACGAACGCACCGTAATCGGTGATGTTCTTGACGACGCCGTCAACAACCTGGCCTTCTTCGAGGTTCTGAACGATTTCAGAACGCTGCTCGGCACGGGACTCTTCCAGAACCGTACGGCGGGACACGACGATGTTGCCGCGGCGCTTGTCCATCTTGAGGATTTCGAAGGGCTGCGGGTTGTGCATCAGCGGGGTCACGTCGCGGATCGGACGGATGTCGACCTGCGAGCGCGGCAGGAAGGCGATAGCGCCGTCGAGATCGACGGTGAAGCCGCCCTTGACCTGGTTGAAGATGACGCCTTCAACGCGTTCGCCAGCTTCGAACTTGGCTTCGAGCTTGATCCAGCTTTCTTCGCGGCGAGCCTTTTCGCGCGAAAGAACGGCTTCGCCCAGCGCGTTTTCGATACGCTCGACGTAGACTTCGACTTCATCGCCAACCTTGAGCGTGCCGTCCTTGGCGCGCGCACCGAATTCCTTCAGTGCGATGCGGCCTTCGACCTTGAGGCCGACGTCGACAACGGCGACATCCTTCTCGATGCCGGTGACGATGCCCTTGGTGACATAGCCTTCGGCGAGATCGTTCTTGGCGAAGGATTCTTCGAGAAGGGCTGCGAAATCTTCGCGAGAGGGGGTAGTTACAGACATAAAATCTCCTGGCGTGTCCTTATTATGCATTTTTGGACACTGATGCGCCGGTGGTTCGTGTTGAACAGGCCTGACCCCAGTCCGCCTTCCCCTTGAGGGAAAGCTATCCGGCGCTTGGACGGAATGTCAGGCTTCATACAAATTGGCGACTCCGTGCGCTATAAGCACGCGACAGCCGCTCGCATTTTCAGGCATTTCGGCTCAGAGCGGTGTCGATGATCGACTTTGCCGTCTGAAACGCCGCTTCTATACTCATTTCTGAGGTATCAAGCAAGTACGCGTCTTCGGATGGCCGAAGCGGGCTGTCGGTGCGGCCCATGTCACGCTCGTCGCGGCGCTTCACATCCTCGAAAATGGCTGCGTAATCGGCGCGGCCGCCGGCCTCGACGATCTCGTCGTAGCGCCGCTTCGCCCTGACCTCGGCCGAGGCCGTGACATAGAATTTCACCGGCGCGTTCGGGCAGACGACGGTGCCGATGTCGCGACCGTCAAGCACGGTGCCGGGCTCCTTGCCGGCAAAGCTGCGCTGCGCTTCGACCAGAGCCCGACGCACGGCCGGCATGACGGCGATCTTCGATGCCGCTTCGCCGATCTCGTGTTGCGACAGGATGGCCCGGTCGAGCCCGGCGAGATCGACCTTGCGCGCCATGGCCTCGGCGACAGTCTCGTCATCGAGCGGCAGGCCGGCATCGAGCAGCGCTTTGGCGGTTGCGCGGTAGGTGAGGCCGGTATCCAGATGGTGGAAACCATAGGCGTCCGCGATCCGGCGCGCCAAGGTCCCCTTGCCGGCTGCCGCCGGCCCGTCGATGGCGATGATCATTCTTCTTTTGTCCCTACCCTTTATCCCGATGTTACTTGCTGTAGCGACGCACGAGATCGGCCATCTCGGCGGTGTCGGTGCGATCGATCGCGTCGAGGCCGTCCGCCACGCCCTGCCGGTCGGCCAGCGGCCGGTTCTGGCTGACCTTCCATTTGCCGTCAATCGTTTCGATATCGATCTCGATGCCGATAATGCCCTTCAACTGCGCTGCGACGAATTCCGGCGGCGCATCGTCGACCGCCCAGGGCTGCGAGCGGCTGTTCTCGTTCTCGCGCGTCAGCGCGCCGATCTGCGTGCGCAGCCAGGCGGGATCTTCGATTATTCGTGCGCTGCCGCGAACCTGGACGATGGCATAGTTCCAGGTCGGCACGACCTTGCCGGTTTCACGCTTCGTCGCATACCAGGACGGGGTGATATAGGTATCGGCGCCCTGGAAGACGACGAGCACCGGCGCGCCATCAGCGATTTCCCGCCACTGGCCGTTGGCCCTGGCGACATGGGCCTGCAGCGTGCCCTTCGGCGAAAGGCCCGTCTCGAGGTGGAACGGCACGGGATTGGCGATCAGGCCGCCGTCGCCCGCGGTGATCAGCAATCCGAGCGCGTGGGCGCGGATAAGATCGTGTTGCGTACCGAGATCGTCTTCGCGATGGTGGGGCGGCTGATACATGATTCCGGTCCGTTTGCTGTCGCCATCCTCCGGCGCTTCATGGTGCGCGGCTACGGATGCTGTTCGCGCGCGATCTAGCAGTCCTTGACTTCGATCGTCGCGCCCAATCTTGTCATCATATCAAGAAAATCCGGAAAACTGGTAGCGATCGTGCCGGAATCCTCGACCGTGACGAGGTGCCCGGCGGCAAGCCTCGTGACGAGGAGGCTCATGGCGATGCGATGATCGAGATGAGCCCCGCGGCTGCAACGGCCAGCACCGATCTTCGCCGGCGATTTTCCTTGCCACGCCGGTATTCCCTAGCATTATAGGACTGGCTGCGATCTCCCTGCGCCAGATGTCCTGCGGCTTGCATCGGCTCGTTAACATGGGCGCGCTGACCAGTCATCCCGCAACGCGCGAAAACCGCGTGCGAAGCGGCATGAAGTTTAGCTTTGACAGAGACGGCCGCAACGATTAAGGGGACCGGCTGATATTTCCCTTAAAACGCCGGTTTCCCCGGCATTGCCGGATTTTCATTCGGTCATTCATGAGGCTTTGACAGTGGCGAAAACGGAACTTGGAACAAAACGTACCGATCCGGACAATGGCAAGAAGTTCTACGACCTGAACCGGGACCCGGTCGTCTCGCCTTATACCGGCAAGTCCTGGCCCTTGTCCTACTTCGAGGAAACCTCCGCTTCGAAGGAAGTTCCCGAAGAAGAGGAAGTGGCCGAGGTCGATACCGAGAACACTGAAGTCGAACTCGTGTCTCTCGAGGATGCCGATGAGGCGGCGGCCGGCGACGATATTCCGGATATCGGCGATGACGATGTCGAAATCGGCGACGATGACGACGATACCTTCCTCGAAGCCGACGAAGATGAGGATGATGACGACATGAGCGACATCATCGGCGTCACCGGCGACGACGACGACGTCTGATCTGCGGACAAGACGGCCCGGCAAACAAGAAAAGTTCCCGGGCCGAAATTTTCGGCTTGCTATCTGTAAGAACCAGAAGTAATAAGCCGCCACCCCGACGGGCAAAGCGCTTCGAAGGGACCCAGGGCCGGTCAAACGGCACCACCTTGATGGGGCTATAGCTCAGCTGGGAGAGCGCTTGCATGGCATGCAAGAGGTCAGCGGTTCGATCCCGCTTAGCTCCACCAGTCTTCGCTCTGCGAGCTTCGGCTCGGCAAGCCGGTAGGCTTGATGCGACGAAGGCGAGAAGATAGCGAAGGTTGTCGCGCTGAAGCTGCGCAGCAACGCAAGCGGACTTTCTCCAAATATTGCGATCATGTGCTGGCCAAACATCGTCGATGATCCTGGCGTAATTGGCGATAACGCATGAGTTGCGTGCCGTCTCAGTACACTGTCATACCCTGCATGAAGTACGTCTATATCCTCATAAGCCGCGACTTTCCTGACCGCCACTACATCGGCGTGACCGGGGATCTCAAAGCTCGTCTGGCAAAGCACAATGCGAGGGAAGTCCCGCATACCTCCAAATATGCGCCGTGGTCGATCAAAACCTACATTGCCTTCTCCGATGAATCGCAGGCTTTTGGATTCGAAAAATATCTGAAATCGGGCTCAGGACGCGCTTTCGCGAAGAAAAGGCTGTAGCTCTCCTCAACATTTCACCAACCCCATGATGGCACGGCGATCGAAATAGCCACATTGCAGTGCACAAAAATCTGCTAGGGAGAGAATGAATCGTTTCTGCCGACAAGCTTAAGGATGTGCCGTGTTCGTTTTTTCGAAACTTGTCTGGATCTTCGGTCAGCCGCTGTCGCTGGCGTTCTTTTTCGGCCTGCTGGCGTTGCTCGCCGCTCTCCTGCGCTGGCGCGCCGCCATGCTCGCCTCGTCGCTGTTGTCGGTGCTGATCCTGTTCGTCGCGCTCTATACGACGGCGGGCGCCTATATCGTGCAGGGGCTGGAGGAGCGCTTTCCGCATGCCGCCGCCGATCCGGCTGATCTTAAATGCATGATCGTGCTCGGCGGCGCCACCCAGAACGAGGTGACGACGGCGCGTGGCGGCTATGAGCTCGATTCGGCAGGTGATCGCCTCGTCGAGGCGCTGCGACTGGCGCAGAAATATCCGCAGGCACGGATCGTGGTCTCGGGTGGCGATGGTTCGATCGGCGGTAGCTACGAAGGCGACGCCGTCATCTCGGAGCGCTTCTTCACCGCGCTCGGCATACCCACAGATCGTCTCGTCGAGGACAAGACCTCGCGCACCACCTTCGAGAATGCCGTCAATACCAAGGAGCTGCTGGCGCAGAACGGGCTTTCGGGCTGCCTGCTCATCACCTCAGGCTTCCACATGCCGCGCTCGATGGGCATCTTCCGCAAGCAGGGCATCGATGTCGTGCCCTGGCCGGTGGACTATCGCAGCACCGGCAAGGAAACGCTCGGCGTCGATTTCACGCAGCCTTCGCTCAATGCGCAACTGCTGGCGACCGGCATGCGCGAATGGATCGGCCTCGTCGGCTATTATGCCGTCGGCCGCACATCGGCGTTTTATCCCGGACCGTGACCACGTGTCCGGACCGTAACCACGTGTCCGGACCGTATAATTACGTGCCCGCGCCCTGATGGCTATTTCTTCGAGATGGTGACGAATTTGACGCCGCGCACCCTGACGGTGATCTCGCAGGGGTCGCCGCCGGTGCGGTCGCAGAAGTGCGGGTGCATCTTCATGACCAGCACCATGTTGCCGAAGCGCTGGATGAAATCGTAGCCGTAGATCTGCGCCGTGGCGATCATCAGGTAGCCGCCTTCGGCCACATGGACGTAGAAATTGTAGGGGCAGCCTTCATCCGTGCAATAGGGGCCCTTTTCGCCCTTGCAGGTGATCTCGCCTTCGTTGATGACGATATCGGTCAGCGTGTCGTTGTTGATATCCTGCTCGGTGGCGAAATGATCGCCGAAGCTCACCTGGCCGTCGCAGGTCTTGGTGAAGTGATCCTTCTCGAACGCCACCGGATCCTGAAGAATCGACTGCTGCGCCAGCGCCGTAGCGGGCATGATCACGAATGTGATGAGATTGAGGATCACGATCAGCAGGGATTTCACGGGAAATTTCCTCTTCGAAGCGCCGTCGCGGCCACGTTGGTCGCCGTAACCGCTGCGACATCTTTACACGCGCCTGCTTGCGCGGCCCTTGCCGTCGTGATTCATTTCATGAAAATCGCCGCCGGCGTCCTGTTGGAGTTCCCGATGTCGCTTCTCTCGTTTCTCGATTATGCCGGCGTCGCCCTTTTCGCTGCCACCGGCGCGCTGTCTGCCTCGCGCAAGCAGCTCGATCTGATCGGTTTTCTGTTTTTTGCGGCGGTCACCGGCATCGGCGGCGGCACGCTCAGGGATATCATCCTCGGCCGGGTGCCGGTCTTCTGGGTGCTGAACCCGACCTATATCATCATCTGCGCCATCGTCGGCGTGCTGTTCTTCTTCACCGCGCATCTGTTCGAATCGCGTTATCGGTTGCTCATCTGGCTCGATGCGGTGGGGCTGTCGGCCTATTGCGTGATGGGGGCGGCAAAGGGCATGGCGGCGACAGGCTCGCCCACGGTTGCTATCGTCACCGGCGCGCTGACGGCGACCTTCGGCGGCATCCTGCGTGATCTCTTGGCGAACGAGCCATCGGTGCTGCTGCGGCCGGAAATCTACGTGACGGCCGCGCTCGTCGGCGCCGGCGTCTTCACCGCAGCCAATTCGACGATGCTGCCGCTCTATGCGTCGGCCGGGCTCGGTGTTGCCGCGGCCTTCGCCGTGCGTGGCGGAGCGCTATGGTTCGGCTGGACCTTCCCGACCTATCATCACAAGCCCGGCAGGCATCCCGATGATGTGATGTGAGACGGGGGAGGCAGTAGGAATTAGGCAGCAGGCAATAGCAAAAGGCCGTGAAACAATTCCACTGCCTACTGCCTACTGCCTACTGCCTCTTATCGCTGCTTGCGGCGCAGGCGGATCACGACGTCGACATGGGCGATTTCCATGCCATTCGGCGGCTCCGGCAGGTTGCCGATCGTCAGATTGCTGATCGGAATATCCAGCACTTCGTTGTGGCCTTCGACGAAGAAGTGATGATGATCGGAGACGTTGGTGTCGAAATAGGTCTTGGTGCTCTCGACGGCGAGCACGCGGATCATGCCGGCTTCGGTGAATTGATGCAGCGTGTTGTAGACGGTCGCGAGAGAGACGGGCACACCGGCGGCCACGGCTTCCTCGTGAAGCTCCTCGACCGTCAGATGCCGGTCGCCCTTGGCGAAAAGGAGATCACCCAGCGCGATCCGCTGCCGGGTCGGTCTCAAGCCGACATTGCGCAGCCTGGTCTCGATCGCGATTTCGGCCTCTTCCGCCATTCAGGGACTCCGGATTCCAGATTTCTATTATTCTTCACTAAGCCATATAACTTTTGCCTTGATCGCTTTCAATAGTTTCGATGGGGTGGGAAGGTGCTCAAAAGCCGGAAAAATCGGGCTTTTGCCGCATTTGCCACTGGTCGCAGCTCTGGCGTTCCTGTATGCGACCACCACATAAGGGCTAGCGGGTTCGATTGGATGGTGGAGTGAGAGTGTGATGGTTGCGCTTCATTTTCTGTCGATCTTGCACTAAAGCTTCACATCCATCGGCATTCATGCGGGGGAAACGGAATTTTTATGACGACGAGACAATCCAGCTTCAACTACGAGGAAATCCTGGCCTGCGGCCGCGGCGAACTGTTTGGCCCCGGCAACGCACAGCTTCCCCTGCCACCGATGCTGATGGTCCATCGCATTACAGATATTTCCGAAACCGGTGGCACCTTCGATAAGGGCTATATTCGCGCCGAATACGACGTGCGTCCCGACGACTGGTACTTCCCCTGTCATTTTGCCGGCAATCCGATCATGCCGGGCTGCCTTGGCCTGGACGGCATGTGGCAGCTGACCGGCTTTTTCCTCGGTTGGCTCGGTGAACCCGGCCGCGGCATGGCGCTTTCGACCGGCGAAGTGAAGTTCAAGGGCATGGTTCGTCCGGAGACGAAACTCCTCGAATACGGCATCGACTTCAAGCGCGTCATGCGCGGCCGCCTCGTTCTCGGCACTGCCGATGGCTGGCTGAAGGCCGACGGCGAAACCATCTATCAGGCGTCAGACCTGCGTGTAGGCCTGTCAAAGGACAAGGTTGCCTGAACTGCGGCGTTGCCGCCTCCACAAAGACAGACTGTTTAAGAAAAGGTCATCGACATGAGACGGGTAGTTGTTACGGGTCTGGGTATTGTCTCTTCGATTGGAAACGATGCTCAAGAAGTGACCGCCTCGCTGCGCGAAGCCAAGTCCGGCATTTCTTTCTCCCCCGATTTCGCCGAGCACGGCTTCAAGTGCCAGGTCTGGGGTGCGCCGAAGATCGATACGACCGAACTGGTCGATCGCCGCGCCATGCGCTTCCTGTCGCAGGGCGGCGCGTGGAACCATGTCGCGATGAAGCAGGCGATCGCCGACAGCGGCCTCGAGGAAGGTGATATCACCAACGAGCGCACCGGCATCATCATGGGCTCCGGCGGCCCGTCGACCCGCACGCTGATCGAAGCCGCCGACATTACCCGCAAGAACAACAGCCCGAAGCGCATCGGTCCTTTCGCCGTGCCGAAGTCGATGTCGTCGACGGCATCGGCGACGCTCGCGACCTGGTTCAAGATCCACGGCGTCAACTATTCCATCTCGTCTGCCTGCTCGACCTCGGCGCACTGCATCGGCAATGCGACCGAAATGATCCAGTGGGGCAAGCAGGACGTGATGTTCGCCGGCGGTCACGAGGATCTCGACTGGACCATGTCGAACCTCTTCGACGCCATGGGAGCCATGTCTTCCAAGTTTAACGAGGATCATCCGGAAACCGCCTCGCGCGCCTATGACGCCAACCGCGATGGCTTCGTCATCGCCGGTGGAGCCGGCGTGCTGGTTCTGGAAGAGCTGGAACACGCCAAGGCACGCGGCGCCAAGATCTACGCTGAAGTCGTTGGCTACGGGGCCACCTCCGACGGCTACGACATGGTGGCACCGTCGGGCGAGGGAGCTGTACGCTGCATGCGCCAGGCAATGGCCACGGTGAAGGGCGACATCGACTACGTCAACACCCACGGCACCTCGACGCCGGTGGGCGATAGCAAGGAAATCGGCGCGATTCGCGAAGTGTTCGGCGACAAGATCCCGCCGATTCAGTCGACCAAGTCACTGACGGGCCATTCGCTCGGCGCGGCAGGTGTTCAGGAATCGATCTATTCGATCCTGATGATGCAGGAGCGCTTTATCGGCGAGAGCGCCCATATCGCCGAACTCGACCCGGAATTTGCCGGCGTGCCGATCGTGCGCAAGCGCATCGACGACGCCAAGATCGATATCGCTCTTTCGAATTCCTTCGGCTTCGGCGGCACCAACGCCACGCTCGTATTCCAGCGCTACAACGGATAACGCAATGACCGGAATCATGCAGGGTAAGCGCGGCCTCATCATGGGCGTCGCAAACAATCATTCCATTGCCTGGGGCATTTCGAAGGCGCTCGCAGCCGAAGGCGCGGAACTGGCATTCACCTTTCAGGGCGAAGCGCTCGGCAAGCGCGTCAAGCCGCTTGCAGCCGAAGTCGGCTCGGACTTCCTTCTGCCTTGCGACGTCGAGGATCTGGCTTCCGTCGATGCCGTCTTCGAAGAGATCAAGACGCGCTGGGGCAAGCTGGATTTCATCGTCCACGCCATAGGCTTCTCCGACAAGAACGAGCTGAAGGGCCTCTACGCCAACACCACGCGGGATAATTTCACGCGCACCATGGTGATTTCCTGCTTTTCCTTCACCGAGATCGCAAGGCGCGCCGCCGACCTGATGGTCGAAGGCGGCAGCATGCTGACGCTGACCTATAACGGCTCGACGCGCGTGATCCCGAATTACAACGTCATGGGTGTCGCCAAGGCGGCTTTGGAAGCCTCCGTGCGCTATCTCGCTGCCGATTACGGCCCGCGAGGCATCCGCGTCAACGCCATCTCCGCCGGCCCGATCCGAACGCTGGCCGGTGCCGGCATTTCCGACGCCCGCGCCATTCTCTCCTGGAACCAACGCAACGCGCCGCTACGCAAGTCGGTCACCATCGATCAGGTCGGTTCGTCCTCGCTCTATCTCCTGTCGGATCTGTCGGCAGGCGTTACCGGCGAAATCCATTTCGTCGATGCCGGCTACAACATCACTTCGATGCCGACGCTGGAAACGCTGTCGAGCGCCGACGCCGAGTAACCACACCATTCGGGTGCTGCAACGATCGGCTCGATTGCAAATTCTGTAGCATCTTAAGGCCGCCATCAGCGGCCCTAAGCGTTGGCGGAGGTCCGAGTGGCGCATGAAAACTGCATCTTTTGCCGTGTGTCGGAACTGACAGTCGTCGCCGAAAACGCTGTTGCTTTTGCGATCAGGGATAAATTTCCCGTCCGTCCGCTGCACACGCTGATCATTCCCCGGCGCCATGTGACCGATATTTTCGCAACCGATACCGAAGAACGCGAAGCGATTCACGAGCTCGCCATTCGGTGCCGGGAAGCGATCGGCCGCGAAGATACATCCGTCAGCGGATTTAATTTCGGGTCGAACATCGGCCATGCAGCCGGCCAGAAAATCTTTCACGCTCATGTTCACTTGATCCCGCGCCGTTTGGGTGAGGGAGAGTTGCTCGCTGCGCGACCGGACTGAGCGGCCCTATTGCCGCAAACATCAAGGATGATCTGGATGCACGAGGACATTGATTGCTTTTGCGCGACCGAGCGGCTCATTCTCCGCAGCTTCGTGCCGGAGGATTTCGAGGCCTATAGCACCTATCGTTCGCTTCCTGAGATCTACCGCTATCTCTACAGCGCCCCTCCATCACCGGAGGAAATGCGGGAGCATTTCGATGCCGGCTTGAACACGCGCTTGTCGGAAGATGGCGATATTCTGCGCTGCGCGGTTGTTCGGCGCGAGGATGATGCGCTGATGGGTCAGGTCAGCCTCAAGCTCGTCAGCAAGGCTGCCCAACAGGCCGAGCTCGGCTACATCTTCAATCCGGCTTATGCCGGCAAGGGCTACGCCACCGAGGCTGCTGCGGCCATCATCACCCTCGGTTTCGAAAAGTTCGGCTTCCATCGAATCTTCGCGCGGCTGGATGCGAAGAACGCCGGATCGGTCGGCGTTGTCGAGCGGCTGGGCCTGCGCCGCGAGGCGCATTTGGTCGAGAACGACCGCTTCAACGGCATATGGGGCGATGAATATATTTATGCCCTGCTGAACCGTGAATGGGCTGCAAGAGCGCCGAATCGGCCGCGTTAACCCGCATTGGCTAAAATTTTACGAAAACTTTAGGTTAATTCTATCTTGCCGGGGATGGTCCGTTACCACCGGCCGGAATTGCGATACATCAAGCACATTCAACAGTATTGCCTGCATGTCCATCGGCGTTCATTGACCATTTACGGGAACCCCAGCCGTGAACACCATAGCTGTTGTCAATTCCAAGTCGCTCGTTCCACCGGACAAGACGACATCGCTCGGTGCCATTGCCGGTACGAGAGCGCTGGGGCCGGATATATTGCGCGCGGTTGCCATCCTGCTGGTCATGCTGCTGCATCTGCCGGCAGAGGCGACGCCGTTGCCGCTTGTGGGCATCAGGCCCTATGGATGGCTCGGTGTCGACATATTCTTCGTGCTCAGCGGCTTCCTTATCGGCACCCAGCTGATGGCGGAAGCGGCGCGCCGTGACAGCGTCGATTTCAAGAGCTTCTATCTGCGCCGGGCCTTCCGTATATTGCCGGCATTTCTAGTGGTCCTCGCCCTCTACACGTTCATTCCGTCTCTGCGCGATACGCCGAGGATGCAGCCGGCCTGGCGGTTCCTCACCTCCACACTCAACTTCGGGCTCGATCCTCGCTCTGGCGGTGCGTTCACCGAGGCGTGGTCATTGAGCGTCGAAACGCATTTCTATCTGATTCTGCCGGTTCTCGTTTTCCTGCTGAAACGCCGCGCGACGATGGTTTTCATTGCCATTCTCGCAGCGACGATCGTCATTGCCGGCATGGGTTTGCGGTTTGCGATCTGGCAGAGCTTGGTCGGCGCGCCTGCGGAAGCGCATGAATATGGCCAAGCCTTTGCAGCCTATCTCAGGGATATCTACTACCCGACATACAATCGGCTTGATGGCTTGATGTTCGGTGTCGTTCTGGCCGCCGTTCGGCTGTTCAGGCCGTTGCTGTGGGAGCGGTACATGCCGCCTTATATCGCCCTTGTCATCGGCAGCATTCTTGCCACGGCTGCCCTGATGATCTTTTCCGGGCGAGGGCCGTTTGCCGAGACCAATCTGCCGCTTTTGCTCCAGCCTTTTCCCGGCGCAGTCGTCGGGTTCCCGCTGTTTTCGGCCGGAGTAGCATTGATCCTCGGCGCCATGCTGGATCTGCAGCCGAAGATCGGGCGCTGGCATCTTCCGGCGATCACAGGCATCGCGACCCTATCTTACAGCCTATATCTGACCCATAAGGCCGTCTACCAGCTCGACAGGATGGTCTTTGGCCGGGAAAATCTTCAGGGCCTGTCCGGCTTCGTGATCTATGTTGCCACATGCTTCATCGTGGCGGCGGCGCTCTGGTTTGTCGTCGAGAGAAGCTTCCTGCATCTGCGGGATCATCTCGTACCTCGCTCGCGCTGAGCCTATATGCTTGCACATACAAAAAAGGCGGCCAATGACCGCCTCTGCTTTGCTTATTTCTTCGCCCAGAGCACCTTGAAGCGGGCATTGCGGCAGGTTTCGCCATGCTCCTTGAAGCTTTCTGCCAGCACCGGCTCATAGGGCAGGCCGCGATTGGCGACCAACATCAGGCGGCCGCCGCTGCGCAGCGCCGAGGCGGCAGTCTTGATCATCGCCTGGCCGAGCGAAGGTTCGGCGGCGTGGCCTTCATGGAAGGGCGGGTTCATGACGATCAGGTCGTACTTGTCCTTGACCGGCTCGCTCGCCAGATCGTGCCAGAAGAAGCGCTGGGCGACCTTCGGGCAATTGGCCAGCAGATTGGCGCGTGCAGCCTCTAGCGCGCCGTAATGGGCCTCATAGAGGTCGATACGGGCGATTCTTGGCGACTTCGTCGCAAGTTCAACGGAAAGATAACCCCAGCCGGCCCCGAAATCGGCGGCATCGCCGGTAAAGTCGGTCGGCAGGCGCGAGGCGAGCAGTTCCGAGCCGGCGTCGATCCGGTCATGGGAGAACATGCCAGGCGTTGTGGTGAAACGGTCGTCGACGCGTGTAGCTGGCTTGCCAAGCTGCGCCGTCATCACCTTGATGTCAGCGGGGCGCGCGAACCAGAAGGCGACACCGTGATATTTCGGCATGTACTCGACCGCGAGGCCGAAGCCTTCCATGCGCTTGCGCAGCGGCTGAATGCCGTCTTCCTTGCCGCCGGCGACCACGATGAGGCCGCCTTCCCTAACGCGCGACAGCGCTTCGGCGATATGGTCTTCGTTTTCGCCCTTGTGCTTGCCGCAAAGGACCAGTGCGCCGTCATAGTCGCCGCCCTCGATCTCCGGCGTCACGTTGATCCGCTGCGCTTGCAGCTGGCGATAGAAGGGGCGGAAGCCCTGAACGGCCGAAAGTTCCGCGGTAAATCCGTCAGGCAGCGAAAAGCCCGCCTCCGCTGCGAGAAAAAGGATCCGCTTGCCCTCGCCGGGCGCGTCAATGGTGCCAGAGGCAAAGGGATGAAACAGGGTCTTCAGGGCGTCGCGGCTCATAGGCGTTATCTCGTCATGGGAATGGGTTTCGATTGTCGGATATGTGCGCCATCGTCGTATTCCATGCTTGCCCCTCACCCTAGCCCTCTCCCCGCCTATGCGGGGAGAGGGCTAGGGTGAGGGGCCGGGCACATAGTTTCAGCGAACGCGGGCCAAGCCGACAGCAATAATATAAAAAGGGCGCGGAAACGAATTCCGCGCCCCGGAACGTGAATGAAGGCGCGGCTTATTCGGCCGCGTCATCCTTCTTCTTGTCGGCGGCGAGTTCCTGGCCGGTCGCCTGATCGACGACCTTCATGGAAAGGCGGACCTTGCCGCGCTCGTCGAAGCCGAGCAGCTTGACCCAGACCTTGTCGCCTTCCTTGACGACGTCCTGCGTCTTCGCAACGCGCTCGGAAGCGAGCTGCGAGATGTGGACGAGGCCGTCACGGGCGCCGAAGAAGTTGACGAAGGCGCCGAAGTCGGCGGTCTTGACAACCGTACCTTCGTAGATCTGGCCGACTTCCGGCTCGGCGACGATCGAGTGGATCCACTTGCGGGCCGCTTCGATCTCCTTGCCGGAGGACGAGGCGATCTTGACGGTGCCGTCGTCTTCGATGTTGATCTTCGCGCCGGTCTTTTCGACGATTTCGCGGATGACCTTGCCGCCCGAGCCGATGACTTCACGGATCTTGTCGACCGGGATGTTCATGACTTCGATGCGCGGTGCGAATTCGCCGAGCTGGCCGCGGCTTTCGGTGATTGCCTTGGACATTTCGCCGAGGATGTGGGTGCGACCGCCCTGTGCCTGGCCGAGAGCGACCTTCATGATCTCTTCGGTGATGCCGGCGATCTTGATGTCCATCTGCAGCGAGGTGATGCCGTCGGCCGTGCCGGCGACCTTGAAGTCCATGTCGCCGAGGTGGTCTTCGTCACCGAGAATGTCGGAGAGAACGGCGAAACGATCGCCTTCCAGGATCAGACCCATGGCGATGCCGGCAACCGGCTTGGCCAGCGGAACGCCGGCGTCCATCAGAGCGAGCGAGGTGCCGCAAACCGTTGCCATCGAGGACGAGCCGTTCGACTCGGTGATCTCGGAGACGACGCGCAGCGTGTAGGGGAACTGTTCGACCGTCGGCAGCATCGGGCGGATAGCGCGCCAGGCGAGCTTGCCGTGACCGATTTCGCGACGACCCGGAGAACCCATGCGGCCGGTTTCGCCAACCGAGTAGGGGGGGAAGTTGTAATGGAGCAGGAAGCGCTCCTTGTACATGCCCGTCAGGCTGTCGACGTACTGTTCGTCTTCGCCGGTGCCGAGCGTGGCGACGACGATTGCCTGCGTTTCACCGCGGGTAAACAGCGCCGAACCGTGCGTGCGCGGCAGGAGGCCGACTTCCGAAACGATCGGGCGAACGGTCGACAGGTCGCGGCCGTCGATACGGCTCGACGTGTCGAGGATGTTCCAGCGAACGATCTTGGCCTGCAGGTGCTTGAAGACGGCGCCGATGACTTCGGCCGAATACTTCGGCTCGACGCCTTCCGGGAAGAAGTGTGCCTTGACCTTGGCCTTGACGGCGTCGACGGCAGCGTAGCGCTCAGCCTTCTGCGTGTTCTTGTAGGCAGTGCGCAGCTCGGCTTCGGCGATGCCGAGCATTTCGGCTTCGAGTTCGGAGTGATCTTCCGGCGTGAAATCGCGCGGTTCCTTGGCCGCGACTTCAGCGAGCTTGATGATCGCGTCGATGACGGGCTGGAAGCCGCGATGGCCGAACATGACGGCGCCGAGCATGACGTCCTCGGGCAATTCCTTGGCTTCCGACTCAACCATCAGAACGGCGTCCTGCGTGCCGGCGACGACGAGGTCGAGGCTCGATTCGTCCATCTCGTCGAGATGCGGGTTGAGCACGTATTCGCCGTTGATGTAACCGACGCGGGCGCCGCCGACCGGGCCCATGAACGGAACGCCGGAGAGCGTGAGCGCTGCCGAAGTGGCAACCATCGACAGGATATCGGGATTGTTTTCGAGATCATGCTGGATGACGGTGACGACGACCTGCGTGTCGTTCTTGTAGCCTTCCGGGAAGAGCGGGCGGATCGGGCGGTCGATCAGGCGGGAAACGAGGGTTTCGTTTTCGCTCGGACGTCCTTCGCGCTTGAAGTAGCCGCCGGGGATCTTGCCGGCTGCGTAGGTCTTTTCCTGGTAGTTGACGGTGAGCGGGAAGAAATCCTGGCCTGGCTTCGGCGACTTGGCGGAAACGACGGTGGCAAGTACCACGGTCTCGCCGTAGGTTGCCATGACAGCGCCATCGGCCTGGCGGGCGATCTTGCCGGTTTCGAGCTTCAGCGGGCGACCGGCCCACTCGATTTCGACGGTATGGATATCGAACATATCTTGTCCTTGCATTGTGCGGGAAAAGGCGCCGTCGCCAATGAGTTCGGCAAGGTGCATCTTCGACCGCACGAAATGTGACGCATCACGGGCAAGACAACGAGAGGCTTTCGAAGATCGGCCGAAGCGCGAAGCCTCGGCTGAAAGCATCCGGCAATCCTGCCCCATGACAGGTCAACGGTTGTTGTTGGCAGGACCGGCCCATCCGGCCTGCCGGCGGTTTCACATCGCGCAAACACAAGGCGCTAGGGAAACTCGTCTCAAGGGTTCATACCCTTCATAAGCATCCGGCGGACGTTCAGGAGAACGCCCGCCGGAAATTCGATTAGCGACGGATACCGAGGCTGGTGATCAGCTTGGTATAACGGCCTTCGTCCTTCTTCTTGAGATAGTCAAGAAGCGAGCGCCGGCTGGAAACCATCGTCAGGAGTCCACGACGGGAGTGGTTGTCCTTCTTGTGGTCCTTGAAGTGGCCTGTGAGATTGTTGATGCGCTCGGTCAGGATAGCAACCTGGACTTCCGGAGAACCGGTGTCGCCTTCGACGGTCGCATATTCCTTGATCAGCGCAGCCTTGCGCTCAGCAGTGATCGACATCGGATAGTCCTTTCTATGAGAGGAAATTAAAGTCGCCAAAAGCCGGGATGTCGTCCAGCATTGGCCGCGAATGCAATCAGGCATGCCCGATGCTGGCGCTGCCTATAGACCATTTGACATGCAAAGGGAAGAGCCGCGATTTTTCCTTCTCCCGGCCGGGAGAAGGCGGGCTTACACGAACACCCGCTTCGGTCGGAATTCCCCCTCACCGATCTCGCCGATGGCGATCAGCTTGCCGCGCGCGGTGGCATAGGCCTCCGTTTCGGCGACCGGCGCATCGCGGCCGCGGACCAGAATAGGATTGCCCATCTTCAAACGGTGCGCCTGATCGTCGTTGATGACGAGGTGCGGCAGCGACGACAGGGCTTCGGCCGTGTCGATCAGCAGCGCGTCGAGGGCCGCCAGTCGCTCGTCGGCATCCTCGATTGCTTCGAGCGCCACCAGATTGGCGAGCGGCACCATCGCCTCCTCCGCAAAGGGGGCGACGAAGCTTCGGCGCAGGCTGGAAATATGGCCGTAGCAGCCGAGATCGCGGCCGAAATCGCGGGCAAGCGCCCGGACATAGGTGCCCTTGCCGCACTCCACCTCGAAATGCGCCGTATTGGCATCTGGGCAGGCAAGCAGCGTCAGCCGGAAGATCTCCACTTCGCGCGAGGGGATCTCGACCGTCTCGCCGTCGCGGGCGAGGTCGTAGGCGCGTTCGCCGGCAATCTTGATGGCCGAGAACTGCGGCGGGATCTGGTTGATGACACCGGTATATTGCGGCAGCAGCGCGCGGATGTCTTCTTCGCCCGGGCGCTTGTCTGACGTCTGCGTCACCTCGCCTTCGAGATCGTCCGTGGCGCGCTCTTCGCCCCAGGTGACGGTGAATTCATAGATCTTGCGGCCGTCCATGACGTAGGGGACCGTCTTGGTGGCGTCGCCAAGCGCGATCGGCAGCATGCCGGAGGCAAGCGGATCGAGCGTGCCGGCATGGCCCGCCTTCTGCGCCTTGAAAAGCCACTTGATCTTGGAAACGGCCTCGGTCGAGCCGAAATCCACCGGCTTGTCGAGGATGAGCCAGCCCGAAATCGGGCGGCCCTTGGGCTTGCGTGGTTTGGACATTCTCTGTCTCTGTTATCGGTTTTTGTCGGTATCGGTGTCAGCATCGCCGTCATTGAGATCGCGCTGGACCTCCGGCGAGCGCAGCAGCGCATCGATCTTCTTGTAGTTGTCGAAGCTGGTATCGTCGCGGAAGCGGACTTCCGGCATGTATTTCATCTGCCGGAGCAGCGGCCCGAGACGGCCGCGGATGTATTTCGAATGACGATTGAGCGTGTCGATGACGATGTCGTGGTCGGCGACGCCGAGCGGCGTCACATAGGCGGTGGCGATCTTCAGGTCCGGCGACATGCGCACTTCGGAAATGGAGATCACAGTGCGCTCGATCAGGTCGTCGCGCACTTCGCCGCGCTGCAGGACCTGCGTGATCGCGGCGCGCACTTGTTCGCCGACGCGAAGCATACGCTGCGAGGGCGCGGAAGAAGTTGGTCTGGTCATGGTTTTTCCGTTAGCAGCGTCCCTTGGACGCTATAAAGCGGGTCACATGACTCGATCCGGCGCAAAGGTCAAGGCTGGATGGCTTGTTCTGCCTTCCAGAAGCCCAGAATCCGCTGGAATGCGGCATCCTGGGCCCCATCTGTCGTAAGCATTCGGGGTGTGGCGTACCGCGAGACGGCGTCCCGCCTGTCGCATGACCGCGATATGCTCGTCCGGTTGACGAACGTAGGAAACGACGATCCGATCGTTGTCTTCAGACGTTGTCGTCATGAGCGGCGAGCCTTTCTCCAGCCTCTTCGAACCCAATAAAAAACCGCCGGCGATGACCGGCGGTTTTGATATCTAGCCAATAGGAAGGCCGCTTACAGCGTGCGCGTGATGTGCTCGACGCGGAAGCATTCGATCGTATCGCCCGCGCGGATGTCTTCGTAGTTTTCGAAGGCCATGCCGCATTCCTGGCCGACGTTGACTTCGGAGACTTCGTCCTTGAAGCGCTTGAGCGTCTTGAGCTTGCCCTCGTGGATGACGACGTTGTCGCGCACCAGACGGACGCCGACGCCACGTTCGACCTTGCCTTCGGTGACGCGGCAACCCGCGACCTTGCCGACCTTCGTGATGTTGAACACCTCGAGGATCTCGGCATTGCCGAGGAAGGTTTCGCGGCGCTCCGGAGACAAGAGGCCCGACATCGCCGCCTTCACGTCATCCACCAGATCGTAGATGATGTTGTAGTAGCGGATTTCGATGCCTTCGCGCTCTGCGAGCGTGCGAGCCTGCGAGTTGGCGCGGACGTTGAAGCCGATGATCGCCGCGTCGGAAGCTCCGGCCAGCGAAATATCGGATTCGGTCACGCCGCCGACGCCCGAATGGACGATGCGGGCGCGAACCTCGTCGGTGCCGAGCTTGTCCAGCGCGCCGGCAATGGCTTCGATCGAGCCCTGCACGTCGCCCTTGATGACCAGCGGGAACTCCTTGGTGCCCGTGGCCTGCAGCGTCATCATCATCTGTTCCAGCGAACCGCGCTGGACCGACTGGCGGGCAGCCGCCTTGTCGCGGGTGAGACGCTGGCGGTATTCCGAGATTTCGCGGGCGCGGCTTTCGTTTTCGACGACAGCGAACTTGTCGCCGGCCTGCGGTGCCCCGGAAAGACCGAGTACCTCGACCGGCATGGCCGGGCCGGCTTCCTTCACATGCTCGCCCTTGTCGTTGACCAGCGCGCGTACGCGACCCCACTGATCGCCGGCAACGACGATCTGGCCGGGGCGCAACGTGCCCTTCTGGATGAGCACCGTCGCAACGGAGCCGCGGCCGCGATCGAGCTGGGCTTCGATGACCGTGCCTTCGGCCGTGCGGTTCGGATTGGCCTTGAGATCAAGGATTTCCGCCTGCAGCAGCACGGCTTCCAGCAGCTTGTCGAGGTTGGTGCGGTTCTTCGCGGAGACTTCCACGTCGAGCACTTCACCGCCCATGGATTCGACGAAGACTTCATGCTGCAGCAGTTCGGTGCGAACCTTCTGCGGGTTGGCTTCGTGCTTGTCGATCTTGTTGATCGCCACGATGATCGGAACACCCGCCGCCTTGGCGTGGTTGATCGATTCGATCGTCTGCGGCATCACGCTATCGTCGGCCGCAACGACCAGGATCGCGATGTCGGTCGCTTGGGCACCGCGAGCACGCATTGCCGTGAAGGCGGCGTGGCCAGGGGTATCGATGAAGGTGATCTTCTGGCCGTTCTGCTCGACCTGATAGGCACCGATATGCTGGGTGATGCCGCCAGCTTCGCCGGCCACCACGTTGGCGTGGCGGATGGCGTCGAGCAGCGAGGTCTTGCCGTGGTCGACGTGACCCATGATGGTAACGACAGGCGGACGGGAAACCAGTTCGCCGTCTTCGTCGGCAACGTTGAAGATGCCGTGTTCGACGTCGGATTCTGAAACGCGCTTGACCGTATGACCGAATTCGTTGGCGATCAGCTCTGCCAGATCGGCGTCGATGACGTCACCCGGCTTCAGCATCTGGCCTTCCTTCATCAGGAACTTGATGACGTCGACGGCGCGTTCGGACATGCGCTGCGACAGCTCCTGGATGGTGATTGTTTCCGGCAGCACGACTTCACGCGAAATCTTTTCGCGCGTTTCCTGCATCTGGCTGCGGCGGAACTTTTCCTGGCGGCGGCGCATGGCCGAAAGCGAGCGGCCGCGAGCGCTGCCGTCTTCGTCGACATTGGCCGTCGTTACCGTCAGCTTGCCGCGACGACGTTCTTCGTCGGTCTTCGGACGCGTAGTGACCGGCTTTGCCGGCTCGGGGCGCGTGACCTTGCCGCGCGCCGGAGGGCCACCACGCGGCGGGCCGCGATCGGTTTCTTCTTCATTGACCCGACGACGATTGGCCGGTGCTTCCACGGGCAGCGCGCCGGGGCGCGCCGGCTGCGGAGCCGCATCCGGGCGACGAGCAACGACAGGAGCCGCGGCCGCCTGCACGTCCGGCTTCGGTGCTTCCACCGGTGTGGGCGTTTCGACCTTTGCCTCTACGGCACGGGCAGCTTCTTCTTCGGCGCGGCGGGCGGCTTCGGCCTGCTCCACGATGCGACGGGCGGCTTCCTCTTCGGCGCGGCGCGCTTCTTCCTCGGCACGGCGGACGGCGTCCGCGGCATCGCGGGCCTGGGCGTCGGCGAGTGCGCGACGGCGCGCGTCCATTTCATCGGCAGACAGATGGTTCAGAACCACCGGTCGCGACGAGCGTTCCTGCTGCGGCCGCTGCTGATAGCTTTGGTTGGGCTGTCCCGGCCGCTGTTGCTGGCCACCGGGCTGATGAATGCGCGGAGCGGGCTGCGGCGGGCGCGGCGGCTGCGGCGTCGGTTCCGCGACGCGCGTCACGGATGGCGTTGCGGCAGCCGTCGTCGAAGCCGCGATCGGCTTTTCGTCTTCGGGGCGTAGGGGGCGGCGCTTGCGGGTCTCAACCACGACCGCCTTGGTGCGACCGCGGCCCATGTCCTGGCGCACGGTGCCCTGGTTTACGCCTGAAGGCTTCAGGGTGAGGGTCTTCTTACCCGAAACACTCAGCGTCTTGTCGTCTTGATTGTCGGTCATTCCGTTCCTGTTCCTTCGGACAGGGCTCGGAAACGTCCGTCAGACCCTGTCGTTCAATGCATGTACCTTAATGAGGCGTCCGGCATAGGCCGGTGACCGCGTCATTGTTTTCGCCGGCCAGCGCCGCCCGTTGCCCGGGACTGACCGCCGTTGCGGTACCGTTCGAGCAGGTTTGCGCGCTTCACTACACCTTCACCCGCCCGCCCTGCAAGCGCTGCGGCATGGATAAAAGCATTCTGGCCCATCAGTTCTTCCATTTCCGCCTCCGTGAAGACACGGAATGACGGTATTTCCTTTTCGGTCTCCATGCCGAGATGCCAGGCTTTTCGTGCCTGGTCGATCTTGCGGACGCCGTCAGCGGCGGCATCGATCGCATGGAACACGGCGAGTGCCGAACCGTTGCGAACGGAGCCATCTACCTTTGACGAGCCATTGACGAACTGGCTCGCTTTGCGCGCCATGTGCATCATCCCGGCAAGCTGCGCCACAAGAAGGCGGTCGACGATGGCGCCGAGATCGCTCGGTGCCGTCACCTCCGCCTTCAAGGCGCGAGAAAACAATTTCTTCGCTACCGCCTTGTCCACGAGTGCCCGGTCAAGCTTGACCCAGCAGCCGCGTCCCGGCAGCTGCCGCTTCAGATCGGGAACAACGGTCCCGTCAGGAGCGGCTACGAAGCGGATCAACTCGTCGGGCGATCCGCTTTCGCGTGTTACGATGCACGTGCGGCCGTTTGCGCCGTCACCCCCGAGATCTTCGTCTTCAGGCGGTGCGCTCGGCCTCTCGGTGATCGTCATGCTTCTTGCTCGGCTTCATCCTCCGCGACCTCTTCGGTCTCAGTGGCGAGATCGGCTTCCGTGATCCAGCCAGCCGACAGACGAGCCTGCACGATCATCTGCTCCGCCTCGACACGCGAGACTTCGAGCTTGGAGAACAGGCCTTCGAACTTCTTCGTCTCGCCGTTCTTGCGTTCGCTCCAGCCGACGAGGTCGTCGGCGGCGCAGCCGGCGAAGTCCTCGATCGTCTTGATGCCGTCCTCACCGAGGGCGACCATCATCTGCGCGGTCATACCGTTGATCTGGCGCAGCTCGTCGGATACGCCGAGTGCTTTGCGCTTCTCGTCCATTTCAGCTTCCAGGCGCTCCAGATATTCGCGGGCGCGCTGTTGGATTTCCTGGGCGGTTTCTTCGTCGAAACCGTCGATGGAGGCGATTTCGTCGAGTTCGACATAAGCCAGCTCCTCGACGGCGGCAAAGCCTTCGGAAGCCAGAACCTGGCCGACCATCTCGTCGACATCGAGCGCGTCCATGAAAAGGTTGGTGCGCTCGTTGAATTCCTTCTGACGGCGTTCCGATTCCTCGGCTTCCGTCATGATGTCGATGTCCCAGCCGGTCAGCTGCGAAGCAAGGCGAACGTTCTGGCCGCGGCGGCCAATCGCCAGCGACAGCTGTTCGTCCGGAACCACGACTTCGATGCGCTCGGCGTCCTCATCGAGAACGACCTTGGAGACTTCAGCCGGCTGCAACGCATTGACGACGAAGTTCGCCGGCTCGTTGGACCACGGAATGATGTCGATCTTTTCGCCCTGCAGCTCGCCGACGACGGCCTGGACGCGCGAACCGCGCATACCGACGCATGCGCCGACCGGATCGATCGACGAGTCGTTCGAAATAACGGCGATCTTGGCGCGCGAGCCCGGATCGCGGGCAACCGATTTCACCTGGATGATGCCGTCGTAGATTTCAGGCACTTCCATGGTGAAGAGCTTGACCATGAACTGCGGATGCGTGCGCGACAGGAAAATCTGCGGACCGCGCTGCTCGCGGCGAACGTCGTAGACATAGGCGCGGACGCGGTCGCCGTAGCGGAAGTTCTCGCGCGGGATCATCTCGTCGCGGCGGATGATGCCTTCGCCACGGCCGAGGTCGACGATGACGTTGCCGTATTCGACGCGCTTGACCGTACCGTTGACGATTTCGCCGACGCGATCCTTGAATTCGTCGAACTGGCGGTCACGCTCGGCTTCGCGCACCTTCTGCACGATGACCTGCTTGGCCGACTGGGCGGCGATGCGGCCGAAATCCATCGGCGGCAGCGGATCGGCGATGAAATCGCCAAGAGCTGCATCCGGGTTGCGGTCGCGGGCCAGTTCCAGCGGGATCTGCGTGGAATAGTCCTCGGCCTTCTCGACGACTTCGAGCAGGCGCTGCAGCCGGATTTCGCCGGTCTTCGGGTTGATGTCGGCGCGGATGTTCGACTCCGAGCCGTAACGCGAGCGCGCGGCCTTCTGGATCGCGTCTGCCATTGCGGCAAGCACGATCTCGCGGTCGATGACCTTTTCGCGCGCCACTGCATCTGCGATCTGCAGAAGTTCTAGCCGGTTCGCACTGACTGCCATTGTTTTTAGTCTCCGTCTTCCTGCCCTTGGGTTCCCGTTCCGTCAGGCGGTTCGTTGATCGATTATTCTTCTTCGTCGTCCGCTTCGTTCTGGTTCGCTGCCTCGGCTTTCGCCAGCTTGTCGGCGCGCAGCGCGTCGCGGATGAGATCGTCCGTCAGGATCAGCTTGGCCTCGGCCAGCGTGCTGAACGGAATGGTCACCTTCGGTTCCTCGCCATAGGCAACCTGGTCGCGTTCGATCGTGAAACCATCGTCGTTGACGTCGGCGATCTTGCCGCGAAAGCGCTTGCGGTTATCAACCAGGATCGAGGTCTCGCACTTGACGATATGGCCGATCCAGCGGCGGAAATCCGACTTGCGCACCATTGGCCGGTCGATGCCGGGCGAAGACACCTCCAGATGATACGCCTTATCGACGGGATCTTCCACATCAAGCACAGGCGAAATCGCCGTCGAGACTTCTTCGCAATCCTGAACGGTCATGGTGCCGTCGTTGCGCTCGGCCATCACCTGCAACGTCAGGCCGTTCTGGTTCAGGAGGCGCACGCGCACCAGGCGGAAGCCCATGCCGACGATCACGGGCTCGATGATGGCGGCGACGCGCTGGTCAAGGCCGGTTTCGACGATCAGGCGCGGTTCATTGGTATTGTCTGCGTTTGTCACTTCCGACAAGCGTTCACTCCTGCAGGCTACTGCATTTGGGAGATCGAGCTAATAAAAAAGAGCGGGTCCTTGCGGCCCACTCTTCATCACACGATCAAGAATTTGAATGCGGATATAAGCCCGTTTCCGGCAAATTGCAAGGCTTTCGCGCCGAAACCTGCTCGGCTGCCTATTTCAGTACGCCGAGCATCGAACTGTCGGGATAGCAGGTGGGCTTCATGCCGCTCTTTTCCTGCCATTGGCCTATCGACCGTCTCGTCTTGTAGCCGGGCAGGCCATCCGTGCCGCCGACGTCGTAGCCCTTGCGCTCCAAAGTCTTCTGCATGCCGGCGACATCGGAGCGCAGCATCTTGCCGACATCGCCCCATTGGCCCTGGAAGGCGCCGCTGCCGGCGGCGATCCGGTCGGCAAGGTTGCCGATGTAAATGCCGTAGAGGTCGGAGTTGTTGTATTCCTTGATGACGTAGAAATTCGGCGTGACGATGAACTCCGGTCCGTCGCGGCCGGCCGGCACCAGCATCATGCCGCTGGCGCGCAATTCGTCTGATGGAAAGGCTTTGCCGGAAATCCTGGTGATGCCGAGCGATGCCCAGTGCGAGATCGGCTTGGCGAGATCAGGCCCTTCCTGGGCGCAGGAAACAGCCTGCGGGATGGCGACCTCATAGCCCCAGCTGCGGCCGCGCTGCCAGCCCTTCTGGACCAGATAGTTGGCTATGGATGCCAGTGTATCCGGCACCGAGGTCCAGATGTTGCGGTGGCCGTCGCCGTCGAAATCGACAGCATATTTCAGGTAGCTGGTGGGCATGAATTGCGGCTGGCCAAGCGCGCCTGCCCAGGACCCCATGAACTGATCGGGCGTGACGTCGCCATGGTCGAGGATGTGCAATGCCGCGATAAGCTCGGTGCGGAACATGTCCTTGCGGGTCGACATGAAGGCTTTGGTCGCCAGCACCTGGATCGCCGAATTCGGCAGCTTCGCGGCCCCGAAGCCGGTCTCGCGGCCCCAGATGGCCAGCAGGATCGGCCCCGGCACCCCGTAGGTCTTCTCGATCCGCTGCAGCACCGGGCCATATTGCGAAGCGAGGCTCCGTCCGGTCGCTGCCAGCTTTTGCAGCCGCGCCTCGTTGAAATACGGAGCGGGCGAGGAGAATTCGGCCTGCGTCTGCTTCTGCTCCTGGGGTTTTGGAAAGCCCGGGGGTACGAGATCCGGCAGGTCCCAGTTCAGCGTGATACCGGCAAAGGCGGCGCGGAAGGTCTTTTCGGATATCCCGTCCTTTTGCGCCTGGGGCCAGAGATCCTTCTGCAGCCAGCTCTGGAACTGCGCTTCGACATCGGCCTTCGAGGCGGCAAACGCGGGCAGGGGAAGGATGGTCAGGAGGAGGATGAGCAGCCGCAGAATATGTCGCGCGATACCCCCCTCTGTCCCTTTCGGGACATCTCCTCCACAAGGGGGGAGATCGTGGGCGGCGCGCTTCATGCCATATCGACGGTCCGAAGTTTCTGCAGATGCAGCAGCTGATTGTTTGGTGAAGACAGAGCTCCGGGTTACCAATCTCCACCCCTGTCGGGGAGATGTCACGAAGTGACAGAGGGGGGTGCGCACTCTCCTCATGCTCTGCCTCTCCTCAAATCGCCGTCCGCGCCCGCAGCGCCGCCGTCAGCGTGCCTTCGTCGAGATAATCGAGCTCGCCTCCTACCGGCACCCCATGGGCCAGCCGGGTGATCTTGATCTCAAGACCGGCAAGCTGGTCGGTTATATAGTGTGCTGTGGTTTGGCCTTCCACCGTGGCGTTGACGGCGATGATGATCTCGCGGACGCCGCCTTCGGCGACCCGCGCGATCAGTCCGCGAATATTGAGATCGTCGGGGCCGACGCCATCGAGCGGCGACAGCACGCCGCCGAGCACATGGTAGGCGGCATTCATCGCACCGGCCCGCTCCAGCGCCCAGAGATCGGACACATCCTCGACGACGATGATGACGGACTGGTCGCGGTGGTCGTCGGTGCACACGGTGCAGGGATCGACGGTATCGACATTGCCGCAGCGAGAGCAGATCTTCACCTTGTCATAGGCTTCGCCCATGGCGTGGGAAAGCGGCCCGAGCAGCTGGTCCTTCTTCTTGATCAGGTGCAGAGCCGCGCGCCGCGCCGAGCGAGGCCCAAGCCCCGGCACTTTCGCCAGAAGCTGGATGAGTTTTTCGATTTCGGGGCCGGTGACTCGCTTTGCCATGGGAGGCTTTTAGCCCATAAGCTCAAGGAACGGAATCACGGAAGGGATGATTGGCCGATGAAAATTCTGGCCATTTGCGTCGGCGCCGCCGAAACGCTGCCCGGCAGGAAAAGCAGGACCGGCATCAACAAACATGCCGTGAGCGGCGGCGTCATGATCGACGGGGAAGGTCTGATCGGCGATGCGATCTGCAATCGCGAGCATCACGGCGGCCGCGACCAGGCCGTCTATGTCGAGGGATCGTTGACGCTGGATTGGTGGGCGAAAGAACTCGGGCGCCCTCTGGAGCCCGGCACGTTCGGCGAAAATCTCGTCATCGAAGGGCTCGACAATTGCGCAGTCGCCGTCGGCGATAGATTCATAGTCGGCAATCTTGTTCTGGAGGCCACCTCGGCCCGTATTCCCTGCGCGACCTTCGCCGCGAAGATGGGTGATCCCAAATTCGTGAGACGCTATACGCGTGCGGGGCGCCCCGGCATCTACTGTCGTGTCGTCCAAGGCGGCACCCTAGCAGCGGGCGCTGTCGTGACCTACGTTCCCTATGCAGGCAGCCCCGTCACCATGCCGGAAATGATGGCGACTTTCGGCAGGCAACTATCGCCGCAGGATCGAGCGCGTTATCTGGCAGCACCCATTCACTACAAGCTGAGGGCCATGCTTGAGGGCGACGCCGGTAATCTCTAGGCTTACCGCATGGCGATCGCCACGGCAGCACCCGCCATGGTGCCGGCGCTGGCGCGATTGGCGATGCGGACGGCGCGGCGGCTCTTCAGGAACGTCCTCGCCTTTGCCGCAAGCATTGCCCAGGAAAGATCGATGACAACAAGCACCACGAACATCGTCGCCACAAGCTCGGCCCAGCCGGAAAGGGTGACGGCATGAAGATCGATGATCGAGGGCAGCAGTGCCACGTAGAACACCATGATCTTCGGGTTGCCCATGGTCACCGTGAAGCCGGCGAGGAAAAGCCGCGCGGCTGATGGCTCGTCCGGTAGCTGTTCCTCTGCCGTGTCCGAGGCCGCAAACCACATTTTCCAAGCGAGATAGAGAAGATAGGCGACGCCAAGCCATTTGATCACCACGAAGGCCCAGTGGAAGGTTTCGGCGATGGTCGCAAGGCCCGCAACGGCGCAGGTCAGCCAGATCGCTTCGCCCAGCCACATGGCGGAGAGAAAGGGCAACACATTGCGGGCGCCCTTGGTGAGCACGCGTGCCACGAGTGCTGCGATGTTCGGCCCCGGCGATCCGGCGGCGATGAACAGTGCACCGGCAAAAACAAGCAACATCGACAGGCTCATCGCATTCTCTCCGATCGGGCAGGCCAGAAGGCATATGGAAGACACCCAGAAATAGCATCCTGGCTGCCGTTTTCCAAATTCCCGATGTGCTCCTCACCCGAGTTGCGCGCGAAATCGCTCGAAGAGTGCCTTGCCCTCAGGCCAATCGCTCAGCCCGGATGCTGAATTGATATGACCGAGTGGCCCCACACTCACAAACTCGCTGCCCCAGATTTCGGCGCTATCCCGGGAATAATCGTAGGGGCCGTAGGGATCGTCGGTGCTGGTGACGAGCATGGACGGAAACGGCAGCCGTTGCCGCGGCGGATTGGCGAAACTGCCGGCCCCAGTCAGATAGACCTCACCGGTCGGATCGGGTGGCGCGACAAGGAAGGCACCAAGGATCGGCGTTTTCTGCACGGGTGCCCAATGCGCGATTAGCTGGCAGGCAAGACTATGAGCGATCAGGATCGGCGGCGTTTTCGAGCGGGCGATCTCCCTTTCGAGCGCTTCGATCCAGTCTGTGAGCATCGGTCTGTCCCAGCTCGATGGCTGGAATCGTCGTATGTGCGGATCCTGCCGCTCCCACAAGGTCTGCCAATGATCTCCGTCGGAGCCACCAAGCCCCGGCAGCATGATGATATCGCTCATCCCTGTCCTCTCTCGCTATCTGGTGGAGAAAAACTGACATCTCGCTCAAGCAATTGACATTGCAATCCATTGGATAAAATCTTCTCCAACCGATGAATTAAAGGTGGAAAATGGAAAGCGCCGAGAAGGAGTTGGACCCGACTGACATGTCGATGATCGAGATCCTGCAGCGGGATGGAAGGCTCTCGGTATCGGAACTCGGTCGCCGCGTCGGCCTTTCGCAGCCGGCGGCATCGGAGCGGTTGAAGCGGCTGGAAGAGCGAGGTGTGATCGCAGGCTATCGTGCCGTCGTCGATCCCGCTACGGTCGGGCTCGGCATGATGGCGGTCATCCGGCTGCGCACCTCGCATGAGCATATCCGTCCATGCCTGAAGCAGTTTTCGGAAATGCCCGAGATCATCGAAGTTCTCAGATTGACGGGGGAGGATTGTTTCCTGCTCAAGGTCCTCGTGCCGACAGCCGCCAACCTTGAAACCATCGTCGATTCCATCGCCCGCCATGGCGCGGTGACGACGTCGCTGGTGCTGCGGAACGAACCGGTAAAGCCGATCGGCCGCGAATTGATCCGCAAGACGATCGCCCGGTGAGGGAGCCTTTGGGCGCCGATCTTAGAAAGGCAGCTTGAAACCGGGCGGGATCGGCAGGCCGGCGGTCAGCTCGCGGGTCTTGTCGGCGGCGATCGCCTCGGCCTTTTCCTGGGCATCCTTGTTGGCGGCGACGATCAGGTCTTCGAGGATCTCGACATCGTCTTCCTTGAAGAGCGACGGATCGATCTTGATGCCCAGCATCTGGCTCTTGCCGTTGACGGTGACGGTGACGAGGCCGCCGCCGGCCTTGCCTTCGACGCGAATGTCGGCGATTTCCGACTGCATCTTCTCCATCTTGGCCTGCATTTCCTTCACTTTGCCCATCATGCCCATGATGTCACGCATCGTCATTGGTCCTTCTTTTGCGTATCGTCAGCGTAATTGGTGAGGATGGGATGCGAAGGCCGCTCCAGGCCGTCGAGCCCATGCGGTTCCGCTGCCGTTCATCCTACTCCTAGAATTCTATGTCGTCGCCCGGCAGAATATCCCCGTCGACGGATTCTGCGATGGCTGGAGCGGTTGTCTGCTCCTCCTCTTCTTCCGTCTCCGGTGCCCGCACGCGTACGTCGATGATCTTTGCACCGGGAAACTGCGACAGGATGGCCGCGACATCCGGGTCCTGCCGCGCATCGGCGACCCGCTGCTTCTGCGCGTTCGCTTCGGCTTCCACCAGCGTCGGCTCGCCTTCGTCGCGGCTGAGACTGACGATCCAGTGGATGCCGGTCCATTCCTTCAGCTTGACGGCAAGCTCGTTCAGCAGTGTGCCGGGAGCGCCTGATGTCAGGCTGACGTCGAGCCGGCCCGGCTCCAGCCGTACGGGGCGCACGAAGGTGCGCACCAGCACCTTCAGCTTCGGATCGCGCTTCTGGCCGGCAAGCTCGGCGATATCGGCCATCGAATTGATCGGCACGAGCGGCTTTGGCGCTTCGGTCGGCCTCGGCTCGATGCGTCCCACAGGTTGCGAATCCGGCTGCGTATTCGGCACCGAACGCAACATGGCAACCGGCGCCGAGGGCGCGGGTCGTGGCGCTGGTGTTTCGACGGCTCTCGCCATGGCAGTGCCCTGGTAGGAAACCGGTGTCCCTCCGCCGCTGCCGATCGGGGATGCCGACGGTGGGCGAGCACCGCCATTGCCATCAGAAAATTCCACAAGCCTGCGCGCGGCATCTTCCGGTGCGGGCAGATGCGCGGCATGCGCCAGCCGGATCAATACCATTTCGGCAGCACCGGCAGTCCGCGACGCGTTCTCGGTCTCGGCTATGCCCTTCAGAAGCATCTGCCAGATGCGCGACAGTGCCGTCACCGCCACGCCCTGCGCAAACTCCAAGGCTTTTATGCGCTCGACTTCGCTCAGCGACGGATCGTCGGCGGCATCGGGCACATATTTCAGGCGGGTGACGAGATGGGTGAAATCGGCAAGGTCGGTCAGCACGACGACGGGGTTGGCGCCGGCCTCATACTGGCTGTTGAACTCGGCCAAGGCGGACGAAACATCGCCTTTGACGATGTGGCCGAAGAGATCGACGATGCGGGCGCGATCGGCAAGTCCCAGCATCGAGCGCACGGCATCGGCTGCAACAAAACCGCTGCCGTGGGCGATCGCCTGGTCGAGCAGCGACAGACCGTCGCGCGCCGAGCCTTCGGCGGCCCGGGCGATCATGGCGAGCGCTTCCGGCTCCACCTCGATGCCTTCCTTGCCGGCAATGGTGGTGAACAGTCCCACGAGATCGGACGCGCTGATGCGGCGCAGGTCGAAGCGCTGGCAGCGCGACAGGACCGTGATCGGCACCTTGCGGATTTCTGTCGTGGCGAAGATGAATTTCACATGCTCGGGGGGTTCTTCCAGCGTCTTCAACAGGCCGTTGAAGGCGGCCGTCGACAGCATGTGCACTTCGTCGATGATGTAGACCTTGTAGCGCGCCGATACCGGCCGGTAGCGCACCTGCTCGATGATCTCACGGATGTCGTCGATACCCGTATGGGAGGCGGCGTCCATCTCGATGACATCGACATGCCGGCCTTCCATGATCGCCTGGCAATGCTCGCCTGGCTCGCGCAGATCGATCGTTGGGCGATCGATGTCCGATGTCCTGTAGTTGAGTGCACGGGCAAGGATGCGGGCGGTCGTCGTCTTGCCGACGCCGCGCACGCCGGTCAGCATGTAGGCCTGCGCGATGCGCCCGGTCTCGAACGCGTTGGTGAGCGTTCGGACCATCGGCTCCTGGCCGACCATAAGATCTGTGAAGTCCTTGGGCCTGTACTTGCGGGCCAGCACCCGGTAACCGGTGCCGGTCGAGGCGGCATCTTTTGATTGTCGCTCGCTGTCGCTCATCGCCCTGCTGTTGCCCGCAGAAAGCCGGGTCTTGCTTTCGGAAAGGGTGGGAGGCTGGCACGATGACCCGTGCCGGGCTCGTTAGGGCTGCTTCCTTCCGGACCTGACCCGGTTGGCGAGTGGCTCGTCCACCACCAACCTCCCGGATGCACATATCGGCAATATCGCCATCAAAAGCAAGCCAAGGTCAAAAAAAACTGCTAAACATTTGATAAAACAATGGAGGATGCCCCTTGAAAGACTTCGCTCTCGACGAGAGACTGGCGAATGACAGCGTTTCCGTCGTGATGACAGGCCTTTGCGACGTGCGCCTGATGAAGGATAGCCGTTGGCCGTGGCTTCTGCTGGTGCCCCGCCGGCCCGATAAATCGGAAATATTCGAGTTGACACCGCTCGACCAGATTTTGCTCACTTTCGAGACCGAGAAGGTCGCGAGCGCCCTGAAGACGCTGACAGGGGCGACAAAAATCAACGTCGGGGCTCTTGGAAATATCGTCCGTCAGCTTCATGTTCATGTGATTGCGCGGTTCGAAGGGGACGCAAACTGGCCCGGCCCGATCTGGGGTCACGGCAAGGCGGAGCCCTATTCGGACGAAGATATGAACAGCTTCATAGCCAAGTTGCGGGACACGCTTTCACAATGAGCCATTCCATCTTTTCCTCGGATGCGCCCCATCCGGAAGCCAGCAGTCTCACCGCCTTTGCGGAAAATCAGCTTAACCGGGATGCCGAGCATCGCGACGAGGAATCGATCAAGCAGGCGCTGGCCAAGGAAGGCACGCATATCCTGGCCTTCGCCAAGGAGCAGCTGGTCTTGAAGCACGACGGCCAGGTGCTCGATCCGCTGTTTGCCCGCTACGAGTTGCAGGAACTCGATCCGGATTGGGAGGCCGCCGTGCTGCTCGGCTACCGCAGGACCGGCGAGCCGCGGCTGGCCGTGCCGGTACGCATCAATGCCGACGAGCTCGCGAGCCAGTACAAGCCGGCCGACATGCGCTCGCTCTGGCGCGACCTCTTGCTGGAGGGCGAAATCCTCGGCGAGGCGGCGCAGGGCATGAGCCTCATCCGCTGGAACAGCGACAACCGCTTCTGCGGGCGGTGCGGCTCCGTCATGGAAAGCCGCATCGGCGGCTACAAGCGGGTCTGCACGGCCTGTGAACACGTGATCTTCCCGCGCACCGACCCGGTCGTCATCATGCTGACGGTCGATGAGGAACGGAATCGCTGCCTGCTCGGCCGCAGCCACCATTTTGCGCCCGGCATGTATTCCTGTCTGGCCGGTTTCGTCGAGCCGGGCGAAACAATCGAGAATGCCGTGCGCCGCGAGACGCACGAGGAATCCGGCATCCAAACCGGCCGCGTGCGCTATCATGCGTCACAGCCCTGGCCGATGCCGCACTCGCTGATGATCGGCTGCTATGCCGAGGCGAAGTCGACGGAGATTCACATGGACGAAGCCGAGCTCGAGGACTGCCGCTGGTTCACGCCCGAAGAAACGCTTGCCATGCTCGATCGAGTCTCCGCCTCCGGCAACACGTCCCCGCCCAAGGGGGCCATTGCCCATCGCCTGATGCGCGACTGGGTGGAATGGAAACGATAGGTCTTTGCCTGCCATGGCACGCTCGGAACGCTTGTTGACGCTGCTGCAGACGCTTAGGCGCTACCGCCGCCCGGTCAGCGGTGCTGTTCTGGCGGAGGAAACCGGCGTCAGCCTCCGCACGCTCTATCGCGATATCGCGAGCCTGCAGACACAGGGCGCCATGATCGAAGGCGAGCCGGGCATCGGCTATGTTCTGAAGCCTGGCTTCATGCTGCCGCCGATGATGTTTTCGCAGGACGAGATCGAAGCGCTGGTGCTGGGGTCCCGGTGGGTGGCGCGTGCTACCGACGCGCGACTGGCGGCAGCGGGCGCGGATGCACTTGCCAAGATCGCCGCGGTGCTGCCGGCCGAGATGCGCGACGAGGTCGATCAGGCAGCGGTGGTCGTCGCGACGCGCCGCATCACCGAGGACAGGACCGATCTCTCCCTCATGCGCAAGGCGATCCGCACGGAGCGCATGGTGCAGCTGACCTATGGCGATGTGAACGGCTCCATTTCGACCCGGCGGATCTGGCCCTTCGCGCTGGGCTATTTCGACAATTCGCGCATCATCATGGCATGGTGTGAACTGCGCCAGGATTTTCGTCATTTCCGCGCCGACCGTATCGTCGATTTCGCGGTTCTGGAGGCACGCTATCCACGTCGCCGCGTCGCCTTGGCCAGGGAATGGCACGCCCGGGAGGGCGTCGTCCACAACTGACCTCGACACCCAACACTACTGCCAGAAACTGTCAGTAGGCTTGGCTATTATCGGCACCATCCAAGCAGGATGGGAGGACCGATCATGGCAAGCAACGTTTTCATCACTACGAAACAAGTGCAGCGCGGCGGCGTCGAAGCCGGCAAGGGCAATGATGTTTCAATATCGGCACCGCTGGCTCGCCTCTCGCAGATTGCGCTTGGCTATTTCACCCGTCGCTGGAACCGCCTCGATATCGAGGAAACGCCGAATTCCGTGAAGCGCGATCTGGGCTTCCTGGACGGACGCGCCCCTTACCGTGAGGAAGAGCGGATGCACTAACCGCACCGCCGACTCCCAGCCTAACTTCCGACACGCTCAACTCGCCTTCCGCCGGTAAGCTTCGCCCAGCTTGCCGGACCGCATATGCTCGCCCTCATATCCCTCAAAACCAAAGGAATATCCCGATGACCAACCCCAACCTCATCATCTTTTATGTCAAGGATCCTGCCGAGAGCACGCCGTTCTACCGTGACCTGCTCGGTCACGAGCCGGCCTTCGCCTCGCCGAATTTCGTGGCTTTCTCGCTCAACAACGGCTTCAGCCTTGGCCTGTGGCGTCGCAGCAGCGTCGAACCGCAGCCCTCCGCCATCGGCAATCGCGGCGAACTGGGCTTCATGGTCGAAGGCGCAGGCGCCGTCGAACAGCACTACAAGGATTGGAAGGCGCGTGGTCTGCCGATTGCGCAGGAACTGACGACGATGGATTTCGGCCCGACCTTCGTCGTCCTCGATCCTGACGGTCATCGGCTCCGGGTTTGTGAGCCGGATAAATAAGCTGCCAGGCGTGTGGCTTGCCCCTCACCCTAGCCCTCTCCCCGCTCGCGGGGAGAAGGTGGCCGACAGGCCGGATGAGGGGCAAATCGTCCATTATTCGAGTTGACTTGCGGCATTCGCGGAAGAGACTGATCGATAACCCAGAGAGCTAGGGAAGGCGCAATTGCTGCATCACATTTCATTCGGTGTCGCGGATATCGAGAAAGCCGCTGCATTCTATGACGCGGCATTTGCACCGCTTGGCTATGTGCGGGTTTGGGAAGACCTAAACCCAGGCAATCCCGACCAAGCGATCGGATATGGCCCAGCAGGCGGCGGCGACAAGTTCGCCATCAAATTGCGGAGCAAGGACGCTCGAGCTCCCGGCTCCGGCTTTCATCTCGCCTTTGCCGCACCAGGCCGCGAAGCCGTTTCGTCGTTTTATGAGGCTGCGCTGGCTCACGGCGGCGTGGACAATGGGGCACCGGGTCTTCGGCCTCACTATGGCCCGAATTATTTTGCCGCCTTCGTCATCGATCCGGACGGCCATCGCATTGAGGTCGTTACCAAGGCTGCGGAATAGCTGACGGTGGAAGCGCAGCGGTATCGCCATCCGCCCTCGTGGTTCGAGGCTGCAGCCCTTCGACAGGCTCAGGGTGCTTTCGCACCTCACCATGAGGACTGATCTTTTGTGCCGCCACAGAAGGCACTCCACCTCATGGTGAGGGGCACTGCCGTGGGAGCGCAGCGAAAACGGTGGTGCCTCGAACCACGAGGTGGCTTCCGACACGACCGGACTTAGAGATCGCCCCGCATCGGATGCCCCTTGTAGACGCCGAGGATGCGGACTTTTTCCGAGAAGAAGCGCAGTTCTTCCAGCGCGCGGCGCACATGCGCATCGGCGGGATGGCCTTCGATATCGGCATAGAATTGCGTTGCGACAAAACGGCCGCCGAGCTGGTAGCTTTCGAGCTTCGTCATGTTGATGCCGTTGGTGGCGAAGCCGCCGAGCGCCTTGTAGAGCGCGGCGGGAATGTTGCGGACGTTGAAGACGAAAGTGGTGACGATTTTTTCGTCCGGCGCGTTGCGTTCCGCCCAGGTCTCGTTGCGCGACAAAACGACGAAGCGCGTCATGTTGTCTTCGGTGTCCTCGACATTCTCGGCGATGATTTCAAGGCCATAAAGGTCGGCCGCAAGCCGTGGCGCCAGCGCCGCCATGCTGCGGTCGCCGGTTTCCTGCACCAGCTTGGCCGCACCCGCCGTATCGCCGGCGATGACCGGCTTCCAGCCGTTGGCGCGCACGATCTTGCGGCACTGGCCGAGCGCATGGATGTGGCTGTGCACCGTGCGGATCTCTTCCTTGGTCACTCCAGGCAGCACCATCAGCTGGAAGCGAATCGGCATGAAATATTCGCCGACGATATGCAGTCGCGATTCCGGCAGCAGGTGGTGAATGTCGGCGACGCGCCCGGCAATGGTGTTCTCGATCGGAATCATGCCGAGATCGGCCTCGCCGTTGTCGATCGCAGTGAAGGCGTCCTCGAAGGTTTGGCAGGGCAGCGGCTCCATGGTCGGGAACATGTCACGGCAGGCCATGTCGGAATTGGCGCCGTAGTCGCCCTGGAAGGAGATCTTGTTGGTCTTGGTGATCATGGGACTGCCTTTGGGGAGTGCCGTCAGAGAGAAGCGGCGGAAAGGATACGGCGAGCCTTTTCGAGGTCGGCGGGAGTATCGACACCGAGTGGGATCGTGTCAACGATCTCGACGTCGATGCGCATGCCGGCTTCCAGCGCCCGCAGCTGCTCCAGCGATTCGCGCAGTTCCAGCGGCGATGGGCCGAGGCTGACGAATTTCGCGAGCGCCGCGCGACGATAGGCATAAAGGCCGATATGATGATAGAGCGGACCATTCCCGTAGGGCGCGGTCGTCCGGGTGAAATAGAGCGCCCGCAGGCGATTGTCCGAAATGGCCGAACCGACCACCTTGACGACGCTCGGCGCCGTCTTTTCTTCCTCGTCCTTGATCTCGACGGTCAGCGTGGCAATGTCGACGGCCGGATTTTCGAGCGGACGCAGCGATGCGCGGATGGTTTCGGGATCGATTGTGGGAAGGTCGCCCTGGACATTGACGATGATTTCGGCGCGGCCTTCGGGATCGACGACCTGCAGCGCCTCATAGATGCGGTCCGAGCCCGATTGATGATCCCTGCGCGTCATGACGACTTCGAAGCCGGCATTGGCAACGGCGGCATAGGTATCCTCGTGATCGACGGCGACGACGATGCGACCGATCGCCGCCTCGCGCGCACGCTTGGCAACCTGTACGATCATGGGCAGGCCGCAAATATCCGCGAGCGGCTTGCCCGGTAGGCGAGTGGAAGCCATGCGGGCGGGAATGAGGACCAGGGTCTTGTCTAAATTTGAATCTGTCATTCTTGGGCCTTCTATTCCCGCGGGAAAAGTGTCAAAACGTCTCATGGTGGAGGCGGTTTACAGAGTTGCAAGAAACAGCCAAAAGACATAGGTTTCGCGCGAATTCAAGATGGGCCGGCAGAGGATGCTGGTGGCGAGGGGAGCATAGCAGATGAATTCATCCTACGTGAACATGGGAGTCGGGGCACTTTTGGCCACGCTGTTCGTGTTGAAGTCCGTGTCGCTCGCGTCAGGATTTATTTTCCATTCAGAGGCACCGGAAAAGCCCGGTTTCGCCATCGTCGCGGCCGAGGAGCCGGCTGCAGGCGACAAGGCCGCGGCCGCCAAGCCGGATACGCCGATCGCCCAGCTCTTGCAGAAGGCTGATGCCAAGGTCGGCGAAACGATCTTCAAGAAGTGTCAAGCCTGTCATTCCGGGGAAAAAGGCGGACCGAACAAGGTCGGCCCGGATCTCTGGGGCATCGTCGATCGCCCGGTCGGCGAGCATGAGGGCTTTGCCTATTCCTCCGGCATGAAGGACTTCTCCAAGGGCGGCTCGGAAAAGTGGACTTACGATCATCTCTATCACTTCCTCGCTGCTCCGAAGAAGTTCGTTGCCGGAACGGCAATGGGCTTTGCCGGCCTGCCCAAGGAAGAGGATCGCGCCAACGTGATCGCCTATCTGCGCACGCTTGCCGATACGCAGGTGCCGCTGCCGGATCCGAACGCCGCGCCGGCTGCTGCGACCAACTGATATTGACACCAGTACCCGCAATCGAAAGCCCGGTCAGAATGGCCGGGCTTCTTCGTTCCGCTTTTCAGAGAGCATGCTTGCGCGAGCGCGTCCTCTGATCGAGATCATAGACCTTCAGCCCTTCCTCGGCCTTGGGCGGCACGCGCCATTCCTGCGGAGCCAATGCCTTGCGGCCGTCGCGCAAGCCAGCGTCCCAATGCTCGCGCATCGAAAGCGCTGAGAACTCGTAGTCCTTGGAATGTGAGCGGAACTGCTTGTTGCGATAGATCAGGTGGATGATGGTGACGCTATAGTCGCAGCTATGCACCTGCAGTTTCTGGATTTCGGGGTCGGCCTTGGCCTCATCGGGAAGGCGGGCATAAAGTTCGGCTATGGCGCGCCTCAGGCGGTGACGCTCCAGAAAAAGGTCGGTGTTCAGTCGGGTGCGGCTCGAATAGGTGATATCCTTGCGCCGCTCCTCGACTTCTTCGAGATCCTGCGGCAGATTGCCGACGGCGCTGAAGAGATCGACCTGAAACACCACGGTATCGACGCCCGCGCCGTTGCTGAGCACGTAGCCCAGCGGCGTGTTCGAAACCAGGCCGCCGTCCCAGTATTGCTCGCCGCCGATCTTGATCGCCGGAAAGCCCGGCGGCAGGGCGCCGCTCGCCATTACGTGTTCCGGCGTGATCTTGGTGTCCTTATTGTCGAAAAAGGCGAAGTTGCCGGTGCGCACATTGACCGCACCGAGGCTGAGCCGCACCGGGCCGTGATTGATTCGGTCGAAATCGACATGGTCGAGCAGCGTCTGCCGCAATTGCTCGGTGTCGTAGATGCTGGTCGCGCCCTTGGAACCAGGCGCCTGGAACCAGGATGGAATCTGCCAGGGCGAAAAGAAGCCGGGGACGCCGAAGGTCGACACCCACCAGCTGCTGACCGTGCGATAGAAAGCGGTGCTCTGGCGCTGCTGTTCCATCAACACGTCGACCGGGAGCTGGATGCCGACCTTGTTCCAAAAGGAGCGCAGCGCCTTGAGCCGCTCTCCCGGCACATTGCCGGCCATGATCGAGGCATTGATCGCGCCGATCGAGATGCCGGCGATCCAGTCGGGTTCGATATTCTGTTCTCGGAGCGCTTCGAAGGCGCCCGCCTGATAGGAGCCGAGAGCGCCGCCTCCCTGGAGTACGAAGACTTTCTGCGAATAGGCCGAAGCGGGATTGGTGAGTGGAGCTGCAATATTCATGTGCCATCCTTTGCTGCGCTTCAGCCTGAAAGCCGCGATGCGCAAATATATGACCATTTTCCTGCCTGTTTCTCCGAATGCGGAGATATGTCGTCCCGGCCATTGGCGGCTTGGGGCCGGCCTAGCCGAGAATATAGGCCCAGAGCGACACCGAAAATGCGCCGAGCGCGGTCGTCAGCGTAATCGTCGAGGCTGCGAGACTGTGACCGACGCCGAAGCGATTGGCAATCAGCCAGGCGTTCACACCTGTTGGAACTGCGGCTGTGAGCACGAGTGCGGCCCGCCATTCCGGGCTGAGACCGAGGAGGTGGCCGGCCGCCAGCACTGAGGCCGGCAGCAGGAAAAGCTTGAAAGCCGCCATGACGCTGGTGATGCCGAGATTGCCTGATAGCCCGTATTGGCGCAGCGCCATGCCGAGCGAGATCAGCGCCGCCGGGCCGGCAATATTGGCGATGCTGTCGACGACGGTGCTAAGCGTCGCCGGCAAGGGAATGCCGACGATATGCACGACGAGGCCGCAGAGAAGCCCGATGACCAGCGGATTGCGGACAAGGTTCCTGCCGACCTGCCGGAGGAGCTTCCATATGCTGCGGCCGGCGCCGCCGTTTTCCTTGCGTTCGGCCTGCTCCATCAGCAGCGTGCCGGCGATCATCATCGTCGGCAGATGCACGGCAATCAGGATCGACATCGCCATGATGCCGTCTGGCCCGACCGTGCGCCCCACCAGCGGCAGGCCGATGAAGATCGTGTTGGCGAAGGCGGAGGACACGCCGGCCAGTACGCCGATGCGCGCATCCCGCCCGAACAGCCGCGTCGCCACCAGATGGCCGGCAGTCCAGGTGATGGCAACGCCGGAAAAATAGGCGATCCACAATCGAAACGGCGAGGCGCCGCGAAAATTCGCCTCCGCAATGGTCTGGAACAGCAGCAGCGGCACGGCGATCTTGAACACGAACTCGCTCATCGCCTCGCCGACCTCGGCCTTCAAGAGGCCGGTGCGCACGATCACCCAGCCGACGAGAATCAGCAGGAAAACCGGAAGGACGTCGGTAAAGATTTCGGACATGCCGGGCGAGGGCCGTGAAGGGTGAGATCGAGGGATTTGACCCGGAAGTTGTAGCAGCTTGGCCCATCGTGAGAAGCCGCAAAAGCAAAAAAGCGGGATCAAACCCGCTTTTGTCGATCCGGTCCCGCCGGACGGTCCTCCCGGTGCACATGCCGCCAGTTCATCCGTGGTCGGCCCGCGTACCGGGGAGGAGGAAGGTATCATACCTTCCCAGGCTGGCTTGGAGGCCTTGTGAGCTTCCGATCCCAGCCGCTTGTTAAGGATTTACACATGGAAAGTGACAGCCGAATGACTGATGGGAATTAAGTTAACTGTCCCGGTGCCGATTTTTCTTCCAAACTTCGGAAAAACCGATAATACCGGATACCGGCTATCACCTATACCGGGACCCTCCTATTGATGACTCGCTTCGATGTACTGACCGTTGGCAATGCCATCGTCGACATTATCGCCCGCTGTAACGATCAGTTCCTGATCGACAACAAAATCACCAAGGCCGCGATGAATCTCATCGATGCCGAGCGCGCGGAACTCCTCTATTCCCGCATGGGCCCGGCGCTTGAGGCGTCCGGCGGCAGCGCCGGCAATACGGCCGCGGGTGTGGCGAATTTCGGCGGCAGGGCCGCTTATTTCGGCAAGGTCGCCGAGGATCAGCTCGGAGAGATCTTCGCTCACGATATCCGCGCCCAGGGCGTGCATTATGAGACCAAGGCGAAAGGCACCTTCCCGCCGACCGCCCGTTCGATGATCTTCGTCACCGAGGACGGCGAGCGCTCCATGAACACCTATCTCGGCGCCTGCGTGGAGCTCGGCCCGGAAGACGTGGAGGAAGATGTCGTCGCCGACGCCAAGGTCACCTATTTCGAAGGCTATCTCTGGGATCCGCCGCGCGCCAAGGAAGCGATTCGCGAATGCGCCCGCATCGCCCACGCCAATGGCCGCGAAATGTCGATGACCTTGTCCGACAGTTTCTGTGTCGGCCGCTATCGCGGCGAATTCTTGGACCTGATGCGTTCGGGCACGGTCGATATCGTCTTCGCCAATCGCGATGAGGCTTTGTCGCTTTACGAGACCGAAGATTTCGACACGGCGCTGACGCTGATTTCAGCCGATTGCAAGATCGCAGCTGTCACGACAGGCAAGGACGGCGCCGTCATCGTGCGCGGCACCGAACGTTATGTGGTCGATGCCCATCCGATCGAGGAGCGCGTCGATACGACCGGTGCCGGTGATCTCTTCGCCGCCGGTTTCCTGTTCGGCTATACGCAGGGCCGTACGCTCGAAGATTGCGGCAAGCTCGGCAACCTCGCCGCAGCTATCGTCATCGAGCAGATCGGTCCGCGGCCGATGCGATCGCTGTCGGAAGCCGCCAAGGAATTCGGGCTCCTTTGATGGGGCTCGTTGTCTAAAGCTTTTTCGTTTTCTCAGATAGTCGAAGCCGCCTTCAGCAGACCGCTGCGGGCGGCTTTTCCTATAAGGCCGGCCGGGTGCCTATCCCCGGAAGAGCCCTACAGTCCCCGCTTCATAGAGGATGAGGATGCCGAGGGCGATCAGGACGAACGGCACGATCCTGTGCCCGTGGCGTCTGATCGGTGCGCCAAGCGTCGGATGGTTCACCAGAGAATGGGCAGCGCCGAGCCAAGCCGCCGTCAGGATCGCGAAGATGCAGCCGATGGCCAGGATCTCATAGGCGGAGCGGGTGGCAAAGAGCGGCGTATAGATGCTGATGTTGTCGCCGCCATTGGCGATCGTCACCAGGGTGACGGCGACGATATTGCTATGCCCCGCTGAAGCCTTCTCGTGGTCCTCCGGAGTGTCGCCTGTTTCGACGCCGTTCCAGAGCTCCCATAATCTCCTGAAGCCGAAAAAGATCGGCGCGAAACCGAGCAGGCCGATATAGGTGGCGGGAATGACGAGCACGAGGAACGAGGCGACAACGCTGACAGCATAGAGAACGGCAATGCCGAGATACTGGCCGATGACGACCTGCTTCGCCCGAAATTTCGGATCGGCAAAGAAGCCGAGAAGAACGAAAATGTCATCCACATTGGTCGAGGCGAACACAACGATGGCAACGCCGAAAACGCCTAGCATATAACCCAAGGCCGCCACTCTCCCGTTCCGATGCCGGATATATCATTGCGCCGGAAAAGTTGCGCGGTTGCTGATGTCGCGGAGCTTTGTGGAATTCTCTACTTGAAGGCTTCGCCGGGATAGGCGCCCCAGATCTCGGACTGTGCAACCCAGCCCTCCGTGCCATCGGCGGTGACCATGCACCAGTCGCCGGTGCATTCGCGAACGCTCATCATCACGCCGGGTTGAAGCTTGGCGATGACGCTGGCGGATGGCTGGGCGTCGCGGCGCATGTTGACGAAGACGGCCTTGCCCTTGCCCTTCATCCATGGGGCTGCGAGCGCCGAGCGCTGGCCCGACAGCAGCGACTGGTTGACCCAGCCCTCGGTGCCGTCGGAATCGCGTACGCGCCGCCAATTATCGTATTCCTGGATGATCTCGACCGGCAATCCCTGCTTGAGATAGAGCCATGAGACGGCATAATCCGCGCTCGGACCGATGCGCAGGTTGACCCGCTTCGACTTCAGCGTGACGAACCTCGGCAACGGCAATCCGCTCGGCCCCTTGGCGGCCTGCGCCACGGCAAGATCGGCGGCGGCACCGGCCATCATCAGGCCGATCGCGAAAATGGCGCAGGACTTCAATACTCTGCCACGCATGGGATTTCCGTTCGTTCATCATGATCAAGGCGCCGTCGGGTCGCCTTTTGGCTCCGGTCAGCGGCAAATCCCTGGATCGCGCCAGCGAGTTTTGTTTGTCTTCGCCTGCGGGTCTGGTAGAAATGCCCGGAACGGGAAAATTATCCCGCTTCTTGGTTAAGAACATCTGAACAAGGCATCGCCGCTCTCCATGACGACGAAGAAAAAACCGAAGGTTTACGTCACGCGCAAACTGCCGGATGCGGTGGAGACGCGGATGCGCGAACTGTTCGACGCCGAACTGAATATCGACGACCGGCCGCGCACGCCGGCGGAGCTTGCCGCGGCGGTTCGAACGGTGGATGTGCTGGTACCCACGGTCACCGATCGTATCGACGCCGCGCTGATCGAAGAGGCCGGGCCGCAGATGAAGCTGATCGCCAGCTTCTCCAACGGCACTGACCATATCGACGTCGAAGCCGCCGCCCGCCGTGGCATCACGGTCACCAACACGCCGAACGTGCTGACCGAGGATACCGCCGATATGACGATGGCGCTCATTCTCGCTGTGCCGCGCCGCCTCGCCGAAGGTGCGCGGATACTGACCGACAACCCCGGCGAATGGGCGGGATGGTCGCCGACCTGGATGCTCGGCCGCCGCATTCACGGCAAGCGCATCGGCATCGTCGGCATGGGGCGCATCGGCACCGCCGTTGCCCGCCGCGCCAAGGCATTCGGCCTGTCCATCCACTATCACAACCGCAAGAGGGTCAATCCGGCGACGGAAGACGAGCTCGAGGCCACCTATTGGGACAGCCTCGACCAGATGCTTGCCCGCGTCGATATCGTTTCGGTCAATTGCCCGTCCACGCCCGCGACCTTCCATCTGATCTCGGCGCGCCGTTTGGCGCTGCTGCAGCCGACGAGTTATATCGTCAACACGGCGCGCGGCGATGTGATCGACGAGACGGCGCTGATCAAGATCCTGCGCGAAGGCAAGATCGCCGGCGCCGGCCTCGACGTGTTCGAGAACGAGCCGGCCGTCAGTCCGAAGCTGGTGAAGCTCGCCAATGAGGGTAAGGTGGTTATTTTGCCGCATATGAGTTCGGCCACATTGGAAGGCCGCATCGACATGGGCGACAAGGTCATCATCAACATCCGCGCCTTCATCGACGGACATCGTCCGCCCAATCGCGTGCTACCGTTTCGCTGATACGTTTTCGCTCGGCGGGTGGCGCTTTGAGCCGGCCCGGTTTTGCCCAGCGCGCAAGTTGTCATTCACATCCAAAATCAATGCATCCGCCTCGGGGCCGGTCACGCCCATGTCATAAAGGCGACCCAGAGATGACCGCAGGTACGAAGCAGGAAGGGGCAGAAGAGAAATGGCACGGGCGCTACCGCATGAGCGGATCCAATATGTCGTCGAAGGCGGCTTTAAGCTGTCGGGTGAGATCGAGCCGAGCGGCAACAAGAATGCCGCGCTGCCGATCATCGCTGCATCGCTGCTGACCGATCAGCGCGTCGAGCTCAGCAACGTGCCGCGCATCCGCGACGTCGAGGCGCTCGTGGAGTTGATCCAGTCGGTCGGTGCGAAGGTGCGCTGGCTCGGGCGCAACGAGCTCGAAATCGAGGCACGCGAACTGCGCCCCGCCAATCTCGATCCGGATCTCTGCGCCCGCATCCGCGCCTCCATCCTGCTTGCCGGCCCGATGTTGGCGCGTTGCGGCGAGATCACCTTGCCGCCGCCCGGCGGCGACGTCATCGGTCGCCGGCGTGTCGACACGCATTTCCTGGCGCTGGAACAGCTCGGCACCAAGATCAATGTCAACCACGTCTATAGTTTTCGCGCCGAACAGCTGCGCGGCGCCGATGTCTTCCTCGACGAACCCTCGGTGACGGCGACGGAAAACGCGCTCTGCGCTGCGGTATCAGCCGAAGGCACGACGATCCTGCGCAACTGCGCCTCCGAGCCGCATGTGCAGGATCTGGCGCGCTTTCTCATCGCCATGGGTGCCCGCATCGAAGGGATCGGCACCAATATGATGACGATCTACGGCGGCCAGCCACTGGGTGCCGTCACGCACCGGATCGGGCCTGACCATAACGAGGTGGGGTCGCTGATCGGCCTTGCCGCCGTCACCGGCTCGGAAATCACCATCCGCAACGCGGGTGTCGAGCATCTGCGCTCCACCTTGATGACTTTCGAGCGCCTCGGCATCCGCTGCCGTATCGAGCGCGACGATCTGATTATTCCCTCCGGGCAGGAGATGAAGATCCAGTCCGATTTCGGCGGCCATATTCCGAAGATCGAGGACCAGCCGTGGCCGGCTTTCCCGGCCGACACCATGTCGATCGCCATCGTCACCGCGACGCAATGCGACGGTGTCGTTCTGATGTTCGAGAAGATGTTCGAAAGCCGGATGTTCTTCGTCGACAAGCTGATCGCCATGGGCGCGCGAATCGTTTTGTGCGACCCGCATCGCGCCATCGTCGCCGGCCCGTCGAAGCTGCGCGCCGCCCAGCTCGAAAGTCCCGACATCCGCGCCGGCATGGCCATGCTGATCGCGGCGATGTGCGCCGAAGGCACGAGCATCATCAACAACGCGCAGCAGATCGAGCGCGGCTATGAGCGCATCGAGGAGCGGCTGAACGCGCTTGGCGCCCGCATCACGCGCATCCCGCCGCGGGAGGCGTGAGGGCCGAAGGCGCGAATCGCTACGGTAGGAATTTCTGCATCTCGATCGACGTCGTGCGATCGAAGCCCGGATGGCGATTCTCGGCGGTTTTGGCGAAGCCCAACGCGGCGAAGGTTGCATGGTTTTCGGTAAGTTCGATGCGCGTTTCCAGCCGCAGGACGGCGAGACCTCGCTCGCGCGCGTCAGCCTCCGCATATGTCAGCAGACGCCTGCAGATCCCCTTGCGTTGCGCGGTCGGCAACACGGCCAACTTGCCGATATAGAGGCTATCCGGCTCGGCGCGACAAAATACACAGCCGGCTATCTTATCTCCATCAAGCGCGACATAGCCGATCTCGTTGCGAGCTTTTTCCCTGAGGGACTGCGGCGTCAGCGCAAGCGCAGATGAGGGTGGGTCGATCCGTCCGTTCATATAAGCGAAAGAGGCAAGGATGAGGTCGAGCAATGCGTCCCAGCGGTCGAAGCTGCCATTCAGCCGTTGAATCGTAATATCGCTCATTCCGCTGCCACCTTGCTGCGCTTGCGGCGATAACGAATGGTCTCGAAGCGCGCCGTGAGCGCGTCGTAGAGCAGCAGTCGGCCGATCAGCGGTTCGCCGATGCCGGTCATGAGCTTGATCGCCTCCATCGCCATCAGCGTGCCGATGACGCCGGTCAGTGCACCGATGATGCCGGCCTCGGCGCAGCTTGGAATTAGGCCTTCCGGCGGCGGTGCCGGGAAGAGATCGCGATAGCGCGGATTGGGCGCGCCGTCGGTGCCGTTCTCATAGGGCTTCAACGTCGTCACGGACCCGTCGAATCGCCCGACTGCGCCGGTCACGAGCGGCAGGTGGGCGGCTTCAGTCGCGTCGGCTGCGGCATAGCGCGTGTCGAAATTGTCGGAGCCGTCGATGACGAGATCGAAACCGGCGAGATGCCGCGCAGCCGTGTCGGCGGAGAAACGCTCCTCGAAACGGACGGTCCGCACATGCGGGTTGAGCCTTGCGATGGCGTCAGCCGCACTTTGCGTCTTCAATTCGCCGATGGTGCCGGTGTCATGAATCACCTGCCGCTGCAGGTTGGACAGCGAGACGCGGTCGTCGTCGGTAATGCCGAGCGTACCGACGCCGGCGGCCGCAAGATATTGCAATACAGGCGCACCGAGCCCGCCCGCGCCGATCACCAGGACACGCGCGGCCTTCAATTTCTGCTGGCCGGCGCCACCGATTTCGGGCAGCAGGATATGGCGCTGATAACGGGCGATTTCGTCTGAGGTTAAAGGATCCATGGCGGCAATTCTATCATGATCGGCGGTTTTAAGGTGCTAGGATTTTGTAATGCCGCCATGCGCTACGGTAAAGAACTGCGCGCGTTCGCCGAGCGCTGAAAACATCGCCTTGTCCGTGCCGGTCATGAACGCCTGTCCGCCGAGCCCATCAATGAGATCGAACAGTGCGGCGCGCCGGCCCTCGTCGAGATGCGCGGCAATCTCGTCAAGCAGCAGGATCGGCGCGTGCCCGGTCAGATTGCCGACGAGGCGCGCATGGGCGAGGATCAGGCCGACAAGCAGGGCCTTCTGCTCGCCGGTCGAGCAGCGTTCCGCCTCCATGTCTTTTTCGCGATGGCGCACCAGCAGGTCGGCTCGGTGCGGCCCATCCAGCGTTCGCCCGGCCGCCGCATCGCGGTAGCGTCCCTCGCGCAGCAGGGCGGCGTAATGATCCTCGAGATCGACGGCCGGCCGGTCGAATTGCCCGTCGAGGAAGCCGGAAAGTTCAAGAGCCGCCGAGGGAAATGGCGTTGCCTCGCGCGTTTCGGCAATCAGCCGCGAAAGAAGGCCGAGCATCTCCTGCCGCGCGATCGCCATGGCGATGCCGAGGCTCGCCATCTGCTCCTCGATGCCGGCAAGCCAGGAGGGATCGAACCGGCCCTCGGACAGCAGCTTGTTGCGGCTGCGCATCGCGCGCTCGAAATCGCTGGCACGACGGCCATGGGCGGGATCGAGCGACAGCACCAGCCGGTCGAGGAAGCGGCGGCGTTCGGAAGAGCCGCCAGTGAAGAGGCCGTCCATGGCCGGCGTCAACCAGAGAACGCGCAGATGATCGGTCAACTCGTCCACGGTCTTGGCCGCCGTGCCGTTGATTCGCAATTTGCGGGTCGCCGCCTCGTCTGTCGCGTCGATGCCGGTGCCGATCTCGACTGAGCCCTCGATGCCTTCGAGTTCGACAAAGATCGAAAATCCACCCGGCGCACGGACGCGAGTGATATCCGCATAGGCTGCACGCCGCAGGCCGCGCCCTGGCGAGAGAAGAGAAACCGCCTCCATGAGATTGGTCTTGCCGGCGCCGTTGTCACCGGTCAGCACCACATGCCGCTCGTCAAGCGCAAGTGCGGCCGCCGCATAATTGCGGAAGTCGGTAAGCTTCAGGCGCGAGATGAAAACCTTGTGCGGCATTGGTCTTTCGGATTCTTAGTCGGTGGCCGAGGGGTATGCCGAACATCGCCCGAGCGCAAGGATTTTGCCGTGCACATCAGCCTCACGGTGAGGAGGCCCGTAGGGCTGTCTCGAGCCACGAGGGCTGGTGATTCGGCCGCAAACGAAAAAACCGGCCGAATCACCGGCCGGTTTTATGGAAAGCAATTTGATTCGCCGTTCAATCGCTGAAGGTATCGAAGAAATCCTTCATGCGGGCAAAGAAGCCCGTCGATTCGGGATTGTTGTCCTTCGACGAGATCTGCTCGAATTCCTGCAGGAGTTCGCGCTGGCGCTTGGTCAGTTTCTGCGGCGTCTCGATCTGGATCTGGATATAGAGATCGCCGACCTGGCTCGAGCGCAGCACCGGCATGCCCTTGGCCTTCAAGCGAAACTGCTTGCCGACCTGCGTCCCCTCGGGAACGGTGACGCGCGATTTCGTGCCATCGAGCGTCGCCACATCGAAGGTGCCGCCAAGCGCGGCCGTCGTCATCGAGATGGGCACCGCGCAATAAAGGTCGGCGCCGTCGCGCTGGAAGAACTCATGCGGCTTGACGGAAAGGAAGATGTAGAGGTCGCCCGCAGGCCCGCCACGAAGACCCGCTTCGCCTTCGCCCTGCAGGCGGATACGCGTGCCGTCCTCGATGCCGGCCGGAATGTTGACGGAGAGCGAACGCTCTTCGGTCACGCGGCCCTGGCCATGACACTTGGTGCAGGGATCGGGAATGATCTGGCCGCGGCCATGGCAGGTCGGGCAGGTGCGTTCGACGGAGAAGAAGCCCTGTGCGGCGCGCACCCGGCCGGAGCCCTGGCAGGTGCCGCAGGTCTTCGGCTGCGTGCCGGGCTTGGCACCGGAGCCGGAACAGACGTCGCAGGTGAGCGAGGTCGGCACGCGGATCTGCGCCGTCTTGCCGACGAAGGCTTCCTCGAGCGAGATTTCCATATTGTAGCGAAGATCGGCGCCGCGCTCGCGACCGCCGGAGGAACGTCCGCGTGCGCGGCCGCCACCCATCATCTCGCCGAAAATATCCTCGAAAATATCGGAGAAACCACCGCCGCCAAAGCCGGCACCAAAACCGCCTCCGCCGCCCATACCGCCGTGCTCGAAAGCCGCGTGGCCATAGCGATCATAGGCCGCGCGCTTCTGCGGATCCTTGAGCGTTTCGTAGGCTTCGTTGATTTCCTTGAACTTCCGCTCGGCGCTGCTGTCGTCCGGGTTCTTGTCCGGATGAAATTGCATCGCCAGCTTGCGAAAGGCGCTCTTCAGCTCTTTCTCGTCCGCCGTCTTTGAGACGCCCAATGTCTCGTAAAAATCCGCTTTTGCCATTAAGGATTAGACCCCGGAAATGGATTTCCGGCTGCCCGAAGGCAGCCGGATCATGCGCACAACCCCTTAAATTGATAGGGTTTAAGGAAAGGCTTATGCGCCACTTTAAATTCCGCTGCGCCCTTTGCGCGTCCAAAAGGACGCGCGGCGCAGTAGCTCCTCGAGAACCTTTCGGTTCGCGCTTATGCTGACCGCTTGCGGTCGTCTTCGTCCTTGATTTCCTCGTAGTCGGCATCGACAACGTCGTCCTTGCCGGCTGCCGAGGCATCAGCCGAAGGGGCTTCCGCCTGCTGGGCCTCATAGATCGCCTGGCCGAGTTTCATGGAAACTTCCATGAGCGTCTGGGTCTTGGCCTTGATATCTTCGGCGTCCGGCTCGGAAGCTTCGGTCGCCGCCTTCAGCGCTGCGATTGCGTCGGAGATCGCATTGCGATCGGCTTCGCTGACCTTGTCGCCATAATCCTTCAGCGACTTTTCGCTGGAGTGGATCAGGCTTTCGGCCTGGTTCTTGGCTTCGACGCCTTCGCGACGCTTCTTGTCTTCGGCAGCGTGGGCTTCGGCATCCTTGACCATCTTCTCGATGTCGGCGTCGGAAAGACCGCCGGAAGCCTGGATGCGGATCTGCTGTTCCTTGCCGGTGCCCTTGTCCTTGGCCGAAACCTGGACGATGCCGTTGGCGTCGATGTCGAAGGTGACTTCGATCTGCGGCACGCCGCGCGGAGCGGGCGGCAGGCCGACGAGGTCGAACTGGCCGAGCAGCTTGTTGTCGGCAGCCATTTCGCGCTCGCCCTGCGAGACGCGGATGGTCACGGCCGATTGATTGTCGTCAGCGGTCGAGAAGGTCTGCGACTTCTTCGTCGGGATCGTCGTGTTGCGTTCGATCAGACGGGTGAAGACGCCACCCAGCGTTTCGATGCCGAGCGACAGCGGGGTCACGTCGAGCAGCAGAACGTCCTTGACGTCGCCCTGCAGAACGCCGGCCTGGATGGCGGCGCCGAGAGCGACGACTTCATCCGGGTTGACGCCCTTGTGCGGTTCCTTGCCGAACAGCTGCTTGACGACTTCCTGTACCTTCGGCATGCGGCTCATGCCGCCGACGAGAACGACTTCGTCGATTTCGGCAGCGGTAACGCCGGCATCCTTGAGGGCGGCCTTGCAAGGCGCGATAGTGCGCTGCACGAGGTCGTCGACCAGGCTTTCCAGCTTGGCGCGCGTCAGCTTCAGCGTCAGGTGCTTCGGGCCGGTGGCGTCAGCCGTGATGAAGGGCAGGTTGATTTCGGTCTGCTGCGCGGAGGACAGTTCGATCTTCGCCTTTTCGGCAGCTTCCTTGAGGCGCTGCAGCGCGAGCTTGTCGCCCTTGAGGTCGATGCCGTTGTCCTTCTTGAACTCGGCAACGAGATATTCGACGAGCCGCATGTCGAAGTCTTCACCGCCGAGGAAGGTGTCGCCGTTGGTCGACTTCACTTCGAAGACGCCGTCGCCGATTTCCAGGATGGAGATATCGAAGGTGCCGCCGCCAAGGTCGTAAACGGCGATGGTCTTGCCGTCCTTCTTGTCGAGACCGTAGGCGAGTGCTGCAGCGGTCGGCTCGTTGATGATGCGCAGGACTTCAAGACCGGCAATCTTGCCGGCATCCTTGGTTGCCTGACGCTGCGCGTCGTTGAAGTATGCGGGAACGGTGATGACGGCCTTTTCGACCTTCTCGCCGAGATAGGATTCCGCGGTTTCCTTCATCTTCTGAAGGATCATTGCGGAAATCTGTGCAGGCGAATAGCCCTTGCCGTTGGCTTCGACCCAAGCGTCGCCATTGTCGCCCTTGACGATCGTGAACGGAACAAGGTGCTTGTCCTTCTCGACGGTCGGATCTTCGTAGCGGCGGCCGATCAGGCGCTTCACCGCGAAGAGGGTGTTCGTGGGGTTTGTCACAGCCTGGCGCTTGGCCGGCTGGCCGACGAGGCGTTCGCCATCATCGGAGAAGGCGACCATCGACGGGGTGGTGCGGGCGCCTTCGGCATTTTCGATCACTTTGGCGTCTTTACCGTCCATGACGGCGACGCAGGAATTTGTCGTTCCAAGGTCGATACCAATTACTTTTGCCATGTCATTCTCTCCTTGAAGCAAGCTATCGGAACCCCTGCCAGGCATTCCATTGACAGCCCCTTACGGGATGGTCTTGAGGATTGCGCAGCCATGACTGCGGTGATGCGGCGTATATAAGTAGCGGTTTTACTGACTGCAAGGCAGGAAATGACCTGGAATCCAGCAAAACGAATGGTTTGTCGCCCAAATTCCACATGCCGGGGCCGTCCGCGGGCCTGTGGATTTCATGCAATCCTATATCAGATCAGCCTTGCCGCGGCCATGCAAGCGGCAAGGCTGAAAATTGCGTTTTTATTGGCCCAGAATGACGTCGAGAAGCGAGGAACGATGCGGTCGCACCGTCGCCGTGTGTGGGCTGGTATCGCCCACATCGGCGGGGGGGATGTCGCCGGTGTCGTAGGTGTTCGAGCTGTAAGGGTTGGTGTCGTCGGTCAGATTGGCCGGCGGCAGATCCTGCGGGTCGTCGTTGGCAACGGTCTGGTTGACGATCTGCGGCTGGATCGGCTGCTGCGACGGCCGCTGTTGCAGCGTCGGCTGCTGAATCGCCTGCCCGCCGCCGGACGTGCCGGAAATGATATTGCCGATCGTCGTGGGCTGGTCGGCATTCGGCGCCGATTGCGCCACGGGCAAGCCGTTGTCGATGATCTGGCCGCCACCGAAGATCGGTGCCGGCGTCAAGCCCTTGTGCGCGGCGATCATGAAATCCTTCCATGCCCTGGCCGGCAACCCGCCGCCCGTGACCTTGCGCATCGACTTGCCGTCGTCGTTGCCGAACCAGACGCCGGTGGTCAGATGGCTGGTAAATCCGATGAACAGCGCATCGCGGAAGGATTGCGTCGTTCCGGACTTGCCGGCGGCCTGCCAGCCGGGAATGCGGGCCGACTTGCCGGTTCCGGATGCGATGACGCCGGCCATCATGGCGTTCATGTTGGCGACGATATCCGGGTTCATCACGCGTGGCGGATTGGCGACATTGGCCTGGTAGAGAACCTTGCCGCCTGCGGTCGTGACCTTGGTCACGACGTAGGGTGTCGCCTTGAAGCCGCCGTTCATGAAGGCGGCGTAAGCGGAGGTCAGTTCCAGCAGCGAGACCTCCGACGTGCCGAGCGCGATGGAGGCGTTGGCTTGCAGGTCGGATTCGATGCCGAGCCTGTGGGCCACCTTGATCACTTGGTCCGCCCCGACCTCGGCGACGAGCTGCGCGGCAACCGTGTTCAGCGACTGCGCCACCGCGGTGGCAAGCGTCACGGGGCCGCTGTAGCGCTGCTCGTAATTCTCCGGTGCCCAGTTGCCGATCTTGATCGGCGCGTCGTTGCGGATCGAATTGGGCGTTAGCCCCATTTCCAATGCCGCGGTATAGACGAAGGGCTTGAAGGCCGAGCCCGGCTGGCGCTTGGCGGTGACGGCGCGATTGAACTGGCTTTGTGCATAGTCGCGACCGCCGACCAGCGCGCGGATGGCGCCCGTCGCATCGACGGACACAAGCGAGGCCTGGGATGCGTTGAGCTTCTTGCCATCCTTGGCGAGCACGTCGTTCAGCGCCTTTTCGGCCTTCTCCTCGAGCGACATGTCAAGGGTGGTGTCGACGATCAGGTCATCCTTGATGTCGCTGCCGATCAGCTTTGGAAGCTGATCCATGACCATGTCAGCGACGTAGTTTTCCGCGCCGCTCCAGTAGCTCTTCGAGCGTGTCGGCGGCTGCGACATCGCGGTCTTGATGTCGGCCTCGCTGATGAAGCCCTGATCCTGCATGGCCTGCAGCACCAGCTGGGCTCGAGCCTCCGCGGCGGCGGGATCACGGGCGGGCGACAGCCGCGACGGCGCCTTGACAAGGCCGGCCAACATGGCGGCCTCGCCGAGGTTCACGTCACGGGCCGATTTGTTGAAGTAACGCCGCGAGGCCGCCTCGACGCCATAGGCGTTCGAGCCGAAATAGACGCGGTTCAGATACATCGTCAGGATCTGGTCCTTGGTGTATTTATGCTCCAGCCACAGCGCAAGCAGCACTTCCTGCACCTTGCGTTCCAGCGTGCGATCCGGCGACAGGAACAGGTTCTTGGCGAGCTGCTGCGTCAGCGTCGAGCCGCCCTGGACGGCGTGTCCCGTCAGGACGTTGGTCACGAAGGCGCGGCCTAGACCGATCGGATCGAAGCCGAAATGGGAATAGAAGCGCCGATCCTCGATGGCGACGATTGCTTCGGGTATGTAGGGCGACATGTCGCTGAGCGCCAAGGCTTCGCCGCCGGTCGTACCGCGGTTGGCAATCAGGCTTCCGTCGAGGCCGGCGATCTTTACGTTCGGCGGCCGCTCGGGAATGGCCCAGGTGCTGGCGCTCGGCATGCGCGACCCGTAGTAGGCGACAAGGCCAGCAAGCCCGATGCCGGCCCAGAGGCAAAGCACCAGTCCCCAATAGATCGTTGTGCGGATGAACCCGAAAAAACCGCGGCGCGGTGGACGTCGGGCGGGCTTGCGGCGGCTGCGCGAGCGGCGGGGCTTTTCGACCACCGGCTCATCCTCATCCTCGTCTTCGTCGTACTCCGGCTCTTCATATCGGGACGAGCGTCTGCCGCCAACGATGCGTTCGCCAGCGCTGAATCCGTCATCGATGCGTTCCCGGCCGCTGGAAAAGGATGGATCTATCCTCTGGCGTGATTTTTTCTTATCTGCCATTGCGGGCCGGTCGTACCTCGATGCTTCAGTGTTCCGATGTCTGCTGCCGAACTGATCACAACGGCAGCACATGCCCTTCAGGACGCGCGATCGCCCGTCTGCCGGCTATCATCTTGGAAGAATGATCCCGATGCTCCGGACAGGAGCGCTGCCGGCCGTTCGTTCACGAACCCCTCGCGAAGACATTAAATCCCGCCTGAACTGTAAATGCGGCGATTTAAGGAGGGATTAAGAACATTTCCGGCCCTCGCGATAGCGGCTTTCGCCCATCCAGAACGGGGGCACGCAGGGAACTTTTCGTCGTCCCGGGCATTATCGTCCCATAAAAACGAGAGGGCGAGCCGATGAGTTCATTGATCAAGATAGAGAAAGCTGGCGAGAGCAGGCTGCGGGAGGTGTGGAGTGTCGAGGATTTTGCCCGGCGCCACCGGATTTGCAAGGACGAGGAAGTCCGGCTGAAAAAGCTGTTTGGCGACTTCGCGACAAAGCAGGAATTGCTCTCGAATGCGCAGAGGCCGCCGCTGTTTCGTTGAACAGTCTTGGCGGGCCGGGCGCGATGTTCATCGTGGGCTGCTGCGAGCGAACGGTTTGCGGCGGAGGAGGCTGCGCCAATGTGGAAGCGTTTTGAATTGTGGTTGGTCGACCAGATCGATCGGATATTCGGACTGGAGCGGCTCGCCCGCCGGGCCGGCTTCTCGCCCGACGAGGCAAAGCGTATCGCCCGCGAGAAATAGGTTGCACGCCAGCTCGCAACGACATCCAGCGGATGTCCGCACCTCCCAAAAAGCTATTGCAGAAACTCGTCTCGCGGGTCTCAGCGGCCGGCCGATTGAAACCGGTCGAATGCTTCGAAACTTCGAATGGTCTTCGCAATGTTGCGTATTTTCGAATGATCTGATCAGAGTTATAGTATTGTCATGTGACCGTCTTGGAGGGCGGTTCCAAGCAGTTGGTAGCGCGTGAGGAGGAGTATTCATGCGACACATCAAATGGAGCAATCCGATCGAGATCGGTTTCGTTCAAGGTAGTTCCCAGACTGTGACAGGCCCATCCGAGGCATTGAATTGCATGGCCAATCTTTGGCCGGACCGGCGCGGTCCGCTGTATGTGGCGGCCAGAAGCGTTTGCCGGGCAGCGATCGATGGCCGCAAATCCGTCGAAGAAGCTCGTGAGATGTTCATCTCGGCAATGCGGGAAGCGCATCTGAAAACCCATTGAAGCGCCTCCGCGCTGCCGGGTCGTCGATCGCTCGAAACTGCGCCCTGGCGGTAGTGCGGCAATAGGCACGTTACCTGAAAGCGGATCAATTCCGCGGGATTTCCTATTGTGCTGTCGCCACCGGGCCATAAAGACGGGGCAGCTTCTCAAGCTGCTATGCATGGCATCAAAAAGGCCGGCGACTTTTAGGGTCGCCGGCCTTTTGTTGTCTAGGTCTCGCAAAACGCCGTTAGCGGTTTGAACCTCTTACCGACATGCGGCAATTCGGTTCCGACGCCGGGCAGGGATCCGTATGGTCAGGGCTATAAGGACCCGGGGCACCGGCATTCGGCCGCGGATTATTCTGCGGCTGCGGCTGGGGCTGCGGTTGAGCTTGAGGCTGTCGCTGCTGCGGTTCGGGGCGCGGCTGGTTGTCGGGGCGGTTATTGTCGCGCCGGCGATCCGGCCGGCTGCCAAAATCCTGGTTGTTGTCCGGCTGCTGGCGGCCCCAGTCTCGATTGCCGTCGCGATTACGGTCGGGGCGGCGATCCCAGTTCTGATCCTGTCCGTCATTCCAGTCCGATCCGCTGTTCCAGTCGCGATTGCGATCGGGACGGCGGTCCCAATTGCGATCCTGTCCGTCATTCCAGTTTGATCCACCGTCCCATCCCGGACTGCGATCCGGGCGACGATCGACCCAACCGGGACCGCGCCGCCAGCGATCGCGATCGCGGTAGAAGTCGCGGCCGCGATAATAACGACCCCAATAGTCATCGAAGTTGAAGACCACGGTCGGAATACCGAGTGGGCGATAATATTGCGGATCGACATAGATACGACGCGACTGGTAGGTCGCCTGAATATAGCGGCCGGCGACCCATCCGCGACCACCGTAGAACGAGACGTCGCACCAGGGCGTCTCGTTGAGGCAGCCATTGATCCGCAGCGGGACGCCGACAGGGATCATGGTCACTGCCGGATAAGCGGTGCTCGGGCCCGACCGCATGTTGACATTTGCGGTGGCAAAGCCCTCCGCTGCCTCCGCGATGGCCGGCAACGCAACGAGTGCGGCCAGCATGCTCGCGGCAAGAACCTTGAACCTCATGAATACTCTCCCTTTGCACACCGTCGCCGCGAATCGCCGTGCGGTGCTTGTTCGGCATCTGATACGCCTACCCCGGCGCCCATTCGGTATGACTTCCCAATTTCGGCAAGATAAAGGCCTGCGCATGCACGGAATCTGATAGATTTCGCGGCGCGCCTTCAATCTCAGCATGTGTTTTAAAAGTGTTTGCATGAATGGAGCTTGAACGACTGCGGATAAAGCGTTCGAGGCCTGCGCGGCTTACTGTTCGGCGCGTTACTGTCGCCGGAGAGCCGTATCTCTCATGACATGGCTGGAAGAATGATTGCCGCGACCTTGAAATCGCCGTGTTGCATTCCGACATAGGCTACAGTCATGCAGCCGATGGATGACCGGCGCGCTTCAAAGCGAGCAATTTTTATCCTTCTTCGATCGCGGAAGTGAAGTTGACGTATCGTTAACCTTTCACGATCAATCTGGCTGCAGTTCCGCTTTCCCTTTGACCACGGATGTACTGGCACTGTTGTGAGGGCGGATGACGAAAGGCCGGTTTGCTCCGGCCTTTTTGTTTTTCATGGTGATGGCGTGCTTTGCGAAAGCGGGGCGCGCCATTTTCAATTTCGGCTGTGTTTCCGCCAACGAAAAACCGCCGCAAGTGACTGCGGCGGTTTTGAAGATTTAAGCGAAACGCCCGTTATACGGGGCGATGTCCTCAGTTGGCCTTCTTGGCCGAGACCTTGACGATCTTGGCCGGCGCTTCAGCCACAGTCGCCTTGCCTGCCGGCACATAACCAGCCCCGATGGCGACGTTCAGCGAGATGTAGTCGATGGCGCTCTGTTGAACGGCCTGTGCCAGGCTCTGCTGAGCGGCTGTCACGTTACGCTGCGCGTCGAGAACGTCGAGCAGCGAGGACGCACCGTCCTTGTAGCTTGCGGTCGAGAGTTGCAGGGCCTCCTGGTAGGATTTTACCTGGGCGTGGAGGGCGGCAACCGTTTGGGCATCGCGGGTGACGGCCGACAGTGCGTCCTCAACCTGCTGGATCCCAGTCCTCACGGTCTGTTGCCAGACGATGTACTGTTCGCGGCTCGAGGATTCCGCAGTCTTGACACCGGCGCGCAATGCACCGCCGTCGAAGATCGGCAGGTTCAGAGACGGGCCGAACGACCAGCTGGTCAGGCCGCCGCTTCTTGCCGAAGTATGAATATAGGACGGCGAGATCGCGCCGCTGAGCGTGATCGACGGGAGCAGCTTGGCTTCCGCCACGCCGATCTCGGCTGTGGCCGCGGCAAGATTGCGCTCTGCCTGGCGGATGTCGGGGCGATTGCGGATGAGATCGGCGGGAACGCCGGTGCGGACGTTGCCGCGGAACACCGGTTGTTTGCCGCCGCCCTGCATCTGGGCGATGATCGTAGCAGAAGGCACGTTCAGCAGCGTGGCGATATGGTGCACGGCCTGGCGATAGCTGATCTCGAAACCGGGAATGGTCGAAAGCGTCGAATTGACGAGGCCCTCGGCCTGAACGACGTCGAGGCGGGATGCCGCACCGGCTTCGAGCTGGAACTTCGTCAACGAAAGGGTGTCGCGGCGGGACTTCAGGTTTTCTTGAGCGATTGCCACGAGCGCCTGGTAGTAACGGGCGTTGACGTAGCTGTTGGCCAGATCCTGCAGATAGGTCAGGCGCTGAACGTCGACGCTGGAATAGGCCGCATCGAGCGATGCGTTGGCGCTTTCCCTTGCGCGGCGGTACTGGCCCCAGAGGTCGAGCAGCCACGAAACCGACGCAGTACCGCCTGTGCTGTTTTGCGTTTCGGTCTGGGTGCGCAGCGAGCCCTTCTGGCCGCTGGTTGTGTGGTCGCCGCTAACCGTCAGGCTCGGCAGGCCGCCGGCGCCTGCGGTGACGACTGCCGCCTCGGCCTGATTGATGCGCTCCAGCGACTGTTGGATGTTAAGGTTCTGGGCGAGTCCCTGAGCGGCAAAAGCGTTAAGCTTGGAATCGCCGAAAGCGGTCCACCATTGTGAACCGGCGATATCGCCATTGACCTTCGTACCGCCCTCCGAGAATTTGGCCGGCAGAGGCATTTCCGGTGGCTTATGATCTGGGCCGCTGACGCAACCTGCCAGAATAAGCAGCAGGGCGGGGGCGGCAGTACGAATGGAAACCATCACATTGTCCCACAATTCAATTTACATGATCAGTGTTTTACGGGGTCGACATGACCCTAAGTGTTTCGGCGCTCCAGCCTTACGCAGTACAAACAATGACCCGAAGCGGTCGGCGTCAATCTAGCAATGAGTTTTGCAATAGCACAGTGGCTTTTACGATTTCTCGTCGGCGAACATATGTGGGATCGGGCAAAATAGCAGGGTTTCGGTAAAAAAAATCTAAAGTGTTGCAAAAAACATACCCTTCCGCCCACCACTCAAGGGTGCGGGATGTTAACGAATCGTTAACCGATGCAACCATTGGAAGGTTATTCGGCCGGCTGGTCTCGTTAAAAGACCGCTCGGATCGTCTCTACGGGAAATAGCGAGCGAGACTTGCGCGAACCCGGTCGCGCGGTGTTGCACTGCGGTCGTCGGCCAGGAAAGGCGTACCTGTGATTGCTTCATAGGCACGGATATACACCTTGGACGTCTGCTCGATGAGCTCCAGCGGGATCTCCGGAATCTCATCCTTGTAGGGATCGCAGCGTTCCGTCACCCAGGACCGGACGAAATCCTTGTCGAAGCTTTCCGGGCGGACGCCCTTTTCGAATCTGTCCTGATAGCTGTCGGCCAGCCAATAGCGGCTGCTGTCTGGCGTATGGATTTCATCGGCAAGGATGATCGTGCCGTTTTCGTCGGTGCCGAATTCATATTTGGTATCGACGAGGATGAGCCCCCGCTTGCGGGCGATTTCCTGACCGCGCGCAAACAGGGCCAGGGCATAGTTCGACAATGTCCGCCATTGTGCCTCGGTCAGAAGTCCTTGCTCGATGATCTGGGTCGGCGTCAATGGTTCGTCGTGGCCGCCGTCGAATTCCTTGCTTGTCGGCGTGATGATTGGCTCCGGCAGGATCTGGTTGTCACGCATGCCGTCCGGAAGCGTGATGCCGTACATCTCGCGCTGACCCTTCTTATAAAGCGTCAGGATCGAGGTGCCGGTGGTGCCTGCAAGATAACCGCGCACGACGACCTCGACCGGCAGAATGTTCAGCCGCTTGCCGACGACGACATTCGGGTCGGGATAGTCGATGACGTGGTTCGGGCAGATATCGCGTGTCTGCTCGAACCAGTAGCGCGCCGTTTGGGTGAGTACCTGGCCCTTGTAAGGGATACAGGTGAGGATGCGGTCGAAGGCGCTCAAGCGATCGGTGCTGATGATGATGCGGCTGCCGTCGGGCAGGTCGTAATTCTCGCGTACCTTGCCGCGATAGTAATTGGGCAGTTCCGGGAAATAGGCTTCGGAGAGAATTCGCAACACGTCCACCAGCAGGCTCATGCATCCGCCCGACGGATGCTTCTTGAGCGGACCCTTAGCGCATTGCGGCGGGAATCGGAACGATTTTCATATGCAATGTTGCATTCTTCGAGCCCGCCGGCATGGCTGCCCTGCTGGAAAAGGCGGTCAGCCGGGACTATGCCAGCCGCCATTTTCGGTCTGTTCGAGGAGCGGTGTCGAAAAAACACCGACGATCCGCTCGCTCCATTGCCTGCCGTCCGCATCGACACGCTCCCGCCAGCGCTCGGATTGCAGCATGGCCGCGCCGATCACCACGGGTTCGATGCCGCATGCGGTCAGGAGGGCCAGGCCGGAAACGATCGAAGCTCCGCTCGATATGACGTCATCGACCAGCGCCACGCGCTTTCCTTCGAGCAGCGGCAACATGCGTGGGTCGATATAAAGACGCTTCTCCTGGTTTGGCGTGGTGATGGATGAAAGCGCGACCGATAGTTCTTCCCTGTACCAGAATTTGCGCGAGGTCCCGAGCGGCACGTAACGACTATGGCCGAGCGCCCGTGCAACCCCGCTCGCCAGCGTCAGCCCCAGCGTCGGCAATCCGGCGACGACATCGATATCGTGGACCGCAATCCTGGCCGCAAGCGCCTCGGCCAGCGCTTCCTGCACGACGAAACCCGCCTGATTGACGATTAGCGATGCCAGCGCGTGCTTGCCATCAGCCAGGACACGGATCGGCAGGCGCAACTGGCGCCCGTCCGGGAGCTCCGCCACATAGAAATCGTGGCGTTCGCCCGCCGTCGAGAAAGTTTTGGGCGGGTGGAGCTCCTGCCAGAAATCATGAGGCTGCATCGCGTTTCGCCTTCGATCCGTTCTGTCCGTTTGTTTTCAGGTCCGCGCGCCGGCGCAGCCGAAGGATTTCGGCCTCCGTCAGGGGCCGGACCGCACCTTTCGGCAAATCGCCGAGCGCAATATCGCCGAAAGCGACGCGCACCAACCGCAGGCATTCGATGCCGAGCGCCTCCAGCATCCGGCGGATCTGTCGGTTGCGGCCCTCCTTGAGCTCGACTTCGATCCAGCTGTTGCGATCCCCGCTGCGCAACAGGCGGGCCATGCTGGCAGTCAGAAGCTCACCGTCGTCGATGATTCCGCGCTCCATGCGCTCGAACTGCTCGTGGTCCATGATGCGGTCGACCTGGACGTGATAGACCTTGCCGACATGGCTGACCGGATCGAGCAGCGCCTGCGCCAAGACCGTATCGTTGGTAAAGAGGAGTAGCCCCTCGCTCGCCTTGTCCAGCCGGCCGACCGGAGCGAGATGCCGTGCATCGACGTCCCTCAGGCAGTCATAGACGGTCGGTCGGCCCTCGGGATCGTCACGGGTCGTCACCAGCCCGCGCGGCTTGTTCAGCATGAAGTAGAGTTTCTCTTCAGCAGATATTGCGATGTCGTCGACCGCAAATTGCGACCGCTCCAGATCGACCCATGTGCTCGGATCGGTGACTGTTCTGCCGTTCACGGTCACGCGGCCGGCTGAAATCAGGGTTTCCGCCTGGGTGCGGGAACAATAGCCGAGCTTGGAAAGCGCCCGCGGCAAGGTCACGCGCTTGCCGTCGGGTTCCTGTCTGCCTCTCGCCGTCTTGCCGGATCTTTGCGGTGAATGCCGCTGGCTCACCCGTTTGCCTCACGATCTTTACTGCGATGACCGGGCATTGCTGCCCGCGAAGGACAATCCTTTCGCACGAGGATGATCGGGACGCAAATCGCATTGCTGGAAAGCAGGCAAGGTCGGAAAGCGGCAGGGCTCGCATTTCATGGATACGAGCCCTGCCTCGGACCGGAGCGGGCGGTTGGGTCGGGTAGGCGGCATAGAGGGTGCCGCCGTTCGCTCCGGAGGGATTGCCCTTGCCCGGAAACTGCACGGCTTCCTTTGCTGGGATTTTTCAAAACAGCAGAAATTTGTTACAGTTTGTAACGCCGACTGTTTCCCTGTTGCCAAAACCGCCTTTCGCCCCGCATGGAGGGGCTATGGTTTCCGCATCGCTTCTTCTGGTCGAGGACGACCGCGAGATTAGGGCGCTCCTCGAGGAGTTCCTGAGCCGCGAGGGTTTTGCCGTGCAGGCTGCTGATAGCGCCGCCGCCATGGACCGCATTCTCTCCAAGGGCTTTCCCGATCTCATCATTCTCGATCTGATGCTGCCGGGCGAGGATGGCCTGTCCGCATGCCGCCGCATCCGCGCCCGCAGCCAGGTGCCGATCCTCATGCTGACGGCGAAAACAGAAGATATCGACCGCATCCTCGGCCTCGAGATGGGCGCCGACGATTATCTCGGCAAACCCTTCAATCCACGCGAACTCCTGGCGCGCATTCGCGCTATCCTTCGCCGCTCGGGGCCCGAGCGTCCCGAGGAGGGCGCTGCTCCTGCCCGGCGCAAGAGTTTCGCCGGCCTCACCGTCGACCTCGATGGCCGGGTGATCGAGATGGAGGGCGAACGCATCGTGCATCTGACAACGGCTGAATTCGATCTGCTCGTCTGCTTTCTCGAGCGGCCGCGACGCATATTATCGCGTGACCAGTTGCTCGACTGGACGCGCGGCCGCGGCGCCGATCCTTTCGACCGCACCATCGACGTGACGGTCTCGCGTCTTCGCACCAAGCTCGGGCATTGCCTGCCCGATGGCGCCCATATCATCACCACCGTGCGCAATGCCGGCTATCTCCTCACGACAGAAGTGAAGGATGTCTGAGCCATGCTGAAACTCGGCCTCGTCGCCCGCATCATCATGATCGTTGCCGTGGCGCTGTTCGTCATCCAGCTCGCGGCATTTGCCGCGGCCCAGTTGAAGCCGAATACGTCGCTCGATCCCGAAATCTCGCCGGCAATGCAGGTCAAGTCGGCGATCCGTCTTCTTGATGCCATCCCGCCCGAGACGCAGCCGCTGGCCGTCCGTGCGCTGAATGCCAATGGTCTGGCACTTAGCCTGATCGATACTCCCTTGCCCGGGCAAAAGGATGATGCGTCCAATCTCACCCTGACCGACAAGCTGGCGCGTGAGTTCGCAGCGATCGCTCTGGGCAATCGCTATTTCAACATGCGCTCGCTTCCCGAAAGACCACAGGGCTGGTTCTCCGTCGGCGCGCCGGACCGCATCGTGGAAGTGTCGATCGGCGTCGCCGGCGGCAAGGTCGCCGTCTTCAGGCTTCCCGATACGCCGACGGTGCGGTTGCGCGGCGTTCCGGTCGGCCTCATGGCCGGCGTCCTTGGCATGCTGGTCGCTGTCATCGCGATCGCCGCCGTAGCGCGGGAGACCCGACCTCTCACGCGCCTGTCCCGCACTGTCAACTCCATCGGCAATGGTCTGCAACCGGTCGATATTCCGGAGAGAGGCGCCTGCGAACTTCGCATGCTGATCCGGGCCATCAACGCGATGCAGCTGCGCATCGCTGCCCTGGTCAACAACCGCACCCTGATCATCGGGGCGATCTCGCATGATCTCAGAACCTATCTCACCCGCTTTCGTCTGCGCATGGAGATGATGCCGGATACGCCGCATCGCGACCGGGCGATTGCCGATGTGGAGGCCATGCAGCGCCTCGTCGAGGATGCCCTTGGCTTTGCCCGCAGCACCGTCGTGCCGGACGGGAAGATTATCGTCGACCTCGACGTTGCCGTTTGCTCCCATGTGGCCGAGCGCCAGGATGCTTCGGACCTCGTTGCCTTCTCCCCGTTCGGGCAGCCCCTGGCCGTGACGATGCCTCAGACGGCATTGGTGCGGGTATTGGATAATCTGATCGACAATGCACTGCGCTACGGCGGCTGTGCCGAGGTCGGTGTCGAGCATCGTGGGGATCAAGGCGCCATCATCGTCGGCGATCGCGGACCCGGCATTCCGACGGAGCGGCGCAAGGAAGTGCTCGAGCCTTTCGTGCGGTTGGAAGAGTCCCGCAACCGCGATCTCGGCGGCAGCGGTCTCGGCCTGGCCATCGTCCGGCAAATTCTCGATGCGCACGGCGGCGCACTCTGCCTGGAGGATCGCGAGGGTGGTGGGCTCAATGCTGTCGTCTTGCTGCCGCTTGCCGCCACGGAAAGAAAGGCCGCCTGAGAAACGTTGGCGCCAGACAGCCTCGCGCTGCCGCACGATCCGTGCCGTACGCCTCGCCTGCAGCTCAGTGGCAGGTCAGAAACGTCTGGAGCTCTTCCCGGCTGACGACAACGCCGGCAGCGGCTTTTGAAGGATCCGGATGCGTATAGGTGAATCGCAGCAGGTCAGGCAGATCCAATGCCTGGCGCATGCTCATGATGCCCAGCGCACGACGTCCGCTGGCGCTGTCGACGCTGACTTCGATAATGCTTTCCGGTCTTGTTGTGTGCATTGTTTCCTCCCTCCTATGCTGTTTTTCTTAAATATAGCAGAAATCTCATATAAAATATCGGTTTTTCTGAGGCTTGCATCTCAAAATTGCGTGTCGGCAATAGAGCGAGCGGAATGGGGTTGCTCAGCCGTCTGTGACCGTGGCCTCGATCCCTTGTGAGGCAAATCCAGACGAGAAGCGGCCGTGGGACATCGACTTTCCGTTGCGCCGACCGAAATTTTGATCATTTGGACAATATTTTTTGGAGCGCTTGTGGGCAAACGCTGCCTCTCCCCACATCCATTCACAAAATCCGTTTTCAAATCAATCACTTACAAAAATGTCAGAATTTTTACAGTTGGTGTGTTGACTTGGTTCGTTGGGTGGGATTATAAGCCCACTCACTGAACGAGGGCGGCGGCGCTGCTGGCGACGACGACTTTCGCTCTAGTGTTTCCTGGATTGGCTGCGATGCTGATTGAAGGTTCTGG
>Ga0207695_10000399_pt1 | contig 97109 bp, 80 predicted proteins | sample KBSC54metaG_FD_184354 | JGI IMG/M metagenome (GOLD analysis project Ga0207695, IMG submission 184354) | Corn rhizosphere microbial communities from Kellogg Biological Station, Michigan, USA - KBS C5-4 metaG (SPAdes) (version 2) | ecosystem: Host-associated > Plants > Roots > Rhizosphere > Soil... | reverse complement strand
TGCTGGCCGGGCTCGTCATCGTCGCGACGCTGCTGACCGGCCTGATCGAATTTCCCTATGCGCTGGACGGCATGGGCCGCCTCGCCGAAGCGCTGGGCTGGTAGGGCAGCTTTTTCTTGCCTCGTCCAAGGGGAAGGGCCGGACGTGCCCCGGGGGCGCGGGACGCCGGCCCCGGTCTCCCCCCTCCCGGAAAGGGAGGGGCCGGGGGTGGGTTCGCTTGAGGCGGGGCGTAAGCTCGATCCGGAGACGAACCCACTCCAAACCCTTCCCCTTCAGCGCTATCCCTATCGCTCGCGAACACCGCCGGGCCGTATCCCTCTTCGTCATCCCGGCGGAGGCCGGGATCCATTCGCACGGCGCCGGCGGTGTCGCGACGAGATCGCTGCCACGCCACGCCAGGACCATGATCGTTGCCCCGAATGGATCCTGACCTTCGTCAGGATGACGGACATGCAGACGTGTTGGCAATCGATACGAACGCCCTGTCATGGAGGGACGACAATTGGGGAGGGACTTTCCCCGCTCCCGTTCGTCTTGGGAGGCCCCCCGTTCGTGCTGAGCGAAGTCGAAGGACGGGCTGCCAGCGCCGCGCATAGGGCGGTCCTTCGACTTCGCCCGGGACGAACGGCGAGACGATCTTGACAATTATCACCCATTAGGTTATACGCTGCCCCGTCGCCCGCACCGCCGATCACGGTGCCGGGTGGCGAAAGCGGATGGCGGCGGGCTCGCGCGCCGTGCATCCAGCGGCCGGCGCGCCGGGCATCCCGGGGGATTCCCGCCAACCTGTCGTCCACCCGGCCAGCGCAGGCCCGTCATGCCCGTGCCGACGGCACGGCCATCCTGCGTCCGCCAAGACCGGGACAGCTCCCGCCTTCGCCCCGTCGCGGCGAAGGAGAAGGGCCGGATCCCACCCGGAGGCCAAGGCCTCCACACCCCCGCGATGCACGAGGCACGCGCGGGGCGCCGGCCGCCTTCTCCCGTCCTGATTCCAGGGGAGAACTGCGCCCGCAAATCCTACACCATAACGGAAAGCCCTCCCCTCCAGGGAAGAGGGAATGCCTAGATCTCCCACGCCACGATCGACACCGGGAAATGGAAATGGATGCCATCCTGATCCCGCCACGCGCCGACCCCGATGCGATCCGCGCCCGACGCGATGTCGGCCTCGAACATCGCCGTCAGCGCCGGCATGTCGTCCGCGTCGGCCAGCGTGTCGAGCCGGGCCGCCAGCCGGTAGCCGTCGATCGCCGCTTCGCGCAGCCCGGCCTCGCGCCCGATCCGGCGCAGGTCGTCCAGCGGCAGCGCGCTGGTGTGCGACGGGTCGCGCAGCCGTTCCATGATGTCATAGGCCTGCCGCGTTGCGGGCGAGGGGGTGGCATCGATGACGACGAGGCGCCCGCCGGGGCGGCACACCCGTTGCATCTCGGCCAGCGCGGCGGCGGGATCGGGCATGTGGTGGAAGCTGTAGCGGGTCGTCACGCGATCGAAGCGGCCATCCTCGAACGGCAGGGCGGTCGCGTCGCCGACATGCCAGTCCAGATTGGCGAGGCCCGCAGCCGCCTGCCGCGCCTCGGCCTGCGCGATCATGGCCGGCGTGATGTCGATGCCGGTGACGTGCCGGGCGTGGGGCGCCAGCGCGCAGGCGAGGATGCCGGGGCCGCAGGCGACATCGAGAATCGCCGTATCCGGGGTGGGCATGCAGGCGCCGATCGTCCGCGCCATGGCGTCCGCCTCGGCGTGGATCGGCAGGTCCGCGAAGGGCTTGGCCCAGCGGGTGAATTGCTCGACGATGCGGTGGTTGTGGGTATCGGTCATGGCGCCCTCCTCGGTGGAGCGCGATCCATAGCCAGTGGCGACCTGGCCGGCTAACGTCCTTCGGTCATAATTGAGCGGATAACGGCCATGCGCACCCTGGACGGCGATGAGACCCGCGCCATTCTCCAATCCCACGGGCTCGATCGGCCGACGGGGATCGGCTTCGCCTTCCTCGATCCGGCGCGCAACATCTTCTACGATTGGCACGCGCACGATTATCACCAGCTGATCTACGCGGCCGGCGGCCCCACCCAGATCGAAACGGAGAAGGGGCGCCACATCCTGCCGCAGGGGCGCGCGGCCTGGATCCCGGCCGGCACTCGCCACCGCACCCTGATCGCCACCGCCGAGGGGGCGTCGCTCTATTTCTCGCCCGACGCGGTGCGCGACGGGACGGCGCGCGTGCGCATCCTGGTGGCGAGCCCGCTGATGCGCGAGATGATCCTGTTCGCCACGCGGTGGGAGCGCGGCGCCAGCGAGGCCGATCCGCTCGCCGCGAGTTTCCTGCGGACGCTCGCCTTGCTGTGCGGCGAATGGCTGGAGAGCGAGCTCCCGCTGTTCCTGCCCGGCGCCGCGCACCCCGCCATCCGCCGCGCGATGGACTATGCCGCCGCCGATCCCGGCACGGCGACGCAAGCGGGCGCCATGGCCGCCGCCGCTATGTCCGAGCGGACCTTCCGCCGCCTGTTCGCGCGGGAGACGGGGCTCACGTGGCAGGCCTGGCTGGCCCAGGCGCGCATCCTGACGGCGATGGGCCTGCTCACCCAAGGCGGGCGGATCACCGACGTCGCGGCCGATGTCGGCTATGCCTCGCTCAGCGCCTTCGCCAAGGCGTTCGCGCAGCTCACCGGCGAGGCGCCGGCGGTATTCCGCCAGCGCCACGCCTCGGCGGGCAATCCGCCCTGACGCCTAGGCGGCGACGGGCGCGGGCACTTCGAGCCGCTCCAGATCGGCGATCATGCCGGGGCCGGTGGGATGCCAGTCCAGCCGCTGCTGGGTCCGCGCGCCCGACGCCGCCAGATCGCGCGAGGCGAACATGGCGAGCCAGCCGAAATGGGCCGGCGCCTCCTCCGCCGTGATCGACGCGACGGGCAGGCCCAGCCGGCTCCCGAGCACCTCGGCGACGGCGCGCATCGACACGCCCTCCTCCGCGACGGCATGGTAGATCGCGCCCCGCTCGGCCTTTTCCAGCGCCAGCCGGTAGAGGCGGGCGACGTCGCTGATGTGCGCGGCCGGCCAGCGGTTGCTGCCGTCGCCGATATAGGCGGACACGCCCTTCTCCTGCGCCATCGCGATGGCGAAGGTGATGAGGCCCTGCTTGCGCGTGTCATGGACCTGGGGGAGGCGGACCACCGACACGTTGAGCCCCGTTGCCGCCGCCGCGAAGGCGGTTTCTTCCGATACCGCGCGGGGAACGTCCGAGGAGGAGAGGGCCGGGCTGTCCTCGGCCGCCGGCTGCCCCGCCTGGCCGATCGCCATCGCCGTCCCGGAGGTGACGATGAGCGGCCGGTCCGTCCCGGCCAGCGCCGCGGTCAGCGCCTCGATCGCGCGCCGGTCATTCTCGCAATTTTCCGCGAACCGGGAGAAATCATGGTTGAAGGCGAGGTGGACCACGCCATCGGCCTGCGCCGCGCCCGCGCGCAGGCTGTCGAGATCCTCGATCGATCCGCGATGAGGCTCGGCGCCGGCCGCCGCCAGGGCCGCCGCGCCCTCCTCGGACCGGGTGAGGCCGAGGACCCGATGCCCTGCCGCCAGCAGCTCCTGGACGAGCGCGGTGCCGATGAAACCGGTCGCGCCGGTGACGAATACACGCATGGGAATGTCTCCACGATTTTGACGGGGACACAGATGCGCGCCTGTGTCATCCTGTTAAAGTAGTGACGTTATCCTAGTATGAAGGCTAACAGGATGGGCGAGCCGACCACCGGCGAAAATCCGCTGGGCACCTATCTGAAGGATCGACGCGGAAAGCTCGATCCGGTCTCCTTCGGCTTCCCGCAGGCGCGCCGGCGCACGCCGGGCCTGCGCCGCGAGGAGGTGGCGCAGCGCGCCAACATCAGCCCGACCTGGTATACCTGGCTGGAACAGGGCCGCGGCGGGGCGCCTTCCGCCGACGTGCTCAACCGGATCAGCGCCGCGCTGATGCTGACCGACGTGGAGCGCGAGCATCTCTTCCTGCTGGGCCTGGGCCATCCGCCCGAGGCGCAGTATCGCAACGACAAGGGCGTCACGCCGCGCCTGCAGCGGGTGCTCGATGCGCTGGAGCCGAGCCCGGCGCTGATCCGCACCGCGACCTGGGATGTCGTCGCCTGGAACCGCGCCGTCGGGGCGGTGCTGGTGGATTATGCGTCGCTTCCGCCCGGGCAGCGCAACATCCTGCGCGCCATCTTCCTCGATCCGCGCGCCCGCGCCGCGCAATATGACTGGGAGAGCGTCGCGCGCTTCGTGCTGGGCGCCTTCCGGGTCGATGTCGCCCGTGCCGGCGCATCGGAGGACGTGAGGGCGATCGTCGCGGAATTGTGCGGCCTCAGCCCCGAATTCGAGGCGATGTGGCGCGAGAACGACGTCCATAGCCATGGTGAGGGCGTGAAGACCATCAAGCATCCGCTGCTCGGCCCGCTCGCCTTCGAATATTCGGCCTTCGCGGTCGATGGCCGGCCGGACCTGAGCATGATCGTCTACAATCCGATCCAGGCCGAGGATATCGACCGGATCCGGCGGCTGATCGACGCGCCCGAATAGGGTCAGTCGATGCTTTCGAACCGCCGCGCGCCGCGCAGCATCGGGAAGAGGCGGGCCCACAGGATCGCCACGAAGACCGCGCCGACACCGCCCGCGACGACGGCGGTGACGGGGCCGACCAGCGCTGCTAGAAAACCCGATTCGGCCTCGCCCAGTTCGTTGGAGGCGGAGACGAACAGCGACGAGACGGCGCCCACGCGGCCCCGCATCTCATCCGGCGTGCCGAGCTGGATCAGCGACTGGCGGACATAGACGGACAGCATGTCGGCCGCGCCCAGCACGACGAGGCTGGCGAGCGAGAGCGGCATCGATCGGGACAGGCCGAAGATCGCGGTCGCCGCGCCGAAGATGCCGACCGCCGCCAGCATCTTGATGCCGATGTGATTCGAAAGCGGCCGATAGGAGAACCAGACGGCGGACAGCATCGCGCCCAGCGCCGGCGCCGCGCGCAGATGGCCGAGCCCCGTCGGCCCGGTGTGCAGGATATCCTGGGCGTAGATCGGCAGCATCGCCGTCGCGCCGCCGAGCAGCACAGCGAACAGATCGAGCGAGATGGCGCCCAGCACCAGCCGGTTGTCCCGCACGAAGGTCAGCCCCTCGATCATCTGCCGCCAGGGGGTGGCCGCCTCGGCCATGCGCGGTGGCCGGATCGGCGGCAGCCCCGCCGTGGCGACGAAGGACACGACGAGCAGCAGCACGCCACCCGCATAGGGCAACCACGGAATGGCCGCATAAAGATAGCCGCCCATTGCCGGGCCAAGGATCGCCCCCACGCGAGTGGCGATCGAACTGGCGGCGATGGCGCGCGGCACCAGCGGGCGGGGCACGACATTGGGCGCGATCGCCCCCAGCGCCGGCATCGAGAAAGCGCGCGCCACGCCGAGCAGGACGGCCACCCCGAACAGGATGCCGAGCGACAGGCCATGCAGCAGGTTCGCCAGCGCCAGCACGATCGCGCACGCCAGCTGGAGCGTGGTGCAGGCCTGCACGATCCGCCGCCGGTCCCAGCGATCCGCCAGCCAGCCGGTGACGAGTGTGAGGGCGAACATCGGCAGGAATTGCGCGAGCCCGATCAGGCCAAGCTGCAGCGCCGCTTCACGGATCCCCATGCTGGTGCGGGCGAGGCTGTAGACTTGCCAGCCGATCACCACGACCAGGCTGGTCTGCGCGAGGGTCGAGCAGAGCCGCGTGATCCAGAAGAGCCGGAAGCCGTGGATCGCAAAAGGTTGGGTGCTGTCGGTCATCGGGTGTGAGCGGGCGTGTATCGCCGGGTGGTCCCGCTGTCGACGGTGGTGGCCGGGAGCGCGCGCGTGGGGGCAGGGCCGATGCCGGGTCGCCCCCTTTCTCCACGGCCTTCCCTCGCGCGGATCATGCGCCTATCGCCGGGGCCGATGGTGTCAGTGCGTGGCGAGGATCCAGCGGATGTCGCAAACATGATCCGCGCGGCGGGCGCCTTCCGGTCACTCCGGATCTTCAACTACCGGATCTGGGCGGGCGGGGCGCTCGTCTCCAACATCGGCACCTGGATGCAGCGCACCGCGCAGGACTGGCTGGTCCTGACCGAGCTGACCCACCGCAGCGCGTCCGCCGTCGGCATCGTCATGGCGCTCCAGTTCGGGCCGCAATTGCTGTTCCTGCCGTGGACGGGCTTCGCGGCGGATCGCTTCGACCGGCGCCGGCTGCTGATGGCGACGCAGGCGGCGATGGGTATCCTGGCGCTGCTGCTCGGGCTGTTGACCGTCACCGGCCTGGTGCGGCTCTGGCACGTCTACATCTTCGCCTTCCTGTCCGGATCGGTGTCCGCCTTCGATGCCCCGGCGCGCCAGACCTTCGTGTCGGATCTGGTGGAGGAGCAGGATCTCGCCAATGCCGTGGCGCTCAACTCCACCTCGTTCAATGCCGCCCGGATGATCGGGCCGGCCATTGCCGGGCTGTGCATCGCGGCATGGGGGACGGGCTGGGCCTTCCTGGCGAACGGCCTGTCCTTCCTCGCGGTGCTGGGATCGCTCGGGCTGATCAAGGTTCGAGACCTGCATCGGTTCGAACGGCTGACCCGCCGGCGCGGCAATCTGATCGAAGGGCTGCGCTACATTCAAGGCCGGGACGACCTGCGTGCGTTGATGGCGATGCTATGCCTGATCGGCACCTTCGGGCTCAATTTCCCGATCTTCATCTCCACCATGTCGGTCACGGTCTTCCACATGGGCGCGGGGCGCTACGGCCTGCTGACCTCGGCGATGGCGGTGGGCACCACGGTGGGGGCGCTGCTCGCCGCCGGCCGCGAGCGCCCGCGCTTCCGGCATCTGGTCAGCGGCGCCTTCTTCTTCGGTGCCGGCCTGGCGGTCGCGGCGGCGATGCCGAGCTTCTGGACCTTTGGCGCGCTGCTCGTGCCGATCGGCGTCTCGGCGCTGACCTTCACCAATTCAAGCAACAGCTACATGCAGCTTTCCGTGGACCCGGCGATGCGCGGGCGGGTGATGGCGATCCGGCTGGCGATGCTCTCCGGCGTCACCTTCATCGGCGCGCCGATCGTCGGCTATGTCGCGGATCGATCCGGCCCGCGCTGGGGCATGGCGCTGGGGGCGGCGAGCTGCCTCGTCGCGGCACTGATCGGGCTGCGGGAGTGGTTCGCGCAGGAGCGACCGCCCATTCCGCGCGAAGCGCATGCCGAACCCCTGCCGGCGGACGACGAGATCGAGCCGGCGTGACGGGACGCCGGATCGCCATGGCCCTGGATGTGGACCACGGATGGAAGCTCCGGGCGCACCGGCAATAGCCGCTCCCCAATGCCGCGTGGTCATCCGCAAGATCGAATGGCTGTCCGCGATAGACCCCGGCTTGCGGATAACCACGACATCTTGAGGCTTCTTGCCGGGGCACTTGGCGGACCGATCCGCCATGGCGATCGGAGCACGCTCATCGCTTCGCATATCCTGCCGAAGATTTTACGTAATTTACGCTTCGCAAACCGTCGTTGGCTATGCCCGGTGCCGGGGACGCGACGAGGCAATGGGGGTCATGGTCAGGATTCGCTTCTTCAACGGAGCAAGGACATCCAATCCGGATGACGCCGCGGCGGGGCGATCCGCTGCGCGCGACGCATCCGCGCCCCGTCCGCATCGCCAGACCAGCGATGCCCTCGCGCTGCTGCACAATTTCGAACAGACCGGCCAGGGCTGGTTCTGGGCGACGGACAGCGCCGGCCGGCTGACCTATCTGACCGAAAGCCTCTCCACCACGCTCGGAGTGGAGGCGGATGCGGTGGCCGGCTCCGCCTTCACCGACCATTTCGTCCGCTGCGACGACGGGCCGGAGGTCAGCCGGACCTTGCCCTTCATCATGGCCCGGCGTTCGAGCTTCGAGAAGCTCATGCTGCGCACGACCCGCCGGGAAGACGGACGCTGGTGGCTGGTGTCCGGCACCGCCCAGTTCGACAGCGCCGGCACCTTCCTCGGCTATCGCGGGTCGGGCGTCGATATCACCGAGCAGCGCCGCTCGTCCGAACAGGCGTCGCAGCTCGCGATGTACGATGCGCTCACCGGATTGCCGAACCGGCTCCACATGACGCGCACGCTGGAGGCGAGCCTCGTCGCGCTGCGGCTCCAGAAGCGGCCCTGCTCGATCCTTCTCGTCGATCTCGATCGGTTCAAGCAGGTCAACGACACGCTCGGCCATCCGGCGGGCGATGCGCTGCTCAAGCAGGTCGGCGAACGCCTGCTCATGATCGTCGGCGACAAGGAAAAGATCTTCCGCCTGGGCGGCGACGAGTTCCAGATCATCCTGTCGGGCAGCGACGATCGCGGCATGCTCGGCCATCTGGCGAACCGCATCATCTCCAGCCTGTCCCAACCCTACACCGTCGCGGGCAGCCGCTGCATCATCGGCGCCTCGATCGGCATCGCCGTGGCGCCGGACGACGGCGCCGCCAGCGAGGAACTCGTCCGCAACGTCGATCTCGCGCTCTATGCCGCCAAGGCCGGCGGGCGCGGTCGCTTCCGCTTCTTCTCGGGAGAGCTGCTCCAGGCGGCGACGGATCGCCGGCTGCTGGAAGAGGATCTGCGCGATGCCCTCGCCCGGGGCGAGCTGAACCTGCTCTATCAGCCGATCGTCAACGCCCGCACCAACTGCGCCACCGGCGTCGAGGCGCTGATCCGCTGGACGCATCCGCAGCGCGGGCCGATCTCGCCGGCCCTCTTCATCCCGATCGCCGAGGAAGCCAATCTGATCCAGCAGATCGGCGAATGGGTGATCCGCCGTGCCTGCGAGGATGCGGTGCGCTGGCCAGGCGCGCTGCGCGTCGCCGTGAACGTCTCGCCCACCCAGTTCACCAACGAGGCGCTGCCCAAGGTCGTGATGTCGGCCCTGGCAGCCTCCGGCCTGCCGGCGGACCGGCTGGAGCTGGAGCTGACCGAGGGCGTGTTCCTGAGCGAATCCCCCGAAACCGACGGGATGTTCGCCACGCTCAAGCGGATCGGCGTGCGGCTGGCGCTGGACGATTTCGGCACCGGCTATTCGTCGCTCGGCTATCTGAAGACGGCGCCGTTCGACAAGATCAAGATCGACCAGAGCTTCGTGCGCGGCGTGACGGTGCCGGGATCGCGCAACGGGGCGATCATCGCCGCGATCGTGGCGCTGGCCGAGGCGCTCGACATGGAGACGACGGCCGAGGGGATTGAATCCTTCGACCAGCTCGATCTCATCCGCACCCTGCGCGTCAGCCACGTCCAGGGCTATATCTACAGCAAGGCGGTCGATCGCGACGAGGTCGCGCAGCGGCTCGAAAGCGGCGACTGGTCGATCGCGCCGTCCGGGCCGGCGCGGCAGCGCAGCGAACGCCAGTCGATGTACCGCACGGCCGGGGCGATCCTGGGCAATTTCTATCATGCCGTCACCGTCCGCAACCTGTCCGAGACCGGGGCGCTGATCGACGGACTTGCGGAGACCGTGCCGGGCGCGCCGATGATCCTCGATCTCGGCGAGGGCCAGCTGGTCGGCGCCACGGTGCGCCGCGTAAGCAGGCGCCAGACGGGTGTCGAATTCGGATCGCCCCTCGTGAATGACGGCAATGGCGGATTGTGCACCCGCCATCGGGTCGCGGCCCATCTGCTGGCGGCGGCCGGGATCGGCGCGGGCGCCGGTGGCGGGGCGCCGATATCGGGCGAGGCGGCTTCGGTCGAGCAGCTGGCGGAGCGGTTCGGCATCGGCCTGACGCCTTCGTCGAACGAGGAGGGGGCGGCGAGCGTCCCGTCACCCTCGACGACGCCGACGATCGATCAGCTGGCGCGGCGCTATCTCGATCATCTCGGCGACCGGCAGCGCACCCGCCAGTCCCACGAGGCGTGGTTGCGCAAATATATCCTGCCGCAGTTCGGCCGCTTCCGGCTCGACGAGATGGCCTATGCGGATATCGGCGGTTGGCTCGGCGCGGTCGCGGCGCGCGACGGGCAGGGGGCGGCGATGGCGGATCGTCTCCGCGGGGTGATGGGCTATATGTTCGTGCTGGCGCAGCGCTGGGGCGTGCCGGGCGCCGAGGTCAATCCGCTCGACCGACGGGCCGCGGGCCCCGGCGGGCGCGAGCGGCGGCTCACCAATGACGACGTCGAGCGCCTCTGCCTGGCCGCGCAGGCGAGCCAGAACGTGCATCTCGGCGCGATCGTGTCGCTGCTGCTGCTGACGCGGCTGCGGGTTCGCGAGATCCTGGTCGCGCGGTGGGACGATGTCGATCTCGACAATCGCCAGTGGCGCGTCGCCGGCGAGAATGGGGCGGTGGACAGCGTGCCGCTGAACACGGCCGCGATCCATCTCATCCGCCAGCTGCCGCGCTGGGACGATTGTTCCCACGTCATCGCCAATCCGCGCACCAAGCGGCCCTACCGCTCGATCTTCCGTAGTTGGGATGCGGCGCGGCGGCGGGCGGGCCTGCCCGGCGTGAGCATGCACGAGCTGCGCCGCGCCACGACGTAAGGCGCCGGGGCGAAGTGCCTCAACGCCGGAGCATGTAATGCTTCTCCGGGCACGCGCTGATCGGCGTGCCCGAATTTGCGATCGTCCCCCGGCGCCCCGTCATCAAGCGGCAGATCGGCTGATCCGCTTCCAGAACCATGCGTGAGTCGGGGGCCATCTGGGCGATTGGCCGCGAGCGTGCGAGGGCAGGCATCGGCTGGCGGTCGAGCCGTGCTGTCGCGGCCAAAGGCAGCATGGTCCGCAGCATCGTCAGTTATGGGCTCGGTACCAGATATGCTGACAAAAAATCCTCATTGGCGACAGCATATCTGCTTACTCTCAAAACCTTTCCTGCGCTGCGCCGCTCTCAAATAAGAAGAGAAACATATTTATATCAGATGGATAAGATTTTTGCGCGTCGATGAGAGGGGTGCGATCCGGAGGCGATCGCCGCATAAGCGGAGGAGTGCAAACGAGCGCGATCACGGAAAAATGTTTGGGAACGGTAACTTTTTTCCTTTGACGCGAACACGTCCCCTGCGTACTTTGCGGAAATAGGGCTGGCGCGAGAAACCGGCTCAAGGAGGGGATTATGCGCTTCAACTGGTTGGCTGGATGCAGTGCGGTGGCCTTGCTGTCGGGCGTGGCCCATGCGCAGTCGGGCACGAGCGATTCTTCGGGACCGGGCACGCCGGCCGCGCCCGCTCCGGGGCCATCGGCGGCTGGGGCTGCCGCAAGCGCCGCCCATGGGGACTCGCCGGAAGCGGGCGTCATCATCGTCACGGCGAACAAGCGCGCGCAGAATCTCCAGCAGGTCCCGATTGCCGTTACGGCCGTCAGCGAGGATCGGCTGAAATCCGTCAATGTCACCAACATCACCAACATTTCGGCGGTCGCGCCCAGCATCGTGTTCGTGCCGGCGCCTAACCCCAATGCCGTGCAGTTCGTCGTCCGCGGCATCGGCACCTTTGCCTTCGCCGACACGCTGGAGCAGTCCGTCGGTGTCGCGATCGATGGTGTTCCGCTCGGCCGGATCGCCGGTGCCGCCGTCGACGCGGTCGATATCCAGCGGATCGAGGTGCTGCGCGGGCCTCAGGGTACGGTGTTCGGCAAGAGCGCGACCGCCGGCGTCATCAGCATCGTCACCAACAAGGCGAATCTCGGGGCGACGGAATTTGCCGGCCGCTTCTATGGCGGGCAGCATGACGAATATCGCGCGCAGGGCACGGCCAACATACCGTTGATCGACGATCGCCTGGCGATCCGCGTGAGCGCCTGGGATTTCCGCCACGACGGCTACCTCACCGCCCCGAACCAGCAACCGGACCAGAAGGTCGGCGACATGGAGAACAAGGGCGCGCGGTTGCGCGTCGGTCTCCAGGTCACGCCGGACTGGCGCATCGACCTCGGCGCGGAGATCGCGAAGAACTGGAACGATGGCCTGTTGCAGACGACGCGGGCCTATGAATCGAACGATCTGATCTCCGTCCCGGGTGGCATTTCCATCGCGCAGATCAATGCCCAGGAAGGCCTGGTGCCCGGCCCCAAGAACACCATGATCGGATCGGAGGCCGCGCTGGGCGGCTATGTGAAGCCGCAATTCTACACGCTGGAGTCGAACTGGAATCTGGGTGGAAGCACCATCACGTTCCTCAACGGCTATCGGCGCGTCCATTCCAGGCAGATCGGCGAGTTCGACTATTCGGATAGCCGCCCGAACAGCTTCCAGACCTATCAGCGCTATGAATCCCAGATCAACCAGTTCACGTCGGAACTGCGGATCGCCAGCGCGAACAAGAGTCGTCTGCAATATACGGCGGGTCTGTTCTTCTACGACCTGAAGGTGCCCTACAGCGTCATCGAGCAAACCTATAAGAACAATCCCGGCCTGACCGCCGCCACCAATTATGCCTCCGGTCGCCGGCTGACGTCCCGCATGGATACGAAGAACTATGCCGGCTATGCCGACGTCAATTACAGCATCGGCAAGCTCAAGCTGATCGGCGGCGCGCGCGTGTCGCACGAAGATAGCAGCGGTGGCCTCATTCGCGGGCTGCCGATGGATGGGGCGCCGGCCGAAGGCAATCTCAACCTGTACATCCCCGGTCAGGCGATCAGCGGGTTCGGGCCGCTCAACGTCCAGACCCAGGTCCATTACACCGACTTCTCCTGGCGAGGCGGCCTGCAATTCCAGTTCGACCGTGACGTCATGGCGTATGCGACCGCAAGCCGGGCCTATAAGGGGCCGGGGTTCAACTTCGGCAACGACGTGACGCAGGCGATCTTCGACGCCACCAAGTCGATCGTGAAGCCGGAGATCGCGCATTCCTATGAAATCGGCCTGCGCTCGCAATTCTTCGACAGGACGGTGACGCTGAACCTCAGCGCTTATTATTCGACCTTCCAGAATTTTCAGATCACGGCCGCGTTGCCGGGCGCCAATGGTGCCGGCCTCAACTATACGATCATCAACGCCAAGGAATTGAAGTCGAAGGGCGCCGAGGTCGAGTTCGGATGGCATCCGCGTGGTGCGCTGGCTGGCCTGACATTCGACGGCAATGCCAGCTATACGGATGCTTATTATAGCAATTTCGCCAACGCGCCGTGCTATCTCGGCCAGCCGCATGCGACGGCGCCGACCAGCCAGTCGGGCGTCTGTGCGCCCGTAGCGGCGGGCTCGACGGCCTTCCTGCAATCGGTCAAGGGGTTGCGCGCCGTGGGCGCGCCTAAATATCAGCTGAACCTGTTCCTGGGCTATGACCATCCCGTGTCGGATCGCCTGAACGGGTTTGCCCAGATCCACTATTTCTCACAGAGTTCCGAGCAGCTTGGCGTGGGCAACAACCCTTTGACCGTGGTGCCCGGCTACCACACGGTCGATCTCAGCTTCGGCGTCCGCAGCGCGAACGACCGGTGGCGGTTCAGCGTGATCGGGCGCAACGTGTTCAACAAGTTCTTCATCACGCGCCTCGTGACCAACAATCCGGGTCTCGAGCAGGTCGTGCCCTATGAGGCCCTCTCCTCCTGGGGTGCCGCCGTCGACTTCAAATTCTAGAAGCGGCCTCCCAGCCCCCGTCTCGCCTGGCGAGACGGGGGCTTTTGCGCGTCGTTGACGGGCCGGCACCGGCCTGCGAGGCTTCACCGCGGAGCGGACAGCCATGAATCCTGTGGACGGTCATGCGGACGACCGCATCGCGCGCTATGTGGCGGCGTCGCGCCCGCCGTTCGAGGCCCTACGGGCCATCGCCTCGCAGCTGGCGGGTTTCGTATTGCTCAACACCGTCGCTCCGCGCGACTATGCGCTCCAGGACGTGCCGCTACATCTCGCCGCGAGCGCGCTGGACGAAGCCGTCGAGCGCTTGCGGACCCTGATGCCGCCCGCACAGGCGGCCCATCACCATCATCATCTGCTGTCGGCCGCAGCGAGCCTGCATCAGGCGCTGGACCTCGGACGTCATCATCTGGTCGCCGTCCGCCAGCCGGGCATGGCGGCCGCCTGCGAGGTGCCGCTACGGGAGGGGATCACGCACCTGCGCCATGCCGGCACGGCTCTGCCCGGATTTCACCTCGTCACGCTCGATCACGCCTGCTGCGCCCTCCATGCGGAAGGAACCGGCCTCTAGGCGATCGGATCGAGATCGAGCCGCACGATATCCGCCACGTCGTCGAACGCGGCCGGATAGCGGGTCAGCACCAGCGGATCGTGCCCGGGTATGACATGGGCCGTCGAGCTGGCGAGGGACCGCATCCGATCGAAGCCCGCCAGCATCTCGGCGAGGCTGTCGGCCGAGGGGAAGGGGCGGTTCTGCTCGAAATTGGCATAGAAATGCGACGCGTCGGAGCCGAGCACGACCCAGCCGCGGCGCGTCTTGACCCGGACGATCTGGAGGCCCTGGGTATGGCCGCCGACGCGATGCACCGTCAGCCCCGGCGCGATCTCGCTGTCGCCGTCGTGGAAGACCACAAGCCCGTCATAGAGCCTGTGGACCATGGCGGCGACATCGTCGGCGTCGAAGGCATGGCGCAGATAGGAATGGCACATGCAGCGGCCGGTGCAGTAGGCCATTTCACGATCCTGCACATGATAGCGCGCCTTCGGGAACATCGCCCGGTTGCCGGCGTGATCGAAATGCATGTGGGAGATGATGACGTCGCTGACGTCCGCCGCGTCGATCCCGATCGCCTTGAGCCCCGCATCGACCGGACGCACCAGCGTCCGCCCGCGCTTCCGACCCATCGCGGCGTCGAAGCCGGTATCGAGCAGATAGGTGCGCTGCGCGCCGACGATCGCCCACACGAAATAGTCCAGCGGCATCGGCAGATCATGCTCGTCCCCGCCGATGAAGTTGGCGGCGGCGTTGCGGTCGTGATGGCCGTAGCGGACCGCGTAGATCTCGAAGACGTCGCTCACTCTCTGTCGCCTTTCCCAACGGGGTCGATACTATGCGGCCGATCCCCGGATCTCCACGCCCGCCCACTGCTCGACGACGCGGGCGATCATCGTGAAGTCCGCGTCGGGGCCGAAGCTCGCCTGCGTGATGCCCAACATCGTCCTGGCGGTCGAGCCCACGATCATCGGCACGCCCATGCCTTCCGCCTCTTCGAGGCACAGGCGGATGTCCTTCATCGAAAGCTGGGTGGCGAAGCCGAAATCGAACGTGCGGGGCAGCACGGCGCGCGGAAACTTGTCGGTGGTCGCGCTGTTGCGTCCGCTCGAGGCGTTGATGACGTCCAGCATCACCTGCGGATCGAGCCCGGCCTTGACCCCCATCGCCATGCCCTCCGATGTGGCGGCCAGCGCCACGACGGAAAGCAGGTTGTTGACGAGCTTCATGGTCTGCGCCTGTCCGGCCTTCGCGCCGACATGGAAGGCCTTGCCGAACGCCAGCAGCAGGGGGTCAACCGAATTCCACACCGCCGGCCCGCACGCTGCCATGATCGCCAGCTTGCCCGCCAGCGCGCCGGCGCGGCCGCCGCTGACCGGGGCATCGCAGAAATCGATCCCCGCTTCGGCCAGTCCCTGGGCGACCTCGGCGGACATGCGCGGCCCCGTGGTGGAAAGATCGACGACGATCCCCGGCTTGCCGGACGTCAATCCGCCGGTGCCGAGTGCGACCTCCTTCACCACAGCCGGGGTCGGCAGGCTCAGGAAGATGGTCGCGGCCTGTGCGGCAACCTCTGCGACCGAAGCCGCGGCGCGGCCACCATCCCGGCGAAACGCATCGAGCGCAGCCGAACTGGCATCGAAGGCGAGCACGTCATGCCCGGCCTCCACGAGCCGCCGCGCCATGGCACTGCCCATGCTTCCAAGGCCGATGAAGCCCAGCGTCTGTCCGTCCGCCATGCAATTCTCTCCGTCTGAATGTCTTAGCCCTGGGCCAGCCAGCCGCCCTCGATCGGCAGGATGGCGCCGTTCATGTCATATCCCGCCGGCCCGCACAGCAGCAGCAGCATGTCGGTCACGCTGCGCAGATCGACGAAGCGCCCGTTCGGCTGCTTGCCCTTGAGGAAGCGGGATTCGGCTTCCTGCCGGTCTATGCTCTGCTCCGTCATGATCCGTGCGACCCGCACATCGGATGCGGGCGTCATCACGGCGCCGGGGCATAAAGCGTGGCAAGTCACCGGGCTGTCCGCCGTCTCCAGCGCCGTCGCGCGGGTCAGGCCCTGGAGCGCCGTCTTCGTGGTCACATAATCGACGCGGTTGGTGGTCGCCCGCGAGCCGTAAACCGACGTCATGTTGAAGATCCGGCCAAAACCGGCGGCGCGCATGATCGGCAGCAACAGCCGGGTGGTGTGGAAGGCGGCGGACAGGTTCACCGCCAGCGCCCGATCCCAATGATCGACCGGAAAGACGTCGATGGGTGCGAAATGGCGCACCACCGCATTGTTGATGAGGATCTCGACCGTGCCGAAGCTTGCCACGGCTTGCGCGACGAGCGCCTCGATATCGGAGAGGCGGGTCAAATCCGCCGAGACGTAGGCGACATCGACGCCGGTCGCCTGCGCCATGCGGGCGCGGGCGGGCTCTGCCTCTTCCGGTGTTTCCAGCCCGCTCAGCATGACGGAGCAGCCCGCCTCGGCCAACGCCTGGGCCATGGCGTGCCCGATCCCGCCGATCGATCCGGTGACGAGGGCGTGGCGCCCGGCAAGCGGTTTGGGATCAGGCATGCGTCGGTACCGCCAGCTGGGAGAGGAGCGAGGCGTCGTCGGCGCGATCGAGATCGAGGATCGCCTCGATCAGCCGCTCGATCGCGCCCGGAGCGAGAACGCCGCCGGCATTCTCGCGGAACTTGCCGGCAATCTCGTCGAACGACATCGGGTTGGTGCGGGAGCCGCGATTATGCTCCTCAATCTCTTCCAGCCGCGTGCCGTCGTCCATCTCGACGATCACGACGCCCTTGAACTGCTCTGGACCGGGGAAGGTCTCGTCCACCACGAAGTCGATCCGGTCCGCCAGCGCCAGGATCGCGGGATCGCGCAGCGAGGCCTCGGCATAGGCATCCTTGCCCATGCGACCCCGGACGAAGGTTTCCGCCAGCGTGTAGGACAGGCTCACCCGGCCGTGCGAATCCGTATTGGGCCGCCGCTTTTCCGCGAGAGGCTCGCAGACGATGCCAACGATGTACGGCGCCACCGGGCAGAGCACGCGTCGGATGCGGGCCGGGTCCAGTCCGTGCCGTTCCCGCAACCGGAGCGCCGCGTCGATATAGGGGTGGATCACATGCGCCACCGGGAAGGGCTTGAACGATGCGTCGCGGCTATCCCAGGTGGAACCGAGGTCATCGGTCAGCCGGCCGAAATGGGGGGGCGTATCGGTTGCCTGGAGATGCGAGGCGAACAGGCCGAAGCGCCCCTCGAACACCTCGGCCGGGCCGGTGACGCCGCTGGATGCCAGCGTGGCCGCCGTGATTCCGCTTTGCGCCGCCCAGCCCGGGTGGACGAACTTGGTTTGTGTGCCATCGACCCAGCATTGCAGCAGGCCCGCCGCGAAGCTGCCCGTGATGCCCGCTGCATGATCCATCCGCGCCGGATCGAGGCCCAGCATCGCCGCCGCCAGCCAGGCGATGCCGAACGGCGCGAACAGACCGGTGGGGTGGAAGCCGCGCTTGTGGAACTGGCCGGGCGCGACGCTGCCCACGCGGCTGGAGATTTCGTTGCCGATCGCGATCGCCCGGATCACTTCTCGCCCGGACGCCCGGCGGGTGTCGGCGATCGCGAGCGCGGCCGCGACGGCGGGGCTGCTCATGTGGACGATCGATTCGTTGTGCGTATCGTCATATTCCAGGGCTTGCGACAGCGCGCCGTTGACGAAGGCGGCGCCGATCATGCTCGCGGTGGCCGGCGTACCCCACAATCGCGCGTCGGCACCCGGATGCAGCGTCGCGGACGCCTGCCGAACGGCGCGGCCGAACGGCGTTTCGCCACCCGCCAGGGTCAGCCCCATGACGTCGAGGATGCGCAATTTGGTGCTGGCGACCACATCTTCGGGAAGATCGTCGAAACGCACGCCGGCCACCCAATGGGACATCAGCGTTGCAGCAGCTTTCACCAGACCCCTCCGTCTTATGTGCCGGTTCTAGGTACCGGTATCAGAAATGCATGAGTAACTTGTCGAACGAAGATGAACAAGCCGAATTTGTCCCGCCGGCGAATGGATCGCGCAGAGGCGGCGCCCCGGCAGAGCGGGTTTTCCGATAAGATTTTAATTATAAGGATTTTTTTGAACCGTTAGGCCGAGTTCGCCTGACGATCGCGTCTCGTCCGAAAGAGGCGTCTGAAGAGGCCGGAGGTTTGCCCGGCCGGCACATTGGTGACTGCCGCCGCGTGATCGAGATGTTACCGTGCATCCAAAAGGCTGATGGGAAAATAACGCTGGCCGTCGGATTGGCGGATCAGATCGGTCGGCAAGACGGCATCGCGTGGTGCTTCATCCAGCGCCCACGATCAGCGGATATCGGACGATCCCGCATCCCGATCCGTCATCACCGTTGCGCGAACGCGACGATTTCGGCTGGATCGCCGGATATCTCACGGCTGAACGGGCGGCGGCGCGGGCGGATGGCGAGGCAGCACGCCGCGTCCCCGCGCACTTGAGCGGCGGGCGCTGGTCAGATCGGCGCGCCGACGACCACGATCTCCTCGACCTTGAAATTGTGGGCGAAGCCGAAGATTTCCGCGCCATGCCGATACCAGGCCTGCGCCTGTGGCGTATCGCCGACATGCGCCATCGCAGCGGCGTCGAACCATGTTTCGGCCACGCCGTCGACCTGATCGGAGGGCATCAGTTCGGGCACGTCGCTGCGTCCCGGCTCGCCCGTCACCGGATTGACCACGAAGCGAACCACGCCCGGCACCGATCGCGCCATGTCGGCGTGCGTCACGGTCCAGGCGTGCAGGAAGGCCGCGCGATCCACCCCGGCCTTGCGCCGCACGAGCGTCATGACCTTGACCAGGCGCATCGGTGCCGCCGCATGGGCGGGCGGACCGGCCATGATCGCAACGCCGATCGCCACGGCCCCGAAAAGCTGGCGACGATCCAAGCCTTCCGGAAGGTCGTTCGGGACTGGCATGGCGTCTTCCATCTCTTTCCTCCCGCGGGCATTGCCGTTTGCGGATCAGGTTATGGCCGGGCGGGGGCGATGGGAATGCGCGCCGGCGGCAAAGCCGCTTCCCGGAAACGGCTATGCGGATCGCGCAACGAGGCTCTGGCGTCGGCGCGCGCGCGGGAATAGCAAGGATGCCATCCGCGCAACTGTGCGCCGGCGATGGAAGAGGAGAATGGTCTTTGCCGGCTTACGGTCGCTCTGCGGAGGGAAGTGGTGGCGTGCGGATGCGCGACGTGGCGGAGCGTGCGGGGGTTTCCCGCATGACGGTGTCGCGCGCGCTGAACGAGCCGGACAAGGTGAAGCCGAAATTGCGCCGGCAGGTGCTGGAGGCGGTCGAGTCGCTGGGCTATGTCCATAATCATCTGGCGCGGAGCTTGTCGTCGAAGCGATCCAACGTCATCGGGCTGGTGCTGCCGAGCCTAGAGAATTCGATCTTCGCGCTTACGGTGAAGGGCATTTCCGATGTGCTTCGCCCCGCCGGCTATCAGCTGATGCTGACGGAAAGCGCGGATGATCCGGAGGATGAGGAGCGGGTGATCAGTTCCTTCCTCGCGCAGCGGGTGGGCGGCCTCATCCTCCATGCCACCACGCACAGCCCCACGGCGCTGCGGATGCTGCGCGCGTCCGGCACGCCGGTGGTCGAGAATGGCGATCTGCCCGAAGAGCCGGTCGACATGGTGGTCAGCTATTCCAATCGGGGCGCCGCCAAGGCGATGACGATGCATCTGGCGCGGCTGGGCTATCGGAAGATCGCCTTCGCGGGCCTGGCGCGCAACCCGCGCGCCAATGAGCGGCAGCGCGGCTATCTGGAGGCCTTAGTCGAGCTCGGTCACGGCGACGAGCCGAAGCGACTCATCGACGTTTCGCGGGGTTTTGGGGGGGGGGCGGAGGCGGTGGCCTATATCGCCGCGAACCTGCCCGACACCGATGCGCTGTTCTGCGCGGGCGACGTGCTGGCGGTCGGCGCGCTGTTCGAATGCAAGCGTCGCGACTGGGACGTGCCCGGTCGGCTGGCGATCGCGAGTTTCGACGATCTCGATCTGATGCGCCACGTCATCCCCGCCATCACCTCGCTGCGCCTGGAGCGCTATGAGATCGGGCGGCGGAGCGCGGAAATGCTGCTGGCCCAGATCAACAACGGGGACGTGCCGATCCGCACCATCGATCTGGGGTACGAGATCGTCCAGCGCGCCAGCGCCTGATCCCGGTCAGGCTGCGCGCGACTGTTCGCCCACCGCGATCGCGCGTGCCATTTTCGTGACCTCGGCATCGCGCAGCCGGCGGCCCGCGAACAGGAAGCAGGCCAGCGAGACCGGGACAGCCAGGAGCACGAACAGCAGGCCGGTGCCGAGATCGCCGAACACCGTCGAGGCCTTGCCGATCATATAGGGTCCGAGCCCCAGCCCGATGATCGTGATCGCGACCAGATAAGTGGCCGTGGCGGTGCCCCGCATGCGCGGCAGCACCAATTCCTGCACGGTCGCCGCGCCCGCGCCGACCCAGGCATTGCCGATCACCATCACCGGCACGTCGCAGAGATAATAGATCCACGGATTCCTGGTGAGGCACATCGCGATCAGGAAGGGCGTGGGGATCAGCGCCGCCGCCGTTCCCACCCATAGCCGCCCGGCGGGTGTCGAGCGCAACAGGATGTCGGAGGCGCGCCCGCCCGCCACCACGCCGAGCAGTCCGCCGAGCGCCGCCGTGGCGCCGAGGATCAGGCCGGTCGTGGCCTTGTCCACCCCCAGTGCGCGCAACGACAGCGGCGCCACCCAGAAGCCGATGGTGGCATTCATGAGCGACACGCTGGCGAATCCGATCGTCACCAGCACGAAGGCCGGCGTACCCCAGGTCAGCGCGTGCGTCGGCCCGTCCCGCAGACGCAGCGCCTGCTGCGACGAGAAGACGGCGTAGCAACCGATCGCGATCGCCGTCCATTGCAGGATGTCACCGGACAGGCGGATCGCGATCCATCCGAACAACGCCGCCACGCCGGCGGCCAGCAGGTTGCGGACCAGCATATCGGTTCCGCCCCGCGCTGCCTGGATCACGGTGAAGGGCGGCACGACGCTGGCGAGATCGTCGAGGAAACGCGCGAAGATCCGTGTCTCGACGGGAGCGTCGATGCCGTCGGCCATGCCGCGCCTGGGTTCGCGCAACGTCGATACCCAGAGTGCGAGAATCGTGCCGGGCAGGCCGACCGCGAGAAAAGCCGCCTGCCAGCCGGCGAGCCCGAAGGGCGCATGGCCCGCGGCGAAGTCGCCGTCCCAGCGCAGGACGATCATGCCGCCGATCGCGAGCGACAGGCCCGATCCGATGTACATGCCGCCGGCATACAACCCCAGCGCCGTGCCGCGCCTGGCCTTGGAGAACCAGTCCGACAGCAGGGAATAGGCGCAGGGGCTGCCTGTCGCCTCACCGATGCCGACGCCGATGCGCGCCACCGCGAGTTGGCCGAAGGTGCGCGTCAGCCCGCACCACGAGGTCATCAGCGACCACATCACCAGCCCGGCCGCGAGCAGCGGCACCCGCCGGCAGCGATCGACCAGACGGCCCAGCGGATAGCCGAACAGCGCGTAGAAGATGCCGAAGGCAGTGCCGAACAGGAAGCCGAGCTGGCTGTCGGTGATCGCGAGGTTCTTCTTCACGTCCTCGGCCAGGATCGCGAGGATCTGGCGATCGAGATAGTTGAACATGTAGACCAGCATCATCACGGCCAGCACGTACCAGGCATAGCCGCTGTCCGTGCCGTCGGCGGTGGCCGGGGGCGCGAAGGGATGCGGGGCCTGCCGCTGTGTCCGTGCGTGCATGGGCTGCATCCCTGTCCGGTGGTGGTGGCATGTCGCGGCATCGCGCCGCCGCTTTCGAGCGAGCTTATCGGCGCGCCGGAGCCCCGGCCAGTGCGCCGCGCCGGCATAGCAGCTATCCGCCTTGCGGCATGGCCTCACTCACCCCAGGCGAAGCCTTGCCAGGCAGGATCGAAACCGAAGCCGCCGTCGGGCCGCCGCCGGACATAGCCGCCGAAGGGCGCCCCGAAATGGGCGGGCAGCAGCAGTGTCCCGCTGTCGGCGATCGTGTCGAGCAGCGCCCGCCGCGTCGCGCGGGCACGGTCCTGATCGGCGCAGAACGGCGTGTTCCAGTCGGGCCGCACGATCTGGAGCGGGCTGTGCAGGAGATCGCCGCAGAACAGGGCATCGCCGGCCGGCGTCTTCAGGTGGAGCCCGAACTGGCCTGGCGTGTGCCCCGCCAAAGGCACGACGCCCAGCCCGGCGATATCGCCGGTGCCGTCCACGATATCGACCAGCCCGGCATCGACGACCGGCTGGACGCTGTCGTCGAAGCCGACGCCCTCCCACGTTCCCGCGGCGAAGCGTTCGCCGAACCAGGCGAGATCGGTGCCGGACAGGTGATAGCGGGCGTTGGGGAAGGTTGGCACCCATAAGCCGTCGCGCTGCACCGTGTTCCAGCCGACATGATCGGTGTGAAGGTGGGTGATGACCACGTCCGTGACCCGATCCGGCGCCGCGCCGGCCGCCTCGAGCCAGGGCAGGGTGAGCGTGTAGAGATTGTCCATCCGTTCGACCCGCGGGCGGGGCTTGCGGTTGCCGACGCCGGTGTCGATGACGATGATCCGGCCGGCATGATGGACCACCCACATCTGGATCGTCACGATCAGCCGGTTCATCGCCGGGATCCAGTGGTGCGGGGCGAGCCACGCGCGTTCCCGCTCGGCCACGGCGGGATCGAAATCCGCGAAGGTCTGGGCGGGATCGTGGGTCGGCCCGCTATATTCGATGACGCCGGTGATGCGGGTGTCGCCGAGGGTGCGCGAATGGATCATGGGCTCTCCGCCGTTCGGGATCGCAGATTAGCATTGCCGTGAAGGCCGGGGCCATGCTGCCGGCCGCAAATCAGTCATGCCGGCGCAGGGCGTGGATTCCGGTGCGCGTGCCGCCGTAGCATGGCGCAAGGCAGATCGGAGAGGTGGCGATGAACGGGCTGATCCAGGGTGTCCGCGGGCTGGTCGCGGCGCTGTCCGCGGCCTCGGTCGTCTGCGCGGCGCAGGCGGCGTCTCCGCTGGAGGAGGTTTGCGGCGCCTGTCAGGCCGTGCGCTTCGCCCATTGCGGCGGCTTTCTGGAGGGGCCGACCTTCGATCGCGACGGCACGCTGTGGGTGGTCGATCTCAAGGGCGGCGGCATCATGAAGGTGGGCGGTGGTCGCTGCACCACCGTCGTCAACACGGGCGGATCGCCCAACGGCGCGCGTTTCCACCGCGACGGCCGACTGTTCATCGCTGATGCCAGGAAGGGCCTGCTGATCCTCGATCCGCGCACGGGCGCATTGACCGTCCGCGCCGATGGCAGCAATGGCGTGTCCCTGGAGGGCGCCAACGACCTGGTCTTCGACGAGGCGGGCGGCCTCTACATGACGGTGCGAGGCACGTCGACCGAGCTCGATCGGACCGGTGATGTGATCTACCTGCCGCCGGGCGAAACATCGGAGCCGCGTATCTTCGCCGACCGGCTGGCCTTTCCGAACGGCATCGCCATCTCGCCGGACGGGATGAAGGTGATGATCGGCCTCTATGCCGACCAGTCGATTCTGGCGATGACCGCCGTCACCAACCCCGCCGCCTTCCGCATGAACGGGCTGTTCGTGCGGACGGAGGGCGGGGTGGGGCCGGACGGCATCGTCTTCGATGCCGCCGGCCGCCTGTTCTGGGCGGAATTCGGCGACGGCAGTATCGGCGTGGCCGATGCCAAGGGGCATCCGATCGGCCGGATCGCCCTGCCGATGGATGCCGGGCCGAACATCTCCAACCTCGCCTGCCATGATGGCGCGCTGTACATCACCGAAGGATCGAAGGGGGATGTGTGGCGGCTGCCGGTGAAGACGCCCGGCGCGCCGCTCTTTCACCAGCACTGAGCTGCACTCAGCCCGATTTCGCGGTCGCCTGATCCAGTTCGGCGAACGCTTCGCGGGCGATGCGCGTCGAATCCAGCCCGGCGGGCACGCCGCAATAGATCGCGACCTGCAACAGCGCCTCGCGTATCTCGTCCCGAGACAGGCCGTTGGTGAGCGCCGCCTTGACGTGCAGCTTCAGTTCGTGCGGCCGGTTGAGCGCGCTGATCATGCCGATGTTGAGCAGGCTGCGATCGCGCCGCGAAAGCCCTTCCCGGCACCAGACATTGCCCCAGCAATATTCGGTCGACAGTTCCTGCATGGGGCGGCTGAAATCGTCGGCATTGGCGAAGGAGCGCGCGACATACTCCTCGCCCAGCACCTCCTTGCGCAGGGCCAGCCCCCGTTCGTAGGTCGCGTTGGTCATCACTGTCTCCTCGTTGGCGTGCCGCGCGTGCGGACGGGACATGGTCAACCGACGGATGGTAGCCGGTATTCTTTTTCGTTCACCACCCATCCGGGTTGCTCGGAAAAATCCAAGCGTGGTGGGCTGTAAATGTCAACAACATGATTGGTACCGTGTAACTCAGGACCGTTGGTATGCAGTACCGAGGGCGGAATGACGACCAGCGTCGATCCGGTGGCATGGTCGTGGGTGTCCTCGATCCATTTGCGCATGTCGGGAACCCAGGGGTAGCGCAGATGGTAGCTGTACTCGCCTTCCAGGACGAGGCAGCCCTGCTCGAAATCGTCATGCTGATGGGCGGTGGATCGTGTCCAGTCGCGCGGGCCTTCGACCGGCTTGCAATCCATCACCATCAGGTTGGTCGAGCGATAGAGGCGCGCGAAGCCGATGCCGCCCATCGGCCCGTCCAGCGGATAGACGCGCAGCCTGAAGCCATCCGGCGGGGCCGGCCACGCGCGATATTCGGCATGGTTGGGCTGGGCTTCGGCATAAGCGGCCCGGTTGATGCAGCGCGCTTCCAGATCGGTGGCGAGGGTCGTGAAGAAACGGATGAGCCGGCCCGATCCCCGTACGGCGATCTCGCTGGCACCCGGCGGCAGGATCGCCAGCGATCGGCCGGAAATCTCATGAACCTCGTCACCCAGCCGCACGGAGACGTCCACGTCCCGGTCGGGCAGATAGAGGATGTGCTCGTCCGGCTGGGCGTCCGCGGACCGTTCGAAGCGGGCACCCGTCTCCACCTCGGAATAAGCGACGAGGAAATATTGGCCACGGGCATGCCATGTGCGGGCAAGAGCCGACGCTTCGGGCTCATGCTTCCGAAACGGGCAATATTGCGCGGCGACGATATCGGTGACGGGCCGGGCCGAGCCCGACGAGCGGAGCTTCGAGCGCGGATCGCTGGCGTCGAACATGGATGTGCTCCTCTGTCAGTCGTGATGCTCGGTCGCGCGCATCGACGGCCGCGCCGAAAAGCGCGCCTGCCATGCCGCGAGACGGGGGTGTCCCGCGCGCCAGTCTTCATCCGGCATGCGGAAATCGAGATAGGCCAGCGCGCAGCCGATCGCGGCGGCGCCGACATGGGGCACACTCCCGCAAAGCGTATCGATGTCGGCGTCGAGCCGGTCGCAGGTTCGCGCGATCTTGATGCGCGCCGCCGCAACGAAATCCGGGGGCGTGCCGCCGCTTCCCCGCATCCGCTCGCGAACCCAGGCGATTCCGAGATCGGTGAGACCGTTGCCCAGCGCATGCGCGCGTATCACCATCGGCCGGTCCACCCCCGCAGGGTAGCAGGCGGACCGGGCGGCGAGGCTGTCGAGATGGTCGCAGATGGCCAGCGACTCGAACAGCGTCTCGCCCGTGTCCGTGACCAGCGTCGGGATGCGGCCCAGCGGATTGTAGGGCAACAAGCTCTCTTCGACCGCATAAGGCGAGACGGACACGGCGATGCGATCGATCCGCCCCGCCAGCCCGGCCTCATGCGCGATCACCATCACCTTGCGCGCATAAGGCGAACGGGATGACCAGAAGAGCTTCATCATGCGGGCGGCCCTGCCTTCAGCGATGAGGCACGTCGTCGCTGGAAACGAGGATGCGGTGCAGTTCGCGGGGGGTGCCCATCGGATAATCGTTGATGGCATAATGCTGGGTCTGGCGCTGATCCCACACCGCGATCGAATGCGGCTGCCAGCGGAAGCGGCAGCTATATTCCGGCCGCGCATATTCGGCGAGCAGATAGTCCAGCAGCGCGCGGCTTTCGTCCGGGGCGAGGCCGACGATGTAGGTGCAGAGGTTCGCGTTGAGGAACAGCGACTTCTCGCCCGTCTCGGGATGGGTGCGCACGATCGGCTGGGCGACGAGCGGGTGATTCCTGCGCGTGGCGCGCGCCTTGGCGATCTTCTCGGGATAGCGCGGATCGTCCTTGCCGTAATCAACGCCGATGCGGGCCGCGTCGTGGATCGCATCCAGCTCGTCGATTCGGATCTTCACGTCGTCCGGCAAACCTTCATAGGCCGCCACGCCGTCCGCCCAGACGGTATCGCCGCCCACCTTGGGAATGACGACCCCGTGGAGGACCGCGCATTTGGACGGGCGCACCATCCAGCTGGTATCGGTGTGCCACTTGCTGACGTTGCCGAAGGTCGGCTTCACGACCTGGATCTCCGGATGGTCGCTGGCATCCTTGGTTAGATAATAATCCGACATCACCGGCCCGAAGGTTTCCGCGAAGCGCCGGTGCTGATCCTTCGTCACGGGCTGATCGCGGAAGAAGATCACCTTCCATGTGTTGAGCAGCGCATTCAGCTCGGCGGCCTGCGCCGGCGGGATCGGCCGGGTGGCGTCGATGCCGTCGATCTCCGCGCCGATGCGCGCGGTCAATGGCCGGACCGTCAGCCCGGCCGTTCCGCTTTCGATGTGGCGCGCAGCATGGGCCATGGGATGCTCCTGATGATCGTGTGTCGCTCGTCGGCGTCCCGATGCTTGTACCGGAGCGGCAGCCGGCGAGGTACCGATGCCCGTGCGAAACCAGCCATGCTCCGCGGCGCATCCTGATCCGCCGGGGGCAATGCTGCTTTCGCGTTTCCCGGCATGAGCGGGCCGCTACACGGTGCGGAGGCGCGGTCGAAAGGCAGGGTATGGCGTTCGAGGATCTGGGGAGCACCGCGCTGCGGTATGAGATGGTGGGGGAGGGGCCGGACACGCTCGTCCTGCTCCACGAGCTCGGCGGCGGCCTTGAGAGCTGGGAGGCCGTCGTGCCGCTGCTCCGTTCCCGGATGCGGATCCTGCGCTATGATATGCGTGGCGCGGGATTGTCGGAGAAACTGCGCGCGCCGGTCGATTTCGTCGACATGTCCGACGATCTGGCGCGGCTGCTCGCCCGGATCGGCGTCGACGGCCCGGTCTTTCTGGCCGGCTGCGCGGTGGGCGGTGGCATCGCGCTCGATTTCGCGGCGCGCGCGCCGGAGCGGGTGCGCGGCGTCATTGCCATGGCGCCGGCCGTTTCGGTGTCCGCCGATCGCCGCGAGGATGCACTCGCCTTCGCCGCCGCGATCGAGGCCGATGGGCTGAGGCCCTGGGTGCGAACGGCCGTCGAACGCGCCTTTGCCGCCGAGGTGGAGACCGATCCTGTGGCGATCGCCGCTTATGCTGCGCGGTGGCTGGGCAACGATGCTCGCAGCTATGCCGAGACATACCGCATGCTGATCCGATCGGACCTCGACTGGCGGCTGGGCGACGTTCGCTGCCCGGTGCTCGCCATTGCGGGAGCGCATGACGTGGTACGGCCGGCCGAACTGGTCAGGGCGACGGCGGCGGCGTTGCCGCATGCCGAGTATCGCGTGCTGGCATCCGGCCATTTCATGCCGGTCCAATCGCCCGCGCTGGTGGCGGACGCGATCGGCGCCTTCATCTCCGCTCAGGGCGTATAGGGCTTGGCGTACAGCACCGGCATCATCGCGGAATAGATGCGCGTGATAGACGTCGCGCCATCGAAGGCGTCGCTCATCCGCGTCCGCCCGTCCTTGATGCGGCGCATGATCTCGTCGCGCGTCGCGGCCGGATCGGCGCTGTCGAATTCGTAGCGGACGAAATAGCCCGGCAGAGCATGCGTCGGGGCCTTGACCGGCTCGATCGCGACGAAGCGCTGCGCGGACTGGAAGCCGGGAACGCGCAGCACGTCGGGAATATGCTGGCTGTCGTACCAGCGGTTATAGTCGGCCTCCTTGCCCGCCACGGGATTGGACAGCACGACCATGACGTAATGGCGGACCGGCTTGCCCGCGACCGGCGTCGCCGGCTGGGGCGCGGACGCGCGTACCATCGGGCCGAGCGGGCGGTAGATGGCCGAAGCCAGCGCGGCATAGTCCATGGAATCGCTCGGGACGAACACCTTCTGCTGCATCCGCCGGATCGTCTCGCTGGCGAGGCCGCCCAGATCGCGGGTCCGATAGTCGAAGATCACCAGATAGGGCGGCACGCCCGCCGGCGACGAGAGATCGAGTGCGAGCCGGAAGCGCTGCCCGGCCACGACGCCCGGCACCTTGAGCAGATCGCCGACGTGCCGATGCGTATACCAGTCGTTGAACTCGGCCTCGCGCCCGGCCGTCGGGCGGCTGAACACGATCAGGCGATATTCAGGCAGGTCGCGCAGGGTGACCGCCGGACTATCGGCGGGTGGGGCGGCGGCGCTCGCCAACGTCGTTGCGGCGATGAGGAAAAGCGCGGACCCGCCGCGCCCGAACCACCGACCAGAATCCGTCATGTCATCCGCCTCCGCTCCTGCTTTGGAGCTAGGCCATCGCCCCGCGGCGGCGAAGGCAAATCAGCATTCCGCTTCCCGCTTCCCCCTTGTACGCTCCGCCAAAAGAGACTTGCTGTAGCGAGCCGGGCGATACCGGCGCGGGAGCGGATGCGTATGGAGTTGGTGCAGCTGCGGCTGGTCCGTCAGGTTCTGGAAGCGGGCAGCCTGAGCAAGGCGGCGATGCGCCTCAATCGCGCGCAGTCCGTCGTGAGCCGCCAGCTTTCGGCGCTGGAGCGCGAATGCGGCGGCCGCATATTCTACCGCAACGGCCGTGGCGTGCTGCTCACCGAGTTCGGCGAGCGGGTGCTGCCGGAGATCGATGCGATCCTCGATTCCGCGCGCCGGATCACCGCGCCGGAAAATGCCGACAAGGGTGCCGCGAGCGGCGTCGTGCGGCTGGGCATGATCCCGTCGGTCGGGCGGAGCCTGGTCCAACCGCTGTTCACGGCGCTGCGGGCGAGCCAGCCCGACGTGCGCCTGCGCGTCGTCGAGGGCTATAGCGGCGATCTCGACGCCGAGCTGGAGGAGGAGCGGCTGGATGTCGCCGTGCTGCTGCGACCCGGCACGGCGATCGGCAAGGACGATCGCGTGATCGGCCATTGGGACACCTATCTGGTCGGCCTGCCGGACGATCCCGCCGTGCAGCAGCCGTCCATCGCCTTCGCATCGATCGAGGGTCTGCCGCTGCTGTTGCCGGCTGCGCCGAACGCCAGCCGCGACACGATCGACGAACTCGCCTTCAGCGCCGGCATCAAGCTGGACATCGTGGCGGAGGTGAATGCCCCGACCCCGACCAGCCGCCTGCTCTACGGCGGCGCGGGGTATCTGATCGCGCCGTTCGGCGCGGGGCAGGCGGCCAACATGTCCTGGGTCGGCGAGGACGTGCGCAACGGCAAGCTCCGGGCGGCCCGGATCGTCGATCCGCCGCTCACCCGCACGCTCGTCGTCAGCACGGCGGCCGTCCCGCGGCACAGCGCGGAGGTGGTCGCCCGGCAGATCGTCGCCAGCCTGCGCGAGATCGCGGCGGAGTGATGCTCCCGCGCCGGCCCTAGGCGACGCGGCTGGCCTCGCCGTCGGCCAGCGCCAGCTCGACGATCTGCAGGCCGTTCCCCGTCAACCGGGACGGGAATACCTTGCGCAGCCGATCCTCGTGGATGGGCACGAGGCGGCGGGGCTCGCCGCCCACCCGCGCCAGCATCTCGGCGGTGGCCATGATGAGGTTGGACTGGCTGCCGACCGCGAGGCCGATCGGCACGATCTGCGGCGCCTCGGGATCAAGGCCGGTGAGATTGTCGTAGGTGTAGAGATTGTCGCCCGCGAACACCCAGCCGTCCTGGCTGTCGCGCGCGCCGTCGTTGCGGATGTGGACGTACATCGAACCATAAGTGTGGGTGTCGGCGGACAGATGGAGATCGATGCCGGGCAGCACATCCTCCCGGTCTCCATCGACGCAGACCAGCCGCCCCTGCCGGGCCAGCTCGACCGCCCGCAGGATGTCCGCGGGATCGACCGCGCCGACCAGGAACCGATAGTCCGGCCCGAGCCCGAGCGCCCAGACCCACTGGCTGAGTTCCCGCTTCTGCAGGTAGAACGTGGCGTTGGGGAACTGGTCCATCGTCCCGATATGATCGAAATGGGCGTGGGTGATGAAGACGCTGGTCACGTCCTCGGGCGCGATGCCGCATTCGGCCAGCACCGCGCGCGGGCCGTGCCAGTTGCTGACGCCGTAGCTTTCAGCCAGCGCCTTGCCATGTTCGGCGTGATTGTACGGGATGTCGATCAGCGCGATGCTGTCGCCGCGTTTCAGGACCGCGAAGGCATAAGGCAGCTTGCGGGTGCCCATTCCGCGATGAAGGTAGAGCATGACGTCGACGGGGAACTGCTCCACCGCGGCATATTCCATCACCCAGATCGAATAATCGGCCATCGCCTCCTCCTCCCGGACATCCCCTTGCTTGCCGGACCGTTCTGCGCGGTGCTTCGGCGCATGCGATCAGCCGCGCAGCGCCCGGATCTGCGCATGGTAGCCGTCCGGATCGATCTCGACGTCGATCAGCGTCGCCTCGCGCCGCGCCGCCGCTTCGGCGAACGCCTCGGCCAGTTCCTCGCGTGTCGAGACATGATAGCCGCGCCATCCGAATCCGCGGGCGACCTGCGCGAAATCGGTGGCGGAGAAATCGAGGCCGGCCGCCGCCATCTGGCGCCGCCGTTGCTTGGCGCCGATCAGGGTGAGCGCGGAATCGTTGAACACGACGACGATCGGCGTGGCGCCGAACTGGATCGCGGTGCCGAGCTCGCCCAGGCACATCATGAGGCCGCCATCGCCGGTGAAGGCTACGGCCATTCGATCCGGATCGACCAGGCTGGAGGCGATCGCGGCGGGCAGCGCGAAGCCCATGGTCGAGAGCCCGCGCGAGATCAGCGACTGGCGCGGCTCGGCGCTTTGCCAGATGTGCAGCACCGGCAGCATGTGCGCGCCGGCATCGACGGCGATCCGGGCCGAGGCGGGCAGCGCGGCGGCGGCGGCGTCCACCACCTCCTGTGGCGCGATGCCATGGCCCGTCGGGATACGGGCGGCGGCGGCGATGCCCCGTTTGAACCGGGCAAGCTCGGCGGCCGGCCAGCCCGATGGACCCGCGCCGTGCAACACCGCCGGCAACGCGCCCGCGACGGGGCCGATCACGGACAGGGTCGCCTCGAACAGGGGGTGCTGGAAGCCATGCTCGGTCAGTTCCAGCATCGGGATCTCGCCATATTTCCAAGACGACGGCGGCCCTTCCACGGGATCGAAGCCGTAGAGGATCAGCAGGTCCGCTGCCCGGACCGCGGCTTCCTCCGCCACGCCGCCGATATAGTGGCCGAGCGTGTGTGGGTCCGCATCCGGGAAGGCGCCCTTGGCCTTGTAGGTGGTGAGGACCGGGCAGCCGAGGCGGGCGACGGCCTCGTGCAGGGCGGCCGATGCCGCGTCCGTTCTGGCCTGCAGGCCGGCGAGGATGAGGGGCCGTCGCGCGGCGCCGATCATGGCGCGGGCGCGGGCGATGGCGGCCTGATCCAGTGATGCCGTCGCGGCGGCTTCCGCCTTGACCGTGGGCGGCGCGGCGGCGCGGATGCGGGAGCCGGTCAGCTCGATATAGACCGGCCCCGGCGGCTGCGCCGTCGCGCAATCCAGCAGACCGTCCAGCTCCGCCAGCGGATCGGCGGAGTCGAGGCGGCTCTCGCCCTTGAGCATCGGGCGCAGCATCGCCGCCTGATCGATGCGCTGGTGGCTGATGAAGCCCTGATCGTCCTCATAGCCATCCGCCATGACCAGCAGGGGCGCGCGATCGAGCGCGGCATAGGCCACGCCGTTGACCGCCGATGCGATGCCGGGGCCGCGCGTGGTCATGATCAGGCCGGGCGTGCCGGTCAGCTCGGCGGCCACGGACGCCATGATCGTCGCCGCCGTCTCGGTGCGGTTGAGGACGAAGCGGAGGCCCGCTTCATCCGCCTCGGCGATCAGGTCCAGATTGCACTCGCCGCCCGGTATGCCGAAGATATGCCGTCCGCCCGTCTCGGCGAGACTGCGCATGATCGCCTGCGTTACGCTCATGATGGTAATTCCCCCGCTCCCGCACGCGCGGCAGCCTGTGCCGGCGCCGCCCATCGGGGACGGGCGGCGCCGGAAAATGGATCGCCCGTCAGACGGGCTGTTCGAGCGTGGGCGCGGAATCGCTCAGCGTGACGCGGCGCATGTCGCGCGGATAGCGCTTGTCGTCGTAGCGCAGGCCGCGGTGCATGGTGCAGCGATTGTCCCACATCACGAGATCGCCCACTGTCCAGCGATGCTGGTAGACGAAGGCGCGCTGGGTCGCGAATTCGGTCAGCTCGCGGATCAGCGCGAGCGCCTCGGGCACCTGCCAGCCATGGATGCGGCCGATATGGGCCGAGAGATACAGCGCCAGCCGGTCCGATCCGGGGTGCCGGCGGACGAGCCGCTGCGGCACCGGTTCGCAACGCTTCGCCTCTTCCTCGCTGAACGCATCGAAACCGAGCTGCGCGCGCGAGAAGATCAGCGAATGATCGCAGACCAGATCCTTGACCAGCGCCTTCAGGTCATCCGGCAGGTGATCCCAGGCGACGCGGGTGTCGACGAACTCCGTTTCGCCATGGCTCGGCGGGATCTGCTTGGCGATCAGCATGGAATAGAGCGCCGGCGTCGACTTGAAGCTGCTGTCGCTGTGCCAGAGCAGATTGCCCAGATTGTACATCCGGCGCCGATCGTCGGCCGGCAGGATCTTGCCGTCCGCACCGATGTTGGAAATGTCGTTGATATGCGCGTTGGCGAGGCGCCGCCGTTCCTGATCGACCAAGGTCGGCGTATCCTCGACCTCGCCGAACTGCGTGCCGAAGGCCAGTTGCTGCTCGTCGGTCAGATCCTGGCCGGGGAAGACGAGGACGGCATAGCGATCCATTCCCGCCCGGATCTGCGCGATGGTGTCGGAGGACAGCGGGCGGCTCAGGTCGAGCCCTTCCATACGCCCCGCGAAATGCGGCGTGAGTTGCGTGATGGCATGCGACGCGGATGCTTCTTCGGCGTGTGATCGCGTCAGGGAACTGGGGGCGTTGGCCAATTTTCCTCTCCGTCAAATGGCTTCGACATCACCCTGGGCTTAGACCGTGGTGATTTGCGGTATCCGCAGAATAAATGTTACCGGGTCACAATAAGACGAAGGATCGAGAAGTGCAACCCTCTTGCCAGGCACTTGGGACGGCGCGTCGCCAAATCCCCGATGTCAGGGCGATATCATCGCGAAGGTATCAGGTTTCGCTGGGTATCGCAGTGATCGCATGAGGAGTGAACAGGCCGCTGTGTGTCTGGTACCGGTCACTTTATAGGCTTGTCCTGCGGAGGATGGGCTGGTATCACCCGCCTCGGCATCGCGAGTTTCGTGGATGCCGGGCCGACTGCCGGCAGGAAGAGCGGCGGCGGGCGAGGAGGTTGGAGGCGCCATGTCGATCGAAGCGGCCCTGGTCGCATCTTCCACGAATGCGGAACGCGGGGTCGAGTCCGATCCGGCGGCGGTGAACAGTCGCTACGCCTGGTATGTCCTCGCGGTCCTGGTCCTGGTCTACACGCTGAGTGCGATGGATCGCGCGATCCTGTCGATCCTCGCGGAAGATCTGAAGCATCGCTTCCACCTTTCGGACAGCCAGCTCGGCTTCCTGCATGGCACCGCGTTCGGCGTGTTCTACGCTCTGTTCGGCTATCCGGTCGGGCGGCTGGTGGATCGCTGGAACCGGGTGAAGCTGCTGTCGATCGGCCTGACCTTATGGTCGTTGATGACGGCGCTGTGCGGCCTGTCCGCCACGGTCGGGCAGTTGATCGTCTCGCGCATCGCGGTCGGGATCGGCGAGGCGAGCGCGAGCCCGGCCGGTTTCTCCCTGCTGGCCGACTGGTTTTCGAAATCGAAACGCGGCACCGCGCTCGGCTGCTATATCGGCGGCCTCTATCTGGGCGCCGGACTTGCCCTGGCGATCGGTGGTTTTGTCGTCTTCCGATGGGAGCTGGCCTATCCCGGCGGCGGGGTGTTCGGGTTGCACGGATGGCAGGTCGCCTTTCTGGCGGTGGGGTTGCCGGGTCTTCCCCTGGCGCTCTGGATCGCGACCCTGCGCGAGCCGCGCCGGGGGCTGGCCGACGGCGTGTTCCGCCCTGCCGAGGATCGCATCTGGCGCCGCTTCGTCGGCGACATCTCGGCCGTCCTGCCGCCCTTCACGCTGATCGAGGCGGGGCGGTGCGGCGTGCGGCCCTTCGCCATCAATATCCTGGCGGCGCTGGTCGCGGCGCTGGTGTGCTGGGCGGCGATCGCCGTCTCCGGCGACACGCTGCAATGGCTGGCGCTCGGCGTCGGCTATTATGCGGCCTTCTCGTCCGCGCAATCGCTCCGGCACCGCGATCCGCCGACCTTCGCGCTCACCTGGGGCACGCCGGCCTTTCTGCTGACGATGATCGGCTTCGGCACGGTGTCCATGCTCAACGTCAACATGGGCTTCTGGACCGCGCCGCTCGCGCTGCGGGGCCTGCCGACCGACAAGGCGACCGTCGGTCTGATCCTGGGGCTTACCTCGGCCATCGGCGGCATGCTGGGCGTGCTGGGCGGCGGACGGGCGTCCGATCTGCTGCTGCGGCGCAATCCGGCCGGGCGGATCTGGGTCGGGCTTGGGGCGGCGATCATTCCGATACCGTTCGTGCTGGGCATGTGCCTGACGCACACACCCTGGCTGTTCTTCCTGTGCAACGTGCCGGTGGTTTTCTTCGGCACCCTGTGGATCGCCGCCGGGGCCGCCACGGTGCAGGAACTGGTGCTGCCCCGGATGCGCGGCACCGCGACCATCACCTATTTCCTGGTGAGCATCCTGCTCGGGTCCGGTCTGGGGCCGTACATGATTGGCAAGGTGTCGGTGATCGAGGGCAGCCTTTCGTTCGGCGTGGCGGCCGGCCTGTGTTCGACCCCGATCGCCGCGATCGCGCTGTGGCTCGCATCGCGACGCGTGCGGCAGGCGGAAACCAGCAAGGCCGCGCGCGCCTTCGCCGCAGGCGAGCGTGAATCGTGAGCAATGACAAGGAGATACGGATGGGCGTTCTGGATGGCCGGATCGCGGTGGTGACCGGAGCGGGACGGGGCATCGGCCGCGCCATCGCGGCAGGCCTGGCCGATGCCGGCGCGATGGTGGTGGTGACCGACATCGACCCGCCCAGCGCGGCCGCCGCCGCCGCCGCCATCGAGACGGCCGGCGGGCAGGCGCGATCCGCCCCGCTCGACATCTCCGACCTTGCGGCCTGCGAAGCGTTCGCCGCCGGAATTGCGGGCGACGCCGGGCCGGTCTCCATCCTCGTCAACAATGCCGGCGTGATCTTCCCCGGCCGCGTCACCGATCCGGAAGGGCCGGCCCATTGGGCCAGGACGATCGCCGTCAATCTCGGCGGTACGTTCAACATGTGCCGATCCTTCCACGGGCCGCTTCGCGAGACGCGGGGCGCGGTGATCAACCTCGCGTCGATCCGTTCGTTCGTCGCTGCCGGGAATGCCGCCGCCTACGCCGCCTCCAAGGGGGGCGTCATGCAGCTGACCAAGGCGCTCGCGGTCGAATGGGGAGAGGAGGGCATCCGCGTGAACGCGCTGGCGCCGGGCTTCGTGGAGACCGGGCTGGTCCCGGCCGCCGAGAAGACCGATGCGCGCGAGGCGGCGATCATGGCCCGCACGCCGACGCGGCGCATCGGCGATCCTGAGGATCTGGCCGGCGCCGCGGTCTTCCTCGCCTCCGATGCCGCGCGCTTCATCACCGGCGCGATCCTGCCCGTCGATGGGGGCTATCTTGCCGGCTGATCCCGCCCGGCCGCTGCTGGGCAAGGCGGCGCTCGTCGTCGGTGCCGACAGCGGCATCGGGCTGGCCACGGCGCGGGCCTTCGCGAAGGCGGGCGCGCATGTCGTGATGGCGGGCCTTCGGGAGCGGGAGGGCGTGGATCATGCCGCCGCGATCGCGGCCGATACCGGCCATCCGGCGTCTTTCGTACGGGTGGACGTGCGCGAGGAGGCGGATGTCGCCGCGATGGTCGCGGCGGCGGTGGCGCATCTGGGCGGCCTCGACATCGCCTTCAACAATGCCGGCATCGAAGGACCGGCCGGGCCGATCCAGGATCTCCGCAGTGAGGATTTCGACGCGCTTCTGGCCATCAACCTGCGCGGCGCCTGGCTGGGCATGAAGCATCAGATCCCGCATCTGATCGCACGGGGCGGCGGCGTGATCGTCAACACCTCCTCGACCGCCGGCACGAAGGCGATCCCGAACGTGGCGATCTACACCGCCACCAAGCATGCGATCATCGGCCTCACCAAGGCGGCGGCGCTGGAGCTGGCGCCGTCCGGCATCCGCGTCAACGCGATCGCGCCGGGGCCGGTGGATACGGGGCTGCTGCGGCGGATGGTCGCCGGCCGGAACGGAACGCTGGAATCCGTCAAGGCGCGCACGCCCCTGGGCCGCATCGCCGATGCGGACGAGATCGCCGGCACGGTGACGTGGCTGGTCTCGGACGCCGCCGCCAACCTGACGGGCACGGTGCTGTTTTCCGATGGCGGTCTCACGGCGACATGATGCCGGCCCCCATTCCAGGTTCGACAGGAAGGATGAATCCATGAAGTTGCTTCGGATCGGCGAAGCGGGCGCCGAAAAGCCCGCCTTGCTGGATGAGGATGGGGTGCTGCGCGATCTGTCCGCCCATGTGCGCGACATCGACGGCGAGACGCTGTCGCCCGCCGGCCTTGCGCGGCTGGCGGCGCTCGATGTTGCTGCCCTGCCTGTCGTGACAGGCTCGCCGCGCATCGGCTGCTGCGTGGCGCGGCCGGTCAACTTCATCGGCATCGGCCTCAACTATCGCGACCATGCCGAGGAATCCGGGATGGCGCTTCCCGCCGAGCCGGTCGTGTTCCTGAAATCGGTGGGCTCGCTGTGCGGCCCTTACGACGATGTGCTCATCCCGCGCGGCTCGCTCACCACCGATTGGGAGGTGGAGCTGGGCGTCGTGATCGGCACCACCGCGCGCTACATATCGCAGGATGTCGCGATGGATCATGTCGCGGGCTATTGCGTGGTCGACGACCTCAGCGAACGCTCGTTCCAGGTCGATCGCGGCGGCACCTGGGACAAGGGCAAGGGCTGCGACACCTTCGGCCCGGTCGGCCCATGGTTGGTGACGCGCGACGAGGTGCCCGATCCGCAGGGTCTCGCTATGTGGTGCGATGTCGACGGCCGCCGGATGCAGGATGGCAGCACGAGGAACATGCTGTTCGATGTCCGCCATGTCGTCAGCTATCTCAGCCATTTCATGACGCTCCATCCGGGCGACATCATCGCCACGGGCACGCCGGCCGGCGTCGGTTTCGGCATGAAGCCGTCACCCGTCTATCTCCGCGCCGGGCAGGAAATCGTGGCCGGCGTCGCCGGGCTCGGGGAGCAGCGGCAGCGGCTCGTCAATGCCTGATTCCATTTTGGTACCGATCCCTTTTTCGCTTGTCGCCTTTGGCGGCGGGCTTCATGATGCGGGCACGAAGCGCGAGCGCGCCGGTGTGCCGAGGAGAGCAGGGTCTTGAACAGCGCGCAGATCGCCGCGATCGCCGGGGTGGGGGAAACCCCCGTCGGCCGGCTGGAGAACACCAATTCGATCGAGCTTCACGTCCTGGCCGCCAAGCGGGCGATCGAGGATGCGGGCATCGACAAGAGCGAGATTGACGGCCTGCTGACGTCGGGGGCGTTCCTCGACGACAATATCCGCCATCACATCATCATCGCGGAAAATCTCGGTATCTACTGCAAGACGTTGTGCGACACGCTGCGCACCGGCGGCCAGTCCTGGGCGCACGGCCTGCAGATGGCGCAATGGGCGATCCAGGCGGGGCGGTGCAAGGCGGTGCTGCTGGTCGGCGGCGATACGCTGCTGAGTTCGATCCCGACGGGCAAGGGGCTCGGCGCCTATACCGATTATGGCGCGCATTCGATGGAGTTCGAGACTCCCTTCGGCGTGCACGTCCCGGGTTTCTACGCGCTGCTCGCCCAGCGCCACATGCACGAATTCGGCACCACCTCGGAACATCTGGCCGCGATCGCGGTCGCCTGCCGCAAACATGCCTCGCTCAACCCGGCCGCCCAGAAGCGGACCCCGATCACGATCGAGGACGTGCTGGCATCGCGGATGGTGGCCTCGCCGCTGCACCTGCTCGATTGCTCGCTCATCTCGGACGGCGGCCACGCCATCATCGTGACCTCGCTCGAGCGGGCTCGCGAGCTGCGCCAGCGGCCCGCGCGGATCGAGGGGCTGGGGCAGGCGCAATCCTATTATCACATGGGCCATCTCGCCAAAGCGGTGGGGGCGGCGCCGGATATGGCGGCGCGGCACGACCTCACCCACACGGTCCAGCCGATCGCCGCGCGACAGGCGTTCGGCGAGGCGGGGGTGACGCCGGCCGATATCGATGTCGCCCAGCTCTATGATTCCTTCACGATCACGGCCCTGCTGCAACTGGAGGACCTTGGATTCTGCGCCAAGGGCGAGGCCGGGCCGTTCGCCGAGGGCGGCCGGCTGGAACTGGGCGGCGCGCTGCCGATCAACACGCATGGCGGTATGCTGTCCTATGCGCATCCGGGCGCGACCGGGGGCATGGCCCATATCGTCGAGGCGGTCCGCCAGCTGCGCGGCGAATGCGGCCCGCGCCAGGTGGCCGATGCCGAACTGGCCGTCGCCACCAATGTGAGCGCGGTCAGCTCGACCCACTCCGTCTGCATTCTCGCCAGGGATTGAGGAGCCGCCATGTCCCGCGCCATTCCCAAGCCGACCAAGATCTCCGAGCCGTTCTGGGCCGCCTGCCGCGCGCACGCGCTGCATCTGCAGCAATGCAGCGCGTGCGGCCATTATCTCTATTTCCCCGTCTACATGTGCCCCCATTGCGCGGGCATGGCGCTGGAGTGGAAGCCGGTGAGCGGGCGAGGCCATATCTATTCCCATAGCACCATCACCGATCCGGTCAGCGCCGCGTTTCCCGCCGACGGCCCGGTGGTCGTCGCGCTGATCGAACTGGAGGAGGGGCCGGTCATGATGTCGAACATCGTCGGCGACACGGCCGATCAGGCGAGGATCGGCGATCCTGTCCGCGTCGCCTTCCGGAAGGTGGACGACGTGATCACGCTCCCGGTGTTCGAGCGTGTTTGAGCCCGACCGCGCCGCGGCGATCACCATCCACGAAGAGCCTGTCGGCGACGCGCTCGATGCCGCGGCGGCGCGCTGGGGCGAGGCGACCGGCTGGATCTTCGAGGATGATGCGATCTCGTTCGTCGCGATGCGGCAAGCGACCGATGCCGCGGCGCGGGCGCTGATCGCGGCCGGGATCGGCGAAGGTGACATCGTCGCGCTGTGGATGCCGAACCGGCCCGAATTCGCGGCCGTGCAGTTCGCCTGCGCCAAGATCGGCGCGATCCTGGTGGCGATCAACACCCGCTTCAAGAGTTTCGAAGTCGCGCACATGCTGGCCGAGACCGAGGCCAGGATCCTGATCCTGGTCGAACGCTTTCTCAAGCACGACTATCTTGCGCTGCTGGCGGAGATCGGGGTCGACATCGCGGCTCCGGGCTCCGGCGCCTTCTCGCATCTGAAGACGATCGTGAGCGTCGAGGCCGAGCCGGATCACCGGCTGCAACCATGGCAGGATTTCGTGGCGGCCGGCGCCGCGGTGCCCGCCGGGGAACTCGGCCGCAGGCAGCGGGCGCGCCGCTGGGACGAGCCGATCCTGCTGCAATATACCTCCGGCACAACGGCCGCGCCGAAGGGAGCGCTGCTCAATCATCGCTACGTGCTCAACGTCGGCAACGAATTGTTCGCCAACATGGGCGTGAGCGAGGGCGATCCGGTGCTCAACACCCAGCCTTTCTACCATATCGGCGGCTCCTGCGGCGCGATCCCGACGCCACTGACGCTGGGTTGCAAGATGGTGATCCCGTCCTTCTACGAGGCCGAGCGCGCGCTCCAGTTGATCGAGCGCGAACGATGCGTCGCGCGTACCGGCTTCGCGGCGATGTACATCATGGAAATGGCCCACCCGCGCTTCGCCGACTACGACATCAGCAGCATCCGGGCGGGCTGGTGCAGCGGGACGCGCGAGACGCTGGACAAGGTGCGGGATGCGATGAACATCCCCTATCTGATGCTGACCTACAGCTCCACCGAGGTGGGCGGCACCGCCAGCCATTATACGGACAGCTGGGAGCAGCGATCGACCACGTCGGGCCGGCCGCTGATCGGCACCGAGCTGGCGATCCGCGATCCCGAAACCGGGCGTCACCTCGGCCCCGGCGAGCCGGGCGAGATCCTGATGCGCGGCTGGTGGACGATGAACGGCTATTTCCGCCAGCCGGAGCAGACCGCCAGGGCGATCGATGCCGAAGGCTGGGTGCATACGGGTGATCGCGGCGTCCTCGACGATGCCGGCTGCCTGCGCTTCCTCGGCCGCTTCAAGGACATGCTCAAGGTCGGCGGCGAGAATGTCTCGGCCGAGGAGGTGGAAGGCTTCCTGTTGAACCATCCCAAGGTCAAGCAGGTCGCCGTGATCGGCGTGCCCGATCGGCGGCTGGAGGAGGTGCCGCTGGCGATCGTCGAGTTGCAGGACGATGCGCAGGCCGATGCCGGGGAGTTCGCCGCCTTTTGCGCGGGCGGCATGGCGAATTTCCGCGTGCCGCGCCATTTCCGCTTCGTGCGGGACTGGCCGATGACCGGCAGCGGCAAGATCATCAAGAACCGGCTGCGCGAAATTTTCCTCCCCGAATTCGAGGAGATGGCGTGATGAGCGCGGCGAGGCCCTCGCCCAGGCGGATACTCGACGGGCTGCTGACCGATCTCGGCCTTCCGGCGGAGGCGACCGGCGGGCGCATCGACATCGACGGAGACGATCCGATCGTCGACAGCCGCCATCGCCCGGCGGCGGCGGCGGCGGCGGCGCTCGCGGCGCAGGGGGCGGCGGTCGCCGCGATCTGGCGGATGCGCTCGGGGCAGGGGCAGGACGTGCGCGTGGAGGCGCGGCGCGCCTGCGTGCCCGGCCTCCAGACGATCAATCACATGCGCCAGAACGGCTTCGCGCACGATCTCTTCCCGCGATCGACCAAGGCCTTCACCGATTTCTTCCGCACGAAGGACGGGCGGCGAATCTACCTGCTGCGCACCACCCTTTATGTCGAGAATCTGATCGGGACGCTGGACCTGCTGAAATGCAGCTACGACGCGGCATCGATGGCGGCCGCGATCGCGCGGTGGGACGCCGAGGACCTGGAGAATGCGCTTGCCGAACGCAAGCTGATCGGCGTTGCCGCGCGTCCGCGTGAAGAGTGGCTCGCGCATCCGCAGGGCCGCTGGCTGGCGGCGCGCCCGGTGGTCGAGATCGAGAAGATCGCGGACGGGCCGCCCGAGCCCTTTCTGCCCGGCGCACGGCCGCTGGCGGGCGTGCGCGTGCTGGATTTCACCCATGTCCTCGCCGGGCCGGTGACCGCCCGCATGCTGGCCGAGCAGGGCGCGGACGTGCTTCATCTTTCGACCCAGCACCAGATGGACCCGATGCGGATCGGCATCGACACGGGGGCCGGCAAGCGTTCGGCCTATCTCGATCTGGATTTGCCGGGGGCCCCCGCGCAGCTGGACGACCTGGTCAGGGGCGCGGACGTGTTCGTGCAATCCTGGCGGCCCGGCAGCCTCGACCGGCGCGGCCTGTCCTGCGAGCGGCTGGCCGGGCTGCGGCCGGGCCTGATCTACGTGTCGGTCAGCGCCTATGGATCGGGCGGGCCGTGGGCGGACCGGGTCGGCTACGAACCCGTCGGACAGACCGCGTGCGGGCTGGTGCTGGACGAAGGATCGCACGATGCGCCGAAGCTTGCCGTCACCGGCACGCTCAACGATTATCTCGCGGCCTATCTCGGCGCGGCGGGCGCGATGACGGCGCTCATCCGCCGCGCGACCGAGGGCGGCAGCTATCACGTCAAGGTGTCGCTGACCCGGACGTCGATGTGGATGCAGGAGATCGGTCGCCTTCCCATGGACGAGTGGCCCGAGCGGTCCATTCCGATGGCGCCCGCCCCCAGCGACATGATCGAGATGCACAGCCCATTCGGACGGATCGCCATTCCCGCGCCGATCACGGGCTATTCGGCGACGCCGGGCTATTGGGATCGCCCGCCGGAACCGTTCGGCGCATCGCTGGCGGAATGGCTGCCGCGCCGGGAGGGATGACATGCAGCGGGTGACGATCAGCTTCGACAACGGGCCGTCCGGCGGGCATACGGCCGCGATCCTCGATCTGCTGGCCCAGCGCCGGGTGCCGGCGAGTTTCTTCGTCGTCGGCGAGGAGCTCGACAAGCCGGATGGCCGCCGCTGCCTCGAACGCGCGAAGGCCGAGGGGCACTGGATCGGCAACCACACGCTGACCCATGGCGAGCCGCTGGGGACGGTCGACGATCCCGGGCGGCCGGCGCGGGAAATCGGAGCGATGCAGGATCGGATCGGCGATCTGGCGCATCCCGATCGGTTCTTTCGCCCCAATGGCGGCGGCACCATGGGCCAGCACCTGCTGAGCCGCGCCGCCGTCGATTATCTGGCGGAGGGGCGGTATACGGTCGTCACTTGGAACAACGTGCCAGGCGACTGGATCGAGCCGCAGCGCGAATGGGTCGATCGCGCGCTGGCGACGATGACGGACCAGGAGTGGTCGCTGCTCGTGATCCACGATTTCCTGGTCGCCCCGATGCTGCCGACTCTCGACCGCTTTCTGGACGAGGTGGCCGCGCGCAATGTCGCGGTCGTGCAGGAGTTTCCGGCCGATTGCCTGCCGATGGTGCGGGGCGAGGCGACGGACCGGCTCCCGCTGGTGTCGATGCCGGCATGAACGCGTTGAAGCGCGAAGCCTGTCTGATCGATGGCGCATGGCGAACGGGCGCGGCGTGGATCGATGTCGACGATCCGGCGACCGGGCATGCCATTGGCCGCGTCCCGCGGTTCGGCGCCGCCGAGACCGGGCAGGCGATCGCCGCCGCACGGCGCGCGATGCCCGATTGGCAGGCGCGGACGGCGGCCGAACGCGCCCGCATCCTGCGCCGCTTCCACGATCTCATGCTGGCGCGGCAGGAGGATCTGGCGGCGTTGCTGACGGAGGAGCAGGGCAAGCCGCTGGCGGAGGCGCGCGGCGAGATCGCCTATGCCGCCTCGTTCATCGAATGGTTCGCGGAGGAAGGCCGTCGCATCTACGGCGATACCATCCCTTCGCACGCGGCCGACAAACGGATCGTCGTGCTGAAACAGGCGATCGGCGTGGTCGGCGCCATCACGCCCTGGAACTTCCCGGCCGCGATGATCACCCGCAAGATCGGCCCCGCATTGGCGGCGGGTTGCGGCGTGGTGGTCAAGCCCGCCGAACAGACGCCCTTCACCGCGCTGGCGCTGGGCGTCCTGGCCGAGGAAGCGGGCCTGCCGCCCGGGCTGCTCAATATCGTGACGGGGGACCCGGTATCGATCGGGCAGGAGCTGACGGGACATCCGCACGTCGCCAAGATCAGCTTCACCGGCTCGACGGCGACGGGCGCCCGACTGATGGCGCAATCGGCGCCGGGCATCAAGAAACTGAGCCTCGAACTGGGCGGCAATGCGCCTTTCATCGTGTTCGACGATGCCGACATTCCGGCGGCCATCGCGGGGGCGGTCCAGTCCAAATACCGCAATGCGGGCCAGACCTGCGTCTGCGCGAACCGCTTCTACGTGCAGGCCGCGGTCTACGATGCCTTCGTCGACGGCCTGGCCGCGGCGGCCGGCGCCCTGCGGGTGGGTGACGGGCGCGGGGCGGATGTCGATATCGGGCCGCTGATCGACGAACGGGCCATCGCCAAGGTGGAGGCGCATGTCGCCGATGCGCTGGGCAAGGGAGGCAGGCTGGTCCTGGGTGGCCGACGTCACGGGCTGGGCGACCGCTTCTTCGAACCGACCGTGATCGCGGATGCCACGTCCAGCATGATCGTCACCCGCGAGGAGACGTTCGGCCCGGTCGCCGCGGTGATGCGCTTCGAGACCGAGGCGGAGGCGATCGCCCTCGCCAATGCGACGGAGTTCGGCCTGGCGGCCTATTTCTATGCGCGCGACCTCGGCCGCGTCTGGCGGGTCGCGGAGGCGATCGAGGCGGGTATCGTCGGCATCAATACGGGCCTGATTTCGACCGAGGTCGCGCCATTCGGCGGTATGAAAGCCTCCGGCCTGGGCAGGGAAGGCTCGCGTTACGGCATCGAGGATTATCTGGAGCTCAAATATCTGTGCATCGGCCTGCCGGCGGCGTCATCCATCTGAGAATGGCGTGTCGTCATAGGCACGACGCAGGCGGATCGTGCGGCGGCGAGGCTGCGTCCCCCTGACTCTCGAAGGCGAGCAATGCCGCTATCCGAGAAGGAAATCGCGGAGGAGATCGGCGAGCGCCTCGGGAAGGATCGTTTCCAATGAGGCGGCGTCGCGCAACGGTCTTCCGATAGACGTGCCCGTCTGGAACCCGTCCATGCCGGTCGTGGAGTGGCGCCCCGGCCGACCCTGAATGCCGATGATCTGGCCCCAGGGGTGATCGCGTCGTCCTCTGGCACGGGACCGGTGTCTGTCCGGTCCAAATCCGACCAGGCGGTGATGGAGTCTTAACCTCTGTCGGCAAATGTCGCCGGGCGCGATGGGGATCGCGCGGGAGGGTCCTATGCTTTCGTACCGTGTGTTGTCGGCTGCGATGATCGCAGCGACAGTGGCCGCGCCTGTCATGGCGAAGACCGCTATCTATCCAGTTCCGACGGGCGCGGAAGTCGCGCGCTTCCACGGAGGCGTGCCGACGCTGGATCTGGAGACGCCCACCGGCGGCGTGGAGATCACGCCGCTGCCGTTCGATCACGGGCACGTGACGTTCGGTGTTGCCGTCTACAACAAGATCCAGCAGCCATCGAATTTCGGGATCGAGAATATCTCGGCGGATATCGCCGGAACCGCTCTCCCGATCCTCAGCGAGCAGGAACTGGAGAAGCGCGCGAAGAGCCGTGCGATGTGGTCGCAGATCGGTGTGGCCGTGCTGGCCGGCGCCGCTGCGGCGGCTGTCGCGAACGCCCACACGACCGATCATTATTACGGCCGCATGCGCACGCCGCACGGCACCTACGCCTGGTCGGCCAGCTATCGGGACAACAGCCTCGGCGTGCTCGGCGCGACGGCCGCGGTGGGTGGCGGCGTCGCCGGGATCGTCGGCATCCAGAACCGGCTCGATTACACGCTGCAGAATCTCGGCAACGAGATCATCCAGACGACCACCATCGAGGCTGACACGAGCTACGGCGGTCGCATCGTCGTTGAAAAGCCCAGGGGCGACCTGAAGACGCCCTATGATCTGCGGGTTGCGATCAACCTGAACGGCCAGATCTACCCGTTCGTGTTCCGGGTGACCGATGACGGCAAGAACATGCCGCCGCCCTATCCGCCACCCCCCGCTCTGCCGCCCGTATCGCCGATGCCGGTTGCGACGGCCGCCTCTGGCGCTCCGGTCGTGGCCGCGTCGGTAGCCCCATCGACACAGCAGCCTTCGCCCTATGCCGCCGGCAAGGCGGCCGGCGCTGCCGCTGCGGCCGCGAGCGCCGCGCCGACCGGCTGAGCCATTCTATCCGGAGGCCTCGGACGGCCGAATGCGCGGTTGCGGCGTTCGCGATGGACATGGCTGGCACGGAGGGGTTTGTCATGCCTGTCCCAGCAGACAAGTGCCGAAACCTGATGTACCGGCTCGCCGCCGCGGATGAAGAGCCGATCGGCTCTGCGCCCAAAATCGGTCGTTGAACGCTTGGGCGGGTTTGCCCGGAAGTGGTCTTCGTCGAAGCTGGTGTGACTCTTTGCTGGAACGCGAGGAAGGCGATTGGAGGCGTGTGTCGGTCAGCACGGCGCGTCTTTCGATGCTGTTTCAAGCTTGGTGATGCGCTTTCCAAACCCGCCGAGCGTTTGCTCCAACCGTTTGAACATATCGGCGACTTCCGCACAGCGCCGCGCACGGGTGCGCGCGATCGCGATCGCGTTCGCGACGGGGATGACCACCTTGCCCAGCGCTTCGCGCTCGTCGCGGCCGGGCAGGCTGTTATCGGGTCGTCGCCCGACGCTCGGCGGATGGTATCGGCGATGGAAGGGCCGTCCCTCGCGGGGTGGCCTTTCGTCGTTTCCAGCGGGGTTCATCTGGCCGAGTACGGGGCGCCTGCAACATCGTGTACGCTGGCTTGTTACAGCCTCATGAAGAAGCACCACTACGAAAAGCAGCTGCGCGACCTCCAGCTCGCCCTCCTCAGGATGCAGCAGTCGATGATGAAGACCGGGGAGCGCGCGGTGGTCGTGCTCGAGGGTCGGGACGCCGCCGGCAAGGATGGCACGATCAAACGCATCACCGAACATCTCACGGCGCGCGCCACGCGCGTGGTGGCGCTGCCGAAGCCGTCCGACGTGCAGCTCGGCCAATGGTATTTCCAGCGCTATGTCGATCATCTTCCGACGAGTGGCCAGCTCGTGATTTTCAACCGCAGCTGGTACAACCGCGCCGGCGTCGAGGTGGTGATGGGCTTTTCGACGGAATCCCAGCAGGCAGAGTTCCTGCGCGACGCGCCCGACTTCGAGCGGATGTTGGTCGAGAGCGGCATCCGCATCGTGAAGATCTGGCTCGACATCGACAAGATCGAACAGAAGCAGCGGCTGGAGGCACGCAAGGACGATCCGCTGAAAGCGCTCAAGATCAGCGACATGGACCAGGTCGCCCAGGACAGGTGGAAGGCCTATTCGAAGGCGCGCGATACGATGCTCGAGCGCACCCACACGCCGCTTGCGCCTTGGGTCTGCGTTCGCGCCGACCACAAGAAGCCGGCGCGGCTCGCGGTGATGCGGCATCTGGTGAAGGAGATCGCGCCGGCGGACATCGCGTCGAAGATCGACGGCCCCGATCCCGACATCCTCTTCACCTTCGAGAAGTCGGCGATCGAGGACGGCCGGCTGGCGAAGTAATCGGCCCCGGCCGCCTGGGCGGTCCACCTAGCGGCCGTCCGGTCCGAGATCGTCCGGGTTGCTCGACAGGGTCATGAATGCGGCGACGCCCGAAGCGAACGCCGCCGCCGCGGCGACGATCGCCGCACCGTGGAATGCGGGTACGAGCTCCCCGGCCTGATTGGCTATGACGGCGCCCGAGAGAGCGGTGGCGATGAGCCCGCCGGTCCGCGAGATCGCGCTGTTGAAGCCCGATGCGGTGCCGGTGTGCCGATCGTCGACCGAGGACAGGACGGCGGTGGTCAGCGGCGCCACCGCTCCCGCCATGCCGAGCGCGACCAGCACCATGCCCGGCGCGACGCCGATCCAGTAGCCGACATGCGGGTCGAGCCGTGTCATCAGCGCGAAGCCCGCAGCGGTGACGATCGGCCCGAGGGTGAGCGGCCAGCGCGGGCCGATCCTCTCCGTCAGCCGGCCCATGAGGCGCGACATCGTCCCGATCACGATCGAGAAGGGCAGGAGCGAGAGGCCGGCCTGGAGAGGCGAATAGCCTCCGCCGACGATCAGCGTGTAGGGCAGCAGCACGAGCAGGCCGCCGAGGGCCCCGTAGAGCAGGAAGGTCAGCACCGTCAGGCCGAGGAACGGCTTCGACGCGAACATCGAGAGCGGCATCATCGCGCGCTCCCCGCGGCGGTGCTCGACAAACACGAACCCCGCGAGGAGAAGCAGCCCGGCGCCGGCGCCGATTATCACCGGTGCGGTCGCGACGTGATGGCTGGACCAGATTGTCAGCGCCCAGGTGAGGGCGCCGAGCGCGAGTGTGGCGGCCGCGGCACCCCACCAGTCGAGCGGCTGCTCGCCTTCGGCGCTTTCGTCGACATAGCGGAGCGCGATGACGATCGCGGCCAGCGAGACCGGAAGGTTGATCGCGAAGATGGCCCGCCAGCTGACCGCGGCGACCAGCCAGCCTCCGAGCGGCGGTCCGACGGCGGCGGCGATCGCACCGGCCGAGGCCCAGGTGCCGATGGCCCGCCCGCGCGCCTCCCCGGAGAAGGCGTTGCCGAGGATGGCGAGGCTGTTCGGCATGAGCATGGCCGCTCCGATCCCCTGGGCGCCGCGCGCCGCGAGCAGGAGTGGCAGGCTCGGAGCGGCGGCGCAGGCGAGGGACGCGATGGCGAAGAGGACGATCCCGGCGATCAGCATCCGCCTCCGTCCGAAATGGTCGCCGGCGGCACCACCGAGAAGAAGGAGCGCCGACAGCGGCAGCGCGTAGGCGTTGATCGTCCACTGCAGGTCGGCGGAACTGCCGCCGAAGCTGTGCTCTATCGAGGATAGCGCGACGTTGGTGACCGAGCCGTCGATGAAAGCGAGGCTCGACGCGCACATCGTCGCGACGAGGGTCCAGTTGGGATGCCTGGGGGTGCGGTCCATCACGGGGTTCGGTCGCGCCACGTCTCGAGCGCCGCGCCGTAGCTCTCCCGTGCCTTGGCGATCCTCGCCTCCAGCTTCGCGACCTCGTTCCGGTGGCTGTTCTCGAGGGCGCGGCGCCTCGTCTGGAGCGCCTTCTCCTGCTCGCGGATCTGGGCGATCTCCTCCTTGTGCTCGGCCTCCGATCGCTCAAGCGCCCTCTCGGCGGCGTCGAGCCGAGCGCGTGATGGCCTGGGTTTCGATCGATGCCTGCGCTTCGGCGCTGCCTCCTTTTTTCGAGGCGCGGGCGCTTCGTCCTCCAGATCGGACGCGGACGGCGCCGGCCGCTTCGCTGCCGATTTCGTGCGTCGTCGCGGTGGCGGTCCCTCGTCATCCGCGACGGGCGATTCCTTGCGCCGGGCCGGCCTGGCCTTGGGCAGGGCGGCCATGTGCTCCTCGCTCGAGCCTCTCGGTACGCGAACGACGACACCGGGATCCTTCAGCGGCGCTTCCCGCAGCGTCTCGTCGTCGACCGCCTCCGCGACCCCGCGCGCGAACAGGTCGACGTCGGCGCCCCAGGCCTTGAGCGCTGCCTTCTGGCTGGGCGCCGCGACATACGCGTCGTGGAAGCCGATCGGCGTCCGGTAGACCCTGAGCTTCTGCTTGCGCGCCATGGACATCTCATAGCGGGTTCTCGGCGAGGAGGTAGCGTGGACCATTCATGCGACCGACCCGTTGGGGATCCGACGCCAGGACAGGTCCATTCAAGCGATGATGGCAGCGAGCGTTCCGCCTTGCGAGCAGCATCCGGTCACGCCGGACGGTCGGTATTTCGTGGTGCGCGGGCGCCTCTGGCGTACTTCGGATCCGAGCCTCCCGCCGGAGGAGAGGGATCGTCTGGTATCCGATCTCATGGCGGCGCGGCGTGACGTGGGATCGGGCCTGCGATCCGGCGACCACGCCGCCGTCGGCGAGGCACGCCGCAGGGTGGACGTCGCGAAGCGCGCCCTCGGAGAACGAGGCCCGCCGTGGTGGGACGACGGAGCGCCCGATCTCAACCGCCATCTCGTCCGGAACACCACATATGCCGACTGGTTCGCGGCTCTTGGTGATCATCGTCCGTCTTCGGACTGAGCGCTATTCGCCGGGCGGGGCCGCCCCGCCGCGCGGCAGCGGTCCGAGCAGACCTTCACGTTTTCCCAGTCCCGTTCCCACGTCTTCCGCCATGCGAATGGCCGCAGGCACGCGGCGCAGATCTTCGTGGGCAGGTTGGGCTTCCTGTGCGCCATGGACCGTCAACGCGTCGCGAGGCGACGAGGGGCCACACAGATCACGCAGGCCGATCCGGCTGCCCATTGGGAAGGCGCCAAATCCGATCATTCCGATTGTCGTTTGCAAGCCCTGCAAGCGGACGTTCGTATCGGCAGCACGGATTTGGGAAGTGCTGATCGACGGGCCATAGACCTCGTCCCTTGATTGATCGGCCGAACCCAGCTTATGGCCGCTTCATGAAAGCCTCCTCGCGCACGCTGCCCCGTCTTGCCGCCCTTGCCATGCTGCCGATGATGGTCGCGGCGCCCCTTCCCGCAAGCGGGGCGCCGGTCCGGCAGATCAAGGGGGCTCCGAAAACATCCCCGGCGGGAGCGAAATCTGTCGTAGCGAACGACAGCATTATCCCTTTGCCCCTGACGCCCATCGTGCCGGCAGCACAGCGGCTGTGCGCAGCCAAGACGCCTTCGGGGCTGGGCTACACCATTTTGCGGCAGGGCCAGGGAGCCAAGCCGGCGGCGGAGGATACGGTGCTGGTCAACTATGTCGGCTATCTGGCCGCCACCGGGGCGGTGTTTGATCAGGGCATGCACTCGCCGCTGCCGGCCAACCAGGTCATTCCAGGTTTTTCGCAAGGCTTGCAGATGACAGGCCGGAACGGGGTCGTTCGGCTGTGCATTCCTGCAGCGCTTGGTTATGGCGCGCAGGAATCCGGCCCGATCCCGGCCAATTCCGATCTCGTATTCCAGGTTGAGGTCATCGATTTCAAGACCGCCGCCGAGATCGAAGCGATGCGCAAGGCCCAACCTTCCGAAGCAGCGCCCGAGCAGGATACCATCGGCAAACCCCAGAACTAGCGTTCGTTAAAAATCGGCCGCGATGGATGGCGTCGACGCGCTTCAACTGCCGAACAGATGGCCGCAGGTCTGATCCTTCGGATCGCGAGCCATCAGGCGCGAGCGGGTGATGCATTCGTGCCGACGGCATGCTTTTCATCGAGATGTCTCTTCCATCGCTGCCGGAGAACGCTGGGCCTGCTGTTGTAACTCTCATCGAGAAACTCGGCCGTGAGGATGCGGTCGGTGCGGAAATGCCGGAAATCCTGTCGCAGTTCGCACCACGCCGCGAGCATGCGGATATCGTCGAGAAAGCCGATGATGACCGGCCAGACGATCCGGTCGGTCCGCTCGCCGCGTTCGTCGCTGTAATGGATCCGGATCTTGCGGCCCTCGCGGACCCAGGTGCGGACATGGGCCAGATCGATCCTGTCGGGCAGGCGGGCTGCGCAGGGACGCGTGCCGATCGTCGGGTCGGCGATGAACGGGCGCAACTGCTCGGGCACGACGCTGGTGATCTTGGCGATCAGATCGCGCGCCGCATTCGCCAGTACGGGATCGCCCCGGCTCGCGACCCATTGGGCACCGAGCACTGCCGCCTCGATCTCGTCCGGCGTCAGCATCAGCGGCGGCATGTCGAACGCGTCGTCGAGGATGTATCCGAAGCCGGCCTCGCCCTGGATGGGGACGCGCTGGGCGATCAGGTCCGCGACGTCGCGATAAACGGTGCGAGCCGACACTTCGAGTTCGGTCGCGATCTCGCCCGCCGTCACCGGGCGGGTAGAGCGCCGCAGGATCTGGATGATCTGAAACAATCGGTCGGCGCGACGCATGTCTCGGTCTCCTGCTGACAGAATGCTGTCAGTAGGTCCCCTCTACAAGAGAAATCGCCCCGCAACGCAATCGTCGCGTTGCCGAGCTGCCACGAGGAGATGATCATGATCACCCTGTACCACGCCCCGCAATCCCGCTCGTCGCGCATGATCTGGCTGCTCGAGGAACTGGGCGTCGACTACGAGATTCGCCCCGTCTCGATCTTCCGACCGATGACCGGGCAAGGCCATCCCGATCCGGATAACCCGCATCCGGACAAGCGCGTGCCCGCGCTCCTTCACGACGGATCGCTGGTGGCGGAGTCGGTCGCCATCGTTCTCCACCTGCTCGATGCCTTTCCCGAGGGGGGCCTTGCCCCGACACCGGGAGATCCACGTCGCGGCGCCTATCTCACCTGGATCGCATGGTATGTCGCCGAACTGGAGCCCGCACTGTTCGCGGGTATATCGGGTGAACTTGCCGGATCGCCGCAGAAGCAACGAAATCATGACGCCGTGGTCGAGAGACTGCGAACCGCGCTGGGGCGGAACTCCTACGTCATGGGTGACTGCTTCACCGGCCCCGACTTCCTGATCAGCAGCGCGCTCGCCTTCGGTCGCCACGCTTTCCCGGCCGATGCCATCTTTGATGCCTATATCGAGCGATGCCAGAATCGGCCGGCTGCCGTTCGCGGGCGAGCGCTCGACGATCAGTCCGGACTTCAGGAGGCTGCCTGAACGGGGTACGGATCCGGAGGCAAGAGATATCGTGCTTCCGGACCGTTGGCGTCTTGCGCGAGTTACGCGGGCTCCGTGCGTCCGAGCGTAACGTGCATCGCAAGGTCCGATTTTGTCGAGCCGACAACGCGATAGCCCAGCGCATTAAAGTCCAGGCCGTCGAACATCGCCTCGCCCTGGCCGAGTAGGACTGGTGAAAGCGCGAAGTGCACGTCGTCGACCAGCCCGGCCTGGAGGTACTGGCGCACCGTCGAAACGCCGCCGCCGATCTTGATATCGAGGCCCCCTGCGGCGTCGCGCGCGCGTTCGAGCGCGGCGTGAATGCCGTCGGTGACGAAATGGAAGATGGTGCCGCCCTTCATGACGATCGACTCGCGCGCATGATGCGTGAGAATGAACGTGGGGGCATGATAAGGCGGATCGTCACCCCACCAGCCCGTCCAGTTTTCATCTGGCCAATCGCCCCGCACAGGACCGAACATGTTGCGGCCGAGTATGAAGGCGCCGAAGCCCTCCATCTGGCGGCGGGCGAATCCATCGTCGATGCCTTCCGTGCCACCGTTCTGGCCGATCATCGTCTTGAAGGTTCTCGTGCCGGTCAGCCAGCCGTGAAGGTCCCTGCCGCGCTTGCCCAGCGGATCCTGAAGGCTCTGTTCGATGCCTGCCCCAAATCCGTCCAGCGACAGGGAGAAACCCGCGACTTTGACACGCCCCACCGTTCGATCTCCTGATCCTTTGCAGCGACGAGCCTTGTAGATCCTCAAGCACATCCCGACAGGCAGGATCGACCAACTGTCCATGCAAGTCGACCACGGGACACAATATACGGCGGAAATGCGATGGGATGCAGGTGGCCTTCGCTGGCTAGCGGCTAGGGTGAATTATCGATCTGGGTCGGCTAAGCGCCCAAGATCGGCCATTCCGCCGATCCGCGATCGGTTCCAAGAGCCGGTGTCCGTTAATGCGGTCGCCGCCGGCTCAATACCGCACGCCGATGCTATGGCCGCGCCTCTCTTCGCATGGGCACGAAGTGAAGGTCTTGGTAGTCATAGCTGAAATCGGCGAGCGGCGAGACCGGCTTCATCGTGACGCCTGCGACATGGCCATCCTGATCGATCCCGAAGGTGACATAGGCCGGTTCGATCGTCTTGTCGGTGAAGCGGGCGATAAAGGTGTCATATTGCCAATGTTCGAGCGGCCCGCTCATGCGCGGCGTCGAGAGGAAGTCGATGGCGAGGCCGGTAGCCGTGCGATCGACGCGGATGTTCCCGTACCAGGGATCGGCATAGGGGCCGGCATAACGATCGAGCGATAGCGACGGGCCGGCCTTGGCCGGTGCGGCGGTTTCGGCGCTCAGCGCCTTCGCCGCTGCGGCCAGCCGATCCTGCTTGTAGGCGGCGAATTTCGCCGGCCAATCCTGGGCCGGCAGATCGAGATAATGATCGAGCAGGTCGTACATGATCCCCATCAGGATCTCGCTGTCCTCGCTGTTGATTTCGACCGCGAAGCCGACGTCCTTGTCCGGGATCAGCACGACCACGCTCTGGAAGCCGAGCACGGCGCCGCTGTGCCAGACGATCTTCGCGCCATGATAGTCGCGCACCTCCCAGCCGAAGGCATAGGTATCGAACAGGGGCTGGGTGCCCTTCAGCGCTTCGGGCTCCGGCGGGATCGGCTGGAGGATTTCGGGCTTCCACATCTCGTCATGCTGGGCCTCCGAGAAGAGGCGATCGCCGTTCGGGAGCTGGCCGTGCGCGAGCTGGAGGGTCAGCCATTTGGCCATGTCGCTCGCGCTGATGGCGAGGCCGCCGGCCGGCGCGGCGCTCTGGCCGAGCTCGTCGCGCTCGTCCAGCATGGCCTGCGGGCCGACGCCGCGCACCACCTGACTGGTGCGCGCGTGCGGAAAGGCGCGGTCGGCGGTGGCGAAGCGGGTGGCGCCCTCGGTGGTCGAGTGGGTCATGCCGGCGGGGAGCAGGACATGCGTGCGCATATAATCCTCCCAGCGCTGGCCGGTGACCGCCTCGATCAGCTGGCCGGCGACCATGTAGAGGACATTGTCGTAGGCGAAGCCGCTGCGAAAGCTGGTCGCCGGCTTGAGATGGCGCAGCCGCCGCACCGCTTCCGCGCGCGGGATGTTGGTGCGCGGCACGAACAGCAGATCGCCCTCGCCGAGACCCAGGCCGCTGCGATGGACGAGCAGGTCGCGGATCGTCATCTCGCGCGTGACCCAGGGATCGTACATCTGGAAACCGGGCAGGCGATCGGCGACCTTGTCGTCCCAGCCGATCTGGCCGGCATCGACCAGGGTCGCCAGCGCGGCGGCGGTGAAGGCTTTGCCGGTCGATCCGGTCATGAAGATGGTGTCGGCGTCGACCTTGTCCGGGGCGCCGAGGCGGCGGATGCCATAGCCCTTGGCCAGCACCGTCCTACCATGCTCGACGATCGTCACCGCCATGCCGGGCACGCCGATGGCCGCGCGCAGCGCCTCGACGCGGGCGTCGAAGCCGGCGGGCGGGGCGGCGGGGGCTGCCGTGGATGCGAGCAGCAGGAGGGGGAGCAGCAGCGTCTTCATGGCACCTCCGGACGGGATCAGGCGAGGCAGGCGTCGACCAAGGTCTCGAAAGCGGCGCCGCCGCGCATCGGATCGGCGACCGGCAGGCCGAGGCGCGCCCTTTCGGCCGCCAGCAGCGCGTCGGCTTCCGCCGGATCGAGATGGGCGGTGTTGTAGGCAGCCCCGGCGCAACGGATGGCGGGGTTGGTGCGGCGGCCGAGCGTGACGGTGAGATCGATCACCTCCCGCGCGTCGGGCACCACGAAGGCGGTGCTGCCCAGCATCCGCTCGCGCCCCGGCTGGTGGCAGACGATGAAGAGATCGGGCTGGCTGCCGTGGAGCAGCCCCAGCGACACGGCCGCGTAGGAGGGGTGGAAGAGCGAACCCTGACCCTCGATCACGTCCCAATGGTCCGGCGCCGCGTCGGGGGACAGCAGCTCGGCGGCGCCCGCCGTGAAATCGCAGATCGTGGCGTCGATCGGGATGCCGGCGCCCGCGATCATGATCCCGGTCTGGCCGGTGGCGCGGAAATCGGCATCGATCCCGCGCGCGACGAAGGCGCGGGCCAGCGCCAGTGCGGTATATTTCTTGCCCAGCGCGCAGTCGGTGCCGACGGTCAGCAGCCGCTTGCCGCTGCGCCGGGCGCCGGTCGCCACCGGGATGCCGGGGGGCGGGGTGCGGATGTCGATCAGGCGGCGGCCGTATCGCGTGGCGGCGTCTGCGAGCTCGGGCACCGCCGCCAGCCGGGCGTGGAGGCCGCTGACGATGTCGAGCCCCGCCGCCATTGCGTCGACCAGCGCCGGCACCCATTCTGGCGCGATGATGCCGCCGCGATTGGCGACGCCGATCACTAGAGACCGGGCGCCCTTCGCCACCGCCTCCTGCGCGGAAAGTCGCGGGAGGCCGGTCGTCACCGCGCTGGCCGTGATCGCCATCTCTCCCACGCAGATGGCGCCCGCCCAGTCGCGCAGGCCCAGCGCCGTCTTGGCGAAGCCCGGTTCGGCGACGTCGCCGATGAAGAGCAGATAGGGTTGGGGTAGGCCGGTCATCGTTTTGCTCCCGCATCGCTGAGCGCCGGGGTGGCCTCCGCCCCCCAGACGCGATCGGGCACGAAAATATGCCCATCGCGATAGATGGTCGCGGCGAGCGGATCGTCGGCGAGGAAATAGGGGCCGTCGAGATCGACCACGTCGCACAGCTGGCCGAGCACGAAGCCCGGCGCCGTCGCGAGCGTGGAGCCCGCCATGTTGCCGACCATCACGGACTTGCCGAGCACTTTCACCCGGCGCGCCATCGCCAGCGCCTCGGTGAGGCCGCCGCATTTGTCGAGCTTGATGTTGATCACGTCGAAGGGGGCGTGGCGCGCCTCCAGCTCGGCCAGATCGAGGATGCTTTCGTCCGCCGCCAAGGGAATGGGCGAGCGCCATCCGGCGAGCTCGTCCTCGGCGCCGCGCCGGACCGGCTGCTCGAGCAGCGAGACCTTCGCCTCGACCAGCACGGTGGCCAGCGGATCGAGCGTCGCGGCGCCATAGCCTTGGTTGGCGTCCACGCCGAGCCACACCTCCGGGCGCAGCGCCCGCACCGCGCGGATGCGCGCCACGTCGGCGGCCAGGTCGCCGGTCAGCTTCAGCTTGATCGCGCGGGCATCGGCCAGGGGCGCGAGCTTGCGCGGTACGTCGGCGACGTCGTCGGCGGGAATGGTGAAGGTGGTGACGAGCGCGCGTGGTTCGCCGACGCCGGCGAGGCGCCACACCGGGGTGGCGCGCTGCCGGGATTCCAGTTCCCACAGGGCGCAGTCGATCGCATTGCGCGCGCCGCCCGCGGGCAACAGGGCGCGCAGGGCTTCGCGGTCGATCCCCGCCTCGATGGCAGGGCGGACGCGCTCGATCGCGGCGGCCATGTGGGCGGGATCGTCGCCCAGATAATAGACGCCGGCCGCCTCGCCGCGCCCTTCGTGCGTGCCGTCCGAGAGGGTGACGACGATCGCCGGCATCGCCTCGAACAGATAGCCCGAGATGCGGAAAGGCTCGGCCAGCGGCATCGCCTCGTGGCGGACGGTGAGGGAGAGGGTCAAGCGGTTAGGCTCCGGGCTGCGCGCGAGGCGAGGAAGAAGAGGAGGATGGCGGCCAGGCCCGCGGGCAGGATCACCAGCGTCAGCGATTTGCCAACCGCGAGCGGATCGCCGAAGCCGTGATCGGTGACGAAGCCGGTCAGCGTCGCGCCGCCGCCCAGCCCCAGCATGATGTTGCCGAAGGCGATGAAGGAGGCGGCGAGGCCGCGCGCCCGGTTGGGCACGATCTCCTGGGTGGCGGTCATCCCCGCAATGCCGGCGACGGTGGAGAAGAGCGACCAGAGCGCGACGGCGGCGATCACCTGGTTCTGCCCGTCGGCGAGCGCGATCAGCGCGAAGGGCGCGGCGATCGCGGCGCTGCACCCCGCCATGAACAGCCGCCCGGACGGGCCGCGCCGGAGCGCGAACCGATCGCTCACCGCGCCGCCGCCGAGCGAGGCGAGAGCGGCCGCGACGACGATCGGGGCACCGAGCGCCAGGCCGATCGCCTCGGGCGCGAGATGGAAGCGGCGGCCGAGGAGGGCCGGCGCCCAGCTCAGCATCGCGAAGTCGCCCACCGACATCAGCGCGCAGGCCAGCACCAGCGGCGCCAGCGCATGGCGGATCGCCCAGAGCTGGGTGAAGACGGCGCGCAGGTCCCCCCGGCCCTGCGCGCCGTCGCCGGCACCATGGCGCGCGGGCTCGCGCACCAGCGCCAGCAGCGCGAACAGCGGCACCCCGCTTAGACCCAGCAGCACCAGCACGGCGCGCCAGGGCGCCAGCGCGCCGATCATCGGCCAGGTCGCGAAGCCGCCCCGCGCGGCGATGCCGAGCACGGCGCCGCCGATCGAGATCGCCGCGCCGCCGCCGATCACCATGCCCATGCAGAACAGGCCGATCGCGGCGCCGCGATGGCGGGTGGGAAAGAGATCCGCGATCATCGAGGTGGCGGCCGGCGCCAGCGCGGCCTCGCCTACGCCCACCACCAACCGGCCCGCGAACAGGATCCAGAAGGAACTGGCATAGCCGCACAGCAAGGTGCCCACGCTCCACAGCGCGACGCCGGTCAGGATCACGGTTCGGCGCTGGACGATATCGGCCAACCGGCCCAACGGCAGGCCGGCGAAGGAATAGACGATGGCGAAGGCGATCCCCTGCAGCACGCCGATCTGGGTGTCGCTGATCCTCAGGTCCGCGCGGATCGGATCGACCAGCAGGCCGAGGATCTGGCGATCGGTGTAGGAGAGGATCGCGGCCACGCAGAACAGGCCGACGATCGACCAGGATCGGGCCGGCGACGGCCAGTGCGACGATGCTTCCGGTTGCTCCCCCATGACCATGGCATCGCACAGCCAGTCGCACGTTTCAATATCAGAAACTTATTCGCCGGGCGTTTCACCGGTTTCGAGCGGCGGAGCGAGTGTCCACGCCTGTGCGGCGGACTGGGCGAGTCGCTGGATGCCCGAGCCGGCGCAGACCGACAGCACCCGGCAAGTCTCCTGGCTCACTCGCACATAGGCATGGGCCATGCCGCTGTCGAAGTAGACCGAATCGCCCTCGCCGAGCGGCAGCGGCGCGTAGAGATCGGAATGCAGCTCCATCGCGCCGGAGAGGACGTAGAGATATTCCTCGCCCGAATGGCGCACCAGCCCGCCCAGTTCGTCGACGCTGCGGGCGCGCACCTCGATGATGATCGGCACCATCAGCTTGCCCAGCAATTCCGCCGCCGGATAGAGATGGTGGTGGACCTGGGAGCTGGCGCCGGACGACCGTCCGGCCCGCGAGATGCTGCGGCGGCCGAGGGCAGGCGGCGGCTCGGCCGCGGGCGCGCCGGCGAGCAGCGCGCCGAGATCGACCTGGAGGCCCTGCGCCAGCTTGAGGAGCTTGTCGTAGGTGAGCTCCATCTTGCCGTTCTCGAGCTTCGACAGCGTCGAATATGGCAGCCCGACCCGGGCCGCCAAGGCGCGCAATGTCAGCCCCTGCTCGATCCGCGCCGCCTTGATCGCGGCAGCGGGATGCGATGGCGCGGCCCCCGGTTCCGCCATGTCGCTCTCCTTCATTTCGTGTTCCGCATATCGCGGATCACTTTGAAACGGTAGCCGGAAATCCATCTCTTCCGAAACGAGGTTGCCAAATTTGAAACACGTGGCATGATGACGGGATAAAGAAGGGGGATCGTCATGGTGAAAGTCGGTTCTAGGGCTCTGTTGATGGCATCGGTCGCACTGCTGGCCGCCGCCGGGGCGCATGCCGCCGATGCGCCGCCTGCAGCGAACACGGCGCAGGCCGACGCCCGGCCGGCGGACATCATCGTCACCGCGCAGAAGCGCGAGCAGCGGCTGATCGACGTGCCGCAGTCCGTCTCGGTGGTCTCGGCCCAGACGCTCCAGCAGGTGCATGCCGAACGCTTCGACGATTATTTCGCGCGCATCCCCAGCGCCGCGATCAACGAGGGGCAGGCCGGCCAGACCCGGCTGATCCTGCGCGGCATCAATGCCGGAGGCACCGGGGCGACGGTCGCCACCTATGTCGACGAGACGCCCTACGGCTCCGCGACCTCGCTCGCCAACGGCGCCGTGCTCTCCCCCGATCTCGATCCGAACGATATCGAGCGGGTCGAGGTGCTGCGCGGGCCGCAGGGCACGCTCTACGGTGCCAATTCGCTCGGCGGGCTCATCAAGTTCGTGACGGTCGCGCCGAGCATGGATGGCGTCCATGTCTTCGGGCAGGCCGGCATCGAGGATGTCGATCACGGCAATACCGGCTGGTCGGGCCATGTCGGCATGAACCTGCCGATGGGCGATACGCTGGCGCTACGCGGCACTGGCTTCTACCGCAAGGATCCGGGCTTCATCGACGATGCTGACGGCCGCAAGGACGTCAACGGGGGCAGGACCTATGGTGGCCGCATCTCGGCGCTGTTCAAGCCGACCGAGTCCCTGACGCTCCGCGCCACGGCGGTGCTGCAGAATATCGACAGCGACGGCACCAATTCCGAGGATGTCGATCCGGTCACGCTGAAGCCGGTCTACGGTGATTATGTCCAGCAGCATGTCGTCCGCCAGATCAACGACACCAAATACCGCCTCTACAACGGCACCGGCACCTACGATTTCGGGCCGGTCAAGCTCGTCTCCGCGACGAGCTGGGGCAATCTCGACGAGACCTGGCGGCAGGACGCGACGGCCGTCTACGGCGCGCTGCTCGGCGGGTTCGGTGCCGATCTCGATGAGCATGTCCGCCAGCGCCGCTTCACGCAGGAGGTTCGCCTCGCGTCGAGCAATCCCGGTTTCCTCGACTGGACGGTGGGCGGCTATTACACCCACGAGCGCAACCTGATCGCGCAGATCCTGAACGGGACGGACCCGACCGACGGCAGCATCTTCCCCGGCCTCGGCGGCCTCGCCACCGTCAATCTCGGCTCGACCTATCGAGAGATTGCGGGCTTCGCCAATGCCACCGTCCATTTCGGGCCGATGTTCGACGTGACGCTGGGCGGCCGCTACAGCCACAACAGGCAGCTCGTCGAGCAGGTCAATGGCGGCGCCTTGCAGGCGGCCAGCGACACCACCAACCGCTCGACCGACAATGTCTTCACCTTCTCCGTCGCGCCGTCGTTCAAGCCCAACGACCACACGACGCTCTATGCCCGCGTCGCGCGGGGATATCAGCCGGGCGGGCCCAACGTGCTGCCGGCGGTGGCCACTCTACCAGCCGATTTTCCCAAGGCGTTCGGGCCGGATACCACCACCAACTACGAGATCGGCATCAAGTCCGAATTGCTCGACCGCAAGCTGCTGCTGGAGCTGACCGGCTTCTGGATCGACTGGCGCAAGATCCAGATCCTGACCGCCTTCGACAATTTCGGCGTCGTCACCAATGGCGGGCGGGCGCGCAGCAAGGGCATCGAATTCTCCGGCGTGCTGACTCCGGTGAAGGGCGTGACCATCAGCGCCAACGGCGCCTATACCGACGCGAAGCTGCGCGACGACGGATCGCCGCTGACCGGCGCCAAGGCGGGCGACGATTTGCCTTATGCGCCCAAATTCTCCTCGACCGTGGCGCTCGATTATGATCGCCCGCTGAGCGGCAGCCTGGATGCGATCTTCGGGGTCAGCTGGCGCTACAGCGGCCGTCGCCGGTCCGGCTTCGATCCGGACTTCGGACAGCACCGGCTGGGCGCCTACAGCCAACTCGACGCTCATGCCGGCGTGACGTTCGACGGCATCCGGATCGATGCCTTCGTCCGCAACCTGACCAACAGCAAGGGCATCCTGGATGTCGGCGCGGCCGGCTCGGCCAATGAGGGGGCGCTTTCGGCCGCCATCGTCCGACCGCGTTCGATCGGACTCACCTTCGGCGCGAAATACTGACGATCTGAGAGGGAGAGAGACCATGCGTGTCATCCGGACCCTGGCGCTGTGGGCGGGCTTGCTGGCGATGCCGCTGTCCGCCCAGTCGCCCACCGCGCTGAGCCCCGCCTCGCCGCTCGCGAAGCCGTCGCACGCGGCGCCCGCGCCGGCCGCCCCGCAGGCGCCGGTCGGCCCCGCCGCGCTCACCAAGGCGGATGCCGATAGCTGGCTCGACGGTTTCATGCCCTATGCGATCGACCAGGGCGACATCGCCGGCGCGGTGGTCGTGGTTGTCAAGGACGGGCAGGTGCTCACCGCGCGGGGCTTCGGCTATGCCGACATCGCGAAGAAGACGCGCATCGATCCGGACACCACGATGTTCCGTCCCGGCTCGATCTCCAAGCTGTTCACCTGGACGTCGGTGATGCAACTCGTCCAGGCCGGCAAGCTCGATCTCGATCGCGACGTCAACACCTATCTCGACTTCAGTATTCCGCCCTATCAGGGCAAGCCGATCACGCTGCGCAACCTGATGACGCACACGCCGGGCTTCGAGGAATCGGCCAAATATCTGATCGGTTACGACCCCAAGGCGCAGGTGCCGCTCGACCGGGTGCTGAAACGCTGGACGCCGACCCGCATCTACGCGCCGGGGACGATGCCGGCTTATTCCAATTATGGCGCGGCGCTCGCTGGCTATATCGTCCAGCGCGTCTCGGGCGAGCCGTTCGACGATTATGTGAAGCACCATATCTTCGATCCGCTCGGCATGCAGCATGCGTCGTTCGCCCAGCCGCTGCCCGCCAACCTCCAGCCCGATATGGCGACCGGCTACCAGCAGGCCTCGATGAAGGCCGAGCGCTACGAACTGATCGATCTGGCACCGGCGGGATCGCTGGCGGCGAGCGGGGGCGACATGGGGCGCTTCATGATCGCGCATCTCCAGAATGGCGGCCCCTTGCTCTCGCCGCAGACCGCGACGCTGATGCACGCGCCCGCCAACACGCCGATCCCGGGGCTGCCGCCGATGGCGCTCGGTTTCTATCATGAGGATCGCAACGGCCAGACGATCATCGGCCATGCCGGCGATCTCAATTTCTTCCATTCGGACCTGCATCTCTACATGGACAAGGGCGTGGGCCTGTTCATGTCGTTCAACAGCGCCGGCAAGGATGGCGCCGCGCATCTCGTCCGCACGCGCCTGTTCGAACAGTTCACCGACCGCTATTTCCCGGATCCGTCCGCGCCGCTGCCGACAGCCGCGACCGCGCATGCCGACGGGGTTTTCGTCGCGGGCCATTATATCAGCAGCCGCAGCTCGCAATCGAACTTCCTGAAGATGTTTGGCCTGCTCGGCGGCACCACGGTGACGCTCAACAGCGACGACACGCTCAGCGTCGCCGCGCTCACCAATGCCGCCGGCGTGCCCAAGCACTGGCGCGCGATCGGCCGCTATCTCTGGCAGGAGGTCGGCGGCGGCGACAGGCTCGGCGCGCTGGTGAAGGATGGCAAGGTGGTCATGCTCGCGCCGGGCGCCTTCGCCCCGATCATCGAGTTCGTGCCGGCGCCCGCCTCGCTCAACAGCGGCTGGATCGTGCCGGCGATGATCGCGACGCTGGCGGTGATGCTGCTCACTGCTCTGTCCTGGCCGATCGTGGCGCTTGTCCGCCGCAGCTATGCCTATGATCCAGGCCTCGCCGGGCGCGGCCTGCTGCTGCACCGCGCGGCCCGCATCACCGCCTGGGCGATCGTGGTCGTGGCGGGGGGATGGATGATCCTGGTCTCGATCCTCGGCAGTGACACCGCCGCGTTCGACGGTCGGCTCGACATCTGGATGCGGCTGCTCCAACTGATCATGGTCGCCGCGATCGTCGGCACGGTGCTGACCGTGTGGAACGTCCACGCCGTCTTCACCCGGCCCGGCAAGCACCGCTTTGCCTCCTTCTGGAGCGTGGTGTTTGCGATTTCGGCGGTATTCCTGATCTGGCTGGCACTCGACCTGAAGCTGCTGACCTGGTCGCTGAACTTCTGATGGGCAAGGCCGCGCTCATCGCCGGTCTGGCGGCGCTGGCGGTTCCCGCCGCCGCGCACGCCAACACCATTGATGCCCGTGTCGCGCGGCTGTTGAAGGCCACCCCGCTGATTGACGGGCATAACGATTGGGCCGAAGCGCTGCGGGAGCGGGAAGGGGACGGGCGCTGGTCGGTCGATCTGCGCGCGGGCCTCGATACGCGGCCCGAACCCTACAACACGGATATCGCGCGATTGCGCAAGGGGATGGTCGGCGGCCAGTTCTGGTCGGTCTACGTCTCCGCCGATCTGCCAGGTCCCGTCCAGGTCGAACAGACGCTCGACCAGATCGACCTCGTGAAGCAGATTGTCGGGCGCTACCCCGACACGTTCGCGCTCGCGCGCACCGCAGCGGACGTGCGGCGCATCCACAAGGCGGGGCGGATCGCCTCGATGATCGGGGTGGAGGGCGGCGGGCAGATCGACAGGGACCTGTCGGTGCTGCGCGCCTATCACGCGCTCGGCGCCGGCTATCTGACGCTTACCCATGTCAAGACGATCGAATGGGCGGATTCGGCGACCGACGCCCCGCAGCACAATGGCCTGACCCCCTTCGGCGTGGCCGTGGTGCATGAGCTCAATCGGCTCGGCATGCTGGTCGATCTCGCTCATGTCAGCGAGGGAACGATGCGCGCCGCGCTCGATGCCTCGAAGGCGCCGGTCATCTTCTCCCATTCCGGCGCCCGCGCGCTCGACGATCATCCGCGCGACGTGTCCGACGACGTGCTGAGGCTGCTCGCGGCGAATGGCGGCGTGGTGATGGTCAATTATGCCGAAATCTACGTTTCGGACGCCTATCGCCGCTGGTCTGCCGAGCATGATGCCGAAAAGGCGCGGCTGGGAACGCCACCTTATGGCGGCCTCTACATCGGCCAGCCCGACAAGGCCGCCGCCGCGCTGGCGGCGTGGGAGAAAGCCAACCCGCCGCCCGCCGTCACGCTGGCCCAGGTGGCCGACCATATCGAGCATATCGCCAAGGTGGCCGGAGCCGGCCATGTCGGCATCGGATCGGATTTCGATGGCGTCGGCAATGCGCTGCCGAAGGGTCTGCAAGGTGTCGATACCTATCCGGCGCTGCTGGCCGAACTCGCGCGCCGCGGGTGGAGCGACGCCGATCTCGCCGGGCTGGCCGGCGGCAACGTCCTGCGCGTGATGGAACAGGCGGAGCGGGTCGCGGTGTCGATGGCCCACGAGCCGCCCGGCAATGCGGACCAGGCGGTGGTCGACGCGCCGTCCAGACCCTGACCGTGTTCGACGCGGAACCGGATCGGGCCGCCTTGCGGGCCAGCTGGTTCCAGCGCTTCCTGCTGCCGGGCTTCGCCTTCAAGGCCGTCGTCATCGGCGGAGGCTATGCCACGGGCAGGGAGCTTGCCGAATTCTTCCTGCCTGCCGGGCCTTGGGGCGGTCTCGCGGGGATCGCCGTCGCGACGTTGATCTGGAGCCTGATCTGCGCGGCGACCTTCGCGCTCGCGGTTTCGACCCGATCCTACGAGTATCGCAGCTTCTTCCAAGCCATTCTCGGGCGCGGCTGGTTCCTGTTCGAGATTGTCTACGGCCTGTTCGTGATCCTGATCATCGCCGTCTACGGCGCAGCCGCCGGCGCGATCGGGCAGGCTCTGTTCGGCTGGCCGTCGATCGTCGGCACGCTACTGCTGTCCGGCGGCATCGCGGGTTTCGCAACGTTCGGAAACCATGCCGTCGAGCGGCTCTTCAAATGGGTCTCGATCGCTCTCTATCTGGTCTACGCTCTATTCCTGCTGCTGGCACTGTCCCGGTTCGGCCCGGTGATCACGGCGCATTTCGCCGGGCCTGCGATCACATCGCGGGGCTGGCTTGCAGGCGGCGTCACCTATGCGAGCTACAATGTCGTCGGCGCGGTCGCGATCCTGCCGATGCTGCGCCACATAGGCCGCCCGCGGGATGCGGTGATCGCCGGCCTTGTCGCCGGGCCGCTGGCGATGATACCGGCGATCGTCTTCTTCGTGGCGATGATCGCTTTCTACCCCGCTATTGCGAGCGTGCCGCTGCCGTCCGACACGATCCTGTCGGCGCTCGATATCCCGCTCTTCCACATCGCCTTTCAGATAATGATCTTCCTCGCTTTGCTGGAGAGCGGCACAGGCGCGGTGCATGCCATTAACGAGCGCTTCGCCGCGACCTGGCGCCGGCCGCTGACGCGCGGCATGCGGCTGACGATGACAGTTGCCATGCTGCTGCTCTGCATATTCGCCGCCGAGCATTTCGGGTTGGTGGCCCTGATCGCGCGCGGCTATCGGCTGCTCGCGATCGCGATTATCGCGATCTTTATGTTGCCTTTGCTGGCAGCCCTGCTCCGAACCGCCACGCTTTGGTCGAGAGATACGCGACTGACTTGATCTCTCTTCCGGCAAATGAATTTCGCGCGGATTTGGCTGGAGCTTCCCGATCGCCCGGTGCCGCACTCATGTGCAGCTTCACGACGTCGCTTTCCTCCATGACGGTGCTTCGCATTCCGGCGCGCGCGACAATCGGATTGTGGTGCATTTGATCGGCCTGTGGCGCGGCGGCCGGCGCCTGGCACCTGCCGAACCCACACGTCGTGGCGGTGTTTCTCTTCAACAGCGTCCACGGCGTGGCGGACTCGGCGGGCCGGCGGACAGACCGGGCGGACCTTGAGTCGATCGTGCGCAACCCGTGTCTTCATGCGGTCGGGCCAGGACAGCCTTGCGATCTGGATGATCGCGAGGCGATCGGCTGGATCTAGCGCGTGATCAGCAAACGTCGCATTACCGAGGATTCAATCATGTTGCGGTGATCGTCAATGTCCGCTTTCTACGATCCCATGCCATTCGCTGCTGATCGATGATTCACGAACGCGCGGAAAAGCAGTCGGTCGGGATTCGGGAATGTCGCTTGAACGTCGGGTAGGCCGATAATGGTCGCGAACGGCCCAGCAGATTTTGCTTCCGAGCCCGATCGGGTGCCTTTGGGCACGATCCGAGGGGCAAAAGCGGCCTCAACGGGCATGAGATGGCGAGGGAAGAGCGCCCACGAAACAAGCAACTGCAAAGGTGACATGTATCACCGATAACGTAGCGATGAGCCTGTGTTCGCTCAAGGTGGCGTTCGAGGCTGCCAGGCGCCCGGCGACCACCGAGGTCTACCAGGCCGACCATGGCTGGTGCGTCCCCGGGAGCCAGGTTTACGATCAGGCGTCCGCGGAAAAGGCCCGGGGTGAGGTGCAGGCGCTCTACAAATCGCAGCTCACCGAGGCCCGGCCGGGCTGAGCCCGCCTGCAGCCTCGGCGGCGCGGCCGATGAGCGTCTGCCTCAACGCGGACAGCCGCTCGGCCGCCTGCTCCAGCACGGCATCGTCCTTGGCGAAGCAGAGGCGCACGACATCCGTCTCGGCGACCTCCGCATAGAAAGCGGACACCGGGATCGCCGCGACGCCGGCCTCCTCGACCGACCGCAGACAGAAGGCGCGATCGCCAATCCCGATTCCTGATGCCGCGAGATCGACGCAGAGAAAATAGGTGCTTTCGCTCGGCAGAAGAACATAGCCAGCGGCCCGCAAGCGGTCGGCCAGAAGGTCTCGTGAGCGCTGATATCCCTGCCGCATCCCGTCGAAATAGGCATCCTCCCTGGCGAGGCCGTAGGCGACGCCGGCCTGGAGGGCGGGAGGGGTGGTGAAGGTGAGGAATTGGTGCGCGCGCAGGATCGGCTGGAGCAATGTCGGCGCCGCGATCACGAAGCCGACCTTCCAGCCGGTCATCGAGAAGATCTTGCCGGCCGAGCCGATCTTAACGGCGCGCTCGGCCATGCCGTCTTGCGCAAGCAATGGGTGATGCCGCCGGCCGTCGAACAGCAGATGTTCCCACACCTCGTCGCAAATCGCGATCGTGCCGTGGCGGCGACAGGCATCCGCCAGCAAGGCGACCTCGGAGGCCTCGAAGGCGCGCGCCGCCGGGTTCAGCGGGTCGTTGAACATCACGATGCGGGGGCGGGAGGCGAAGGCGGCCTCCACGACTTCCGGCGTCAGGCGCCAGTGCGGCGGCTGCAAGGTCAGATAGCGGGGCACGCCACCGGCGCGTTCGACCAGCGGTCGGTAGGCGTCGTACATGGGCTGGATCAGGAGGACCGTGTCGCCCGGCGCGATCAACGCCAGCAGCGAGGCGGCGAGCGCCTCGGTGGCGCCCGAGGTCACCAACACATGGTCGGCGGTGATCGAAAGACCCTGGAAACGGGCATAATGATCCGCCACCGCCTGGCGCAGCGCGGGCAGGCCGGCCATCGGCGGATATTGGTTGGAGAGCGTGAACAGCGCGTCGGCGGCGGCGCGGCGCACATCGTCCGGCCCATCGCCGTCCGGGAAACCCTGGCCGAGATTGATCGCGCCATATCGGCGGGCCAGCTGCGACATTTCTTCGAAGATGGTGGTGCCGAGCCCGGCATAAACGGGGTTCATGATGGGTGCGGACGGTAACGATCGGGCCGTCGTCACGCAACGGACCGTCCGTCGCCCCGAATCAACCGCGCCGTCCGAACCGATAATTGGCCTGCACCCAGACCTGCCGTCCGTAGATGTCGTAGAAGCCGATGGAATAATAGGGCCAGCCGCCGCTCTTATCGACGGGATATCTGTCCGCAACATTGTTGACGATGACGGAGAGGGTGGCCTCCTTGGTGACGTCCCACGATCCGCTCAGATTGAACACCGTATAGGGCGAGCGGTCTCCGCTATAGTCGTTCTTCGGCACCGGGCCGTAGCGCTCGGCATAAGCGGTCAGCGTCACGGGTCCGGTCTGGTAGGTCAGCGTGGCGTTGAGCCGGTCCTTCCAGTCGGTCTGATAGGCGGGATCGTTGAGATAGTCGAAGAACGGATCGCCGGGGAACTGGCGATAGCTGTGGCTGAGCACGCGGGTATATTGTGCGTTGAGCGTGAAGCGGCCGACCTTCTCCAGCGACCAGCGCAAATTGGCGTTGATGTCGATACCCTGCGTCCGCTCGCTGGAAGCGTTGATCGGGTTGTTGCGGATGAGCGTGACCTGGTTGGGATTGACTGAGACACTGCCCGGATTGCGCGTCACGCGGGATTCGTAATCCTGGCAGATCGAGGAATTGGGATCCACCGCCGAGCCGGAGACCGACTGGCCAAGCCGGCAGTCCGCTTCCTGGCGCAGCAACTGGTCGACGTCGAGCGAGGTTACCTCGTCCTTGATGCGGATCCGGTAATAATCGAACGAGATGTCGAAATGCCGGCTGGGCGTCCAGACGAAGCCGGCGGTCAGCGACTGGCCGCGTTCCGGCTTCAACTGCTTGTTGCCGGATTCGACGTAGTTCATGTTGTAGAAGTCGGTGCAGCTCGAATAATCCTGCTTGTCGAGACGGCATTGATAATAATCGGTCTGGCTGGGATAATAGCCCTGCGTCTCCTGCTCGAAGACATAGTTCATATCCGGCGCGCGGAAGCTCGACGATAGCGAGCCGCGTACCAGCAATGTCTTGACCGGCCGGAACTCGATGCCGCTGCCATAGGTGGCGGCGCCGATATGGCTGCCGCCATATTCGTAGCGGTCGTAGCGGCCGGCGCCCGTCACCGTCAGCCAGCGGAAGAGCGGCACGCGCACCTCGCCGGCGACCGCCTGGCGCTTGCGCTTGCCGTAGCTCGGCAGCGCCGAGGTGGTGTTCCAGTAGACGCCCTGGTTGATCAGTGGATCGGGGTCGTTGGCGAAGTCGTTGTCGCCCACCTCGATGGCGCCCGCCACCTCCAGCGGGCCGGCCGGCAGGTTCAGCAGCGTGCCGTTCACCGCCAGGCTGCCATCCTGCAGCTTCGTCGTCGTGCGGGTTACCGAATTGCGGCTGAGCTGGCCGAACTGGCCGTTCGACAGCGGGGTGTAGAGGCGGCTGTCGGGAGCGTCATAGGCCGGGAAATCGTCGACGGAGCCCTGCTGCGCACCCAGATAGAAAGCATCGATGCCGGCGAGCAGGCGGACCCGGCTCTGGTCGCTGCGATATTGCGAGCGATTGTAGGACAGGTCCCAGTGCCAGTTGTCGCCGATCCGGCCCTTGATGCCGGCGACGATGTTCCAGGCATTCTCGTTATAGCGGCTGGCGATGCCCATCCGGCCGCCGGATTCCTCCGGCGTCAGCGTGTGCGACCAGGTTTCGAGCCGGTCGCTGGCGAGATTGAAGAAGGTCGAGGACCAGGTGAGCGAGCGCACCACATTGGCGATGTCGCTCTGCGAATAGAGGCCGGTCGCGTAGAGATCGATCGTGTCCGTCAGATGATAGGTCGCATGGCCGTAGAAGCTCTGCGAGTTCTTCTTCGTCTGGATCGTGCGATCGTTATAGTAGGCGTCGCTGCCGCAATAATTGCCGCCCGTCGCCGCCGCGACCGTGCGCACGCTACCGCCCTGCAGGCCGGACAGCGCCTCGCAGGTGCCGGCGGGCGGATTGAAATAGGCGCGCGACGACGGATCTCTGATCGAGAAGATCGCCGGCGGGATCTGCGGCACGTCGTCCGTCGAGTAGCGCGAGTAGGAATTGGCGATGTTGCGCTGACCCCAATAGATCGGATCGCGCGAGTTGATCTCGCCGCCTACGACCAGATCGAGCTTCCCGATGCTCGTGCCGCCGACGAACTGGCCGCGGATATTCTTGCCGCCGCCCTGCCGGGTGTTGCCGAGCCTCAGGTTGACGTCGAGGCCGTCCATCTTCTCCTTGAGCTTCAGATTGACGACGCCGGCAATGGCGTCCGAGCCGTAGACCGCGCCGGCGCTGCCGCTCAGCACCTCGACCGAATCGACGAAGGCACTCGGGATGTTAGCGAGGTTCACCGCATTGACCGAGCCGTCATAGGCGACGGGATAATCGGCAAGCCGCCGGCCGTTCACCAGCACCAGGCTGTGATTGGGGCCGAGCCCGCGCAGGTTCACGAAATTGGCGGCCGGCGTGAAGGTGCTGCCGAAATCCTCTCCCTGCACGTAGCCGGTATTCTGTGGCAGGGCGGTAAGCGCATCGAACACGCTGCGGAAGCCGCTCCTGTCGATCGCGGCGCCGGACAGAATGGTGACGGGCGCTGCGCCCTCGACCTGTCGGCGGGCGATGCGCGATCCGGTCACCACAATCTCGCTTGGCGGTGGCGTCGCCCCGGATGCGGGGGGAGGGGCGGCATCCTGCGCCGTCGCGGCCGTGGTTGCGAGGAGAGCGAAAGACAGCGCGGCGAGGCGAGGCGCGACATGGGGAGACATCATCGGACACATCCTGGAAACAATGGCCAGCGCCGATATCGCCTCGCGCGCGAATTGACTAGCGCGAAGATAGGGTATTTCGACGGATCGACGATATCCGTCGATCGGGGTCGGGTGGCGCTGATTGACGACCGGCGACGCGGGACGTGCCGTGTCCTGAATCCGGTTCTGGTGTGGTCAGCGGATGCCCGTTACGGCGTCCTATGTCGGGTTTGGGGCAGCGATGCCTGACAGTCTATGCTCGCGCCGTTGCGCCAATGGCTTCACTTTGTCGGCCGAGATCGAGGCAGCTTAGCGCCAATGCCCGTCATTCCCGGCCTTTGGGAGTGATTCTGATCTCCGTCCGTCAGGTTCATCGACCCAGGCAGAAATATTGGCGCCAAAAAAGTTACCGGGAATAGCAAACGTTTCCGATAACGGTCTGATCCGCCGCATCTCGGTCCCAGCCGCGTCGGTTGCGATCATGATCTCGGGGGCCTGTCCTTGCTCCACCCAGGCTTCGATGGAGCGGCGCACATCATGCCTGCGATCGTCCCGCAGGCCCGGCGTGTCGATGGATTGCCCGAAGCGGGTCGGGCCTTCGCCGTCCTGGCAATGGGTCATGCCCGGAACCATGAACAGGCGATAGGATCCGCGAAGGGCAGGCGGGGTGCGCCGGATGACGGCGCGATACCAGCCGAGGCCGCGCATGGGCGCGACGACCGCATCCGACCAGCCGAAATAGGACAGGATCTTTCCGCCCCGCGCCGCGAACGCGAGCAACCCCGGGATCGGCACGTCGAGGGTATCGCCGGCCGACAGCAATTCCGGCCCGGCCTGCGTGGCGAAGGTGAGTTGCGAATCCGATCGGGTCGATGCCAGGATCCAGCGCTGCCAATCCGCGGGTATCATCGCGGCCGGGAGGTAGCCCGCCCGCACGATCGCCGAGAGGGAGGCCATCTGTCCGTCGCTCAGGCAGGGGCCGGCATGCGACGGGACGCAGCGCATCTGGTCGAAATCCGTGCCGCACGCTTGCGGTCGCGTGGCGATCCCGTTCTGCACGGACCCCGGAGGGCATTGGGCCAGCGCCGTCGCGCGGATCGCCGGCAGCAAAGCCGGCGATATCCAATTGCCCGGCGCATCGCGCAACTGGTGCTGGAGGAGGCCGAAGGCGCGAAACTGGTCGGTCCAGGGATTGGCGGGGGCGCCCGCGATCACGCCGTCCCAGTCCGCCGGCCAGCGGGCCGCCGCCATCAGCGCCATCCGCCCGCCATTGGAGCAGCCGATCGCGTAGCGATGCTTGGCCGGGCGGCCATAATAATGGCCGAGCAGCGTCCGGGACGCATCGGACGTCGCCTTGATCGCGCGCCAGCCATAGTCGTCCACCTGCACGGGATGGCCTTTGGCCCAGGAAGCGTCGAAGCCGGTGCCGGCATGTCCGGTGTCGGTGCCGGCAATGGCGTCGCCGCGCGCTTCGCCTTCGGCCAGTGTGGGATCGTGGATGGCGCCTGCGAAGCCGCCATTGCCGATCTGATAATAGCGCCCGCTCCAGCGTTCTGGCGGTGGGAGGCGCAATTCGAAGCGGATGTGCGAGCCTTCGACGGGTGCAGCTTGCCCGTCGATGCGGCAGCCACCGCCGGCCAGCCGCATTGCGCGCTCCACTGTGGCATGCTCGATGAAAACGGTTGCCAAGACGGCGCAGCGGTCCGTCGCCGGCATGGCGACGGCCGCCGCGATCAGGAGCGGCACCATGCCGGGGCTATGCCGCCCGCTCGTCCCACGCGAAGCGGAAGGGCTCGCGGCTGGGATCGACACCGGCCAGCATCATGCCTTGTCCGCGCGACGTATGCCCCTCCCTGAGCGGCACGTCGGCGGGATCCCGCAACTGGATGAGCAGGGTGGTGCGGGGCTCGTCGGACACGTTCACCCCGGATCCGTGGACCAGCAGGTAGGAGAAGAAGATCGCGTCGCCCGCCTTGGCGGGAATCGGCGTGGCGCCGCTCAGCGGATAGAGATGCTCGGGCTGGTGATGGTCGCTCCCGGTCGCGCCGAGCGCGCCGAGCCGGTGCGTGCCCGGATAGACCTTGAGGCAGCCTTTCTCCTCGGGCGCATCATCGAAATGGATGATGACGGCGATCATCGAATGATCGCGATGCGGGAAATATGGGAAATCCTGGTGCATCGGGAAGGGCGAGCCGTTTTCCGGCGGCTTGATGAACATCTTGTTGTGGTGGAGCTGGACGTTGGGGCCGATGATGCCCTGCGCGATGCCCGTCAGGCGCGGGTCGACCAGCAGGCGGGTGATCGCGGCAGACCGGAAGTGGACGTCATGGGCATGGGTGAGCTTGGTGCCCGTCGTCTTGACGCTCTCCCAGGTGCCGTCGGTCGGCCCCATCCGCTCGGCGAGCGAATGCACTTCCCCGCGATAAAAAGCCGCTTCCTCCGGCGAAAGGAGGCCGGGGACATGGAGAAAACCCTGCTCCTGGTAGGAAGCGGCCATGGCGGGCGAAAAAGCGATCTGTTCCATGCGCAACCTATCACCGGGCCGGTGCGATTCGAGAATGGCGCCAGCAGCAGTCTATGGTATAAAATCGAAGCTATGGACATACTCGCCTGGCCGATGAGCTACCTGCCCGAACCTTTGCTCGCCGGGCGTTTCCCGCTCGCCGATCGGGATTTCGGTACGCGTTATCGTGGGCGTTCCCATGCGCTCCATCTGCATGGCTATGCGGGCTCCATGCTGCTCGCCGGGTGCCGGGTCGACATCCGGCCCGGGCACCTCACGATCAGCCCGGCCGGGGAGGTCAGCAGCTACGATCTCGCCCAGCCGGGCCGGCACTGGTGCATCCATTTCGAGCCGGCCGTCGCGGACGGGGATGCGGTGTCGCTGCCCCTCCACGTCGCGCTCGGCCCGGCGGCGGCTTCGGCGGAGGAGCAGTTCGCGCATATCGCGCGCCTGCTGGGCTCCAGCCGCGCCCGCGATCGCGCCCGCGCGTCCCTGGCGCTCCAGGAGCTGCTGCTGTGGATCGATGGCCGCGCGGACATGCTCGACGGCCAGACCACGGCGGCCGATCGCGCGGCGGCGATCATCGACGATCGCTTCCACCAGCCGCTGGGCGCCGCCGAGATCGCCGCCGCCGTCGGCGCGTCGCAGGCCCATCTCGCGCGCAGCTTTCGCAAGCGCTTCGGGGTGACGATCCCGCATTATCTGCTGCGGCGCAGGGTTGCGCAGGCGCGGTTCCTGCTCGAATCGACCGATCTGCCGGTCTGGCGCGTGGCCGAGCGGGTGGGCATTCCGGACCCGCAGCATTTCAACAAGAGCGTGCGCCGCATCCTGGGCGAAAGCCCCACCGCGATCCGTCGGCGCGGCGGAGCGTTCACGCCCGTCGATCCCGATCGATAGCCGTCAGGCCGGGCGGCCGGTCGATCCGCGAATCATCAATTCGATCGGCAAGGTGACGGTCTCGATCTCGGACAGGCCCGTGATTCGCTGGTGGAGCAGCCGCATCGCCGTCTCCCCCATCTCCAGCGCGGGCTGCCGCACCGTCGTCAAAGGGGGGCTGGCGAAGGCCGCGAAGTCGATATCGTCGAAGCCGGCCACCGATATGTCGTCCGGCACGCGGCATCCCATGCCCTGCAACCGCTGGATGGCGCCGATCGCCATCAGGTCGCCGAAGCAGAAGAGGGCGGTGGGGGGCGAGGGGAGGCGTAACGCGGCGGCGGCGGCTTCCCCGCCCGCCTCCATGCTGAATTCGGCATGCGAGACGAGCGCCTCGTCGAACTGGATGCCCGCCGCGCGCAGCGCCAGACGATAGCCGAACATGCGATCGCGCGAATGCGGGCTCTCGGCCGGGCCGGTGACGACGCCGATGCGGCGATGCCCGAGCGACAACAGATGCTCCGTCATCGACCGGGCTGCGCCGACATCGTCGACGCCCACCGTCGAGCAGGGCGCGACGTCCAGGCAGGCGCAGGCATTCACCACCGCCGCGTCCGCATTGGCCTTCAGGATCAGATCGAACACCCGGCCATGCAGGCGCGAGCTCATCACGATCACGCCATCCACCTGCCGGGATGCGAGCAGGCTGATATAGCGCTGCTCGAGCGTGGGATCGTTCTGCGTATCGCCCAGCAGCACCGAGTAGCCGAGCTCGCGTGCGATCCGCTCGGCGCCCCGCACGCAGGAGGAGAGCATCGGGTTCGAGATGTTGGTCACGAGGACGATGATCAGCCCGGACTGCTGCGAGCGCAGGCTCCGCGCGACGAGATTGGGGCTGTAGCCCAACTCGTCGGCGATGCGCTGCACCCGCTCGCAGGTTTCCTTCGCGACGCGATCGGGCGTGGTCAGGGCGCGCGACACCGTGGTGATCGACACACCCGCCGCTTCTGCAATCTCGCGTATCCCGACCATGACTTTCCGCTCCTGCTGCGGCAGCCTTATCGGAAGCGTCATCGGCGTGGCAACGGATCAGTCCAGTGCCCAGGCGAGCCCGGCCGCCGCCGTCCAGGAGAAAGCGCCGCCGCCCAGGCCCTCGCCGGTCAGCGGATCATAATATTCGCAGAAGCCGGACCGCAGCATGAGCGCGCGGGTATCCTCGCGCAGGCGATCGGCCAGATCCGCGAAACCCTGTTCGGCGGCGCCGTGGCCGAGCATGAAATTGATGATCGCCCAGACCGGACCCCGCCAATAGCGCTTCTGATCGAATTCGGGATCCCTGGGCGACATGGTCGGCGCGCCGTAGCGGCAGAGCGTCAACCACTGCGTCAGCCTGTCGGCCAGCTGCTTCGCGCGATCGGGATTCCGCACGCCGCCCCAGAGCGGCAGGAAGCCCGCATGGGAGGCGACGCGGATCGCCTCGTCCGCGACGAGGTCGCGCGAATAATAGAAGCCGTCCTGCGCATGCCAGAGGCGGTCGAGGCCGCTTTGCCGCCGTTCGGCGCGCTCTTCCAGCCGGGCCCGCTCGGCCGGGGTGCCGAACGATTCGGCCAGGGTGAGCAGGTCGCGCTCGTCGCGCATCAGGATGGCGTTCATCGCCACGTCGGCGACCTTGAAGGGCGTTTCCCGCCACATCTTCCCGCCGTCCCAACCGAGCGAGCGATAGAGCTCGACCAGATGGATATAGCGCTCATATTCCCATTGCCGGGGGCGCATGGTGGCGTCCACCAGTGCGACGTCGCGGCGCTGGAACTGCGTCTTCGTCGCGGGCGTGGTCTTCAGCGGCCCGTCCCAGACGGGCGAATTGTCGGCGCCGGTTTCCCAGGGATGCAGTACCGCGACGATGCCGGTGCGATCGGGATCGCGCTCACGCTCCCACCAGTCATGAAGCGCGAGGATCTTCGGATAAAGCGCGGCGGCGCGGTCCTTCGCGTCGCTCATGTTGGCATGGGCCGCTGCCGCGCGGTCGAGAATGCGGAGCGTTGCCGTCGCGGTGAGCGGCGGCTGGCTGATGCCCGATGTCGGCGGCGTATGCGCCGTGCCCCAGACGTCGGGCCCCGGATAATAGCTGTCGACCGGGCGATGGAAGACGATGTGGGGGAGGAGGCCGCTCTCCCATTGCCCCTGGTAGAGATAGTCCAGCTCGCTCCAGGCCCGGTCCACGTCGTAGGTCGCGATGCCCATCGCGCAGAAGGCGGAATCCCAGTTCCATTGGAACGGGTAGAGCCCGTCGGTGGGGATGGTGTAGCCGCCCCGATCATTCTCCCGCAGGATTCGCACTGCCTCCGTGCGGAGCGCCGCGACATCCTCTATTTCCATGGCCCCTGCCGCCGACATCCCTGTCATCCTTCCCGAAATTTCGATGGAGAACGTTTTCATGTCATAGCCGGAAGAGCGAAACAAGCCGTGTATTTTATCGTATCAACGCCTCTTGCAGTTCATGATTCTGTCACGTAGGAAAACGTTTGCCATCGATCGGCGCGTATCGAAGCCGGCCGTAGAGCCCGGTGGCATGGACCGTTCGGACGGGGAGGATTGGGGATGATTCACAGCAAGTATCTGGCGTGTTCCGGGGGCTTTGCCCTTGCCTTCGCGATGGCCGCGCCGGCCTTCGGCCAACAAGCGGGCGCCGCGTCCGCCGCTGCGCAGGCTCCTGCGCCATCCGCCGCGCCGGCCGAGATCATCGTGACCGGCACCAGCGTGGCGCGCACCCGGCTCAATACGCCTATGCAGGCCACGCAGATATCGTCCGATCGGTTGCAGCGGCTGAACACCAGCAGCGTCGCCGATATCCTCACCACCGTGCCGATGCTGAAGGCCGAGGGTGGCGGCGGCGAGGTCGCGGCCAACGTCTTCGTGGCGGGCCTGCCGTCGGGCGGCCAGTATCAGTTCACCCCCTACCAGTTCAACGGCGTGCCGGTGATCGGCAGCATCGGCCTGAACTCGACCGCGCCGGACGTCTATTACCGTGCCGATCTCGGCGTGGAGCGGCTGGAATTCGTGCATGGCGGCGTGTCCAACCTGTTCGGCGGCGGCTCGGTCGGCGGCCTGATCAACTTTATCGACAAGACCGGTGGGCCGGAAACGCAGGGCAACATCCGCCTCCAGGGCGGAGAGGGCGGGCTCGGCCGCGGCGACTTCGCGCTCTCGGGGCCGATCAGCAAGGACGGGCAGGTCTATTATGCCCTGTCCGGTTATTATCGCTACGATCAGGGGCCGCTGGATTCCGGCATGCCGAGCAAGGGCTATCAGGTCCGCGGCAATATCCGGAAGGATTTCGACGGCGGCCACTTCACTCTCTACGGTCAGTATATCGACGACCGCGTGCAATATTTCGCCGACTATCCGCTGACCGGGGATACGCACAAGCGCCCGGTCGGCAATGACGGCAAGGATATCTACACGACCATGACGTCCGCGCTGGAGAATATCTCCTACCGGACGCCGGATGGCGAATATCATACCAAGGTCGGGGACGGCGCCTATAGCCGGGGCGGACAGGTGTCGTTCGATTTCGCCGATGACCTGGGCGACGGCTGGGGGGTGAACGCGCGCGGCAATATCGGCCATTATTATTCCACGTTCGCGCTCTTTTCGGGCGGCGACAATGTGCAGAACCTGCCCACGACCCAATCAGCCTTCCTGCAGGCCTATGGCTACAATCCCGCGCAATACAGTTCGTCCTTCACGTTCGCGAACAACAACTCGGCGGTCCCGGCGAGCTCCTTGCTGTGGGCCGATCGCGTCATCGATCGCATCCGCCCGATCACGACCGCATCAGGCGAGCTCAACGTCACGAAGAAGCTGGAACTGGGGGAGTGGAAGCATAACCTGACGCTCGGCGTCTTCGGATCGGATACCAAGGCCTCCGATCTCGATTATGGCTATTCGTTCCTGGGCGATTTCGACAATTCGCCCAACCTCGTCAACCTCACCGTGACCAACAAGGCGACCGGTGCCCAGACGATCGTCACCCGCAACGGCCTGCTCGACGCGGGGCTGCAATATACGAACAACCGGGCCGAGGCGAAGCGCTACGCCGTCTACGGCGCCGACCAATCATCGATCGGCCGGTGGGAATTCGATCTCGGCTTCCGGGTCGAGCGGCTGAACGGCCATATCAGCCGCGAAGGATCGGCGCCGGTCGTGACGGATACGACCGCCAATCTCTCGCCTCTGCTGTCCACCGTGCAATGGGGCAACAACGTCTATCTCGACGGCAATGTCAGCACCACGGCCTGGGCCGTCGCCGGCAGCATCCTCTACAAGCTCGACGATCATGTCAGCCTGTTCGCGGATGCTTCGCGCGGCTTCTTCATGCCGCAGCTGAACAGCGTGCAGATCAATGCCACGGGTACGCAGTCCTACCGGCCCGAGATCATCAAGCAGGTCGAGGCGGGCGTGAAGTTCGCCTTCCCGTCGCTGAGCGGATCGATCGCCGGCTATTACACAACGCTCGGCCATCGCCAGAACGTGCAGCTGCTGAACGGGCCGCCGGGCGGCGGCGTCGTCGAGCTGGTAAACCAGGTGGCGACGCGGGCCTACGGCTTCGAGGGCGACATCCGCTATCATGTGCTGCCCGGCGTCTCGCTCGAAGGCAACGTCACCTACGATCACGATCGCTACACCCAATATACGCCGATCGCGGCCTGCACCGATTGCGTGGGCAACCAGCTGGTCCGCCAGCCGGAGTGGATGGCGACAGCCGGCATCTATTATGACCGGCACGGCATCGACGCATCCTTCATCGATGATTTCACGGGACGGACCTTCACCTCCGATCTCAACAATATCCCGCTGCCGTCCTTCCATGTGCTGCGGCTGAACGCGGGCTATACGTTCCGGCCGGCGGGGCGGAACGCGCTGCGCATCGGGTTCGACATCTACAACCTGACCGACAGCCAGGCCGTGACCGAGGGATCGCCGCGCCTCGGCACCTTGCAGAATGCCGGCCAGGCCTTCTTCGTCGGGCGCACCGTGCTGCCCCGGCGCTGGCGCATCGAGGCCTCGTACCGGTTCTGACCGGCCGGGTCGCTGTCGACCGACGGGCAAGCCGGTCGGCGGCGATCCGTGCGATCCGGGCACGGTATCCACGCCCCCAGACAGGATGGTTGAGGGATGATCGACACGCTGGACTCCCGCGCATCGGCAGGACGGGACAGCCCGTTCCCAACCGACCGCCGCATCCTCCTGCGGCGGCTGTTCGACGCAGCCGTGCGGCGCGCGCTGCCGGAGGCGGTGATGCCGGCGCGCTTGCCATCGGCGGCGGGCGGCCGGCTCGTCGTGATGGCGATCGGCAAGGCGGCCGCGGAGATGATGCGGGTCGCGCAGGCGCGGTCCGATCAGGCGCTCGCGGGGCTGGCCGTCACCCGCCATGGCCATCTGCCCGACCACGGCATGGGCTGGGAGGGTGTGGAGGTCATCGAGGCGGGCCATCCCTATCCGGACGACAACAGCATCCGCGCGGCTGAACGAGCGCTCACGATCGCCCATGCGCTCGGGGCTGGCGATCATCTGCTCGTCCTGCTGTCGGGTGGAGGCTCGGCCCTGCTGGCGGCGCCTGCGGACGGACTCGATCTCGCCGAAAAGCAGGGCGTCACCCGCGCTTTGCTGCAATCCGGGGCGACGATCGAGGAGATCAACTGCGTCCGCAAGCATCTCTCCCGGATCAAGGGCGGGCGGCTCGCCGTGGCGGCCGCGCCCGCGCGGGTGACGACGTGGATCATCTCGGACGTGCCGGGGGACGACCCGTCCTCCGTCGCCTCCGGGCCGACCGTGGCGGATCGCACCAGCCTGGCCGCGGCCCGCGCGATCCTCGATCGCCATGCCATCGTGCCGACGCCCGCGGTCGCGGCGGCCCTCGCCGATGCGCGCAACGAAACGCCGGATGCGCAAGCGGCTGGACTCGGCGAATGCGAAACGGCGATCCTCGCGCGGGCGGCGGACGCCTTGGCGGCCGCGAGCGACCTGGCGGCGGAATGGGGTTTTTCGGTGGACAATCTCGGAGACCGGATCGAGGGCGAGGCGCGGGCGGTGGCATCCGACCATGCGACTCTGGCGCTGGGCCTGCTGCATTCGGCCGGGCGTACCCTGCTGCTGTCCGGCGGCGAGACCACCGTCACAGTCCGCAATCGCGAAGGCCGTGGCGGCCGAAATATGGAATATCTCCTGTCGCTCGCCATCGCACTGGACGGCCGGCCCGGCGTCCATGCGCTGGCATGCGACACGGACGGCATCGACGGCACGGACGATGCGGCCGGCGCGATCATCACGCCCGACACGCTGGATCGCGCCCGCGCGAAGGGGCTGGATGCCGCGCAGCATCTCGCACGCAACGACGCCTATCCCTTCTTCGCGGCCTTGGGCGATCTGGTCATCACCGGGCCGACCCTGACCAACGTCAACGATTTCCGGGCCATCCTGATCGACGGGGAGATGCCGTGAAGGCCCGTATCGCACAGCATAAGCTCTACCCCTGGCTGCTCGTCGGCCTCCTGTGGTGCGTGTCCTTTCTCAATGCGGCGGATCGCTCGGTGATCGTTGCGGTGATGCCCTCGGTGCGCCGCGAGTTCGGCCTTTCCGACACCCAGCTGGCCCTGATCTCGTCGATCTTCTTCTGGACCTACGCGATCGCGGCGCTGGTGCTCGGGCGGCTCGGCGACAGCGCCCGCCGATCGCGCGTGGTGCTGTACGGGTTGGTCTTCTGGAGCGTCGCGACGGCGCTCATCCCGCTGACCAGCGGCTTCGCCATGCTGCTGGTGCTGCGCGCCACGGTCGCGGTCGGGGAATCGGCTTATTATCCCACCGGCACGGCCCTGATCGGGGATTGGCACGGCGCCACCACCCGCAGTCGCGCGCTGTCCCTCCACCAGACCGCCGTCTTCGCCGGTTCCGGGCTCGGGGCGTTCCTGGCGGGGCTGATCGCGGATCGGTTGGGCTGGCGCATGCCGTTCCTGATGTTCGCGGTCGTCGGCCTGCTCTGGGCGCTCGCGCTCACTCGCTTGCTGCACGACGCGCCCGTCCGTCATACGGCGGCGGAGAAGGCGGTCGACGAAGAGCCGTTCCGGATCGTGATGCGGATTCGCCCCGCGATCATGCTCTTTATCGTCTTCTTCCTCGCCAATGGTGTGGCGAACGGCGTGACCGTCTGGGCGCCGACCTTCGTGCACGATCTGACCGGCGCGAACCTGGCCGGATCGGCCTTCTATGGCTCCGCCAGCATCAACATGGCGGGCTTCCTGGCCGTGCCGATCGGCGGCCTGTTCGCGGACGTGCTCGCGAAGCGTTCGGCGATCGGGCGGTTCACCATGCTGGTCGTCGGGCTCGCGATCGCCGGGGCCCTGCTGCTGCTGATGCCGCTCGCGAGGACCGGCGTCGCGGTGGGGCTGGTCCTTGCCGGCACCACGCTGGGCAAGGGCCTGTTCGACGGCTGCATCTATGCGGCGATGCAGGACGTGGTGCCGCCCCATGCCCGCGCGACGGCGGTGGGCCTGATGACCACTTGCGGCTTCCTGGGGGCGGGAATCGCGCCCCTGTTCGTGGCGCGGGCATCGGCCGCCTTCGGGATGGGCGCGTCGCTCGGTTCGCTCGGCCTGCTCTACGGCCTGGCCGTCCTCCTCATTCTGGCGTGTCGCACCTCGATACGATCCGCCGTCACCGCCAATGCCCGGGAAATCGCATGACCTCGCCCAGTGCCCTGATCCTGACCGCGCCGCGCCAGCTGGCGTTCGAGCTCATCGACGAGCGCGCGCTCGCGCCGGACGAGGTGCGTATCCGCACGCTCTTCTCCGGGATCAGCGCGGGAACCGAACTCACGCAATATCGCGGGACCAATCCGTTCATGCAGCGCCGCTGGGATGAGGCGCGCCGGCTGTTCGTCGACAATGACGGCGAACCGAGCTGGCCCTGGCCGGTCCGCAACCTCGGCTATGAGGAAGCCGGCGAGATCGTCGAACTGGGGGCCGACGTCGCCGGACTGAGCATCGGCCAGAGGATCTTCGGCACCTGGAACCACCGGACCCATCATGTCGCCTCCGCCGACTATGCGCGCGAGCGGCTGCTGCCGGACGACGCCGATCCCCGCATCGGCATCTTCTCTCATATCGGCGCGGTCGCGCTGAACGGCGTGCATGATGCGCAGATCCGCATCGGCGACATCGTCGCGGTGTTCGGCCTCGGCGTGCCGGGGCAGATCGTGGTGCAAGCCGCGCGCGCCTCGGGCGCCCGGGTGATTGCGATCGATCCCGATGCGGGCCGCCGGGCCATCGCGTCCCGCCACGGCGCCTGGCAGGCGATCGGCCCCGAAGGCGCGGCGGAGCGGATCAAGGCGCTGACCGGCGGCCGTGGCGCGGATGGCTGCATCGAGGTGTCGGGCGCGCCACCCGCGCTGGCCGAGGCCATCCGGGCGGTCGCCTATTGCGGCCGTGTCGTCGCGATGGGCTTCTTCCAGGGCGACATTACCGGGCTGCGCCTCGGCGAGGAATTCCACCACAATCGCGTGCAGCTTATCTGTTCGCAGATTTCGGGCGTCGCGCCGGATGCGAGCTATCGCTGGTCGAAGCCGCGCCTCTGGCGCACAGCGATCGAGCTTCAGCATGCCGGGGTGCTGGATCTGATCCCGCTGATCTCGCACGTCGCCGCCTTTTCGCAGGCGCCCGATTTGTTCGACCAATTGGATCGCGGCGCGCCGGACATATTGCAGGCGATGCTGGAGTTCGAACAGTGACGCGACTGCGCGTCGGCATCCTCGGCCCGGGCGGCATCGCGGCCCGTCATGCGGGCGCGATCGGCCAGCTCGCCGACCGGATGGAGCTGGTCGCCAGCTGCGGCCGCGATCTCGGCCGGACATCGGCCTTCGCCGCGTCCCACGGCGGCACCGCCTATGACGATCTCGAACGGATGCTGGGCGAAGCGGCGCTCGATCTCGTCGTCGTGACGCTGCCCCCGTTCGCCCATGCCGGCGAGGTGGAGCGGATCGCGGCGGCAGGTATCCATCTGCTCGTCGAAAAGCCGATCGCGCTGGACCAGCCCCGCGCGGATGCGATGGTCGCGGCCGCCGGGCAGGCGGGGATCGTCGCCGCGGTCGGCTTCATGTATCGCTTCGGCGCGGCGATCCGGGCGTGGCGCGAGGCCGATACGGGCCGGATCGGCCTGTTCGCCGGCGCCTATCACTGCAACGCGCTGCATGCGCCCTGGTGGCGCAGCGAGGCGAAATCCGGCGGACAGGTGCTGGAACAGGTGATCCACCTGATCGATCTCGTCCGGCACCTGATGGGCGAGCCCGATACGGTGTTCGCGCGGCGGGCCAACCTCTTCCACCGGGACGTGCCGGGATATGATGCGGAGGACGTCTCGGCGATCCTGTTCGGCTGGGACGATGGCCGGATCGCGACCCTCAACGCCTCCAACATCGCGACGCCCGGACGGTGGCAGAAGGAATGGACTGTCTTCGCCGAACATATGACGGGCCGGTTCGAGGACTGGAATCGCGCCGGCTTCGTTCCCACCGAGGCGGGCGCCTCCGCCTGCGCGATCGAGGGCGATGTCGATCCCTTCGTGGCGCAACTCGCCGATCTCGCTTCGGCGATCGCGGATCGGCGGCCGCCTCATGTCCCCCTGGCCGAGGGGGCGGCATCGCTGCGCCTCGCGTTGGCGGCGCGTCGCTCGGCGGACGAGCGGCAGGAGGTGAGGCTCGCTCATGCTGGATGATTTGGGGCGTCGCGGCATCGCCTTCGTCGCGATGGAGCCGCTGATCGACGGGCAGGTGCCCGATGTCGCCGATCGGGAGGAGCGCGACGGCGAATGGCTCTGGCGGCTGTCGGACGGGGGCACGGTGCGGCTCACGATCGCGCATGGCGACGTGGCCCGGCTGACGGTGGCGCTGGAGGATATCGCGGCCAGTCCCCTGGCCCTGGGCGTGCGGGTACATGTCGCGGGCGCGCGGTCCTATCTGCGTAACGGCTATCAGAGCTGGGACGGCAGCTTCTTCGTGGCGCCCGGCACGCCGGCCGGCGACGGGCCGCCGGGCAAGGCGCCGACGCTCGGTTTCGCGATGACCGCCCTGCTGCCGCTGGAGGGCGAGGGGGCGCTGGTGATCGGGTTCGAGCGGCACGACCGCTACCAGTCCCGCTTCCGCTTCGGTGGTTCGTCCGAGCGGCTGTCGATCGATATCGAGACCTTGCTGGATCGGACCGGGGCGCGGGAGAGCGAAACCTTGCTCCTGTTCGACGGAGACGCGGTTGAGGAGAGCCTTCGCGACTGGTCCCGCAAGGTCGCCGCCGCATCGCCCATCCCGCCGCGCCTGCCCGCGCGGCGCATCACCGGCTGGTGCTCCTGGTACAGCCTCTATGCGGCGATCGACGAAGCGGCGATCCTCGATCATCTCCAGTCCGCGGCGGCGTTCCGCGATGCGCGCGACGTGCCGCTCGACGTGTTCCAGATCGACGACGGCTTCACCCCCGAAATGGGCGACTGGCTGGACGTGAAGCCGCAATTCCCGCGCGGCATGAAACCCCTGATCGACGAGATCGCCGCCGCCGGCTTCCGGCCGGGCCTGTGGATCGCGCCCTTCATGGTCGGCAATCGCAGCAAACTCTATGCGCGGCATCCCGACTGGGTCGTGCAGGATCGCGAGACGGGCGGCCCGCTGGTCCAGATGCACTTCTACGGCGAGTTCCGCTGGCACAAGCGGAGCGAGGAATATTATATCCTCGACATCACCCATCCGGATGCCAAGGCCTATATCCGGACCGTCTTCCGCACCTGGTATCGGGAGTGGGGCGCTCGCTATTTCAAGACCGATTTCATGCTCTTCGGGGCGGAACATGGGCCCGATCGCGCGGTCTGGCACCAGCCCGGCCGCTCGCGGGTGGCGATCTGGCGGGAGATGGCCGCGCTCATCCGGGAGGAGATTGGCGAGGATTCATTGTGGCTGGGCTGCGGTTGCCCGCTCTGGGCGTCGATCGGCTATGTCGATGCCATGCGCATCGGGCGCGACATCGGCGTTTCGTGGCATGGCGAATATTCGGCCGAGAGCCTGCTGCGCGATCAGACGACCCGCAACCACGCCTCCCACATTCTCTGGCAGGCCGATCCCGATTGCATCCTGCTCCGGGACCGTTTCCACCATCTGAGCGATGCCGAGGTGCGGTCGCTCGCGCTGTTCGCCGGCCTGGCGGGGGGCGTGCTGATGACGAGCGACCGGTTGAGCGATCTTTCGGAAGAGCGGGCGAGGCTGTTCGCGCTCCTGTTGAGCCTGCCTTCGGAGATCTGCCGCTTTCCGTCGCTCGGTGCGCAGGGGAAGGTGATCGAGCAGGCGTTGCGGCTTCGCGGCGGCGAGACGATCGTCAATCACTTCAACATCGGCGATCACGTGGAGAATATGAGGCTTCATGGCGAGATTTCGCCGCACGATTCAAAATTGATCGTCCCGGATGGAATGACGATCGATGCGGGTTGAGGCCGGCTGCGCAGGGGTGGTCAATCGCCGCGCGGTGCCTTCGTCCTTCAGAACCTTCGTTGACACGAGCCGGCCACCGGCCGCAAGTTGAAGCGCGTTGGCATTGGGGGGCTGCGATCGAACATTCTCTGGCATCGGGGTTCGAGTCCTGGTCCGAGGACGACAATGTCGTCCTCGCCGAGCAGATGTATCGGACCTATCAGCCCGAACTGCTTGCTTATTGCCGCCGACGCCTCAACGGCGACATGCAGGCGGCCGCCGATGTCGCCCAGGAAACCTTTGCCCGCATCATCTCGTCCCGACGGGTGTACCGATCGGAGGCGCCTCGCAGCCTGATCTATCGCATCGCCAGCAATCTCTGCATCGATCATGTGCGTGGCCAGGGCAGTCTGCGGCGCGGGCAGGAAATTCTGTCCCGCCATGCCGAGGCGCAGGACGAGCATACGCCCGAGCGCATCGTCGCGGCGCAGCAGGAACTGGCGCGGATCGAAGCGGCGATCGTCGCGCTTCCACCCCGATGCCAGCAGGTCTATGTGCTGCACCGCTACGAAGGCATGAGCTATGCCGCGATTTCCGCACATTGCGGCATCTCGCTGTCGGTCGTCGAAAAGCACATGGCCAAGGCGATCAAGCGCATCATGGCATCCGTGGGACGAGGATGAACAAGGAAGACTCCCCATCGCACGACGATGCTGCCGCCGCTTTCGCACGCATGCAGCCCGGAGGCGGGATGCCTCGGGACGCGGATCCTCGTGCCGCTTATGCCTGGGAACGGTCGGCCGAACTGGCGGACAGCCCGGCGATCCTCGCATTGCGCCGGCAGGCGCTGGCGCGGCCGCCGAGGGCGCGGTGGCGGCTTTCCTCCCCCGGCTTTGCGCGTCGCGCCGGCGCGGTCGCCGCGGCGGCATCCGCTATTGCCGCGGCATGGCTGGTGGGGTTGCCCAGGCTTGCGTCGCTCAATCCAGGCGTGCCGGCCGCGCTCGACATCGCGACCGGCCCGGGCGAGCAGCGCGAGGTCCATCTCGACGATGGGACCACCATCCGCCTCGAAGGACGCAGTGCCATCCGGGTCGCGGACGACGGCCGGGCCCGCCATGTGGCCCTGCTTGCCGGGCGGGCCTATTTCGACGTGCAGCATGATGCCGCGCACCCCTTCCTCGTCGATGCCGCGGGCGGCCAGATTACCGATATCGGAACGCGCTTCACCGTCGATCGGTCGAGCGATCGCGTGACGGTGTCGCTGATCGAGGGCAAGGTCGCGGTGCGCGGGGTGCGGCAGGCGGCGCCTCTGGCGCTCGCGCCGGGCGAGCAGGCCAGTTTCGGTGCGGAGCGGCCCGCCCGGAAGCTCGTGACGGCCCCGTCCACCGATCCTCTCGACTGGACGCACGGCGTCGTCGAGCTGAACGACGTTCCCCTGGCGCGGGCGGTCGATATCTTGTCGCGCTACACGGCCCGGCCGATCCACCTCGGCGGCGATCCCGGCCTCGACGGACGGCGGGTGACGGGCGTGTTCCGGGCCGACAGCGCGGCGGGCTTCGCGACGACGCTGGCGAGCGCGCTGGATCTCGAGCAGACGCGCGCGGCGGATGGCGGCGCCATCCTGTCCGAAAAAAAGCAGGGGGGGTAGGTGGCCGCCTGATCCGTTTCACCATCGACAGGGCGGACGAACCGCCCGATCGATGGGGGTTATCATGAGCAATATCGGGCGGACGGGGCGCGTTTCATCGCAATGGCTGGGTCTGGCGCTCGGCGCGAGCATCGCCGCGCTGGCGGTGGCGAGCCCGGCGGTCGCGCTGTCCTCCGATGCGGTCAGCCTCTCGATTCCGGCGCAAAGCCTCGGGTCCGCGCTCAACTCGCTGGCGCTCCGCAGCCAATATCAGGTGATCGTCGATGCATCGCTGACGCGCGGGCTGGTCAGCCGGCCGATCGAGGGCACCTTCACGATCGACCAGGCGCTCAGCCGCATGCTGCGCGGCAGTGGGCTCGGCTACCGGATCGAGGGCAACACGCTCATCATCGGCCGCTCGCAGCAGGCCAGCTTCCGCCCGGTCGCGCTCCAGACGGTGGCGCCCGGCGAGCAGTCCCCGGTCGCGGACAGCCCGATCGCCGCCGCGCCGCAGGCCGCGGCCGCCGGTGCCGCGCCGCCGGCCGAAATCGTGGTCACGGGCTCGCGCCTCGCGCGCGCCGGCTACAGCCAGCCGACGCCGGTCAACGTGATCAGCTCGCAGGCGATTCAGCAGTCGGGCTTCTCCAACGTATCGGACATCCTCAACCGCGCGCCGCAGGTCGGCGTCGGGCTCGGCTCCGCGAGCAGCTATTACAATGGCGATGCCGGGGCGTCCTTTATCAACCTGCGCGGCCTGGGGACGAACCGGACCCTGGTGCTGGTGGACGGCCGCCGCCGCGTGTCGGGCACCGAATTGTCCTCCGCGGTCGACCTCACCACCATTCCGGCCAATCTGATCGACAAGATCGAGGTCATCACCGGCGGCGCGGCCGCCGTCTACGGCGCCGATGCCGTGACCGGCGTCGTCAACGTCTCGCTCAAGACGCATTATGACGGGCTCGAGATCAGCGGTCGCAGCGGTATCTCGGAGCATGGCGATGCCGCCAGCCGCTCGGTCGGCCTGCTGTTCGGCAAGTCCTTCAAGGACGATCGGGGCTCGTTCGTGGTGGGGGCCTCCTACAACAGCGAAAGCCCGCTCCAGGCCAATCAGCGCTCCTTCGGCCGCAAGCAGACCGATCTGTTCGGCAATCCCGCCAATACCGGCCCGAACGATGGCATCTACGACAATATCGCGATCCAGAATTATCGCTATCCCGGCACCAGCTACGGCGGCGCCTTCGCGATCGGCGGCACCAGCTACACCTATGACAGGAACGGCGTGCGCCCGATCCAGGAACAGTCGGTCCCTTATGCCATCCCGTCCTATGTCGGCGTCGGCGGAGACGGCTTCAACGATGCGGACTTCGCGCCGCTGCGCAACAAGTCGCAGGTCTTCTCGTCGCTCGCGCATCTCGAATACAAGCTGACCGACGCGATCAAATTCTACAGCGACGTGCAATATGCCCGCACGAAGACGGTGGCGCCGCTCCAGCCGAGCTTTGATCTGGCGATCACCCTGCCGATCGGCAGTCCTCTCATCCCGACGGATGTCCGTTCGCTGATGGAGGCGGCCGGCCAGGATACGCTGACGGTGGGCCGCACCAACGTCGATCAGGGTATCAGCAAGCGGTACATCACGCGCAACACCTATACGGCGGTGGGCGGGCTGGAAGGCGCGCTCGGATCGCGGTTCAACTGGAACGCCTTCTACCAATATGGCCGCTACAAGGCCGACATCACGCGGACGCACGATCGCATCGTCAGCAAGTTCAACGATGCGGTCAACGTGATCGACGGCCCCAGCGGCCCCGAATGCGCGAGCGCCACGGCGCGCGCGGCGGGGTGTCAGCCGCTCGACCTGTTCGGCGAATTCGCCGCCTCGCCCGATGCGCTATCCTATTTCGACTATACGGTGAACCGCTCCGTCATCAACACGCAGGAGGTGGCCGGCGGCCAGATCACTGGCAAGCCCTTCGACCTGCCGGCCGGCGCGGTGGAAGTGGCGGGCGGCGTCGAGTACCGGCACGAGACGCTGACCGTGCATCCCGATCCGCTGGCCGCGGCGGGCCAGTTGCTCAACGACGTCGATGCGCCGGTGCATGCCGGCTTCACCGTCAAGGAAGTGTTCGGCGAGGTGCTGGTGCCGCTGCTCGCCGATCGGCCCTTCGTGAAGACGCTGTCGGCCGAAGGCGCGATCCGATATTCGGATTATGACACGATCGGCCATACGCTGGCCTGGAAGGCGGGCGGCCAATATGCCCCGAGCGACGATATCCGCTTCCGCGTCACCCGATCCAAGAGCGTGCGCGCGCCCAATCTGGCGGAGCTGTACGATCCGGGCTCGTCGAGCACCTCCTTCATCCTCGATCCCTGCGATTCCACGCGCGTTTCGTCCAATGCGAACCGCACCCGCAATTGCGCCGCGCTCGGCATTCCGGCCACCTACACCGATCCGTTCGGCGGCGTCGCCAAGACGGTGATCACCGGCGGCTATTCGGGCTTGAAGCAGGAAACCTCCTACAGCTGGACGGCGGGCACCGTCATCACGCCGCGCGCCATTCCCGGCCTCGCGCTGTCGGTGGATTGGTGGAGCATCAAGATCCTGAACGCGATCAACGTCGTGCCCCTGCAGCGGCTGGTCGACAATTGCGTCGACGCGGGCTCGCTGGACAACGCTTTCTGCCCGCACATCGTGCGGCGCGCGGACGGCGCGATCACCGAGGTGGACGTGACACCCATCAACGTCGGTTCGCTCAAGGCCGAGGGCGTGGATTTCCAGGCGAGCTATTCGCATCGCCTCGCGTCGGACTGGTTCGGCGAGCGCCCGAGCCTGCGCTTCGTCGTGAACGGCACCTATCTCGCCAAGAACGACGTGCTCGTCGACGCGCATGATCCGACCACGCTCGACAAGAATGCCGGCGAGGTCGACAATCCCAAGTGGCGGGTGAACGCGACGCCGGGCATCACGCTGGGCCGCTTCTCGCTCGACTGGACGCTGCGCTACATCAGCCATACCAAGGTCGACGTGCAGGCCTCGGCAGAATATCGTTCCGACAACGATGTGAAGGCGGAATTCTACAATGATCTCTACGTGAACTTTGCCCTCGACAAGCGCTTCGAACTGTATGCCGGCGTCAACAACCTGTTCGATGTCGATCCGCCGTTCAGCGCAGTGACCTTCCAGGGCACAGGTCGCGGTTCCCTCTACGATAATATCGGGCGCTATTTCTTCGTCGGCGCCACCGCGCGCTTCTGATGGCGATAGGGATGGTCCGGTCCGCGCGGCGATCTGTTAGCTAGGCGTCATGGACCGGAGCATCCCCCGCCGACATCTCCTCGTCGCCATCGGCGGCGCGGGGATCGCTGCGCCCCTGCTGGCCACCTCCGGCAAGGTCGGCGACGCGCAGGTCTCGGAATGCGAGGCGTTCGCCGGGCTGGACTTCACGCCCGCCGAACGCGCGCAGATGCTGCCCGCGCTGGATGACGAGCTCGACCGGCTGCGCGGCCAGCGGGCGCTGGTGCTCGAGAATGATCTCGCCCCGGCGGAGACCTTCGATCCGCGCCTCCCGGGATGGCAGCCGCGGCTGCTGCCGCGGCTGCCATATGGGGACCCTGTCGTCCCGCCCTTGCCGGGCAATGCGGACGATATCGCCTTTGCCGGGATCGATGCGCAGGCGGGCTGGCTGGCGTCGGGCCGATTGCGTTCTCGCGAACTCGTCGATATCTATCTCGCCCGGATCGCGGCGCGGGCCACGCGGCTGGAATGCATCGTCACGCTGGTCGCCGACCAAGCACGCGCCGAGGCCGACGATCGCGACCGTGAACGCGCCGCCGGCAAGCCATGCGGCCCTCTACACGGCCTGCCCTATGCGCTGAAGGACCTATTCGACACGGCCGGCATTCCGACCACCTGGGGTGCAGAGCCGTATCGGCACCGGCTGCCGACGGAGGACGCCACGGTCGTGGCCCGGCTGCGCGCGGCGGGCGCCGTGCTGATCGCCAAATCCTCCTGCGGCGCGATCGCCTACGGGGATATCTGGTTCGGCGGCCGCACCCGCAATCCCTGGAATATCGAGGAGGGCTCGTCGGGGTCCTCCGCCGGGAGCGCGGCGATGGTGGCCGACGGGCTGTGCGCCTTCGCGATCGGCACCGAGACGATGGGCTCGATCGTGGCGCCCGCCGCGCGCTGCGGCGCGGTGGGGTTGCGGCCGACCTTCGGGCGGGTGCCGCGCACCGGCGCGATGGCGCTCGCCTGGTCCTACGACAAGATCGGCGTCCTCGCGCGCGCGCCGCGCGACGCAGAACATGTCCTTCGCGTGCTGCATGGCGGCGATGGCAGGGACCCCGGCGCGATCTCCCTCCCGCTCGGCGAGCGGGGCGCGATCGATCCCGGCCGGATCCGTATCGGCTATCAGCAGCCATGGTTCGATCAGGGCATCGAGACCGATCGCAGGGCCTTGCGGGCGGCGAGGGAGGCGGGTTTCGAACTCGTGCCGGTGACCATGCCCGAGCTGGACACGGGCCTGCTCTCCGCCCTGGTGGTGATCGAGGCGGCATCGGCGTTCGAGGAGCTCACCCTCGACGAGCGCGACGACATGCTCCGCTGGCAGGCGTCCGAGGCGTGGCCGAACAGCTGGCGGGCGGCGCGTTTCGAGCCGGCAATCGCTTATGTCCAGGCACGCCGCCTGCGCCGCCGGCTCATGATCGAATTCGATCGAAGCATGGCCGGCGTCGACGCGATCCTGCATCCGGTGAGCGCCGGGCATCTGCTCGCGATCGGCAACCATTGCGGCTATCCGTCGATCACGCTGCCGGTCGATCTCCTCGCCCAGCCGACCCGCACCGGCTTCACCGAGCATGTCGAAACCGCGAGGGTGCCGAAGGGCGCGGGGCTTCACCGGGTTCCGTTCGGCATCACGCTGACGGGCCGGCTTTTCGAGGAGCCGGTGCTGGTCGCGCTGGCGGACGCCCTGCGCTCGTACCTGCCGATGCTGAGGAGCCCCGGAACGTCCGACTATCGACCGCGATAATCTGTATCTGTGATGCGAGGTGGTCCTTGGTCAGACGAAGACGGATGGGCCGTGCGATCTAGGTGTTTGGTCCCGGCATCTGGTGGATCGGGTTGAGGATGAATCGGTCGGGGTCTGAAGTCCAGATCTTGGCGATATATTCTTAGGGCGTCAGGCTGCTGAGTGTTCTCGGCCTGCGACTGAAATTGTAGGCAGCGATCAAGTCGGCGAGGTGTGTGCGTAGCTGCTCGTGCCTGTCGTAATGGAGGCGTTTGACGGTCGCCTCTCTTGATGATGGCGTACCTGCCGATCAGGCGGTTCCAAGCCGGCGGGCGGCGGCTTCGGCCGTATCCTCCGGCGTCGTGTTGAACGCGATCGCCACGCCCGGTGCCGCATCGTGGACAACGTTGACCACCATCTCGAACAGGTGGAGGCTCTTCGGCGGTATCCGGATGCCTCCACCGATCACCACGCAATCGTAGGCTGCAGTGGCCAGCTGCTTCCGGATCATGGCGGAGGCCGTCTCATCCGGCGGGATCATGCACAGATCGCCCTGCCAGCCCCGCTCGGCAATCCGTGCGATGGCCAGGGCGATGCCGGCTTCGATCTTCTCCGCGTCGAAGCCGGGCGGAAGCGAGGGGTCGGAATAATCGACCGTCTCGGGCTGCTGTCCGATGAAAAGGATGCGCGTCATGGGATGGCTCCTCGAATGGGAAGGGCGTGTTCAGTTCCGGCTCCATTCGGCGGAGGCTGCAATCGCGAAGTCGCGATACGAGCGCGGCGGATGCCCGAGCAACGAGGTCAGGCGGGCGACGTCCTGGGCGGTCGCGACGGCACCGTCCTGCTGGTAGCGCGCCATCATCAGCCGCATGTCGTAGGCGAGCCAACCCGGAGCCGCCAGCCGGAGACGCGCCTCCAGACGATCGAGATCGTCGCCGGCATAGCCGATCGGGCGGTGGAATACCTCGCTCCACAGCGCGGCGAGCATTTCCCCAGTCGGGGCATCCGGGCCGACCAGTTCTTAAATCTCACGCGAGCAGGAAGAGCGTGCGCACACCGTCTAGCGCGGCACGCACGCTGTCGATGTCGGAAAGGTCGCCCTTCACGGCGGTGACGCCGGACGGGAAGGCCGCCTTCTCGGGCGATCGGGTCAGGCTGCGGATCTCCCCGTATTGCCCGTCAAGGAAGCGCAGCACCTGGCCTCCGATCGTCCAGTGCTGCCTGTCACCAATATCGTCATGTCGTGTCTCCTTGGATTGCCGTGGCGGCTCGAAGGAAGGGTATGTCATCCTCCGCCCGGCCTTGATGCGCACTTCATGTCTGGAAATCCGCGAAAGGGCACCCTATAGCCCCGGCATGATCGGTCCGTGGCCTCGAGGCCCGGCGGCATGCGGGTGTGGCGGAATTGGTAGACGCAGCGGACTCAAAATCCGCCTCTGGCAACAGATTGTCGGTTCGAGTCCGACCACCCGTACCAACGGAAATTCTTTTTACAGCAACGATTTGCCGCCGCCTTTTCAGCGCGCTGCGAAGGGCGTATCCCGGTGTCTCGCCCGGGGACCTGCGATCATGATCGAACGCGAATGGGATGAGGAAACCGGCATCATCTACGTGTCCGGAACCGGCGCGTGGAGCGAGGCGGACGTCGATGCCCATTACGATGCGTTGCGCGCGATGATCGCGGGCCTGCGCCGCGCGGGGCGGCCCGTCCGCGTGCTGTCCGATATCGCCCAGGCGTCCCGGCAGGGTTATGCGCGCGAGGAGCATATCCTCGCCCACATGCGCCGCACCTTCCAGCCCGGCGACCGCGTCGCGCTGGTGACGGCGGACGCCACGGACAAGGCCTATGTCCGCTCGATCATCGGCGGTCTCGACCTGGGCGTCTTCGCCTCGAAACTGCCGGCGGAGATGTGGCTGCTGCTCGACGAACTGGGCACCGGGCAGGAATAGCCCTCGCGACCGGGCGGAAGATACGAGCGCTTTTCCGCAAGGCCGGGCCGCGCTATCGGCGCAGCGGGGAGGCGCCTTTGACCGACAGCCATATTCTCACTCTGTCCTGCCAGGATCATCCGGGCATCGTCGCCGGCGTGGCGACCGCGCTCGCCGGCCATGGCGCCAACATCCTGGAAGCCCAGCAGTTCGACGACGTGCTGACCGGCCGCTTCTTCATGCGCGTGGAGTTCGCGCTGGTGGGCGGCGAGGGGATCGACGCGCTGCGCGCCGGCTTCGACGCGACCGCGCGGGCGCATGGCCTCGACTGGGCGCTGCGGCCGACGGCGGTGCGCAAGCGCGTGCTGCTGCTGGTCTCGAAATTCGATCACTGCCTGGCCGACCTGCTCTATCGCTGGCGGACGGGGGAATTGGCGATCGATCCGGTCGGCATCGTCTCCAACCATCCGCGCGAGACCTATGCGCATCTCGATTTCGGCGCGATCCCGTTCCACCATCTGCCGACCGCGCCGGGCGAGAAGGCGCAACAGGAGGCGCAGGTGCGCGCGATCGTGGACGAGACGGGGGCCGATCTCGTCGTCCTCGCCCGTTACATGCAGATCCTGTCGGACGGCATGGCGGGCTGGCTGTCCGGCCGCTGCATCAACATCCATCACAGCTTCCTGCCGGGTTTCAAGGGCGCCAGGCCCTATCACCAGGCGCATGCGCGCGGCGTGAAGCTGATCGGGGCGACCGCGCATTTCGTCACCTCCGATCTCGACGAGGGGCCGATCATCGAACAGGATGTCGAGCGCGTCAGCCACCGCGACACGCCGGACGATCTCGTCCGCAAGGGCCGCGACATCGAGCGGCGGGTGCTGGCGCGCGCGGTGCGGGCCTTCTGCGAGGATCGGGTGCTGCTCAACGGCGGAACGACGGTCGTCTTCCCCGCCTGAGGCGCTTGCTGCTAAGCATCGTTCGGGACCGCTGGAGGATGCATGGCGCGGCAGGCCGATCATGAGGTGATGGACGAGGCGGCCGAGAAGATCGGCAGCGCCGTCGAACGCCATACCGAATCGCAATGGGCCGCCGTCGTCACCGGCGGCTATCATCGCGACCGGCTGCTCGCCGCCACCGCCCTGATCCTCGGCATCGGGCTGGTGCTGGCCTTGCCCTTCGCGCTGCGGGCCGGCGCCGAATTCTTCCTGCCGCTGGTCGCCGCGCTGGTGGTCGCGATCGCGCTGGTGCCGCTGCTCGAATGGCTGGAGCGGCGCGGGCTGCCGTCCTCGCTCTCGGCGTTCCTGTGCGTGCTGTTCTTCATCGGCGTCGCCAACATGGCGATCGCGGCGGTGGTGGTGCCGGCGTCCAACTGGGCGGCGATCCTGCCCAAGCGGATCGGCCTGATCAAGACGACGGTGCGCCCGCTGGTCGAGGTCTATGCGCAGCTCAACAAGTCGATCGGCGAGCTCGCCAACACGATCGCCATCTCCAAGACGCATGCGCGCACCGTGACGATCGACACGCCCAACTCGCTGCTGTCGCTGCTCACCACCTCGGCGCCGTTCGTGATCGTCCAGTTCTTCTTCGCGATGCTGGTGATCTTCTTCTTCCTGTCGGGCTGGACGCGGGCGCGACGCCACACCATCACCAGCCGCGCCACCTTCGACAGCGCGATGACGCTGGCGCGCGTGATCCAGGAGGTGGTGGACCGCACCTCCAGCTACATCGCGACGATCACCACCATCAACGTGATCCTCGGCTGCATCGTCGCGGGCGCGGTCTATTATGTCGGCCTGCCGACGCCGTTGATGTGGGGTGGCCTCGTCGCCCTGCTCAACTACGTGCCCTATGTCGGGCCGGTCGGCTGCGTGCTGCTGCTGGCGCTGGGCGGGCTGATGACCTTCGCCGATCCCTGGTATGCGGCGGCGCCGCCGCTGATCTTCCTGGGGCTGCACCTGGTCGAGGCGAATATCGTCACGCCCATGATCGTCGGCCGCAAGCTGACGCTGAGCCCCCTGCTGATTCTCGTGTCGCTGAGCTTCTGGGCGTGGGTGTGGGGGACGGTGGGCGCGGTGCTGGCGACGCCGCTGCTGATCATCATCCACACCGTGCTGGATACCGCGGGCCGCCCGGATATCGCCGGCTTCCTGTTCGAGCGCGGCACGCTGGGCGGCGACCCGAGAAAAGATTTGGACGAGCCGCCTCCGGTCGCTTGACAGGGGTGGACCCTGCCCTTAGAGGCCCCTCCACCGCGGCGGCCGAGGCCATCGCGGGACGCGAAATACGCGGGTGTAGCTCAGTTGGTTAGAGCGCCGGCCTGTCACGCCGGAGGTCGCGGGTTCGAGCCCCGTCACTCGCGCCATTGCCCCGAACGGGGCTTTTCGGAACATCGGAACATTGTCTTCGCGCGGCCCGTTGGGTCCGCCAGCGAAGGAGTGTGTCATGCGTAAAGCCTTGTTTGCTCTCGTCCTGATCGCCACGGGCGTCGGCGTATCCGGTTGCTGGGATCATCGCGGCGGATACGATCATCCCGGCCATTCGAGCGATCATCACCACAGCCATGGCGGCGGCGACCACGATCATGGCGGCTGAGTTTTTCCCTCTCCACGCCTGAAAGGGGTGGGGCGTGCCGTGCGGAGCGTCATCGCCGGGATGCCCGTAGCGCCTCCACCGCGCCAATCGCCGCTCTTCCCCTGTCGTCATCCCGGCGGAGGCCGGGATCCATTCGCACGGCGCCGGCCGTACCGCGACGGCGTGGCTTCGATGCGATGCCAAGCCATGCCCCGTTGCGCCTGATGGAGGCAGACCTTCCTCGGGATGACGGAAGCTTGAGCGATGGGAATGGGCGTAAGGTCGATCCGGAGGCGAACCCACCCCAATCCCTCCTTTCAGGGAGGGGCTTCCATGGGTGTAGGATTTGCGGGCGCAGTTCTCCCCTGGAATCAGGACAGGAGAAGGCGGCCGGCGCCCCGCGCGTGCCTCATGCATCGCGGGGGTGTGGAGGCCGTGGCCTCCGGGTGGGATC
>Ga0207695_10000398_pt1 | contig 97114 bp, 90 predicted proteins | sample KBSC54metaG_FD_184354 | JGI IMG/M metagenome (GOLD analysis project Ga0207695, IMG submission 184354) | Corn rhizosphere microbial communities from Kellogg Biological Station, Michigan, USA - KBS C5-4 metaG (SPAdes) (version 2) | ecosystem: Host-associated > Plants > Roots > Rhizosphere > Soil... | reverse complement strand
AGCTCGAGCTGGAAATGCCGGTGGCCGGCCCGGCGTATTATCCGTGGGGCCATCCGCATGGATACGCCTATGGGCCGCACCCTATGGGCGGCGTTGGGGATGCGCTGATCAAAGGTTGCACTGCGCTGAATATCCCGGTGTCGATCGGCGGGCCTGTGGCTATCCTTTCTGGCTCGCATGGAGACCGGCCGCACTGCATCTACCGTGGTTTCTGCATTCAGGGATGCAAGGTTGGAGCGAAGGCCAGCACTCTGGTCACGCATGTGCCCGATGCCCTTCGGAGTGGCGCGGAGATCCGCGACTTCTGCATGGTTTCTCGAATTGAACTCGGCAAGGAGAATCGTGTCCGCGGCGTTCATTACTTCAATCGCAACGGCGAGGCCCGTTTCCAGCGCGCCCGTGCTGTCATAGTCTGCGGATATTCCATTGAGACGCCTCGCCTGCTTCTGAATTCCGCCTGCAAGGGCTATGAGAAAGGGCTCGCAAACTCCAGCGGAGTTGTGGGCCATTACCTCATGGCCCAGGCGGGCAACGTTGTCCTCGGACGATTCGAGCAGTTGGTCCGCATGTACAAGGCGCCACCTGCTCACGCGCTTACCGAGGAGTTCTATGAGACTGATTCGAAGAACGACTTCGCGCGTGGGTTCGCAATCCAGACCGTGGGGCCATTGCCGCAGGCCTTCGGCAAGCAGATGTTCGCCGCGAAAAAGGTATGGGGATGGGGACTGCGGCGCGAAATGATGGATTACAACCACTGGGCCTCCTTCGGCCTCCTAGGTGAGATCCTTCCCTGGGCAGACAATCGCGTCACCATCTCCGAAGATAAGGACAAGTTCGGCCTGCCCGTCGCGCGTGTCACTTTCAACCTGCACGACAACGATAAGAAGCTCATCCGGGCTGCCAAGGAAAAAACGATGGAAGTAATGCATGCGGCCGGGGCCACGGAGGTGGTTCAGGAAGCACGCTACGCGCACCTGGTCGGCGCATGCCGCATGGGCTCCGACCCACGCACCTCAGTGGTTGATAAGTTCTGCCGCTCACACGACATCGCTAACCTGTTCATCTGTGATGGCAGCGTCTTTCCCACTCAGGGCTCCGCAAACCCCGGCCTCACGATTCAGGCGCTCGCGGCGCGAACCGCGGACTACCTGATATCCCAGGGCGAACAAATTTTCTCCGGTAGGAATCGGGATATGACGGATCCACCCATACGACGCCAGCTGGCGCCTCCTGAGACATGGGGCAAGGGAGTGCCGCGTCTGACCTGATGGCTGGCAGACCAATATCCGAAGTAGCTAAAACCGTGGCGGCAGCGCGGTGATAAGCGGCTGCAGCAGCAGACTTGGCCAAGCTCCGAGCAGCACAACAGCAGCGGCCAGCAAAACGCAAACTGCTCGCGGAATGGCCTGCCCGGAAACGTGGATGGCGGTCCGAGCGGCGGAAGTTTCCGGTGCCGTGATGTATGAGGCTTTGAGTACGCGGAGGTAGTAGTACAACGACACCGCCGATGTTGCGATGGCCAGGATTACCAGCCAGAGCAGCGGCATCGATCCTCGGGACGACTGCAGGGTGGCCACAAAAAGATAGAACTTGCCGAAAAAGCCGGCGAGCGGCGGAATGCCGGCGAGCGAAAGTAGGAAGATCGCCAGGCAGAAGCTCAGAACTGGCTCGCGACGCGAGAAACCCGGTAGGTCGCCGATCCGATCGGAGCCGGTCTGTGCCTCGACGATGCTGAGCACAGCAAATGCGCCGATCGTCGCAGCCGAGTACGTCGCCACGTAGTACACCAGCGCCGCCAGGCTCTGCTGCGTATGTGCGGTGAGCGCCAGCAGCATGTATCCCGCGTGCGCTACGGCGGAGTAGGCGAGCAGCCTTCGAACACTGCTCTGGCGGATGGCAACGAAGTTTCCAAGCACCATCGACAAGGCCGCGATGACGGCAATCACCGGAATCCAGCCCCGCACGAAGTGCCCCCAGGTCGCCGCACCTTCTGCTCCGGCAAAGCCGATGGAGGCGAGTTGGAAGAACACGATAAAGCTTGCCACCTTGGAACCCGAGGCGATGAACGCCGCGGAAGGAGCAGGTGCCGCCTGGTAGATATCCGGCGCCCAGAAGTGGAACGGAGCCGCGGCGACTTTAAACCCGAGCCCTACCGTAACGCAGACGATCGCGATGACCAGCAATGGGCTGAGGCCGTGAATGTGAGCCGCGATCTCAGAGAGGCTGGTGGAGTCGGATAATCCGTATAGGAGCGAGAAGCCGAACAGGAGAAACGCGGCCGACATTCCGCCGAACAGGAAGTATTTGAGCGCAGCCTCCCAGGAAAAGCGACTCTGCTTATTGAACGCCGCCAGGGTGTAGAGCGAAAGACTGAGCAGCTCAATCGAGACAAAGATCACGAGCAGGTCCTGCGTCGACACAAGAAAGAGCATGCCAACCGTGGCGATCAGGATGAGGAGCACGTATTCGCCCACATGGCGCGTGAAGGTGCTGCCCGAGGACAGCAACAGAACGGCCACCGTGAGCGCCAGGATCGCGATCTGCAGCAATTCGGTGAAGGCGTTTCCAAGCAGCACGCCTCCGAGCAGATTGCCATTGGGATGGGCAAGAGCGATGTAGGAGGCCGCGGCAGCACATCCGATCGACCCCAAGATGCCGGCGCTAGTGAACCGAGTGGATAGAGTCGCACGCCGCAGCGGCAGCAGATCGATCGCCATCACGAGCAGAGCGGTGCAAACCAGGATGATCTGCGGGATGGCCAGGGAGAGCAGTTGTGAATAAGTGGGCTGGACTGTGCTCATTACCAACCTCCCTGTCGAAGGCCGGCAAACAAGGGAGAATGCAGCGCAGGCTGAATAATGTTCAAGACCATCTGCGGATATAGCCCGATTGCGACGGAAGATGCGATCAGCAGCGCGGCGGCGATCTTCTCAGGAACAGTAATCGGCTGCAGGGGGTGGGGCGGCGGCAGCTCGTGTCGCCTTTCTGCGAAGAAGGCCTTCTGCATCGCGCGCCATACGTAAACCACGCCGATCAGGATTCCGAAGCCCACTCCTACGGCGAGCACCGGAAATGCACGCCACGCGCCTATCACGATCATCAGCTCGGCGACGAAGCCGGAAAAGCCGGGCAGTCCCATCCCCGCCATTCCCGCAATCACGAAGGTCACAGCAGCAAAAGGAAGAGCACTTGAGAGGTTCATGGGGCCCAGAGCGGCGAGCTCACGCGTGTGCGTGCGCGCATACACCATGCGGCCGACGACAGCGAACAGCAGCCCGGCGAGCAACCCATGCGAGATCATCTGAATGATTGCGCCGGAGAGGCCCATCAGGTTCAGCGTCATCAGGCCGAGCAGAATGAAGCCCATATGGCTGACCGAGGAGTAGCCAATGACGAATTTGAAATCCCGCTGTACCAGTGCGACCAGCGCGCCATAAAGGATGCCGATGACGGCGAGGATCGCAAAGGTCTCGCGCCAGGAGGTGATACCGAGCACCGGATGCGACCATGTTCCTAGGCCAAGTGGGAAGAGCGTCATGGCCACGCGCAGGCAGCAGTATGCGCCCAGCTTCATGACGACGCCAGCGAGCAGCATCGAAGCTGCGGTAGGAGCCGCAACGTGCCCGGTCGGCGCCCAGGTGTGGAACGGCCAGAGGCCAGCAAGAATACCGAATCCCACGAAGACCACCGGAAAGGCAACCATCTGGAAGTGCGCAGAAAATGGGAACCCTGCCAGCTTATCGAGGGACATCGAAGAGGAACCGGCGCCGACGTATGCGGCGATCAGCCCCACCAGCACCATCGCGGAACCGACGAAGGAGTAGATGGCGAGCTTCATGGCGCCATATTCCCGCCGCGTCGATCCCCAATTTGCAATCAGGAAATACTTAGGGATGATGACGAGTTCATAAAAGACGAAGAGCAGGAACAGGTCATATGAGAGGAAGACCCCATACACCGCGCCAATCAGAAGCAGGTAGAAGGCGAAGAACTGGTTGGTACGATCTTCGATGTTCCAGGAGAAGAGTACCCCGGCGATCGCCACGATGCCTGTGAGCAGAACTAAAGACAGGCTGATGCCATCGGCGGCCAAGTGGTATTGAATGCCGAGAGACGGGATCCAGGGCTTATCCACAATGGTGAAGAACTCGCCCGTACGGTGCCGGAGAAAGGCCGCGAGCGCGATGCCGCACGACGACGTCGCAGCGAATAGGGCAAGGCAGCGTGCGAAGGAGGCAGCGCGCTTCGGAAGCAGGAGCAGGATCGCCGCACCGAAAAACGAGATGTAAATCGTCCAAGCGAGCATAGGCTTCAATGCAATCGGATCAGAACCTGAGCTGGTGCACGTAAGAAATCACCGTGCTGTTAAGTGTGCCGAGCACCAGTTGCGGATAAAGCCCGAGGACAAACATAAGAGCGACGACAGGAGCGAAGGATATCCGTTCTCCCGAGGTCAGATCAGGGACGACGGCGCGACCGGGTTGAAGCGGTCCAGTGAACACCCTCTGGATTACGCCGAGAATAAAGACCGCGGTGATCAGCAGGCCAAGCACCGAGATTGAAGCTGCCCAGGGCACGAGCGGAAAGGTTCCCTTAAAGATGAGGAACTCGCCCGGGAAGCCGTTGAGGCCCGGGAGTCCCAGGGACGAGAACAGCGCAATGCCCATAAGACCTGCGAAAACTGGGGCGATACGGCGCAGTCCGCCGAAGTCACTGAGCAAACGCGTACCGCCCGAGCGGCGTTCCAGAAGCGATATGAACCAGAAGATCGTGGCTGCCGTAATTGCATGGCTCAGCACCTGCAGGAGAATGCCGGAGAATGCGGCGTACTGCTCCGGCAGTAGACCGGCATCCGAGGTGCGGACCAGGGCAAAGGCTGCCAGCATGCAATAACCGAGGTGGTTGATGGAGGAGTAGGCAAAGATGCGCTTCAGGTCGTGCTGGGCGAGCGCAGCGAAGGCTGAAAGCACAATCGTAGCCATGGTGATCCAGAGGAGCGATGTCTGAAGCCGGTGAATCTGGGGCGCGAAGATGGGCAGCAGAATACGAAGGAAACCATACACGCCCATCTTGGACATCGCACCAGTAAGGATCGCGGTGACACCGCTCGGAGCCTCACTGTAGGCGGCGGGGAGCCAGGTGTGGAACGGGATGAGCGGAACTTTCACCGCGAAACCAAGAAAGACCCCAGCGAATAAAACCAATGCCAGATGCTGCGGATTGACGTGCTGCCAGCCCAGGTTTGCTGCTACACCGGGGAGGAAGGAATCGCCGCGTCCCGCGAGTTCGATGAAGTCGAATGTTCCTGTCGCCAGATAGATTGCGAGGAAGCTGAGCAGCATCGTGACGGAGCCGACCATGGTATAGACCAGAAATTGGGTCGCGGCGCGGCCGGCCAGCTTGCCTCCCCAGACACGAATGAGGAAGAAGGCGGGGATGAGGCTGAGCTCCCAAAAGATGAACCAGTGGAAGAAGTTTAACGCGGTGAAGGTACCGAACATGCATGCCTGGAGCAGAAACACCAGCGCGAAATAGAGAGATGAGCGTTTTTCCGTACGCCACGAGGCTGCGATACCGATGGGAACGACAATCGCTGTGAGAAGCAGCATGATTAGGCCGAGCCCGTCGATTGCGAGGCGGTATTCGACGTGCAGCGCCGGAATCCAGGCGTGGCGCTCCTGAAACTGCAGTGCGCCGGAGGTGTGGTCGAACCGCACCCAGAGCAACAGGGTGAAGGCGAGGATTAAAAGGCTCAGGGTGGCGGACGTGATGCGCGGCAGAGTGGCGCTGCTTCGTGGAAGCAGCAAAAGAACAGCGGCTGCAGCAACGGGAAGCAGGGTCAGGGCCGTGAGGGCAGGGAAGGTCAACGTGCGACTCCCCAGAGAAGATAGAGGACCAGGACTACGAGAGCGAGGCCGATATATCGCAGATAGGCCTGGACACGACCGCCTTGTAAGGCGGCCATAGCGCGGCCGCTCATCGAGATGGAGCGCCAGCCGCTATCAAACCCAAAGTTAACGACATAATTGTCGACGAAGCTGTCCACCCAGGCGAGGCCAAGCACGATATAGGAGATGCCCTGAACGATGCCATTAAATAGGAAGCGATCCAGAAGATCGGCAAGCTTTGCCGTCCAGCGGGTGAGCCGCACGAATATGGCGTCGTAGATCGCATCGATGAAGTAGGCCTGGTTCAGCACACGGAAGGTTTGCGGCTGCGCGTGCTCCAGCACGTCCGGAGCGTCGCATATTGCGATAGATTGACGGCCGTAAAGCAGCCACCCGAGGAAAATTCCTAAGAGAGCAATCACCGATGAGGCGGCCATTGCGGCAATCAGGCCAGGCTCGTGTTCAGCAACTACGGAACGTTCGCCGTTGAGGAACGATTGGAACCACGGCCACAATGGAGTGCCCAGGAACCCCAGCGCGAACGCGAAAAATGCAAGGATGGCGAGCGGCGCAGTCATGGCAGCAGGAGTCTCGTGCGGGTGTCCGGCGCCGTGGTGCCGGGTGTCCTCGGAGTTCGGTTCCGAGTGCGAAACGGGACCGTGGCCGGGGAGCCGCAAGGTTCCGAAGAAGACGTAGCAGACCTGACGCGTCATGTAGAACGCAGTGAGCAGCGCACCGAGCGAGGCCATGTAGAAGGGCAGTTGCGAGACCGACCAGTGGTGAGCAGCGTAAAGGATCGCATCTTTCGACCAGAATCCGGAGACCACGAGCGGAAAGCCGCTGAGGGCCAGCATGCCGATGCCGTAGGTGAGGAACGTCAGAGGCATGTACTTGCGCAGTCCGCCCATGCGGCGGATATCCTGCTCGCCCGAGCAGCCGTGAATCACTGAGCCGGCGCCCAGGAAGAGGAGCGCCTTGAAAAAAGCGTGGGTGATGAGGTGGAACATGCCGACCGCGGGGCCGCCCACACCAAGGCCAATCATCATGTAGCCGAGTTGAGAGACGGTCGAGTACGCGAGGATGCGCTTGATATCCCACTGGGCCACTGCGACTGTGGCTCCGAATAGGGCAGTGATGGCTCCGACCCAGGTTACGGCCTGGAGGGCAATTGTTGGGCTCACGAGCTCGCCGGCTTGCGCCGACATCAGTGGATAGATACGGGCAATGAGGAAGACGCCGGCGGCTACCATAGTTGCCGCGTGGATGAGCGCGCTGACGGGTGTCGGGCCTTCCATGGCGTCGGGCAGCCAGACATGCAGCGGCACCTGACCGGACTTCCCCATCGCTCCACAGAAGATGAGCAGGCCGATGGCAGATGAGAGGGTGAGTCCGTAGACAGTTGGCGTGGCAGCTAGATGGGAGACGGCAACAGACTCAAGTGCGCCTCGGCCGCTGTCGTAAAAGAGCAGCGTATGGGTCTGGGCGTAGAGCCATACCATGCCGATTAGGAAGCCGAGGTCGCCGATGCGGGTTGTGATGAAGGCTTTCTTCGCGGCTGCAGCGGCGCGCGGGTTCTGATACCAGAATCCGATGAGGAGGTATGACGTGAGGCCGACGATCTCCCAGCACATGAACAGGAGCAGCAGTGAGTTGGCGATCACGACGCCGAGCATGCCTCCGGCGAACAGGGCCAGGAAAGTGAAGAAGCGGGTGAAGTTCTCGTCGTGCTCCATGTAGCCGGTGCTGTAGATGAAGATTAGCAGGCCGACGAAGGTGACCATGACGAGCATCACCGCGGTAAGAGGATCGAGCAGCCAGCCAAGGGCGAGAGTCTGGTCGGCAAACTGAAGCCAGGAGAAGTTAAAAACCTGGGGAGAGGGGTTGGAGAGCGCCGCTGCGAAGGCGCAGAGCGCGAGCACAAAGCTGGCTGCCATGGACGCGATAGCCAGACCGGCGGCGGCCTTTCGGCTTCGCTGCGGCAGCAACGCACTGATCCCTGCTGCCAGCATTGGCAGCACAGGAATCAGGCAGAGATATCGTACGATCCAGGTCATTCGATTCTATGGAGGCGCAGTAGCCGGCTCAGCCTTTCAGGGAGTTCATGCTGTCGAGATCAATGGTGTGCGAGTGACGGTACGCCGCGACGATAATAGCTAGACCCACGGCAGCTTCGGCGGCGGCCACGCTGATGGAGAAGATGGCAAACATAATTCCGGTAATGTGCGTCGTGGAAGGGCCGTAATGCCAAAAGGCGATGAAGTTGATGTTGGCCGCATTCAGCATCAGCTCGATGCCGATAAGCACAAGGATTGCGTTGCGCCGGGTGAGCGCCCCCGCGAGTCCAATCGCAAATAGCAGCGAAGACAGCAGCAAGCACGCCTGCAGGCCGGTCATTCCGCATCCTCCTTGCGATCCATGGCAATCACGATGGCGCCGATCAGGGCCGCGGTGAGAAGCAGCCCGATGAGCTCAAGGGGCAGCACGTACTCGTGCATCAGGGAGGATCCGATTTGCTGAACTGAGACCGGAGAAACTGCCCTGGTCACGCCCGCCGCGGGCTGCGAAAGAACGGCCCAGCCCAGCACAGAGAATACGGCTACTGCGGTAAGCAGGCCGACAAGAGCGTTGCGGGAAAAGGTTCCAAGCATCAGTCCCCGGCGGCTCTGGGTCATCATGATGGCGAACACCGCGAGGATGGCCACCGCGCCCACGTAGACCATGATCTGCGTGAGCCCGACGAACTCGGCGCCAAGTTGCAGGAATAGAGCAGCGATTCCGGCAAAGGTGATGGACAGCGTTAGAACGCAGTGGATGGGATTGCGCAGACTCATCGCCGCCGCCGTGCCGCCGACGATCAGGACGGCGATGATCAGGAACGAAATGCTCATCCGCCCACCGGTCCAATCTGCGCAGCGGATCTCTGCGGCGAGTTAACCTTCAGCACAGCGTAACCTCACGGTGCCGTCATGAATGGCATGGCGGCGTTCTCTATTCAGCGAACGAGTAGGTTCGCAGTTGCAGCTTCTTCTTGCGCTTGAGTAGTGCGCTGAGTACGACCATCGGAACGAGAATCAGGAAAGCACAGACGAACCATCGTACGGCTCCGGGATGCATAAAGTGCCAGAGACCGGCAACGATCATATTAAAGAGAGCCATCGGAAGGATAAACTCCCAGGCGAAGTTCATGAGCTGATCCATGCGGAGCCGCGGAAGGGTGCCTCGGACCCAGATAAATATGCAGATCAGGGTGAGCAGCTTCAGAAAGAACCAGGCCCAGGACGGTATGGATGTGAGTACAGACAGCGGAGCGGACCACCCGCCCAGGAAAAGCGTGATGGCGATACCGCTCGTTGCGAACATGCCAAGGTATTCGCCAAGAAAGAAAAGGGCGAACTTGAAGCCGGAGTACTCGATGTAATAACCGGCGATGATTTCCGACTCTCCCTCCGGAAGATCGAAGGGAGATCGGTTCGATTCCGCGGTGGCGGCAATCATAAACAGAACGAAGCCGAGAAATCCCCACGGCGTGAACACATACCAGTGAGGAAAGATGCCGGTGTACGTCGCCTGACGCTCGACGATGTCGACCGTCGAGAGCGAGCCCGCTTGCATGATGACGACCACGGATGCGAGGACGAGCGGCACCTCATAGCTGATCATCTGCGCAATGGCTCGCATGGCTCCAAGCATGGAGTACTTGCTCCGACTGGACCAGCCGGCCATGAAGACGGCGAGCTCGACCACCGAACCGACAGCGAAGAAGAACAGTACCCCTGCATTCAGGTTGACGAGCACCATATTTCTGCCGACAGGCAGCACCGCGTAAGCAAGGAACGCAGCGACGACGAGCAGAACGGGCGCGAGGAAGTGGACCATGTGGTCCGCCGTGAACGGAACGATATCTTCCTTGGTGAGCGATTTGATGCCGTCGGCAAGCGGCTGCCACAAGCCCATGGGCCCGGTCCGGTTGGGGCCGAGTCGGTTCTGGATGCGCCCGAGGCCCTTCCGCTCCAGCAGAGTGGTGATGGCAAACAGGAGCGGGAAGACAATCATGACCGGCAGGATGGAGAGCACCGCCGAGGCAATGCCGTGAACCGGTGCTGGAACATACCCGAGCAGCCAATGCTTAAAGATGACGAACACCTGATCGAGCGTCTGGGTCATCGTGACTCACCCGCAGTGGTGTCGCTCGGTGGAGTCACGGTCGAAGGAGCGGCTGATGCTGTGGAGGCCACGGGGGCTCCTGCCGTCGCAGCCGGCTTGGCAGCGGCTGCCTTTGCGGCTGCTGCCGCTGCTTTCGCCGCTGCAGCCTCGCGCTCAGCCTCAAGAGCCGCATCGACGGCCGATGCTTCTGTCGGATGAATCTGGTGATAGTAGTCGTTGGACTTTGCAAGCTGGTGCTTGTCGAAAAGGAGAGCGGCGAAGCGACTCTCGGTCGGGTAATCGTACTTAACGTCCATCTTGATGGCTTCGAAGGGACAGACTTCGACGCAGATCTGACAGCTCATGCAGACGGAGACATCGATGTCGAATACGGTCGGATAAAACTGTGGCTTGCCCACAGCATCCGGCTTCTTGTCCTTGGATTTCTCAATGAAGATGCACTTGGGCGGGCATTCCTTCTCGCATATCTGGCAGGAGACGCAGCGCAGGCCGGCCTCGGGATCGCTGCCGTCGTAAACGAGAAAAGGGAAATTGCGGAAGGATTCATCCTGAGGAATTCGCTCCTCCGGATACTGCACGGTGGTAAGTCGCTGTTGACTCACATAGCTTCCGAAGAAGTTCCGAGCAGTCTCAGCCAGTCCCTTGATAATGCCTTCACCCAGCAATCGCGGTCCCTCCATGGCGGCTCATTAGCGGTCCACCTCGCCCATGACGATATCGACACTGCCAAGGATCGCGATTACGTCGGCAACATTACGGCCGAGGCAAAGGTCTTCGAGAACCGTAAGGTTGATCAGACTCGGGGGACGGACACGGTAGCGATATGGGATACCAGAGCCGTCGCTGATGAGGTAGAAGCCGAGCTCGCCTTTGGGCGATTCGATCCGGCCGTAAGCCTCGCCGGGTTTGGGCCGAAAGAGACGAGCTTTCACGGCGGGGTTCTGGATTGGCCCCGATGGGATGTCTCGCATGGCCTGCTCAAGAATCTTGACCGATTCACGCATCTCCAGAAAGCGAATCATGTAGCGGTCATAGACGTCGCCGTGATGCCCAAGAGGAACCCGGAAGCTGAAGCGGCTATAGATGCTGTAAGCGTCGGCTTTCCTGATGTCATAGTTCAGGCCGCTTGCTCGGGCCATGGGGCCGGAGATGGCGGAGCTGACGGCCAGCTCGCGCGACAGAACGCCGACGTTCTGGGTTCGCTCCATCAGAATCTCGTTGTCAACAAGCAGCCTCTCGAACTCGTCTAGAAAGCGGGGGAACTCGGCCAGGAATGCCTTAGCTCGATCCAGCCAGCCGGCAGGCAGATCGACACGGCAGCCGCCAAAGCGGAGATAGTTGCACATCATCCGTGCGCCGGTCAGCGATTCGAAAAGATCGAGCACCTTCTCTCGCTCACGAAATGCATACATGAGTGGAGTTCCGCTCGCACCCATGTCCTGCAGCAGAAAGCCGAGGAGGCAGGCGTGGTTCTGCAGCCTGGTGAGCTCGCCGGTAATGACCCGGATGTACTCCGCGCGTTCCGGGACTTCAATGCCACCGAGCTTTTCCACCGCGAGCGCATAGGCCCAGTTATTAGTGATCGAGCAGATGTAGTCGAGCCGGTCGGTGTAGGGCATGTTGCCCAGATACGACTCAGTTTCAGCGATCTTCTCGTGATTGCGGTGCAGATATCCGAAAACCGGCTTGAGTTGGATCACTCGCTCGCCGTCCAGCACGACATTCATCCGGAAAACGCCATGGGTGGACGGGTGCTGCGGCCCCATCGAAATTTCGAGGTACTGCTCGGCCAGGTCGGCGTCGGGGGGCACGGGCATCGCCGGACGAGGCGCTGGCCGCCCGAGAGAGGGTACCTCGGCGGCGCTCGGCTCAGTGATGGGGGCCCATGCTGCGCTCATACGGGATTGGCCTTGGCTGCGTGTTCTTTGGCGCGGGCGAGGACTTCGTCGTGTGCGGTGGGCTCGTACTCGTAGTCGTCGGGCTCTACGTAATCACGACGCATCGGATGATCCTCAAAACCGTCCCACATTAGAATACGGCGGAGATCGGGATGTCCGTCGAACACGATGCCGTACAGATCGTAGATCTCCCGCTCCTGAAACTCAGCGCTTCGCCAGACAGACGTGAGAGAAGGGAGGTGAACCCCTGATTCGCGATCTGCCGTGCGCATACGGAGGGGCAGCGGTCCCAGTCTGCGTTCAATCGAATAGAGATGATAAACGGCCTCCAGTGAGCCCGGAACTGTAGTCTTGCGGACCTGATCGACCTCTTTTTCCACGCCATCAACCAGCTGTTTGACCTTAATCTTTTCAGTTAGCTCCTTCGCAGGCCAGTCCACTCCAGTGACGTTGGTGCAGAAATCGAACTGGCAGCTATCGCGCAGAAAGAATGCGACCTCCAAGCCATGTTCCGGGGGGACCCGGAGAGAATGCTGGGCCGACGGCGCCGGATTCGGGACGATTTCGAGGCGGCAATCAGGAATAGCGGCTTCGATTTCAGACTTCAGTGTTTCGAGTTCCATCCGTCCCTGCCTGTGCGGCCGGTGTTATCTGAACGAGCGAAGGAGCCTGCCAGATTCCGGGGTTGTGCGTTGGTTGGATATCGTGAGGGCCGAATTCCGGAATGATGTACTCGCTGGGCTCCGACTCGACTAGGTGCCGCGGGCGGTCTTCGCCGGTAAGAACCTGACCGTCTATCTTCTTCTGAAGCGCCATAAAGGCGTCAAGCAGCGCCTCAGGGCGCGGTGGACATCCGGGAATATAGATATCGACCGGAATAAACCGATCGATACCCTTCAGGACGTTGTACCCCTGCTTGAAAGGGCCACCCGAAATCGCGCAGGCTCCCATGGAGATCACGTACTTCGGTTCGGGCATTTGGTTATAGAGACGAACGACCTGAGGCGCCATCTTCTTGGTTACTGTCCCGGCAACAATCATCAGATCAGCCTGCCTCGGCGAAGGACGGAAAACCTCGGCGCCGAACCGGGCCAGGTCATAGCGAGCCATCGTCGTGGCGATCATCTCGATCGCGCAGCAGGCCAGCCCGAAGTTTAGAGGCCAGATCGAGCTCTTGCGCCCCCAGTTATAGAGCTCCTGAAGCGTCGTGGCGAAGATGCCCTGCTTGCTCAGTTCTGCTTTGAGATTCTCATCCAACGCCACAGATCCTTACCTCTGAAGATTGGACTGCGCCAGCACCGCAGTCGTTCTTTCTGTACGTTCTACGTCCAAACCAGGACTCTCTTCTGGTAGGCCCATACAAGCCCTTCCACGAGCAGAAGGAGAAAGACCAGCATAGCTATGGACTCGGCAATTGTGAATCCGGTGAACGACACTGCGAATGGCAGAAGGAAAATAGCTTCGACCTCGAAGACAAGGAAGATGATGGCGTACAGATAATAGCCGGGCTTGAATTGGATCCAGGCGTCTCCTTCAGACTCAAGGCCGCATTCATAGACCGCATTCTTGCTTGCGCCGGTCTTCTGGGGTGAAAACTTCCGTGCCCAGATCCATGCCATCAGGAGCGGAGCGAGTGCAAATCCCACGGCCGCCAGGAGCAGGACGAGAACCGGAAGATAAGGGCCGCCGACCATAGATGGGATAACTGTAGCAGACCGCTGAGTCACGATCTCGTCTCCCATTCCTAGTAACTGAGTGCATTCCAGCGTTTTGGACCGCAATCCACAGGGGAGCGCAGCGTGGAATACAATAGACAACAGGTGGAAATGGACCGAGAACTCCAAGTGCTGCTGGCTTGGCGCAACGGTTCCGCGCCTGAGCCGAAGCTCCCGGCCCATGTGGGTTGACCGGGACTCTCTTCTTCTTCGAGCTCCAGGCGAAGGCTCCACATACGGAAGGGATGCGTTTTTAGATGACTAGCAGTCAGCTTGTGGCACAGGACCAGGCGACCTCGAAATCTGCCGGCAATGCGAAGCGGGTTATAAACGATTTTTCAATCCAGGTTGGGACAGTTAATGGCTCCGGATCGCAGTCTGCGAACAGTGTGCTGCTGCGCAGCATCTTTCGCATGGGGATCCCCGTTTCCGGAAAGAACCTGTTTCCCTCAAACATCGCTGGTCTGCCGACCTGGTACACGATTCGCGCCAGCAAGCATGGATGGGTTGCCCGTAAGCCCGAGATCGATTTTCTGATCGCTATGAACCCGGAGACAGCGAAAGAAGATGTTATGTCGCTGAGCGCCGGGGCCGCGGTCGTTTACGACGAATCCCTGAAACTGAACGAATTGCGGAATGATCTTACCTTCTACTCGGTTCCGTTCGATCAGCTGACAGCGGCAACCGGAGCGGAAGCCAAGCTGCGAAAGCTGATCAAGAATATGATCTATGTCGGCGTCGCAGCCCAGCTCCTGTCCATTGACATGGAAAAGGTTGAGGAGTCGGTTCGGCGTCAGTTCGCGAAAAAGGTAAAAGCTGCGGAGCTGAACCTGAATGCGGTTCGCGTGGGCTTCGATTATGCGGCGAGTGCCTTGACGAAGCAGGATCCGTTTGTCGTGGAAGCGATGAACGAGACCGAAGGGAAGATCATCATCGACGGCAACGCCGCCGCGGCAATGGGAGCCATGTTCGCCGGAGTAACGGTCGTCTCTTGGTATCCGATCACGCCATCCTCCTCTGTGGTCGAGAACTTGATCGATCTGCTGAAGAAATATCGGGTGGAGCAGGACGGCAAGGCCAGCTTTGCCGTTGTGCAGGCAGAGGATGAACTGGCGGCCATTGGTATGGTGATTGGCGCCGGCTGGGCTGGCGCAAGGTCAATGACAGCTTCTTCCGGCCCCGGAATCTCGCTGATGGCCGAGTTCGCCGGCTTAGGCTACTACGCAGAGATTCCTGGAGTCATTTTTGATATTCAGCGCACTGGACCGTCCACGGGCCTGCCGACTCGAACCTCGCAGGCAGACCTGACGTTTGTCGCCGGTCTCTCGCACGGCGACACCAAGCACGTGATCCTCCTGCCGGGAAGCGTCAAAGAGTGCTTCGAGTTTGGAATCGAGTGCTTCGATCTCGCCGAGCAGCTTCAGACGCCAGTGTTCATGCTCTCGGACCTGGACCTGGGGATGAATAACTGGATGTCCGAACCCTTCGAATATCCTGAGAAGCCGATTGCCCGTGGTAAGGTGCTGACCGCGGAGCAGCTTGAACAGGCGGGCGGCTTCGCAAGGTACAAGGACGTAGATGGCGACGCCATTCCGTATCGAACGCTGCCTGGCACCGACCACCCCTTGGCCGCTTACTTTACGCGCGGCTCCGGCCACAATGAGAGGGCGCTCTATTCCGAGCGGCCGGACGACTACGAGAACAACATGCTGCGGCTCGCTCGCAAATTCGATACGGCGCGCACGTTAGTTCCAAAGCCGGTTCTTGAAGGGAGCGGCCACGAAAAGGTGGCCATCATTGCCTTTGGCACCAGCCATTGGGCCGTGCAGGAGAGTCGGGACCAGCTTGAGCGTGAGAACAAGATCACGACCGATTACCTGCGTGTTCGTGCTTACCCGTTCACACGCGAGGTACTGGACTTTGTGGCGACCCATGACCGTGTGTATGTAGTCGAGCAGAATCGCGACGCGCAGTTGCTCAACCTGCTGAAGATCGACGGTGATCCCAAGGACGCCGTGAAGCTTCGCTCCGTGCTGCACTTCAACGGGCTGCCTATTGACGCACGTTCGATTACCTCCGCTATCACGCGGCAGGAAGGGGTTTCCAAGTAGAAATGTCCACGACACCGGTAGCACCGAAAGCTCCAAAGACGAACCGCATCGGGCTTCAAATTCTTGATTATCGCGGTGGAAAGACCACCCTGTGCGCAGGCTGCGGACATAACGCCATCTCTGAGCGGATCACCGAGGCGTTTTTCGATATGGGGGTTAAGCCTGAGCGGGTGATGAAGATGAGCGGTATTGGATGCTCATCCAAGTCGCCGGCATACTTCATGTCGCGATCCTTCAGCTTCAATTCCGTGCATGGACGAATGCCCTCGGTCGCAACCGGAGCGCTGCTCGCGAATAAAACCATGCGTTCCATCGGAGTGAGCGGTGATGGCGATACCGCGTCGATTGGGATGGGACAGTTCGTTCACCTAATTCGGCGCAATGTGCCGATGATTTACATCATCGAAGACAACGGCGTTTACGGGTTGACCAAAGGCCAGTTCTCCGCAACCGCGGACCTTGGATCGAAACTGAAGACTGGTGTGGTGAACGATCTCCCAGCCATCGATATCTGCGCTTTGGCCATCCAGATGGGCGCCACTTTTGTAGGCCGCTCGTTTTCAGGAGACAAAAGACAGCTTTCGGCGATGCTGAAGGCGGCTCTTTCCCATCAGGGAACGGTGTTGCTAGACGTGATCTCGCCCTGTGTGACGTTCAACGATCACGAGGGATCGACCAAAAGCTACAAGTACATGCAGGAGCATGAAGAACCGGTGGGCGAAGTAGGTTTCGTGCCCTACTTCGAAGATATCGCCGTCGACTACGACGCAAATACCACCATCGATGTCCGATTGCATGATGGTTCGCACCTTCGGCTGCGCAAGTTGCACGAGGATTACGATCCGACCGACAAGGTACATGCCGTCAAGATGCTGACCGAATCGCATGAGAAGGGTGAGGTGCTGACCGGAGTATTTTATGTCGACACCCAGAAGCCGGATTTCACCTCCCTACTGAACATGGTGGAGGAGCCTCTTGCTACCTTGCCTTCGGAGAGGACCCGCCCCAGCCGTGAAGTGCTGAGCCAGCTGATGGAGGGGCATCTGTAGAAGATTCGGACGGCTCTCCGGGCCGGTTTCCTGGCTTCGAACAAGAACACGGCAGCCGGACTGGTTGTCCGAGCATCGTTTTCTGTGGTGTCACCCCGGTAAATCGGGTCGGCTGCCGGTCAGCAGCCAAATCGCAACCAGTAGCGGAATGAATGAATTGGGCCAACCAATTCAACTCATTCACAAAAAAAGCCCTAAATCAAGCGTGATGGCCTTTGACAGTCGTGACGTGTAGGTACTACCTTTGATCCACACGTCGCAAGGCTACTCTTCCAGGCATCATCAAGCCCATTTTGTTTGGCTTTTCCGGAAAGCGTTTACCCGGAGATCTTTGATTGTCTGCCGATGGCTGTGACGTTACAGCATGGGAGGCACTGAATTGATCAGCAAAAAGGGTTTATTATCTCTGGCGGCTCTGCCGTTGTTCGCGGGTATGGCTTTTGGGCAAGCGGCTAATTCCGCAGACGTAACCGGCACGGTAACGGACTTGACAGGAGCGGTCGTACCCGGTGTTACGGTTACGGTAGTCGATACAGACAAGGGCGTCACTCATACGTATCAGACCAACGGGGCAGGCCTGTATGACACTGGCCCCCTGGTCCCGGATGACAACTACACCGTCACCTTCTCGAGAGATGGATTTGCAACATCGCAGCGCGGCCCAATGGTCCTGCATGTAGGGCGCCTGGGACTAGATGTGCAGATGGGCGTGGCGCAGTCGTCACAGCAGGTACAGGTAACGTCGGATGCGCCGCTGATGCAGACGGCGTCCGCTGAGCTTTCAACAACACTGCCGCAGGAGACGCTGCAGGAGTTGCCGCAGACGGGATCTCCCGACTGGCAGCAGAACATTATCCTGCTGCCCGGCACACAGGGCAACTCGGGTAACGCGCCCAACCCAGGGATGGGCGGCGTGTCGGCGAACGGAAGCATGCCGTATTCAAGCTCACTGCTCGATGGTGGCATGCAGAATTCCCCGCAGGCCGACAACGTGATCATTATCCCGGTGTTCGACGCAATCGCCGAGGTAAAGATCAGCGACTCGTTGTTTTCGGCGCAGTATCCGACCGGCGGCATCATGTACAACCAGATCACCAAGGGCGGCACAAACAAGATCCACGGTATGGCGACGGAATACCTGAGGAACACGGCATTCAACGCATACAGTTATGCGTTTCCCTCGTCAAATAAGCCCTTTAAGCCAATCACCCACTTCAATGACTTCGGTTTCAACCTGGGCGGCCCGGTCATTAAGAACCGCGTCTTCTTGTTCTTTGATTGGGATCATGCCATTAGTCACGGACTCGGAGCACCCGGATTTATCTCCGTTCCAACCAACGCGATGCGCAATGGCGACTTCACTGGACTTGCGACGATCTATGACCCCACGACGCAGGTAGTTTCAAACGGCATTGTCAGCCGTAAATCGTTTGCGAGCGAGTATGGAAACGGCAATAAGATCCCGCAGAACCTGATCAGTAGCGTTGCGCAGAACATTCAGGCTTATTACCCTGCGCCCAATATTGCAGGCGTGACGGTCAACAATTACACATACCAGCTTCCTTCGAGCTCTACCGTTCAAAAGTATTTCGGGCGCATCGATGCAGACGTGACGAAGAACAACCGAGTCACAGGCTCGGCGGCAGAAAGTCTGAACCACTCGCTCTCCAACAGCCCAGTGTGCCCGGTCAACTGCTACGCGAATGCCACCTCTAACGTGACCTCGCAGCTTTCGGACTACTGGACGATCAGTACGAGTACGCTGAATGAGGCGCGCTTCGCTTTTTACGCGGAGTACGACAATCAGTCGTACGACACTCTCAACAAGGGATATCCGGCGAAGCTCGGCTTGCGGTTTGCTAAAGCTGACGCATTCCCGTCCATCGGCATTTCCAACATCTATGGACTTGGACCGGGCGTCCTGTTTATCGACAAGGAAAATCTGTTCGATATTTCGGACACGGTGACCCTGATCCGCGGGGCCCACTCCATTCATGTGGGAGGCCAGATCGTTCCCGAGCGGGTAGATGCTAATCCGTACAGCGGAACAAGCTCTGCTAACCTCAACTTCACAGGTGGATACACGGCATCAAGCAACGGAACATCGTCCACTACCGGTTCAGCGTATGCAGATTTTCTGCTTGGCTATGCCCAGCGCTGGTCCGCAAACGTCTATCCGGAATACGGTGGCCGGCTGAAGAGTGGATCGGGGTTCTTCCAGGATGACTGGAAGTTTACGCCGAAGCTCACGCTGAATCTCGGCCTGCGCTATGAGGCGAGAAGTGGTTGGTCTGAAGTGCACGGCAACATGCGCCTCTTTGATCCGACTCTGATGAACCCGGCAACGAATACACCGGGCGCGATGTGGTATGCGAGTACTCACACCAATGGCCGCAAAGCTGCGGAGGCACCCCGATACAACAACTGGTATCCAAGGGTCGGCTTTGCCTACCAGCTTTATCCGACGACCACGCTACGTGGAGGGTTCGGCATCTATGCCTACCAGTGGAATGCGAACTGGGACAATCCTGGAATCGGACAGGCTGGCGGCGCCAGCGGCAACGAGTCCGATGCCACCAATAACGTCTCCCCTGTCGTGACGTTGAATGACAGCGGCAATACAAACTTCCAGGGAGTGAAGGGCACTGCGATCAATGCTCGTTATCAAAGCGCTCCAACGGCTCCGGATGCCTATAACGGTCAAAGCGTAGGCTTCCAGCAGTATCACTCTGCGATTCCAGTGGTGAAGGAGTGGAACCTCGATCTTCAGCAGCAGATCAGCAACAATATGGTGTTTGAGCTGGCATACGTGGGAAGCCACGGAAGCAGCCTGCCATTTGTCATCGACCTCAACCAGGTGCCGGAGAGTCGGCTGAGTCCAACCGATAATCCCGGCTCTCGTCCGTTCCCTCAATACCAGGGCATCACTGGTTTTACTCCCCAGTCCGTTTCCAACTACAACGCCATGGAAGCTACGGTAGCTCGGCGCATGAGCCATGGGTTGGAGTTCAACGCAAACTACACATGGTCACACTTCCTCGATACCCAGGACTCTTCGGGGTGGAACTCCTTGCAAGGGACTCAGGCCTACCAGAGGTCCTATGACCCGCTTGCGAACTACGGTGCGTCCAACTTTGACGTGCGCAATGCGTTCAAAGCGCAGGCAGTTTATCAACTGCCGTTTGGCAGGAACAAGATGTGGCTTAATAAGAGCAATGTGGTCGATGAAATCATCGGTGGATGGACGGCCTCTGCGACGTACATCGGTCAAGGTGGTCATCCTTTCACTCCGACGATGTCGGTCAACAACAGTTACGCCCAGGCCGGCAGTTGGTATCCAAACCAGGTCGGAAGCCCCAATCTCGCGAACCGCGGGATCAATGGCTGGTTCAACACAGCTGCTTTCGTGGCTCCTGCTGCTGGCACCTTCGGAAACATGCGGAGAAACAGTGTCTATGGGCCCGGGCTGCAGGAGATGAATGCGGCGGTTCACAAGCGCTTCCCGATTAGGGGAGATCGTATCGGCTTTGACTTCGGGGCCAACGCAACCAACGTGTTGAATCACCCGTCGTTCGGACAACCGGATTCGACCATTGGGCCCGGACATACGGCGACCATCCGGTCTCTGACGGTTGGCGGCCGTACGATGGAGTTTGTCGGCAAGATCATCTTCTAAAGCTAGTAAGGAGCTCGATAGGAATCACTTGTATGGGGGCTGCCCCGGTGCAGCCCCCATTTTTGTGTCTCCTATTGCCCGCAGCGGCTCACGCTCTCCAGGTGCTCCCAAGGAGTTGCGGCAACCTCTAAAGAACTGGGAGTTCGGTGTCGTGCACACATCTGAGTTCGGTGACCGAGGCGATTTAGATCGGATTGAACTCCGAGAGATGGTCACACGCATCACCAGGACGATACCAGCTCGTCAGCAGCTGGAGCGGGGCACCCAATCCGACACTGCGATAGGCACTTGGATGCGAAGGCGATTTTCCTCTGTGAGAGCGAGATCGACGCCGAAAGCCGCATTCATCTGGTAGACTCAATCTTGTCGTTGCCGCGACGGTTTCGTGCCTTCTGGTGTCAGTTCGATGCCTATATAGAAGGCCAGAATCCACCGCAGCGATGAGTAGAATCGAGCGGAAATAGCGAAGGCTGCGAAGGGCTTGATTCTATGTTGCACACCACTCAAGTGTTCAAAACACTCGTGGGGACGTAGCTCAGTTGGTTAGAGCGCTGCCCTGTCACGGCAGAGGTCGCGGGTTCGAGCCCCGTCGTCCCCGCCATCAATCTAAATAACTTAGATTGCGGCGTGACTCCCAAAACACAAAGTGCGGGTTTGATTTGGGTGCAATAAGCACTTAAGCGTCGGCATCGTATGCGAGTCGTCCATCTTTGCAGCCAATTCGGAAGCAAATTCTGACAACCTTAGGACGATGCCATCTCGAGCGGATCATTGTGTTGGCTACAGATTAATGGGGCAAGACAATGGACTAGTTGCGCGTTATGGCTCTTTGTCGAGTAGAATCAGGCGAATCGGTTTCGCTACAGCGATGCTTCCGATCCAAGGCGCCTCAAAGTGTTTTGCCAGAAGCCAACTCGGCGCATAGTCGTCCTGATCGTGATCCTCATGTCTATTCTGGGGATGACGTTCGGAATGGCGCTTCATCACCACGCGGACTGCTCCGCCCGGGCGTGTACGCTATGCCATTTGGTCATCGTGCCAATGGCGGCTGGCGTCCATGCGTGGTGGGTTCCGGTGCCGATAGGGACTGTAGCTGAAGTCATCTATTTGGATTCCGTCGCCAGCTCCGTTCGACGCCTCCCGGCGCGAGCGCCTCCCGTATAGCTTCAGCATGTCTTCGTGCCCAGCGGCACATCCCATCACTATGTCTGTCGTGAAGAAGGCTGATTCCTATGCGTTTATCGCGTATATGCTTGCCCGTATTTCTGGCTTCAACGCTGTTCCTTAAAGGCTCGGACGCTCAATCGCCGCCCGCTCCCAGCCAGCCGCCGCCGCCCCCAGCGCAAGCTCTGGCCAATCAATCGGGCGGAGTGAAGATTTCACTCGATGACGCGATCCAGATGGCGCTGAAACATAATCATAGTTTGCTCGCCGCGCGAACCGTAATTCAGCAGAATCAGGCGGAGGAGATCACAGCCAACCTACGCCCGAACCCGGTGCTTACGGGTGACTCGCAGTTCCTGCCTATCTTTCAACCCGATCAGTTCAACTCCGACTACCTCGACAATACGGCACAGTTCGATCTTGGCCTCAGCTATTTGTTTGAGCGCGGCCATAAGCGCCAACGCCGCCTACAGGCAGCCAAAGATGTCACTGCCGTAAGCCGATTTCAGGTGACGGATAACGAGCGAACCCTCAGCTTCAACGTGGCTTCGCTGTTTCTCAATGTTGAACTCGCCGAGTCAACCCTGGAATTGGCGAACCAGAACCTTAAGAGCTTTCAGGACTCGGTGAATATTACCGAAGCGCGCTATAAAGCAGGCGACATCGGCGAAGACGACTTGCTGAAGATGAAGCTGCAACTGCTTCAGTTTCAGATGGACGTCTCGGCGGCCGGGCTCTCCAGGGTGCAAGCCTTGTCCGATCTGCGGCAACTGCTCGGATATGAATCGGTAGCTCCGGACTACGACGTAGCCGGGTCGTTCGAGTACCAGCCAGTGAAAGGCAATCTGGACGACTTTCAGGCGAAGGCGCTGGCAAACAGACCGGACCTGCGGGCGGCGACGTTGGGAATCAATGCCGCAGATAGCCAGCTTGCGTTGCAGAAAGCTATCGGCAAGCGGGATGTTACGGGGCAAGTGAGCTACACGCACCTCGGCTACGCCAACGACATTTCACTCTTCGGGCAAATCCAATTACCGATCTTCGACAGGAACCAGGGTGAGATCGCGCGCGCCGGCGTCGCTGTTACGCAATCGCAGGAGCAGCAGAGATTTCAGACCGGCCAGGTGCTGACGGATGTGAGGGACGCCTTTGAGAGCCTGCGCGCCAATGATGAGATCGTCGGCCTTTACCGCTCCGGGTACCTCGATACGGCGCAGCAATCACTCAACATCACCGAATACGCATACAAACGCGGAGCAGCCACTCTGCTCGATTTTCTGGATGCGGAGCGCACCGAGCGGGCCACGCAACTGAGCTACCGCCAGGCGCTTGAATCGTACCTCCTCTCACTTGAACAGCTTCGCGAAGCCGTAGGAACCAGGAGCCTGCCATGAACATGCAACGCATCACTTTCCGCGCACCGCGGATTCAGAGTGCGATAGTGATCGCTTCCGTGCTTGCGCTCACCGCCTGCCGCCCGAAGGATCAGGCGAGCCAGATGACATCCTTCTCCGCCAATGCCGCCAAGTCCGCGACTCCGGAACTCTTCAATATTCCGGAGGACCAAATGCAGCATGTACAGGTCGTCACGATTGAGCCAACGACATTGAATCACACGCTTCGGCTTACGGGCGCTGTTGCGTACAACGCGTTCAACACCACCCCGGTGATCACTCAGGTTGGCGGGCCGGTCACCAGAATACTCGTAGTGCCGGGTCAGCATGTCAAGGCAGGCGAACCCATGCTCGACGTGAGCAGCCCCGATTACTCACAACTCCTGGACGCGTATTTGAAGGCTGCCGCTGCCTCACGTTTGGCAGAGAAGTTTTACACCCGCGCGCAGGATCTCTATCAACACCATGCCATCGCGGAGCGTGATCTGGAACAGGCTGAATCGGACCGGGCCCAGGCTCAGGCGGATCTGAATGCGGCGGAACAAGGCATGAAGATTCTGGGGATCAAGAGTCCTCAGGACCTTGCGAAGGCGCCGTCCTCGGCGCTCATCCCGGTGCTTGCTCCCATCAGCGGTGAGGTCGTCGAGCGTCTCGTCCAGCCAGGCCAGGTGGTGCAGGCTGGCCAGACCCAGGCCTTTACAATTTCCGATTTGAGTACGGTATGGGTGCTTGCCAACGTGTATCAGACGGACCTTTCGTATGTCCGCAACGGAGACGACGTCGTGGTGGAAACAGACGCGTACCCCGGTAAATTCCATGGCCGAATTTCCTATGTCTCTCCAGCGCTCGATCCAAATACCCGAACCTTGCAGGCTCGCATTCTGGTGGACAATCCGGGAGAGAAGCTGAAGAAAGACATGTATTGCACCGTCACGGTGACTGCGGGAGTACTCCGCAATATCGTTGCGGTCCCCAACTCAGCCGTATTGCGCGACGACAATAACCAGCCCTTTGTCTACGTCGCCAGCGGACAAAACCAATTTGGCCGGCGCGATGTGGTGCTGGGCGAAAGCCAGAATGGCCGGACGCAGATCACCAAGGGCATTTCCGTCGGAGACAGGGTTGTCGGCGACGGCAGCTTGTTTCTTCAGTTTGCCAATTCGCTGCAACACTGAGAAGGCGGTTTCCGAATGATTCATCGCATCGTTCAGTTTGCTTTGGGACAGCGGGTGTTGATCCTGCTCCTGGTGGCAATTATTTGCGTAGCCGGAGCGATCTCGTTTTCCCATATGCCCGTGGATGCTTATCCGGATCTGGCTCCCCCGATGGTGGAAGTTATTACACAGTGGCCGGGCCACGCCGCTGAAGAGGTCGAACGTCTGGTTACGGTCCCCACCGAAGTGGAGATGAATGGCGTTCCCCAATTGACCGTGATGCGCTCAATCTCTCTCTACGGCCTCTCGGACGTCATCATGACATTCAACGACGGCACTGACGACTATTTTGCGCGCGAGATGGTCTTTCAGCGGCTCAGCGGGGTGACCTACCCGCAGGGCGTCACTCCGACGCTGTCTCCTTTAACGAGCCCTTCGGGACTGGTTTATCGATATGTTTTGAAGAGTCCTGACCGCACTCCGCAGGAACTTAAGACCTACGAAGACTGGGTGGTCGCACGTCAATACAAGGAGGTCAGCGGAGTCGCAGACGACTCTGGCTTTGGCGGCACGGTCATGGAGTATCAAGTGCTGCTCGATCCGGCGAAACTATACGCCTATCACCTTACTGTTCCCACCGTAATTCAGCAGCTGTCAGTCAATAATTCCAATGCGGGAGGCGGGTTTTACACGCAGGGCGACCAGTCCTATTACGTTCGGGGACTCGGCCTGGTTCGTGACACCTCAGATATTGGCAACATCGTAGTGGGTTCGCAAAATGGCACCCCGATACGCATTAAAGATGTCGGAGAGGTGGACATTGGGAACGCTCCCCGCCTAGGCCAATTCGGGTTCAACAAATCGGATGATGCCGTCGAAGGCGTCATTATGATGCGGCGCGGAGAGCAGACGCAGAACGTGCTAGTGGGAGTTGAGGAAAAGACCCGCGATCTGAACGAACACGTCTTGCCGCCGGACATAAAGGTGGTCCCCTTCTACGACCGCAGCGATCTGGTTCAACTTACCATTGCCACGGTCGAACACAATATGCTGCTGGGCATGGCTCTGGTCCTGCTGGTCCTTATGGCTTTCCTGATCAGCATTCGAGCTGCAGTAATCGTAGCGCTCACTATCCCTCTGGCTCTGCTCTTTTCCTTCATCTTCTTGCATGCGGAGGGAATACCGGCAAACCTGCTGTCGATTGGCGCCATCGACTTTGGAATTCTCATCGATGGAACGCTCGTGATGGCGGAGAACATCTTCCGCGAGCTGGGTGAGCGCGAAGGCCAGGAGTATGACCTCGACGATGTCATCCTGCGTGCAGCCAAGGACGTCGATCGTCCAATCTTCTACTCCGTCGCGGTCATTATTGCGGGCTATCTTCCGATCTACGCGTTGAGTGGGCCGTCAGGAAAACTATTCAAGCCGATGGCCGACACGGTAGCGATCGCACTGATAGGTGCCCTGATCTTTACCCTCACCCTCGTTCCTGTCTTGTGCTCGTACTGGTTCAAAAAGGGGGTTCGAGAGCGTGTAAACAAACCCTTTGAGTGGGTTCGCGATCGCTATGCCGTGCTGCTCGACTGGTGTCTCGACCACCCCACGACGACCATGTTCTGGGCTTCCGCCATATTCGTACTCACGCTCCTGCTGGTGCCGTTCATCGGCGGAGAATTTATGCCACATCTGGATGAGGGCGCCCTATGGGTTCGAGCCACTATGCCCTACACAGTCTCCTTCGATACAGCCAGTAAGTTCTCGCCGCAGGTTCGCGCCATCCTGATGAAGTATCCAATGGTCACCGACGTCGGGTCTGAGCTGGGGCGCCCGGATGACGGCACCGACGCTACCGGGTTCTTCAATGACGAATTTTATGTGGGGTTGAAGCCCTACGACGACGCCTCCTGGAAAACGGGATCGATTCACACCAAGGCGGAGCTGACCGAAGACATCCAGAAGCACCTTACGGCTTTCCCCGGAGTCATCTTCAATTACACCCAACCCGCCGAAGACGCAGTCGACGAGGCGCTGACCGGTCTGAAGAGCGCTCTTGCCGTAAAGATCTATGGCCCCGACCTGGATACTCTTCAAAGCAAAGCGCTCGAGATCAAGCGCAGGCTCTCGCAGGTACCTGGTTTTTCAGAACTCACAGTGGTCCGCGAACTTGGCCAGCCAAGCCTGCTCATCGATGTTGATCGCGACAAGATTGCCCGGTACGGCATCAACGTGGCTGACGTTGAGGCGATTGTCCAGGCGGCTGTTGGCGGCCAGGCGGCAACCCAGGTCATCCAGGGTGAGAAGCTTTTCGATCTGGTAGTGCGCATGAAACCCGAATTTCGCGAGAACGCCACCCAGATCGGCAACCTGCTGGTTGGCACGCCGGGAGGACAGCAAATTCCCTTGAGCGAGCTCGCGAACATCCATGAGGCGAGCGGTGCATCATTCATCTATCGCGAAAGCAATTCACGATATATCGGTGTGCAGTACAGCGTCGAAGGACGCGACCTGCAAAGTGCAGTCGTAGCAGGCCAGCGGGCGATTCAGGACATCGCAAAGTCCCTGCCTCCGGGTTACCGGCTCACCTGGGGCGGAGAGTATGACGAACTACTTCATGCCGAGCACCAGATGGAATTCATCGGGCCGCTCGCCGTACTTCTCATTTTCATGATCCTGTTTGCACTGTATGGAAACGTCAAATTCCCGCTGACCATTGCTCTCGGTGCCTTATTGACTGGACCTGTCGGCTCCCTGATCGCGCTGAAGCTCACACACACACCGCTTAGCGTCTCGTCGGCGCTGGGACTGCTTGCGTTGATGGGAGTATCCGTGGAAACAGCCGTGATTCTCGTCTCCTACATCAACAAACTCCGCCTGGAGAACATGGATATTCGCAGCGCAACCCGCGAGGCATCGCTGCTGAGGCTACGCCCGATTATGATGACCGCGCTGGTCGCCTGCCTGGGCCTGCTGCCCGCGGCGCTTTCCACGGGTATTGGATCGGACACGCAAAAGCCGTTTGCCATCGTGATCGTCGCCGGGCTGGTTTCGCGCCTTCTCCTGGGCTTCTTCGTCAACCCGGTGTTGTACGAGATGGTCGCCAGAGATGGAGATGTTCTAAAGGTCTGACCCAGCACACCTTGAAGTCTGAATTTGGGTGAGTGCTGGACTCGGCTTAGCGGGCTCACGCACTCAGCGAGCAGCGCGTCCTGTTACCAGTTGGGATATCCGGACAGGGCAGATTCGAGCCCGTGGCCCGCGGCATAGGTTTCTGGAGATCCCAGGGACGTGCGAGGCTAAGGTGATGAGGATACCGCTCCGGGCAATGCAAATATCCAGAGTGATACACTGTCTTGTAGCCATTGGTGCTGGAGTCTGTAACTGAGAAGGCCTTTCTCAGCGCCAGGAATTTCCACCCGTTGAAGGTTCTCCCTCGAAATGATCATTTTCCTAGTCATCGTGCACGTTATCGTCTGCTTCTTCCTCATTGGTGTCGTGCTGCTGCAGCAGGGCAAGTCGGCGGACCTGGCCGGGGCGTTCGGCGGAGTTGGTTCGCAGACGGCCTTTGGTCCGCGTGGCGCCGCCAACCTGCTCACCCGTCTGACCACCTGGGGAGCAATAATCTTCATGTTGGTGTCCCTCACGTTGACGATTCTTTTGGCGCGTTCCAGCGGTGAGCGATCCGTTTTGTCGGGGACCACAACCCAGCAGTCTGCGCCCAAAAAGTAATTGGCCTCCAGTGCTAGATACGCAAGCCTCATGGCTTGCGTATTTACTTTCCGAGTGGGCATTCTGCCCTGAGGGCATGCGCTGATGATCCACGAGATACTCCAGGTTGGTCCCCTCCAGTGCAATTGCTCCATTCTGGGCGACGAGGTCTCGGGGGAAGCGATCGTAATCGATCCCGGCGCCGAGATCGGGCGTATCCAGGCGACCCTGCAGAAGCATAAGCTGACGCTCAAGCAGATCCTTATAACCCACGCCCACATTGACCACATTGCTGGAGCGGCCAGGCTAAAGGCTCTCACCGGTGCGCCGATTTTCTACAATCGGAATGATCTTCCTCTAGTGAAGATGATGGACGCCCAGGCCGCTTGGCTGGGCATGGAGACCCCAGAGGTCCAGGCGCCCGACGACACGCTCGACGAAGGCCGAGTGGTTTCAATTCCCGGGATCACCGGGCAAATCCTCCAAACCCCGGGGCACACCGAGGGCTCCGTCTGCCTGTATGTTCCGGAGCAAAAATTGCTAATTGCTGGGGACACATTGTTCGCTGGCTCGGTCGGGAGAACCGACCTGCCGGGCGGCGATGGCAGGAAGCTGATGCGTTCTATCCATGACAAACTGCTGGTGCTGCCCCAAGACACCTTGGTGGTCCCAGGCCATGGACCGACGACGACCATCGGCCAGGAAAAGCACACGAACCCATTTCTTCAGTGACTTGCGCGGGTGACCTCATGTTGCAGATGATCAATTCCGCCGGCCAGTTTATTCCCTTGGTTCATCCCGGATTGCCGATAATCGCCTGGGAAATGGCACGTCGAATGCCTTGCTCGAATTCGGCGGGATCACCAATAAGACTCACGACCACACGGTTCGCCGCATTCATTCCGTAGAACGATCCCGGATGGACGATCACTCCGGATGAGGCGAGCAGGTGTTCGGCACACGCCGGATCGCCGCCGCACCTTGGCAGGCTCAGAATGGCGGACCAGCCAGCTTCCGGCTCCAGCACCTGAATGCATCCCGGATGCTCGGTTGCAATGGATCGGAGCGCCGACAGATTCGTACCTGCTCGACTTAATATCTGTCGTTGAATAGTTGGGGCCTGCTCGAGCCAGTGCGGCAGAGCCAGCTGAATAGGTGTGCTGACCGAGAGAAAGGTGTCGGCAATCATCTCCAGCCGGCCGAGAGCTTCGGACTTTTCCAAGTGGGGCCCGAAGACTGCGATCCATGCCGCCTTCATCTGCGGCAACCCGCAGATCTTGCTGAGCCCGCTCAGCACAAAGGTAAGCGCAACATGCTCGCCGGTTGCGAAGCTGTCTACTACGTCGGCGTTGAGCGGGTAATCGAGGAAGACCTCATCGACGACAAGGGCAAGATTACGCCGCGCACAGATATCTCCGAGCCAGGCGCGTTCTTCAGAGTGCGTCCAGTGACCCGTGGGGTTATTCGGGTGAACTACGAGAATGGCGCGGGTCTTCGGTCCGATAGCGCGCTCCAACTCACCCCGGTCAATCCACCATCCGTGGTCATAAAACACCGGATAGGGTTTGAGGCAGACGTCATCGAGCTCCGCGAGGAAATCAAAGAGAGGATAGCTGGGCTGCCCGACCAGAACCTCGTCGCCCGGATCACACAAAAGCCGAAACAAGTAGCTGTAGCTCTCGCTGGTGCTGGTTGTAAGTAGTAGATTGTCGACTCCTACGCTGGCACGATGGACGGAGTAGTACTGTGCCACAGCCGCGCGCGCACTCACCAGGCCGCGCGGATCCGGATCGTAACTCAGGGCCTGCATTTCCGCGAGCGGCGGCAGCAGCGCTTCCGCATCGTAGTCGAAGCCGCAGCGCGTCGGGTTCGAGATCGTCAGGTCCCACAGGCGGCGACCCGAGGCACGCGCCTGCCGCAGCGCGGAGGCGAAGCTGCTCTCCGCCAGGTCCCATCCGGTGCGTCTGGAAAATCGGATCACTCCACCATCGTAGGGCATGGTCCGGGTCTTCCAGAGCGACGAGGTCGCCGCTACAGCTTGTATGCCTTGCGAACCAGATTGACCGTTAGATCCCTTGCGACTTCGTAGGCTTCGTCCTCGCCCAGGCGGTGCTCGGCAACCAGACGTCCCAGGTACGCGCAATCGACTCGACGTGCCACATCGTGCCGAGCCGGAATGGAGAGCAGCGCTCGAGTGTCGTCGTTGAAGCCAACCGTGTTGTAGAAGCCGGCGGTCTCTGTGGCCATCTCGCGGAAACGCATCATTCCCTCGGGCGAGTCATGGAACCACCAAGGCGGCCCGAGCTTCACCGATGGGAAATGTCCCGCAAGTGGAGCGAGCTCGCGCGAGTAGGTTGTCTCGTCCAGCGTAAATAGGATGAGCGTGAAGTTCCGCTCATTGCCGTACTTTGAGAGCAGCGGCCGAAGAGCGCGCACGTATTCGGTCGGTGAAGGGATGTCGGCGCCTTTGTCGCGACCAAACTTCTCGTACACCTTCTGGTTGTAGTTGCGGACGGACCCGGGGTGGATTTGCATCACCAGGCCATCTTCAACACTCATGCCGGCAAACTCGGTGAGCATCTGCGCCTGGAAAAGTCCGGCATCTCCAGGCTGTGTGGTTCCGGAGTAGATCCGTTGATAAAGCCGCTCCGCCTCGGGCAACGACAAATCCGCCGTTTGAGCGGTCAGATGACCATGGTCCGTCGCGGTCGCGCCATTTTGCTTGAAGTACGCCCGCCGATTGCGCAACGCATTGAGATAGCCGTTCCAGGTAGAAACATCTTCTCCGGCGGCCTGGCCCAGCTTTTGGAGATTCTCATGGAAGCCCTGGAATTCGGGATCGACGACCCCATCAGGGCGGAAGGTAGGCAACACCCGGCCTTGCCAGCCCGAGGACTGGATCTGCTGATGCCACTGAAGCGAGTCATAAGCAGCATCGGTAGTGGACAGTAGTTCAATCTTGAACCGCTCAAAGAGACTTCGGGGGAGGAACTCCGGCGTATCCAGCTTCTTCTGAATTACGTCGTAGTACTCGTCGGAATTCCCTGGGCTGAGGCGTTCTGTGAGTCCGAAGAGCGTCTCAAACGAGTAGTCGAGCCAGAGCCGAGTCGGGGTACCTCGGAACAGGTAGTAGTTGCGAGCGAAGATCCGCCACACCTCTCGTGGATCGGCGTCCTGCTTATCGTCACCCTGCGGGATGCCGAGCGCCTCGAGCGGAACGCCCTGCGAGTACAGCATCCGAAAGATGTAATGATCCGGCTGAATGAACAGGGCTGCGGGATTGGGAAACGGCTTGTTTTCTGCGAACCAGCGAGACTCCGTATGTCCATGCGGAGAAATGATCGGAAGATCACGAACCGACTCGAACAATTTGACACTGACGCGCCGTGCCGCAGATTCGGCAGGAAAGAGCCGGTTTGGATCCAGCATCGGTACACCTACTCCTCAGGATCAATTCGGAGTTTATCCAGCCCGCCAATAGGGGTCAATTTTGCGCCCAGATTGTAGCTGGGATCGCCATCAGTCAACCGCCGCAGGGCGGATGTCCTCGGAGGAATGCTTCCCGGGCCGGTCGAGGATACCGTGGCGCACATAGGTGTAAGCAAAGGCATAGGCCAGCCATGCGGCGACCAAAAGGTCCAACACCAGCGAATGTTGTTGCGAAGCGAAGCCGATCGACAGCCCTACGACGAACAGAAACGAGAGAGCGATGCGCCGCCCACGGCCGCTGCGACGACGTCGCCGCCTCCAGGGCAGCGTAAGTCCTATCAGCGCTCCCGATAAGCCCATGGCGAGAGCTATTCCGATTGCCGCCCGGAAGATGCCGTATCCATCGTCGTCCACTGATGTAGCAGAGACGAATTTCGGCAAGATCCAGACGGCCAGGTAGAAACCCGCAGTGCCAAGGACCAGCAAGGCCGCCACGGCATATCCAACCCGGGCCTGCAATCCGAGTGCGTTCATGCCGCCAGCATAGTACGGTTTCAGGTCCACTGAATTAGGAAATTCGGATGGACGCGAGATCGGCAACGTCGCGCGAAACGGAGCGATAGGGAAGTACTTCACTCGATCGAACATGGGGCAGAGCGGCGGGGGAGCGCTTCGCTCAATCGAAAATGGTGGGCAGTGAGGGACTCGAACCCCCGACATCCTGCTTGTAAGGCAGGCGCTCTAACCAACTGAGCTAACCGCCCCCTTTGGAAAGTGTAGGGGAGGCAGACCGCATACGCAAACGAAGCGCCGAGCACTACATACGCGCGCCCAGATGGGAAGTTGCTGCAGCCGTGTTGCAACCGTGCAACCCAGCTAAAGTCTTTATAATCATACAAAGAGTTCTGTCGAATCTATTTGAACAGCCGGAGAGCCTTAGGATGAAAGACAAAGAAGGCTTGCAGCCGGAGCAAAGTTTAATGCCCAATCAGGTCAACACCCCTCAAGAGAAGACAATCCCTGCGCAGAAGCGGGTGCGAACAGGAATCGCTGGACTGGATGACATCCTCGGCGGTGGTCTGCCGCAGGGCCATCTTTATCTGGTCGAAGGCGATCCCGGTACAGGTAAAACCACCCTGGGCATGCAGTTTCTGCTGGAAGGGCTCAAAAATCACGAGAGGGTAATGTATGTAGCGCTCTCCGAATCCAGCCAGGAACTCATACAGGTAGCCGAGTCGCATGGATGGTCTCTGAACGGCGTCAATATCTGCGAGGTTGCGGCCCGTGAGGACGAGATCAGTGCTGAGGCGCAGTACACCGTTTTCCATCCATCCGAGGTGGAGACCGTCGATACGCTCAGTTACATTCTGCAGCAGGTGGATGCGCTAAGCCCGCACCGAATCGTGTTGGATTCGCTTTCCGAATTGCGTCTGCTCGCGCGTGATCCGCTGAAATATCGTCGTCACATCCTTGCCCTTAAGCGACATTTCGCGGGGAAGAACTGCACCGTCATTCTCCTGGATGATCGGACCTTCGAAGCGGGGAAGGATGGGCAACTCCAGAGCATCGCCCACGGTGTGATCATCATGCAGAGCCTCGAGCGGGATTTCGGAATCAAGCGCCGCCGGGTGGAGGTGCGGAAGCTTCGCGGATCTGCCTTCCGCGAGGGCTATCACGACTACGTCCTCAAGCCGGGCGGCCTCTCCGTGTATCCAAGGCTGGTTGCGGCCGAGCATCGAGCCGGATTGGAACGTCGTGTCGTCCCGAGTGGACTGAAGGAACTGGACGATTTATTTGGAACTGGCCTCGATAGCGGTACCAGCGCGCTGTTCATGGGACCGGCGGGATGCGGCAAATCCACGGTTGCGCTCAAATACGCGGTGGAATGCGCGAGTAGAGGAGAAAAGGCCCTCTACTTCACCTTTGACGAATCTGTCACTACGCTGATTACCCGCGCCCATGGCTTCAAAATGAACCTGGAGCCGAGTATGGAAAGCGGGCTCCTGGAGATCAAGCAAGTGGATCCCGCGGAGTTGTCGCCGGGCGAGTTCGTGTCCCAGGTGCGCCGCGCCATTGAACAAGAGCAGCTTAAGGTCCTGGTGATCGACAGTATCAATGGCCTGATGAATGCAATGCCCCATGAGCAATTTCTCGCGCTGCAACTCCATGAGTTGCTCAGCTATCTGGCACAAGAGGGAGTTGCCACCATTATGACCATGGCGCAACACGGCTTCGTCGGCAATATGGATTCTCCTATCGACGTGAGCTACCTTGCCGATTCCGTACTGCTTTTCCGCTATTTCGAATTTTCGGGTGAAATCCGGCAGGCCCTTTCGGTCGTCAAGAAGAGAAGCGGAAGACACGAACGCGCAATTCGGGAACTGATCTTCGGCGACGGCTCCTTCTCGGTCGGAAGCCCTCTCAAGGGCTTCGTAGGCGTGCTCACGGGAGTACCCCGCCTAATTGGTGATCTGCATAAGGTGGAGAACCCCGCTGAGTCCTGAGAAAGAAATCACGAAAGCTGAGCTGAGAACGATTATCTTCACTCCCACCGGCAGGGATGGAGATCTGATCGCGGCTCTTCTTGAGCGGTTGGAAATCTTGTGCCATGTAGCGCGAAGCTTGGAGGAGACCTGTGCTCTGATAACTGAAGGGGCCGGGGCGGCGATCGTAGCGGAGGAGGCCTTCATCAGCAACTCGGTCGCTCCTCTGACCGAGGTGATGCAGCGGCAACCAGCATGGTCGGATTTTCCTATGATTCTGCTGACCGTAGGCGGTCGCGTGACCTACGAGAGCGAACGGCTTCGTGCCCTGCGCCGCCCATTGGGCAATATTCTGCTGCTGGAGCGGCCGATTCGGCCCGAGACGCTGATTAGCACCCTCGAAAATGTTCTCCGCGCACGCAGAAGGCAGTACCAGATTCGCGATCAGATGCAGCAGTATGCGAAGGCACAAGAGGCTCTGCTGCGATCCGAAAAGCTGGCCGTAACCGGTCGACTCGCGGCGAGTATCGCCCACGAGATTAATAATCCGCTGGAGGCAATCACAAACCTGCTGTATCTCATGCGCGGCGATATACGGTCCGAGGAGCGGCAACATCTTCTGGGCGAGGCAGAGCAGGAACTGGCGCGTGTGACCGAGATTACAAAGCAGACGCTGCGCTTCTACCGGGAGCCCGCTCAGCCCACGCATACTGATGTAGCCCAGGTCGTCGACTCAGTGCTGAAGCTGTACGGCTCCCGCATCAAAGCCGCGAAGGTGCGGGTGCAGACGCAGGCCAAAGGAGATGCTCCGATTGTGCTGTCGACGCCCGGAGAGCTGAGGCAGGTAATCGCAAACCTGGTCGGGAACGCTATCGATGCCATGAAGACAGGCGGATGTTTGTGGCTGAGAACCGTCGTGCATCAGAGAGCGGTGCGGCTCACAATCGCGGATAGCGGCGCCGGAATTCCAGCGAATGTCCTGCCGACGATCTTCGAGCCATTCGTAACAACGAAAGGTGAGACCGGAACCGGCCTGGGCCTCTGGGTCACCGCCGAGATTTTGAAAAAGAATGGCTGGTCCATTCGCGTCCGGAGCTGCAGACGGCCACAGCGGAGCGGGACGGTCTTTTCCATCGAAATGCCGCTTCTGGAAGCGTCCTGAGTTCGCCGAATCCCGGACAGAACGGATCAGCTTACCGAGCTACAGGCACAGGCTCACGTTCGAAGACGACCGCGTGCGCATCGGCATAGACCTGCTTCCATTCGGGCAGCTTTCTGATCTGCGGAACGACTCCCGCTTCAGGGCTCAGCAGGCATAGATTGACGTGGTACTGATCGAGTAACCCTCTGGCTGGGCTTCGGCCCATAACCCAGTTGCCATAGCTTCCCAGCACGCCTGTCCATTCGAAGATGTCAGCGCGGCCATCCACGAAAACTGGATACTCCGGAGCAGCCCAGATCAGGTACCCGCCGAAATCGTAGTTGTTGATCATCGGCCCCGAAAGATGATGCTGCTCGATGAAACGAGTAGCCGCGACCGGATTCGCATCCTCGGCCTGCTTCCTTAGGTTGCTGGCGGTCGGGAATACCCGCCAGACCACTAAAAGCGCAACTCCAATCAGAGCAGCATTCAATCCCGGTCGCTGACGATCTTCTTCGTGAATGCTCTGTTGAGCCGTCAACAGCCGGCACAGAACCGGCGCCGCGAGAATGCCAAAGGGAAACAGGAGCCGCTCGTGCCGGACAGCCTCGAACGCCGTGTAGGCAAGTACGATGCTTTCATCGAGCGTCAGGCGCGCGCGCCGCAGAAATATCAAAGCCGCGAAACTTGCCACCTCGGCAATGAAGAACCATGTTCGACCGTTGTTGAGCGCGAGGTGTCGCCACTCCTGAACATTGCCCAGGTTGATCGGCGAGTGAAGCATGATCGAGAACGGATAAAGGATCTGCTCAAGTCCGTTGGGGTTCAGGAAGAGCGCCGCAGCCGAAAGCGCAAAGATCCAGGGCAGCCATCGGCCGGACCAGGGTCTGCCAATCGCAGGAGCCAAGCCGCGAATGTGGAGATTCGTGGCATCGGTGAAAGCAACAACCGCCAGCACTCCCAGTCCAAGCCAGAAAGATCCATGGCAGTTCACCCAAACGCCAAACAGCGGCGGCAGCAGCAACAGCCACCGTGGATTCCGGGTACGGCCCAGGTGCAGCAGAATCAGCTCGAAGGTGAGCAGGAGATAGCCGACAACCTGGGGCCGGACAGCGTATCCGACCGTGCCGAAGGCCCATATGCTCAGCGTGCCCGCAAAGGCTGCCCGTACATCACCGCCATAGATCTGACAGAGATAGAACCCTGCGATCAGGATTCCGGAGACGAACGCGCACTGCCAGAACATCAGCCCGCTGTATCCGCCCGCGGCATAGGACGCATAAATCAGAAGTTGGGAGAGCCACTCATGCGGGACAACGTGATGGTGCCCGGTTGTGTAGGAGAGTGTGTCGAACTCGGGGATGTGGTGCGTGGTCGCGACAATCTGCCCAAGCTTCAGATGCCACCACAGGTCCGGATCGTTGAACCGACCGCGAACCGTCATCACCGCCAGCACGATGAAAAGCGCAGTCAGCGCTGACGGGAAAGAAAAGAAGCGGGAATACCAGGGCTCGGCCGTTATGGACTTCGCAGACTCGATTGTTTCAGTGGAAACCAAACTCACGCCAACTCCAGCCTCGCGTTATCCTGATCCCCAGCCGGTTCCTGTCCAGCGGCACGGAGCAGCCGGTGAAGGTAAGCCCGGGATATCTGCAAACTTCGAGCAGCCAGCGTCTTGTTGCCATTGTGCTCACGTACTGCGGCAACCGCGAGCCGAATCTTGTAATCCCTGAGTTGTCGCTCAAATGAGCCGGCAGGGTGAACCTCTTCCATACTGACGACACAATCGTCCACGATATGCGCCGGCAGATCTTCAAGACGGATCGATTGGGTCCGAGCCATGATAATCGCCCGCTGCATGATGTTTTCCAACTCGCGGACGTTGCCCGGCCACGGATAGCACTCAAGCGCCGCGATAGCTTCGGGCTCAATCGCGGACATCGGCTTGCCATACGACTCCGAATATTTGCGGAGAAAGTGATGAGCAATCTCAGCAATATCCTCGCGGTGATTCTGGAGCGCGGGGGAATTAATGCGAATGACATTGATGCGGTAATAGAGATCCTGGCGGAATGTTCCCAGTGAGACCATCTCCCCCAGATCCCGGTGAGTTGCGAACACGAGACGGGCCCGCAAAGGAATGAGCTTCGTGCTGCCAAGTCGGCTGAACTCGCGCTGCTGGAGCACGCGCAGGAGTTTGACCTGAGTGCTGAGGCTCAGGTCCCCGATCTCATCCAGAAAGAGAGTCCCTTCACCTGCCTGTTCCAGGTAACCCGCACGCGAGCCCACCGTGCCGGTGAAGGCGCCCTTCTCATGTCCGAAGAGTTCCGACTCAATCAGGGTCTCCGGTATGGCGCCGCAGGAGACTGCAATGAAGGGCTGGCCCGAGCGGCCGCCTAGATTGTGAATGGCATTCGCGATAAGTTCTTTGCCGGTACCGCTTTCGCCGGTCACCAACACCGAGGCGTGAACACTTGCCACTCGGCGGATCAGCTCATACACCTCTTGCATCTGAGGGCTCGATCCAATCAACTGATCGCAGCTCCCCGGATGCTCCGGCCTGGAGTGGACCGATTGAAGCTCCCGCTTCAGAGAGTGGGTCTCCTGCGCACGCGTCAGCATCGCCTTCAAGTCGCGGATCGACGGCGGACGGCGCAGATATCCAAATGCCCCGGCGCGCACCAGCTCGGTCGCCGTAGAGCGCATACTGTCATCCGCCATAATGACCATCAGCGGAGCATTGCTGCCCGCCAGCATCTGGCTGCAGCGCTGGATTCGTTGTGTGGCCGACTTGTGACTCTCATCCAGGTCAAGCAGGAGGACATCGAGGCTGGAGGACTCCACCAGGCGATCGACGGCGCCTTCATCGGGGGCGCTAATTACGCGATAATCCCTGCCGAGCGCTGATGAGAGGAGAGGCTGCAACGCGCTATCTTCTGAGTAAAGGCCAATCCGAAGCATCGACAGATGTCCCTTCTGCGAGTTTGCCGTTCTTCGTACGATTCCGGGCGTGCTGCTCAGGGGCCGACGGTATTCCTACCAGCTTGCGACCTCGCCAACAGGAGCTACGTTGGCTATTCTGCCCAATCCGGTACCACATCGGAATCCCGAATACGGGGGAGTGCAGGTCGCAAAGTTCTGACTTAGACCACTACTATGCACGTTCACTGCCAAAGTGACCACTACTAAATCGCGCTTGCTGAATAATGGCGCCCGTTAACCGAAAGGTGTTATGCAAAAAAATGCACACATAGTGCACCCATTTACCCACGTTTCCTGTGGACGTGCCAAGCATCGCGATTGGTGTATCTCGGATGCGTCACCCCGCAATAAATCACTGTAAACAGCCGTGAACAGTCGGCTGGAAGATCCTACATAAGCACTTTATTTTGAATATTCTTGGGCGCCTAATGTTTGGAGCATCAATTGCATTTCCGTTATCGAGGTTCCAAATGCACTCCTTCGCATGGTGGCCGACTGTGATCGTCGTGGGAATTGCGACAATCACGGACCTGCGTAGCCGCCGAATCCCGAACTGGCTGGTCTTGCCATTTCTGGTGCTCGGAATCGGGGCATCGGGATATCTGCAGGGTTGGCATGGAGTGGCCAAGAGTTTGGAAGGCATTCTGCTGGGCGGATTCCTGATGGGAGTGATTGCGGCACTCGGCGGCATGGGGATGGGGGACGTAAAGCTTTGCGCGGCAGTCGGCGCATGGATTGGACCCTCGCAGCTGCTCGTGGCCCTGGTCGTGATGGCGCTTGCGGGGGGCGTAATGGCGCTGTGCTGGGCGGTCGCTGGAGGTTTTGTCGGTGAATTGTTCAGCAATACGGGTGGTTTGTTGGCAGGCTTTACCAGGCGCGGGTTGCGGCCTGACCCCGAACTGGTGCTCGAGAATCCGCGCACACGCAAAATGCCGTACGCGCCGGCGATTGCAATTGGAGTGCTCGTTTCATTTTTCTCGCGTTGAGCAAATGTGCGGATAGGCTTTTAGGGAAAGTAGGAGGAACAAACGGTGACGAATCCAACCACAGCGACGGCTCCAGAGACCATTGGCACCCACATGCTTTCCGTCGCTTTGCTCGGGCCCACCGAGAACCAGCGCAAGCCCATTGCCGCTGCGTTGACAGCGCTGCACGGAAGCACGGTGAGGGAATACCCGCAGTATCCGGAGATCGATGATCTTCCGAAGCTGCTGGAGCAGGGGCACGACGTCATCATCATTGAGCTTGATCAAGACCCGGAGTACGCGCTCGAGCTGGTGGAAAGCATCTGCAGCAGCAGCGGCGTCACCGTGATGGTCTACTCCGAGCAGGTGAATCAAGACATGCTGGTACGCTGCATGCGCGCGGGTGCCCGTGAGTTCCTGCCGCAGCCGGTCACCGCATCCAGCATCGCAGAGGCCATGGTTCGCGCCTCCGTCCGCCGGCCTGCAGCCAAGGCAGCAAAGAAGGCAGCGGGCAAGCTGCTGCTGTTTGCCGGAGCAAAAGGTGGATCCGGCGTGACCACGGTAGCAACCAACTTTAGCGTGGCCTTGGCTCAGGAGTCGCGCAAGAGCACCGTTTTGATTGATCTCAATCTGCCTCTTGGCAATGCGGCGCTCGACATCGGATTGACCCCGGAATACACCACCGCGAATGCCCTGCAGAATTACGACCGGCTGGATGCGAATTACCTCTCCACCCTCCTGACGAAACACTCGTCGGGGTTGTTCGTACTAGCTGCGCCGGACAAATATTCGAGTGCCCAGGCTACCAATGAATCGGTGGAGCGGCTGCTGGCCGTGGCGCGCCAGGAGTTCGAGTATGTCGTGGTCGATGTCGGCTCCCGTTTCGATTCCATGACGCGATCCCTGCTCGAAGCCGCGTCGGTGGTCTACCTTGTTCTGCAGGTCAGCATATCGGAGCTGCGCAATGCCAACCGCTTGATCACGGACTTGTTCCGTTCGCGCAATGTGAAGCTCGAAATCGTGCTGAACCGGTTTACGCCGCGCGCGCTTGGCATCGACGACGCAAGTATCACAAAGGCTCTCACAGTCGCTCCGTCGTGGAAGCTGCCGAGCGACTATCCGGCGGCGAGGACTGCGCAAAACACTGCAAGCCCGCTGGTGATGCAGGATTCTCCGATTGCTAAGGTCATTCGTCAGATGAGCCGCGAGCTTGCGGGTATCGCGGAAAGCACGGAGAAGAAGAAGAGATTTGGATTGTTCTGATAAGGCCGGCTAAGGCCTGATGGGATGGGGAACGTGGAGCAGCTAGAAGTTGAACGGCTAAAAATCGACCTGCACCGGGCGCTGATCTCGAAGCTGGATCTCGAAAAGCTCTCGCGCGTTAATTCGGCGCAGGCCCGCGAAGCGGTCTCCAACATGATTCACGAGATGATTGTGAATCAGCGCGTGCCGCTGAGCTTTGACCAGCAGGCGAAGGTGCAGGATGACCTGCTCGATGAGGTATTTGGACTCGGACCGCTCGAGCCGCTGCTCAAGGACCCTACAGTGTCCGACATTCTGGTGAATGATCGCGACCACGTCTTCGTGGAGCGTCGCGGCATCCTGAAGCGAGTTCCCGTTTCCTTTAGGGACGATCGTCACCTGTTGCAGATCATCGACCGTATCGTCTCGCGGGTCGGCCGGCGTGTGGATGAATCCACCCCCATGGTGGACGCCCGCCTGCCGGATGGTTCCCGCGTCAATGCCATCATTCCGCCACTGGCGCTCGATGGGCCGGCGATTTCAATCCGGCGCTTCGGCACCGGTCCAATCGCCCCGGAGCAGCTGGTGGAGTTGAAGAGCATCTCGGCGGAGATGATGGAGACGCTCGCTGCGGCGGTTCGTGCCCGTATCAGCATCTTGATCTCCGGTGGAACTGGCGCAGGCAAGACGACGCTGCTGAATATTCTTTCCCAGCACATCCCCAAGAACGAGCGGATCGTGACCATTGAGGATGCTGCCGAATTGCAGCTCGCGATGGAGAACATAGTCCGCTGCGAGACCAGGCCTCCCAACATCGAAGGCCAGGGCGCGGTACGCCAGCGGCAGCTGTTGATCAACAGTCTGCGCATGCGGCCCGACCGCATCATCATCGGCGAGGTCCGCGGCGAAGAAGCGTTCGACATGCTGCAGGCAATGAACACCGGCCACGAGGGATCGATGACGACCATCCACGCAAATACGCCGCGGGATGCTCTCACCAGGCTGGAGTCGATGGTGGCCATGAGCAACCTGAACCTGCCGGAGAAAACGGTGCGCCAGCAAGTTGCGTCCGCGCTCTCCATCGTCGTGCAGGCCTCGCGTATGAGTGATGGATCACGCAAAGTGACCAGCATCTCCGAGATCACCGGCATGGACGAAAACGTTATCAGTATGCAGGAGATCTTCCGGTTTAGCCGAAAGGGCGTGGGACCGGATGGAAAAGTGGTTGGCGCATTCGAGCCGACGCGAATCCGTCCCAAGTTCCTGGAGAAGCTGAAGATTGCAGGGATCATTCTGCCGCATGATCTGTTTGAACAGACCACGCCGGTCGGCTGAGTTTGAGGTGAATCGATGTTGCTGATCATAATTCTGGTCTTCGCAGGTGTCTTCCTCGTGATTGCGCTATTGCTGCTGGCCGGCGACTCCGGCGCGTCGCAGCGCCAGAAGCAGACGCTTGCGAACCTCCAGTCCGCACTTGCCACAAAAAGCGTGAAGGTTAGCGATGCGATTGTCGATGTCCGGAAGAAGGAACTGCTCAGCGCCGTCCCAATAATCAATCGCTGGCTCTCAAAAATTGAGCTGGCCCCGAAGCTGCGGCTGTGGCTCTACCAGGCGAACCTTTCCTGGACGGCCGGCGGACTCATGCTGATGACGGCTGCAGCGTTCGTTCTCGTCGGCTATCTCACCTACCTGCGTAGCGACAGCGTGATCTTCGCCGCAATCCTCGGAGCGGTCGTTGCCAGTCTTCCCAGCTTCTGGGTAATGCAGAAGCGCCGCAGGCGGTTCAACGACTTCGAGGCAGGACTTCCCGAAGCCCTCGATCTGATGGTGAGCGCATTGCGCGCGGGACACAGCCTCGTAGCCGCACTCCGGCTGGTATCGGACGAGTCGCCGGACCCCATCGGCGTCGAATTCAGGCTGTGCTTCGAAGAGCAGAACTACGGCCTCGAATTAAGAACAGCGATGGAAAATCTGGTGACCCGAGTTCCGCTGCAGGATCTGCGGATCGTTGCCACTGCCATCTTGATCCAGAGGGAGAGCGGCGGCAACCTCGCAGAGGTGCTGGAAAAGGGAGCTACCCTCATCCGCGAACGGTTCAAGTTGCGGCGTGAAGTCCGCACGCGCACCGCGCAAGGCAGGCTGACCGGCTGGATCCTGTCCGCCCTGCCCCTGATCATGGGAGTGCTGTTGTATTTGATCAATCCGAAATTGATGAGCTTGCTCTGGACCAGGCCTCTCGGAATCAAGTTGCTATACGCGTCGGCTGGCATGACGGTGCTGGGCGGCATGATCATCCGTAAGATTGTGAACATGGAAGTCTAGGGTATCGGCATGATGTGGGCTGTCCTCAGTTTCGTTGCAGTATTTCTTCTCATGGTCAGCGGGCTCTTGCTGCTGTTCTATCGCGAAGCCATGCTCCAGCGCATTTCCTACGTAGTGAATCCGCGCGCCGAAAAACCCAACCTGATGGGAACCATTCAGCAGACAGGAGCATCTCTGACTGAATTGGTGGGCCAGTTTGACCGGGTGCTTCCGAAATCGAAGGAAGAAATCTCGGTCATTGAGCAGCGGCTCATCCGCGCCGGATACCGCGAGCACTCGGCGGTGCAGGTCTTCTATGGAATGAAGGTCCTTGCGCCGATTCTCATATGCCTGCTTTTTCTGGCCACCGGTCTCATCAGCTACAGCCCCTTTTTCGCCTGGGCGGTCGGGCTGGGCGGAGGCTTCATTCTGCCGGACTTCTGGCTGGGCCGCATGATTGCGCGCCGCCAGAAGAACATTCGCCGCGGTCTGCCCGATGCCCTGGACTTCATGGTCATCTGTATCGAAGCCGGTCTCAGCCTGGATGCCGCTGTGGGCCGCACCGCGGAAGAGCTGGCCATCCCACATCCGGCCCTGAGCGATGAGCTCTCGATCGTAGTCCTCGAAACCCGCGCCGGCCGCGCGCGTACAGATGCCTGGAGGCAGTTCGGCGAGCGAACCGCTGTCGACAGTGTGCGGGTGCTTGCTACCATTCTCATCCAGTCCGAACAGCTGGGCACCAGTATTTCGAAGACCCTGCGCGTGCACGCGGATTCGCTGCGCGTCAAACGGCGGCAGCAGATTGAAGAGCAGGCTGCCAAGACGACTGTGAAGCTGGTCTTCCCGCTGGTGCTTTGTATCTTTCCGTCACTGTTCGTTGTTTTGCTTGCACCGTCGGTCATCGTCATGATGGACGCATTCAGCACCAACTTCAAGTAATCAGAAAGGAGGCCAACAATCATGACTAATCCGCAGATTATCCAAGTCATCGCAGGTGTATGTTTCCTGGTCGTGCTGTTTTTCCTGATCCAGCGCCGGCGGAAGAAGGTAGAGTAAGCCGGAAAATCGGCCCATCGCCCGGAAGGCAGCTCGAAGGCTCCTTTTGCGCGCACCTTTTTCAATCGCGAACAGAATTGCTGACCTTGATCGGGAGAACCACCGGCGAGTGGTTCTTCCGAAATCTATTTTTCTTTTGGGAAGTACAGTTTTCGCTGCAAGAAATGGATTGTGAAAATTGACCATGCAACCCACAGATCGCGCCTGCCTCTCGCCATGCAAGGTGCAAACTACCACGAGGCTATGACCATGCAAAATGAACGGAGACGATTCTGCGTCTACAACAAGACGCGCGAATGCTTCCTCAGTCTCGGGGTCACGGTCGCGGATACGACGCTCTCGCGCCTGCGCGGGCTGATTGGACGTTTTCACCTCAAGTCGGACGAGGGAATCTGGGTCGTTCCTTCCAGTGGTGTGCATACCCTGGGGGTCATGGTCCCGCTGGATTTGATTTATCTCGATAAGTCGCATCGTGTCATTCACCAGGTGGAGCACTTTCCCACCTTCCGCATCGCACCCATCCGGGCAGACGCAGATAGCGTACTGGAGCTGCCGACGCACACCCTCTACTCATCGCAGACGCACGTTGGAGACCAGTTGCTGATCTGCCCGGCCCGAGAGATGGAGAAGCACTTCAGCTTTACTTCCAAGATCGACGAAACCAGCGTGATGGCGGTGGAGGCATGATCGATGAGCTTCGGTAAAGCCGTAATCGAATGGTTGTGGCCCTCGGAACGCCGGCAGGCGACCCGCTTTGCCGCGCTTCCGCTGCTCGCCTATTTCTGGGATGGAGGCGAACCCAGGTCATGGCAGGTCCGCGATGTAAGTCCGCATGGGATGTACCTGTTGACCGAGCAGCGCTGGTACCGGAACACCCTGGTCACCGTCACTCTCACCCGGACCGACCTGGATGAGTCAAACCCGAAACGTTCCATCCAGGTCGTAGCCCGGGTTGTTCACGCCGGGGCCGACGGTGTTGGCGTCAACTTCGTCTGGCCGGAAAAATCCCAGGCTGAGATATCCGCCGTTTCTGACAAGAAGCGGATGAAAAGCTTCCTCCACGGTCTCGACAGGAATACGAATCAACTCACGCTCTGCAGTGCATCGTCCTCCCGTCCGATACTAAAACAGCGTGCAAACGCATTCCGGCGTCTCGCCGGGCAGCGAGGCCAGGCATTAATAGAGTTCGTTCTGACTCTGCCCATAATCCTTCTTCTCCTGCTCAACCTGGTTAACTTCGGGGGATTCTTCTACGCCTGGATCACATTGTCCAACGCCGCCCGCGCCGGAGCCAATTACGCAGTGCTGGGCTTTATCTCGGCGGGCACGCCAAGTACTCCCACCGGGGCCCAGATCAAAACCTTGGTCGCTTCGGATATCGTGTCCCTGCCGAACGCGTCAAGTTTGGTGGTGAACGCATGCACGAAGTTCGGAGCCACCATTAAAACTTTGACTGGAACCTGTTCCGCGGCATCCTTCCCATCGTCTGATCCGGAGCCTACAAGCTTCGCCATCACCAGCGTGGATGCCACCTACACCTACGTCCCCTTTATCCAGGGCTTTACCTTTCCCAGGTTAAACATTTATCTGACCCTTCCGCCGACGACAGTTCGTCAGATCGCGCTCATGAGGTCCTACCAATGAATCCACTTCGCATGGCTTCTATCAGATCGGATCGAGGAGCCACCATGGTGGAGTTCAGTCTCGTCACTGTTCTCCTGGTCATGGTGCTGGTCGGAATTGTGGAAATGAGCCGGATGATTCTGGTCTACACCGCCATCTCCAACGCGGCGCGCGCAGGAGCCAGGTATGCGATTGTTCACGGTGCGGACCGCCCAACCACTGGGGTGAACGCGGTAGACCAGCAGAGTCCCGCGTCGTGCGCCCCAAGCTCTTGTACCCAGATTCAAACCGTCGTTCAGAATTACGCATCCGCAGGGCTCATCAACGGCAACAATGTGACTGTTACAGTAAGCTACCCAAGTTCTAACAACGCAGTCGGATCTCATGTACAGGTAACGGCGAGTTATACCTATGATCCGATGATCGGCTATTTTGCGACCGTGCTGAACAAAACTTTGAGCAGCACCAGCGAGGGCGTAATCGTATTTTGAGGAGATGCGGTATGCGTTCACGTCAAAGAGAAGATAGAGAAGAGGGGCAGGCGATTGTTCTTGTCGTCCTCGCCATGGGAATATTTCTGATTGGCGCGGTAGGCCTCGGATTCGATGGGTCAATCCTGTATGCCCAACTGCGGAAGGCTCAGCTGGCCGCGGACGCTGCGGCCCAGGCCGCAATGCTCAGCGTCTACGATGGCACCAATACAGTAAGCACCAACTCTGCGAAATTCTCCACCGGGGCTTCCTTTACCTGCGCCACAGGCGACGCGCGTACCCCCTGCAAATACGCCGGTCTGGATGGATTTAACACGTCTGCCGATACCATCACCGTAGACTTTCCAACATCCGCTCCTGGCGTCACATTATCCTCGGTGTACCCCACCAATCTTGTTAAGGTCACTGTATCCAGAAGTGTGAGCGCCACTCTCATGCGGCTATTGGGGTCCACCTCAACTACCATCACCGCCACTGCCACAGCAGCCATCGTGGACGTGAACTCTCCGGTACCCATTATCGTCATTCACCCAACCTCGACGAGCAAGCTTTCCTCACCTTTTTCTGTACAGGGGACTCCCAGCATTAAGATCTGCGGCGGCCCAACTCGGAGTATTCAGGTGAACTCGAGTTCCTCCACCGCCGCGAACTCCGGAGGCAGTGCGAGTATCGATCTCTCCAAGGCAGGCCCGAACGATACCAACGGAACCTGCACAACAGGGACCGGAGCGGACTTGGGAGTCTGGGGTGGCCCGTCGTCCCTCTCCGGTGTCTCCTACGGAAGCAGTGGCAAATACGTCAATCCTGCTTCCTGGCTGCAGGATCCTTTGCGGAATGTCAGTCCGCCCTCTATTCCGACAGTGGGCGGAGCCGTTGGCGGCGCTCAGCTCAACGGTTCCCAGACCTCTATCACTGCGGGCAACAGTGTTGCACCGTCCGCTGGTGGTAGCGTCACCTGTCCCTTATCCACCTCGCCGCACGGATGCACCCTGCTGACGCCCGGCTTGTATTCGACCGGTCTCAATCTCACCAACACATACGCAATGTTTATGCCCGGGATTTACTACATGCAGGGGAGCAATGGCTTTCAATGCGCCGCCGGTTGCAGCGCCGTCCTGGTATCGGGTATCACTGACGGAAGTTGTGCCAAATGCTCCGGTACGGGCTGGGATGGAACCCAGCTCAATGGAGGCATGATGGTTTACAACACCGGGACAGGGCAGTTCAATCTCGGTGCGAATGGTTCGGCATCGCTCATTGGTTCACCCGCGACCTCCGCATATAAGGGCATTCTCTTATTTGAAGACCGTACAGCAGCAGCCAACAACGTGGACCAATCCCCGCATAACCAGCACACCTTGGGCGGCGGCGGCGATCTCACGCTGGTCGGCACCATCTATCTCACCAACACGCGTGCCACGACTCTGGCGACCGCCACGAGGTACCAGGAGTTGGACCTCCAGGGAAATTCAGGCAATGCCACCAAAATCGACGGGGAAATCATCGTAGATGCCCTGCAATTGGGTGGTACAGGCGGAATCACGATGAGCCTCAACTCGAACGCCAGCTACATCGTCAGCGAAGTCGCTCTAGTGCAGTGATCCGTCTGTCCTAATCGCGCCCCGGCAGAGCGGGCGAGTGGGGTCCTCATTCACTCGGTTCGAGGAAGCGCCCCCTTGACACGGCCGATACAATTAAACAAAGCACCAAACCGAGCCGTCCTGCGCCGTTTCCAATCCTGGTTCCAGGATTGGAAATCCCGCAGGACCTCCGCCAAAGACCCCCAGCAGGGCTGCCATGATCGGATCTTTGCCAACCAAGCGCATTCCCGTCAGCGGTCCACCGCGGCAACGCCCCTGTTGTCAAGAAGGTGACTCCCCCTCCCCAAACCGTTTCGAATCAGCAAAACCGGGATGCATACCGGGGGGTGGGTCACTCCACCTCTTCCGGGATAATCAATAGCACTTCCACCTGAGCGAGCTGCCCATTCTGCCGCGCGGGCCGGAACTGCCACTGCTGCAGCGCATTCAGCACAAATTTGGTCGGTCCAAATTGCGTCGGGAAGACCACGTTCAGGTGCTCGAACTTGCCGGAAAGGTTCACGAACCCATGCACCATCACCGCATCCGCCGTGTAGTCGGCCGGATCCAGGTGAGGCTGAACCATGTCGAACGGCCACGGCGCCTCCGGCCGCATCGCGTTGCTGAGGGAAGCTGCAGCATTGGCCGGCAGCGAGTACTGAAGGATCCACGCCTTTCCTTTGCCGAGGTGGAGATACACGGTGTACACCAGCCGCCCAGCCCAGATCGTCACCGTCTCCGGGTACTGTTCGGCAAGCGTTGAACCGACAACAACCACTCCAAACTGGCCGTCCTTCGGAACGTGCGCTGTCGTTGTGGTGCGGCCGACGCCATCGTCGCTCCCGGTGTCCGACCCTGTGACCGCAGGGCCAGCGACCGACGCAGTCTGCGGTCCGGGCCGCGAACTTGTAGCCGGTTGATTGGCCGCTCCCGTCGTGCCCTGTGCCGTTCCCGGAGCGGATTGTTGGCCGGTTCCGTGACCCACGGGACTCTTGCTCTCAGTCGCGGTTGTCCCGCTGCCGAGTGAGCCCACGTCCATCGGCCGCGCGGGCATATTCGCCAGCGGAACCGGCGTAGCGTTCTCCTTCGCGCGTAGATCGGAGATCGAGACGATCTGAGCGGAGTTCGCCGGCTGTGCCTTAGCCGAAGAAGTCTCTGGAACGCTGGGCGGGGCGGCCGGGCCGCGAACCACGATCGGAGTGGTCGTGCTGGCCTGCAGCGCTGAGAGCATGCTGGTTGTGCTGCTCGAACTCATTCGAATGTTCGCTGGATGCAGCTCGCGATTGGGCGGCTCCAAGGTAGGCCGGAGCTTCGCGACGATGGAAGGCTTGAGTGCCGCGGGCGTGATCACCTTGACTGGTTCAGGCGGGGGAGTCCACCGGATTGCCAGCGGGACCGGCGCAGGCTGCTGCAGAAGAAGATCCTTCGGCGCATCGGGTTGGATCAGGATCTGATTCCGCGGTGCGAGCTGGTTCAGCCGCTCCGGCAAGGAGGGCATTGCGGCCGCCATCTGACCGGCAGCAGCAGAAGGTGGCGCAGCCGGCGCCGGCGCAGTATGTTCGGACCTCGCCAGGGCAGGCCGCATTGGTGGCGGCGACTCCAGCGGGGGCGCCTGCAGGATCCGAACCGTGTAGCGATGCGGCGGGGCAAGCGCAAGCCGGGGCGAGTTTCGCAGACCTAGATAAAGCCAGGTGCAAAGAGCGGTATGGACGAACAGCGAAACCAGCGCAGAGGATGAGCCTCGACGCTGGGGTGGGGGAGAGCGAAACAAACCGAGAATCAGCGGAGCACTCATGATGCAAGCCTGAGCTCGTGAGGATTTACATGCGCCGGACAAGTTTCAAGAAGCAATTCAAACGCCATCTCCGCTGGCACCCAACTCTCTGGAAAACCGAACGTAAGTCGCAAAATCGTGTCTACGCGATGACACAGGTTTCGGCAGGGGTAAACATTCGTTCACACCTGGTTGACGGAAAAGGTTCTAACTGGTTGATTCTGCGCGAAAACGGGGTACTATCTTTGGCAGAGTAATTGCGGACGCGTGACATAGAGGCAGAACTGGCTGGACAGCCAATTCGACGGGTTTTTGATGAACAAGAGAGTGCAATTAATCCTTTTCAGCGCATTCGTGATCGCCGCCTTGTGCAGCTATGTTGTCTACCGGGTCGTCGGAAACCGGATTGCGGTAGCGCATAAACAGACAACTACCGTAGTGGTGGCAGCTAAGGATGTGAAGCTGGGCAGTGTGCTGAAAGACGAGGACGTTGGCACCGCGGAGCTCGCCGGGCCTCCTCCCAAGGGTGCGATCCTGAATCGTCAAGACGCCGTCGGTCGCGGAGTCATATCCGACCTGTACCAAGGCGAGCCCATTCTGCAGGGCCGACTTGCGGCGGCGGGCGCCGGCGGTGGCCTTGCTGCCACGATTCGTCCGGGCATGCGGGCCTGCGCAATCAAGGTGGATGAGGTCGTAGGCGTAGCAGGTTTCGTCACTCCGGGAATGCATGTGGATGTGCTGATCTCCGGAAATCCCCCATCGGCAACCTCAACTCTGGATGGTCCGAGGGTTCGCACGCTGCTGCAGAATATCGAAGTGCTCTCCGCAGGAGAAGATATCCAGCGCGACAACGACGGCAAACCGCAGCAAGTCCAGGTGGTCAACCTGCTGGTTACGCCGGAGCAGGCCGAAGCCTTGAGCCTTGCCAGCAATCAGACGAAGGTACAACTGGTGCTGCGCAATCCTTTGGATACAGCGATCGCACAGCCCCCTGGGACGGCGGTTTCGGCTCTTTTCCAGCAGAAGGATATGCCGGTTCCGGTGAGCAGGCCGGTGCGGACAGCCCCTCCGGCTGCAAAGGCCACGCCTGCGCAGAAGGTTTTCCTGGTCCAGGTGTTTAACGGCTCAAAGCGGAGCGATCAGAAGTTCGTAGACGGTGAGGAGAAACAGTGAACGGTAAGCTCGGAACTCTGATCGTCTGTTGTTCCATTTCTACTGGGGTTTTCTCAACCAGTTCCATCACGGCCCAGCAAGCGCCAGCCCAGTCGCAGCCGGTCGCCTCCACCGGCCAGGACTCGGCGAACGATCTGGTTGTTGGGCAAGGGAAGTCTGTTCTGGTGGATTGCTCGCTTCCCATTGAACGCATTGCTGTTGGGTCAGGTGATATTGCCGAAGCCACTGCCGTCAGTCCCACGGAAGTCATGGTCAACGGAAAAGCGTCCGGTGAAACCAGCCTGATCATCTGGCAAAGAGGGGGAGCCCGGCAGTTTTTCAACATCCGCGTCCGCTCAGTCAACACGGCAACCGAGGACAAACTGGATTCGGTGCGCCGCGAACTGCGGACCGAGTTTCCCGGCCAGACCTTCCGACTCAGCTCGGAGAACGGGCAAGTATTTCTGCGCGGTACCGTAAAGGACCTGAGCGCGTCCGAACGTGCGGTCCAGATCGCATCTTCTGCAGGCAAGGTCGTCAATCTACTTTACGTTGATGTTCCGGCTCCCGACCCTCAAATTCTCCTCAAGGTACGATTCGCGAGTCTGGACCGCACCCGTTCCAATCAGCTTGGGATTAATGTATTCAGCCTGGGCGCGGGGAACAGCATCGGGTCGGTCAGCACGCAACAGTTTTCGCCACCAGTCATTAGTGGTGGCGGCGTTGGCTCCAGCAGCGGCACCAATGGCGCGGCTACCGCAACTTTATCGAACCTTCTGAACCTCTTCATCTTTCGACCAGACATCAATTTGGGGGCCACTCTTCAGGCTCTTGAAACGAAGGGCGTTCTGGAGGTACTCGCCGAGCCCAATATACTCACCTCGAACGGCAAACAAGGCACGCTGCTTGCGGGAGGACAGTACCCATACCCGGTTGTTCAGGGTGTAGGCAATGGGACCTCGGGGGCGGTCACCATTCAGTTCAAGGAATTTGGAGTTCGATTGAACTTTATTCCTACCATCACGCCGAGAAACACGATCCGGCTTCAAGTGGCTCCGGAGGTCAGTTCGCTCGATTTCGCGAACGGCATTAGCCTTTCCGGATTTACCGTACCCGGCCTAAGTGTGCGGCGCGTGAAGACGGAAGTCGAACTTTCTGAAGGTCAGAGCTTCGCCATCGGGGGCCTGCTCGATAATCGCGAGAATGAGACTTTCCAGAAGATCCCGTTCATCGGCGATGTACCCATACTCGGCAAGCTCTTCCAGTCGATGAGCCGGACCAAATCGAACACTGAGCTGGTCGTCATTGTGACACCTGAGATCGTTGCGCCGGTAGCGCCAGGCGGCGCGATGCCGGACATCAAGTACCCCAAGAGCTTTCTCCCTTCAGCTTCGGGCATTCCTATGTCCAATCCGGAGACACAGGCCGGAGCGAAGCCTGCGCCTGCATCCATGCCAGTCGAGAAGCTGATGCAGAGCATGCAGCCGGAGACGCCGCTCGTGATTGACGCCGCTGGTTTCGGGACTGGTGGTTCCACGGGAACCTCCTCGGGAACCTCCGCTCAGCCGACACAGTAGCCGTTCACGGACGGTGGGAAAGGGACGTTGTGGTCCAAAGCGCGAAGTCCCGCTTCAGCGTTCGTGTTCTCCTTGAACTGGCCTGCGTGCTGATTTGCACGCTGTTGTTCCTGTTCACCGGCATGAGCCTATTGGCGGTGGCATTTCACGGTCATCAGCCAGGAACGCGCGACTACATCGAGTATTGGGCCTCGGGGCAGCAGCTCGTACATCACCGCAATCCTTACGATGCAGCGGCTGTGCTGCAACTGGAGCGGGCGCATGGCCTTTCAGATCACATTCTTCCGCTGGTCATGGGCAATCCGCCTCCCGCGTTGCTGCTCACCTTGCCGCTGGGATTTCTGAGCGCCAGAGTGGGAGAGATTCTCTGGATGCTGATGCTGCTCGTGGCTTTTGTGGCCTCGGTAAGCATGATTGTCGACAGCTTTGCACCGGATAGTCGGTGGCTGAAGCTGCTGGGCTACTCCTTCGCGCCGGCGCTCGTCTGCGTGGAAGTTGGGCAGATGTCGTTGCTGGTCTTGCTGGGGCTGGCAATTTTCCTGCGATTGCATAAGAAATATCCGATGGGCGCCGGCGCCGCGCTTTGGCTGTGCCTGTTGAAGCCTCAGCTGTTCCTGCCGTTCGGGTTGGTTCTGTGCGCCTGGATCTGGACGAGCCGCCAGTACCGGGTGCTCGCGGGCGCAGCAATTTCCTTGGCTCTAAGCGCCGCTGTCATTTGGTTTATCGACCCGCTTTGCTGGAGCCAGTATCGAGGAATGATGCGGCTGATGCGGTATGACCGGGTGGCCATCCCCTGCCTGACCGTAGCGCTCCGCGATAGCGTACCGGGCGTTCCGCTTCTGCAGTACCTGCCGGCGCTCCTTGCATGTGTATGGGCGATCGCCTACTTCTGGAAGCGGCGGCACCGCTGGGATTGGATGGAGCATGGATCTGCTCTCATTCTGGTCTCTTTGTTGGTCGCCCCATATACGTGGTTTGTCGACCAATGCGTGGCTCTGCCGGCGCTTCTGCGAGGAGCAGCAATCGTCCGCTCACGGAGGATGATCGCGACTCTCGCTCTTGCGAGTGCCCTCATTGAGTTTGCCAGCGTACTGAAATATGACCTGATGCACTCAATGTTCTATTTCTGGACAACTCCGTTTTACTTGGCGTGGTTTCTGGTTGCCGTCAGTCAACATGCGAAATCGGAGAGTAGACAATCTGACTCGGGCCTCTCGAGTCCCCAGTATAGTCAAGCCGAAGTGGAAGCCTGAAGCAATGGCCCTGCAACGGCTGGCTCCTGAGGGAACCACAAGTGTAGCCGTCAAGGCGATGGATCTTATCGTCGTCACTGTGTGCACCCTCGCCTTCGCTTTGAATGTGGGGGCCATTCTGACCACCCTGCTCACCGCGCGATTCGCAGGACAGCGCGACTTCATCACTTACTGGTGCTCGGCCGTGCAATTAGTCCACCATGGAAACCCTTACGGCGCTGGATCCATATGGCAACTGGAGCGCGCTGCAGGATTCTCTCTGGCCTCCCAGCCTCTCATCATGCGGAATGCGCCTTATGCACTCCTTGCCGTCTACCCGCTGGGGTTCTTTACGCTGCGCATTGCCTCGCTGATCTGGACGGCAGCCATGATTTTCTCAGCGTGGGCGGCGGTGCGAGGTATCGCGCAAGTCTATGGAGGGATTGGACACCGTGCCAATCTGCTCGTGATTGCCTTTGCGCCTCTTCTTTCTTGTCTCATTTCAGGGCAGAGTGCTTTATTTCCGCTGCTTGGAGTGATCCTGTTTCTCCGTTTTGTAAACACACGCCGATGGCTGGCCGGTGCGTCACTCTGGCTTTGTGCACTTAAGCCGCAGGATTTCGTGCCTTTCGGTGTTGTGCTTCTATCATGGAGTCTTTGGCGGCGTAACTGGCAGCTTTTGCTGGGAGTCACCCTCTCTTTTTCGATTAGCATCGGCGTCGTGTGGCTGCTTGATCCTTCGGCCTGGCGGGAGTACTTCGCCATGATGTCTGCCGCCAACGTTCTGGATCAGTTCGTCCCATGCCTCAGTACGCTGCTGCGCGTTGCGATCCGACCTCAGGCCGCATGGCTGCAGTGGGTGCCCATGGTTGCGGGTTGCATCTGGGGATTGTGGTACCTGCGGCGCAGCAGCGATTGGGACTGGGTTACCCGCACACCGCTTCTGATCTTGATCTCCGTCTGGACAGCGCCCTACTCCTGGTACATGGACCAGGCCATTCTGCTGGTAGCGCTTCTTCCAGTGCTGTATCGCCCTGTGGCCCGGCCATTGGTGTGGTGCTTTGTGCTTCTCAGCGCGGTGGTGGAATGGGCCAATCTATTCGGAGTGCCGCTGGGGAACAAAGCGCTCTATCCGCTCACCGCAACGGCTTGGCTTGGTTGGTACCTTTGGGCGACCTGGAACCCGCCCTCGACTCCCAGAACAGAGGGATCATCTCCTGTCCTCTCCCGAGTTACCGCCGTGCTTCCATCTTCGGAAACCACGGTAATCTATTGAATCTGCACGGGCTAAGGCATACTTGGGGTCTTGCCTGGAACCTGTAAACGCCGCATCACTCCAAAAGATCCGCTGTAAACAGCCGGTGACGCACAGGTTAAACAGTGGCGAATGGATCTCTTTCATTTTCAATGCGTTCCCGAATACCACGAAAGTGGCATTCCGGTTGCAATTAGGAAGTGCATCAGCCTCGGCTGCAAAAAAAGAATATATAGGAGACCAAAACCATGAAGGATCAACTTCTGCTTCTGTCTGTCAAGCTCCAGAACTTCATCAACCGCGAAGAGGGCCAGGATCTGATCGAGTATGCACTGGTGGTGGCACTGATTGCGTTTGCTGCGATAGCGGGCATGGGCACTCTTGCCAAAGACATCAATAACGCATTCTTGGGCATTGGCACTACCCTTCAGTCGAGCATTTAAGAATGTCTTTCAAACCCTGAGACACAGGGAGAACTTCTACTATAGAACTTGTTCCTGTGTCTCAGAGTTTTAGCTCGCCCGGCCTCCCGACGCTCTCAACGCGCTGGGTCTGCAGGCTGGCCGCACATGCAAACATCCTGTTACACTCATGTTGAGTTCATCGCTGACTGCATTCGGCGTCACTCCTTCGCTGCTCTTCGGTATTGATCTCGGGTCCACATGGGCGGCGTGCACAACTGGTTGGGGGCTGTAGCTCAGTTGGGAGAGCGCCTCGTTCGCAACGAGGAGGTCAGCGGTTCGATCCCGCTCAGCTCCACCAAGCCGACTCTTTTCGTGACAATACAGTTATGCAGCTAGCGTTGCTTGCAGGCTAGGGCAGCGTATTTTGGCTGAAACTTGCTTTGATTCAGTGGGTTAGAGCCGGGATATGCCTGTAAAGTATTCAAAGAACATGGGTTGCCGGCAAAATAGCCGGAATCAATTAGTTAGATCAAACAGCAAAATGCCCCGGAAGGTTCCGAGGCATTTTTCCGCTCTAATTCCATTATATCGGGTTGATAGAAACTCCTGTCACATCAAAATGTTTTGCAGAAGTTGCTCTACTGCAGCGGATTGCGGCGTTTCCCACAGTTCCAGGGGCTTGACAGCATTTACCAAGGCACACTGTGCTCCAGCGGCTCTGGCCTTGGGCTCCGGAGCCTACGGAATCACAGATTACTCAGCGAAGACGAAGCGAGGTCGAAACATCGGGGAGAGAGGCGGCCCTCGGCGCAATTCGAGGCGTCCGGCTTAGCTGGCGGAGCGCGCGCATCCCATGGCAAATGCCACTATAATGTGAGCAGATTGCGCGGAGGTGGGTGATGCCCAAAGCTGCAGTATCCCTCGGACTCGGTCCGCGTGCTCCCAAGCGGCGCGAATCGGCTGTGCTCTACGACCGCATTCAATTGAAACTGGGCGCGCCGGATCTGCAGTCGGACCAAGACCTGGAACGTCTGGTGGAGCGGCGCTTGCCGGTTAGTTCTCTCGAGGCCTTGACCAGTCACGGTCTCAGCGATGACGAGATCTACAAGTATGTGGTTCCCCGGCGCACTCTGGTCCACCGCCGTTCCAAACGCGAACCCCTGACCCATGACGAATCGGACCGGGCGGTGCGCATTGCGAGGATCACGTCGCTCGCCGAAGAAATTTTCGGGGACGATGGCAAGGCTGGACGATGGCTGCGCAAACCGAAGGTCCGGTTTGAAGGCCGCACCCCAATGGAGGTGTTGCGGACGGAAGCCGGGGCGAGGCTGGTTGAGGAGATGCTCTTGCAACTGGATTACGGCATCTTCGCGTGAGTCAGCGGATCACGCTGTGGAGGGTGAGCCAATACGCGACACTGGAGGGCAGTGGCGGATTGTATGTCTCCGGACGATGGCATACCAAGGGCCGTCCAGTGGTGTACTGCAGCGAAGACCCGTCGACGGCGTTGCTTGAGACGCTGGTGCATCTGGAGATCGATAGCGAGGATCGGCCGGAGAGCTTTCAGGTTTTGAAGATTGAATCTGCGGGAGAGGTTTCCGTTGAAGAGATCGATCTGAAGAAACTCGGCACTGGCTGGCCGACCAATCTCGCCAGGACGAGAGGCGCCGGAGACGAATGGCTGCAGTCGCAGAGAACTTTACTGCTGCAGGCACCGAGCGTTCTCGTTCCCGAGCGCCGGAATTATCTGATCAATCCAGCGCATCCGGAGATGAAGAAACTGCGGATCAGTGCGCGGTACAAGCACCCGCTGGACCCGCGTCTCCTGCGATAGAAGCCAAGGTGATCAGGCCGGCTTCTACCGCAATTGAGATCGCTATTCGTACGAGACTAAGAGCCTAGAGCTTCTCGAGCTGGACTCCGGCGTCCTTGCCGAACTTGGTGTTTGGGGCGAGGGTCTGTGCTTTCTTCAAGTGCAACTGAGCGTTTTTCTTATCGTTGAGCTTGAGATAAGTCATGCCCAGGTGGTACTGAAGGGAGACCTCGTCGGGTGAGTTGCGCAGCGAGGCCTCAAGCAGGTCCCGGGCGGCTCCGTAGTCTCCTTTTGCGTAGTAGACCCAGGCGAGAGTATCGGCGGTCTGTGCCGAATCCGGCATGCCGCGGCGGGCGGCCTGCGCGAGCGTGAGGGCAACGTCTGCGTTCTGGCCACTATCGGCCATGATGTAGGCAAGGTTATTGGCTGAGATGGGATCGTTGGGATTGAGCTGCAGCGCTTTTTTGTAGAAGTCCTGCGCTTTGGCGGTGTCGCCCTTAGCTTCCTCAAGAGTGCCAAGAATGCGGGGTCCCAGGGCATCGTTGGGGTGAGTATTGGTCCAGTTCTGCCAAACGTTGACAGCGCCGTCGATGTTGCCAGCAGCGACCTGGGCGCGAGTGTAAACAGAGACGACGTCCGGAATGGAAGGCGCGAGCTGGAGTGCCTTCTGGGAGTTGGCAACTGCGTTCTGAAGATCGCCTGCCTTCAACTGCAGATCCGCGAGCTGGGCATAGAAGATCCCATTCTGGGGCTGCCGGGTGACCTGCTCCTGGACGCGGGCGATTGCCTTGGCAGGCTGCTTTTGCTGCAGGTAGGAGATGACCAGCAGGGTCATGGCACGGGATGAGCCGGGATCTTTGGCGAGAGCTTTTTCGAGAGCATTCTGGGCGTCTGCGTAGCGGTTTTGAGCGACATAAAGCTGGCCCTGAGCGATGTAGACCGCGGGGTTATCTGGAGACTTCTGGAGGGCGGTGTTGTAGTCCGCGGAGGCTTTGTCGTAAAGCTTGGAGGAAGACTCCGTCATTCCGCGCCAGAGGTATCCCTGGGCAGATTCAGGGTGAGTCTGGATCATGCGATCTGCAGCTGCAGCTAACTGACTCGCATCGTTGTTCCCCATGGCCACCGCGGCCACTCCGTTTTCGGCATCGAGATTGCCGGGGGCAAGTTTGACGGCCTGGGAGAAGGCGGTCTCCGCAGTGCTGAGATCATTTTTCAGCAGCGCGACGCGGCCGAGCAAGACCTCGGAGGAGACGTTGTTGGGATTGTCCTTCACTGCCTTCTTGAGCAGAGTCAGAGCGTCGTCGATTTTTCCAGTGCCAACCAGCAGCATGGCATTAAGGCTTTGCACTTCCGTATTACCGGCATCCATCTTGGTGAGGTCCGCGATGACGGGCTGCGCGCCGGAAAAATCCTTTCTGTCGAGCAGAATGCGGGCATAGACGACCTTGATCGGAATGCTCTTGGGGTACTTGGAGCTGAGCTCTGCGAAGGTGGACCTTGCGCGATCGAGCTGGCCTGTCCTGGCGTAGAACTCAAGCAGCATGGAGGATGCCGCCTGCTGATCCGGATTAGCATTCAGCCCATCCTGTAGGACCTGTTCGGCCTTGCCATTGTCGCCGGATCGGACGTACAGCGTGGCGAGAGCGCCCCGGGCTTGAGCATTGTCCGGCGCACCCGCAACGGCCGCCTGAAACTGCTGGAGCGCGCCCTGCGTGTTGCCCTTGCGGATGTAGAGCTGACCCAGGAGCATGTGAGGTGTGGCATTCTTCGGGTCCAGTGTGGCGGCTTTATTAAGCTCCTGCTCGGCGTCGGGCTCGTCGGAGCTGCTGGCGCGAAGCATGGCGAGAGCGCTGTGAAAGCCGGAGCGGTTGGGATCGAGCGAGATGGCCTTCTCGATATTTGTCGTGGCGCCCTGTTTGTCTCCGCGAGACTGGGCTATGGCAGCCAGCAGCGCATATGCATCTGCATTGTTTGGATTGATCGCGAGCACGGCCTTGGCCTGCTCCTCGGCTCGGTCAGAGGGCGCACCTCCGGCGAGCAGAAGATTGCCTGCCGTAATGCGCGCTTCCTGATTTCGAGGATCGAGTTGGATCGTGCGCATCAGCTCGCCGTAGGCGAGATTGCCGTTGCTGAGCTTGAGGTAGGTCTTTGCCAGTTCAAAGTGAGCGGGTGCGTAATTCTTGTCTACCTTCAGCGCGTTGGAAAACTGGATTGCAGCCTCTTTGTACTTCCCGCTCTCCTCATAACGCTTTCCGCTTTCAAGGTACTTTTGCTTGCGGACATTGGGATCGCGGCGGCAGGCAGTGGCGAACGGCAAGGCAACACTCAGGAGCGAGGCAGTAATGATCTGACGGCTATAACGTGAGCTGAACATCAAGGTCTTCCTCATCTTTTATCTGTGGATATTTGCAGGCCTTTGTCGGGAGCCGATGGCAGGGAGGCGAGATCAGTTGGGCACATAGGCCGGCAGCAGCGGTGTAATCTGGCGTGCGAATTCGATAGCGCGATCGCGTGCCTGCTCGCGCTCTTCTCCGGGTTCGACGGCAGTGATGATGCGCACAAGCGCTGCATCGGTTCGGCCGAGTTCAATGGAATCGGCCAAAGTATAAATTTTTGCCTTATAGTCGTTGGCGATGCTGCGGCCATGCATCTGGTACCAGTAGAGGACCTGCTGGGTGCTCTTGCCATCGGTGATGAGATAGTCGCCGACGCGGTATGTCTTGCCGGTGCGGTCGGTGAACTGGGATTGACCGGAGGAGAGAAAACTCCACCCGGCTCCGGGAAGGCAGTTTTGCGGGGAGTGGATCGACTGGCCTGTGCGCTGGGTGGGGAAGTATCCGATAAAGAGACTGATGGCCGGTATTCTGGGCGCACCCGGCTGGCCCTGGTACATGCGATAGAGGAAGTCACCCTTGCCGAGGACATCCAGGGTTTCCTGATTGAGCGGGATCTCGGTTGCGATGCGGCTATCGAGGCTGTTGGGCAGCTCACTGAGCGGACGGCTATAGGGGATGCGATCGACATCTCCACGGACATGGAGCACGAACGCCGAGAAAGTCATGAGCAGGACGATAGCCCAGAAACGTGGCGACCTCATGCGTTCCGCCTTCTGACGCGGCTCAGGACCTGCATCGTGAGGTGGACCAGATAGAGGAAAACCAGGGAAACAACGAACATGAGCCAGCCTGAAAACTCATGGAAAAAACCGAGCGCCTTTTGCGGATCCCAGTACTGAACGCAAAGGCCGGTGCCGACGATTCGCGCGACATTCGCGGCGACGGCGATGGGAACTGCGGAAAGGGCGAGCACCACTCGTTTCCAGTTCTCGCGCTCGAGGAAATAGCCGTAGATGGCGGCTACTGTGAAGAGACTCATGAGGGACCGGATGCCACTACAGGCCTCGGCCACTTCCAAAGGCATCGCGGGGAGTTGGATGATGTTGCCATCCTGGAGAACCGGCACGCCAAGGATCTGAAGCGTTTGGCTCGCCAATTCAGAAGCCCGCAGCTGCAAGGGGAAGGTGATCTGGTTGAAGAGCACCGCAGGGATCGGGATAGCAAGCAGGAAGACAAAGAGGACGAACTTGAGTTCGCGGACAAAGGCCCGGCCGAGCAGCGTCCACGTAATGCCGGCGACGAGGAGCACGAACGAGGTGCGTTCCAGGAAGAGATCCGCGCCGAGCACTCCCAGCAGCAGCTCGAATAATCCGAGCGCAACGAGGACGAGCCCGGACCAGGATGGAACGACGGGAAGGGAACGGAGTTTGTGGCGCTTGTCCCAGATTAGAAAGGCTACGAAGAATGGGATCAGGGGTCCGTGAGAGAAGTCGGGCAGATCTCGCCAATCCCGCGCCAGCTTTACGGCGATATGACCATAAAGGTAGAGGAGGAACGCCGCGAGGATTGCAATGGCTGCCCAATCGGAGTTGCGGCGGATTAAGGTCTGCGATCGGTCGCTCTCTGCCTCGAAAGGCGGAGTGGAAGGCGATTCGACCACCGCGCTGCCGTTCCGGTTATAGCCGGTCAGTTCTGCAGTGGGTATGGAGCCCGACGACATGGCGGTCTGATGCATGGAGGTGAGGATACCTGATGCGTTCAGCACCAGGAAACGTCTGATTATCGCATGTGCAACGCAGGGTTAATCCATCTGGGCTACATACTTAAGTGCGGTGAGCGCGCACACTTAAGTGGAATGAACAGGAACTCGTCGAGGGAATAAGGTTTGGACGTAGAGGAGTACGGACGGTGGAAGTCTCAGGGATGGAAATGTCTATACCGAACGAACCGGCGTACGTGCGCAGCTAGGGAGGGTAAAGCAGCCCGGTGTAGAATGCAATAGAATCTAAACGATGCGGGCCCAGGCACAGGGGCCAAGGCCAAACATTTTTTTGGTGACATAAAGCCGGTTTGCAGCCCTTCGCATCCTACTTGGAAGCCACTCTTTTGGCAGAACCTTCAAACAGAAGCTGATATCGGGCTGGCAACGCCTGAATTGCTCCTGTGGGACTTCGGTAATTGAGGTTATGAATCTCATAAATATTGCACTTTCCGTCACTTTGCTGGCAGGGGCGCTGCCCGGTTTTTCCCAGGCAGGTCGACCTGCACTTACGCCTCAGCCACAGCAGGCACCCGCGGATGCCACACCGACGGCTGCATCGCCGGCCAAACCGGCCGGTGCAACTCCTCCGCCAATTGTTGGGTCCGACTACGTAATTGGCCCCGATGACCAGCTGCAGGTGACGGTGTGGGAGAACCAGGCACTCACGGGTCAGGTGCTGGTGCGCCCTGACGGCGATATCTCCATGCCGCTGGTAGGAGATATCCACGCGGCTGGGCTTACACCGACTCAGCTGGGGAACAGCATCGCCGAGAAGGTCAAGAATTATGTAAAGGACCCGGTGGTCAATGTCGCCGTGCTGGCGGTGAACAGCAAACAGGTGATCATGGTGGGCGAAGTGAACCGTGTCGGACCGGTGCAGATTCGTCCGGGTATGACCGTGCTGCAGGCGATTGTCACGGCCGGCGGGCTGACTCCTTTTGCGAATAAGAAGAAGATTTATGTACTTCGTGGCGAGCCGGGCAAGCAACAGATGATCAAGTTCAACTATAAGAGGTCACTCAAGAGCGACGACGTGCTGGTGGAGCCGGGTGATCGGATTGTGGTGCCCTAGTGAGATGTACCCGCCATCCCAGTGCTTTTGCGGCTCGAGCCCTAGGCCGCCTTGCAGTAGGAGTGGGGCTGTTTTTGGCAGGGATTGCGCTGCCCGCTTGCGGGCAGGCGATCCCGACGGCTGAAGCGTCACCGATCTCCACTGGATTTGTGCTGCCGACAACCTCCGGCACGCTCTCCTATTCCTTGACTGCGTCCGAGTCGCTGAGCTGGGGCTTCTACTCGAACAGCGGCCACTCTTCGGCTACGAACGTCAGCGGCAACCTCGGTTACATCTCAAGTGGCAAGCGTAATCCGTTCAGCGCGGTGATTACGGGAGGCCATTCCTTCGGGTTTAACAACCAACCCTCCTATAACTTCGTTGGGCTGGGGCTCTCCCAGGTGGTCTCGTTAGGAAGGTGGAGTTTCACCTTTGCCGATAATGTCAGCTATTTGCCGCAGACTCCAGCTAATGGCTACGCGGGGATTCCAGGGGTGGGCGACCTCAACGTGCTGGGATTGAGCGGCTTTTCCCTGGGGTTCATTCCAACGTCGGTGATTGCTCCTCCGACGCAGGGTATTCTGACCAACTATGCAAACCGAGTCGATAATAGCGTCTCCGGCGCGGTTCAACGCGACTTCACGGGCAAGACGGGAATGCACGTGTCTGGGGCTTATTCGATTTCGCGGTACATGGAACAGACGGGAGATCCCAGGCGGGATGGCCTAGATTCTGATGGAATTTCCGGCTCGGCCGGTATCAACCACATGTACAGCCAGCGGAACATCCTCGGAGGAAACTTCAGCTACGCCAGTTATAGCTTTTCGGAGATCAAGGTGGGTGTGACTGCCCCCACGTTCAATAGCAAGACGGCGACGTTGAACTACACCCACCAGTTCACTCGTAGACTCGAGGGCATAGTTTCCGCGGGGCCCCAGTGGACCACGATTAATATCGGGGGAAATAGAAGTTTCCTGGACGCGTTTGTGAGCGCCAGCGCGACTTATTCCGGTGAGCGCTTCAGTCAGTCGGTTGCATTCGTGCGCTCTACGAATGCGGGATACGGTGTGATTGGCGGAGCGATCAGCAGTTCGGGGAGCTATACAGTGAGCGGCCGGTACCATCGGGTATGGGGAATTTCCGGCAATGCTTCCTTTTCGCGCAGTGACAGTTTACCGATCCGGCTCCTCCCATCCTACAACTTCAACACGGGAGTAGTGGCCGTGCAGGTCTCGCATGCACTCCCGCATAATTTGTCCGCGTTTGGAAGCTATAGTCTCGAGGACCAGACAACCGGCGGATCTGTGCTGAGCGTTTTGAACGCATTCAGCGGCCGGTACCAGAGCGTCGGATTCGGAATCACGTACGCGCCAGCACCGAAGCACGTTGGGGGACGATAGGAGACCTATGCTTGGCCATCGAACATTAACGGTAGACGACTACTTAACAATTCTGAAGCGCCGCTGGTGGATCCTGGCGATACCGGCTGTCCTTTTTGCGGTTGTGGCGATAGGGATCACGTTCTTTCTCACTCCGCAGTACACCTCGCGGACTACCGTGCTGATCAATGAGCAAAAGGTGCCCGATAGCATTGTTAAGCCGGTGGTGACTGAAGACCTGAACAGCCGGCTGGCTTCGATGAATGAGCAGATCACGAGCCGCTCCAGCCTTGAACCGATCATTAAGAAGTACAACCTGTACGACTCGCTACATGGCGACATGGACGCGCGGGTTGCGCAGGCGCGCAAGAACATCGTTATCGATCCGATCGTATCGGAGATTCGGTCCAGCGGCCTTCCCGGTTTCAAGATCAGCTTTACAGCTGGGGATCCGCAGACTGCGCAACAGGTGTGTTCTGAGATTACGTCGCTGTTCACTAACGCGAACATAAAGAGCCGCACCGATCAGGCGCGGAATACCACCAACTTCGTAGAACAGCAGCTTCAGCAGCAGAAAGCCAAGCTGGACGAGCAGGAAGGGAAGCTTGCCGCTTTCCAGCGTCAATATATGGGCATGCGCCCGGAAGACACGGGAAATAACACAAGCATTCTAAGTGCTCTGAATTCACGGCTGGATGCGACTACTCAGCAACTGCAGCAGCTGCAGCAGGGTAAGAGTCTGCAGGAATCGATGCTGCAACAACAGTTGCAGACCCTGGCAGCGGTGCCCGCGGGAAGCTCGGCACAGGGTCCGGATGGGCTCGAAAAGCGGCTCGAGGCTCTCCAGGCCCAAGAAAGCGACTTGAGCATGCACTACACGGACGAGTACCCGGCGCTCAAGCGCGTGCGAAGCCAGATTGCGGACTTACAGAAACAAATGGCTAAGGCGGCTAGCACGCCTCCTCCTCCTGTGAACACCACCACTACTACGCCGCGAGTCGAGCCGGCCAGTGTCCACCAACTCAGGACGCAGATTCGCGTGATCGACGATCAAATTGCGAACTTGCATAAGGAGCAGGCACAGATCGAGTCACAGATCCGCTCGTATCAGGGCAGGATTGAAGCAAGTCCGCAGGTGGCCGAGCAGGAGAAGGAGCTCACCCGGGATTATCAGACGACTCTAGATGAGTACAACAGGCTGAAGACAAGCCTGAACGCCACAACCATGGCTACCGATCTCGAACTGCGGCAGCAGGGAGAAACCTTTGACGTGCTGGATCCGGCGAATCTGCCGGAATCTCCAACTTGGCCAAACCATGCGATGTTCGGCGGCGGGGGATTTGCTGGCGGGCTGCTGCTTGGAGTGTTGATCATCGCATTGCTGGAATACAAGGATACCGCGCTGCGTTCGGAGCGCGATATCTGGGCGTTCACGCAGCTGCCCACGCTTGCCGTCATTGCCTGGGCCGACGATGCGGGGCGCTCCGGAGGACGTTCGCGCCTGGGGCGGTGGTTTCGTAGGAAATCGGCTAAAGAGCAGCTTGCGGATGCGCCAGGATAGCCATGTACAAGAGCTTTTTCAACCTTAAGAGCAATCCGTTTGCCAGCAGCCCGGACCCCCGGTTCCTGTACATGATGCCGCATACTCGCGAGGCGCTCGCCACGCTCGAGTATGGAATTTCAGCTCGCAAGGGATTCATCGTGCTGACCGGAGAGGTGGGTACGGGAAAGACGACATTGCTTCGGCGTGCGCTGGCATCTCTCGATCAGGCGCGCGTATTCAGCTCGTTTGTCTTCAACCCGAGGCTGGATGTTCTGGACTTCCTTGAGTTCATCCTGTCGGACTTCGGGATCACTCCGCAGAATCGGACCAAATCGGGCATGCTGATCCAGCTGAACCGCTGGCTGGTGGAGCGGTTCCGGCGTGACGAGACTTGCGTGATCATCGTCGACGAGGCGCAGAACCTGGAGTGGGAGCTGATGGAGGAGATCCGCCTGCTGACTAATTTGGAGACCTCGTCCGAGAAGCTGGTGCAGATCGTTCTCTCCGGTCAACCTGAGCTCGAAGAAAAGCTTCGGGCGCCGGAGGTCCGGCAGCTTCGCCAGCGGATCGCGCTGTGGGCGCGGACGCATGCGATCACAGCGGAGCAGACGGCCAATTACATTTCACAGCGGCTTCTGGTTGCGGGCACTTCGGATCGGATTTTTTCCGAGGAAGCGGTGCAGGCGATCCACCGCGCCAGCCGTGGCATTCCGAGAATTATCAATTTGATCTGCGAGCATGCGTTGATTCTGGCGTATGTAGAGCAGCTGCACCAGGTTCCTGAGGCACTGATACAGGCGGTTGCGGCCGACCTGGATCTGGATCCTCAGCCGTTCATGGTTTCTGCCACACACACCGGCGGTTTCGCCACAAGCTCCACGCTTCCAATGCAGAAGCGCCCAGGGAGGGATGAGGGATGAGCAAAATATACGAAGCTTTACGTCAGGCGGAGCTTGACCGCGCGAAAAACACAGCCACTACCCAATCTGCCCCTGCGCAGAACACTGGACAGGCGGTGTTGGACGAGACTGCGCCTGAGCCGGTGTTTACGCGTGAAGTGCGTTCGCTTGAGCCTCTTGGCCCTTCTCTGCGCGAAGTGACGGAACGCACGGTGGGCGGTGCACTCGCGGACTTGGCAACTCCGGAGCGGCCCTCATTTCCCTCGGATAACGGCGTGCGCTCCTCTGAGCGGGTTGTCGATCCCTTTTCAACGGAGCTGGTCGAGAACCAGCAGCACGTTTGGCAGCCGAAGCTCGATCTGCTGCCAGCGTTGGAAGAGCGAGGCAGCGCGGTGGAACAGTTCCGCAGCCTGCGTTCAAGGATGCAGGAGTTCCGCGATCTAAATCAGCTGAAGTCCATCCTCGTGTCGAGCGGACTCCCTCAGGAGGGGAAGAGCTTTGTTGCTGCGAACCTGGCGATTTCGTTTGCGAGGCATAAGGCGGCGCGAGTGCTGTTGATTGACGGAGATATGCGGCGGGCGACACTGCACAAATTGCTCGGAGCACCGCAGGGACCCGGGTTGACCGATTACCTCTCCGGCGGCGCGAGTGTGCGCCAAGTCATTCAGCGGCCGAAGTCCGACGGAGCAGGGCTGCCTGCCGGGCTGGCATCGCTCGCTTTCATTGCGTCCGGCACGGAGCACGATAAGGCTGCAGATCTCTCGGGCAGCAAGCGTTTTTCCGAACTGCTGGCGAGTGTTTCTCCCTACTTCGACTGGATCGTAGTGGACTCTTCTCCAGTGAATCTGGTTTCCGACGGAGTTAACCTGGCGCGAAGCTGCGACGGAGTTCTGCTGGTCGCCCGTGGTGGCGTGACGAAGTACGAAGTTGCGCAGCGTGCGGTTGCAGAATTAAAGGCCTCCAAGGTTCTTGGCGTGGTTCTGAATGCTGTGAAAGATCCGCCGCTTGCGGGCGGCTACTACGGCTACGACGGCTACGATAGTGTTGAACAGTAATCGGGGCCACGGCTAAATGATTCGGCTTTTGAACGTGTATTACCCCACGCGGACGGTTCTTCTGCTGCTCTGCGAGGCTGCAGTTGTCGCGGGATCTTTTCTTTTCGCGACCTGGATCGTTCTCCGGCAAGACACCTTTCTAGCGCTGCAATACGAACATGGATTGATCAAGATCGCCGGGCTGACTGTAATCAGTCTGATGCTCTCTTATTATTTCGATCTGTACGAGCCGAGCATCGTCTCCGGCCGCTTGCAGATCTACTTCCGCATCCTGCTGGTTCTGGGGTTTGACTGCTTCATCCTGGCGGCATTTCTGCTAATCGATCCGGATGTTGCGATCGCTCCCTATGTGTATGTGCTGGGTTTTACCTTTCTTGCTCCGGCGATGCTTCTGATGCGGCGGATCTATGAATGGGTCGCCGGACAGAAGGTATTCCGGGAACGCATTTACGTGCTCGGCGCCGGGGACTATGCGCGCTCCATCGTGAACGCAATTCAGTCCCGTCCCGACCTGGGTATGGAGGTTGTGGACTGGAGAGACGTGCAGCAACTGGATCCGGCGGAACGCAAGAATCTGTGGATTCAGGAGCTGGAGAAAATTGGAAGCCGGGGCCCGATGGTGCACCGCATCATTGTGGCGATGGAATCGAAGCGAGGCGAGCTTCCGGTGCAGGAGTTGCTGTCGTTGCGTTTCCGTGGAATCACAGTTGAGGATGACGGCACGCTGCGGGAACGGCTTTACGGGAAGATTCAGCTGGAAGGATTGCGTCCCTCAAATTTCCTTTATAGCGAGGGCTTCCGAATCAAACCATCGCAGCAGGTGATCCGGCAGCTGGTTTCGATTGCCGTTGCCGCGATTGGTCTGCTGTTGTTTCTTCCTTTCTTTCCCTTCGTTGTGCTCGCGGTGAAGCTCTCATCACGCGGGCCCATTTTCTTCAAGCAGACGCGCGTTGGCATGGGTGGCAAGAACTTCGAAGTGATCAAGTTTCGGACCATGTTTACCGATGCCGAAGCCGGCGGTGCGAAGTGGGCTACCAAGAACGACCCGCGCGTCACCAAAGTGGGCATGTTTCTGCGCAAGACGCGGATCGACGAGATACCACAGCTCTGGAACGTACTTCGAGGAGATATGGGATTCGTGGGGCCACGTCCGGAGCGGCCGGAGTTTGTTGCCTGGTTGAGCCAGGAACTACCGTATTACTATCTGCGGACGCTGATTCGCCCGGGGCTCACGGGCTGGGCCCAAGTGCGTTACGGGTATGGCGCGACCCTGGCGGAGACTAAAGAAAAGCTGGAATACGACCTCTACTACATCAAACACATGTCTTTGGGCCTGGATCTCTTGATCATGTTCGAGACCATTAAGACTATCCTCCGCCGCCGCGGCGCACAGTAGCACGCTACTGAATGAGGTTCGTCTGTTCACTGCCCGGACGCAGTGCGGTTCGTTGCGTTTTGGTGCGCGGAATGGCGCCGGGAAGCGGCAGTCCGTCACCACCCACCTCGTTGAGCTTGTAGAGCAGCGACCGATAGCTGATCTTCAGCCACTTCGCCGTCTTCTGTCGATTCCAGTTGTTCGCCTTCAGCACCTTCAGAATGATCTGACGTTCCAGCTCGTGAGTGGCCTTCTTGGTGATGACCTTGAGTGAGACGGGTTGGGTCAGATCGACCTCCGCCAGTTCGGTGCCGCCTGGTTTGCGCTCTTCTACCAGTTCGCCAACCAGCGTTTCTTCATTGCCGATCAGCACAAACGTGCGAATCATATTGTCGAGCTGACGGATGTTGCCCGGCCAGTCGAAGCGCTGCATCAGCCGAATTGCATTGCGCGAGAGAGGGGCCGGAGTGACCTGGAACATTCGCCCGTGATATTCGAGCAGATAGTCGACGAGCTCAGGGATGTCTTCCGATCTCTGTCGGAGCGGCGGCAGCTGGATCGTGACGGCATTGATGCGGTAGAGAAAGTCGAGCCGGAAGCTCCCCTCCGCAACCTGCTCGCGGAGGTCTCGATTCGCAACCGACAGCACGCGGGTCTGAATGGTTCGGGTGTCATGTCCGCCGACTCGCATGAAGGAGCCATCCTGCAGCACCTGGAGAAGCTTCGACTGAACGCCCAGGTCGAGGCTGCCGACCTCGTCAAGAAAGAGAGTTCCGCCATGAGCCTGCTCCAGACGGCCACGTTTGGTGGAATGAGCTCCGGTGAAGGCACCCTTCTCGTACCCGAAAAGCTCCGTTTCGATGAGGCCCTGGGGAATGGCGGGGCAGCTTACCTTGACCAAGTCGCCCTGGGTTCTTTCGGAGCTGCCGTGAATCAGGCGAGCACAAAGCTCCTTGCCGGTTCCGCTTTCCCCCTGGATGAGGACCGGGACATTGGTCTTGGCGACCATTTCAATCTTTCGGCGGATCACCTGCATTTCCGGCGTTGAGCCTAAGACAACTTCCACAGGGGGGAAGTCGGTATCCTTATCGGAAAATCGCACGGTGGGCATGATTTGCTCTCGCTGGGCTGGATCGGATCCCATCCCATTCTACGTATCGGTAACTTAGCTAACGAGTAAGCACGTTGATTACCAAAGAGGCAGCACCTGGGCGGGGATTCTGCGGCAAAGAAACGGCAGGAAACAACTTGTTGCATAATTCATGTACCTTTTTACGCAACCTGAGGTAAACTTTCTGCACAGCAGTAGGAACTTTCTTACCACTTTTCAGCTCTCCGTGGCAGCGAAGCGGCTGCATAAGCGAGCTACGTGCCTCAAAGAGCAGTATTAGCTGAGAACGCGCCGGTTCAGTTGGTCGACCGGTCACACAAAGATGAGGTCCTGGCATGGATCAGGATCAGCTCAACGGAGTCAAGATATGGCGGCTCGAGCTTCAAACTCCCAATCTGACAGTGCTTGCAAACGGCCTTGCCTTTTCGTGTATGAGGCAAATCTCAGGGTCCTGAACTATCTAAGGCGAACGTTTTCCAGTGGGTACGATCTGCATCTGTTTTCCGAGCAGAAGGCCTTTCTGCGGGACCTTGAGAAGATGGAGCGGCCCAGCTTGGTCCTGCTTGCCTGGGATGGGATTGAGCAATCGCTTCCCTTATTCACCTCCCTTCGTGCCTTGCGTGCTGAAGTCCCCGTGCTGGTGCTTGCAACCCGGGCGGAGATGGCTGACTACGAGGTATTCGCGCGGCATGGAGTCAGCGGCGTCGTCCTGAAGCCATTTGTCGACGATGCGCTTGAGGTGGCAATTGCGAAGCATCTGCTCGTGCCCGCTCAGGAAGAAGTTGAGACAAGGGAGATTGCGCTTGAGAATGGCCAATCCTTTGTTCGTTCCAGCAAGCGGATGCGCGAGATTGAGGCGCAGGCGCAGCTGGTAGCGCGCTCGGACATCCCGGTGCTGATTCTGGGCGAGAGCGGGACGGGTAAAGAAGTGATCGCGATGTACACCCATCAGATGTCGCGCCGTGCCGGGCGAATGTTCCTGAAGGTGAATTGTGCAGCGATGCCGGCGGACCTGCTGGAGAGTGAGCTGTTCGGGTACGAACAGGGTGCGTTCACCGGAGCCACCAAGAGCAAACCGGGCAAATTCGAGTTGTGCGATGGTGGGACGATTTTTCTAGATGAAATCGGAGAGATGCCGCCCGGGTTGCAGGCCAAGCTTCTGCATGTGCTGCAGGATGGCTCGTTCTCACGGCTTGGTGGCCGCGGCCCAACGCGTACAGATGTACGGGTGATCGCGGCTACCAACATCAACATGAAAGATGCGATGGCTCGCAAAACCTTCCGTGAGGACCTTTACTACCGGCTGAACGGGCTTTCGCTGCTGTTGCCTCCGTTGCGCGAGCGACTGGATGAGATTCCTGCGATGGCCAATTACTTCATGCGCAAGGGCGCGAAGAAGTATGATCTGACGCCAGTGCCGATCTCTCAGACGCTGCTGGATGCACTCTCGCAGTACAACTGGCCGGGTAACCTGCGTGAGTTGGAGAATGTGATCAACCGGTTCCTGATCCTGCAGGATGAAAAGGCAGTGATCACCGAGCTCTCCCAAGGTGACGCTACAGGGATCTCCAATGAGAAGCTGGTTGGCGGCACTCAAGCTGGGGGCTTGAAGAAGCTGGTAAGGGGATTGAAAGGTGAGGCCGAATCCTCCGTAATTGCGGGTGTACTTGAGGAGACCGGATGGAACAGAAAGGCAGCCGCAAACGACCTGCAGATCAGCTACAAGGCCCTGCTGTACAAGATCAAACAGTACGACTTGAGTCCGAAATCGGCATGACTCCAGGAGAGCCAGCGGAACTGAATGACATGCTGGTCATTCAGTTTGGGGATCGGACGGTGAAGGGCTACACGGACATCGGTCAGTGGCCTTCTGCGCACACCCACGATCTAGGAGACAAGAGGCCGTGGTTCCGGAGGATCGGAGGAAGCGCTCCGGAGGATATTCCTCTGGAAGGCGTGAAGGCGATTTTCTTCGTGAAGTCGTTCGAAGGCAAGTGGCACGACGACCTCCGCTTTCATGACCACCTGCCTGCGCCGGACTGCCTGTGGGTGCGCGTCACGTTCAACGATGGCGAGATAGTCGAAGGTCTGATCGCGAATGACGAGAACTTTGTGATTCGTGCGGGTTTTTACATGGCCCCGATCGATCCTGAAGGCAACAACTGGCTCATCTACGTGCTGAAGAACAAGCTGAAGGAGCTACAGGTGCTTGGATTGAGACAGGCGCCAAAGACCATGCCTGCGATCGCGTTGGAGAAGGCGCCGGCGCCCGAGGAAGTAACGACGCCATAACCGGATTTGTCCTCGAGGGGCTAGGCCTCAACCAACATGCGCCCATAGCGTTTTTCGACGTACTCGTTGAGGATGTCCTGAAACTCCTCCACGATACGATCGCCCTTAAGCGTCGTGAACAGCTTGCCGTCCACATAGACTGGAGCTTTCGGTTCCTCAAACGTTCCCGGAAGCGATATACCAATGTTCGCGTGCTTGGACTCGCCCGGACCGTTGACTACGCAGCCCATGACCGCGAGCTTCAGCTCTTCTACGCCTAGATACTGCTTCTTCCATTCGGGCATTTGTTCCACGAGATATGCCTGAATGCGCTCTGCGAGCTCCTGGAAGTAAGTGGAGGTTGTGCGGCCGCAGCCAGGGCAACTCGTCACCTGCGGCATGAAGCTTCGAATGCCGAGTGACTGAAGAATCTGCTGCGCGCAGCGAACCTCCTCTGCACGATCTCCACCTGGCGTGGGGGTCAGCGAGACGCGAATGGTATCGCCGATTCCAGCGAGAAGCAGCGGGGCGAGTCCCGCGGTGGATGCGACAACTCCCTTCATCCCCATGCCCGCTTCTGTGAGCCCGAGGTGCAGGGCATAGTCGCAACGGCGGGCGAGCTCGGTGTAGACGTCGATCAGATCGCAGACGCCGGAAACCTTTGCGCTGAGGATGATCTGGTCACGGCGGAGGCCGTAGCGTTCGGCGGCGGCGGCGTTATCGAGAGCGGATACCACCATCGCTTCCATCATGACGTCCCGGGCCGGCTGGGGCACCGCCGATTTCGAGTTCTCGTCCATCATTCGCGTCAGAAGCGCCTGATCGAGCGAACCCCAGTTCACGCCGATGCGGACCGGCTTCTGGTGCTTTACGGCTACCTCGACCATCGTGCGGAAGTTGTCATCGTCTTTGCGGCCGATCGAGACGTTCCCGGGATTGATTCGATACTTGTCCAGCGCCTCGGCGGTCGCAGGATATTTTGTGAGCAGGATGTGCCCGTTGTAGTGGAAGTCACCTACGATCGGAGTGCTCCAACCCTTGGAGCGCACGCTCTCGACAATGGCGGGAACGGCTTTGGCGGCCTCTTCTGTGTTCACAGTGATGCGCACCAGCTCGGAGCCGGCGCGAGCAAGCGCCGCAATCTGCTGGACCGTGGATTCCACGTTGGCGGTATCGGTGTTGGTCATCGACTGCACGACAACCGGTGCAACCGGGCCAACTGTTACGGACCCAATCTTGACGGAAACGGCGCGCCGGCGGTGTATCTGGGGCATAAGTTCTCCACTCTCAGTTTACCAGTTACACTAAGTAAAAGGCCCGGTAGCTCAGTTGCATAGAGCGGCGCACTCCTAACGCGAAGGTCGCAGGTTGGACTCCTGCCCGGGCCACCAATCCCCTTGAAAGGCTTTGTCTCGGCGTGCCGCGAACAGAATCGGCTGTAATGAAAAGTGGAGGAGGAGTATCTGGTTCGCCGGGAGCTCCACGAACCTGGTTTCGCAAGGGTTACGGACGCATACTTGGGCCGATTGCGGCATTTGCTGCTTTGATTCCAGCGGGATGCCGGCAGGACATGCACAACCAGCCGAAGTACATTCCGCTTCGCGGGAGCAGCTTCTTCTCAGACGGCCGGTCAGCGCGAAACCAGGTAGAGGGTACGGTCGCCCGATCGCAGGGGGATCTGAATTCTTATTTCTTTACAGGAATGAGGGATGGGGGAGAAGGTGACGGGTTTCCATTTCCTGTGACGCTGCAGGTTCTGGACCGCGGGCAGGAGCGATTCAATGTTTACTGCGCGCCCTGCCACTCGCGGGTGGGCGACGGCAAGGGGATGATCGTGCAGCGCGGCTATTACCAGGCAGCAAACTTTCACTCCGACCGGCTAAAGGAGGCCTCCGCCGGACACTTCTTCAATATCATTTCAAACGGCTACGGCGCGATGCCCAACTATCGCCGGGAGCTTGCGCCTGAGGACCGATGGGCGGTGGTGGCTTACATCAAAGCGCTGCAACTGAGCCAGAGCGCCAAAGAGGCGGATGCGAAGCCGGGGGCACAGTTCTCTCCGCTGACGGACATCGCGACAAACGAGGGACTTCCTCCCGCACTTGTGAGTGAGGACTGGGGAATTCGTCCAACGATCAACCGTTTGCCCGTTGTTCCGGCGCAGGCTAACCCTTCTGCAATCCAAAGTGGGGGTGCGAAAGCCAACGGTGGGAATACCGCGCTGGCAAAGGTGGGAGCCACAGCGGAGAAGGGCAGCGAGCAGCCTGCTTCAACGGGCAAGGAGGCGGAGGTGCCCGCAGGGGCAGGCAATGCCGCAGCGGGACGGAAGATCTATAACGACAATTGCACGATGTGTCACCAGCAGAGCCGTGCTGGAATGCCGCCCATGATTCCTTCTCTGGTGGGAATCGTTTCTCGAACCAGTGCCGCCCACGTGCACGAAAGGGTGGTGAACGGTGTGCCGACTGGAAATCCACCCATGCCGGCCTTTGGTAGCAAACTTTCGGCAGCAGACATCAATAATCTGATCGCGTTCCTCAAGACGGCGCCTTAAGCGCAGACTCGCGTCGGGGATCCTGCACTGCGTCCAGTGCGCCCATAGCGGTGCAGTTCGCGAATGAAACCATAAATTCGAATTCCTGCTGAAAGATGCTGTGCCATGCTAGGAAGGAAGCGGGTTTTCATCCATGGCGAGCAGTCAGCAGATTGCCCAATTGATCGGGGCGGCAGGACCGCAATCCGGCGCACCGTTGACACGGGTGTCCGGAATTGGCGACGCGGCGGCCGATTGCGTGGTCTTCGCGACCGACCAGATGACGTATCGGGCAGCGCTCCAATCTCCCGCCGGGGCGATCCTGGTTTCGCAGTCGGCACTTCAGGAAAATAGTCCCGAGCCCGACCATTCCAGCCGATTGATGGTGGTGCCAGACGCTCGCTTCGCCTTTGCACTGGTTGCTCGCTATCTGGAGCAAGAGAGAAATCCTCGAGAGTCCGATGCCGAGCCGGATGTGCATCCTTCGGCCCTCGTAGCAGGTACTGTGACGTTGGGGGCGGGTAGTAGTATCGGGCCCCACGTGGTGCTCGGCGAGGGAGTTGCCATCGGCCGGGGCACGCGGATTCTAGCCAACGCGACCATCTACTCTGGCACGACGATCGGCGATCGCGTGGTGATTCAGTCGGGTGCAGTGCTGGGGTCTACCGGCTTCGGGTACGCCCGCAACTCCGCGACCGGTGAGTACGTGCTGTTCCCGCAGCAGGGGACGCTTCGGATTGAGGACGACGTTGAGATCGGAGCCAACACAACCATCGACCGTGGCGCTCTCGGGGAAACTCGCATCGGAGCGGGCACTAAGATCGACAATCTTGTTCACATCGGTCACAACTGCACCATTGGTCGCAACGTAATCATCGCCGCGCAGACGGGAATCTCAGGCTCCAGCATCATCGAGGACGGAGCTATCCTGGGCGGGCAGGTTGGCTTGGGAGAGCATGCGCAGGTCGGCCCCGGGGTTATTCTGGGCGGAGGTGCGGGAGTTCTGAGTCACAAGAAGGTTCGAGGTCCCGGGCAGGTGTTCTGGGGCCGCCCGGCCCGTCCGCTGAAGCAATATCTCCGCGATCTCGCACGCCTGAGTCGAAGTTGATCAATCGGGAGAGCTAATGGCCATTCTGGTTGTCGGCGGACACTCCCGAAACATCGGCAAGACCAGCGTCGTTTGCCGTATGGTGAAGGCATTCCCGGAGTACCGCTGGACCGCCATAAAGATCAGCCAACATGAGCATCCGGAGGTTGGAGAGGGCTTCGCCACTGTTTTCGAGGAGCGAGATCCGGCCCTAGGCAGCGACTCATCGCGCTACCTTGCCGCGGGAGCTGTGCGATCGTTCTGGGTGCGGATCTCTGACGGACGGGCTGCCGAGGCGGTTGACCGGATTCGGTGGAAGATCGCGCACTCGGAAAACGTGGTGATTGAATCCAACAGTGTGCTGAACTTTCTTCAGCCGGATCTTTCTCTTGTTGTGCTGGACGCTTCGGTGTCGGACTTCAAGGCTTCTGCTCTGCGATTTGTCGAGCGTGCGGACGCGATTCTGTTATCCGGCGGCGACCTGACCCACCCGGCCTGGGGTGTCATTACGCCGGTCATCAGCACACGCACCCCGATTCTAGCGATCCCCCGTCCAGGGTTCTGGTCGGAGCAGGCTGAGCAATTCATCGGTGCGCGTCTCGCGAGTTTAGTCCCGGGGAACTCATCAGCACAGAAGTAGACGGAGTGGATCTGCGTTCGGCTTTGGCATGTGAGGCTATCACTGTTTCGTGGACTTCCGCGCGGCAAGCTTACGCATCTCGCTGCCGGCCAGCAGAAAGCCTCCGACGCCATAGTTGTAGCTCGCGGACGGTTTGAAGGTGGATGGAGCGGCGCCCGTCTGCTGGATATCTCCGAGCCGGCCATCGGCATAGATATGCTTCAGCATTCCTGCCCACGCCCTTTCCACCACAGGGCGGTACGTTTTCTCATCGAGCACACCGTTGTTGATGCCCCATGCCATGCCAAACGTGATGAAGGCTGAGCCGGAAATCTCGGGCTCAGGATAGCTTTCGGGATCCAGCAATCCCGAACGCCAGAGGCCGTCCGCACCCTGAATTCGGGCAAGGGCCGCTGACATCTCCCGAAGCTGCGTCAGGTAAAACGTGCGCTGCGGGTCATCGCGGGGCAGATATTGGAGCGTGCGCGCGAGTCCACCCATGACCCAGCCATTGCCGCGGGACCAGAAGAGCTTCTGGCCATTCTTTTCGGTTTTTCCAATGTATGAGGCGTCGCGCCAGTAGAGATGCGCCTGCTTGTCCCAGAGGAGTTGGTAGGTCTTGGCCCACTCACTATCGAGATACCCGACGTATTTCCGATCTCCGGTTGCGGCATACATCCGCACCCACGTCGGAGGCGCCATGAACAGGGCATCGCACCACCACCACTCGATTCGCTTGCCAGCGGCGTCGAGTTCGACTCGAGGATCGGAGAGGATATGGTCAAGCGCAGCCTGAATGGGTGAAATCTGTTCGGGGCGCCTGTCCTTCAGGTAAAGCTCGATGTACATCTGGGCGATGCTCATGTCATCGCCATCAGGATGTGTGGCATTGCGCAGACCCCAGTTGTAAGCCCTTCCTACATCTTCCATGGCTTGGCGATACTTTGGCTCGGGAAGGGCCTCGGCCGCTGCCATGTAGCCCGCATACAAAGCGCTCCACGTCCAGATCCGCCCATCCCAAAGGCGCTTCGGCGAGGGATCTAGCCTGGTGAAGTAAGGCCCAAGTGTGGCCAGTTCCCAGTCAGCCACTTTGCGCATGGCTACATCCACGGCTTTCGTAGTCAGGGCAGGGGAGAGGCCAGTGGCGAGGGGGCCAGGGTCGTCCGGTGACGATCCGAACATGCGCATGTTGTCGCGATCGATGCCCTCGATGCGTCTTTGCTCCGTATTCGGGGGAGCAGCCGGGGTGTTGCTGACTTGCGGGGATGCCGCGGGATCAGGACGCTGCGAAATGCCGGGTTGGGAAAAGCCAAAAATGCATAATGCTGCTGTGACGCCGACCGTCCGAACATGGCGATGAAAGCACATCAAACACCCCCACGAACTATTGAAGCAGAGAAATGGACCAGCAGAGAAATGCCGGACCTCCGCGCGAATTCCTTCGAGCTGACGCGGGAGGCTATTCTTCGCGAAGCACTTCCAGCGGCTTCTGTCCCAGCACGCGATGGCTGGCCGCCCACCCGGTAATGACCGTGAGCAGGATGGCGAGCAGCAGAGCGACAAGGTTCAAGCCCCAGTGGGGGTTGTATGAAATGCGCATCTGGTGAAGCAGTGTCTGGGAAACTACATTGGCGAAAAGGATGCCCACGATGCCAGCCACCAGCCCCAGCACGGCAAACTCGATGGAGAAGATGGTTGCGATACGCGGGCGCGTGCCCCCTAGGGTTTTCAGCACGACAACCTCGCGAATGCGGCGGTAGCGGGTTCCCGCAATGGAAGATGCGAGAATCACAATCCCGGCAAAGATTGAAAATCCGGCAAGAAACTGGATCACGTAGGTAATCTGCAGCACGACGGCGCGGACGGTCTCCAGCGCCTGAGCGACGTTGATCACCGTAATCGTCGGATAGCCCTGATATAGCGCACGCTCTAGCTGACTGACTCGGGCGGGGTCCACGTGGACGGCTCCGTACCAGATTGCAGGCTGATTCGCGAGCACGGGTGGCGGCAGAATGAAATCGGCCCGTGAGGAAGCATGCTGGCCATCGGAGTGATACAGGGCCACAACTTTGGCTTCGATCTCCGCGTTACCCACGCCGAAGGTGATCGAGGAGCCAGGCTTGAGATTGAGCCGGTTTGCCGTGCGCTCGTCTACTGCCACCTGAGGCTCACCGGCGCCGGGATTCCACCACTTCCCGTCAATCACCTTGGCCCCGGTTGGGAGGCCATCGAACCAGGTGAGGTTGATCGAACGCAGGCGACGCAACGGGAAGTTTTGGATCTTGAGCGCAGCCGCCGCGGTGCCGTCGATGGCATCGATGCGTGCGGTGACCACGGGTAGCATCTCGGGTGGGGTGGTGACGCCTGGTTCGGACGCGAGCAGCTTGCGGACTCCATCGATTTCATCGCGAGCGATATCGATGAGATAGATATTCGGCAGCTTCCCCCCTGAACTCAAGTGCAGTTCATTGACGATTCCGCGCTGCATCAGGAAAACGGTCATAATCTGCATAATTCCCAAGCCGAGTGCTGCGAGCAGCGCTGCGGACGGGTTGCCCGGCCGGTACAGATTGGCAAGCCCATGTCGAACTGGCGAGGGCAGGTGCAGCCGGGTACGGTCGAGGAAGAATTTGAGCGCCCAGAGTACGGCGGCGGATGCTGCAAGCAATACCAGCAGCACGATCACCAGTCCGACTGAGAAGACCCTGCCGATCTCCCCTGAATCGGACAGCGTGGTCGCAATTGCTGCAAGTCCACCCAGGATTAGAAGGAACGAGCCCACCTGTACTGGATTTTTGCGTGTCCGGGTCCAGAGCCAGGGGCCGAACGCCGCGCCTCCCAGCAGAACGATGGCTTCGAGCGTGAGCTCAAGCGGGTGGCCAGACCAGTGATGCCGTGCCAAAACAACGCTGGCTACCGTAGCTATCAGTGCTAAAACAACCCAGGGTACCCGCCGCAAAACCTGCCGCCAGAGCGGAGTGAAATCCTCGGAGCTGTCAGACTCAGTGGCGCGACGGAGGATAAGGATTGGCCGGATGGAGCGGATGTCGAGCAGCGGGGGAAGCGTGAAAAGGAGCGTGATGATAATGCCGGCGCTGAGCCCGATAAGAATGGGCCGCAGCTGAATATGGAATTCCACCGGGATCGTAACCAATTTGCCGAGCACGTAGGGAAAGGCAAGCTGCACACCCGCTCCGCCGAGTACTCCAAGGAAACCGCCGGCGATGCCGAGCAGCAGCGTCTGCAACAGGTAGATCTTCATCACCTGCGAGGAGCGGGCCCCCAGGGATTTCATAATTGCAATCGTGTCCAGCCGCTGCTGCAGATGGGCGCGCATGGCCATCGCTACACCGAGAGCTCCAAGCACAAGCGCAACTAGGCTCATCAGAGAGAGAATGCCCGTTGCATGATCGAGGCCTTCGGTAACGGCGGGATTGGTTTCGCGGTAATCGGCGATCTGGGCCTCAGGCAACAGATTCTGTAGCTGCTCCTTCAGGGCCGCCACCCTTTCGTCCGAAGCGGGACGACCCGGCGCAGGCGGCGCAAGCCGAAAGAGGAAGCGCTGGGTCGCGCGGCTCCCGGGCACCGTGAGACCGGCGGCCTGGAAAGCTTCGCGTGAGATGAGGACACGCGGGCCTGCGGAGAAGCCCCCGGAGAGACGATCGGGCTCATCCGTGATGGTGGAGCTGATGCGGAACGTTCCGCGACCCAGCTTGACCGAATCGCCCACGCGCACATTGAGACGGAATAGCAGGTCATCGCCGACGGCGACCGATTGTGCATCGAGTGCGCGGTTCAGCGGGATCGTAGGGGCTAGACCCACTGTTCCGTAAAAAGGATAGGAGCCGGGGTCGACCGCTTTCACCGAGACCAGGACAGGGTCGAGTGACGAGGGTGCAGATGCCATGGCCAGCATCTCCGTGACGCTGGTGGTTCGGACGCCATCAGCTACCAGTGCGTCGAGTGCCTGCTGCTCGGAGGCTGTGGGCTGTCGGAAAGTCCGCGCGGAGACGTCCGCCGCCATGATGGAACGAGCCCGCAGCAGCAGCGTTGTGCGAAAGGCGGAAGAGAATCCGCGAACGCCGGTCAGCGCCGCGACGCCGATACCGATTGAGAGGAGAACGAACAGAAACCGGCCGCGCGAAGCGCGCATCTCGCGTGATGCGATGCGCGCAGCCGACGTCCAGGTGAGGGAACTGGCCATGCTATGCCTTTGCCATGGAAGCGCCCAGGTTTTCAGGCGTAGCCGCGGTGCGCTCGTCGGAGACGATCAGGCCATCGCGCAGCACGATGCGCCGTGTCGCATAGCTAGCCAGCGTGGCATCATGCGTCACCAGCACCAGCGTTGTTCCCTCGCGGCGATTCAGGTCTAAAAGAAGTTCGAGCACATGGGCCCCATTGCTGCTATCGAGATTGCCCGTCGGCTCGTCGGCAAGCACGATTGGAGGCCTCAGGACGAAAGCCCGGGCGAGCGCCACCCGTTGCTGCTCGCCGCCCGACAGCTGAACCGGATAGTGGTCCATGCGGTCCGCGAGGCCCACCGAAGTCAGAAGGCTGCGCGCCCGATCCAAGCCATCGTTACCTCCCACATTGAGTTCGTAGGGAAGAAGGACGTTTTCAAGCGCAGTAAGCGTCGGAATCAGCTGGTAGGACTGAAACACAAATCCGACGGTTCGTCCGCGAACCTGAGCCAGAGAATCTTCCGGAAGATAGCTGATGGCAATCCCGTTCAGCGAGACCTTCCCGGAACTGGGCGTATCCAGGCCGGCGAGCAGGCCGAGCAGGGTGGATTTGCCGCTTCCGGAAGCGCCCATGACGGCAACAAATTCCCCGCGCGGGACGGAGAAGTTGATGCACCGCAGGATATCGACTGTGCGGGTGCCATTGCGGATCGACTTGCGCAGATCCTCAACCAGGATAATGGGCTCGGCGGATGCGGAATCAGTCAACGTCTTCGGGCTCCACGCAGGTTTGCTCCATGGCAGCAGAGGCTCGCTGCGTTTGATACGTTTGGTGAGTGGGTAAAGTTCAAGTTGGCTTAATCATAGCGGTCCTGCTGGCGTCAGTGGTCTTGCCGGGCCAAGCACAGAGAGCTGCAGTCGCGCAGCAGCCCCGCGAGGCGGGTTCAAAGAGCGGGCGACCCGCCCAGGACACCCGTACTGTGCTGGTTTGTTTTGGAGACAGTCTGACCGCCGGCTATGGCGCGGAGCCGGGACATAGTTACCCGGACTATCTGCAAAAGGACCTGGATCAACTTCACCTCCGCTATCGCGTGGTGAATGAGGGGGTAAGCGGAGATACGACGAAGGACGGGGTGAGCCGCCTGGACCAGGTACTCGCTCTGAAGCCCTCGATCGTGGTAGTTGAGTTTGGAGGAAACGACGGACTTCGTGGTCTTCCCCTATCGCAAACGCGTGCCAATCTGGATCGCATAATAGGCACTTTGGTGAAGGCTGGGACACAGGTAGCCATCGCCGGCATTACTCTGCCGCCACAGTATGGGGCTGACTATATCGGTCAGTTCAACTCGATGTACATCACGCTGGCGAAGAAATATCGCGTGCCGATGTTGCCCTTTCTGCTCCAGAACGCCTACGGTGGAAGGGATATGATCCAGGCGGACGGCATTCACCCGACTTCGAAAGGCAATGAGGTGGTTGCCCGGAACGTGTTGAATTTGCTCAGGCCTATGTTGAAAAAATAGCGCGCGCTCTCTTTTGCGCGGCATCTAAACGAGTCAGTAAGGAGGCATCTCGCAGATGAAAACAAACTGGAAATCTGGCGTGCTTGTTGCAGCGTTGATGGCGGCGACTTCGGGGGTTCCGGCAATTGGGCAGATCGGTATAGTGATTGGGCGGCGGGAGCCTCCGCCGATGCGATATGAGCGGCGGCCGCCAATGCCTGGACCTGGTTATGCCTGGGTAGACGGGTATTGGGCTTGGCGCGGCAACCGGTATGTGTGGGTCCCGGGCCGCTGGGATCGTCCACCGTATGCGGGAGCTTACTGGAGCCACGGTCACTATGACCGCTACGACAATGGCTGGGCTTACCACGATGGGCACTGGGATCGGGAGGATCACGGCGATCATCACGATTGGGACCACGACCGACGCGGCGACCGCGATCGCGACAACGACCGCCGTTAGCACTTCGCGACAATAGCAAATGCATCCTGGATACCGGGCATTTGCACCCGAAACTCATTGGATCGGCAGTGTGACAACCCGTCACACTGCCGTTTCCGTTCATTAGACTGTTTTCTGTCCTAAGCCTTTACCTGGTTTTGATGTTGGTCGGGGCTGCAGCTGGGCTGTATCTATCCCACGGTTCTGCCCTCTTCCATGGATCAGGCGCATGACATCACGGTCGACAAGGCACTCCGGGCCGCACATATGCATGTCGGCCTCGTCTGGTGGAGCTTTGGGATGCTGCTTGCGCTCGGATACGCCATCACCAGTTATCGACTGTTCCGCGGAAAGGTTTCTGAGGAATCGATGTACGGCCACTGATGCGGCAGAGTGCGGAGAAATCTAGCTGAGCACCGTTACTGGCTGCATCAGTGTGCCCGCTACGCGGCGCATGATCGCCAGCAGATCCCGTGGACTGATGAAGACTTTGACGAAGCTGGCCGTCGAGAAATCCGGCAGATTCACCTGCATCCCTTTGCGAATCCTGCCGGCGGTCTGTTCATCGACGGTGACGGAAGGCATATCCGGCAACAGTGTGCGTGGATGGTGCAGCTTTTCCTCGATTTGTGCAGGTTGACCGGCAAGAGATTTGAGTTCGTCCACCGTAATCGCGCAGGCCAGCGTAAACGGACCCGCCTGCGTGCGGCGAAGCGTTGCTAGGTGCGCTCCGCACTGCGACAGAAACCCAAGGTCATGAGCGACCGAACGCACATAGCCGCCGGCCGAAACTTGAATGGCGAATCGTGCTGTCTCCTCTTCCAGTGACAGCAGTTCGAAATGATGAATGCAGATCAACGCCGGCTTGACTGCGACCGGCTTGCCTGCTCGAGCGAGCTTGTGCGCCGGAACACCGTTGATCTTCTTGGCGGAGAAGACGGGCGGCGTCTGCTGCATCTCGCCTTGAAAGCGCGAGGCCAGCTGCCGAAGCTCTTCGAGCGAATGCGTGAGCGGACGCGGATCGCTCGCAGGAGTCCCTTCCGCGTCGTACGTGTCGGTCGCAAAGCCGAAGCGAATGGTGCCTTCGTACTGCTTTTCAGCGGTTGAAAAATACTGTGCCAGCCGCGTGTAATTTCCCAGCAGCAAAGGCAGAACCCCCGTGGCCATCGGATCGAGGGTGCCAAGATGGCCGACCGACCTCTCCCCGACGGCGCGGCGAACGATGTCGACTACGTCGTGCGAGGTCATGCCGGCTGGCTTATCCAGAACGAGAAGTCCATTCATCTGCCCACCAGCTTCTTCAATTCTGCTTTACTTGTCCCCAAAAATCCCACCCCCGCGATTGTATCTTTGTAAGCATGGGGATGGAATCCGAGCTCGAGTCTGTCCGGGCGGAACTCGCAGCTCGCGAGCCGATCTTTCATCGCCCGGAGTTCGGACGAACACGCACCGAATTTGAAGCAATGATGGATTCCGAATTCCGCGAGGTGGGCGCGTCTGGGCGGGAGTACACGCGGGAATTCGTGTTGGATGTCCTGGAAGAGCGGTATTCCCGGCCATTTGAGGATCGGTGGGAAACCTCGGAATTTCAGTGTCAGCAGCTTGCAATTGATCTCTATCTTCTGACCTACATGCTGGTGCAGGACGGTGCCAGAAAGAGCCGGCGCGCCACTCTATGGAGACGGACATCGGAGGATTGGAAGATCGTGTACCACCAGGGAACGCTGATCGCAGACAGCCATATCTGAATTTCCGCAAATGGTGATTAGCTGCGCTCTCGCTTGACATATACCCATATAGACATCTAATGTGCTGACTATGCCGCGAGCCGCTACTACCTCGGATGTCTTTAATGCAATCGCAGAGCCCCGCCGACGCGAGATCCTCACCTTCCTGGCTCGCAGGGAGCGTCCGGTGAGCGAAATCGTAAACGGGCTCGAGCTGGATCAGCCGTCCGTCTCGAAGCATCTGCGTGTGCTGCGACAGACGGGCCTGGTTCACATGCGTTGCCAGGGCCGTCAGAAGTTCTACCGCACCAATGCTCAAGCGATTCGGCCGCTGCACGACTGGGCATCACGATTCGAGCAGTACTGGAGCCAGCAACTCAACCGCGTCAAGCAGCGGGCCGAAGCAGCTGCGGCACGCGAAAATACATAGCCACATGGAGGAGCCGATGATCGAAGCGCCCGCAGCTTTGGACGAGATGACATTGAACATCACCCAGGAGATCCGCGTGCGCGCGCCTCTCTCCACCACCTTCGCTGCCCTGCTTGAACAGCTGGGTTCCGGCAATGAGCATCCTGACGGGTCTCCGATGCCGATGAAGCTGGAAGCCTTCCCAGGTGGCCGCTGGTATCGAGACCTCGGAGACAACAACGGGCATCTCTGGGGCCATGTGCAGGCCATTAAGCAGGACACGCTCCTTGAGATCAGCGGACCGCTGTTTATGTCATATCCGGTATCGAACAACGTGCAATACCGGCTTAGCCAGGAGGGAGATGAGACGGTGATCCGGTTCTGCCACGCTGGTTTCGGTCTAATCCCGGAGACCCATCGCAAGGGGCTCGGCGAGGGCTGGAGCTTTATGAACCAGCAAGCAAAGAAGCGGGCTGAATCCAGGCGCGGATAAGCGCGTCCAATCTGATTGCAGCTATCTAACCCCAAAAATAAGGAGAGCACTGTGTCCATTGCACAGCAATTACTCGCGGAGTTTGAATCGCAGGCGCCTGTCACTCGTAAGTTCCTGGAGCGGTTACCGGAAGACAAGCTCGGTTGGAAGCCGCACTCGAAATCGATGACAGCCGGCCAGCTGGCGTATCACCTGGCATTCGTGCCGGGTGGCGTGTGCCGCGGAAGCCAGCAGAATGAGATCCAGGTACCGGATTTCAATCATGTCCAGCCGTCGAGCAAGCAGGAAATTCTGGATACGTTCGACCAGAGCGTCGCTACAGCGCGCGAAGTTCTGGGCGGGTACGATGACGCGACCATCAACGCAACCTGGCGCATTCTGAACGGTACGGAAGAAGTAGCTGCGATGCCGCGCGTGGCGTTCCTGCGCAATATTATGCTGAACCACTGGTATCAGCATCGCGGACAGTTTGGCGTGTACCTGCGCATGCTCGACGTGCCGGTACCTGCAAGCTGGGGTCCCAGCGCGGATGAGCGATCGCTCTTTCAGCGGCAGCTGCAACCCGCCTGAGTTCAATCTCGGAGGAAAGCAAGTGCCCCACTCCACGTAAGTGGGGCATTCTTCTGCGGCGCGGCTTAGAAGTGATCTGCTTTCCGTACCAGGGAGAGAAACTCGCTGCGGGTCTGCTGCTGCGACTTGAAGACCCCGCGCATCGCAGAGGTAACGGTAGCGGAGTGCTGCTTTTCCACGCCGCGCATCATCATGCAGAGGTGCTGCGCCTCGAGAATAACTCCGACGCCCTGCGGAAGGATAGCCTCGTCGATGGCGTCGGCGATCTCAGTCGTCAGCCGTTCCTGCACCTGCAGCCTGCGTGCGAACACATCCACCAGCCGCGGGATCTTGGAAAGCCCAATCACTTTTCCGTTAGGAACGTACGCGACGTGCGCTTTGCCGAAGAAGGGCAGCATGTGGTGCTCGCACATGGAGAAGAACTCGATGTCCTTCACGATGACCATCTCGTCGTACTCGACATCGAACAGCGCGTCGTGAAGTACCGTATTTACGTCCTGCGTGTAGCCGCGCGTCAAAAAGCGGATTGCCTGGTCCATCCGCTTGGGTGTATCGATGAGGCCGTCGCGCGCCGGGTCCTCCCCGATGCGAACGAGCAGCTCGTGATACAGATCCTGGGTGGAGGCGGAGGCGAGAGAGACGGCCTCTGGCGCAGTTGGTGGGCTCATATGCGTTCAGCCTTTCGGTTGGAGTCGGCTCCGTGGTACTCGAAGGAATTGTTGCTAGTCTCCTCGATCCGGATGCCGGTCAGTTCTGCCTGCGGGAATGCGCTAAAGATGCGGTGAACCTCGCGCGTGAAGTTCTCCGTTGTGGAAACACACGCCTGAAACTCCTGCAGCGTGTTCAGGTTCTGGCGATCGAAGCGGTCGAGAAGCCGCTCTTGCGCAAATGTGTCCAGCACCCCAAGATCACAGACCATCCCGGTTGCGCGATCCACTGGACCGGCCAAGGTTACCTCGACCACGTAATTGTGACCATGGCCGTGCGGGTTATTGCACTTGCCATAAGCCGACTGGTTCTCCTCCGCGCTGAAAGCATCGGTATGCAGGCGATGCGAGGCGCTCAAGCGGTAGCGCCGCGAAAGATACGCGCGCGGAGCCGGCGAATTGTTCGAGCTGTCTTTCATCGTCTGGCTCATCGCTCTCCGTAGTAGTCGGCGAACAGGTCCGGCATCTCATACACCCGCACCCGATGCAACGTGGCGTTGGGAATCTTTCCTTGCAGCCGCTCCCAGATAGAGACCGCGATATTCTCCGTCGTTGGAATCCGCGTTGCGAATTCCGGGACCTCCAGGTTGAGGTTGCGGTGATCGTACACGCGCAGGACCTCGCGTTCGAGGATTTCCTTCAGCTGCTTCAGATCGACTACGAATCCGGTCACCGGGTCCACCTCGCCCGCTACCGTAACCTCCAGTGTGTAGTTGTGGCCGTGTCCGTTGCGGTTGGCACAGCGGCCAAAGACACGCTGATTCTCCTCAGCCGACCACTCCTCGTTCCAGTAATAGTGGGCTGAGGAGAACTCAGCTTTGCGGGTAAGAAGCACCATGCGTGGTTTCCGATCCCCTGCTCAATTAGATGTTGCGCGACCCAAACGGTTACAGGGCCAAATATCAGCCGGAATTGGTATAGCGACGGCCCTTCCACTCCACTGTCCTGCTGGTTGCGCTTCGCACCAGCAGCCAGGCGAATAGCGGAACACCGAGAATGGAAATGGCTGTGTCTGCCGCGGGAAAGTGAGCGCGTAGAACGCGATGGTAAAAGCCCCAGCAGGCACGAAGCCATACCAAAAGGATAGCCGCCTGCTGCCAAAACAGCAGGCCAGGAAAGGCCAACGCAGTGAGCGGAAGAAAAAAGAACAGCAGAAATTCGAGCATGCGCATAGCCGCGAGGAAAAGAGGCCTCGGAAAAAGAAGCCGCAGGTTCTTGGTCCATCCCTGGATCATCTCCTCCGTCGTGGCATACATGCGCGTGGAGAGCGCCTCCGGTGCGTAGCGGAACCGAATTGTGTGATTGCCGCGCTTGACTGCGCGCGCGAGCGCCACATCCTCCAAAACCTGTTTGCCCACCAGCCGGTGTCCACCAAGGGCGAAGTACACTTCCCGGCGAATCAGGAGGAATTGCCCGTTGGCCGCGGCGACTGGGGAAGTCGGGTTCGAAACCTGTTTGGGCGGGTAAACCGTTGCCAGCTCAGAAAACACCAGCGGCATCAGCGCATGTTGCCAGAATCCGCTGACGATCTGGCGCGGCGAGTACGAGAGCAGCGCCGCTTTGTATTTCTCGGCTTCGTGCAGCGCGCGTGAAAGATCGCCAGGCTCGTGCACGGTGTCGGCATCCGTGAAGAGCAGCCATTCGCCTCGAGCCTGCTGCGCACCTGCCCAGCACGCGTTGTTCTTGCCTGTGAAGCCGCCGTGACCTGAGATATCGAGCGGCGGAGCAGCGAGTACCGTAACTCCCGGACGAGCCGCGGCGGCCTCCCGAGCCAGATCGCCGGTCGCATCGGAGGACTCGTCATCCACCACGATCAGCTCCCACTGCTGTCCCAGCGCGAAGCCGCGATCGGACTGTGAGAGCAGCGACTGGAGGCAGGCTGGCAGGCATCTGGCCTCATTGCGGGCCGGGATCACGACCGAGAGCCGCAGCAGAGGCGCGGATTCTCCGCTTGTCGCCTGCTCAACCGATGTCTGCTCGCTCACAGGTTCGTATTATAGGAATACGAGGAGTGAACGTGCCGGAGAGAAGGCAGGCAAGCGGAAAGTTCAAATCGACCCGGCGCAGATTCACATGTGCGGTTTTGAGTGTGGTGGCACTCTCCGCGACGGCCTGCGACCGCGGCGACCATCCCGGCCGGATCGGCAGTCCGGCACAGCAGTTCACCGTCTCCGACGGGCGGCAGTCGCTGGATCTCAGCAAGCTCCGCGGCCGGATTGTGGTGCTGAACTTCTGGGCCAGCTGGTGCATCCCGTGCATTGACGAGATTCCTACGCTGGTTGAGCTGCAGCGGCGCATGCCACAGATTGCAGTTGTGGCCATCAGCGCCGATGAGGACGATGCGGCCTACCGGCAGTTCCTTACCGAGCACCCCGTTGACTTCGTCTCGGTGCGCGATCCCTCGTTCCGCATCCCTCATATGTACGGCACGGTCAAGATTCCCGAGACCTATGTCATCGACCGCAACGGCGTGCTGCGCCGAAAGTTCGTCTCTGCCCAGAATTGGGTCAGTCCGGAGATCATGGACTACCTGAGCAAGCTTTAACCGGCCCACTGATAGAATCAGCGGTATGACTCAGCTTGACGTGCTGTTTCGATATGGCACACCTCCTTCGGAGCAGGCGATGCTTGCGCTTTCCAAGGTGCGGGACGTGTACGGCATCCGTGCACTGCGGTTTGATGAGGCGGCGAATACGGTGAGGGTTGAGTACGACGCCAGCCGTCTCTCGGGGCCGGTCGTGCATCAGTTGCTGCGCCGCGCCGGGGTGGACATCGTGGAAACGGTCGCGCTGATTCCGGTGCCGGAGGATGTTGCTCCGCCGACGCCGGTGCAGCCGTCGGTCGCCAAGGCTGGTTTGTAGCACCCCAAAGTGCGCCCGTAGCTCAGCTGGATAGAGCATTTGGCTTCGAACCAAAGGGTCGGGAGTTCGAATCTCTCCGGGCGCACCACTTCATGGGGTACCCCCCTCCCCCCATACCTGTTTTGCGTAAAGTCTCTGGATTGAGTGACATGCGTGACTAGTATGTCCGCAGAGTATTGGATCTAAGTCACTTGCGCCTAAAGTATCTAGATTGAAGAGGTTGGCTTAGCCGTTTTCAGGGCCAGCCATAAAAAAGCCGGGCTTGAATGCCGGGCTCCTTTCATCTCTAAGTTTAGGATATCAAATGGAGCATAACTCGTGTCACATCAAAATTTTCCGTGTAAGAAGCTCTTACGATTGGGGTTATCAGGATTTCAGGGCGTGCAAGGGCTTGACAACGGGTTTTTGGCCGAAATCTTCGGTCCGGGACCCAGGTCAGCGGGAACGCCAGAGGCGCATGCTGGTCAAGGTAAACAAGCCCATAAGGGCGAGGCAGACCAGGGTTATTTGGAGCCTGACACCAAGGGAATGGTGATGAAAGATAGATCCAGATCCCAGGACTGCGAGATACAGCGCAAGATATCGAACTAGGTTTCTGGCTCGGCTAGAAGGCGGTATCTCGAGTGTCCGGAGCCTTGGATTATGCGCTCTGATTTCTGCCAGGCAGCCGCGGAAATCGTCGAGGGAGCGAGGAATCACCAGGCGGCGATTTCCTAAGACGGACACCAGTGCTAATCCACCAACTGCTGGAATTGAGCCCGCGATTTCTTCCCAGCGCAGGAGAGTGTGCCGCCTGCCAACGCGCCGGTGGACGGCAATGTCGTCCACAGCGATCGTGCCCCGATACAGCACTGAATAGGCGATGCACAAAAGGACGCCCATGAAAGTCAAGCCGCACAGACCAAGGGAAATGCAGAGCACGATGGAGACGAGAACCTGATCGGACGCGGCGCGGAGGGGGCCGAAGCCTCCATGAGCCGCGATCCAGCACAAACCTGCGATGGCTCCAGATGCCAGGGCGACACCGGTGAATTGGCGTCCGACGCCCTGCCAGCCAGCGAACCTGTCGGGGCCTATGGTATAGGTTGCCATGCGCGATCAGCTTAGCATTCGGGGAGTGGTTCGCTGTGGAATTCAGGTAAACCCAATGGGGATGAAGTGAACGTCAAGGTCACTCTACTGCGCGGCTCGGTTTCGGCTGTATAGTGGCCTATATGGCGATTCGTATGAAGGACATCGCCGATGATCTTGGGCTTTCCATAGTTACGGTTTCCAAAGTACTACGGGATCATCCAGACATCGGTGAGGAGACGCGTGAGCGTGTCCTGCGGCGCGTGAAGGAGCTGAACTACCAGCCCAACATTCTGGCGCGCAGTCTGGTGACGGGACGAAGCTTCCTGGTAGGGCTAATTGTGCCGGACCTGATCCATCCCTTCTTTGCGGAGATCGCGAAATCGCTCTCAGCTGTGATTCGCAGCAAGGGCTACTCACTGATTGTGTCAGCCTCGGAGGAAGACGGCGAGCTGGAAGCACGCGAGATCCGGCAATTGCAGGCGCGGCGGCTGGATGCGCTGGTGATTGCATCGACTCGGACGCGGGTGCCGGAGCTCGAAGAACCGGAGCAGGACTCAGTATTCGTGCTGCTCGACCGGAAGGTGCCGGGTGCTCATGCGCATTTTCTGGGGGTGGACGACAAGGCGATCGGGCGCATGGCGACCGAACACCTGATTGAGGTGGGCTGCCGGACCATCGCGCACATCCGCGGGCGCGACACCAGCACGGCGGTGCAGCGGTATGAGGGCTACCGCGAGGCACTGGCGGCGAATGGATTGGAGTACGACGAGACGCTGGTAGTCAGCCGAAGCAGCGTAGACGTTGGCAGCACGGAGCAGGGCGCTGAGGCGATGAAGACGCTGCTGGCGCGAGAGGTGCGTCCGGACGGGGTGTTCTGCTTCAACGATCCACTGGCCGTGGGAGCGATGCGTTCTATCCACGAGGCGGGGCTTCGCATTCCTGAGGACATTGCAATCATCGGCTGCGGCAACCTGCATTACGACGACATGCTGCGGGTGCCACTCACGAGTATTGAACAGCACAGCCGTAAGCTGGGAGAGCAGGCTGGAGAGCTGGTGCTGTCGCTGCTTGCGGCCAAGCAGAAGCCAAAGCCGGAGAGCTATATCCTCGAGCCCGAGCTGGTGGTGCGCGAGTCGACCGGCCGCAAAGCTTAGAAAGATACTCAGACGATGCAGGCCCTAGCGCCAGTTCTACTCCTCGATACCTGCGGCGATGTAGGCACGGTCGCGCTTGCCAGGAAATTTGAGCCGGGGTCGCAGGTGCTCTCGATCGCGATGCCGGGGCGCAGGGCTTCGGAGAGGCTTGTGGCTTCGGTGCGCGAGTTGGCGGCGTCTGCGGGGATTTCGCTGCCGGGTTTGAGGCTTATCGCGGTGGTTCATGGACCAGGATCGTTTACCGGGGTGAGGGTAGGCGTGAGCGCGGCTAAGGGATTGTGCCATGCGCTCGAGCTGCCGGTCATAGCGATTTCCCGATTGGCGGTACTGGCGGAGGCCGGCGGAACGGGTCGGGTGCTGTCGGTTCTGGACGCAGGCCGAGGAGAGTTCTACTGCGGGCTGTATGAGGGCGGAGGCTGCGTGGTCGAGGCGCTGCGGACCCGGGAGGAAATCGACGGGCTGGCCGCGGGAGCGCGGGTGGTGATTTGTGAGCCGCAGCTCACCGAAGCGCTGGCGCAGCTTCAGCCGGTCCTGGTGGAGGCTCCGACCGCGGCGGCCGCCTTTCCCCTGGTTCTGCGGCGGGCGGAGGCCGGGCAATTCGATGATCTTGCGATGCTGGATGCGAATTATCTTCGCCGGACGGACGCGGAGATATTGCTGAAACAGCAGGCGGGGGCAGGCCGATGACGGGGACTCGCGTCCGCCGAGCGCGGGAGTGCGATCTTGCGGAGTTGTTTGAGCTGGAACGCTCGATTGCGACCGCCCCGCACTGGCCGCGAACGGCTTATAGCGCGATTCTGGCGGACGACATTTTCGCTCCGCGGCGTTGCCTGCTGGTGGCAGACGGGCTGGTGGGCGACCCACCGGGACTGCGGGGATTCGCAATCGGCGTGGTGCATCCGGCGGGGGATGCGGAGCTGGAGAGCGTGGCGGTGGCGGAGACGGCGCGGCGGCAGGGTATCGGTGCGGCGCTGTGCGAAGGGGTAGCGCAGTGGTGCGGGGCGGAGGGCGCGACCGAGCTGCTGCTGGAGGTGAGGGCTGCGAGCGCCGGGGCAATTGCGCTGTATAGCCGGCTGGGGTTTGTAGTGGTGGGCCGCCGCGCCGGATATTACCGCGACCCTGCCGACGATGCGCTGCTGATGCGGCTGGAGCTGAAAGCGTGTGCGGAACCGCGGTAAGAAAACGAAACGAGTAAAACTCGGCAGCACAGGCGCGGCATCGTACGGGGGTGGTCGAATCTCACAAAGAGGTATGCGAATGCCGGTAAAAAGCCTGCAGGATTTATTGATCGACGAGCTGAAGGACATTTATTCCGCGGAGAAGCAGATTACGCGCGCCCTGCCGAAGATGGCGAAGGCCGCCAAATCGCCTGAGTTGAAGCAGGCGTTTGAGACGCATCTGGAAGAGACGAAGGGCCAGATCGAGCGGCTGGACGAGATCTTCGAGACGCTGGGCAAGAAGGCCACCGGGAAGACCTGTCATGGTATGCAGGGCCTGGTGGAAGAGGGCAGCGAGATGATCGAGGAGCTGGAGAAGAGCGACGTACGCGACGCCGCACTGATCTCAGCCGCGCAGCGGGTAGAGCATTATGAGATTGCCGCCTATGGGACGGTGCGCGAGTACGCCAAGATCCTGGGCCAAAAGAACATGGTCAAGCTGCTAGAGGAGACGCTGGAGGAGGAGAAGGCGACCGATGAGAAGTTGAATTCACTGTCGTCCCAGATCAATTCCAGCGCAATGCAAGCGGCGGCTTGAAGCGGCGATCGGCTGAGACGATTCGAGAACGGAACGGAATGGACTTGCCCGTCAATCCGCCGGTGCTGCCGATGCTCGCGAAGCGAGTGGATGCAATTCCGTCGGGACCGCGGTGGATCTTTGAGCCGAAATGGGACGGATTCCGGGCCATCGTGTTTCGCAGCGGAGACGAGGTGCTGCTGCAGAGCCGGGACACGAAGCCGCTGAACCGCTATTTTCCTGACCTGATCGCACCGCTCCGGGCACAACTGCCGGAGCGGTGCGTTCTGGACGGGGAGATTGTGATCGCATCGAAAGGTGGGCTGGATTTTGAAGCACTGCAGCTGCGGATTCACCCGGCCGCTTCGCGGGTGAAGATGCTTGCGGAGCAGACGCCTGCCTCGGTGGTGTTCTTCGATCTGCTCTGCGAGGGTGAGGAAGCGCTACTGGCTCTGCCATTTGCGGAGCGGCGGAAACGCTTGGAAACGTTGCTTTCGGGCGCGACAAAGCCGATCCATCTGACGCCGGCGACGCACGATCGCGCAGTGGCCGAGGACTGGTTCAGCCGGTTTGAGGGGGCGGGCTTTGATGGCGTCATGGCCAAGCTGGCCGACGGGACGTACCAGCCGGACAAGCGAACCATGCTGAAGGTGAAGCACGAGCGCGACTGCGACTGCGTGGTTGCAGGCTTCCGGTGGCACAAGGGCGGGGAGAACGAGCTGGTGGGGTCGCTGCTGCTGGGCTTGTATGATTCGGCGGGTGAGCTGCAGCATGTAGGGGTGTGCGCGAGCTTCACCCAGGCCAAACGGCGCGAGCTGGTGGATTTCCTTGCGCCGTATCGAGCTAATGCGCTGAAACACCATCCGTGGGGCGATGGCGCCAGTGCCGGTCGGGTACCGGGTGGGCAGAGCCGGTGGAGTCAGGGGAAGGATCTCTCGTGGGAGCCGCTGCGGCCGGAGCTGGTGGTCGAAGTGGCGTACGAGCACATGCAGGGCGACCGATTCCGGCACATGGCGCAGTTTCGGCGATGGCGCGTGGACAAGCCGCCCAGGGAATGTACCTACGAGCAGCTTGAGGTGGTTCCGGCGCAGGAATTGATGCATATCTTCGGAACCGATTCGGCGATACGAAAATCAAACCGCGAATAACGGAAGGATGCGCTGTCGACAGGCAGTCCTTATCCAACCTTTGACACCTGAGGTCATCCAAGGTTGGGAGCACGCGCACGGCATTTCATCGACGGGGTGAGGAATGGCGGAGTTTGCGGTTGTAACCGGGGCATCCAGCGGGATCGGGTTCTGGCTAGCCAAAGAGCTGGCGAGTCGAGGGTACGATCTGCTGATCTGCTCGGAGGGCGAGCGGCTGGACGCGGCGGCTCAGGAGTTGAACGCCATGGCGCCTGAGGTGATAGCGGTCCATGCGAATCTTGCAACGCGGGAAGGTGTGGACGAGCTGTGGCGCGCTGCCGAAGGCGCCGGCAGGCCGATCGACATTGCTTGCATCAATGCTGGAGTTGGCGTTGGCGGCGAATTTGCCGAGACCGATCTCGATGCCGAGCTGAACATGGTGGAGCTGAACTGCGTGGGCCTGGTTCATCTGGCAAAACATGTGGTGAAGCAGATGATCGGGCAGGGCAGCGGACGGATTCTGATCACGTCGTCGATCGCGGGCGAAATGGTGGCCCCGCGAGAGGCAGTGTACGCAGCTACGAAGGCGTTTGGCCTGTCTTTTGCGCACAGCCTACGCTATGAGCTGAAGGACACAGGCATCACGGTGACGGCGCTGCAGCCGGGGCCGACCGATACTGACTTCTTTCACCGCGCGGGCATGGACAACACCGAGGTGGGGACTAAGGGCAAGCAGCAAAGCAAGCCGGAACATGTAGCGAAGGAGGGCATCGAGGCGTTGCTTGCGGGCGAGGACCATGTCTACTCGCACTCGATGAGCACCAAGCTAGAAGGAATGTCGGCAAACTTTGTGCCGGGTTCAGTGAAGGCAGCAATGCACGACAAGATGACACGTCCGCTGGATGAGAAGAAAACAGCGTAGAGCACGCGGCAGATGCATTGAACCCCTGAACAGGATCTTCCGAGGAGAGTTATGAGCGAACCCCTGATGGAAAAGCCGAACGCCGAAGCGAATCCGACCGCGAGCACGGCCGGAATCGTGATGGATAACCGCTATTTGCCGCCGCCCCAGGACGGAGACGGCAAGATATGGGTGAGGACCAGTGCGCTGATTCAGCGTAGTCCCGAGGAGCTGTATGAACTGTGGCATGACGTGGAGTCGGCTCCAAAGTGGCAGGAGCAGATTGCGCAGGTCACGCGCACGGGCGAGATGACTTCGCACTGGGTGATGCGGTCGGGAGACAGCAGCATCGAATGGAATTCAATGATCCTGGCCGACGAACCGGGCCGGCGGATTACGTGGCGCTCGATCAGCGGTGAATCGAATAACGCGGGCGAAGTGATCTTCGAGCCGGCTCCAGGGGGACGAGGGACGATTGTGATCGTGCTGCAGGAGTTTCGTCTGGGGAAGATGGCGGCGCTGTGGGAGACGATGGTCGGCCGCAATCCGAAACAGGCCGTGATTGAGAACCTGCGGCACTTCAAGGCGCTCGCCGAGAGCGGCGAGATTCCGCGCACTCAGGGCCAGCCGCATGGAGATCGCGGATTTGTGGGTGGGCTCAAGCAGTCGGTCTATGGCGAAAAGATCGCGACTCCGCCGGGCGACAGCCGCATCGCAAGCTAACCACCGAGACAACAGGTTGACGCCAACTGGACAGGAGACTTTATGAAGGCAGTGTGCTGGATGGGGACAGGGACGATGAAGACGCAGACGGTGCCGGATCCCGTGCTGCTGAACCCGCACGATGCGATTGTCCGCATTACGCGGACTGCGATCTGCGGATCGGATCTGCATCTGTATGACGGGTTCATTCCCACGATGGAGTCGGGCGATATTGTCGGGCACGAGTTTATGGGCATTGTCGAAGAGGTGGGGCCGGAGGTGAAGAACCTGCAGCGGGGTGATCGCGTGGTGGTTCCGTTTACCATCGCCTGCGGCAATTGCCTGTTCTGCAAAAAGCAGCTCTGGTCCGCGTGCGACAACACGAATCCGAATGCTCATTTGATGGAGGCAGCGTACGGCTACTCCGGTTCCGCGCTGTTCGGCTACTCGCACATGATGGGCGGGTACGCGGGCGGGCAGGCGCAGTACGCGCGGGTGCCGTTTGCGAATGTCGGGCCGCTGAAGATTGAGAACGATTTGCCGGACGAGAAGGTACTGTTTCTCTCCGACATTCTGCCGACCGGCTACATGGCTGCGGAGAACGCGCAGATTGAAGAGGGAGACACGGTCGCGGTGTGGGGATGCGGGCCGGTGGGGCAGTTCACCATTGCGAGCGCTTTCATGCTCGGCGCTGCGCGAGTGATTGCGATCGATCGGCTGCCGGAGCGGCTTGCGCTGGCGAGGAAGATCGGAGCCATTACGGTCGACTACTCGCAGGACGAAGCCGATGTGCTGACTGCGATCAAGGACCTGACTGGCGGGACGGGCCCGGACAGTTGCATCGACGCCGTGGGGCTGGAGGCGCATTCCACCGAACTTCAGGGGATCTACGACAAAGTGAAGACGTCCGTGATGCTGGAGCAGGACCGGCCGATCGCGCTGCGACAGGCGATCCAGGCCCTTCGTAAAGGCGGGACGCTTTCCATTCCGGGAGTGTACGGCGGCCTGATCGACAAGGTGCCGTTTGGCGCGGCATTCGGCAAGGGCATCACGATGAAGATGGGCCAGACCCATATGCATCGCTACATGAAGCCGTTGCTGGGGCGGATTGAGAAGGGAGAGATCGACCCGACCTACATCATTTCGCACCGGATCACGCTGGACGAGGTGCCGGACATGTACAAGGTTTGGCGCGACAAGCAGCAGAACGTAACCAAGATTGTGATCGATCCCTGGGCCGAGAAGAAGGCTGCCTGATCGGACCTCGGATCCTCCGCGCAGGGCTGGGTGGAGTGACGCGCGCCCAGCCCCGGAGGAAGGGCGCGAGGGCCTCCGTTTTATGGAACTTTAGGCGGTGGGTTGCCGGAAGGGTCGGTGAATTGGCTCTCGTTCCGGTAGCCAGAGTGCCGGTTGCTGGGGATGGTTTTGGATTGTGGATTCAATGTTTTCCGCCAAGACATCAATGGTTGCCCGACTCCTGATCCATTTTTCAGAATTCCAAAATGCGTTCCATCCAGTTTGCAGAATATGCGGGCAACTTTCGCTTTGAAACTGCGTCTTATCGGATGTACCAACAAAAACCGCCGGGCCAGTAGTTCCCACGGGCCTGGTTTCCCCTATCCGCACGACCCCTCCCCACCTCAAGGTAAGGCCCCCAGGAAATCGGGGGCCTTCACGCCGTTTAATTCACGGATGGATGCGCGTGCGATGAGCACGGCGGTATAAGCTGCGCCGAATCCGTTGTCGATGTTGACCACTGTGACGTTCGGGCTGCAGGAGTTGAGCATTCCCAGCAGAGCGGCGGCCCCGGCAAAGGACGCACCATAGCCGACCGAGGTGGGCACGGCGATGACCGGCACCGGCACCAGGCCGCCGACGACCGAGGGCAGCGCGCCCTCCATACCGGCGCAGACGATGACCACGTGGGCGGAGGTCAGTTCCTCGCGAACCGCAAGCAGGCGATGCAGTCCGGCAACGCCGACATCAAAGATCCGGCTGACCCGCGCACCGAAGGTTTCCGCGGTGACGGCAGCCTCTTCTGCTACCGGCACGTCACTGGTACCGGCGCATACGACGGCGATGTGGCCGCGC